>Ga0164295_10000038_pt1 | contig 127351 bp, 120 predicted proteins | sample GEODES006metaG_FD_111798 | JGI IMG/M metagenome (GOLD analysis project Ga0164295, IMG submission 111798) | Oligotrophic lake water microbial communities from Sparkling Lake, Wisconsin, USA - GEODES006 metaG | ecosystem: Environmental > Aquatic > Freshwater > Lake | place: USA: Sparkling Lake...
AATGCTATCCATATTGGTTCTGTATGACCTTGTTGGCGTATTATATGTCTATGATGTAAAACTGACTTCAAATCTTTTTGCCCTCTGGGACGATCTTCTTTAGGATAAGGATCGTTTGAAAGACGGGCTGGAGTAAAATTATTTAGTTCTCTACATTTTGATAGTGGGAACTGAAACATCTTGCTCTTAAAAATGTGATAATACGAAGATGTTTTCAATGATGAAAACAGTTTTATGCTTACGGATGTTTCTACAGAATCTTGCATAACTTGTAGATGTTCCATTCTACTTAGTGCCCATTTTAAAATGTTCGTTGGTTTAAAATGCCTATTGGTCTAAGATAATAATGACGTAGAGCTCACAAAATAAGATTCTACACGATTTGAAAGTGTTTGAAAAATTGCCGGAATTTGATTTGTATAGAAATCAATATATTCTTTAAATGAGATCGAAATATCTTTTTCTTTTGTTTGGGGGCCGTATAAAACAGAATGTAAAAGGGGTTTGCTTGTTTCAGGGTTCAATGAAGTCATATAATACTGAAAACAGCAAGATATAAATGAATATCCTAGAAAGAAATAAATGGCTTTTAATACACTGGGCGAAAAATTAAAGAAACGGATCATTATGAGAGTCCATAGAAAGGCTACAAATCGTGTGCCAAGTTTTCTGTAACTGTATTCTTCATTATTGATAAACGGTTCGGTAAGAAGAGCAAGAGTTGTAAGTGTGGCAAATAGGATATCGCCTGAAGTGAATAGTTTTGCTGTATGGGCGCTTATCAATAAGAGGAAGGGATATAGTATGAGAAGACTCTTTTCATAGGGCGAAACAAAGGCTTCAGTATCTGAGAAGGAATTGGCAAATGCAGTGAGATAAAAAGGGAGGGCGAAATTGAAATCGGTTTGTGAAATAAGTGTTAAAAGGATCCATTGTGATCCTTTGAGGACTTCCTTTGTAGTTTTGTCTGTAAGTAAATTATTGTCGGTTAGGTCATCATATAATTTTGCGGAGATACCGCTGAGAGTTGCATATAGAAACTCCATTCTCTCTTCGGAATTGTTTTTCATAATGCATTTTTTCTGCGGCTAGGAGCTGCAAAAAAAATGCGAGGAGTGGGGATCGAACCCACGCGTATTTCTACAAGGGTTCTTAAGACCCTCTCCTTAACCACTCGGACATCCTCGCGCTTGGTGCCTCCTCTGGGGATCGAACCCAGTACCTTCAGCTTACAAAGCAGATGCTCTACCATTTGAGCTAAAGAGGCTTTTGCCTTACGGCAATACACAGAATGGGATTTGAACCCATGCGGCTTGCGCCAGCAGTTCTTGAGACTGCCTCCTTAACGACTCGGACATCTGTGTTAGCACAGATGTATCCTTGCCCTCTGCGAGGGTTCGGACATCTGTGTTAGCACAGATGTATCCTTGCCCTCTGCGAGGGTTCGGACATCTGTGTTTGGCCCTGGGGTGGCTCGAACACCCATTACAGGATTCAAAGTCCTACGTCCTAACCTATTAGACGACAGAGCCTGGAGACAAAGGGCCGTCTTCGTCTAAGATTGTATTGTGTCATTCCTTTATGTTGTTTTCTTCAAATTTAATTTACCTTTGATTTGTCTTATGTCTTATCTCTTGTATTTGTCATTCCATTCACTTCTTTAGCACTTTCTTCACCGTCGCAACCTTCGCCACCTTCTTGGGCATGGGTGCGGGGGCTACCTCGGCATCCTCCTCTTCCTCACTCTCTACAACCTGGGGCTGCGACTTGGAAGGGCGAGGCGCCTCCTCTTCCTCCTCCTCATCCACTAGAGCAGGGCGACCACCCGCAGGGGCAGAGAACTCGGCCGCATCTGCATCATCGGCATCACCCTCCTCCTCAAAGCTGTAGCCGTGGATACCCGCCGGCACACTGTCCAGGCGCATCTGCACAGCCTTCCAGCTTACACCGAACTTGCCGCCCGCAAACCAGACACCCGTGCACTGGATCAGAGCAGTCACCTCCACCTTCTTCACCAGCATCTCCTCAACGGGCACACCCTTCAGAGGCTGCGCATGCGGATCACCCTTTGACTTCAGATCATAGAACTGGCACTCAAAGTCGCTACCATCACGAGAGCGCTTCAGCTGGATCTTCAGGTTCGGGGGATAAGGAGTGGTGTTACCCTCCTTGTCCTTGCCGAAACGCACGCACGGCGTATAGAAAGCAGACACCACGTCACGCTTCATGTCGCTCTTGAACCAGAGCTTGGAGTTCTTGACACCCTGGTCAATCATGAACTCATCCAGAGAATGCAGAGCATCATAGAATGACTTGACCTTCGGGTTCTCCTGGTAGCCACGCATGGCCAGATCAATGGAATACTTCGGAGGACCGGCCTTGTCAAATACACTCATGCCGAACGGGCTCGGCAGGCTCGGGGTCTGCACAACGAGAGAACGAGCATCACCGTAATTTAGATACGCCATCTTACCACCAGAATCCATCACCTTCGGCTGGCTGATGGAAACCTTGGACACATTGAAAGAAGAGGGCTGAACAATGGGAGAACTCATTTTGGCTTGGGACTCGCCTTTTGAGGGCCGAGGGCGAATCAACTTTTTTTTGCCCCCATGGGCCCAGGATCTTATCATCCTGGAGTTAAAGAACCTTACTAGAAAGAAGAATGAACTACGGAGCCTATATGCGTAAGATTCAGAGTCAACACACAACAACAATTGGTTTCCAGAATGGCCAAGATGCTTCTTTAATCACTATGAAAAGACAAGCTCGTGCAAACACTGTCACCCGCATATCCCCTTTAACACCCGTCCCTACCCAGTTCTCTAAGATCGGCGGAACAGTTGCTAATAACATGGAAGCTACACAACAAACAGCATCCCCGACCGATCAGTCATGTTCATCCGGATATAAAGGCTTTGCCTCAGGAATAAGGACGGCAGATATGGCTGCAAATTTAATAGGAGCGAAGCAGAATTGTGCCGTATGTTCTGATGCCCCTAGCTCAGCACCTTATAACATAGTTCTCCCTTGCAAACCTTTCTTAGATCCTAATTCTTACGATCCCAATCCCCAAGATAGAAATCCTTCATCAACTAACAATAATAATTGGAAAAACCCTCCTACATTTCCTACACCTGGAAATGCGCCCAGTACACGTGATCAGTTGTATGGGGCAGGAGTTATTACAGGAAATACTGCGAGTAATTCTGGTAAAGACTCTGTAAATTTGGCTATCTTAGATGCACAGCGTGTAACTGATCAAGCACAGCAGTCCGCCTTACGCACTCGTTTCAATTTACCGCCAAAGTTGGATGGCCTACGCGGTGCTGTGTATAATGCAAGCCGAAATTAACTTACTTATGTTTTTCTTCAAAAATACATTTTGTAAGATTATCGAATTCTCTAATACAGATTGATTCAGGAAGAACCATACAGTGATGATACTGCTTTTGAAAAGGCTCGCATGCTTTTACGGAGGTATTTGCATTTGCATTTGCATTTGTTTCAGGAGCAATCCTATCTAAGAAATGTTTTACTAAGAAAAATGCGAAATCGTCATTTTTCTTAGGGTTTTCCATCTTATTTTGTTTTAGATATATTGTTTAAATTCCCACGTTGTGTTTTGAGGCAAACGCCGTGTGGAAATCTTGAACAATCTTTTATCTTTACATGTAACTTTTAAAGAAAACCAAGAATCCTTATTTTCAATTGTCTCATCATACTCCACAGTTTTATCGTCAATATCTTCTGATTGAATATTAAGTTGCTGACAAAGAGCTCTGCGAAAGGGCATGTGGACAAAAAGAAGTTGTAGGACAGAACTGGGCATTGTGTTAAAGGGTTGTGTTGCATGTTTAGACCAGCCACGGATAGACTTCTGCAATTTTCGGCAAAGTCTGGGCAAGGGCTGTGAGGACATAGAGCGCCCCACACCCTTGAATTGTCTTATCTTGGCCTCTCGATAAGAAGGCATTCATGAGATTAAGATTCTGTTTTCTCCACCAGCGTAACTCATGCATCTGGCTTTCAATAATTGTAGGATTACAGCGAAATAAAGGAGTGCGACCTCCTAAATGACCTGGAACAATTTGCTCTTTTTCTTCAGGTGTAAGACGTAAATGAATGGTCCAAAGATCATACAACTTTCTGTAAAATCGCTGGTGTAGGCGAATCGTCATGTTTTCAAACCAGAGCATATTTACACCGTATCCTAGTGATGTAAGTTTCAAGAATACATCTAAGACTTTCTGATTCCAAATTTGTTCTGGGCTCAATTCATCAGTATCCATATAGACAATAGGAACCTTGTGTTTTCTCAGATTCTGGGAAATTGTTTGAAGACGTTTTATTGTGTTTTCAGAAATACGTTCTTGACTAAATGGATTAACGAGTTCTTTACCATATTGCAAGAGTTGCAGTAAGAATCGCATATCAAATGTCCAAATATGTTGTTTTTCGTCTACGAAACTAAAATGGTAGGCAAGAGGGATGGTTGCTATAGGATCAAATGTATAGATATCTTTATCGTTGTTACTCAGGGTTGGAATAAACAAGGTTGGGCCATGCCGACGGCGAAGAGCTCTGCGACCATAGATTTTCCAAAATTTCATTATTTTTTCTGCTGCAACTTTCTGACGTTTTGTAAAAGGGACGTGCTTTACTTTTGTGATCATTTTACCTGTCCAGGGAATTCGGCTCTTACAATGTTTTGCACAGAATTCGCCACGAGTTGCTAGATTCGGACACCGGAGACTCGCATTTTTCTTTGATTTGATACTTGAGCATTGAGCCTCTGGTTCCATCCTCTGCTGTAAGACAAAGGATGAAAACTTACTAAAAAATACATATACTTTTCATTTATTTTCATTTTACGACATGGTGCAGTCAGACTTCAAAATAAAAACGAACGCAGTTGTCACATGTGGTGGTAAAACTCCGGATTTGCCGGATGAGTTTTTGAATAAAAGTGATTCGGCATGAGCCTTATAAGAATAAGTCCTGCGTAAAATGTCCTCTACTTCTACCTCCGCCTCTGGTATAATGAGCTCTGCTGCCCCTGTGAAGACCGCCGCTAAGCGTGTAACGAAGAAGGCCGAGGAGGCCGTTGTGGTTGCTTCGCCGGCCCCTGTAGCCGAGGCCCCGAAGGCCGTGAAGACGGCAAAGAAGGCGGCCGCCCCTGTGGCTGCCCCTGCTGCGGCCCCTGTGGCGGCCCCTGTAGTGGCGGCTGCCTCTGCATCTGGCGATGCCGTGGCTGTGCCTGCGCCTGTAGCCGAGGAGGTGCGCCTGGAGTCTGAGGCGAAGGCGATCACTTCTCGCCTGCTGGCCGTGCGCGAGACGGTGTCTGAGCTGATCAGCGAGGCCAAGCGCCTGGAGAAGAAGGCGGCCAAGCTGCAGAAGGTGGCCGACAAGCGCCGCCGCCGCAAGGTGGTGGAGGGCGAGGAGGGCAAGCCTGCGCGCATCTCCATCTTCCAGATCCCCACCAACATCTCCCCTGCCCTGTGCGCCTTCATGGGCCGCCCCGCCGGCTCCCAGGAGTCTCGCTCCAACGTAACGAAGTACATCACGAACTACGTGAAGGAGAAGAACCTGAAGAACAAGCACGACATCAACGGCGATGCGGCGCTGCTGAAGCTGCTGAACCTGAAGAAGGAGGACAAGCTCACTTACTTCAACCTCCAGAAGTATCTGAACGTGCACTACCTGAAGGCGGAGAAGCCTGCCGCCGCCGTGGCCTCTGCGTAAATCACTTGCGGCTCATATGACAAATGATAAATGACAAATGATAAATGCGCATCATAAAAAAGTTACATATAATTTTTTTATGATTCTGTAGAAATTAATTCATTATTATTTATTATAATAATATCCCTTTACAAAACTGGACACTGAGTAATTGTAAGCATAAGCAGGAGTTGCATAAATTGTAGAACAAATCGTTGAATTACACGGATATAAATTATTTAAATAAGCAAAATCTGTCTTCGGATACTGGGATTGTATAAATGCACGATTATCGGGTGTTAAAGGAGGATTGTTGGGAACTTGTCCGTAATTAATTGTATTAGATGGAGATAGCTGTATATTTGCTAAGATACGTGCCATCTTTTTGCGAGTAATGTCGGAAGCGTCCATGCTATTCTAGTAAGCCCAAACATCTCTTCGTAGACGAGCATACTCATCCATATTTTCTGAAGTAATCATTTCAGGATGTTTTGCATGTATTGCTTGTATGCTTCCGTAAAATCGTAAGCGACTGATAGCCATTCGTATAGGCATAAGACTACGAGGTTGAACATCACATCCTGCCATATAGGCAAGTTCAAAGAGTTGTTCGTCTTGAATCCCTAGAAAGTTTATAAACTGTGTATGAAGAATCTCGGTATGCTGAACTTTCTTATGTTTTAATTCAGGAATCCATAACCTTTTTACACCCAAGATAAGTAAATCACTATCGGAACTAACAACAACGTCGTAATTACCTTTTGCTAACACGGTATCTGCTTCTTCAGGTGCCATTTGAATGGGTATTTCTAAGGATTTTAATAAAGAACGAAACCATTTCATATATTCTGGATATAAACACCAGGCAGCACGTTGTTTTTGCGCAAGAGTCTTTTCTAGAATTGCACGTTGTTGTTCATCAAGTTCTTCAAATTCTGGACTTTGTGTAAAAGAGGATAGGTTGTTTGCCTCAGCCTTTGCTTCTTTTCTTTGATCCTTACGTCCTTGAACAACTTCCTGCTTTTCTTTCGCTGCTCGTTTGTCCATGACAAGGGTAATTCCATCAGTATGCCCGACTTTCGCAAGCATATCTCGCAAATACTGCTCGAAAATCTCACGTTCTTCTCGGAAAAGAAAGAGAAGACTGAAGCCGTCTAGACCAATACGAAGGTTTTGAACATTCGTATTGACTTTTCGTTTTATTGGATTACAGTATGTAAGTAAACCTCGCACACCCATTTTAACTTTTTGACGTTTGGACCTTTGTAAAAGAATATGAGTCGGGCTCAATTTTACAAACAAAGAGCAGGGGAAGTAAATCGTAAACTCAGAATGAATTTGGACTCGGATTGTTTTGAAGGTTTGGGGATTGGTAGTTCAATACCCAGACTTTTCAATACTTCTCGTCTAGCTAACGTATATCTCCATGCATAGTCGGAGGGGCCTCGTATGCCGTAGTTACGGGTAAGTATATATTCTTGATCAGCTATCCACTGAGCTTGTATTCGCCAGAAGGATGCTGCTTTTCTTGGACTGGCTTTTGCGAGAATGGCGATCAAAAAGAGTTCTGCCCATGTTTCGGTTTTTGCTTCAATCACTTCTACAGATTCTTCCATATTGTCGGTGCACGCCGCATGTAAGAGTTCGTGGACTAAGACACGGGCAACTTCTTCTTCTCTGTAAATAACGACTGTATCAGGAAGACAACGTTTTGCATATCCTCCATTCAAATTCGCTGCTGTTATAGGAGTTCCAAGGGGAGGGAATAGACGTTTTGTAGGATTTGCGAACCAAACAAGTCGCCAGGACGAAGATCTTGGTTTTCCAAAAGCTTGAAAAATCTTTGCAAATAAATCCCAGGGGACCCTTTGGTCTGAAGAGACCCTTTGGTCTGAAGAGACCCTTTGGTCTGAAGAGACCCTTTGGTCTGGTTGACTTGTAGGATATATGATTGCCAAGACTTTTGCGTATGCACAGCGTTTTGTAATGAGGCGGGCTTTGTTTGATTTCAAATCGTCTAGAGTTTGTTGTCTTAGGTCTAGAGGATCAAAGGGCGAGTCTTCCTTTACTTGTTCAAGTATATAGTCTAAATCTTCTTTTACAGGTTCGTCATTTACCCAGACTAACGGTTCGCTAGTTTCATAATGAAGTTTGAGTTTGGAACAGAGGGTTTCAAGAAGAAGCATTTGCCGCTCCTTTCTTTTTCTTGAGAATTTTCACGCTTGTGGGCTTTGTAACTATGCTGGGCGTAGGTATGGGCGTAGGAGCTAAAAGGTTACGTATGGAGCATAAGTAATTTTCCCAGAGAATGGGAATACGATAACACGGAACAGTCTGTCCTGATCCTGTAAATGGCTGATTCTTACAGAGAATTCCTAACTTCTTCTTTTGCTCAGGTGTTAAAGGAAGATGGTCAAGTGCGAACAACCATTGATGAAATCCATCCGTCCAACGTATATTACGATGTAGAAGACCATAGACAATTGTGCGAACTTGTTTGACATCTGAAAGTTTCGGCTCCATTTTCATCCAAATTCGGTAAATTGCAAGAATTTCTTGTTCAGGTGTTAAAAGGGTTGATACTTGGGCTTCAGGGGGTGAGTTTTTCAGGAGATTTTTGAGAGAAATGTCTTCTTTTGCACTTACAGGGATTTCAATACACCAGTCTGCGAGACGTGGAGGAAGAGGATGTTCGCTTGTAAGCCAAAGCACTGTATCCTGGTAATTTTCTTCCAAGAATGCTTGAAGAAAAAGGACAGATTCACTGCTCAGAAGATGGGCGTGATAAAAGACGAGGCATCGTTGTGCATGGCCTGTAGAAAGAACTTGACTTCCACGACCCCAGCGTTGCAGAATGGATTTTACATATTGTTTGTCTTGTAATGACATGCGAGAACAGTCAAACCCCCAGTGTAAAATACTCATTTCCATAGGGAGCAAGGCCTTATCCGATGTTTCTTCAACTTCTTCATCGGAATCTTCACCACCTTGAATGGGAGCATTCCAGCTTTGGCGTTTGAGGCAATAGATCTGGTTCATGGATTTCGCCCATAACTGGAGTTGATGTTGAAGTGCACTACGTTTTCCTGAACCGGGAGGACCTCTCCAACAAATCGATAGACCCAGGGTCATTGGGTTGTTAGAGGGTGGTTGTTCATTCGCTTTAGATTCTGGAGATGGATCTTATGGCCTTCTGGACCTTTTATAGTCCCCCTGACCCTATAGCCTAAACACCGACCTCCATGAGTTAGAAGGAAGCCGAAAATGGAGTGGCAATTACCCATACAGAAAGTCGAAATTGGAAATATTAATATAGGATCCCCATGGGCACGAGAACATAGTAAGGATTATGAACAAAAGCCGATGGCCCCTTTGTCGTATTTCGGAACTCAGTTTCGTATTCCATTCGTAAGTCTTTTATTTCCCCCTTTACCAATCGTGGAATATAACCAAAATACAGGGAAACTTGTGCTAGATATGTCAGAGACGAATTTGGCGTGCATTAAGTTACAGACTTTGCAGGAGACTCTGATCAGTGCGATTGTTTATCACCAGCACGGATGGTTCAAGAGTGATTTGTCAAAGGAGGATGTGAAGAATGGATTTCAGCCGATTTTCGCAGATAATCGTCTACACTTGTATTGTCCTTGTGTAGGTATGCAACAGGGTATTAAGGGCGTGCCTTATTACAGAAATGATAAGTGGAATGCGAGTTTTACTCCTAGTGATTTGAGCACGGGGAGTAAGATTCGGGTTGCTGTGAAAATTCACGGAATTAGTTTTCTAAATTCTCCAGAAGGTGCGTGGACGGGACGTTGCCGTCTACAACACCGAGTTCTAGGAATTATTTATCAAGCGGGATTGCCTCCTGTAGTCCCGAAACCCGCTCCTCCACCAATTCTTAATCTGATTGCCAACGAAGAAGAATGAGGCTATGGAATCCTGCAATACAGGATAAGAAGATTGAACCTGCTGCGGATACGGCGATAAGGATTTGCCAAAGACGTTCATTATATGAATCTTTGAGAACTCCGTAAAATCCTAGCATGAGGAATAAGAATCCAATCGTCGTGGGAACATAGACTTGGAAGGTGAATTCATCGGGGCTAAGAAGAAGGTTTTGTGATTTCGGAATCATGGGTGGAACTATGACAAGTAAAAATCCTAAGATTAAAAGGGTGTAATACAGTCCTGAAAGATCCATCGTCTCCTCTACTTATACCTTATTTACCTGCACTTGATACAACGAGAGCATGATGGCTGTATTTGCGCCAATATAGGAAAGGAGTGAAAGAAGGAAAATGGGCATATACTTATTCTTCAAAGTGGAAAACCATAGCCAAAGAACAATACCAATAACAAAAAAGAGAACGCCGGTTAAAACACCCCAGATACTTTTCTGGACTTCTGCATCAATGGTGAGTTGGTTAGAAGACCCGTGATCAAGTACCGAGAATTGTAGATAGAGAGATACAACAATAGTTATAATTCCAAAGACTGAGAACAGAATTCCCCAAGTATCTCCTTTCGGAACTATGGATGTTACTGTTTCTGCAGAACCTGTGGAAGAACTCATCTACTTTGCAGGAAAGGAAAGTGTGCTAGACGAAATGTCTTCTAGAACTTTCATACTTGGCGAATCTGTATAGTTATATACGGCGAAACAGATCGCAATTAAAAGGAATGCTAAATTTACGACAAAAGGAATATAGATAGGGCCATCTCCCGTTAGTTTTCTTCTCATAGGATTATTGGAATCTTGGTTTGTCGCCATTTTCTACTATCTTGTAAGGTTAGAATGGGGCGGTTCGGTGAAACTCGCCGTAAAAAGAAACAACAGAGTTTCATTCCTCCAGGGCCTAATCAATGTCATCCACGTATAGAAAAAGGTTCTTATTGCATACCTTCTTCTGTCATAGAGGAGTCTGCAAGGAAGCTAGGATTGGGATCAGGATCAAATAGTAGTAGAAAAAAGGGTGTAAAAGAGGTTGCGGCTCGTTTAGGTGTAGATCCTGCGAATCAACGAACCTTGTTAATGAGCTTGCCCATCTCGGAAGAAGAGAAAAAACGACTTGCGGCACAGTATTTGCGTCCCCCTATGCCCGAAGGATGGAAAGCAGATCCCGATATGTGGTTGGATAGTAATAATATCCGTGATGTTATGAAACAGTATGAAGAAGCTCGGGCGGATTTTAAGTTTTTAGGGCCGTATCCCATTGACTTTGCTTCCCCAGACCCGTATGCAAATACACCAGCAGCGATGGCGAGTATTAGCAAAAGCAAAGATAAATGTCTTATCGGCGAGATGTGTGCATTGAATCTCAAAGCAGAAGCTGCTGCAGGTAAGAAACATATAGGAATTATCTATAACTTAGACCCCCATTACAAGAACGGGTCACATTGGATAGCGAATTATATCAATATTCCTAAGAAACAGTGTTACTACTTTGACTCTTACGGAATGAAGCCGCCGAAGCAGATTTACAAATTTATGCAATGGCTCGGTATTCAAGAACCTGGGATCCAACTCGGATGGAATGGACGTAGATTCCAATTCTCCAATTCGGAATGTGGAATGTATAGTATGTATTTCATTGATCGGATGTTGGCGGGAGAACCGTTTTTGAAATTCTGTCGTCGTGCTCCCCCCGATCGCTTTATGTTAGACATGCGCGATTGGATGTTTTCTACGTAATCGCCATCCATTCTAGAATGGCGTCGAGGCAGGCAAGTGATCCAAAAGCAGAAGCTTTTTTTAGTCCTAAAAATGAAGGAATGCTTCAACGTGTTCTTTATTCCGATATATGTCGTCGTGTAGGTGGCGATTTGAATGAAAAACAGGCCACACGGTTGATGAAGACTGTAAAACATTATATGGGAGAAATTTATCGTGTGAACGCATCATCACAGAGTATGCAAGCCATGAATACGGAAGTTCTCCAGATTGTTCTACCCGACTATATGATGTATATGGAACGTGCGTCATCCAGTTCAAATCGCTCCGTAGTAGCCGATATTGAGCGCGGACCTTTTGGTCCAAATGGACCTCGTGAAGCCCCTGTAGAAGTTGCGGGAGCGATTGAAGATGATCGTGTTGCACGTAGCCAAATGGACGTTGGTGCGGCTTTTACACAATTACAAACAGCTCGCCAGAATGCGAACAAGACAAAGATGCCTGAAATGCAGGATTTCCGTTTGAGTTTGAAAGATGATGGACCGGTCCCGATGGATGTGTTTGAGAAAATCAAGCAAGACAGAGAAGCTGAGGCACAACGTGTATCTTTGTTACAGACGGCTAACGCAGTAACGGCAAATGCAGTAACAGCTGCAAAAGCCCCAGGATCCCAACAAAGATTCGCCGAAGCTACGGACATGTTTGCACGCAATCGTCGGCGTGCTGAGGAAGAGAGCGAGCAAGCGTTTGCTGAGCTTGAGAGGAGCCAACTACAAGCTCGTGCTGCCGCCGCTGCAGAATCTCAGCAGACTCTTCCTATGCCTCCCGATATGCGTGGACTGTTCCTAGGAGATCGTCAAAGCCTGGATCGCAGATTAAATCGTCCATCTGCTTCTCCTATGGAAGCGAATGAATCTGCTGGCAATCCCACTCTTGCTCTAGGCGATGCCATGCGTGATTCTATGGGAGGCTCCCAGCAAATGATTATTACTCGTGAACCTTCTACCATGGCCTATAAGGAAACCGAGCTCAACTTGTTTGTATATAGTGGCGATCGTGACTGGGTAAGTAATAGCACTGAGACACGTTACAATTTTAGTGTAAGCTTTGATCCTGGAAATATGCCTGTAGGTTTGCGCTTATCCCCTACGAGCACTGTGAAATTCCGTAATATTGTGCGCATTGAATTGGTGAAAGCGATTATGCCCGGCGAGTCTCTGGACTACTCTTTAGTGACTCGTGGATATAGTGGTGGAGCCACATATTCAAACCCCTATAATATAAATGTCCTATCATTCCCCTATGTGCAACTAAATATTCCTGAACTTGATAATAATGTTTACGGAACCAATCTCTCTGCGAATGCTTCTTTTGGTATGCTACAATATGATGCAAATTGGATCTATGATACAAATAATGCAACAGCTCGTGGATATTTCGCTATGATCCCGAAGTTCCTCAAATGCCAGAAAGTATATCAACCTACTCCTTTAGCAACCTTACAAAAACTCACCTTTAATTTCCAGCGTCCTGATGGAACCCCTTTAAGCACAATTCCTGATACGTTGAATATTTCGCAAATAACTTCTTCAAAGTCATATACTATAAATAACACCTTTCCTTATGGATATGATGCTAATGTAGAACAATCTGTATCAGCAGCTTATTACATGATTCAAACATCCACATATTTTAATAATTTAACCTTTTCAGTTGGAGATCGTATTTTAATGCAGAATGTGGTTTGGACTGTTCCGCCGAGTGGAGCAGCCGCAGCAAGTACTGTTCAACAAACCCAGGCTTTATTAAATTACCTGCAGGGTTCTTCAGGATTACTTGTAGTAGCTACAGGTTATGTAAATTCAAATGGAATAAAAAATGCGGCAGGTATTACCCTTGGAGCAAATACTCAAGGTTATTGTAATGTCATTATTGTTCGTGGAATCTTCAGTGATCCTACTACGGGGGCAACGACCACATTATCTTTAGCAGGTGTGTCAGATTCTGCATATCCTGCAAACCCAGCAAATCCACCACTCTTAACTGATTACTTGTTGAATTCTCCATGTGTCGCAGGCCGTATCTTAAATCAGAGCCATCAAGTCCAGATTGCCTTACGAGTGATTACTCGTGAAATGGATTCTACCAGTGTAATACGCCCTGATAATTTGTGAGTGCGAGGCGTAAACAGACCTGTGTAAAAGGGGGTGTGTGTAGTTTTATCAATACATAGTAAATTTTACTATAAGTTGATGAGAATGTTTTAACGATAATTCTAAAAGGGGGCGTAGAAAGTAGAATGAGGGCGGATCTTGTAAAAATACTTCTCACCATCCTCTTGGTCGTATGTATAGTAGTATTATTCAGACCTACAGAAGGGTTTGATGATACAATTATGGACAAAGTCCAAGATCGTGCAAATCCAATTGCGGCACAACAACATCCTTTAACCAACCCCGCAGCAGAAATAGGTATTTCTCAATCATCCGGATCGTCTTTACGCAATATGTCACAGAGTGCTTTGAATGTTCCTATACAACTACCGAATCTATTTGGTTCATTTACGACAAAATCGCCTATCAATACTCTAAGTCCTCGTATTGACAATGAATCCAGTTTTCTAAGTCTAGTCAATTTCTGTAAAACGACAGGTGCTGCTCTACCCAATCCTTTCACCGATGCAAATTTCGCAGCGAATTGTGGAATGTGTATGAGCTCAGGGTCTTTAATTACAGGAGAGGCATTCACAACACCCACAGGTGTTCTTGTATATCAACAAGATAAGAGAACCGCATATGATACGAAATCAAAAAACAAATACAGATTCCCTCGTGCCCTACCTTCTTTGAAAGCAGCTACATGTGAAGGTGCTTCTTTGTTTGACGACACTATGGTACCAGTCTTAGCCATTGATGAAAATATGTTTAATGTTATCTCAAACCGTAATGCATGTAAACAAGCACAAACGTTTGAAAATTCTTGCGGTCAATGCACCTCCGATACAAATAGTTGGTCCTATATCCAAAATCCCCCTCAAGGAGGAATTTATGAGACTTCCTTATACTTATATGGCAAAGGACTTTTACAAGCGAGTGTGGGAGGAACACCTGTTGGATCTGTGCAAACTCTAAGTATGACAGCCACGGTCCTTGACCTTGGAGTAGTTACGGAAGGGTCTACCATTCAACTCAAAGTGACAAGCGATGAGAAAGGAAATTCGCCGACCTTATATGCGGCTCTTAGAAACACGATACCTAATGGAAATGATTTCTATCTACCCTTTGATGATCTTATTAACAAAGATGAAGTCACAGGTTCCTATCCTCGTCGCATGTCCCCGAAGTTCTTTACAGATTTGAATCTAACTCTCTCCCAAATTCTACCTTCTGCAGGCCAACCTGCCGGCAAGGTTAAGATGATACTCGATGCAACAATGCCTTTAACATTTGTAAATCAAGATCAAATTGCCGCATATGATTGTGAAACAGGGCCGTATACAATGACACAAGAACACGCTCAGGCCTATATTTCTGGCAATGATCCTTGCCTGAATCCTCCTGGCCAAGGACCGAATAACTATAGTGAAGAATGCATACAATCGAAACTCTTTGGGGCAGGATGTAGCACAGGAGGTGATTGGTATTTGAACGGACTTCCTGGAATTGCTACCGTTGGAGCTAGCATTTCCCAAATCAATACTTGGCTCCAAAATCAAGTGGCCAATCGTAATGATCCAAATGTTGCAAAAGGGTGTTATGGACAAGATTTGAGCACACCTTGCGACGAATTCATAGGAACTACGGAAATACCGAATAATCAATGCATGGCGTATTTATATGCAAATACTTCTTCGCAAAATCCAAGATTGGGCACAGGATACCCTTCAGGTGGTTCGCAGTATTTAAGTTTGGACAAGAATACTCCTCAATTCTGCCAACCTCCAGGAACTCTGAATCCTGCAACTCCTGCAGGCCTTTCAGAACTCCAAAATGTTGCAACAGGGTATTCTGGATATAAGGGTGTAGATGCCGTAAAAGCGTATCTTTCAGATACTTTTACAAAAGCGATTGGAAACTTGGACATTAATTTGGATGATTCTGCGGGTGGGCGCAAGACAAGTTGGACCAAGTGTTTTGGTATAGATATTGTCCCAGTTGCTGTCATTACACAATATGTGCAAACAAATGCTTCAGGTGGGGTAGTGCAACAAGGTCCTGTATATCCACCGCCTCCCCCACCTCCTCCTCCTCCTCCGCCGCCCCCTGGACAACCGCCGCTGCCGCCGCCGCCACCCCCGCCACCCCTGCCTCCTCCTCAACCTCCAAATACTGGCGGAGGATCTCAACCCCCACCACCCCCTTTAACAATAACCCTGTATGAACATTATGATAAAAAGGGCTGGGCTGTCAAATTACCGGTAGGGACGTTTGATATTAATGGAAAAGGAACCAACGGGGTGTTTCCTCCTGACACAAGTTATATTACAGTGCCCAATGGTTTATCTGCAATCATCAATACGGGCTCTTTCAGTCAATATAGCACAATGGGTAGAACCAAGACATTCGTTGGCCCAGTGGAATGGACTTTCACAAATGAAGGACGGTGGGCAAATGATACAATACGCTCAATTATTGTATATCCTTCAGAGACTGCGCCAAATCTACCTCAAGCCCCAGCTGCTGCCGCTGCCGCTGCCGCTGCTTGCACTCCTGACACAGGAAATGCAGTATTTCCAAGTATCGAAGTCGGTACTCCTGGCGGATCTCCTTGGTATGGTCATGGAGGATGGGAAAATAATGCCCCTCTTGCTGGAAATGGTGTCATGTGGATTTGGAGCACACCTAACGGAAATAGAAACTCGCCTGCAGGTTCTTATTATAATTTCTCCTATATATTCTGTAATACAGAAAATCTTACAAATGCATATATTGCCTGTGGAATTGATAATATCGGAACTGTAACTCTGAATGGAACTCAAATTATGAGCGGTAGTGGTGGATTAGGTCAAAAAGTTGTATCTCTTCTTCCTGGTTCGAATAAGATTGTTATAGAAGCAGCGAATCGCGGTGGCCCTGCGGGAGTCTGGTTATCTATGAGGAAAATCGTTACACAAACGCCGCAGATGCCTCAATTTAAGGGATCTCAAGTTTCTGGACCAGGTCCTGTAATCTGTAAAACAGATTCAAGATGGGTATGGACAAATTCCTCAAAAGCTAATGCTTCTTTGGAAAGTGCAGGGGGTGGAGGTGGTGGTTGTTTTATTGGCGAAACTCTTGTTACAATGGCTGACGGATCCAAGAAACGTATTGATTCTATCGTATGTGACGAAATTGTCATCTCAGGCCATTCTGGAAAACCTGTGAAAGTTGTGGCGATTGATACAGTGGAAGGTGATTTCCCTCTCTTTGGATTTAATGGTTTAGAACCCTTTTCTACTCATAGCCATTGCTTCCTATCTCATGATGGAAAACGTAGCACATTAAACATTCAAGAAGCCATTGAACACAAACGCTGGGATCTGAATAATATTGTAACTATGGAAGAGGGTTCTTTAGTAAAAACGTATAATCATACTACAAAGGAAGTAGAAACAGTCTCAATCAATAATATCAATACGAAAGGATTTGCCAACAAGGTCTATAATTTAACAACAAGTGATCACACATTCGTAGTGAATGGATTTTCTGTAAGTGATGACTTCCCCGAAATTGAGAAACATCCTGAACTCTCACTCCGCATTGTTTTCTTACTCGAACAACTGAGTAAAGAAGAACTCAATCTTTCTTATGAAGAAATCTTTTCTAAATACTATGATGTATGTATGTCTACAGCGGTTGATATTCACACTCTACAACAGAGATTTGGAGAATTCTTGAACTTGTGTAAAAGGGATTCTCGCTATATTCGCCTAGGGGATAAGTTATGGACACACAAATTTGATGAATTATCAGCGTCTATACATCCTCTTGAAAAGGATCATCTAAAAACTCAGATTCCTGTAGAATGAGGGGGGATCTTATATTAATATCTGGAATCCTTCTGCTAATCTTATTTGCAGTAGTATTCTTTGTAAATAATACTAGAAAAGAAGGCTTTAGCGATACGATTATGGAAAAAGTCCAAGATCGCACGAATCCACTTGCAATGCAACGCACTCCTTCTGCAGATGTAGGCCTTTCTGAGGCATCCGGATCTTCTTTGCGCACATTATCACAAGCAGCACTAAATACGAATACATATGATGCGAGTGGAAATTCCGATGCATTTCCTGTAAATACATTGAGTCCTCGTATTGATAATGAAAACAGCTTTCTTGGACTTGTAAGTTTCTGTAAAGAAACGGCCGAGAAGTCTGCAGATTCAGGGACAAGTCCTTTTTCAAATCCGAAGTTCGCCGAAGTGTGTGGAATGTGTATGAGTTCAGGCACTTTAGTTACAGGAGAAAACTTTAGTAGTCCTACAGGAGTTGTTGTGTATAAGGAAGATAAACAAAACGCAATTGCTAGTCAAAAAGACAATAAATTCCGTTATCCTCGTCCGATTCCTTCTGTAAATTCAGCAACGTGTGTTGGAGCTGTGTTAGATGATGACTCAAAGCCCCCAGTTCTCGTTATCGATGACCGAGCATACCAGGATGTTGTAAAAAGGGATGCGTGTAAGGCGCAACAATGGTATGGAAATTCATGTGGGCAGTGCGTATCCGATTCAACCAGCTGGTCGTATGTGAAAGATTCTTCACAGGGTGGTGGAGTATATGAGATCTTATTTTGGTTATATGGAAGTGGAAATGTCCAAGTCTTTGTGGGAGGGAATGCTATAGGGAATATACAAGCACTGGATCCTACTGCAGCCATTGTTCTGAGCGCAGGTGCCGTTGCAGAAGGAACTCCTTTTCAAGTAAAGATTACTACAAATCCTCCTGTCCTAGATGCTTCTGGTAATCCGATACCTGCAGCGCCGCAAAACCTCTTTTTTTACGGAGCAATCCAAAGCACTTTGCCGAATGGAAAACCTTTTTTCATGGCTCTGGATAATTTAATTGAAGTGGATCAAGTCACCGGATCTTCTCCCCGCCGTCTTACATCGCAGTTCTTTGGTGATGTAGGACTAACTCTTATATCGTTTGTTCCTACTATCCTTCGGCTAAATGCTGGCCAAGATCCTTTGCCTGCACAAATGATTCTCAATGGAAGTATACCACTCACCTTTATCAATCCTGATCAAATTGCATTTTACGATTGTGCTGCGAGCCCTTTTACAATGGTGCAAAAGAATGGAGAATTGCTTATCAATAGGGGCGATTCTTGTTTGAATCCTGCGGGTCAAGGGCCTGATACTTATACGAAGGAATGTTTACAATCCAGAATTGTGAGTTCAGGATGTAGCACACAAGGTTCTTGGTATTTGAAAGGTTTGCCGACTTCTGTGACGGCGGGGAAGAATATAGGCGATATTGGTACGTGGATGGCTAAGAATATTGTAAAATCTATGAAAGATCCTGAGATTGCTACAGGATGTTATGGTTCTTCCTAGACTTTCGTTTTTGAACTATATAAATAGAATGGCGAATTGGGTTGAACAAGACTGGACCCGAACTTTAACGAAAGCGAATCAGGCATCCCTTATTGGAAATTCACGACCTCCCAATATGGCCAGTGTAAAACCAGACATGCTTACTGCTGCTTCACCGAAGTATTTCAATCTACAACAAGCAACAGGTGTAGATACTACACCATCCGACAACGCCGCAAACTTTTGTCGCACAACATATACAGGTTTTAGTGGTCTCCGCAAGCTACAACAAGACCAGGCCAATCGCACGTATTATGATTCTGGGTGTGGATGGAGATTTAATATGGGTCCTGGCACAGGCAATCCTACAATTAATCAAGGTGCTTTAGGGTCGTATAATGGCCCTGTGTATGGTGGAACGGGCGACTTGGACGAAGTTGCGAATTCTACAACATGGGATATGAATTTACAAAGAGCGGAACGTAATGCGAGCACGACTTTGGCGACGAATTTGAACAATAAATGCGAAAATTTACAGTATTTATCTGCAGAAAATCAGCAGTTCTTTGGATTCTGCACATCTTCAGGAGCTATCATACCTATACAAACGGATGCGCAAGGAAATGTAACGGCTCGTTTTGCTACAGATATTACTTTAGGTTGCCCCTCTGCCAATATCATTCCTGCTACGAAAGCCCCTGGGTCTTGTCCTTCTGCATCTGCATCTGCATCTGCAAAGCAAACTGGGTCCAGGCAAGGTTTCACGAACTATAAGAGTCGTGCCGGCTCCGATCTAAGACAGGGGATGGGTGTAAAAGGGGATTTGCGGGAAGCCTTTTCTCAAAAAAAAAAGATTGGGAGGGATAGCGTCAACGAAGGATTTGGAGATACATACACTTCAATTAATGACTTGAGACAGTGCAAGTCTCCTTTAACGAGTGATTGTGTGGTCTTGGCTGCACGCGCTGCAGGATGCGGCAGTGAAGGAAGTTTAATTACAGCCTTACAGGGTATTCCAAAAGGCACGGACTATAATAAGAATTTACAGAATAATCAGGCATATATTGCTTATACGCAAGCGGCGAATCCAGGCATCACCCCAAATTTGTTAAAGGATGGTTCTGTTTCTTTAGCAACGGCGTTAAATGATTTTGGAAATATATTGACCAACGCACAGTCGAAGAATAACAAGGTTGCTTCTGCATCACGTGATTTATGTATTCAGAGCGGATATTTTGAAGATTCGTATAATTGGTGCGCAGATATGTCACCCTCGTCTACAATTGATTCTACGAATATTGCATGTGTTCAGAATAACTGGGGAAATCAAGGAGGAACTGATAAAGGCACGGGATATCCTACTCTTACAACCTGGCAAGGCAAGACGTTTCAGAATTATTTATCCTTCGTGCAGGGTTTGATTACGAACACAAACTCTGGAGATAAATCCACTCAGGATGCGGCACTCTTACAATTGATTGGAACAAGCTCTGCGTATACTTCTATAACAAATACAGTAACTGTTGCTGGACCTTCGCCCATGCCTGCTGTATCTCAAACGAATGGAGGAGAAACTGTATGGATTGATATAGGAGATTATTGGCGTGGATCTACACCCCCTGTTATCCTACGCTGTGATTTAATGATGGCGGTAAATGGTGAAATTATTCCTGAAATGTTAAATGATTATAAAGATATTACTGCGAAATACAATATGCCTTATTTGAATGGAATTGCGTTCATGAATGCGTTTGAATATCGTCCTTCTTCAGATACCTCAATAGAATTTCAAATAACTTCTGACGATGGATTTATGATTGGCTTTAATCAAAATCCTTTTGAAAATACGGTGAATGCAAAGAATGATTGGGGTAGTTGGGCATATCAAGCACCCACTAGATTTACAAGTGGAAAGTATGCGATCAAATCAGATACAGCGCAAAATACAAATACTATTATTACAAAGTATTTTCAAGGACAGGGTGGAGCTCATTTTAAAATGCTTATAAATGATGGAGCAGGAGTATGGAAAAATCCCGCAAAAGATTATGATATTCGTGGAAATATGTTTTTAACACAAGAACCTCTTGCTCCATGGTTACAATATGAATTATGTTCAAGGCCAAATGCGGATAAGGGAAATTCTGTAGGATTCTTTGAAAAACGTTGGAATGGTCCAGCGGCATATTATCAGTCAAAAGGAGTCAATTCACCGATTCCTTCATTTGATGTTACATCAAAGAATATTATTACACAGACAGATCCAAAATTAAGTTCTACGGTTCCAGGATCCAAGGGTTATATTACCTTCTCACCTGCAAGTTCATGGAATACACAAGCCCACTTTGCTTTTACCGCATTTCAGACGATTACCTTATTAGTTCGTCCGCAAGCTTCTTTATCAAGTGGAACGTGGGCTTCTATCTTTAATCACAGTTCTATTACCTCAGGTACAGGATTCAATACAAGTGTTTGGCTGATGAATATGGACGGCAAAAATTACCAATTCAAGTTTTTTAACGGTAGTTCATATACGTATCTACCTTGCGTATTGAATCAATGGAATATTATTGTTATACAGTATAATTCTGATTCAAAAGGAATTCATAATGTTCAAGCGGATGCAATGGATCTTCCCACTGCACAAACTTCAGGAGGACAACAGAATTTATTAGCTCGTATTATGAATCATCAAAGCCCTATAGGCCCTGTAATTATGCCACCCATTATGAATGAAGCTCAGAGGACGAAAGGAGCCGGCCAATTGTCATTGGGTGCTGTAGGATCTCAGATGAGTTTTACAGGTGATATTGCCTGGCTTCATGGATTCCGCACTCCTATTAATACTTCTGGAATGTTAGAAGCAGAAATTAATCAATCTTGGTTATCTCGTTGGCCTCGTCCTAATCTTGATTCTGGTTTTGCCCCTGCTAAAAGAGAATTGGTTGAGACTAAACCAAATTGTATTTCTTCTGCAGGATCTGGAATAATGATTTATCAGCATTGTGACGCAGCAGGATGGTCAAGACAACTTCCTGTAGGAGAATACGATAATACTGTAAATGCTGGAAGCTTTCCTTCTGATGTAAGTTATATTAAGGTGCCTACAGGTTTCAAGGCTACGATTTTTACAGGATCTTTAGGTTCTGGACAGAGCAAGAGTTTTGAAGGCCCTACACAATGGAGTTTCTGTAATGAAGGTTGGTGGGCGAATGATAAAATTAAATCAATTCGTGTTGAACCCTCTGCAGGAAATCAGTGTTATACACGTAGTGTAACTGCAACACAAAGCGGTGTAACTGAAAAAAGTAGTGATATGAGATATTTGAATAATAAATCCGAAGGATTCTTAGGATCTTGGTTTTCTGGATTTAAATGGTGACAAGGCCTAAACTATCCATAAAAAATAAATTAAATGAGCTGGATTCCTGATATTTATATATTATGCAATGCTAAGCACGAACCGCAAAGATACCAGTTCCTGCTTAGACATCTCCCTTCTCGTGGAATTCCTGCCGAAAAGATACATTTTGTAAGCACAATATGGGGATCCGATGTAACAAGTGAACTTATGCAGAAAGTCTGCGATCCCTTTGTTCCTCGGTTTGGAATGAAAATGAATCTTTCTTTACAATCGGCGGCTCTCAGTCGTGGCGAAATCAGTCTTATGATCACATTTCATGAATGTATTCGGCAAATCTTAGAAGCCCGCCATGAACGTGTCATCGTGTTTGAATCTGATGTTACTTTACGAGAGGATTTTTTGCCTCGCCTGGAAACGGTGTTAAAGGGTTGTGATGATGGTCGTGAATGGGACTATGTAAGTTTAGGTGAGGGTGTGGGCACACGCCCTCCTGATTGTAATCCTTCGTATTTCGCCCCCGAAAAACTGTATAAACCTCCTCATCAATGGGTGTTTCGTTGTTGTGATTCTATGTTATTACGGCGGCGATTTTTAGAGAAAGTTTGGCATACTTTTGTACCCTTTCGTGAATGTTTGGACTGGGAAATGAATGTGCAACTTATGATTCATGGGGGTGTAGCGTGGTGGGCAGATCCTCCCATTGTAGAACCTGGGACAGGGCGTGGGAAGATGAATAGTTCTTTGCCTACGTGAGACATAAATACGAATGAATATAAATTTGTAAATGATATTTACACCCATTCAGTCCGAGAGTTTACGAGTAGATTGTGCAAATACATATGTAAATACTATAAATAATGCTTTTCTAGTGGTATGTTGGAATAACGAGTTTGTTTCAGAATATATAAATTATATTGCGCAAGTTATTATGGATGTAATGAAAAGAAATAATTTTGAACTAAATATTATTTTAGCAACAAATAATAAAATAGGAATTATTAATACAAAAAAAACAATCTACATAAATATAAATTTTGAACATTCATGTGTAAAAGAAAAATATCCAAATGGAACGTATATTGACAATCTGAATAAATTCACAAATTCCGATATTATTGTAGATTATAGTATTCCGAATATTCATAATGTAAGAGAATCAATGTTATGCGAGAATCTTGCGAAAAAAATGGTATATGTGGGAGCTTCTCTTTATGACGAGTTGTATATTTCAAAAGAAAATCGGCCTTTATCTGCTCTAACGACATTTATAGCAATGGACATACCTCGTAGGGTAGAATTACGTAGGCGCATTCGAGAAAAAAGAATATATTATTTAAATGTGACAGAAATTTGTGGAAGAGAAATATTTGATAAAACTGTGTTAAAGGAAGTGTATAAAAACACGAAAGTTTTAGTGAATATTCACCAATGCGAAAACCGAAATACTTTGGAAGAATTGCGAGTTCTTTCTGCTTTGCAGTGTGGAGTCCTTGTTATTGCTGAAGAGAGTGCATATACCGAACTTATCCCTTACCATAATCTGATTATTTGGTCTTCTTATGAATCAATTGTGGAAAAATTGGCAGAAGTCTTAGAAAATTATGATTCATATCATTCTAAGATCTTTTGTGAGGAAAATGTGAATATATTGGCGGGAATTCATAGTAAGAACGTGGATGCACTTGAAGAAAAAATTCTTGCATGCGTCTAAGGATTCATTGCAATAATATTTAGTGTATTAGTAAATGAGTTCCCTAGAAGTTCAGACCGAAAGATTCATAGCGGATGTTCCGAATAATTATTATACACAAATTAAGAATTCTCAGTTATTAGTATTATGGAATTGTTACTATGTATCCGAATATGTAAATTATATTGGTGGCCTATGTGTGGAAATACTGAAAAAAAATAATATAGATATAAATATATTGATAGGTGCTCAAGTTGAAGGATTTGTACATTTAAATGACAATTATAAAACTTTATATATAGACGTACATTTAGAACACACATTGATTCAAAAAGGAAAGAAAGATCATGAAAGTCAATATTTGGTTGGTAAGGCCTTGGATGAAAATGGAGATCCTTATTATACGTATGTGCATAACCATATGAGGTATACATTTCAAAATATTATAATTCATTATAGTATTCCAAATATTCATAATATAGAAACATCTAGATACTTTGATGAACTGGCAAAAAAATCTATTTATATTGCAGCATCCTTATATAAGGAATGTTGGAATGTAAAGGAAGGACGTGATATAAGTATATTAACCACATTTCTAATCGATATACCACGTAGATTAGAATTAATAGATTGTATAAAAAAACAGGGGCTTCCTCATAAAAATGTTACAGATACATATAAAAAGGAAGACTTGGCAGAAGTGTATAAAAAGACAAAAATAATGATTAATGTTCATCAGACAGATATACATAAAACATTTGAAGAATTACGTGTTATTTCTGCACTACAGTGTGGAGTTATTGTAATTTCTGAGAACAGTGCCCTGAATTATTTAATACCCTATAACCATCTTATTATTTGGTCTTCTTATGAAAATATTGTTGATAAGATGAAAGAAGTTTTGGAAAATTATGATAACTATCATGAAAAAATATTTGGTAATAATAATGCAGCTATATTAAATGAATTACACGATATGAATTTCAAAACTTTAGAAGAAAAGATACTTTCTTGTATCTAGAATAATTCAATATCAGAAGTAGGATTTCCTCTAGAATCAGCGATAGATCTACCTATTTTCTTGGTGCGACGTATATCACCACGAGAATATAAATCAAAGATGAAAGGTATACTCTGCCCTTTAGGAAGAACAGGAACAGCTAAATACGGCACTTTATTTACAATAATTTCATAGGCACGAAGTGTGGGTTTTGGTTGGACTTGGGGTTGCAGTTGCTTTGCAACAGGAGCTTGTGTTAAAGGGGTTGCTTGCTTTTGCCCTTGTGCTTTTCCTGCATCTGCATCTGCAGAAGCAAAGACAGCTCGTGCTTCCTCCACTTCAGCAGAAGGGAGGGGGGCTACAGGTTTCAAATCCGCATCACGGAATTTCGTGCTTGTTTCCGCAATATCTTTCATCAAATTCGGATGAAATGCGTATTGTTGCGGAGTTCCAGGTAGAGTAATACATGCCAGACCTTCCTCTTCATTTTCATATTGATTGATCTGGCAATCAACAGCATTGGTTTTCATGAGATCTTGGATATTTTGCAGGACTTTTTTCTTACGTTGACTAATCTGGTGTAAATACTCATCACTTGTTATCACATAGTCTGTAGCACCAGGTGGCACAGTAAATCCGAGTTTTTCTGCTTCCCTCGGCTTCACACCATCGCCATTCAAGATTGTCTGGTCAATTCTCGGAAATCCTGCCGATCCATCAGGTTTTATCAAAGCTTGGCTATCAAAGACTGAGCAATAGGTATACACTTCTACTGTGCGTTGATTGAGCAAAGGGTCTGCGCTATAGTCCAAGTCAATGTGTGAGCAAATACGCACGGCACGGCCTTTCACTTGATCTGTGCGCACATGATTCCAGAAAGGCTCCATGATATGAACACGACGAACATTGCGCAGAGATAAGCCTTCTGCACCAGCGCTTGTAATGCAGAAAACACGGCACAGATTTCCTACCAAATTGCCTGTATATCCTGCTTCCACCAAGACTTGGGACATTTCAGGAGGAAGTTCCGTAAACGTATTGTCGGAGAATTTGGAATTGAAGACTTTGAGAGCCATATTACGAAGTGCCGGGGCTTCGCCGCCAGTGAATGATAAATAACGATTTACGCCGGGGCCCTTTTTCAAATTCGCAATGGTCAAGTCGCTGAATCGCATAGTCCCAGTTTCATCCGCACGAATATCAATTCTGTGAAAGTCGTTAATTTCCAAGACAGTAGTGAATATACCAATACCTTCCATGTCGAGGAACTGGCTATAGATTAAACTGCTTCCAGGGGCTTCTAGGATTTTTTTGAGAATTGTGGCATACTTGGGGCTGTATTTTGCTAAACGTTCAGGATCAGGTTCTGAACCAGCTTTCACTTCATCCTGGAGTTTTTTCCCTGGAGCGAAGAGCCGTAGCTTTTGACTTGCAAATAATTTCAAACATTCTTTGGAACGACGGGTGGCAACTTCGTATTTTTCTCCAGGCAGAATACCCTTTTTACATTCTTCTTTCTTCTTGGCCTGTTGTTGCATAATGAGTTGGGCACCCGTTAGTGTTTTCTTAGCCTGAGGGGCCTCTGCTTTGGGTTCCACAGCAGGTATGGGGGCTCCAGGAATTGCAGGGGCTTCGGCAATAAGAATTGGTTCATCCTCTTTTGCAATTTGTTCAGCTTCTTTTTCTTGGCCGGCTTCTCTGGCTTCGGCCACAGCCTCTGCTTTTGCACCGTCGTCAATGGCGGCATCTTCTGCGGCTGCGGCAGCAGAGGCGGCTGCTGCAGAGGCAGCAGAGTCAGTTACTTCTCCCTTCACTTCTTGATCGAGCTCTGCTTCAATGATATCGTCTTTTTCATTCCCAACTTCAGCCTGAATATCTTGTGAATCTCTAGGCCGAGGACGAACAATTCCTTCAGGAAAGGTAAAATTACAAGCTTGGCGACTGGCCATACGATAACTATTCGGCTGTTTCAGCTTGGTCAACTCATAAATATCGGCCCACAAATTCGCCATCTTTCCTGTAACACCTTGCACAGCTTGTTGATCCTTTTTCTTTTCCAGTTGTTGTTTCAACTCTTCGCCACGAATACGTTGATATTCTGCCTGCGAATAGGGTGAAAAAGGGACTTTTATAACTTCATCCACAGTTACTGTGGGCATCAATTCTTTCTTGCTTCCACGGTAATAAGAAATCAAGCCTTGTAAGCGTTTTCTTAGAACAACCGTATTTTTCAGAGTTGTTCCATCAGCATCTAAGAATTTCTCGCGGAATTCTTCACCAATCGGGGGTAAAAGGGGTTCAGATTTGAATTCAGGTGTTCCTATCAAACGCATATTGGCTGCTGAAAGTTTTCCTAAGAGTCCTGTTGTTACTTCTTGAATGGTAGGAGTCTGGACACCTGGGGCAACTCTCTGAACTCCTAAAACGCCTTGAGGATCTGTAACTTTTTCCATCCCTTCAGGAAGTAGAGTAAAGATAACTTTCATAGAAACACCGAGAAGTTCAATATCTTCAAAGTCAACAAAGCGATTTTCCGTTAATAAAGCACGAATTTTTGTGCGATTTTCTTCAGAGGATGGACTTATTGTAAAAGAGGATGTGTGGATATATCCGCCGAGAAGATTTGTCAAAATGGCGATTTCTTCAGGGAAGTTAATGAGCGGTGTGCCTGAGAGGCCGATAATTTTACTATTTCTCGCACCAGCCAAAAGTCTGTAGAGAAGAAATCCACGTTTATAATTCGTTAAATAAGGACGACGGGGATCGGTAGTTTTCTTACAAAGTTCAGGAGTCCAGTGACCAGGTGTTACAGGTTCTAGGGGGACTTTGCGTTTCAATCCAGGAAGAGCAGTTAAATAGGGTTCAATCGTGCCTTGCATTAAACGTGTTAAATTATGGATTTCATCAACAACTATCACCGCATTATCAAAAAACCCGTTACCTTCTTCATCCAAGGGGGCGCAGGCAATTTCTTTCAGGTGAGACGATGTAATACCATTATAATTCACAAATTGTATGCGATTTGTGATCTGGGTTTCTAATTGCGCCACAATTTGTTTACGAGATTCGTCGTCAAGACTCTTGAAATTAGATTCTTGGGAGAAATCCGGAACCCAAAGAGTCTTGGTTTTACGGAAAAAAGAATCAGGCAGACTGAGGATTTCTTTGGCAAAAAGTCGTATGGTGGGTTCAGTGGCATCCAATTTTACCCAATGATTTTGATACCGGAAATGGCGGAAACCACAGAAACTCACTTCACGTATGAAATTGTATCGGAGTGATGATGGAGTCATGACAATGATTTTCTTATTACTTACGGAAAAGAGGGCTTCGGCTGCAGCGATTGCGGAACATGTCTTTCCTGAACCGAGACCATGATAGACTAAGAGTCCACGATACGGAGTGGCTTGTTTTACATATTCACGCACAAATTTCTGATATTCATACATTTCCACTTGTTGTTGTGCACCAGCTCCGATCTTTTTACAAGCATCAAAATCAGGTTCTTTACCGAATTCTGGAATCTTGATAAAGCTGGAAAAAACTTTGAGAATTTGTTTTTGAAATCCGAGGCGTGATTGAAGAGGATAGATGGTTGTTTGTTGAGCGTAAGGATTTTCAGTATCTTCTTCACGTATTTCATTAGCAATTTTTTGTAAAGATTCGTCACCGTATTTGGAAGGTTCATTCGGATTGATCTGAGGTTGGGGGATTCCTATAGCATCATCCAATGCTGAATCCGCTTCAGTATTTATTGTAGGATCAGGACCAGGAGGAACTTTTATAACTGCAGCTACTTTTTTAGTTTGTTCTTCAGACTGGAGCCGAGGCTGAGACAGTGGAAGTTTTGCCTTTTCGGATGAAGGTGGGAGTCTAGCCAATAAAGTTAAATCTCCTGTTTGATCTTCACCCAATACTGAATATTCTTGAACTTCGGAGTTCGTAGCCAGAGAAATTTTCGGAACTCCTTGTGCTGCTCCAAAAATAAGTTTCGGTCGTGCAGCAGCCATCTACTTACTCCTGCTCTTCTAATGCGGCCAAAGCAATCTTACTTGCTTCTTGTTCAGCAACTTTCTTGTTCCTTGCCGTAGATTTGGCAATGACTTTTGTTTCATCATTCGGATCAATCACGCCCATTGTAAAGATTCGGTCATGCGGAGGACCTGTTACTTCAACTTCTTTGTATCGTGGCGGCTGGTGATACTTTGCTTGAAAGAATCGTAGGAGCTGATCTTTGAAATTATTATCATCGGTAATGAGTTCTACGAAATTTACATGTCGTTGGATAATCGCAACCAAGAATTTTTTCACAATCGTAAAAGCCAGTCCGGGATTCTCGGGGGTTTCAAAGTTCTTATATAAGGCGTAGACCCAGGCTTCTAGCATACTTCCCAAAAGTCGTAGATTTCCACGACCTCCTGCACATACTTCTTCGACATGACGACTGACAATAATCCATGGTTCAAGGCCCATTTTCTTGGCCAGCATTCCTAACATCTTATTATTTACAATGCGTGTTCTTAGTCGTGTCAAGAAACCCTCACCTTTCCCGGCATATCGCTCGTAGAGATATAGGGCGATAATACAGCCTAATAAGCTATCGCCTGCAAACTCACACTCCTCATTGTCAGCCTCTTGAAGGGGCAGACAATTGGGAGGTCTTTCGGCCAAGATCTGTTCTTGACCATCGGCAGCTTCTGCTGCCCATTCTTCACGCCGATCTACATAAGATTTATGAACACAGGCTTGGCGAAAGAGGTTGGGCTGAGGGGCTTCTTGCTGTATGCCGTATTTTTTAAGAATTGTGCGAATTGTATCATCATCAATAATTTTATTACGAGGATTCCAGGGGTTGAAGATTTTTTGGGTTTCGGTATTCATTTGAATGTGAAAGAGGGACTAGCAGTAGATGGCGGAGGCAGAGTCAATTTTAATACCTGATAAAATTGACCAATTATCTTTTATGGATAAGATAACACATTTAGGTAAACAGTTTACACCCGATGAGAAAAAGAAGTGGTGGGATAAGCAACCTGGAAAACGTCATAAAATCGGATTGATTAGGAATAAGGAATTGGATACGGCCATACAGATTTTTACCGAGAGTTTTGACTTATCCAAAAAGCTGAAAAATCATGAAAAACTCACTCAATCTTTTGAAACAAAGACGTGCAGCGATGTTAAAGCGTTTAGAGGTGTAAGGCCTTCCTTATCGCCGAATACAGGACAGATTTTTTCAGCAGGTATTGCTTCAGGAATTGCAGCGGAAAGTTTAGTTAAATCTGGAATACCGGATTCTGAACTTCTGACGGCTGCTCCTGGGGAGGCGGCTCTTGTTCCTGCACCTCAACTTGGGGAAGCTTCTCTTGTTCCTGCACCTCAACTTGGGGAAGCTTCTCTTGTTCCTGCACCTCAACTTGGGGAAGCTTCTCTTGTTCCTGCACCTCAGGCTGGGGAACCTCAGCCATCTCCTCAAGATACTCCTTCTCATCAACAACCTGAACCTGCTCTTGCTCCTGGGGAAACTCCTCCTCACTCACCTCTTCAGGAAGAGGAACAAGAAGATCTGAGCGTAGATTCAGGGTCTGATGCGAATGATGAGAGGGAGCAGTCACAGAATCCATCCTCAGAAGATGAGGAATACGAATCCAACCAAACCAACGTTGAATCTGTTGAAACATCTAATAGAAGTAACGCTAACTCTTTAAAAGGAGGATTTCGTAATGGTTTCAATCGTTCTGGAAATTTAACCACCCCTGAAGTCTTAGAACAATCTTTAGAAACGATTGGATCTGCAACTGACTTTGAGCGCCTGTATCTAGGTTGGTTGAACGACCCGAAACTTCCTAAACAAACCGATATAGATTTACAAATTCGTAAAAATAGTTTGAAAAGTTTATTCCGTTTTGTCTTTGGAAAGAAAAGCATTAGTGATGTAACCGCAACCACATTCCAGAAAAAACTCCGCATTGCATACACCCCTTTAACAACTGAGGAAAAGGTTCCTTGCAAAGCAAAATCTGACGATGTAGAAACCCAACAAAGGACTATATGGGAAGACTTCCACGAATCTTTGAAATATCGCAGAAAACAAGCCATGTGTGAATTATTTGCTGCACGAGATATTGTAGGAGAAGATACTTTATATGTAAGTCAGAAGAAAAAACTTATCTTAGGCCTTCGTGATTTAATTGATATTATGGAAAGAACCATTTATCCTTGCATGGAATATGGCTATGACGTAACTCAGCATGAACCTGAAGAACCCGAATTATTAACAGAAGAAGAATATGCTCGCCTTCTTGCAGTATTTCGCACCTTTGTAAAAGATCGTAAAATTGGGGAAGATGGTTATAGTTATAATATGTTACGGAAAAAGCTGAGTAAAAAAGAGAAAACCACAGAAAAGTCTGAAGTATTATACAATCAATTACTTGAACTCTTAGTCTGGATGAAAGGTGAAGCCGAAGCTCAAGAAAGAATGAAAGCTTTACAAGTAAAAATTACAGAATTAGAAACTTTAAGTAAGGGACAAAAGGAGGATATACGGGAGTTAGAGGAATTAGTTTTAATTCTTATCTATATTCTCAATTTAACAGAAAAGATGCATGTATTACAATTAAAGTTGGAAGAAATGACATGCACAGTAAAAGAATGTTGTAGGAAAAAAATAAATGAAGCTAAGCAAGCTTCTCTTCCTAATTCTGTGAAAAACTTACTTGATTCTGTTAAAAATTACAAAAAAGAATACGATGTCATTCGTAAGAAGTTAGAAAAAGAGAAAGATGAACAGGGCGTGGAGATCCAAGAATTGCAGGATATTATACTTGCACTTACATCAATTCTACTTTCCATAGATCGTTTCCATCAAATTGACAAGAGTCTTGCGAGAGTTGAGGAAGCGATTCGTAAATGTATTGAGAAAAAGGAAGAAGTGAAAGAACTTATTGAAAGGCTTCAAAGGCTGCAAGAAACTACTTCAAAATCTACAACTTCAACGGCAATTCAAACAGTTTCTGATACAGCTATAGAACTTGCAAATAAAACTCTGACCGATCTTGATAAGAAAGAAGCGGAGTTGCGAAGCATTGGAGTAGGCACCAGTGATGTAGCGGTAGATTCTGCGCCTCCCCCTTCACCGCAACAGGTTGAAAAACCTGTGCGAAATAATAAGAAAGATCGCAAATCACCTATAACACCTGATCCTTTTGCAGTTGTTTCTGAAAGTATTCGTGATACAGAAAATAATAATAATTCTTTTCTGCCTATTGCGAAACCTACATCAGTGACAGTGCCTGAACAACCTCAACAACCTCTGAAAAATATGTCAAAGGGATCTTTACTAAAGATGCAATTACCGAATTCGGCAACCCCAGAACTTCGTGAAGGAAATTCTTCCAATGATATACAAGAGAATGTAAGAAGGATTATGCAGTTGAAACCTGTGGCATCTCTAGAAGCAGAAGCAGAAGCAGAAGCAGAAACATCAACAGTTCCCCCAAAACTAATTATACCTATTCTAGATTCTCCTTCAAAAACGATTGATTCTTTATTAAAACAACTCAAAGGGGGTGGAAATATAATTAAAGGGATTTTAGAACGTGATATTCGTGCATATGCTGTAAAAGGAGATTCTAATATAAATGATATTCTGAAAGATTCGCCAATTATGAATTTAATTAATGAATACCAAACAAGAGCACAATTTTGGAGAGGTGCTCAACTTACAGAAACTTATAGTGAACAATCTCCAGAACAAGCAAAGCAATATTTTACAATAATTGTAAACAGTATTTGGAAAAGCTTTAAAAATAATATACGGGGTGAGGACAATAATAAAGAGTTTTTCCGTAAATTGATATTTGATTTATTTCGAACCTATGTTATGCAATTTCAATTAATTGAAGATGAACCGAAAATAATAGATGAATATATTCTAAGTAATAAAATAGATAAAGCGTATAAAGATTTTGATTTTTATATAGGTTCTATTCCTTTAACAACGGAAGGATCACAAACTGTTTTTACATTCTTAGATATAAATAAAGAAAAATTAAGAAACTTTGTTATAGGGACAGTTAATACACCCAAGAGATTTTATAGGAAGGGGAATGTATTTGTAGGAGGTGGCGATGGCGCTGACGGCGACAACGAAGACAATAATAATAAATACAATTTCTGTAAAACGATGTTGGCCGCATTAATGGTGGAAGCTAGTAAACATGAGGGTTTTGATTATAAGGAATTTATGAGAAAGGCAAATACCACTTTAGAAGAACTTGGGCAATGTCCTCTTGTTACGAAGGCTCTAGGGTATTTGATGGATGAATCTATGAATCAATCGGCACCTGAAGAAGGATATACGTTTATTCCTTTGGGTGAAAGCCCCTCAAATAACCAAGAATTTATAAGAGCCTTGGAAAAATCCTACACTACAAACTTTACGGAAACCGAGAAAGCAGCCTTACAATCACTTGCTCCTCCATTTATTTTACATGCCAATTCTCCTGAAGAATTCCAAGATGTTCTTGGAAGAAATTCGTATTTCTTAAATGGTTCTACAAATGCAGAAAATGAAGATATTCCTCTCTATGGAGTCGGCGAAGATGATATTTTTGTAACTCCTGAAGAGAGAAAGATTGTTGAAAAAGGTGGAATTCCTACAGGAGGCATCTTAGTCTTATATCTCATAGCAGGGTGTAAAAGGGATGATGAAGATCTAAACACGGGTAAAGAAAAGGATACTAATGAAGATTAAAGTTCTTCAAGCAGACACAAGAGATATTATACTTCAACTTCAATCAAGGAACTTGTATTATGGAAGTGCAAGTGATTATTCATATGAGAGTTTGATGAAAAATAACGAGGGTGAATTATTTCATCCTGAAGATGCCCAACGAACTCTAAGTTTATGTTGTCTTGTTACAATGATGAAATGTAAGTTGTTAGGAATTGCATATGAATTTGTTAAAGGAAATGCTGAAGACTGGAATTTTCCAAAAATTCATAATAATGCAAATGTGTATGATAGTAGCCTGGATTCAACGAAACGAAATGTAACTTGGTTAAAACCTCGAGTTTTACTTGAACAAATGTCTTCAGAAGAAAACAAGTCTGTAGATATTTTTTGTATTTTGGATACTGATGCATGGATTCGTGATGATAGACGATTTCAAGAGTTTTTAGACACTTTCTCAAAAAGCCCTGCAATAATTGCCATGGCTGAGGATGTAGAGCGTTCTACCTTGTTGAATTCTGGTTTTATTGCTATAAAAAATAATGTTAAAGGTCGGCAGATTATAGATAAAATATATAATGATCCCAAGTATTCCAGATATTATACAGTAGTCTATCATGAACAGAGTGCGCTGTGTGATTATTATCTAGAGAATAAGGATGAATTTATGATTCTGCCATTGAACGATTTTAACACTCCTTGTGGTTCGGTAGTTCGTCATGCATGGTTACATGGACTTTATTATAAACTTGTAGTGGATGAAATTTTAGGAGTATTTACAAAGTTGTGTTTAGGTTGTTTGGATGGATCGGTATATAAGATTGGAGGGAATGTTTTAGTGTATGATCTTTCTGCAGAATGTGGGAAAATTCCTCAGATTAAAAAGTATTAAGATACTAGAAATGGTATCTGGAAAACAACAAGAAATGCCTCCTGTAAAGTCGATGACGCCGAGTATAAACTATGCCTTGAAAGCTAAGTATGCTGCTTATACAACTCTGGTGTTTTTCTTAGTGGCGAATCCAGAAACCTACAAACTCTTACAGAAGTTTCTAGGTCACTGGGTGGATATTGCGAGTCCAGGAGGATGCCCCACACCTACTGGATTTTTCCTACATACTGCGCTGTTCTTTGTGCTTCTATGGTCTATCATGTTATTCCCGAGGGATTGATTCGCTGGATACTAAAATAATCTCCTCTTCTAAGGCTTTCTCATACATAAGTCCTGGATACAGACGTTTTGAAACGGCTGCCTCTGCGACTACTTCAGCTTTGTTTGCATCCATTCCTTTCGCTTCCGCCGCTGCATATATTGTTGCATAATACCACATATCTGCAGAATTCCAGGAAGGGTCATAACCTTTCGGCATAGTAATCTCTTTCCAGACATTTTGGGAAAACACAAGTCTGGTTATAGACTTATTCATCATAGACAATCTTTGCGAGCAGAGTTTAGACGGGTTTATAGGCTAGGGTCTAAATAGTTTGTTAAAGGGAGTGTAGATGTTTGCGAGAAAACGTATACAGAATATTATTATTGAATCCACAAATTCTTATACAGAATTGTGCGAATGGGGGAAAACTCTAGGAATTGATAAGAGCCCTTATAATGAACGACCTGGGTTTCATAGACATCCGTATACAACTGTATATTCAATGTTATTTGCACCATATAAGAATAAGGAAATTAAATTTGCGGAAATTGGTATAGCATCAGGAGGTTCCGTAATTCTCTGGAATAATTATTTCACAAATCTTTCCACACGCTTACAGTTTTTTGATCGTGATCAGGAATTTTTAGATAATTCTATGTCGTTTGGATTTTTAAGAAGTTCATTTGGCTTAATGGATGTGAGTGTAGACGGTGGTATTACAAGAGCATTAGAGGGGACGGGCGAATATGATATTATTGTGGATGATTCATCACACAGTCCTGGTGATCAACAACGTATTGCAAGAGAAGCGTTTCCTTTTATTAAATCTGGCGGTTACATGATTATTGAAGATATAAATCGTGGAATCCCTGATGAACAATTTGAGAAAGAATTAGAATCAATACTTCCTCAGTGTTCAGAAGCTTATTTTGTAATGTGTGAACATGTATTGAAATATAGTCCTGGTTGGAATAATGATAAGATGCTGGTTCTAGTAAAGAAATAAAAATATAAAATCTGGTCTAGTAGAATGGCCAAGTTTAGTGCAAATTCCAAGTATGCAATGATTGTTGGATCAATTGTGCTTTTACTGGTAATTGTCTATTTCTTTGGAAGCAGATCTGAAGGTTTCCAGAGTGGTGATGCTACATTCACTTTATACTATGCCGATTGGTGCCCTCACTGCAAGACTGTGAAACCTGTATTTGCTGATTGGAGTAAGAGTGGGTCTTTTACGGTAAATGGCAAGTCTGTTACTACGAACATGGTGGAAGAAAGTTCTATGAAGGATAAGTCAGTTCCCGTAAAAGGATACCCGACTTTCTTGTTGAAGAAGGCTGATGGATCCTACGTAGAATTTGATGGCGATCGTTCACCCAGCGGATGGGAACAATGGCTAGCTAAGAATGTGTAAGGCTGGTTCTTGAAAAGAACATAGGGGACCAACAAGTAAAAATTGACACTTGGTTTCGTTAGGTAAAAGGGTCCTAGCTAACACAGATAAATGAATGATCCGAATTCTAGAATTCCTTCCTTTATTACAATGGATCGTGATGATGGTGGTTGGACACATGTTGGTGCAAGTAAAAAGAAGAAAGTTAATAAAGCAGAAACGGGGCCAAGCCCAATTGCAAAATGTGTGAGCTTTAGTTCACAGATTTCGCAAAGTCAAAGAATCATTCCTAAACAATCTTCTTTACCCACGCAAAGCATGCGTAAGTTGGAAGAAGCTGATGGGCCTATCAAACTAAAAACGCTTTCTATGGAAATGCGTCAAGAAATTACAAATCGGCGTGTTTCCAAACAATGGACACAAGCAGATTTGAACAAATTCTGTTCTTTCCCGCAAAATACAATTCGTGAGATTGAGTCCGGTCGTCTAGCACCGAATCAGCATCAACTTAGCATGCTTAATCGTATTCTCAAAGGTGGTATTCATTATAATTAGAAAAATCCTAGGAAGCTGAAAATCTCCTCAACGGCCTTATTTCCTTTGCAAATGAATATATAAACTTTTTTGTCAATCGGTGGGCCTTTGCAATTAATTTTGCTCGTTCTTCACGAGATTCTTCAAAATTCAGAGCACTAAAATCACTTATAGGTATTAATATTAAACGATCACCAAATTTATGTATATAAGGAACATTTTTCATAATTTTTGCAGAATCATATATATACCGTATAACTTCCATAATATCATGAATGGGTTGAATCGTTGTTCCATACGTAATTGAAAATAGAACTCCCCAAGTTTCACGGATTTCTTGTTCATTCAAAAAGACTAATGGCAAATTATTTAAGAGGGCTCCATCCATAAGTAAAGCACCTGTGCTTTCCTCTTTGACAGGGGTGTAAAAGAAGGGTAGAGACATGGATGCACGAATGGCAAATTTTACACTTGTCTTAGGGGTCTTTACAGTGCTGAATTCACGGACTTTTGATGTTTGAATTTCTGTGGCAAAACACCGCAAATGTTTCGCATGTTTTACCGCAATTTGTTCAAATGTGGCTTCAGGTGAAAATCCTTTTTGTTTTAAAACGGATCCAATAAGTTTTTCAATTCCTTGACCATCATCTAATCCAAATGTTAAAGGGAAGGATAGGACTGTTTCAGGCTGAATATTTCGGAGTTTTGTAAAATCAAGTTCTAATGCAAGATGTTCAATTTGTGCAACTGTGTAATCGAGAACCCATAAAAGCGAGAAGAAAGCACCTGCACTAATTCCCATGACTTCCTTGATATGTCCAAGAAGTCCTGCTTCTTCAAATGCTTTCATAACACCTACGTGGGCGACACCACGAATTCCCCCGCCACATAAGGCAATACGGCGTGGAGGGATACGTTTCGTTAGTTGAGTGTTGGTCTTTTTTACTGCTTGTATAGATGCCGATTGGTAATGCGAAGGATGTAATACAGGTGCCTCGTTTAGAGCCGAAAGATTTGTATGACCGAAGAGTTCGCCGCGATCATGCCCGTCTTCGGGCTTATAATACACTTCTTGAGCAGATTTATCATCGCGTATATGCGACATCCCAGCTATCCGGGAACACATCTTCTGTTTTGTATTCTGTTCCGCCGTTCATTTTAGGGTTGCCAAAGTTGGATATGGAAGATTGTATTGTCTATTTGGTTTGGCAACTTCGTCAGACGAGTTTTGAAGTGAAATTCACATGGCCGAATTTTCTGTATATTTCTTGGAGACATCACGAGGGTGCTTATTTGGCAAATAAGAATCCTATTATGCAGGCCATGATGCCGGAACCTACAGTGACCATGTTAGGAGGGCCTAACACAGCTGCAGGAAAAGGCGGTTCACAGAAAAAGAAAGGGGGGCAGGCTGCAGCTCCGTCACGGTCTGTTGCTTTTAACGATGAAATTGAATTATTAACAAAACAGCAGACAGCTCCTGCTCCTGCTCATGCCCCTAGTCAAAATCGTCGTGCTATGGATTATGAACCGCCGGCAAGTTTTATCCAGAATATGGATCGTCCTGTAGCAGCAGCGGCAGCAGGATCAAAGAGTGGAATGTATAGGGAAGGAGTTGCAAAAGGGAATGTATTAGCGGATTTGTGGACTATATAAGAGTCTAGAGAGACTATATAATAGTCTAGAGAGACTATTTAGCCTCTGCCCTGGGTTTAAAAAAACAGTATTTTCATATATAGAATGCAAATTCCTTGGTATTATATATGGAGCCATGACTATAGAATCTTTCATGAAATTATGCAAGATTCTATAAAATATCCTGAGTTTGAATTAAGTCCTATTGAAGTTCCTCAATCACGTTTTGATTCTGAATTATATAGTAAAGAAGGTAGCCATTTTTGGAGGGGGTCGTGTATTAAATTAAATTATATTATAGAATCTCTGAAAAAAGCAAAGGAAGAGTCAAAACCTTATATTTTATTTACTGATATTGATATAGTTGTAAGGGAGAATATTTATAATGATGTAAAAGGGTTTATGGATAAGTCTATGGATATGGTATTTATGAAAGAAGGAAATGGTATAAATTTCGGATTTATGTTCCTTCGTGTATGTGATGAAGTTATAGATTTCTTTATTAAAGTAATAAATAATTTAAAGTATATAAATACAAGTTTTATGGATCAAGAATGTGTAAATGCAGAACTTCCTTCTTATCCAGGTAAATATACTTGTTTTAATGAAAATGATTTCATATTATCAAACAATTGGAATGTAAATAATACCCCTACTTATAAAGTTATACAAGTTTTATGTAGCAATCCAGACAAATTATGTAATATGCTTGAAAAAACTGTATCTATGTGCCTACTTATGGATATGAGACCGTATATGAAATATTCCTCATTAACTAAAGATATTTTACACCACATAAATAATATTTTGGTAAATAAATACAATATGTCGCCAAAATTATTATATGAACCACCAGTCTAAAAACCTCTTCGTTTTATCTACAGTATGGCTATTCCTTGGTATTATATATGGAGCCATGACTATAGAATCTTTCATGAAATTATGCAAGATTCTATAAAATATCCTGAGTTTGAATTAAGTCCTATTGAAATTCCTCAAGAGCGATTTAATTCTGAATTATATAAGAATGAAGGCCAACATTTTTGGTATAAATCTCTTATAAAAGTGGATACTATTTTAGACTGTCTTAAGAAAGGCCATGAACAATCAAAACCTTATATTTTATTTACAGATATTGATATAGTTGTAAGGGAAAATATTTATAAGGATGTAAAAGGGTTTATGGATAAGTCTGTGGATATGGTATTTATGAAAGAAGGTTCTATTATGAATATCGGATTTATGTTACTTCGTGTATGTGATGAAGTATATAATTTTTGGCAGTTAATTCGTTCTAAAATGATGGAAAAAGATGGACTAGATCAAATGTATGTGAATGAATGTCTACTTTCATATCCAAGAATGTATACACATTTTAATGAAAAACTCTATACGCCATCCAATTTATGGAATGGTTCTTTATCGTGTAAAGTTATACAAGTCTTGTGTGATGGTCTTATAAAAGAATATAATATTGTTGAAAAAATTGTGTCTATTGGACAACTTATTAATATAAAACCATATATGAAATATGTAGATGCAAAGAGTATGGAGAATATAGAAAAATTTGTAAAAGAAGTATTACATGAGGAACTTGAACTAATATTTAATCCTGTTTTTAAAGATTATTAGAAATTCTGGCCTTTTTGGAAATTCTGGCCTTTTTGGAAATTCTGGCCTTTTTGGAAATTCTGGCCTTTTTGGAAATTCTGGCCTTTTTGGAAATTCTGGCCTTTTTGGAAATTATTCTAAATCTTGAATTTAGTCTTCCATCCTCTGTATACTAATTGTGTAAGAGGGAATAAAGGCGCTCGGCTTTGACTTGTCCTAGCTTTTGTTTTCCAATCTGCACCGCTGCTAACTGATCCTGCGTGGCTTCCCAAACTCCTTTTAGAGTGGATCCAAAAGCGGCTAAGATAGCTTGCGACCCTGTTGCAGAAATCCCACGGCAGCATTGTATGACACTCGTGGCGAAAACCTTCGGATCATCTGAGTTTTCTTGACGAGACTTTCCCCTCGTTTCAATATAAGTCATTGTCTTTGGTTGAGCAAATGTGGTAGGATCGGCCTTCCACTGTTCAGCTAGAAGTTGGCAGAGTTCGGCAGTTTCTTTAAGAGATGCAGTTTGGAATAAGGTAATGTGATAACGGAGTGCAAGACGAGTTAAATGTTTCATAAGAGCTGGTTTTTGTAGGCGGAATTGTTTTGTATGCGTAGATGCAGCTGCAGAGGTAGAAGCAGTCAAAGAATCTTCATCCATCCCTTTCCAACCTCTCGTCGCTGTTCTGTTCAAATCACCTTCAATAATGTAAATGGGATGCGCCTTTTTTTCACTGGAATAAGATAAGAGTCTGGATCTCTGTTCTCGGTATCGCCCGTCTAAAATACTGGCTTCCAAATCAGCCACAGACTTGCGTTCAATAATTAATCCATGTTCACGGATTTCTTTTGTTTCTTGATCAACGGCGATCCAAATATCTCCTACGGGCAAGTGTGTAAAAGGGAAGTCTTCCTGAGGTAAAAGAGGACGTAGGCCAATTTCTCTATCATCTAAAGCATTCATATATACTTGACTATAGTGACTTATAAACAGTGAGTTTAGACCTTTAAAATATTGTTCTAGTTTATAAAAAGATGGTGGCGGAGTGCTGTCCAATTTGCAAAGTATTTGTGAGTGATTGGATACGACAACCAGCAAAGAACGACAGTGAGTTTTATTTATCGGTGCGCAGAAAGGGAATTCTTAGGAGGTTGCCTGAAATTTCGTATGCAATGTTTCGCATTACTCGGTGTTTATTATCTCTCACACATGAAACCATTGTCGAATCTCCTGAATACAAGGCTCATCACCTCTTAGATTTTTATAAATCAGGGGCGGATATTATGAATTGTAAAGAAGTTCCTGAAGAAGATCGCACTCTTGTGCGTGTATTTTATCGCAATGAATTTATAAAATGCATATTCAAACAAAGCTGTTCTACAGATTTGGAATATGTATTAGCAGTATTATCGGACGAGGGCTGTTCAAAAGAACCTTTCATATTATCACAATGGGTGGCTGATTCTTTATTTATGCTTCGCCCTCTGGAAATGATTCATAATGATCATAAAGATGCCGTGAAATTCTAATACCAGTTCTTTATAGGTCCATTCGGTGCAAACATTCTTTCTAGGCCTGGTGTCCAGCTCGTATAATCCCATTTTTCATCACGGGTCTTTTCTCCAGGTGTGAAAAAGGGGTCAAGGCCGGCATTTTGTGATGAAGATCTTACATAAGAAGGGATGACAATGGTGTTTTCACTTGCCTGTGTATTGGCGCCTGACGTAGCTGCGGCATGATCCCTTTGGACCAAAAGGTCATCTTCTCCTTCATCAAAAACTGGCTTCTCGTCAATTGGACGTGTGCTAAACACTGTGAATTGGTTGGGCGTTGTCTCTCTGTATTCTGCCTTCAGTCCTTTTACGGCGTAAATGCGTTCTATGATCTCTTTTGCATCGGCGGCATCATAGGTTGTCAGACTTTTCGGATCTTTCGGGGTATAAGTCTGGAGAACTTCTAGTTCTTTTTGTTCTAATGCTGTCATATCCGGGGGTGTCATATTTGTGCCGTCAATGGATGCAAATACATTGAATTTGGGTGCCGGTGGAGGATTCTCAAACTTTTCTTTGTAAGCGGTCATGCCTTGTTGGAAAACATCGGAACTCGGAGGTTGGACGGTCCAATCCATCGGATATTGAGACATCAGTTTGTCACGCATTTCTTTTGTTATAGCACGATCGCCTTCGTTGCGAAATACCATACTGTATTCATAATCATCAACATTCAAAATGGGTTTCTGAACATAGGGTTTTTGTAAGCGATCTTCCATGAATATAAAAGGCGGGGAGCACATCTTTGTAGGATCAGGGCATCCAGAGGCATCTTGTCCTGTTGTTACAGAAGGATTGGCTTTTACAGAAGGTGTGGATGCATTACCCGAAGCATCGGCAATGATGGGCGGTTTACGATCATGGAGTATAAATAGGCTTGTAATTCCTCCAATTAGAACTAGGAAGAGTAGAAATATCCATACATCCATCCCGTCTTCTAACTATGAATGGCGTTTCGCATGGAGTTCGCAGAGTGATTAGGATTCGTAAAGCCTGTGTAGTAGGGTTGGCGCCAATTACGACGAAAGAGTGTTAATACACCAACAACAATAGCCAATATAAGAAAGAAAGCTAAGGCCATATCGCTCATTCTATTCTCTACAATAGTAGATTAAGATGGCGAAGGCCAAAGGCAAGACAAAGGATGAAAAGAAAACTCTTATGGTAGATTCAAACACGCATATACCTGATCTAGAAAAAGTCTTAGCTTCTGGAAATATTACAATTGTCTTAGTCTATGCGGAATGGTGCGGGGCTTGCCATCGGTTTCGTGAGAAAATATGGGATCCTATGTTAAAGGATAATGCAATTCATAATCGTATTGCTGTGCGAGATGATATGGTAAAAAATACAAGTCTGTCAAAGGCGAAGTTTGACTATCTCCCGAGTATTCTGGTAGTGGATGAAAAAGGGGATATTCAGACGTTTCGGACACCGGAAGGTGAGGAGACAAATGCGATGCCGACTCCCAAGAGTATTGAAGATATGACACGAATTGTGAATGTGCCTTTAGGGCCCCTTGGTTCAAAGGCACCGTCTGTCCCTCTTGCACCACGTCCTGTAAATGTCATTGAGAACTATGAAAAACTGGACGAGGTGGAAGTGAAAGCGAAAGCGGATGAGGCTCAAGAGGCGGAGGAAGAACCCAATTGGCTAACAAATCAAATAACACCCAAACCTGAAAATTATAATTATACTCATGTAATTCGCACATATCCTATACCAACGCCAAAAGGAACAACATATATACCTATAGAAAAGCAAGTGCAAAGGGGCGGTTCTCTTTTAAAAACCCTGAAAAGCTTCATAGGTAAGAATAATAGAATAAAGAGTCATAAGAAAAAGACACGGGGTCTAAAAATTGGCCGCCAAACTCGCAAACATAAGTAGTCCTCCCCGTAGAATACAATGTCTTCTTACACCATCCACGTCTTTGACGCAATTGCTCGTGACCAAAAAGTCATCCGAGCAACTGAGGAGGGTCTAGAAGTTCAATATTCCACGGCCGATGAAAGTGACAATAGCACTTCATATTCAAGACGAAAGAAGGGGTCTGCTTCTAAACCAGCCGATCTAGCTCGCAATGAATTGGTGATTCACCTCTTCGGGATGACTGCAGAAGGTCAGTCCGTGCGTATTGAAGTGAATGGATTTCGCCCTTTCTTCTACGTTGCTCTACCTGAATGCAATACACCTACCGAAGTTTCACGAATGAAGAACAAGCTTCAAGACAAAATTTGTGCACATCCAACCTTTCGCAGCTTATCTTCATCGCTTGGGTTTGAACTTGTTCATAAACAGAAACTGATTGGATATACCGGTGGGAAACTCTTTCCTTTTCTCAAAATTTCCATGCCCAGTATGAAATTATTCTACGAACTCCGCAAATACTTCCTAGATGATCAACAAAAACCACGTGTAAGCCTAGGGCCTGGTCAGAAACCTCTAGAAATCTTTGAATCCAATATTGATCCAATGCTCCGTTTCTTCCACATTCGTGACTTACAAACATGTGGATGGATCGGTGTTAAAGGGGATGTATTGGATTCGGATGACACCACCATTAAAATTCGTGCAGATTGGGAAAATATTTTCCCTGCATCAGGTGCTGTCGTAACTGCACCTTTCAAACATGCTTTTTGGGATATTGAGTGTTATTCCTACGATAAGGAATTCCCTGTGGCTCAACAAGGATATCGTCGGGTTGCGAAGCAGCTTTGGTATTCTGTTGGCACGAAAGATGCTCATACGGTCTCAGGGCTTTTGAAGGAGGCGTTTGCTCGTATGGAGGGTTCCAAGATTACGATTCCTCCTTTTAAGAATCCTTCCTATGTGGCGAAGCCGGCTCATATTGCTTCCATTGTAGATTCGGGTGACTTTGTCTCAAGTATTAAAGGGATTTGGGAAGGTCGTGATGGGATTTTGGTAAAAGAGCGTGAGGAACGTTTGGCCAAGTTGACGAAACTTCTGGATTCTTCATTCAAGACATTTGCGCCTATTGCCGGGGATCCGATTATTCAGATCGGCACGGTTGTCTTTAGTCAAGGAAAACTCAGTCGTCATATCTTTGTTCTCGGAGGATGTTCGGCAATTGAAGGGGCGGAAGTTCATAAGTTTAAGACTGAAAAGGACTTGCTACTTTCCTGGTTTTCTTGGGTTGTTGAAGAGAACTTTGATGTCTTTGCCGGCTATAACATCTTTGGTTTTGATGAACGCTATATCTGGAATCGTTTGGAAGAACTTGGGCTGGAGCAAGAGGAGTGTGTGCAGAAGATGACGAGGTTATGGGATGAAGGTGGAGAGATGAAGCTTCAGGAGAAGTTCTTGAGCAGTTCCGCACTCGGTGATAATATGCTCTATATGTGGAATACGCCGGGGCGTCTGCGGATTGACTTGTATGGTCATATTAAGCGCAAGGCGCAGCTCAGTTCGTATAAACTGGACAGTGTTTGTGCTGCTTTTCTGAGTGGCAAACTTTCAGGAATTTCGGCGGTAGAAGGGAAGACAGACACGTGGCTTTTGAAGACAAAACAAAAGAGTGATGCTCGGCTAGGGCGTTATGTGCAAGTTCTCAATGAGCTTGGTGAGGATTTGAGTGAAAAGATGGAAATTGTGGGTATTATGGATACCGGAATTGTTGTGGTGTCAGAGGAAGAATTGTCGGCGGTAGCAGGAGAGGCGGTAAAATGGGCGATTGTCAAGGACGATGTGAGTCCTCAGGAATTGTTCAGACTTCATAGAGGTTCAGATGCAGATCGGGCTCGTATTGCGGCCTACTGTATTCAGGATTGCGAGCTGGTCTATGAATTGTATAAGAAGCTCGATGTGTTTAATGAAGCTATGGCAATGGCGAATGTATGTTCCGTTCCAGTATCTTATATCTTTACACGGGGTCAGGGGATTAAGATTGAGTCTTTGATATTTAAGGACTGCATGCTAAAGGGCCAGTTGATTGTGGTGCAGCCGGGGGCGGCTTTTGGGAGCGGCAGCGCAGCAGCAGGCGCCGAAGTCCAAGAAGAAGGATATGAAGGGGCGATTGTTCTGGACCCGAAACCAGGATTTTACACAGAGTCGCCTATCGGAGTATGTGACTTTGCATCTCTGTATCCTAGCACCATCATTAGTGAAAACATCAGCCATGATATGTTAGTATGGACAAAGGACTATGATTTAGACGGGAAGTTGGTTTGTGTAAAATACGGTTCTGTAGAAGCTGAGCGCCTAGCTCCAGAAGGCACTCGCTGGACCGATATTGAGTTTGACATTCTGCGACCGGATCCTGCAGATACGCACAAACATCCTAAAAAGATTCGTATGGGGACACGTCTGTGCAGGTATGCACAAATGCAGGGAGGTGTAAAAGGAAGTTTGCCGCAAATTGTCGGCAAATTGCTAGCAGCTCGTAAAGCGAAACGAGAGGAAATCAAGAAGACAGATGACCCTTTTAAGAAAGCCTTGCTGGATGCGGAACAGAATGCTTACAAACTTACGGCGAATTCGCTCTATGGCCAGCTCGGGTCCAAGACATTTAAGATTCGCCTACAGGACTTGGCGGCTTCTGTCACTGCCTATGCACGAAAACAGATCATGTTCAGTAAAGAGGCGATTGAACAATTCTATGGACCTGGTGCAGCAGATCCTCGTTGTTCAGCCGAAATTACATACGGTGATACGGATTCACTGTTTGTGAATTTCAATCCTCGGAACCCTCAGACGGGTGAACGTCTCAAGGGTCGTGAATCAATTGTGGCGACCATTGCTTTGACGGAGGAGGCGGGTCACTTTATTACGGGAGCTTTGAAAGCACCGCATGACTTTGAGTATGACAAAGTGTTTTACCCCTTTATTATCTTTAGTAAGAAACGGTATGTCGGTAATAAGTATGAAGAATCTCCAGATGAATTCAAAGAAACTTCAATGGGTATTGTGTTAAAGAGACGTGATAATGCTCCTTTGCTCAAGATGATTTATGGTGGGGCGATTGATCGTCTTCTGAATCAGCGAGATGTGGTGGGGGCAACGCACTTTGTAAAAGAGAAGGTGCGGGAACTTGTAGATGGTAAGATAAAGCTGTCGCAACTGACAATTACAAAGTCACTTGCGGCAGAATATGCCAGCTCGCCACCGGCTCATAAAGTCTTGGCGGATCGGATTGCGGCTCGGGATCCAGGGAATGCTCCTTCCAGTGGAGATCGCATTGGATTCGTATATGTGAAACCTGCAGCGGGGCAGATGGCGAGTAAATTACAAGGGGATCGAGTAGAAACGCCGACGTGGATTATGGAGAAGAAGTTGGTGCCTGATGCAGAGTATTATATTGATCATCAATTGATGAACCCTCTTTCACAGCTCTTCGGACTTTTGTTAGAGCGTATGCCTGGATTTGTGGCACCGTCGTCTTGGCCTGCAGATCCTGACAAACGAATTGGTCAGAGGGAATTGCTGGCAAGTCAATTACTCTTTCGTGAAGGCTTTCAGACATGTAAACAATTGGCAACGAAGGATTTTATTGCAAAAATTTCAGGTGCCTCTTCTGCATTTGCATCTGTATCTGCATCTGTGAAGGCATCTGCATCTGCATCTGCAAAGCGTGCAATGCCTGTAAATACGAGTCTCATGGCCGCAGCTCCTAAGAAACAGAGTCTAATGGACGTATTTCTGAAAGACACGGCGATGATGGGTGATGAACGTCTTGCTAAAGAAATGCGTGCGTCTCGTCGTGGAAAGGCAAAAGCTTCAGCAGGCGAATAATGCTTTCTCGTAAAATAAGAATAAAGCATTTTCCCAGATATGAGAATCTTCATTAAGAAGTTCTTGAGTAAGTGACTTGGAGAAGCTATAAGAACTTTCTTTCGGTAATAAAGAAGGCATATTATCAATTGCGATAATTGAAACAAGATCATTGTATTTATAGACAGGTGATTCCCAGGTTGTGCTTTTTGTATAGAGTTTTATGGGATTATTCGGTTTGGAAGAATCACAGCTCACATCAACAATTGTGATAGGTTTGTTGAACCTTGTTTTTTCAGAAAACCATATACCTTGATAAGATTCATCAAGAAGAATACAGTTGTAAAAAATATCAAAGTTTTTAAAGGAATCTGTATGAGACTCTCGGGTTAATTGTGTAAAAGGGAGGTTGAGTAAATTCAATACACTTTTAACACCTTGGCCGCATCTTCCTTCTAACCCCAGAATTCCGATAGAGATTGGTTTGGCATTTGCATTTGCATTTGCATTTTGTAAAAACGGTTCCACAGACTCTAACATCTTTTGAAAAGAAGACCAGGGTGTGAGAATGGGAGGAAGACCTTTGAGATATTCTAATACACCGAGAATTGCAGCAACTTGTCCTGCGTGAAATCCAAAAGCAATAGTTCGTTTCTTCCGAGAATCTAAGAAATATTCAAAATCGTAAAGATCGCTTTTTGAAAACAAGAAGTTATTTAAAATTTTCACAGAATCTTTCTGATTTTTGAACGAATGTGAGAAATACGCATGGGTGTGTCCATTCAGAGAATCAATATATTCAAGTTCTTTAATTCCAAGAATTAGGCTGTCTTTGAAGGGGGGCGAAATCCATGAATAAGGTGTAAGAATAGCTCCCACTTTCTCATATTCTTCATCACTAAAGGCTCTTGATATAGAAGATTGTATATAGACCACGATTCCAGAACGGATGAGCAGATCAACGTCATTGGGTGTCAGAGGGGTTCGGTGTTCATTCGGATACTTTTCTCTTCTTACAAAGATTTCTTTGAATTTCATCGTGCCCTGCCTATTATTATAGGAGATAAAGTTCTAGATTCCAATATATGCGATATCTTTTAAACGCATGAGGGCACGATTATACCAAGAAATCGTTGGATCCGTTGAAAATTGCATAGAAAGAACTACACGTTTCTGTTTTGCTCCACACTTACAAAAGGCGGAAGCCATATGAAACACCTTTTCACCTTCAAATAAAATAGATTTGCCTTCCGTATTTGGTAGATTTCTTTGTTTTCCATAAGGATCTTTATATATATACTCAGTGCAAACATCAGTAAATGTTAGAGGAACAAGAAGAGTAAATGACTGGCCATTAAAATAATTTACGTCATAATGCCAATTAATAAAATCGCCGTCATTCTCGTAAATTAGAACTGCGCAACTTGTAGGAAGGAAGTCTTGAGTTGTTTTCACCTGGGTTCCAATTTCGGAATGAATCTTGGACACAAGACTCTTATACCATTCCCATACATTCGGCAAAGTATGAATGACTTCCTGCGTGGTTATTGTTCTGCCCGCTTTCCATCCAGGAAGAACAATCCGTTTTCCAGAATCTAGATCCGCTGTTTTTTCCAGAATTTCTTGTTTCAGACTTTCAGGAATAGATAAATTTATTTCTTTTATACCACAAAACTCTTTATTATTTTTATTTTTGCAAAGATCTAAACGCATAGGAGAATATATAGCCCCTCGTTTTATTATGTAGAGGCCTATGAATATTATACAAATTATAAAAATCAATAAAACACTTATTAAATAAATTATATTCCCCTTTAACATTCTTCTCTTTATCATTCTTAGTTTATTCTATCTTTTATTTTACGAAGTGAGGATTGGAATACAAATATAGAATATAGGAAAGAACAATTATTGTTAAAGACATATGCACATCTTTTATATATTCGGTATTCTTTTTGAAGGGTGTGTTTTTGAATGAATACATATAGAAAAAACAACTGAAGGTAAAAAGGCCTAGAAGTAGTTTTAAGAATATATCTATATCTCCAATAACAAGTATAAATGATATATTAAAAACATACATAAATCGTATATAGTCTAGGAACATTTCAGATAACTTCTCACCGAGAATCAATTCATAATCTTCTATATTGGTGGAATCTCCTAAACTATAATCGGAATCATTCTTTCGTTTGATAATATAAGATATTAAACATTCATTTTTCATAATTAACCAAGAAAGATTGAGTAATATAAAATATACAATATAAATTATATCAAATGTATCATTTCTCCAAAGAAAGTATAAGGATATTATAAAAGAAAAAAGGACATGTATAAATCCTATACTTTCATTAATCATTTATTAATGGTGCACAAATAAATCAAGACTTTTACTCTTAAGAATGTGTAAAAGGAATGTCGTCGTCTTATTCAAATTCGGGCGTCTATCGTCTCTTGGATGAAGCCGATCGTCTAGATGGATATGTTTCAGCTTGTCGGGCATCTCCTATAAATTCTGCAGCGCGTCTTCTATGTCAGTATCATCCATGGAATGATCAGAGTCTTGCTCAGGGAATTATGAGTGATCTAGAAGCAAAGGGGACAAAGGGTGCAAAGGAGGCAAAGGAGGCAAAGATTATCATTATGACACCATCGGCAGAAGGGGGGATGCCACATACACGTGCCCCGAATATTATATGTATTCCGGCCTACTTCCCTGATTCAAAACTTCATGAAACTCTGAAACACGAGCTTGTTCATATATCACAGCGCCAGAATCCCGAAGTTTGGAGAAAAAGGGGTCTGGCGGAAGGATGGACACCGATTTTAGAAGCGGATCTTCCCTCGGAATGGGTTCAGCGTTGTCGCTTGAATCCCGATACATATGATGCAAGATTCTGGGCATGGGAAGGACGGCATGTTCCTCTTCCCCTTTTTATTCGTGAAGACAAACCTGAACTGCGTGATATTCAAGTTCGTTGGTGGGATATGAAAGAAGGGCGACTCAATAGTCAAGCACCCGCCACGTTTGTGCGGAAATATGGAAATGTTGCGGCGAGTTCTGCAGAACATCCGTATGAACTATGGGCTTATAGTGACACTAAATAGATGAGTGCTCTCAATGAAGAATGGAGAGACTCACCATGGGCGTGGGCCTCATTCCCTTTAACAATTCTTCCAAAGTGTAATATAAAAGGGGAAGTGTATGATACTAGCGGTGTTTTTCTATGTAAATATAGCCCTATCAAAAGTTTAGGAAACGGGACATTTGGCCATGTAGATGCTTTTAAAAGGTTAGATGCCCAGAATAAATCTACCGTGGTTGCGATTAAGCGACCGAAATTTTCAGAAATGAAACTTTTAACAGAAGCTCTTTTTCAATGGAAACTTCATTATGATTTGATGGCTTATGCTCTAGAATTCTGTGTCCCCAAAGTCTATGATATATTTCTTCATCAACAATCCGATGATGTATGGTTTTCTATGGAAGCCTTTGAACCCCAGCTTCTTTCACAATGGTGTGGGAAACACATTCACAACACTCGGCTCTTTGTTTTATTCCTTTTACAAATTGCATTAATCTTAGAAGTGTTTGAAGAACTGAAGTTCGATCATCGTGATTTGAAAATCAATAATATGTTGATTGTAGAAGAAACAATACGTATAAAAATATTTTGGAATCAGGAGGACAAGACTCTTGAATTTCCTTTTCGTATCATTTTTGTTGATTTCGGATTTGCGTGTAGAAATGCCACAATGGATGTAAAATATTCAGATCCGTATTTGGATGCATGTCCAAAAGAAGGAAGAAATATTTTTCAGATCTTAGTCAGTTTATGGAATAGTGAAATGATTCGTGATAATTTGGATCCGACATGGTGCGCATGGATACGAAAATGTATTTCAACCATCTGGCCGTCCAATTATCCAGCCTTGCGTTTAACAGAATCAACAAGAGATTTAGGTTGGATGTATACACTGACAGATGATAAAGAATTCCGAGCACCCCTTTGTTCTCCTCGCAAAATGATTCGGGAGTGTATGGCAGCACTTGACCGAATTGGAGGGCGGAATAAAAATTGATGTGGGCGAGTATTGCTTAATCTGTAAGCTCCAATATGGAAACCCCACTCCCGCATATGTTTATTCTGAATGCGGCATCTGAACGTTATGTTCTTTGTATAAGTGAATACAAAGAACAAAACCGATGTTGGAAACTTATGATCATGAATGATTCAAAGTATCTCATGGAAAACTGTCGTCTTATGAACGATGGCACAGAGACAGCGCCTAAGACTTATCTTTATGAACGTGAAAGTTCTCGGCATTCCGAAATCAAATACTATGAAAGTTCTATGAAGAGAACACGGCGCTATATTAATATTGTGAACCCAGGACACGTGGGTTCATTTGAACCGATATACGAATATACAATGACGAGCCCTTGTAAGATTCTTTGTTCCAAGTTTTATCGTGTTGTCAAAGGGGAGGATTCAGATATGAAATGGCATTTTCGGATTATGCCACCCGAACCTACGATTCCTACCCATGTTCAAAATGCCTATATTGAATATGCTATATCTAAGAACGAAGTATGCCCTATTACTCTTGAACCCTTTGAGCGCGGAAATGTATGTTGCACGCCATGTGGGCATTTGTTTAGCAAGAGTGTATTGGGATCTTTGAAAATCTGCCCAAGTTGTCGCAAAGATTTGGCCCTTTGACCCTTTGACCCTTTGACCCTTTGACCCTTTGGCCCTTTGGCCCTGTCCATGAAATATAAAAATCCTCTAAGAATAGAAGAAATGTCCGATTTTTTATCGTCTATTACAAATGCTGCTGTTCAGGGCGCAAATAAAGTCGGCAAATTCTTAGGTGTTTCACCTGTGGAAGGTTTTGTATCCCAGTCAGATAGCACTACTGCAGTTGTAAGTAATCCTGCCCTTGCAGAAATCCTTAATAAGACGAAAAAAATGTTGCTAGGAGGCACAGAACCCTTTGTATCTGATGCGAGCGGAACGACGAAAGTAAATACTGCTGCCCTTGCGGAATCTGGCGGAAAGATTTTTACATATTCAATTATTACAATTGTATTTTTAATATTTTTTTGTTATGGTGCAGCTCGCACTTCCTATTGCTATAACATAGCCATAGGGAACACGGCGGATGTGGCCTTTTTATTCTCAGTCTTGTGCTTCCTTTTCCCGAACTTTTACTATCCTTATCACGCCCTATTTCTAAATCCTTTGTGCATCTCAAAGTTGCGGAATAACAAGGGCATGTTTGCCGGTAAAAAATAAGTAGTAACCCCCGACAATCAGCGAGCTGAACGCCACTGAAATCCACAGATGTCGCAAATATAGAGATACAACATATTTACAGCATCATATTTAATATAAATAATGTCGGGATCCTTCTTACCGTGATTGCTGTCACAGGTAGGTTCTGGACACTTAATGTTTTTACGGATATGAGGCAATCTAGGATCCTGCCGAGTGAATTCATTCAGCAGAATCTTATATCCTTCCGCCGAACGTTCTTGGATCATCATTTCCATGACCATACCACCTTTCGTGTCTTCTTCACGATGTCCGCAGTTCCTGCAAATACGATGGAGACTCTGATTTTCGCCTGAAACTTCTAGATATAGATAATAACGACATACGGGACAGAAACGGATTCCAGATTCTTGACGTTCGGATAATTCTTCTACTGCAAGAGGCAGGGGCTGAGAAGCCAGAGCTCCCTCAGGAATAGCGCCCAAATTACCTTCCGCTTGTTTGGATTTATTTTTATTTGTGCCATTTTTCTTATTAGCCTTCATACCTCCCTCTGTAGGTTGTTCAAGAGAAGTTTGTTTAGCCTTCTCATCCTCTAGAAATGTAGCACGTCTCTTTGTCTTACCTTTTATATACCAAAGTTCCGCATTCTGTGTTAAAGGGATGATTGCCTTCGCTTCATCGCTCAGACTCTGAGAAACTTCGGAGGCCGCAAGAATTCTTCGCCATCCTTTGACTTTACGAAGTTCTGCATATGTTTCTGGTGCAGACTTCAAAGACTCGCCTGTTCCTTTTCCTGGAGCAGCATCTGCTGAAGACTCATAAAACTGGAATACGTCGGCCTGTGATTGATTCATTCGGGACTTATCATTGAATTCTGATGCAGTATCAATTTTATCCTTTTACCCCGACCCCCTGACTAAAAGGTCAAATGCCAAGATTCTTAGCCTCTTCTTCATGATACAAACTCGTCATAAACAACTATGTCCTCAGAAACCAAAAGTTGACGGCCAACCCCGGCCAAAATAAAAGGTCCAACGGGTCAGATGGCAACCCTCGATCGTTATTACGATCATGCGTTAAGCAAGTTCTTACCTCTGTATGCAGTAACTTCACGTCAAGGGCAGGAAGCCTCTCTTTGCGGCATGGGGACTGTTAAAGGGAGGTGGCTGATTCCTGACGAGAAGTATAGTGAATTTCTCGATCTTCTGCACGATTACTTATTCGCCCAATCTCCTCGTCCAAGGCCGATAAGTCTGGTGGAGCAGCCACGTCTGGATACTCCTAAGCCTATTCTCATTGACCTCGACTTCAAATTCCCCTTTAACACCTCTCTAACACATCGTTTCGAGCGCACTCATATCTGTGCATTCGTAAGGAAGATCACACAAGGCCTCGGAGCATTCTTTGATATGACTCAGTATGAGGCCATTCGGTTCTTCGTCTCTCTTCGCCCACAGGCATATGCGGACGGAAAGAAGTATATTAAGGACGGAATTCATATTCAATCCCCTGATATTTGTCTCACAAACGAAAAACAGAAAGTTCTTCGCTTGTGGCTTTTGGAGCAGGAAGCGATTCAAGAATCCTTTGACGGAATCGGCTATAACAACGACATTGACGATATTTATGACGAGTCCATGGTTCGGAAACAAGGGTGGTTCTTATACGGCGAGTCCAAGCCGAATATTCCACCGTATGCTTTGGACACTGTCTTTGCTTTCAATCCTGAAACGGGCGCAATTGATGATGAAGATGCAGGGCAGTATACGTCTCGGCAGCTTATGGAACTTCTGAGTGTTCGTTACGATTTGGTGGAAGACGATAATGTTGTAAAAGAGGATGCTAGAGAGGAATATGACAAGTTTCTGCGACCTGGGCCAGTCATTCGTCCTCCCACCCAGCAAGTCCAGGAAGTCCCTGCAGCACAGCCGGCATTCCGTCAGATTGGGGCATATATTCCTGACGCTTACGACGAAGAAGAAATTGAACTTGCTAAGAGGATCGCTCTAGAATGCTTGTCAGTTGGGCGTGCAGATGGATATAAGTCATGGATGGAGACGGGATGGTGTTTGTATAACATTGATCCTAGCGAAGAAATGTTTGAAACATGGCGTGAATTCTCCAACAAATCGGCAAAGGCAGTCGGGACAGATTGGGGGCGATTCAAGAATGACTGGAATCGTGGATTCAGTCGGAATACTGCAGGGGCCAAGCTTTCTTTAAAGTCTCTGCATTACTGGGCTCGTGATGACAATGCCGCAAAGTATGCGGAGCTCGTGGAAGAGGATCATGTGCGCTTTGTCCAGTATCGTGTAGATGATACGCACTTTCACATTGCGAAACTCTTGCAGCGTATTTACAAGGGCCGCTTCTGTGCTTCAGTGGAGTCCAGGCGCACGGAGTGGTTCGTCTTTGACGAGCGCATTCATACTTGGCGGCACACGAACCAGGGAATGGAGTTACAGGGTAAGTTGAGCACAGAGGTGGCGGACTTGGTGGTGCGTGCTCGTCTGCGCCTCAAGAAGAAGGGCTGGGAACTCCACTGCCAGCAGAACCGTTCCACGGATGAGAATGCACCCCCTGACGAGGACTGGTTCAAGACTTGGGCCGGCACCTTTGATGGTGGGCGATTCCAGGCACTTGTGAAAGTGGAGAAGCATCTGTATCAGCAGGATTTCAAGGGTGGTGTCATGCGTGCTGCAATTGAACTCTTTCACGAAGAGGACTTCTCAAATCGTATGAATATGAATGGATTCCTCTTTGCCTGTAAGAACGGGGTTCTCGATCTGCGTAATGAGATTCGTGATCCTACAACGGGTGCAAGTAAGAAGCGTGTGGTGTTTCGTCCTGGACGACCGGATGATTACATGAGTCATTTGGCTGGGCGCAACTATCCTGACTCGGAGGCTCTTGACTATATTGAGCATAATCCTAATGATCCCAAATACAAGGAGTTGATGGATTTCTTGCGCATGATCTTTCCCAAACCTGAGATGTTGGCCTACTACATTCGTCTCATGGCGAGTTGTTTGGAAGGTAATAATCGTGAGCAGTGCTACTATACTTTCATTGGTGTGGGTGGTAATGGTAAGTCAAAGGTAGTGGATCTGATGAAGTATACTCTGGGCGACTACTCTTCTTCTCTATCAGCGACAGCTCTCACTCGTTCTCGTCCTGACTCGGGTGCTGCGAATCCGGATATTATCGCAATCAAGAATAAGCGGTTCATTTATCTGCAAGAGCCTGATGATCGTGAGCCTCTAAACACTTCTCGTATGAAGCAGTTTTCAGGTGAAGATGTAGTAGAAGCTCGTGGCCTATTCGAGGATCAGCAGCGTTTCCGTATTACGGGTAAGTTGTTCATGATGTGTAATCGTCTGCCGCCCATTCACGCAATGGATCGTGGCACCTGGCGTCGTATTCGTGTTATAGGATTCGGCAGCAAGTTCGTAGATGCGAATGATCCTGACTTGAAGGCGGGTCGGCCTACATTCTTCTTGCGGGACAATGGCATTGATGCGAAGTTGCGTGAGTGGCGTGAAGCCTGGCTCGGACTTCTCGTCCACATTTACCAGGAGGAGTATCTCGTGAACGGCCTGGAGCCGATTCCGCAGGCAGTGCTAGATGAGAGTAATAAGTATAAGGAGTCATTTGACCAGTATGGCAAATTCAAGTCCGAGCGTATTGTGGATTTCCGTGATGTGCGACTGAACTTGCAGGAATATGGGAATGAGCAAGTCACGCTGAAAGATGTGATGGTAGCCTATACCAGCTGGGTGCGACAGAATGAAGGTGCTCTCACAGGAAAGAAATTGACAAAACAAGAGTTGCAAAATCGTCTAGAAGAAGATTTTGGAAACTTGGATGGCGGAGTATTCAGACGATGTGTTGTCTTCTTTGACGATGATGGAAAAGCAGAGTTTCACAGAGAGCGAATGCCAGATGCAGAGGCAGAGGCAGAAGCCTAGGTAAGAATCTTAGCCAACAATTCCTTTAACTTTTTTCTATACAACCCGCAAATTTCAGGAATATGTGTGCTCATATCATCTGATAAATAAGAATCATCAACATGAATAGTAAAATTCCGAATACATTGAGTAGATTCATAGGTCTTATTGGTGTGAACGGCAAGAATTGTAAAATCTGAATAATTATACGTAGTTTCTATATACTTTTGAATTTTCACTAATTCTTCAAAATTATTTAGATACCGATTGCCCATTTCATTATATATATCGGCTTCGCTTGTATAGACAAAGAGAATCCGTTTTTTTTCTTGTAAGGCTGTAAAAAGGCGTTGAAATCGTCTACGAAATGTTTTCAGAGTTGTTACGTAACCAGAATCAAGATCAAAGTGGCCGAACCATACTCCATCCTCAGTTCTTTCAGCGTTTTTACAAGGATAAAATTCACCCTGATCTTGCAAATATTTCAAAACCAGATCAGGTCTTGTTGGGATGGAGTCAAAGGGATAGGAATGACCGTAGAGACTCATCTCCTTTAACACCATTGTAGTAGGACATTTATTACCTATCGATACAATCACATCATATGTTTTTGGATCTATAGATTCTTGAGGTTCTTCATAATTCATTTTATTTTTTGAAAATAAATAAAATGCATTCAAATATCCGCTCATTATCCATAACGTAAAATAAGAGCACCACTTAGAATACTAATCAGAAACATAAGTCCAAAGACTTGCATACCCTTTCCTATAACTCCTGTAAGAGTGGTGGAGAGAAGAGAGAGACTAATTGCTAAAATCCCAAATGACACAAAGAAAAATGTAAGAATATATTCTTGTAAGGTTTGTTGCCGGCTTCTTCCTCCTGAGGCTTGTAACTGTCCTTCTTTTTCTTCAAACATGCGATCATACATAGCAGCTTTTGAATTATAGTCCTGTTCCATTAATGTTGTCTTATTCTTATAGGAAGGTTCTATATAAATAGGATATGCTTCATGAATTTTATTTTGCAGGACGGTAAGTTCTGTAAGAATCTTTTGCACTCTTTTTACCAAATCTGCTACAATGACATGGGGGCCATTATTTATGAGTGGAACAGCAAGCTGATAAATCACTGGAACTGCAGGCTTGTCAATAGCAGGCTGATAAATCACTGGAACTGCAGGCTTGTCAATAGCAGGCTGATAAATCACTGGAACTGCAGGCTTGTCAATAGTAGGCTGATAAATCACTGGAACTGCAGGCGTAATCTTACCGCCCCTGCCCTTACCGCCACGAGCACGGATATTTTTATGGATACGAGGATTAGATTTATGAGAACCCCCAGACATTCTGATCTATCTAAGAAGAACTACTGCAAGACTGTGCCTTATATACACCACCATCCTTGAGGCCGAGATAACGACGGTTCCAATATCTCTTGTCACGTAATTGGCTGGTGTAATAGGCACGATTCCATAAAATACCGATCAAAACAATTGTAAATAGTGCAATAAACATTTGTATAGTGGACGAGGGGATTATACCAAAACGTTGAAGGAATATAAGTATAATTACGGAAGTTAAATATAGGAACAAGCATTGTAAGAAAAAGAAGGTATCCAACTTATTCTGGGCTTGCCATTCATCAATTTCACCTTGCCGGGCATAGGTATCTGAGGCTCCATTATTCACAGAAAGATTCTTCTTTGTTAAATCGGAGGCAATATCGCTAATCGTCTTATTGCGATACATATACATGCCGTAGGTGAGTGCTTGAGAACTATTCCCTGCAGCAGTATTCAAAGAATCATATAAATTCCCCGCCTCGGATGTGCTAATTTGATTCATAAGCGAGGTTGGATCAATTGTGGCTGAACCTATTGCTTGCTGCGCAGCAATGCTATCCGCAGCAGGAAATACATAGTCATATGAAGGCGCGGCCATTTACTAGTTATAAGGAAAATCAGGAGCGACTTAATTGAAGAATTACAGCAACAGCAGAAATATTTAAGAAAGCATAGAGCCCCAATAATATATTGGAATAACGATTCTTCTCAGCATTATATTCCATTATACCTTGATGAAAATCACGCTCGGTCATATAATCCTGCGCCTTATCCGCCGATTCATTCAAAGCTATAATCTTATTTACAAGATCTTTATTGCTGCCGGGCATATCTTGACTATTCACCGTCATTTGTATTTGATTTAACACATTTTCATAGTAATTGCTAATGGTTCCAAGAAGCATACGAAGATCTGTCATGCGTGTATTCAAGCAAGCGAGGTGATACGTTATTCCCTTCAAATAATCTGTCTGAGACAAGGCTGTGCTTGATGTATATTGATTATCGCCAGTTCCTTGGCCATTAAAGAGTGAAGTAAAAACCGGAGAACCGGCGACAGGCGGAATATAGGCCGAAGAGGATCCAGGTTTTGATTGTTGTTTGTAAACGGCGAAATACTTTTGCAACAGCCATTCATAGCGTGTGCGGTAATAGCAGTATTCCGCTAAAAACGCACCAAAGAATCGAAGATTTTTCGCCTCCAATACCATAACACGATTGGCTTGTTCTTTGGTTAAGGTATAACCGGGTTTTTGAGAAAGCTGATACAAATACACTAAACTTTCTGTGCCGGGAGGAGGAAGAGGTGCATTCGGTGTAAATTCCGAAGGATTAAACAACTCTTTTTGTTGCAGTAAATACCCCTTGCCAAGTAACATACCTAGAAGGCTTTTAGGGCTAGTCACAATGCCTCCCTCAGGAGTTATATCAGACGGTGCCCAGAAATCCGTAGGTTGCATGATAGGCATGTCGGTAGTGCTATAGGTATATTTCTTCCCCAAAGCTGTTACAATATATGTATCCACAATCGTTTCAGGAACAGGGACAGACTGTGTTAAAGGTGTGGCTGCGGTTTTTGTCGGGGCAGAAGACATTTGATACAAAACAATATTCTGAAATTGTGTAAAGTCAGCTCCGCCATTTGCAATTGAAGTAATTCCACCACCAGAAAGGAACTGAACAAGAGAAGATTCGCTGTTCGGCTCCAAGGTTTTAAGCATCGTTGATGTCCCTCCCGTAGTATTCATTCCTCCAAGAATTGCACTCAAGTATGTGACCGGTAAGCCACGGGAGGCAATTAAAGGGAATACTGTAGCGTCGGAATTCGTTGATGAAGCATTCTTATCGGAGATCCAAAGTGACGGATAAGAGGCTGTATTTAATAATGAGCACGGGTCTCCTAGAGTATCCTGTAATGCCGGCATCTTCTAACGTAATCTATAGAATTAATACTGCTTTTACTGGTTGCTAACGACGGGCCCATAAATAAATAGCTACACCAAGGCCTCCTATTATAATACCACTTGCTACATAAGGTCCGTAGTATCCATACATATTTATACTTTCGTAAGTGGCAGGAAGAATAAATCGTAATTCAATTCCTTTCATAGAAAGAAAAAGAAGGATAGATATAATTATAAAAAATAAACCTACTGCAAACAATACATACAATGTAGTCACTGTTAAAGGGCGAGTTATGGGAAACCAGCCTTCATAATAACTTACTCGGTTATCTTCATTGGTAATCAATTCATAACGTTCCTTTGAAGCATCGTAATTCTCTTTTGCTTTTACTAAAGTTGTGGGGTCTTTGGTCGTGGTTTCATGTAAACAATTTGCTACGTTTCTTATAATAGGAACTTGTGATGTTTCCATTTGATTAAGATACGAATCAAGTTTGGTATATCCATTTACATTATCCACTACAAGAGTCTGGTCTACTGTAGGGGAGCTTAGGGCTCCAACAAAATCTGATAATTGTTGTATACTCTGAGGAGTATTTAGTTTATATATATTCAAAAAGTTTTCTACAGATCCAGAGGATCTGGCTGCTTTCAAAATATCTTTGCAAACTATGGGCACAGATTTTATGTCAAAAATATGGGTTTTATCTAAGATGCTAAAGATTCTAGGATCTACTTCAGGAGGTGGAGGCGGAGGACAGGGTGTTTGAGGAGGACAGGTAGAAGGAACGGAAGGGGTAGGTGTAGGATCAGGTGTAGGTGCAGGTGGAGCTGCAGGTGCAGGTGCAGGAGCATCCGTATTTGTTACAATTATAGAGCGTATCTTGTCATTTGCCCACCATCCTTCGCTACAAAAATTAAATTCTGCAGGCCCAACCAAAGTTTTTTGTTGCCCTGCAAAACTTCCTGTAAAAATAGTGGCTTTGAAATCTTTTCGAACTACAATATAACTCGCATTTGACGGAAACTGTCCAGGATTTTTTGTTATATCATAGTTACCTGCGTTTAATGATTTTACCCATCCCTTTTTGTCACAGTGTTCATAAAGTGTGATTCCTTTCGTATTTGAAGGAGCAACAGGGCGTTTTCCTCTTCCTTTCGGTTGTGGTCTAGACTGTCCGCCTCCCATCTTCTATAATACAATTAAGGAACACATACACGATAACCTATACACTCTCCAGCCGTTAAACTAGGGCGTGTAATTTTCACAATTTCACCGGGCACTAGGCCGATGATACGAGCAACAGGATCTTCGTGAAAGCGAATGAAAGGTAGCTGTGACTTTTTGGCATAGAGGCCTTTGAGAAGTTCTTCTTCCTGATTTGCAGGCACACGCTCGTGATTTGGAACTAGGAAATGCTTTAGCGGGTTATTAATAATGGCAGCAGCTTGGAAGAAACGAACCTTGGCCTTATGATTATTGTAACAGGCGAGAGCAGTTGCATGGAAATTTGGAGCGATAGTTTCTAAGGTGATAATAATGAGTTCCGTTGTGGAAGCATCAAATGTAGACCCTCCCTCTTCATTTTCAATAATTTTCGTAGTAAAAGGGACAAGTTTCTGCTTGATCTTTCCCAGAGTATAGAGAATAAGACACTTATTGTGTTTACCTTCTACAGGTTCCTTGCGTTGAAGTTCCATCATAAGTGCCGGGGGAGCACCTTGAACAGGACCGGCTTTTACCATTTCACCAATTTCCTTCGGACTGAACTTGCGATACGGAGTTGTATCATATCCATCGGTTTCTAGGTGATCCAGAAGAGTAATGCGACTCCGATACAAAATATCAATTGTCTCGGAGTTCATCTTGGGACTATACTACTGAAAGTTCAAAGGAAATCACTTTTTATCCCAGTTTCTGAATTGTGACTTTTGCATTGGCACTGTAACCTTCTATGGTTGTGGGGCCCCTTGGCCCAGATGGGCCCCTTGGCCCAAAGGGGCCTCTTGGAGAAGAAGCACGTGCTCTTGGTGTCGTGTGTCTACGATTTGTGGGCCCCCTTTGGCCAAAGGAAGATCCACCTTGTTGTTGTTGTAAATTTGCTTCATATCCTGCTTGTTGCATAGCTTGCGGACTTGTATCAATCACAATTGTTGGAGGAGCATTGCCTGGAATTGGGGATTGATATATAATAGGTGTAGGTTGCATCATTTGGGCAGAGTAATATCCGCCGGCCTGAGGCATCTGAGGCATTTGCATTTGCCCTTGCCCTTGTGGCATTTGCATTTGCCCTTGCCCTTGAGGCATTTGCATTTGCATTTGGGGCATTTGTGGCATTTGCATTTGCATTTGTGGCATTTGTGCTTGAGGCATTTGCATTTGCATTTGAGGCATTTGAACTTGTGTTAAAGGGGGTTGTTGGGGAAGCATAGGCTGGGGCATAGGCTGGGGCATAGGCTGCGGCATAGGCTGGAGAACCATTACTGGCGCAGCGGAAGCAGCAACAGCAGCTTCAACATCTTCCACTTCTCCAGGCAACTGCACAAGTCCCATCGCATATAAATCTTCTTCTTTCGCATCTGCAACTTCAGGCACTGATTCACGGTATTCAGGAACACGAGTTTCGGGTAAAACAATATCAGGCAAAGGTTTTTCAAGAGCTTCACGAATCTGATCACCCATCGGCAACTCCATATCACTCGGTTCTTTGAACTGCGACATGGATTTCCCTGTTAAAATACGAATTCCCATATTCATATACGTTTGTAATTCATCGCCCAATAGTTTCGTTGCATACGGCATCTGGACCGTGGTCGTCGTCGCCAAACTCCGTTTCACTGTCGGCAAAATCTCCATATTCGCTGCCGTGGAACCAATATATTGAACCGGCCCATCGCATAAAGAACAGACAAAGAGATTCTGGCGTTGATTGTATATAGGCACCGTGCCACATCCATTACAAATACGAATATCAGTCTTATCTGCACGTTCCATAATAGATTCATTCAAGAATCCTGAAATTCCATGACCCGCCAATGCATCTCGTTCCATTTCACCAATACGTAAACCACCCTGTGCTCCACGCCCTCCTGTGGGTTGATGCGTCTTCTGTTCTCTTCTTCCTTCAGCACGAGCATTCCACTTATCTTCCACCATGTGCTTCAAGCGCATAGCGAATACCGGCCCCATAAATACTGTAGTCGGCATCTGAACACCTGAAGCCCCATCATACAAGATATGATTACCCGTCTTTTCCATACCAAACTGGCCTTCTAAGATACGCCCAATGGCTTCCACTGCACTCGGATCGCTCATAAACACTGTCGCATCTCCAATCATCGTATTCTTATAGCACACTTCTCCAAAAATCATTTCCATGAGCTGCGCTACCGTCATACGACTCGGAATACAGTGAGGATTTACCAACATATCAGGCACTAAACCATCGGCAGTTCTTGGCAGATCATGGGCTCTAAACCGCATTCCAATCGTGCCTTTTTGGCCGTGGCGTGTGCTGAACTTATCGCCCAATTCAGGAGTTCTGTCTTGCGTTATGCGAATTTTCACAAGTAACATTCCCAGGTTATTGACGGTCACAACAACAGATTCAACTCTGCCTGATGTCCATACTTGCGGTGTTAAAGAGGAATCCTTGATTTTTCCAGACTTGTCTTGAATGTATTTGCCGACAATCACAGTATTTTCATCAACAAATTCGCCGATTTTAATTATTCCTCGTTCATCTAATTTTGTATAATCATATCCAGGTTTCAGATCCGTCCACTGATTTACACGTAGAGGATTTGCAACGGTGGTGCGAGTATTTGTCATGCGATCTTCCTCTTCAAATGTCTCGTAACTACGATAGTTTATGTTACGGAACATGCCACGCTGAAATGCATCTTCATTGAACACAATACCGTCGTCTTGATTATATCCTTGAAACGGCATGATGGCCATGATCAAATTATGCCCATAAGGCATCAAACCTTCTCCCAAAATATCATAGCTCAGTGTTCTTACAAGAGGTGCTTCACCATAACACAAGATATTTGCGGCATTATCATAGCGATTCTGGAAATTCGTCGCATACATACCGAGAGCCTGTTTTGACTGCGAGCAAGAGAGTTGATTACGAGGGGATTGATTGAAATTTGCAAAAGGGACCATTCCATTAACGATGGAAATAATTGTGCAAGGATGGATTTCCATATGACTTGCGGATTCCGTGATATGTTCAGGAAAGTTCACAATAAATGCTTCATTCTGTTCATAAGGATCTACATACTCTATAACACCTACAAAGGGCTCTAGTAATTCTCGGTATTTGGAAAAGGGTTGAGGGCCTTGTATATCACCTAGGGGATCTAGAAATGCAGGTGTCATAATTTCGTGTTGGGATGTTAAAGGGAGATTGCCGAGGACGAGGGTCTTCCATGTCTTTGCAGATTCCAGAGTTTCTTTAGGAATTGCACCACGTTCGCCTAAATGTATAAGAGGACGAACAGGGCGGCCTTCATCCAAGAAAAAGAATACACGGCGATTGCGAATCGAGAACCCTATACTTGTGGTTGCAGGAAGACAAGCCGTCCATTTCATGAGTTTCAATACTCTTGTCAATTCAAACGGTTGTAGAGTGTATCCAATAATACCGTTGTTTAAGAAGAAAGGGACCGCTGCACGTTGCAGATCCGTGCGCATTTCGGAACACGGTATGACCCAACCACGGCCTATTAGAAATTTCACCACAGGTTTCGGATCCGTGGCAATTGAGATGAGAGTCATGAGCGAAAGGTTTTTCGTAATACCGATGGAAGCGCCACCAGGGGTTTCATTTGTGCAATAATAACCATACTGGCTTGTGTGGAGTTGTCTCGGGCGTGTGAGTTTCATTCCTGTGTCAAAGTTCAGGACAACACGGCGTGTATGACTCATAAAATCAAGATACGAAATGCGTGAGAGAGATTGTAAAACACCGGATTTTTCGTCACTGTGGCCTAGAGCTCCACCGCCTCCTGCACCTCCTGTAACCCAACGCCCCTTAAATCCACGCATAATTCCTTCCGTAATGAGTTTGAGATTAAAGAGTTTTTCGGTATTTCCTTCACTGAAAACATTTATAAATTTCTGACCTGAATAGATTTCCGTGTTATAGGCGTATTCTTTGTCAATGGATAAACGAACCGCCTTTTTCCAATTATTATAAGCATTGGCGAATAACATGCGAATAAGGTTGCCACTTGTTAAAGCCCGTTGATTACGGGTATCGTCACGATCGGCATTCGGATCAATAGCAAGATGCACACGCATAAATCGGCGCACACACTCGGCCAAAAAATGTAGGCGACTTCCTCCTTGTTTATCAGAAATGTGAATGAATGATTGATTGAATAAGATATCGTATACATGTTCTTCACTAAATCCTTTTGTCATGGCTTTAATGAATTGAATTGCAGAATAAGAATCCATAAACGGAAAAGCTTCTGCGATACTGGGTAAAAGGAGTGGTATGGCAAGTTTCGCTTCTGCAGAATCCAAATCAGGATAAATGAGTTTCAAGATATCTTCATCGGCTTGTAGGCCCATCGCACGGAATAAGAGAATGATAGGAATTGGCTGGCGAACATAGGGAAGAGTTACGACCAGGGTGTCCGTGGAACGCATCCATGAAAAACTGACCACTTTCACTTGGCGGGTCTCGGAGGATAAACACGTAATATTTCCATAGGTTTGGACTTTGTCGTTATTCGGTTGAGATTGGACATAGAAGGTGTTAAAGGCTTGTTCTTGTCTGGTAATGAGGACTTTTTCAGAACCATCAACAATGAAATAGCCTCCTTGATCTTGGGGACATTCACCAGCTTCTCTTAGGAAAGAAGCTGGCTTATTATGTAGGAGGCAGAAACGACTGTGTAAGAGGAGGGGGAGTTGAAATAGAGGCATGCGATTGTATTCACGGTCAGTGACTAGGGGTTCTTGGTCGGGCATCGAAATTGTTATGCGCACAAGAACATTAGCATAGATTGTGGATGCGTAGGTCAGATTGCGAAGACGGGCTTCATTGGGAAAAAGCACACGGACTTCTTTCGTCTTTTGTAAGGAAATCGTGGGTGTTCCTATTTCAATCTCGTCACCATTAAGTCCGCCGACGAATATTTCTACACGATACATATACGTGTTTGTTCTGGGCATGAGTTCTTTGAGAATCAGAAAGGGATTGTTGGATTTTAAGATAGCAGGTAAGTCTTCTGCGATAAATTGGTCAAAGGAGTCTATGTGATGGCTTGTAAAAGGGTATTTATATGTGCGAAAATAGAGTTCAAGCAGTTTTCGGGACAAGATCGTATTCGGATTTGCAGCGTGGATTTTCGTTTCGGTTGTTTGAGGGAGAGTAGGGGCAGGGGCAGGGGCAGAAGCAGGACCAGGAACACTTGGTTTATTATCAGGAAATGTCATACCAGGTCTATAGATTGGACTATCAGGAGTCATTTCAGAATTTGATTGAACTTCAGAAGCTGACATTCTGAATCTAAAGTTCATAGTTGTTTTATGATTATACTCTTACGCTTGAAGGGCTCAGATATGAGGAATAAATCGGAGGATTTTGTGCAAAGTTAAAGGTGGGGAGTGTAGGGTTCGGGCTCGGGAATCCATTGTATCCCTTAGAAAGCATTTGCATATCTTGTGTGATGGTGGGAGGGCTGCTGATAGATGCAGGCCGGCTTATGAATTCAGAAAAATTATTTGTTAATTGAGGGAAGAAACCAGCAGCGCCACCACGTTGTTTCTTGTTTTTGCGTGTTTTACCTCCACCTCCACGAACTACATTGGAGCCAAGGCCGGAAGGGCCTGCCGGAGGTATAGGAGTAATATCTTCCTTTCCACATACAGCAGCGATACTATCGTTATTCGCAAATCCAAAACCACTGCTTACATAGGGAGGATAGGAGCCATAGGGTATATCTGCGCCAGCACGGAGATCATAATTCAAGGGAGCCATACCTCCTTTTTGGCTGTTACGACGAGTTTGCTTTTTCACAACGAATTCCAAATACTCTTGTGCAGATTTGCGGCTTACTTCTTTTCCAAAAGTCTTCTTCCATTCTTTGCGAAATGCTTCTACGTTCTTGCCGCTGCGAGCAACAGCCTCAATACGTTCAAACGCATGACGAAGTTGAGGAACCGTCATGCCTTTGTCTTTCCCTTTGCCTTTGCTTAGCTTTCTGGTTTTACGAACCATCTCTAATTTTAGAGTATAAAATTACACGTTTGAGCTTCGGAATCCTAGATTCGGTAATATAGGCGAATTTGTCTTTGAATTCATGCTTTTCAAGGCATTATTTATAGCAGCTGTTAAAGGATTGGTAGCCGTGTTTGCCGAAGGCATGATGGTTGTAGAGTTCGCAATTGAATTTGTTAGATTATCCATAATGCTGGGAGAGTTCGCAGTGTTTGAAGAACGGAAGATTAAAACAATGTAGTTAATTATGAACAAAAGAGCTACAAATATGACTACCCACGGCGCATAGCCCGTATAAGCATCTTGCCACGTGCTGAGGCGATACTCAGAAGAGAACATGTAGTAATGGTGCCATCCTGCAAGTAGAAGTGCAACGACACTTATGGCGACCAATATAGTTGATCCGAGACGAGGAAGAATAAGAAATGTAAAAAAGGCTGCTAAAAGGAGGACAATTAATCCAGGAAGAAAGAACTCCATCTGGTCATAAGCAAGTTTAGATTTTTTCCATTAAATCTACATGTGTTAAGAACTGTTTACGACAGCAGGCACGCTTGAAACCGAGACGTGTCATGATTTCGAGCTCTTGAGTTTGAGGAATTTGACTTCCGTCCATATAATATCTGTCTTCAGAACGACCGCGCTTCTTTTTTATCTCTTCTGTATAAAATTTCCATTTGTCTGCGAGGATATTGTTACAACTGAAACACCGGATGGGAATAATCATTCTGGGGAACAACCTTCTGGAGATCAATGTGAAATCAATTTTAGTCTAATAGACATCCGGTTGTGCGTTCAAGATGGGTGTAAAAGAACATGTATGCATTCCAGAAATGAGTTCAGCACTGCATGGAGGTGGTCTAAATTACCAGCGTGGCAACCCTCTGGGTAATCACGTGCGTGTCTTGGAGAGTGACGTGGCGGTGTTAAAGAGACAGATTGCCGTTTTGATGGAGCGTAGCTTTGCTTCTTCGGGCCCTGCGGTTGCTGGCGCTGTAGGTCCTGCGGGTCCTGCTGGCCCTGCTGGTCCTGCTGGCCCTGCTGGCCCTGCGGGTGCGGATGGTCCTGCTGGTCCTGCTGGTCCTGCTGGTCCTGCTGGGCCTGCTGGCCCTGCCGGCCCTGCCGGCCCTATGACCTACATCGCCATGCCGAATGGTGTTATGCCTTCTGCTGCCCCTGCCCCTGCAACCGCCCCTGTTGCGACAAGCCGTTCTTTAACTCCTTCTCGCACTGCTTCTGCTTCTCGCACTCGCCCTGCCCCTGCCGTAGCTGTCAATGACGAGTAAACTGCCGAAGCTGGCTGACAGAAATACGAATTCCCTGTTCTTGTAATGCTAAGTACGTCCTTTGTAAAGGTCGCCCTTGGTAACTTTGTAAAGTTGTGCGTATAATAAGTTGTTCTTCCTCCGTAAACACTTCTCGGCTTCTTACTCGTGAAATTGGAGTTTCAGAAACAGTGGAAGCCCGTTCAGGCCCTTCTGTAGTCATAACCAAAGGAGTTACTTCAATATCTCCTGCATGATGCCGATCATGACACGTTTCACACAAGACTGCAAGATTGCGAAGAGTATTACTACCTCCCTGTGATCTTTGCACAATATGATGAACTTCCAAATCTCTTACAACTGCCGATCCGCAGAGTTCGCAAGACTGGCGTTGAATATTACGATTCCAGCTACTTCTTGGAGCATCGGAACTTGTCACTTCTCCTTCTAAAGCTCTGCGAATTTCATGGGCTCTTTGTAAAAGAGGTAGTGGAATACCCATAGCTCTCGCCACTTCCAAGCCATAAGAACATGAACCACTTCCAGGTTGTAGAGTTCTATCATAAATTAATTTACCTTCAGGTGTTCTTCGCACTTGAAGATGCCATACTGAAATTCCTGGACGTGGCAAGAAGTTCGGAACTTTCATCAAATCATGTAGATGTGTGGCAAATATGAAATGTGCGCCGACTTGGTCAAGATGTTCCAGAGTGCTAGCGACAAGAGAAGTCGCCGACATAGACTCTGTCCCACTACACACTTCATCGCCTAGAACTAGACTACGATCGGTAGCTGTTGTCAGAATATCACGGAGTTCTGCAACTTCAACTGCAAAACTAGAAAGTCCTGCCCAAACATTATCATGGCTCCAAATACGGCTGAATGCAGAATGATACGGGCGAAGCATCATAGAATCTGCAGGAACAAATGACCCTGCTTGAGCCAATAACACGGCAATTCCTGTGGCTTTCATAAAACTGGATTTTCCTGATGCATTCACACCGTAAATGAGCCAGCCTTTTTGCATAGGCCCAAGAGTCACTGAATGTTTCACATATTCAATCCGTGTTTGTGCAGATTCTAATAAAGGATGGCGCAAACCTTCAATCTTCAAATGGCTTCCTAAAGTTGGACGAACCCATTTCTGTTCTTTCGCAACTGCAGCCAAACTCAGCGAACAATCAACAAGTCCTAGCCATTCCACCCACTGTGCTTGAAATCCTCGCACAGATTCCCATAAAGTATCACACACATCTAGAACTTCACGTTTCAACGTAGAATTTAATTCATTCGTTAAACCACGAAGAGTATTGGAAAATGAAATAAATTCATTACAAGTAAAAACAATCGGCCCTGTTTTCTTAGTATCAATTCGCATATTTGTAAAAGGCGACTTCTTCATGAAATCCTGAGCCTGCAAAGCTTTCAAATGAGTTCGTGATCCTTCCCAAGAATATTCACCATCACTCTTTTTATCCAGATAAAAAGCATCCTCAGGAATTTTTGCGGCTGTGCAGAATTTCTTCCAGACTTCCATCCATGATTGCACGCAAATTTGAATTTTTTCTTCAATACACAGAGTCTGAGGACCAGAAATCGGTGTTAAAAATCCTACGTATTCGCCCGCTTCTCGTTTCTGGGCTTTGTCTTCATCTAAGAGTTTTGCAACTAAGATGCGGAATTCTTGAATCTGGATCTCAAGACCTTCTTGAATTTTCAATGGACTCTCGCAAAGATTCTGGATTAAACATGTGGATGCCACATACGTCTGGAACATTTGTAAAACATCAGCACTTTGAAGATTTCCATTGGCAAATTTATAATGAAGTCTCGGCAAATCATACAAAGCTTTACAGTTCTGTTCTAAGATTTTTACAGAAGTCTGTGGTTGTTCATAAGCCCATGCAATTTCTTGCCAACGTTTTTGAAGGTCCTCGTCCTGTGTTATAGGGCGCAGAATACGTTCACGCATAGATCGTTTTCCTATGGCCGAGTGTGTCTTTTCAACAATAGAAAGAATGGATTTTTGGTGATTGAACGTAATCATATTCAATTGTTCAAGAATATTGTTCGATAAACGCATATGACTTTCTGGGCAATAGAGATCATGGCTTGTGAGTCGTTCTGCTTGTTGAGGAAAATGGTCTTCTACAAAACGGAGTAAGAGACAGAGTGAACGTTCTATAAAGCTGAAATCTAGGCGTAGAGCCGTCCTCACAGGCATCAGTGATTTGAGGCGAAACATTCTGCGTAAATATTCTTCACGAGCAAAGGGTGCTTCAAAATTGTCTTGGGGATTGTAAGGAACAGTATACACAAGACCCTTTTGCACCTGTATTCCAAACATGGATTTGATTTTTGAAAGTGGGAGATCTTCTGTAGTTTGAGTAAGAATCACTTCTTTTGAACTATAGACTTGGAGCATATGAAGAATATTATCAGACTTATCCGTTTGATAGGAAAAAACTTCGCCCGTTGTTAAATCGAGGACGGAAGCTGCATACATCTCGTTCTGAATCCAGATTGCGGCCACGGTCATGCGTTCTTGGGTAGCTGTTTCAATATGAGTTCCAGGACTCAAGACTCTTGTAGGAATACGATCAACGACTTGATCAGCGGCATTTTTAACTTGATCTACAACGACTACTGTCCAGCCATCTTTTGTTAAAGTCTGGGCGAATTTGTGCAAACTCTGTTCTGGGAAACCGGACCAAAGCCCCATTTCCCCTTTCGGACCGTGAGCTGGTTTTTCTTTCATAGCAATGTTCATTAATTCGATAGCTCTGCGCATGCTTGTTCTAGGCAAGCCAGTATCGGCGTCAATATAATCATATAATTCATAGAATTTGCCTACAAGGAGTAAGATACATGTATCGGTGCCGTATTTTTTACTATACGTTTCATAAAACGTATGGTAAAGAAGCGTTAAATTTGGAGTCATTTTGTTGGAGACCTTCTTATCTTTCTTTCTGCACCAGGGCTTTAGATTTGTAGGACGTGTGTTATAGGGCTCTGTTACGTAGTAAAAGATAGTCCTTATATATATCACGTAATACAGAATCAGGAACCGCCTTTCCATCTTTGGGCGGCTTTACTAGTTTCGCTTCCTCCAGTAATTTACGGATTTCACCAATTGTCTTTTCACGACTGTCCTTATGTATAGCTTTGGCCTTCGTCAAGCGTTTCTTAAGACCGCTGAGTTGAACACGGATCTTGCGAGTTTCACGGATTTTGGAGAATTTGCGAGCTGTGGTAGCCGGGGGTGCGAGAATAACACGACCACGTGTCTTTTTCTTAGCCGGCACAAGTGTGAGTTTCCCCTTTGTTCCGCCGGTTTGTCCGTTTGCTAGAGGGGGTGAAGGGGGAGGTGCAGAAGAAGCCGTTTGTAGACTTACAGCGGGTGCCGAAGGCATAGGGTTTACAGGGGATACTATGCCGGCTTTTATATTTTCAATAACGGCAGGGACTTTGAGAACTGTGGGATCTTGGGGATTGGAGCCAGGCAAAGTAGAAGGGCCTGCTGGTCCTTGCCCTCCTTTCATAATTTTTACCCCATTCATCATATTACGAGCGGCTTTAAAATTTGCAGGCCCCGTTATTGCCGGCCCAGGAACATCATCACCTCCCTGTTGCACTTTCGGCTTCCTTCTGGATCCTCCACGTTTTAATTTATGATAATCATCAGCGGCTCCACCGGTGATTTTTACTTGACGAACTTCTACTGGAGCCTCGGTCATCCTTCTATTGTATGCCCCTAGTTCTAAAAAATGAAACTCTCTTTTGTCCATTTTACCAGGTCCCACAGAATGGCGACAGTTACCAAGAATTCCAAGTTATGGCATAAGATTCTTGAACTGTATTTCAGCCAGGCGGATGGAAAACAGATTGTGAGCCATCAAATTGAAAGTTTCAATCATTTTATGAAAGTCGACATCCATGAAATTATTACAATGGTGAATCCCGTGATTGTGCGTGGATCACCCGAAATTCCTTTGAGCGGTCCTCGTTCTGCCCTAGCTTCTGCAACAGGTTTGAGCACATCTGCCGCAAATGCTTTGATGGGAAATCGTGGTGATGCGGTAGCACCGATGCTCATGCCTCTCGGCCCTATCAATCGTGAATACGAGGTTCATCTGGAATTCAAGAATCCCCAGTTCAAGAAGCCGACTATCTTTGAGAATAATGGTGCCGTTCTGCCGATGATGCCTAATGATGCGAGGCTGCGCAATCTTACGTATGCCGCTCCCCTCTTTGTAGACATTCACGTGACGTATGTGGAGATCGATAACACGCAGGGAGGTAAGAAAGCCATTCGGAAGCGGCTCTTCCCCAACGTGCATTTGGGCAAGATTCCTGTGATGGTTGGTAGCGAGTATTGCTTACTCAATGACCAGAAGCATATGAACCCTGCACGAGTGGGCGAGTGCGCCGAAGATATGGGCGGCTACTTTATTATTCAAGGTGGCGAGCGGGTGTGTATTTCTCAGGAGCGTATGTCTGAGAATCGCCCGTTTGTATTTCGCAACAATCGGAATACGGCAAAGGAGTTAGAGGTGATTGAAGTGAAGTCCATTGGACCTGACAATGATCAAGTCCCCAAGTCCAATTCCGTGCGTATGATGTATCATCCTAAGAACAATCAGATTCTTCTGCTGCGAGCGGCCATTCCTCGTATGAAGTCGCCGGTGCCTCTGTTCATGGTGTTTCGTGCTCTCGGCGTTACTGCAGATCGGGATATTCTGGATTTAATTCTGAGTAAGCAGGGCGACCGCACATTTGACGCAATTATGAACGAGTCTATGGCGGAGTCGGCGCATGTTCAGACACAGGAGCAAGCGCTGGAAGCTCTGGCATCGTATATTAAGACGTGGGCACCTCGTGGCAATCGTCCTCAAATGGTGGTGCGTGATATTCTGGCCGAGGAGCTCTTTCCTCATATTGGTTCCGAGGACAAGGCGTATGAGAAGGCGTGTTTCCTGGCGCATATGACTCGCAAGGTTCTCTGGGTTTCAAGTGCACGCATGCCGAATGATGATCGTGATTCATATCCCAATAAGCGTGTGGATCTGCCTGGATTTCTTCTGGCGAATCTCTTTCGCACGCAGTTCAGCACAATGATGGTAAAAGATATTAAGACCTACCTCGCCAAAGAGATTCATGGTGGTAGTTGGAAGGCAACGGGGAATTTTGAAGAGATTCTGAACATCAGCAATATTCACAAAGTGATTAAGTCTACAAATCTGGAAGTCGGTCTGAAAACTTGTCTGGCCACAGGTAATTTCGGATCGGCCAAGGCAGGTGGGCCGAGTAAGAATGGTGTGAGCCAGGTTCTGAATCGCCTGAATTATATCTCGGGCTTGTCGCACTTGCGCCGTGTGAGCACGCCGATTGAGAAGACGGGGAAGCTCATTGCTCCTCGTAAGCTACACAACAGCCAGTTTGGTTATATCTGCCCAAATGAGACACCAGAAGGTCATTCAGTAGGTGTCGTGAAGAATATGAGCACCACGGCAATTGTAAGTATCTTCAGCAATCCTCGCACAATCTATGACTTTATGATGACCTATGGGACTCTCAAGCTTCTTGCTGATACCACGAATGATGAGAAGTTCGTCGATACTCGTGTATTCTTGAATGGTGCATGGATTGGTTGTATTTCCACGGCCAATACGGAACGCACAGTGCGTCATTTACAAGCAGCGAAGCGTGAGTGTCAGCTCCATCCTCAAACAGGTATTATCTGGAAAATGACTCTGCGTGAGCTCTGGATTACTACGGAGGCTGGACGTATGCTGCGACCTCTTCTATATGCCCCAGCCATGCGTGAAGTTCTACAGAATACAGAACTAGAGGCGCATCTTCACAGCCTTGAAAAGTGGGAAGACCTGATTCTCTGGAAAACCCCAGGTGGTCATCACTTAATTGAATACATTGATCCTGGTGAGACAGAGGGCTGTTATATGGCTATGAACTACAAAGATGTGTTAGAGGATTCTATGAAGACGCACGTGGAAATCCATCCGTCTTGTATCCTCGGTTCACTTGCCTCTAACATTCCGTTTCCTGACCATAATCAGTCACCGAGAAACGCATATCAGTGCATTTTGGAAACAGAACCAATTCTTCTTGCCAATGGAAAACGGATCCCTATACGAGATGTAAAGGTGGGTGACTCGGTTCTCACATTCAACCCTTTAACACAAATTTCGGAGCCGAGCCGTGTGATTCATCATTACACGAGAGAAACAGATAAGAAGATTTACAAGATTACTACAGAATCTGGAAGAAGCCTGGTAGCTACTGAAGATCATCAGTTTATGACAGCAGATGGGTGGAAACAAGTTGGTGATCTTGATTCTGCAAAGGACTTGCTTGCAATTCAGATGCACCCTGCATCAATGAATAATTCTGTGCAAGAGTATGATATTCTTACTTCAGAATCAGTGGATGCGACACTTGTGGAAAATGGTATTCAGGCGGCACACAAACATAAGCGTGAATTTGCCAGCCTGCTTCCTCTACGTTCAACAAATTCTCTTCTACCTGTTCTAGGACGAATTGCGGGTTTGATCATGAGTGATGGTTCGTTGAATATTTATGATAAAAAGAATGGGGGCCTTACCGCCCAGATTTCAGCATACTTTGGAATGAAAGAGGATGCTGAATTCTTTGAGAAGGATGTGGAGTCCTTAGGATTTGGAAGAGTAGCCATTACAAATTCTGAGCGTGAATTCAATGGGGCTATGCATACAACATATAAGGTATCTCATAACGGTGCATTTGCCACTTTGATGACTTGTCTAGGCATTACGATGGGGCATTATTGTCAAGTGTTGCGTCTTCCTGTTCCTACATGGATTATGAATGGGTCTGACCTAGTGAAGAGAGAGTTCTTAGCAGGATTCCAGGGTGGGGATGGTTGTAAAATTCGTTGGAATTCTCTCGGTGAAAGAGGATTTAATTATATTTGCGCCAGCACGACTCAGCAGATTGTTCCTGAATTCCAAACTTCGTTAGAAACATTTATGGAACAGCTTGTAGAACTATTCACGGGTTTCGGAATTCAGGTTCGTCTTCTGGATTCTGTTGCGATTTCTGAAGAGAGAGTAATGGTTGGATATAAGATTAGTGATGCGCAAGAAAATCTTATTAAATACTTTGACACAGTAGGATATCATTATGATCTTCGCAAGAAGATGGAGAGTGCTGCTGTAGTTGAATTTCTCAAAGTAAAAGCAAAGACAGTTCAAACCTATAAACAAACGGTGCAAAAGGTGCGTGATTTGGCATCTGCAGGGAAAGGTGTAAAAGGGATTGCTGAGGAGATGGGGCTAGGGCTTGAATATGTGCGTGGGCTCTTACGTAGTGCTGCAGCAGGGCGTGAAATCACATCACCTTCTATGAAACATTCGCTGAGTATTGACAAGTGGCTTCAGAGGACAAGAACTGTAGGTGAATCACTCTTCGTGCCGATTTCAGCCATTGAGCCGCATGTAAATGTGCGAATTGCGGATATTACGGTAGAATCGGAAAATCACAGTTTCATTACGGGGGATAATATCGGCGTGCATAATTGTGCAATGGGCAAGCAAGCTATGGGCATGTATGCCCTGAACTTCCGTGAACGCTTTGACGCAATGGCGCACATGTTGTGTTATCCGCAAGTTCCGTTGGTCAGCCCCTTCATGAGCAAGTTCTATGGATCACAGACCATGCCGTGTGGTCAGAATATCATTGTGGCCATTATGACGTATACGGGTTATAACCAGGAAGATTCTATTATGATTAATCGTGGTTTCCTACAACGGGGTGGATTCCGCAGTATCTTCTACCGCACATACAAGGATGAGGAGAAGAAGAATCAGAGTAGTGGTGAGGAAGAGCGATTCTTCAAACCTGACCCGGTAATGACACGGCAGATGAAGAATGCAAATTACGAGAAGCTGGGTGAGAATGGCTTTGTTCCTGAAAATATCTATGTGGACAATGATGACATTCTGATTGGTAAGGTCGTGCCTCTGCGTATTCCTACGGGCACTGTGATCCCCGCAGGAACGAAGAAGTATCGTGATGTATCACGCACAATGCGGAATAACGAGATTGGCTGGGTAGATCGTATCTTCCGTAATCGGAATGGAGAAGGATATTCATTTGCGAAAGTGCGTGTTCGCCAGGACAGAATCCCTGAGATTGGCGATAAGTTCTCCAGTCGTCATGGGCAGAAGGGCACGTGTGGTATGATTCTGGATGCAAAGGATATGCCGCAGACGGCTTCAGGACTCATCCCTGATATTATTATTAACCCTCACTGTATTCCGAGTCGTATGACGATTGCGCAACTTATGGAGACTTTGCTCGGCAAGGTGGGTTGTGAAGTAGGGGCTCTAGGAGACGGAACCCCCTTTGGAAATTGTTCAGTGGATGGCCTCGCTTCTTTACTGCGTGATGATCTAGGAATGGAGCCGTATGGTAATGAAATTCTCTATAACGGTTACACAGGTCGCCAGATGGAGACGAATATCTTTGTGGGCCCCGTATTCTATCAGCGTCTTCGCCACTGCTCGGCGGATAAGATGCATTCTCGTGCCTCAGGGCCTCTCGTAATGCTGACCCGCCAGCCAGCCGAAGGTCGTGCTCGTGAAGGTGGTCTGCGTTTTGGTGAAATGGAGCGTGACTGTGTAGCCGCCCATGGTATGTCCGAATTTACGAAAGAACGTTTGATGGAATGTTCCGATGCTTTCCGTTGCTATTCTTGCAAGGACTGCGGGCTACTCGCAGTAGCCAATCCTGTAGAAGGTATTTGGGCCTGCCGTGCTTGCGGAAATACGACGAATTTCAGCCATATTGAAATTCCTTATGCTTATAAGCTGCTGTTACAGGAGTTGGAAACGATGTGTATTAGTTCTCGTGTCATTACCCAGAGTCGTCTTGTAATGGATATGGTTAAAAAAGAGAAGAGTGTTAAAGAAGTTCCTACATAACTAGAAGATGGGGTATACATTTGTTTTTGACATGGATCAAACTCTTGTTGATTATGATAAAGTAAAAAAAGAGATAGTGTTAAATACAAAAATTATAGAACTTTTGCGAAAAATACAAGAAGGACGTTTTACGGGTATTACCGATGCTGTATTTTTATATACAAATAATCCTGATGAAAAATACGTTTATACCGTGGAAGGTGTTATAGAGGATGAAATTCCAGGATTTAAATTCGATGATATGATGTGGGCGAAAGATGAACGCAGATCTTCTTATAGAATTTATAAAGAAGTAAATCCTCCAAAGCTACTGGAAGATATTGAAACCATGTTAGACGATAAGAATATATTGAAGGATGCTGCTTATTTGAAGAATAATGTATTCTTTTTTGATGATATACCTACTCATTATATTCGCAGTGAAATTAAAGATGGTAACTATATTCACATATATCCCCCTTTTACAACTATTACAGAACCTGATGAAGAAATTTACAAGCCCGTATATGATGTCTTAAAGGGGGGTGCGATGAGGGGTGGTGTTTCAAGAAAGAAAAAGAAGAAGAGGACTAAGAATCGTGGCACGAAAAAATCAAGGCGGAGAGGTTAAAAAGTGGCGGCACCGGCGCTGCGAAAACCCGGTCCCAAACGTTCTCAAAATGCCTTTTAGTATGCGAGTTCTGAAACGCAATGGAAACACTGAATCTGTGAGTTTTGACAAAGTTTTACAGAGAATTCGTAAGGCCGCACATGGTCTCAAGGTAAATGCAGACGGTCTTGCTCAACAGGTTCTGAGCCAGATTTATGACGGCGTGAAGACTACGGAACTTGATGAACTGACTTCTCAGCTGGCGGCAAATTTATATACGAGTAATCTGGATTGGGGCACTCTGGCTGCTCGTATTGCTATTAGTAATCATCATAAGAAAACGGTGGCGAACTTTGCTTCTGTTATGCTAGGCCTCGGAGCCGGCATTATCCATCCGAAGATTCTAGCTCTGTGTGCCGATTCTGAGAAGGCTGCACAGATTGAGGCGGCCATTGATTATAAGCGTGATTACGAAATTGACTACTTTGGATTCAAGACGTTGGAGCGTTCTTACTTACTCAAGGATTCCGACCTTGTGATTCGTGAACGTGCTCAGCATCTGTGGATGCGTGTGGCTCTGGCTCTATGGTCAGACGATCTGCCGAAAGCGTTTCGCACATATGATATGATGAGCACGAAGAAGTTTACGCACGCCACGCCTACTCTCTATTCTTCAGGCACGCCTCGTCAGCAACTGAGTTCTTGTTTCCTTGTGGCCATGGATTCCGACAGTATTACAGGAATCTTCAAGACACTGGGTGATTGTGCGAATATCAGTAAGTATGCAGGCGGAATTGGCTTGCATTGCCACAACATTCGTGCTCGTGGTTCAGGGATTCGTGGCACGAACGGAGTGAGTGATGGAATTATGCCGATGCTGCGTGTCTTCAATAACACGGCACGTTATGTGAATCAGGGTGGGCGGCGTAGTGGAAGTTTTGCCGTGTATTTGGAGCCGTGGCATGCAGATATTGAGGACTTCTTGAAGCTCAAGCTGAACACGGGTGTGGAGGAAGAGCGTGCTCGTGACTTATTCTATGCTTTGTGGATTTCGGATCTGTTTATGGAGCGGGTGGAACAGGCTGGTGAATGGTCTTTGTTTTGCCCCGATGAGTGTCCTGGACTTGCGGATGTATGGGGCGATGCTTTCCGCAGCCTATATATGAAATATGAGAGCGAAGGAAAGGCTAGGAAGCGGGTAAGCGCTCAGAAACTGTGGTTTCTGATCCTGGATGCGCAAATGGAAACAGGCACTCCTTACTTGTGTTATAAGGATGCTGCGAATGGAAAGAGTAATCAGCAGAATCTTGGCACGATCAAGTCAAGCAATCTGTGTTCAGAGATCATTCAGTATTCATCCCCAGATGAGACGGCAGTTTGTAATCTAGCTTCTCTATCTCTGCCGGCGTTTGTGAAAGATGGTTGTTCCTTTGACTTTGATGAGCTGCGTCGTGTAACGGCAGTGGCTATTGAGAATCTGAATCGGGTCATTGATATTAACTACTACCCCACGGTGGAGACGGAACGTAGTAATATGCGTCATCGTCCTGTAGGCCTCGGTGTTCAGGGCCTGGCGGACGTATTTGCGATGCTGAAGATGGACTGGGAGTCGCCAGCAGCAGCCGAGCTAAATCAGCTTATCTTTGAGCACATGTATTATGCGGCGGTAGAGACATCTGCGCAACTTGCTGAGGTTCAGGGTTCATATTCTACTTTTGCGGGTTCGCCAGCATCACAAGGCAGACTTCAGCCTGATCTGTGGAAGGTCATGCCTTTGACAGAGAAGGCGTGTAAGCTGGACTGGGCTTCATTACGTGAGAAAGCTTCCAAAGGTCTGCGCAATTCGCTCCTCATTGCGCCCATGCCGACGGCGAGCACGTCGCAAATCCTGGGAAATAATGAATGTTTCGAGCCATTTACAAGCAATTTGTATACTCGGCGCACACTTGCTGGCGAATTCATCATTATTAATAAGTATCTCATGGCTGAGCTGGTAGAAAGGGGGATTTGGTCAGAGGATATGAAGCAGGAAATTGTAGCACGTAATGGAAGTGTGCAGGGGATTTCAGAAATTCCTTCCGATATTCAGGCACGCTATAAGACGGCTTGGGAGATGAAGCAGCGTATCCTTATTGATATGGCGGCGGGAAGAGGGGCATTCATTGATCAGTCCCAGAGTCTGAATCTGTTTGTGGCAGATCCGAATTATGCTAAGCTTACGAGTATGCATTTCTATGGTTGGAAAGCGGGTCTGAAGACGGGTTGTTATTATCTGCGCACGAAGGCTCCCGTTATGGCGCAGAAGTTCACCGTAGACCCGAGACTTCTAGCGGCTGTTGCTAAAGGCACAACTTCCAGCTCCAATGATCAAAGGAAACAAGATGATGAAGACAATGAATCAGAATCTTCAGATGATGATGAGGATCCTGCAGAAAAAGAAAAAGAAAAGAAGCGCCAAGAGAGAAAGGAACTTTTGGATCGGTTGGCAGCTGAGTATGAAAAAGAGGCAGAAAAAGCAAAAGCTGCGGCCTATTCTGGCGAAGGATGTTTAATGTGTAGTGGATAGATAGAGGATGGAAGAAGGGGGTGATATACAAGCGAAAATAAATCACTTGAAAGGGGTCATCCGGAAAACACCGGCTGAACTCTTGCAAGAAAGAGTCTATGTATGTGTGGCAAATAGTTGTATTTTACTCACTGCCTATAAACGTGAGAACGGAGCAAAAGGATGGTGTTCAAATGTTTACAATCCATCTGGAGAACCTCTTTTTACTTCTAAGGAACAACTTGTGATTGAAGAAGGGTTTACTAAAGCACCATGGCTCCTAGATATGTTAAATGAAGAATTGAAGAAAAAACATGAATCTTCTGAAGCAAATCGTAACCTTATACAAGTAGGAGGAAGTGGAAGTTGGATGCCTTCTTTAAAAACAATGGGAAGCCAAATGATAAAAAGTGTAGATGCGACTTCTTTTACGGAAGAAGACGTTGGTCTAGATGCGATGTTAGAGGGATTTATTAAAAAAATAGATAGTGTGGATAATTTCTGGGATCAGATTGCATATCAATCACCAGGTTTTTTAAAGTTCATGAATGATCACCAAGATATGAACTTTATGGGAAATCGTATCCCTGTAAAACCGATTTTAAATTTACTAATGATTGTTCTGGATTCTATACTATTGAGTGTTTCACTGACACCGTTGAAGTCAACCCGTTTTACAAAGATTCTGAATTTTGTTGTCTTTATGGAAGAATTATTAACAGGGCAATGGCGCCAGATGCTTTTTACTTCTATAGGGTTTTTTAGTCCTTCAGGAATTGCTTTTGGTGTGATTGCGAAATATATAGTGAATGCGTGGATGTTTGTGAGTCCTGAATTGCGCACACAATTGTTCAAAGATGTGTTAAAGGGTGGGAAGAGTGCTTTACTGGGATTTTTATTATGGGCATCTGTGGCTTTGCCGGCTGATGCAGTGCGTGCTTCTACAGAAGAATCTTTGGCGAAAATACGGGCGACGGTAGAAGCTTTGGATGATAAAATGGAGGAGCTGCAAGAGGAGGGATCGGCGGCTTTGGCCCCGTATGGAAAGAAGATAGAATTCAGTGGAATTGATTTGACAAATCTTCGGAAAATATCGTTTCAAGATATTCAGAATTTGCAGAGTCTGGCACAGTGGGATATACTTGTATGTTCCAAAGAGTTTCAGGATATTATGGTAGGTATAGAAGGAAATCCGATATTTCGGTTTATTATAGAATTATTGAATATTCCTACTATGGATGATGATAAGGCTCAAAAATGTAAGACTCTTGATTTCCGCCCCATAAAAGAATTGGTAGAAACGGCTTTGACACCTGATGTTATTGATTCTGTAGCCAAGCCCCCTAAAGATCCTTTTGCGGATTATACAGGCGAAGCTGGTCTTAGTAAATTGAAACTAAAAGAAGAGGAGGAAGAATCTAAAGCAGAAAAGGAGGAATCTCAAATGGGAGCAGAAGAAAGTAGACCTCTTAATGAAGATCCGACAAAAGAAGAAAATGTAAATGAGGATGAGGGTGTAAAAGAGGTTGTGCCTGTTGTGGCTGCAAACGAGGATGTGCCTCTAGTGGCTGCAAATGAAGATGTGCCTCTAGTGGCTGCAAATGAAGAAATGCGTCTAAAAGAAGAAAAACTCCGTGAGGAAGAAGAAGCAGAAGCAGAAGCAGAAGCAGAAGAGAAAAAGAGAAAACTCCGTGAGGAAGAAGAAGCAGAAGCAGAAGCAGAAGAGAAAAAGAGAAAACTCCGTGAGGAAGAAGAAGCAGAAGAGAAAAAGAAAAAACTCCGTGAAAATGAAAATGAAAATCCTCAAAATGGGGGCAAGCGTATATTAAAACTTAAGAAGTCTACTCGTTATCGTAAAGCAACTCCTAGAAGAACAACACGCCGCGTATAAATTTATATGTATTCATTAGAAATGCCGATGACTTTTCAGCAAGCCATGGATATAGTTGATAGATTTGATCCAGAAGATCTTGAAAATTTGAGTCAGGGCCAGCTCTTATATATTATTAGTGGATTGACCGGTGAAGAAGCTAGAGAGTTTATGTTCGCCAAGAATATCAAAATTTTTGGAGGAATTAATGGTTATGTAGAAAACTTTTTATCTACAGGAACAGTCATGAGAATCAAAACTATACCAAATGAAATAGAGAGAAGAAGTGGTATACAAGGTGCACTTAATGCATTAAACAAAATGCTTACATATGATGAGTTAACTGAGGCCAATCGTGCAGAAATCAATGAGGCTATTTTACAATTAACAAATGAGACCGCTCCCGCCGCTGCTCCCGCCGCTGGAGGATATAAGCGTAAAAGTGGCAAAGGTCGTAAAAGTCGCAAAGGTAGCAAAGGTCGTAAAAATAAGACTACTAAAAAATATAGATATTAGTTTAGGTTTGGTAATTGGGACGTCAATAATTCAAGAATCTTATAAATTCTGGAACTATTGTATAGAATGAACTCTTCAATTACAGGCACCACCGATCCGCTTTCTATGGCGACGGTTGTTGGGGGTTATTTCGGTTTAAGTAGCGGAACAATTCTTGCACTCTTTCTTCTTTATCGGGGGTTGAGTGGTTTATCGGGTAAGCGTCTTGTGGCTGATTGTTCTACTCGTAAGGGAGAGGTGGGTTTTGCGATACGGGTGGTGCCTTCAACTTCTCCAATAGAAGCGAAAAGTATTCAATCAGAGTCTGTGTCTGCGAGTGTTCCCGTTGAAACTCCTGTAGGAGCATCATTATCTTTAGAAGTTCAGGCGGTTCCAAAAACTTCATAAGACTCCTCCGAAAGTCCGAAGGCTTTGAGCTATGGAAATTCACTGAATTTCCTCAATATCCACCCCCGCCAACTTATGCAGGAATACCAAAAACTCTTTAGGAAATCCCCAGAAACAAGAAGGCTTTCCAGTGGGCGGAATACGCCGACTACTTGCATTCTTAACATGGCTCATAGCCACAATCAATTGTTGCGGCTGTAACTCTAGAACATCCGCCTCACGACCTTGTAAAAAACCTTCTCCCTCGGCCATATTGACCTTAGGAAATCGTTGTCCATCCCACCAAGACTTCTTAAACGCAAATGTCGCCTCAGAAATCCGCTGACTCAAAGGCAGACTCCAAGGAGGTGTATTCACTGCGCTCGTCCCATGAACCAAGTCATAGCAAGCAATGGTCGTGCAAACCACAGCAGATGGCTCCCAAGGATGTAGTAGGAGCCAAGCGACACGGCGACTAAAACTAGAAGCAGGATAGTGATCATCATCATCCATAAATAGGATAATATCGTGCTGAGCCTTCTTAACAGCACGATTACGCATAGCACCTATAGGAACATTTTTCTTATCCAAAGGAATATAGGTTACTGTCATCGGTGCACATTGAGTGCCGAACTTAATGATCTTATCTGAAGCCTGTTCTTCAACAATATCCGAATCTTCAATAACAACCCACTCGATCTTATCCTTAGGATAGTCCGTGATCAACAAGTTGTGAAACGCCAGGTCTACAAACTTACGACGATTGTGTAAAAGGGTGATTACACTGATTGGAGGACACTCTGCAGCTGACTTGAATTGAGGAGGGACTGCTGCTACAGAAGCCAAAGGCGAATACTTCTTTAAAATTTCTTGAAAACACTGATACGCCTTCTTGGTAAAATCTGCTGAGCGCATGGCGGCCAAACGAGTCTGTGATGAACGGCACTCGTCCAAATCGGCCTTCAAGAATTTCTCCACACACTCCTCTAACTCATCTTCCAGGCTCGCAAAGGTATCTTGTTTTCCCGCTTTCAGATCATCAAGAATGGCTTGAGTGAGAGCCACGTAGGGATTTCCCTTGAATGTCTCCAAGTAAGTGGGCAGTCCGTTTCCAAGTAGGAAGGCTCCTGCAGCCTGCCCTTCGAGGGCTGACATTCCCAGAGCCTCTGACGCACTAAAGATCATATGGCCAGGATAATAAGCTTGGAGTTGGCGTAGGGTAGCACTGTCCAGGTCACGGATATTTACTATAATATTTTCTTGTGTAGTTTCGAATGTTAAAGGAGTTGTTGTGGAGACGTAGAGCTTGGGCCAATCCGCTTTCCACAGAGGAAGCAGCTTTTCGGCAGCCGCACGCTTATTCTTTGAAGCCCCTAGAAGCCAGAGAATACCTGTAGAAGACTTATTTGACTTTGGGTATTTGGTAAATGACGCCACAGAGAGTGAGGTCGTCCAAGGAAGAACATAGGTATCTGGCTTTTTGGAATCCTTGGGAAGTTGTTCTAAGAAGTGGTCACGATCAGCAGAGCACTTGAAGATAAGAGCATCCGTATGTGTCAGATAAGGGTTCCAAGCTGCCTCCCACCATTCAGGATTCACAATAATTACGTTACGGCGTGCCCAGGACATCCAGCCATAGTAAGGGACTTCAAAGTGAACGGCAAGATCACATGGTGTAGGAGGTTCCAAGGGATCGGCAATACGAATCTTTCCTACAAGTTGCTGCAAGGACGTTTCTAGGACATGAATATCTTGGCCGAGTCCGTAAACATTTGACTTATTATAGAGAAATACTGTTGACTTTTGCATTGACATTGAATACTCTTGGTTAGAGATGTGCTGAATGTTTAGACTGTGAAAAAGTCTTTTCCAAGAGTAAATAGGGAATGGCTTCCGCAGTAAGAACCCTTCATGGAATAACCTGGCATGATGACCTTGCCTGGATGGAAGATATGAAAGGACCAAGATGGACTTCTCATATTCATAAGGAACAAGCACGATGGAAAAAAGTGTTGAACCCTTTGCAGGATTCTATACAAATCCTGGCAGATGAATTGGAATCTGCAAACAAGACTCTTCATACTATGCTATTCCGAGCCGGTTCTGGACAAATTGAAATAGGTGTTGCAGGTTCTATGACAATTCAATGGAAGTATAAGGATGAAGATCTTATTCGCACGGCAACCACTCTGGAAACGGATGTTAAAGGGGATTGTGTATGGACAATTGAAGAAGTTGGGGATGGTGCAGAATTGTATGCAGTTCGTATGTATAAGGCGGCGGGCAAACATATCTGGGAACATGTCGGTGTTGCCCCGTATTTAGCGATTGTTGGCGATCGTTGTTATTGTTTAGAAGCGAAGAAACGTCTTGTATATTGGCGTTTAGTGAGTTGGAATGCGGTGACAGGAGGAGATCGCCGAGTTCATTATGAAGAGGATGATTATCGTTATAACTTGGACTTGATTGGTAGCGGGTCTTGTGCTTATTTAAGAAGACAGGATGGGACACGCCAAGATGCTTTTATTATTCAAGGGGGGTCTGAGATTCGGGTGTTAGAGGGTATTGTATTGGATCCTCGGAGGTTTGTATTCGCTGCCGGAAGATTTGAGGGATATTTGGTTTGGGAGTCTGGATCTGAATCTGGATCTGGATGGGTTGCTCGGGGAGAAGCGGCCAAGTTTCGTCTGCCGGACTTTTCAAAGGCCGTTCCTGAAATGCTTATTCGGGAATTCTTAGTAACTCGGTGGGAAGGTTGCCGATCTTTATGGCGAATTAGCAAGACCAAGAATCCTGTTTTGCTTTGGCGGGGGTATGGGCAAATTATGTTTGATCCTTGGGAATCCTCCTGGGTTCGGTTCATTTTACCAGGAGCCGAAGCGATTTGGTGGAACTCTGATTTGCCCTCGCATTTGCCCTTGCCCTTGCCCTTTGTTTCGGACGCAGCCGCCGTAAAAGCCAAGAGCCTGGATGGAACGGAAGTCCCATTTTTACTTTTGGCAGGAGAGGGGTCTGGGAAAGTAGGGCATACAAAAGGACTTCTTGTCATTGGCTACGGTGCTTATGGCCTCCCAATGCCTTTTATGACCCAGCGTTGGAAACCCTTACTCTCTCGTGGCTGGTCTATAGCCATAGGTCTTTGGCGGGGTGGAGGTGATCATACCCCTGAATGGGAAGATGCAGGACGTGTGTATGGTCGTAAGAAAGTTCTGGAGGACGCAGAAGCCGTGGTTCGTAAAGCACAGAGTATTGTAAAAGTAGGCCCGGCACAAACTGTCTTATACGGGCGTTCTGCAGGTGGTTTATGGGTGGGTGGACTTGCGGCGAAGTTTCCGAAGGGGGACTTGGCGGGTGGGGCATATATGGAAGTTCCTTACTTGGATGTTCTGCGCACGATTACGAATCGCAACCTCCCTTTAACAGAAATTGAAACAGATGAATTTGGTCTTCCTGAACAACGGCTTTCGGACTTTGCAGGTGCTTTGGAATGGTCGCCGATGGAATTATTACTTTGTGCCAAAGGAAACTATGGAATGTCTGGAATTCCTGGAATGTGGCAAATTGTCCGCACGGGTTTGAATGATAGTGAAGTATTGGCGTATGAATCTGTAAAATGGATCGTGCGTAGTAAAAATCCTTCGGCCTTTTTGGCAGTTGAAGGAGGCCAGGGACACTTTGTTTCCGGTTCGCGCGGATTTCTGCAACAGGCCGAGGACTTGGCTTTGATCCTTACGAAGGTGGGCGGATAATTTTAAATCGCAGTAATAGTTATAAAATGGCCAATCGCAAGAACATGACCCGCAAGAACCGCAAGGCGAACCGCAAGACGCGCAAGGCGAACCGCAAGGGCCGCAAGGCCAACCGCAAGTAAATTTTTACTAGCGGCTTAGGAAGTGTGTTATAGGGAATGGTGTGGAATGTATTGGAATAGATTGATTGTTAGGGACTTGAAGTTTCTAACAAAGAATCTCCCTCAGTTTGTTGTTTTTGTTCTTGGGAAGCATACAGTTTTCTGAGAAAGAGTTTCCGATGTTCTGCGTGTTCTCCCCATTTCCGAATCCCTGCCATATGATTTGCCGTCCCATATCCCTTGTTTTTCAGAAGATCATAGCGTTCTGCTATGTTTTGATTACGTTCACAAAAGTTTTCCACATATGTATCATGTTCCACTTTGGCCAAAATACTTGCGGCTGCAACAGCTACATATTTATTATCAGCCTCTACTTCAACAACTTGTTCAACCATGGACCAAGGAGGATCGTAAATAGACAAGCAGCCGTCAATTAAGATACGACCCGGTGTTAAAGAGAGTTTATTTAGGGCTCTTGTAAATGCAAGTTGATTCGCTTTTGTCATACCGAGGTTGTCAATTTCTTTCGGAGTTACGGACCCCACACCCCAGTCTAGAGCATGGTGCTTGATTGACTCTGCCAAAGCAGTCCGGCGTTTTGCGGAAAGTTTCTTAGAGTCTTTGATCAAGGGTGTAATCTTCTCTTGTTCTTCATTGCCTGAAGGAACCCACACAACAGCAGCAGCATACAGAGGCCCCCAGAGAGGCCCACGACCTGCCTCATCAATACCTGCTTCTATAGTCTGATCGGTTGTAGAATAACGTAGTTTTAGCATACTTGGTCCAACAGGACCTTTTGGTCCAACGGGACCTTTTGGTCCAACGGGACCTTTTTTACAATTCAGGCGAGCGTTTCATTTTTACTTGCTCATCACCATCAGATGGAAAAGCTGACTCTGGCTTTTTTAGGCCTTCTTATATTATTATTGTTTACCCATATAATTCGTGTGGAAGCCTTTGGTGATGGTTCTTCTTCACAGCCTGGAAAGACAACATATAGATATATCTTTGATCCTTTGTCATTCACCTATAACCCGTATGATGCGAGTGGTAACTATACAGGTTTGGGCAGTAGTCAATATGATGCAAGTGGTAACTACACAGCGGCACCAGGTGGCTATGATGCTTATGGTAATTTTATAGGTCCAAGTGGGCCGTATGATGCGAATGGGAACTTTGTCGGTATGGCAGATACTTTGAACGAAATCTATAATTCGGCGACAAATACAGTTGGAAAGCGTGCGAATTCTATAGACGGAACTATTAATGGTCTTCCTGCAGGAACACCTGGATTACCAAATACAAATCCAAGAACTACCCCAACCTCCAATGTAACATATAATGTTCATTATCACGTATCGGGTGCAACCGATAACAGCGGAGCAAAAGTTCAATCTGGTTCTTATATAAATCTATCGATTTCTGACTTATTAGCTTTAATTGGAAATACTTCTTCAAAGAATAAGGCTCCTCAACCAATACCTATGAATTACGGTATGAATGCGAATGCATACGCCACTCCTGCAATGTATCCTATGTACAATGCTGTTCAACAACAACAACAAAATCAGCTGAATTCTACGTATTACGGTGGTCTATTAAGCACCCCGCCTGTATCAACGTATATACCTGCCGGCACAGTTGTTGGACAGCCTATAAATTTAGCTACACCCCCTAGCCATGCTGATGCACATGGCCAGGCCTTTGTGAAATATAAATATGGCATCAATCCGGCGGACTATATTCGCAAAGACTCTATACCCTGCTATGCCTGCACTTTACCTGCGTGAACATTGTTCGCTGACAATGTTAGAATGGATGGTATTGGCCTCCTAGTAGTCGTGGCATTTCTTATATTAATAATTGCCATAGTTACTTATACTTCTTGTGATAACTGCCAAAAGGGTAAAGAAGGGTTTAATGCGCAAACAGATCTTGAACAATGGGATTCCACGGCTTCCAAGCCTCAGACAAGAATGCCGACTCAGCCTGAAGTGAATGTTCCTACTGTGGGCCCTGCTGCCTCAAGTCTTATTGAAGGCGGAATCTTGCCCGGTTGTGCGAGTATCACAGATTTGCCGAGTGCCCCTGTGAATAGTCTAGGTGAAACAAACTCTCTACCTTATCAAGACCCTGCCTTAGAAAAAGCGACTCGCCCCATGATGAATCAGTTAAAGAAAGATATGGACGGATTCTCGGCATTTGAAGTCCCTTATTTACAGGACAAATCCGATCCTGCAGTGAAACTTCCTTTAATAAGATTCCAGGGTGATTATCAACGTATCAAGGATGAACTTTCCGTAATTACCCGTAATCCTGGCCTACAGACGCAACTGACGATTGAAGATGTGAATAATATGGGAGCGAATTTGCGTTTCCTTCAACGCACTTATCGTATATATGCCGACAATAAGATGGTCCCTAAGGACCCCAAGGACCAAATGGTCCCCGAGCCTTCTAAAGAAGGATTTGATAACCCCCCTTCTTCCTCATTAAATATTACTCCTGACCAACTGCAGCTGCTATCTGAGAAACTTGCTGTGGAAATCGTGCGTCTCCAAGCAAGTGGGACAAATGACCCTGTAACACAAGCCCGTGTGAATGTTTTCACGCAAATCAAGCAATCTGTGGATTCCATGATCACAAGTATTAAAAACGGCACTATGGATCCTACAACAATACCTATCAAGTTGGCCGATTATAATAAATTCTTACCGGCTTTGGGAGATAATAGTGCAGGAATTTCAGGACTCTTGTCAAAGTCCGGCTATCCTACTTTGAGCAGTCTATTCAATGCGTATGATGCGGGTGATATTTCAGGATCTAATATCGCTGCTCATATGTTTGAGACATATGCTGATTCTCTGTTAAATGGATTATCTTACAAGGTGGATGTATCCTATACAAGCCCGAACGAAGTTGCTTTGCGTCAAGCGGAAGCGTCGGCAGCTTCTTCATTAGCGGCAATGGGAGCCGGTTCTCCTTCAATCACATATTCTTCGTATTCACCTGGATTAAATGCAACACAAAGTCTGAGCACAAATCACCCTTTAACAATGTTCGGTTCTCGTGGATCGTTCGACGCCCAAGTTCGTCAGATGGATGTTGCCAATATGGTTGGTGGAAATCCTGCAAGCGTCTCTGAGCCGGCAAAGTTTGATTGGAAGAATTTGTCACAGACCATAGCTCGTAGAATTCGTAGTATGGGGCTGAATCCTGATGATTATGGAGTAATTACAGATTCAACTTCTGTGGGCCAGAATTTCAGTTGGCGTGGATATACGAAGATGGTTTGCTCGCGTTTAGCTACCAATGTGGATCCTGGTGTTCCTGAGCAATGCGGATGTCCTCCGGTTTCTTGGAAAGGATGGAGTAGCTAAAAATCATAGTTCAGGATAGAAGAGGGCAAATGGCCTCGGTTATACCTATCAAATTAACTCCGCAAATTATTTTAGCCTTGGCTGTATTAATTCTTGGTGTTGGATTCGGCCTCGGTTCGTATGTAGGAGGTCGTTCTCTGCGTAAAGAAGGGTTTGAAGGGTCTATTGATGTTTGTGGACGTTGTAGAAAGAAGAGAAACACTTGCGGATGCCCTTTTGCATCTGCATCTGGATCTGCATCTGGATCTGGATCTGCAAATGCACAAGCCACTCAGTATGTATGCCCTCCTTGCACGCAGCCTGATATGAGCAAGTATGTGCTAAAGGCTACAGTGCCTCCATGCCCTTCTTTACCTGACATCTCGCAGTATATGTTGAAGACAGAGTGCCCTCCTGTGCCAGATCTGAGTAAGTATGTATTAAAGAGCAGTATCCCGAAGCAGCAGCCTGTGATCATTGATAATACGGCATGTCGTAAGGAAGCGGGTGAGTGCCCTCCCTGCCCTCGTGCTCGTTGCCCTGAGGTGAAGTGTCCTGCACCTGTAAGCTGCCCTCCCCCTGCCCCCTGCCCTCGTACAGTCTGCCCTCCTACGACGGTCAAGTGTAAGGCGGAAGAAGTTTCGGATAACACAGTGCGTCCTTATCTGGCCCCCTTGAATATGCCGCAGTTTGGTATGTAAAATATGAGGTGTTCTAATATATAAAAGTAATCACTTTGAAGACTTTTATATGTAGTAATCAATGGTCTAAAGAAATTACAGAAGTATATATTTATATATTAATTATGTCATTTGTAGAACTTGCAGATAAATATGGTTCTATGATTAATACCACATACGGGACAGATAAAAATACTATACATTCGTATGGCCCTATTTACGAATGTATATTTACTCCTATAAAAAATACTGCAACATCTATCTTAGAAATTGGTTTTCATTCAGGTAAAAGTTTACAGTTATACTCAGAATATTTTACGAATGCTACAATTTATGGAATTGATATAGATGATAATTGTTTTGAAGATGTTAAACAAATAAAAAATATTCAAATGGTATTTGGTGATGCAACTTTGCCTTCAGTTATAGATCATTTTAATAAGAAATATGATGTAATTATTGAAGATGCTTCGCATACACTAGAACACCAAATACAGCATTTCAAAGATTATTCTGACTTTGTATTACCGAATGGATATTATATTATTGAAGATGTAACTGGAATTAATGCAGATAAATTAAAAATGGTATTAGAACCTATTTCAAAGGCAAAAGGATTTTTGTTAGAGATTTTAGATTTACGAGAGATAAAAAAGCAATATGATGATATTCTTTTTGTATTCAAGCGCTCGCCTGTGTAAATAATATAATCTATGAGTAAATGGACACCCGATTCTGGGGCCCATCGGGTTGGAGATTACTTCATCTAATAGCATTTTCGTATGAACCTGCTAAACAAAAAGAGTCAGTGCGTGAATTATTTACCATGTTGCCATATGTGCTACCTTGTAAGTTCTGTCGTGCTTCTTTGGCGGATTATATGGCTGAAGATCCCTTAGAGCCTCCTTTGAAATCTCGTGAAACTTTATCAAAGTGGTTATGGCGTATACATAATCGGGTAAATGAAAAACTTAGAAGTCAAGGGTTGTTAAAAGAGGATGATCCTTCTTTTAGTGCGGTCAAGAAGGTCTATGAAGATCGGATTGCGGCAGGATGTACTCGCACTGAGTTTGAAGGTTGGGATTTCTTGTTTAGCATTGCGGAAAATCATCCACGGGCCTTGTCGGTGAAAAAATCCTTGCCCATGCCTGGGGTTCCTTTGGATATTGAAGATAGCCCTGAGTTTCGTAATCGTTGGAATTTAATGGAAGCTCAAGAGCGTATGGGATTTTATTTACGATTTTGGAAAAGTATTGCAGGGGCTTTACCTTTTGCGGGATGGCGTGATGCTTGGAGTTCTTGTTCTCTAGATTTTGCGAAACTAGAATACAGGGTCTTATGGATTCGTGAATTATGGAGAATACGGTGTTGTTTAGAAAAGGAACTGGAACTTGTCAATCGTGACGAATTTCAGAGTCTTTGTAAAAGGTTGGTGAATCATAGGAGTGGGTGCGGAAAACGGAAACGGGCAAAGACATGCCGTCGAACTACTCGCAAACTATAGTTTATATTCTTCAGCGTCTCTTTCTATAAGTATTCTTTCTAGACTTTGTCTTATTGCGTCTAGAATGATTACGGCGTCTAGTTCTGCCACCTGTTTGACTATTGGGTCCAGGACCTACCCTCGCATTTTTAGGAGAACCCTGTGAATTATTATTAGCATTATAATTATTATTACGACTTCTCTTTCTTGAAGTAGCTGCTTCAGCAGCTGCATTTATTAATGACTGTAATCCTTGGCCAAGTGTATTTGAAGTTTTGCTAGCCGCTTCTCCTACATTTTCAAGAATATTTGATGCCTTTCCAAGAGCTGCATTGAGATTTGCATTCGCAGTTGCATTTACATTTAGCTGCTCGGCAACTAAAGAACTTTCAGGTAAAGCTAAAGATGCAGATGCAGATACAGATGCAGAACCCGAAAGGCGATCTTGTTCATTACGACGAGCAACATTCGCAAGCGCTTCTTGAGCATCCTTCTTTATATTTGAACCAGTGCTCTGTGCAAGACGGCTTGCCATTGTTGCCCGATTTACAGGAGTTTCTGAATTTCCAAAAGCGGCAATTCTTCTACTCAGGATCATTTCATACAAATCAATGGCCGGTTGCATAATTTCAAAATAGCTTTGCTCATCTAAATTTTCTCCCTCCGTTCCAATAATGTAAGGAAGTCTGGCATTTTCCCGCACTGCGCCTTCGTGCGCTTTCAACATATATTTCTTAGCCTTTTCAGGATTCGCTTTCACAATTTCAGTCAAAGCATCCAAAAGTTCCCAAGGTAGTAAGGGCACTTTCCCAGACAAGGTTGGATAGAACGATTGAGACTGTCCTATATTCTGCGGAATAAGTGCTTGAAGTTTGAGTCTCAGCATATTTTTCCGATAATTCAAAACCAAATATATAAGAATATCTTCAAAGAGCCGATTGGTCATCACTTCTAAGACAATGGGGTCCGAAGTAGAAGATCCATCACTTCTATATGCATTTTTATAGAGTAAAAAACTTTTTAGAAGTTTGGATGCTTGATCATGTGCCTCTTCTCCTGCTTGAATGACTTTACGAGCAATTCCACCAATAGAATTGCTTCGTAAAGAAAGTTCCTTGATCTTTTCTGATGCAATATATCTTCTTTCAGCCGCAGAGATTTGTTCAAGAGTAAAGGCTCTGGGTTTGCTAAAAAATGCTTGGGCCGCTGAAAGAAGGACGCCAGGATTCTGTAACCAAGAAAACCAGCCACTTCCAGGATGAACGAGAGGAGTTAGGGCAGGGCGATCGGCACCTCCTAAACCTCTTTGTTGATTTTGCATTCTTACTGCTGCTGTAGCTGCTAATGGTTGCCCTGCCAAAGCAGCATTTCTAGAAATAATTCCTACAGGATCGGGCATTCTAAGTTCCACTCATATTTTTCCTCTTGTGTCTCAGCAAATGGAGCAGATCTGGTTAATCCTACTTGTTTTAATCTGCCTTACTATTCTCCAATTATTCAATTCTATTTTGTATGACGCCCTCTTACATCCTTTTCTTGAATCTAGGGAACGTGTAAGAGAGGGATTTGTTTCTTCTGCTTCTGCTTCTACCTCAGAATCCGTTGCTCATGCACGTGATGAGACAACCGGTATGGTAAAATGGCTGGATAATAAAGATCTCTACGACGCATTTTATGCAGGGATTTATGATCAACTTACGCAGGGATCGACACGCTCGCAGGCTGAGGTTGCCTTGATGTTACATGAATGGACGAAACGTGGAGAAGATCTAAAAGGCTTTCAAATCTTAGATGGTGGTTGTGGAACCGGAATAGCCGCAGCAACATTTGCCAAAATGGATGTAAAAGGGGTTGTGGGTATGGATACTTCAACAGAAATGTTAAAGCAGTGTGAAGTGAATCTGGGAAGATCCACATTGAGTGATGAACAGAAGAAACATATTGAATGGCGGAAGGGAGATTTAATTGATCCTTCGGCATGTTCAGGGGGTGAATTTACACACGCATGTTTATTGTATTTCACTGTCTATTACTTTGCGGATAAGGAAACGCTCTTCCGGAATCTGTTTTTCTGGGTAAAGCCTGGAGGTCGCATGGTGGTTCAAGTGGTGAACAAGCACAAGTTTGACCCTATGTTGGAGAGTTCCGCACCTTGGCTAGGGTTTTCTTTGCAAAAATACAGTGATAAACGCATTACAAAATCGGAGGTTGTCTTCAATAAATTCAAGTATGCGGCCGAGTTTGATTTACAAGATCCCTTAGCCGAATTTCGTGAAACCTTTCGTTTCAAAGATGGGAAAGTCCGTCGTCAGAAACACACCTTTCGTATGGAAGATATGAATTTGATTGTGGGATATGCAAAGGCTGCAGGGTGGGATTTTATTGGACATACTGATTTAACACCGATCGCATTTGAATACGCATTTCATCTGCATTTCAAACATCCTTAGATAATTCTACGACGATACTGTAGATCAATGCACGACGTTTTTCAGCGTGGCCTTATACGAGGTGCTGTAAGAATGCCTTTTGATCCTGAGAAACGCTATTTCTATGTAGAGCATCCCACAGAAGGTTGGCGTGTTTTCTTGCGCGCCGGTTGTTTTATACACGAGAAACCTGCTCCTGGTGAAGGGACAGCTATAGATCCGATGCGATTCGTTGTTGTGAAGAGGGCGTATAAGTCTGCGCAAGGCAAAGAATGGGAGCCTCCGAAGGGACAGATGGAAGGCAAGGATGGTTTGCGTAATCCTGGAGATTCCATCATTACGATTTTGAAACAAAACATGAAGAGAGAAGTTGAAGAAGAAAGTCGTATTCAACATATTCAAAATATGGAATATACAGGATTGGTGTTAGAGGGTCGTGAGCGTGATTATCCCCCGAATACGTTTTTCCAGTATCACGTATTTCGTGCTGTGGTAGAACCTCGTGAATGGATGCGGGCTAGTCAGGAACTTGCATGGTTTCGTGATCATCCTGCGGCATTTGAGCGCCAGAAAAGGGATCGTAAAGAAAAGGATGAAATTGCTTGGTTTAATCCAACAGAAACACGTATTATGGGGAGATGGTCGCCGAAACTAGTTGGTATGTATTTGAAAAAATATGCTAATTGATATATAGAAGAAAGATGTCAAAGAAAGTGGAAATAAATTCAGGGAGGGCATCGCCTACTCAATTAGAAGCACCACCTCGTGTAGCGGATCCTGAATTGGGACAAGTATTACCACCTGGAGCGAAGGCTCCTGAGCGTCCTGGAAATTATATGAAGGTGAGGAATTTGGAAGATCCACCTTCTCTTACTGGAAAGATTTATCGTAGGGGTATAGCAGTTCCTCATGCAAAAGTGAATTCTCCAGCTGCTTCTAAAGAAGCTGCCCATATAGCAATAAATGTGGCTCCTCCTAAGAAATCGTGCGCAGTTTCTGGAGGATTTAGAAAAACCAACGGATCCAAAAAGGCCAGAAAGTCTCAAAAGGCCAGCCGCAAATCCAAAAAGTCAAAAAACTAAATACTTATTTTCAAATCTTTATAGATTTCTAAACAAGTATGCAAACTCTAAAAATTCTTTACTAACTTTATATCTTGGTAGTGAATCATTCTAAAGTTATATATTTTATAGAAGGATGTAAAAGATTCAATTGTTTTTTCAATTCTTCTGTATAGGGGCCAGCATACAATATAATATATACAGTAGTTTCCTTGTATTTTGTTAGTATATCTGGAGAATAAACATTGCACGGTGTTCCATATACTCTTTTTCCTTGTTTTAGAGGATCATTATCAATAAAACCTTCTATATACTTACTATAATTTTGTAAATAATAATATATTTTTTGACCGTAATGTGCTCCAGGGCATATAAAACACGGCTTGTCAATACGAATATTTTTCATTATATTTTCATACTTTATAAAGATCTTTTGCATATTTTTCCCAAGGTTTATCTTATTTTCTAAGGGCAGTAATATAGCCGATGAATTATTTACAAAGTGATAAAATAAAGAATGATTTTTGAATTTATAGAAATTATTACATAAATAGCCAATTTGGGAAAACATATAGACTATTTCTTTATTTCCAACATAAAATGTATGTTCATTATTTAAAATAGAGATATTTTCAGAAGAATATAATTCATCAATATTAGGTATGGAAATAAATACAGATTTCACTTTGGCATCATGAATATTTTTCAAAAACTTTCTAGGATTATATAAGTGTTCAAATGTATGTGATAAAATAAGAGAACTATGACCAGTAAAGTCAAAATCCTCACAATTCCCTTGAATAAATGGAACTTCAGATGGACGTCCCTCACTATCTGCAATATCCATTGTAGTATAGTGAATTCCAGTATGTTTTAATAATTTATATAAGGGGCATGTACTACTACCTATTTCAAGAATCGTAGTATATTTATTGTTTTCTATTATAAAATCAGAAAAAAGTTTGTGGTGTTCTTTCCATGTAGGTGTTGCATCTATAAGTCTATTACAGTTTTCATATAATTTAATTGGGTCAATCAATGTTTTTAATTGAACACAGCCACAGTCTATACAACTTACAAATGTACTATCTTTAAATTCATCATGGGAAATATCAAGAGAACTTGAGTTTTGTGTTATAGGGTAATTGGGGAATGTATATACATGTTCAAACTTAGTAGAATCACATATAACACAGTTGGTTCTATACATTTACATATATTCATATAATATATCTTTATGTTCTCCCACTGCTCCTCTGAAACCCTTCCTTTCTTGCCAGGACTTCTTTTGTTATAGAATCGGCTCGTTCGTTTTGTTCCCTTGGAACTTGACGAATAGCAATCCAATCAAATGCAGATTCATCCATCATAGCCGCTTGTGATTCAGACCACCAGACTTTGATGTTCTTATCACTTACACGATACTTGCCAATGTGTTGAAATACAATGAGTTCACTATCTCCTTCAATCAAGAGTTCACGTGCTCCACGCATCGCCGCCATTTTCAGGCCGAGTAGCATACCTTGCGCTTCTGCAATATTATTTGTCGCTTTTCCAAGATACTTGCCCATTTCAAACACGGGTGTGCGCTTACCATCCAAATCTTTCGGACTCCAGAGCACGGCTCCACTACTCGCTGGCCCAGGATTCGGGTTTGCAGCACCGTCAAATTGTAAGAGCCACGCCGCTTCACTACGATCAGAATGACCTACTAATAAATAATAGGCCTGTTTAGCATTTGTTTGACCTTTTAGATATATGAGCGGCAACTTAGGATGTTTATATAATAGCCGTGTTCCATCCTTTGATCTAGGTTGATCCATAGGGACAATGGCCTGTTCAGGAACAGGTTGTGGACTCGCTTTCGGTTGCGGGAAAAGTGTTAGAGGGGATTTGTTAGGTTGTTCCTCTTTGTTTTCGCAAGCAGGCGAGTCCAATACGTTTTCCATCTTCTTCTTCTCTTTTTCAATCATTGCGACCACGTCCTCAGTTCTCTTAGGTTCAGGAGGTTCTTCATTCAAAAAGGGATTAAATACTTTTCCTTGATTTTGTGGTAATATACGAAATCCTGCAAAATGATCTAGACGACGCATTCTTTCTTATGATGTATTGGCTATTCCTTTTAGACAAGACGCAGATCTAGACCGCCGCTCATTATAAATGAGCGGCAGTCGGCGGCCCGTGCGCAATTTGTAAATAGATTACTTGCATATTTTACTTTCAGTATATGATGCGAGTGGTAATTTAAATTGCGCACGGGTCTAAGAATCCATGCCCAAAAGCCAGATCGCCACGATAGAAAATGCCGCTCCAAGTAATTTCAAATTCGTAAGTTTTTCTTTGAAATAGAGAATTCCTAAAAGTGTTACAACAATACTACTAATAACATTCCAAAGTAGATTTACTACAGCCAATCCTTCAAAACTCAGAGCATTGTAAAAAAGAAGGGGTTGAATTGCATATAATAATACAGAAACTGCTAGGCCTATAGCCACAGGAACAGCCCCTGTGTATGCCGCCTTCGCCAAACCGAGCGATGCAATATCAATAGATGCCATTAAAGAACTATATGCAATGGCTGCCCACAACATTCTGATTGTGCATTTTATATAGTATCCACCTTCTTTCCTATAACTGCCGATCCTAGTCTTTTCTTAAGTTCATCTGCCGCTGCTTTCTTAAAATCAAACGAACACTCATGAACTTCGGGCATGCGATGTGCTGAACAGAAGATTTGCGAACATTTGCACGGAAAGTCGGAGAGCATCAACTTCTTTTTACACCCTTCCTTGCAACACTTCTTAGGTCGGGGCGGGGCCTGAATTTGTATTGTGCTGGTCGCCAACAGTTCTAGTTCATCTGCAACTGCTATATTTCCTTCATTCAAATCCTCCAGAATTTTAGTGATATTGAGATCAAAGAATGACATTCTGTTTCCTTTTACTTGACGTTGGAATTTCTACGGGCGGCCTGGGTGTGTCAATTTTAGGGGCAGCGCCCAATCACTGGTCTAAGGTTATAAAGGACTAATATACAACCTTTGTGGGAATATGTCCTTCTGGAAATCCAATCCCTTTGTCCCAAGCTGGACTTCTTTTATAGGACAAGCCTGGTCTTCAAATCCGCCCAAACTCTTAGAAACTCTCGATATTCGTCGTCAAGTCCGTGTCCCTCAGGGTTCTATATTACGTGCAGCAGTAGCAGGCGATTTCCCAGCCATCGTGGAATTCTGGGGGAGATATTTCTCAGTTCAGAAATCTTGTCGGTGTGTCCTACCTTTGGCACATTTACAGAATATGGTGTTAAAGGGGTTGTGGGAGGTTCTGGTTGTAGTTCGTGAAGGGACCTATGAAATTCTTGGAACCATTGTGCGACGGCGGCTTCGTGGTCTGCATATTCGTGAAGCGAAGTGGACAGAGGCTGGGGTGATTGATTACTACTGTGTCCATCCTGCATGGAGAAAGCGGGGAATCGGCAAGGCATTACTAGATGCTATTCACAATACTGGAGGGTCGCCCATGTCACCGCAACTGATTTTCTGGGAAGGTCTGCATCCTTTGTATCCGCCACTTTCTATAGGTGTGTTTTGGGCAAGAATATGTTCTAGAATCACCACAGATACGGTTACTAAGATCATAAATCCGCAAGAATGTTTGAAAGAATGGGTAAAAGGGAAGCGGGATGTATGGACGGAGCAGCCTGGTGAGGAAATTTCATTCTGGAAAACTCCAGCAGGCGTTGTCACAGTGTGGAATTCGTTTCATTGCACTGTCCCTCATGGTCTTCCAATAGGAGTTGTTCTCAACGGCCATCCAGCTGCCATTAATGCTCTCGCTTTAGCTCCCACATGGGGTGTTCTCCTCGTCCCTCGCATCAACCCTCTTACACATGACTTGGGAGATTCTTGGACTCTGGATTCGCCATTCCAATGGATAGGTTACAATCTATCCATTGGATTTATAAGTAGCGATTTTCCTTTGCTCGGGTTTTAGCCTGTTGGCAACTAAACCTTAGTAATACCCGAAAGATTTTTCTCTAAGATTACGACTCCTTGGATGTAATACGCTTCAGATTTGACATAGTAATTTAGTAAGAGGCTACGAGCTTTTGCGCAGAATTCATTCACAGATTCACGCCCACCCTTACGCAGAGCTTCACTAAAAGCCAGAGTCTTTTCTTTTTCCTTAAAATCAAACATCTTTTTAAAGAATTCATTCACGGCCTTTGTATGTTCTTGCTGGAATTTGAGCATAGGATTCACCACTTTTTCCATCAATTCTTTTACAATTCTGACATCACGAATTTCCAGGAGATTATCTTTTGTTGTCTTTGCTGAAGGATCTGCCGAACAGAGTTTATCAAATTGCCGGAATTCTTGATTAGATTCTAAAAAGGTCTCAGGGCTTGTTGTAACCCCATAGAGAGAGGCGATTTGTGCAGAAGCTTTGCGAAGTTCTGCAAGTCCTGTGGAAGTTTTCTTGAATTCCACTTCTCCTCCACGAATTTGATAATCATCGTAGTATAGACTTACAAGAGAACGAAGATATATATTGGCATTCGGCCGTTTTCTTGCACGAGGCATGAGTTCACCCATTGTTTCAAAATCATACGTAGTTCTACAGACTTGGGAGTAAAAGGGTTGTCTTTTATCTAAGCGCTCGGAATCAAAGATCGGCAATAATAAAGTCATAGCACGAGCTACGCAATAAGCTTTCGGGAATTCTTTTCCTGCATAGCGATCTTCATATAACTTCTTCAGTTGTTCAAATCCTTCAAATGCTGATTTTCCTGCGGTAATCGAAACAGATCCAGATGAAGAAGAAGAAGTTCCTGATACACCTGGACGGCGAGCAGCGGCAGGGCGATCTTCTTTTCCTTCCGTTTCCGAAAAATATTCATGGATTTTTTCATAAAAACGTTTCGCATTACTTGCTGTTTCTCCTTCTTCTTCATAAATGAACTCCCACTTGGTAAGTCTTTTGAAAAATGACTGGATTTCTGTTCCATTGATTTTTAATATTATCTTTGTCCCTCTTACATAAGGTGCTCTGGAATCGGATTCCATAGTCATATCAAAATCGACTTCTTCTCTGCCCCGCTTATCATAAATACCTTTCAAAGTCATAGACGTATCGGATTTTGATTTCTGAGCCTCAGAAGGCACCCATTTAATAAGAATATTTGTCGTAGAACTCTTGTCGTCAAGTTTTAAGAAATTCACACCCTCTTCATAATTTTCTTTGTCCAATGTTACATAGTCTGCTATGGGGGCAAAGGCGACCTTGACCATATCTGCACGAATCCTATCTCTTTGAGGAAGGGCTCCACCAAAAAATGCAGCAGTCTTTGGTTTTGCGGCGGTATCTTGTGGGAAAAGATATCCTTGTTTTGCTACAGGAAGAAACTGCATTTTGCGGCGAGTAGGATCTGTGTCTAGGACAGTTAGAGCGAGGGCTCCGTAAATCTGGAAAATCCTTACATACATATAGGCGATGTCTATACACATTTGATTACGTAGCTTGGTTCTTTCCAGTAATTCTTGAGTGCCCTCTGTCTTATCCTTAATAAGTCCAGGTGAAATATGAGAAATCGGTGTAAAAAGGACTTCTCCTGACTTCCCAAGTTTCGGATAGATTTGTATTCTTTGAAAAAGGGTTTGAAGAGCTTCCGCAGTAGTAAATACATATCTAGGACATTGATTTATACTGGACAGAGTAAGAATGTCGATAAAATCGGCTTTTGAAAATAAAATGTGTAAAATGCGATCGGCCAATTCTTTGGATAATCGGGCCTGGTCTGCATAATTACGAGGATTTTGCAGTAATAGACTTTTTTGCGTTGAGAGTGAACCTCCCATTACTACTAGCTGAGAATACTTTTTGCAGTATATCCTCAGACTGTTCTAGCCGTCGGAGGCACTTTAACAATGTGCCTTCACTTACATCACAGACCGTGGAAATATCGGAAGTTGTTATAGAACCGTAACCACATCGATGAAGAACATACGCAATGACGGCTGAGGCAAGACTTGGCGGCATATTTTCCTTACTCAATTCTTCAGCTTCGGCGACTTCTGAAATACGAATACAAAGATTTCTCAAAATCTCCATATCATTTCGTGATATAGGGAGTTTGGACAAGGGTAGGGAAATATAGTCGGCCGCATGTGTTGTAGAGAGTTGGGAAGGAATTATGGTAGCCTGGGATAACATTCCTTTCTGTTTCGCCATGGCAAGCACGCACTGGAAATCCTTGAACGCTTTCGTGAACTGGGCGTTCTGGAGATGAAACATGTCCGCAACTTCTTTGGGCTTTCTCGGCGCATTAATCATCTTTAGAGCGCTGTAAATACATGAGGCTACAACGGAAGCACGGGATAGCCCACGTTTATCGCAGTGTTCCACAAGTTGCACATACAAGTCTTTTGCAAGTTCAATCACTCGTTGTTCAATTCCGTGATTCGTGGCGGCGAGGGTCATTTGTTCAAAGACTTGGAGTAGGCTACGCTTTTTATAAGGAAACATGGACCATGTATGAAATCTGCGAATACGCATCATTGTTCCACGCGCCGTGCCGTGACCGCCGTGGCCAATTCCTAGAATAATTGTGCCGAGTGAAGAATCTGAAAATCGTGAATCCGTGGGTGCACCGACACGACAAGGATCGCCACCACCCTTATCATCGGAACTAAAGAATCGGTATTCTGCTCCCATATCGAGAGGGCGTTCCGTTACAATACCACATGCCTTGCAAATGACTAATTCATCAGAGTCTTGATAATCAATATCTTTACAGAAAGTGCATTTTGATGATGGATTCTGGGTAATTGAAGATGAGCCTTCATATTTTTCCCAGTCAAAACTTTCTTTACTTGGAATTCTTTGTATTGTCAATGCAGGGAACAGTGTGGCCATTTTTGGATCGGGACTTGTTTAAATATAAATTGTGTTCTATCAATTTTTAGAATTCTTTCCGAAGATCTTAGATTAGGAGAAATATGGAAAGTATTCATATATTAACCAGTATATTTGAAAGTCTGTCTTCTATAAACGCCAATCTGTAGTATTGAGAATTCTCGTAGATTCTTTTGCAGTTTGTAGCCATGTGCTCCCATCGTGGACAGTGTGGACATAAGATAGACCTGGGAGATAGTGAATGGAATACCCCCGCTGTATGAAACACTTCAGCATGAATATAGCATCGGCAGCTTGCAAAGATTCGCTACTAACTTCCTTTGGTAAAGATGTATACACTGTGCGCGGCACTACCCAATTTCCGTCATTCAGTAAAAAATTCCAACGGGGTCGTTCAAACATCAAATTCCAATTCGTCTTATCAAGACGCAGGCCTGAAAATTCTTGACACGGAAACGTAAATTCGTTTGTTTTTAGATTTATATTCTTGAAATCCGCACTCGCAAACAAGGTTTTTCCATCCGAGTTGCGTAAAGCTTCTACAATTTCATCGATCCATTCTTCTGAAAAATAATTGTCACTGTCTAAGACTGCCACATATTTACTCATAGAAATACCTATAGATTTACGCTTATTTTGATAAATTCCTAGACAACTATCATTTGTAATGACCCGAAGTTTCGGATTTGTGTAAAAGGGTTGTTCTTCAAGTAAGGCTGCATCTTCTCCTGTTTCATCACAGACAACGACTTCATTGACTTGGGGGTGTGCAAGAAATGTAGGGATATTTTCTTTTAAAAAGACGAAACGGCGCATAGTGGTAATGGCAATGGTAAGCATTTTGGTGTGGGGAGGGTCCTATTGAAAAACTCTTCTTAAACTTTAGATGGCGACTACGGGCCCTGCAACTATATCACAAATCGGCCTGGAAAACCGAACCGAAATTCTGCCAGAGCCTCAGATACCTTCAAATATTCCTGGAGTGTTTGGGCCCGACTATAGTTTTGCTGACAATATTCCTGTTCCTGCACAAGTGGGTGTAGTGGATGGAAATACCGTGAATAGTGTAGTAAATGCTGTAAAAGGGGCTGGTTACTATATTGACACGATCGGATTTGGACAATCCAGTTCCTCTTTAACAGCGGGTATGGGAGTTCGTCCTCTGGGTGTGAATACCTTTACACCCACGGGGTTTACTTGTGCGAATGGTGCAAGTATGTGGATGTATATGGAAGGTATTCCCACAGGCAATGCACTAGGCAAACGTTTGGCACAGGGTCTCGCTAGTTCAGGAATGCCGCAAATGCGTGGTCTTGCTCCAGGTATTTTGGAAGATGCTCAAAGGGCTTTGGATCCGAACCCTATGATGGCGGCAGTGTTTGGAACGGGCTATCCCAAATGTAAATATGTCATGAAAAAGGTCGGAGATCAAGATGGCAAAATTCAGAATCCTGCTACTGGAAATTACTATGTTGATGATCCTGGCTCGGTTGTATATCAAGGTGGGACACCTATGCAAGGACGTTGGGTTCATGACTCGGATCTTGATATGGACGCATATAATGCTGTCGCAAAAGACTACTGCCCAAATGGTTATCCGAAGGCGAACCATCAAGATTCGGATTGTTTGAAACCCTTACAAAGTCGGCAAATGTCTAGAACTTCTGGATTTAAAGATTATACTTGTGTCCATGGCCTTAGGTCATTGGATCTTATCAAAATGATCGCTATTGCTGGAGGAGTCTTATTGTCTATAGGCATAGTTCATAGAGCTGTGAGACGGGTCTAAAAATTGATGTATCCGGTTGATTTCGTAAAAAAGTCCTCAACGCAAAATGGCTCTTAAACGTATTAGTCGTGAACTACAAGATTTACAGAACGATCCTCCTATGAATTGTTCTGCAGGTCCTGAAGGTGATGACATGTTTCGGTGGGAAGGTGTTATCTTTGGTCCTTCCGATTCTCCTTATTCAGGAGGTATCTTCAAATTGAAAATCATCTTTCCTATTGACTATCCTTTCAAGTGCCCTACCGTAACATTTACTACAAAGATTTATCATCCCAATATCAATTCAGCAGGAATTATCTGTCTGGATATTCTCAAAAACAATTGGTCGCCGGCACTTACAGTAAGCAAAGTTCTTCTTAGTGTATGTTCTCTATTAACGGACCCTAATCCGAATGACCCTCTCGTCCCAGAAATTGCGAATTTGTATAAGATGAATCGTGAAAAATATAATGAGCAGGCAACTCTTTGGACACAGCAATATGCGAGTCGTTCCTAAAAATATATGTCTCTTTGTAAACCATTTTTTATAGACTACAAACAGAATTGGAGGATGGATATATACATGATACTCGCTTCAATAGTTCTTGTAACACTGATTTTCGCAATTGCTCGTCAACTTTCAGAATCCAGAAGTATATATCTTCTTCCTGACTCATTTGGAATTCCTTATAGCCGCCATGGATGGGATCAGGGAAAGTGAAAGTAGAGACGAAAGTCTAGGTTCTCAACAGAAGGGTCCAATGGATACAGAAAAGACAATCACTGTTCTAAGCTGGTTCGTTATGGCCACATTGGCTGTTGCCATTGCTCGCCAATTATCTGAACAAAAAGAATTAGTGGCTTTCCCTAGCTCTCTGCGTGGACTTTCGTATAATCGCCCTGGATGGAACAAACCTTTACTAGAACGTTTTGAAAATCCGGAGTTTGATAATTATGGAAATGTAAAAGGGACAGCTGATAAGGTGGAGATGGGTTCGGGGAACCCGGCGGATGCGCAAATAACTAATATGCATCAACCGTATTCTTTATTGGCGGATGTGTTGCCTGTGAAACGCACGGATGGAACTTTGACGGCAAAGACGTGTTATCAAAAAGACTTTTTAGCACAGAGCAATAAGACAGGGAATTATTTACAACGCACCAATAACTTTGTCCATGCTGCACCCGATAATTGTTCAGCGCCTTTAACGGAAATGGTGGACAGTTTCTATTCAATGAGGGCTTAGAGCATCTGTATCTTCTTTATCTTCTACAATTTCGCACTTGATTAAGTTCAGATTCTCCGAAGTATCCTTTCTCTTTCTTTCTTTTGCAGGGGCGATTTGCCAAGTTCCATCACGAGCGGCTTGGACATCTTTCCAGAATTCTGCGAAATGCGGCTGGGCTTCTTCAAACCATTTCAGATTTCTTGGCACGGTGACCCGTTGTAAGAAAGCAAGTTCCCATTCATATGTTTCTACAGCAGCCCAATCAGGGTCCATTGAAACGCTAGGTGTATCATGATACAGGTAGCGATTCTCGTCTGTGTGAATATTGGATATTAAGGTGATCCAACCACGATCTAGAGAAGTCTGGTTGCGATCTGATTCTTCTTTCGGTTGACGGAATTTCGCTTCTACGAATTCGCAAGAAGGACGATCACAGACTTCCATTTGAAGTTGCATTTGACACATGTATTCAACGGAAATGTCGTTTTCTTTAATGATTCGTGTTGTAGGGCACTTGATTTCTACGAGGCGGCCGATAAGTTCTGGATGAAGTTCGCAGCTTATAAAGAGACCATCAGGGCTGGCGGCAATATTGTTTTGTGTTCTGTGACGAATTCTGCCGAGTTCTTGGATTTTACATTTCAGACTTTTTTCCAAGTAGGCTTTTACTAAAGGTTCATAACGCACACCCCAATCCATAGGAGTTGTTGTAACTCTTTCTACGGCTAGACGACGAGCAGATGATTCTTGAGAAAGGGGAGTTTTTGTTACTATAAGTTGATCACGAGTTCGGTTCTTTTTGAAAATTTTTGATACTTCACTTGCAGTAAGCACATTTTTATATTCGGAATACCATTCTTGAGTTCGTTGTTCGACTTGTGCAGTAGTTAAGAGCCACTTCCATGATTCTAGGTCTGGTGTAAAAGGGGTTTGTGGTGGGGCTTCTGGTTGTGCTTGTGCTTCTGCAGGTGCAGAGGCAGAGGCAGAGGCCTCTAAAGTTTCACGGAAGGAAAGGAAGGCATACAAGACTTTGAACTCTTCGGCGGTCTGACAAATCTGTGCATCTTCCGCAAAACTGCGAATTTCATCAGAAGAACACGATTCAGATTGAATATTACTTATAAATTCAGTTACATTATTCACAGTTTCCATACGATGTTGGGACATTACTTATTCTATTTATTCCGTTTCATTTTTACACGAGCCTATCACCTGTGTAAAATGACATAATATATTTTGGATATGCCGCATCGTTGTGCGGAATGACTATAATTGTTGGGTCTGTCAGTGAATTTACCGCACTATCGTAAATATTTTTGTTAATATCGAGAGTTGCAGAACCCAGACATGGACTGCCAACAATCACATCTGAGAGGATCATGAATTTTAGGCCTTCTTTTGTTTCTTTCATATAATTCTTAGAATAAGAAGCGTGTTTGGCAAAATAGCTGCCTTTCCCGTAAGCACTCATGCGGTTCATTGTAGGATCAAACCCTACTTCACAAATGTTATCTATGCTACTTATATCAGATCCGTGGAAAAGTTCTTGTTCATTTATATCTCTTAGAGCCTGAACTTCTGTTTTTCTTAGATCATACTTCTCTTTCAGAACGGAATTATCATTGCACTCTATCCAACAGATACATGCATTGGGATAGCTTTGACGAATTTTCTTGGAAATTTCGTCATAGATTGGGTCGCCCAGTTCAATAAAACGGCGCTTTGAATTACCTCCCATTGTGTGGACTTGCTGCAAATGTGGACCTATTGGTCCAAAGGGACCTCGGGTTTCAAATTTCAGGCTGTGCCTGTGCAGGCTGGACTTGAGCCACAGATCCTGCCTTCTTACGAAAGGTAACACCACTCTTCTTATCAACAATACTGGAGAGGATCTTTCCATCGGCAGTCTTATGATAGACAAGGCCCTTGATTTCCTGTATTTCCTCTTTCTCAGGATCATAGACAACGCTGGTCTTACTATTCAGAAGTTTCTTGTCTAGCGCTTTTTCAAGTTTCGTTTTCAAATACTCGGCATCCTCATCACTTAGACCAAGACGAGTCTTTTCGGATTCTACAAACTTGCGAATACGATTTAGACGAAGGCCGCGCTCCAGACGATGCCATTGGCGTTTATAGGCCTCGCTTGCATTTAAATTTAAAAAGGTTTCTAATTCCGTATTAAGACCTACGGAAGATTCTGCAGGAGGGTTTGTCCCTCCATTACTCGCTCGCCGTGTGCGATTTCTCTGGAAAGCTGTCTGCATCTATATATTAGTATAAGTGATCTCTTAGACCTCTGACCAGAATTTCTGTATGATTGTTTGTTTGACCTCGACTTCCCATCCCCATTCATCTTTCTCTTTCTCTTTATCACCGAGCCAAAGAAAGGGCCGCCAGACATCTAAATTTTGAGGAATTGGTTCGCCTTTCTCAAGAAAATCCGTCCATGTATAAAAATCTGCCATGTGTGTTGCTTTACTATCTATTTCAAAATATACAATATTCTCTTTTACACTCTTCATCTTTCCGTAAAATCCATTGGGGTGTAAATAGAGATTTACTAATTCTTTTTGTGTTAAAGAGGGTTCATCTGTTTCCCAGAACTTGGTTCCACCCTTTGTCATAAAGATCCAGGCTTTTTTGAGTGTGAAATTTTCCACCGTCTTAGTTTCAATAAAATATGGAATAATAAACATTCCTTCTTGTATATCATATAAAATTATCTTAGGCCTTTGAAAAAAGCGTAAAAACGTAAAAGTAGAAAATATTAGAGAGTGTAGAGAATGCAGAGATATCCTGCATATACCCCCTCAATACCCCCACCATGTTTTTCATTACGTAGTCGTCGTGAAACAAATACAATTGATACAGCAAATACCCGTCTTACAGAACATTGGCAGACTGATTCGCCTGCATTAACAAACAGTTATCGTGAAATTCAAGCTACGTCACGATTTCAAGATACAAATCCGACCCCGTCCCGACTGTATCGTGAAGATATGCGCCAATCGCAGCCGTATGTTATCCCTTCTGCAAAATCTGAACAAGTGAAGCAAGAGCAGGTTTTAGAAAGACAGATCCAGGGTGTTTTAGCAGGTATTCAGGATATAAGCAGCCAACTTTCTGCAGATCCTAGAAATACTTTGTTACAGGAACAATTATCTGTAAAGCAAAGCCTTTATAAACTCCTTTTAACAAAACAGAAACAATTTTCCATAGACGCTTTGAGCAAAAATCCATATTTTGATAAGTATGATGTTGCTGGAGATACAAGAAATATTGTAAGAGAGTTGCGCACGGCTGTAACAGAGGATGTTGTGGATCGTGGAGTGAAAGAATCTCAAAAACTCTTGCGGAGAGAATTGGAGAGTCGTTGGGTTCCTGCGCACTTCGCTGAAACTCAGGGAATTGATACATTGGCCGCATATGACCTCATGCGTCCGAAATATAATGATCAGGAGAAGATTTACCGCAATTAATGATATACAATACTTTTTTGTTTTTCTATACAATCGGTAATTCTCTTAAAGGTATGTTTTGCTTGTTCAGGAGTAGCGTAGTCAATACTAACTTCTTTACGTTTTTCATCAGGTAGTGTAATTTTTATTTGTGTTTGATTTTCCATATAGGAAATACTTTGAATCATCTTAAGATTTACTAGACGAGTTATACCGTTTTTACAAATTACTTGCAGAAACATTCTATAGTATACTATTGTGATCTTCTTTTATGCTTTCTTCATTTACACAATCTACAATATTCCTGAACACAAGTAGATGAAATCATCCCTAAGAAATTACCTGCCTTTTTTGCTAGTTTCTACATTTATATTCATAGCATTTTATTACTTATATGACTATGCTGTAAACTCTCCCTATAAAATAAATCCTAATGTAGCGAAAAAGATGATACAAAATAAAGAATTTGACTTAATCTTAGATGTTCGCACAGACTTGGAACTTCAGACACTAGGATACTATCCTGGTTCGGTACATATTCAAAGTGCAGATTTGAAAAATCAAATGCACCGTGACTTTCCAAATAAGAATATACATATTCTTGCGTATTGTAATTCAGGACAAAGAGCAAGAAAGGCTACGGAAATTCTTCATGAACTTGGATACAAGAATGCGCTCTATATAGCTACTCCGTATACTACAATTATGTAATGATTAATCAAAACACATTACTATCGGACAATCATGCTTTTGTAAAAGCTTGATTGCCGCTGTTTCACGATTTACCGTGCGCTTTCTTGTTTGACTTGTTGTTGTTGTTGTTGTTGTTGCTGTAGTAGTTGAATCACGAGTGCTAGGAGGGGTGCGTGCCTTTGCTTGTTCTTTCATGGCCAAGTTCATCTCTTTTTCAATCTCATTCTGATGGCCCTTAATGTAATCTAGAATACCCTTTTCCAGAGCCCAGCGGAAAAAGTTCAGTTTTCCGACCGTGGTTAAAAAGGCTTCGTGGCCAGGAATCTGGAAACTGATGCGCTCACGACGGCAAAAGGGGTCAAAGAGTTTCTTGCTATAGGCCTTGAGCTGGTTCTTGTAGTTCATATATACTACGAACTCTTGGCCTTGGAGGATATAGGAAATGCTGTGCGCCTTGGAGTAGTTTGTTACGAACCAGTCAATGAGACGCAGACTCACTTCACTCGTTCCTTTCAGAAGTTCAACGATTTCATTCAGATCTTGGCGACTGCTGTAAAAACGTTGGAGATGGGAGATAATAAGTTCTTGTTTGCAGTGAATCTTCTTTTTTCTTGTTTGCGGATCAGGTGTTACAGTAGGAGGTTGTTCCATGGTGATTCTATGCTGTGAGTGATTCCCGGATATGTTTTAAACCGATGAGCAATTAGAATGGCGTCTATGCTGGATGCGCCCGCTATGCCTATAGAAATGAAAGTGTTTCAAGGGGGAGGAGATACGAGCCTTTTACAACAGCCTCAAGAACCAATTCAATTAAAAGTATATCAAGGAGGTGTTACGGAAACTCGTGCACAGAGAGCGAATAGAGAAGCTGAGGAAGCTGCGAAAGCCCTTGCAAAAGCGCCTAATTCTACTCCTACAATTAGCCCTGAGGCAGATTCTGAATTAGATGCTGCATTAGGTACTCCTGGCCCAAAAGGGACCCCTCAAGAAGCAGAAGAGGCAGAAGCTGCTAAGGCTCCTGAAGAAGCACAAGAAGCAGAAGCACCTAAGGTCCCTGAAGAAGCACCTAAGGCTCCTGAAGAAGCAAGTGTCCCTCAAGAAGCAGAAGCACCTAATGCTCCTGAAGAAGCACAAGAGGCAGAAGCAGAAGCTCCTAAGGCTCCTGAAGAAGCAAGTGTCCCTCAAGAAGCACCTAAGGTCCCTGAAGAAGCAGAAGAAGCAAAGGTCCCTAAAGAATCAAAAACCCATGATCTATACGATGATGTTGAAACCGTAAAACTCAGTAATGGAATTCGTGTTCGTAGTATTCCCGAAGATCCTGAAAAGGAAATGATGTTAAAGGGTGATATTCAGGCTCTTCATTTTACAAATGAAGAAGAGATCTTGTTCCGTGATGTTTTGAAGTTTGATCATCCATTTATACGTGGTTTTATTACTTCTCCTGAAATGAAAGAAGATTTCTATACATTTTGGAAAACATATATAACATATGATGGATCTGATACATTCCTCCTTTTAACGTATAATGAAGGAAGAATAATTCAAAAATTTATGAAGACTGTTTTACGAGCTTATAGAGAATATTTAATGAACACGTCTCTTGCATATTTGATGAAACAAGAAGAAAGTGATTATCAAAAAGAACAAGAGAGTGAACTAGGATATGAATTGTTTGATATACAATATGGAGAACCAAAGGTGACACGATCTTCTAAGGAACTAGAAGCAGAAAGGAAACAACTTGCTATAGATAGTGCTATACAAGAAAAGGAAGATAAAGAAGAAGAGCATGCCGAAGAAATTGTAGATATACGCATAGTTGAAAGAGCAGAAAAGGCTGAAGGATTACCTGGAACCGAACAAGGCCTTACTCAGGAAATTTCCAATACATCTGTTGCTGAGGAAGAACAAGAGCCTCCTAAACCTAAAAACCAAGATCTGCGTGATATGATTACAAAGATTTTTTCAGATGCATCGATACAACCTGAAAGAAAGATCATGAGAGTCATTCAAGAATTAGACAATCATATACCCAATAAGGCACTGTATCAACAAAAAATCATGAATGCCCCATTAATTACAATGAGTTCACTTATAAAAAACAAGATCCCTGTGTCAGATATAATTAAATATGATTTTGTAAAGAATCCCTCTATAACAGATTTTTTACGAACCCTGTTAAAGGTGGATTTATCTAGCACAAAATTTAAGAAAGAAGATAGAACTCAGTTTGTCATTTTTTTCTCAAAGGTTGTCACAAATGAAGCTGCAGCACGTCTTTCTTCCTATGTGGCTCCTACCGCCGAAAAGAGAACTCGTAAAGTGAATTTCCGAGGAGGGGGAGAAGCAGAAGTAAGAGTTTCTACCGCATCTTCCTCACGGTTTCGAGTCCGAACATCAAGAAAAGTCCGCTCAAAATAAATAAACTCACTTCTGCATGAGCATATTCATTCTTCTTTGACTCCAGCTCTTCAAGGCGTGCAAAGAGAGTATCCAATTTCTGTAGTAACGACTGTTTCTCGTCGTTACTAAAGGAAGCATACCTACCTGAAGAATCTCCTCCCTGAATGTCTGAAGAATACTGCGGGAGACTCTCAAAATAACTTGTTCTTACACCTGAAGGTGTCATAGGTTTCCATGCATCGGTTATAGAAGGTTGGGGCAAAGAAGAAGAACCGCCCGCCTTGTCCAAGCCAAATTTCGGAGCTGTGCTAGGAGAAAAAGCAGCACCTTGAATATTATATCCTGGGTTATCTGTCATTGACGTGCTGAAATCAGCATATCCTTCATCAGAGGTCCCTTTTCCAAAATAAGAAGGCACAGGGTCTCCATACATGGTTTTTTTGAAATCGGGTGTCTGTGCCGGACTCTCGGATGCACGGGGTAAAGTCTTGCGGGACTTTTCCCCTATAACATCATCCACTTGTTGTCCAATGAGATTCTTGATAAGTTCTCGTTCTTGTTCATCACAATCTGTAACTTTTATCGGGGCGAACTCCAAGTTTGCAGAATCCTGAGCAACAAATCCTTCACGCTTTACTCCCATTTTTTCAGGTGGTGGTGGAGGTCGTTGAGCTTGGCGATCAGGGTCAGAATCTGGATCATCAGCAGCTTTCAAGAATGCAAGAGCAGGTCCTCCACATTTTTTAGCTTTTTGTCGTTCTTCTTTTCGTGCAATTTGACCGGATTGTTTTGCTGTATCTGGAAACGCTTCCTGGAGAGAACATCCTGACATTCTTCCTCCACCTCTACATTCTAGTTGGATGATTCTAAGGAATAAATTGTAGTCTAAAAGAAACTCCTCTTTTAATATACATGATCAGCACAAAAGAAGCCGAAAAAATCTATTTAGATGCTGAAAAATACATGTATGAAGATATAAATACATTGAATTCTTTTATAATTTCAAAAGGATGTCCAATGGAAGGGAATTGTTTTTACTTACATCATCAGCAAGATCTTAGCACACCCTTACCAGTATTAATCTATAAAAGAATAAACTACTATACTTTATTAAAACACCGACATGTAAAGAAAATGATTGAAATAGGATTTAATGCCGGCCACAGCGCAGCAGTATTTCTTCATGCGCTTCAAAAAGATTCCATATTTATTTCTTTTGATATATGTGAGCATCCTTATACAAAAGAATGCTTTGAATATTTACAATCAAAACATCCTCAACTGAAACATATGATTGAAGGAGATTCAACTGTTACTCTGCCAAAATTTATAGAAGAAAATCCATCTGAAATCTGCACATACGATGTAATTCATGTAGATGGTGGACATAGTATCGATGTATGTTTATCAGATCTTAAGGGTGCTCATATTCTATTAAAACCAGGAGGTGTTTTAATTCTTGATGATACAAATGCAGATGAGATAATGTGTTTTATTCCTTCTTTAGAAAACTTAGGTTACAAAATGTTATTTCAAATACCAACACATACTTATTCGCATATACTATTTGAAAAACCCATGTAAGGTAGAGAAATGGCTGAGTCCGCTTCATCCAAAATCATGGTAGGTGGTGCGAAATTTCAACAGGCTGTGCTAGACTGGACGAAACAATCCAATCATTTATACTTGACTGTGTTAAGCGCCGTAATTTTCATGTGGGCTGTCTATGCTGAAAAACTCCCCGAAGTGTGGCGCTGGCAACTTTCCACAACAATTGGCCGACTCCTTTTACTCCTTTTGTTATATGTGGTTCATATGCTTGCTGGCTGGGTCCCCGCTCTCCTATTTGCCATTGCCATCGGCTTAACCTGGGCGAATCGGCCTTTATACAAACCAATAGCAGTAAAAGAACAACTGGAAGCTTTTCAAAGCAATATCAAAGTAACGGATGTTGAGACAAAGAAATGGTTTGTGGAGAAGGTGTTAAAGGAGAATCCTCAACGTATTATACAAGATCGTGTATTTACGAGTGCGGTGCAAGATGATAATGCTTCAGGATCTGGAAGAACTTCTCGTTGACAGTTAGAATGAGTATGAAAATGGATAATCTTATACAATACGGAATTATTGTCATTCTCATAATTTGGAATTGGATGGTATCCACCCACTTGGAAACTCCGTATCCCGAATTACTTATTGAATTATATGCACTTCCTATAACACGAATCTTTTTGCTCATGTTTGTATTATTAGCAGCGGTCTGGTGTCCTGTTGTAGGAGTCTTGGCAGCTTTTGCCTATATGTGCCTAGGTGCGGATGTGATATTTTTCACGCAGGGTGGGCAAATGTTAGCGGCTACTAAAAATACATAGTAAAAGCAAAGAAGGATGAGCTCCTTAATTCCGGCTGCTGCTGCTGCGGCTTCTACAGGAGCAACGATAGCTGTCATGAATCCAATGGATGTTCTCATGTCAGCTGTAAACACGAACCCTTACTTTATCGGTCTTATGATGTTATTACTTAACTTGGGAGGTCGTTTTCTAGCTTTGGAAATTACCAAAGAACAAGAGAAGTTTCTTTCCCAGCCTATAGTGCGTCGTTTTTTCTTATTTGCAGTTTTATTCGTCGCTACACGTAATTTCGTGATTGCGGCTGGATTAGCAATTATTGTAATTATCATTTTAGGATATCTATTTAATGAAAACTCGGAACTCTGTTTATGGCGTTCTTGCTTAGTCGCCCCTCCCAAAGAAGGGGCAAAACCGCAGGAAGGATTTTCAGGCCTTACACCTGAAGAAGGTATGATTCTGAAACGTTTACAAGATAAGCAAATGTCAGCAAGGCAGAAAGAGAAGCGGGAAGCAAAGGCCAGAGAGAATGGAATAGAAGGCGGCCAAGCCGAAGGCGAAGAAGGTAATGAAGAAAAAGAGTCTGAGATCACGGCTTCAGATATATATAATAATGCGATCCAGCGTTTACGAATGGCGTTTTATACACCTTAGACTAATGAACGTTCAAAATTATAAGTTTATATACAAATTGTATAAACTTATAATTATTTTAATTTTTCATAAGAAATCCTTATACATTCAGTGCAATTGTATTTCCTACAGGCGCTTGAGCACGACGACGACCTCTGCGACCTGCGGGACCAGTGCGAGAGGAGTCTGCTTGACTGATTAATTCATCAGCACTGACAACGGATGCAGAAGCCTGTGTGGCAGCAGCTACTGCAGGCTGTGTGGCAAACCCTGTGGCCATTTGCGGGATAGATGCGGCTGCTGATTCTGCACGACGAACCTCGTCAAAGGTGCGCAAAATGTCATCTACGCCTACGCCTGAAGGGCCGGTCATGTCACGCCGGACAGTCTGTCGCTGCATCTGCATTTGCATTTGCGGCACCTGCGACTCTGCCTGACCGGGGGACATCGGCGTGGCGGCGGATGCGGCAAAGAAGGCGCCGGTATTCGCTACGGGAGAAGGATTAGGACCTGTGGGAGCCGGACCAAAGGGTCCACCATTTCCAGGGAAGGAAGGCATTCCTTGGACTGGCCCTTGCCCTTGCCCTTGCTGTCCTCCCTGAGGAGGTTGGACACCCATGGCCATTCCCATGAAATTACCGAATCCAGGTCCTGCTTGAGCCGCCGCTGCCGCCGCCATCTGGCGCGCCAATTCCGGATTATTTCGCAAGACATCGTCCATACTGGGCATCTTGTTACGGAAAAACGAATTGCTCACGTGGCACATAAAACCACTCCCGCCTACCGCCATGACCAAGCGCATCTCGGGCGACATCTTGCCACGATCCTTGTATTTGTCATACAGTTCCTCAAATATCTCATCAAAGTCCTCCACATTCTCATGCACAGATTCAGACCATCCATCCAGCTTCAAGTCAAACGGATCAAAGCGACCATTGAGCCATTCCATACCGGTAATGGCTCCCATCAACATTTGGCGCTGGAACTTCAAACTCGTCTCCAAGTTACGGGCATCCACTAAACGGAAATACTCAGCCTTGATTTCTTCCAAAGAATTGTCCATGGTGAACTTGCGAGCTACGGGGAAACCTTTGGCCTCCAGGCGTTGCAACTTATTCAAATACTCAGTCTTATCTTTCTTCTCGGCCTCGGGATCCCGTGCAGGAGAGGCGAGTTGAACTCCAGGGCCGGTGGCACTCTGGGAATTTCCGAACAGGCCACCGAAGATCCCTTTCGACTGAGAAGCTGGTGGTGCAGCGGCTGCCCCCTCCCTTCTCACATTCACTTCCACGGGTGCACCTCCGAAAGAATTCATATCAATTGGTTGGGCATCCAGGGTAATCGGCTCCAACGCCTCCAAGGGCTCCAAAGGACCGCTGAAACTTATGCCTCCGCCGTTTCCTCCGTAACCACCCGAAGAAGGTTGCTGAGGCGGAGAAGGGGCAAACGATTGCACATTAATCGTCCGAGCCGTATCGGACGGGCGACTTACTGAGACCTTGCTCGGATTCATTAACATAGATAAACCTAAGTCATCACCTGCTCCAAGATCACCCAATTCAATCACATTTCCAATATCTTCTCCAAACCGGGACTCGTTCCCTCCTAGAGCCACGCGTTCCATGTCTGCAATACTTACAGCCATCCTCTCCTTCTTCGCTAAGCATGGCTTTTAGGCTTTTCTTATTTACGCATCCTTACGATCAAGGAGAATCCATCACCATACATAAACAATCCGCCAAATCGCTCTTCTTAGATTGTGATCCAAACCATGTGGCATCTCGTCCATCGGCGCATGCCATCTTAATCGTGCCCTTTTGCAACCCCTCCGAAACCTTCGTTTCGGTATGACTCTTACGATCAGAATACCCCTTATCACCTTTCGCAATAAGTTCAGCAGCATCACCTGTAACTTCTGTCTTACGACCTGCATGAACAAGACGAACCTTGGGTATAGGGTGTAAAAGGTCACGCAGAGTGGCAAATAACATCATCTGAACACTCTTCATCACAGGATTCTTATACACAGGTTGGTTTTCCAGAAGAATCTGCGAAGCTGATCCAAAAAGCTCCTTATTTTTCATAACAACGCTGCGAATACCGTCATGAATCTTCTCCAAATCTACCTTTTTCACAGCAACTGCCGCCACTTTCGGGAAACATATGCGGGCTTGTAAAAAGGCTGTTACTGTATTCTTATTTTTCAAGTCTTCTTTGGCGGCGTTCATACGTGAGGCAAGCGCTTTGAGAATATCCAATTTCGGCAACTTCTTTAACAAATTTCCACTCAAATCCCGAAGAGCAGGTGTTAAAGGAGGACAGTGTTTGACGCAGTAGTTTTTATTTGTTGCGGCGTGAGTATAACTGGCTTTTTTGCTGCAAGTGTCGCACTGGTTGTCGGTGGCATCGGAGTCGGCTGTCCCACCCGTAATCAAGTTCTCATTTGCCCAGCCGTGGATGGTTGTTTTTGCTTGTGTAATGTTCTTTGAAGCACAACACCACGCAAGATTCTTAATTCCAATATCAAAGGCCAGGATTCTCTGTGGGGCATTCTCCATCTTTCTTGTATTCTTCTGCGTTCTTTTAAGATTCCGTAAATACCGCCAAGAATCTAGAGAATGAATCTTTTAAATATAATAGATTTGATTCAAAGTAAAAAGAATTTATTAAGCTACGGCGACTTTCTCCATACAATTCGTATGGCTCTAGAAGAACCGATTTTCGACGATCTGCGTGCAAACTACGGCCCTATACTGAAAGCTGCATGGGATGCCGCCACCTTCCCACAAACCTCCTCTAACACCGTCATGTTAGTAGAACGTCGCCAGCACCCGAATATTGAATTTGTTCTTCATAATTTCATGTATTTTGTAAAAGATCGCAATTTTTCTTTGACAATTGTATGTTCGAAGGAAAACGAGGCATATATTCGCAGTATCCTGGGAAAGCATGTTGCCACTACCCATATCTTAGTATGGTTTACAGACGACTGTCCTCGTGAAAAAGCACGTGATGAGTATAATCTCGCTTTTCAAAGTGCGGAATTCTGGGAAGAGATACAGGCCGAATATATCTTAAGTATTCAAACGGACTGCTACTTGCGCAAACACTTGCCAAATGACATATGGGAAGTGGATTATGTGGCCGCACCCTGGGCTTGGAAACCTTGGGTAGTAGGAGGAAGTGGCTTGACCTTTCGCAATAAAGAGGCGGTAGTAGATATGTGTCGCCAAAAATTCAAAAAGAAGATGGCAGAAGATGAATTTTTTGCGCACATGTGCATACAAACGGGAAAAAAGGTTATGCCATTAGAAAAAGCAGAACATATTTTCTCAGAATCCAGATTTGTAGATGATCCTGTAGGAGTTCATCAATGGTGGACATATTTGGCGCAGGTGGACCTTTCTTTGGAAAATGAAAAAGAGTTTTTCATAAAGCATTTCAAGATTTACACGACTCTTCATGTTCCTTTATAAACTCTGTAAGTTTATTATCAGAATCCAAAAAACATTCTGTATAATCGCTAAATTCAGGAACCGTGTCACCCACACAAGGTTTTTGCACAGCAAGATGAGGGGAAGTGCAAAACATACGTATAAAAGGGTCAAACTTATAGAATCTATCAATAAAGATTGGCTCTTTTGTAAGTCCTTCTAATATCTTATAATATGAACCTGAATGGATAAGACAAAAATGTGCTGTAAATGCTTTTATATTCAGGAGTGGAGGTGATGTTTGGACAACTGAATTTATTGAAACATTCGTAATTCCTCCCATAAAAATATCCCATTCATTTCTTCTTTGCCAAAGTGAAGGAAGAAGTTCATAAAATCTTTGGAATGCTCCTTCCACAGGAAAACAATCATCCTCTAAAACAAGAACCCATGGAAGATTATTCTCTTTTGCAATAGTAATAGATTTTACATGAGAAAGTGTAGCACCATACCATCCAGGATCCCATTTTACTGCATCAATACGATTGAGTAGAGGCCAGCCCTGTTTTTGAAAATCTTCCTGAATTGATGCCCATTTATCTGGTCGGTTTGAAAGATTTATTACAAAGATAGGAGGAAATGGTATTTCCATTTTCTTAATATATATATTTATTATACTTTAGGTCTAAAAAACTCCACGCACTGTATTGCGCCCACCTTCGTAAAAGGTTGTTAGCTTTTGAGGATCCTTTTTGCCGTAAGAGGGAGAAGATGCAGCCCATGTTCCAAACAAAGGAGCTGCCTTATCCTTTCTCTCAATTCCTAGACCATACGGATTCGTGCTCGGAATATATCCACATTGTGCAGAATCACAGACAGCGTAGCCAATGGGGTCCAGTTCAATTGAAGCGTCATATGAAGAACCGGCGCCAGATTCTTTAGCTAAGCGATCTCTCGAAAGAGCAATAATTTCCTCTGCATTGTGCTGCATCCAGAGGCGAGAAGGATACTGTGTTCCAGCTGCTAAATTCTGGGAACAGGTGGGGCGATAATCGGTGGCTATACGACCATCGCTCATCATGGCGGCATATCCAGGATAACGATTATCGCCGGTAGGAGCAGTAGTTTTTGTCGCAACAGCTACAGATTTCACACGAGTTTCTACTAGAGTTTGAGGGGGTTGTGTAAAGAAAAAAGGGCTTTGCGCCTCACGAAAGCCGTTTACGTCCATCTAGTTATGTTTATGAAATACAAATCCATAAACATAACAATACATGCATTGTGTAAAATTATACGGAAGCCTGGTCAAGATCCCTTTGGGCCAAAAAGTCCACCTTGAAATTTGCACCCTCAAGTTCATCTTCAGCCACGGGAAGAGGTGCGGGAGCCGAAGGAGCCGCCTCACCCTGCTTCTTTAGCGCATCAATGAGTTCACGCTTACGAGAAGGCACTCCTGATATAGAACGCTGACGAGCAAGTGCTTGGAGTTCCTTCAAACTCATTGACTCATAATTCGCATCCATCTTGCGGACAGCTGAAGTAGCAGCCTCTTCTTCAGAAGCGGTTGCAGTTGCAGTTGCAGAAGCAGAAGCAGAAGCAGAAGCAGAGGCAGAAGGCCGGGAAACATCATCTCCTTGCGAAACAGTTGCAGAAGGCTTTGTATCTATATCGGCATCAATACCCTTTAAGATATTTGCATATTCCACCTCGGAAACTTCTTCCACATCCTCCTTTTCCAAGGGTGCAGGTGAAGAAGTAGGTTCAACCATATCGGGCCCCATCAAACTCGCCTCCGTGCTCATTTTCAGATTCAGAAGCAGATTTTCAAGAAGAGATACACGCTTCTCATTCTGGCTCAAGCGGCTATACAAATAGAAGAAAGCCGCACCAAATATGAGTGTTAGAACAATGCCGATGGTTACACTATCTCCCAGGCCGTTCATACTTCTGGTCGGAAGTCAGGATTCCTTTTCCTATAGAACACGCAGTCTAGGCAGCGTATATCAAAGTAGATGAAACTGTTTCAAAAGTAAATCTACGCTGCTTACTTCGCAAATACCTTTTTGAACGGTGTAAGAGAAGGTGTATTTATCGCCCTGTTTCCAAGTTCCCATACAGAGTCTTTGAATATTCGCCGGCGCTTCTTTTGCCAGACTATATACGTGAGTGCTTACCAGACTCAAACAATTTTTCTTCTTCCATAGGCGATCGCAGAATAATTCACTCGTGCGTTTTGCATCAGGAGGATTCGTGCTGTGAAAAAGTTCGTCATATAAGACAAGGCCAGCCCCTCCCTTCTTTTTCAATACGGCACTTCCAAAAGCAACTTCACGTTCAAACATACTTTGTTCTCCAGGAGTATCATCCAGACGCATACCATCCGCAATCCATGTAAAAGGAGTCATTTGGCCTGCTGCAGCGAACACCGCACCAAAGGAATGTGCAACCACTACATTCATAAGGACTCCGCGCAGGAAACTCGATTTGCCACCACGATTTGGACCTGTTATTATTGCATGGGAACCCCTGCCTATGCTGCCTATGCCCCTTGCTCTTCCGCTTCCGCTTATCCCAAGTTTCACAGAAGAAACAACACGTTTTTGAATCGGTATGGAAGGGTCGCCAAAATCCTTGATCATCAAAATGGGCTCGTCACTGCGAACGAACTGTGCCGGAACAACGTCATCACGCATAGCCAAATGAAGTAATATTTCAAAACGTCCAATCGCTCGGAAGGTATGGCGCAACCAGAATGGAGATTCAAGCACAAAAGCAAAGGCCTGGCGTCCATCGTCAGGGCAGAGTGAAATCCAAGATCCGAGCCATGGAGGTAACCATCCCTTCCACTGATCCCAGAGTTCCGCAGCACACCCTTTTACACCAACTATGGATTCGCCAAGTTTCAGACAATCTGTATCCAATTTCATAAAATGGCGAGCTTGTTGAACAGGGTGCCATATCGCTTGTGCAATTGTGAATAAAGTCCACGCATTTTGAAGAAGGCTTTTGATTTGTAAGGCCGCAGGCGGTTGTGCCAAAGGCACTGCAGCTGCAGCATGCGCATTCAAAAATTCTTCAGGGCTTTTCGGCATTTGTAGGCTTCCGTTCCACATACGCCACAAAAGGCCCATATATTCTTTGAAAGGTATGCGAATATTGTAAAAGGTGTGTAGGAAAATATAAGGAAGTAGAATGGATATAAATGGAAGACAGACGCTGAAAGCAGGAACAATAAACGATTTGTAGAAGGATAAGAACATGAGTATAAAAGGTAAAAAATTCAATTGAGACCATGGAGAACCTTGAAAACAGATTTGTTCATACCCTTCCTTTTCAATATTCGTAGAAGGGCGCAAAAGAGGTTCTAGATCTTTTACATGTGCTTGTAATTTTTGCAGAGTTTGGAGAGATTTATTAGGATTCATTTGTTGAATTCGGGTTTTCAAAGAAGAAAATGTAGTCGTGCGTTGTAAACAGGCTTTGAGAGTTTTTGGCCATTGTAAAAATCCTTCATGGACTTGTTCTTTTGTAAAAGGGTTTTGTATAGATAAGATTTGGCTCAGTTGAGAATCCATACTTACTCTATACTTGCGCACCTAGACTAAGAATTTATAGAAGACGCATAGGTTTCGGCTTTTAGACTAGGGGTTTAAAATTGAGGAAGCAGATCAACCTAAACCAAAAGTCCCTATAATAATCAAGATGGCATCTTATGCGGCGATAGCTTCAAAACCGGGTGCGCCCGTGGTGGATATCGTAGTGAAAGCGACGGAGGATAATAAGCAGGTGGGATTGGAGAAGGAAGTTACAGATTGGTTGACCCGTATGTCTGAAGTTACAACAGCACCTGATTCTTTATTGCGGCTTATGGAAGTTCTGCGGCGTGAAATGGAAATGCCCTCAAGCGTTCCTGGATTTCGTGGATCTTCTTCTTCAGCTGCCACCCCTTCTCATAGAAATTTTGGAGGCGGTGGGTCATCTGGGCCGAGCACAAATTGGAGAAGTGGGTTTAATAACTCTCGGTTTAGTTCTTCTGCATTTGATACTCGTGGATCGTTTGATGCTAAAGGGTCTTTTGATCCTAAAGGGTCTTTTGATCCTAAAGGATCCTTTGATCCTAAAGGATCCTCAAGGGGATTTCACGATGCTTCTGCCTCAGCATCTGCATCTGCAGGAGAATCAAAGCGGAATCCTTCATCGGAGGATTCTGTGCGACCTCGTCCTGCGGTAGGAAGATATCAGAGTCGTTTCAAGTCATCTGATAATATTCAGGACAAGATTCTGAATACTGTGATTGGTAATAAACTAAATGCATTTACACCCCTTACGTATAATGATACCCGTGATTTCATTTATCAGATTATTGACAGTGGTGAACAAGAATTTACACGGGATTTTATTGAAAAGGTGTTTGTGAAAGCAGTGGTAGAAGATTTGTATTGTGCTCTATTTGCGAAACTGATTGCGGAAATTGCGCATCGCTATCCGGTAATCTATGAAGAAATGAATAAATATCATAAAGAATTCTTGAAGATCTTTGACAACATAAAAGAGGATAGTGCTGCGGATTATCAAGATCTGGTAAAGGAAAAGCAATATCGCATGGGTTATGGGCAGTTTATTGCAGAGCTTGCAGGGCTGAATGCTCTAGAAAAGTCTCATTTAATGACTATGGTTTCTGTGATTATGGATAAAATCTATATTTACAGTGCGGAAGAAAATAAAGTAAAGACAGTGGAAGAATTTATTGACTGTATTGTCCGGCTTAGCAAGGGGCTGCAGACTCGTTCTCCGACTTTCTTCAAGGATGTAAAAGAGAGTTTAACGGAAATTATTATAGTGAGATTGGAAGAACTTATTGCGCGTTCAACTCCGAGGCCGAGTTTAAGCAATAAGGCAAGATTTGGTTTGATGGATTTGAAAGATATTATTAACGGATAAATTCTAGAATACAATAGTAGAAAATGGTCAAGTCACGCAGATCAACTCGTAAACTCGGTCTCTTCCGCCGTATCTATTCGCCCTTGAATCACCTGGTATCTGCCACACGTAATGTTGGCAAGACGGTGTTCACGCGCTCAGGTCGCATTGTGGACCAGGGCCTCGGCGGAGTGCAGAACATCGGCCGCAGCGTAGTGGGCCATGCCGACGGTGCGGTGTCAAACCTGATCAACCGCAAGAGCCGTAAGAACCGCAAGGCTAGCCGCAAGAGCCGCAAGAATCGCAAGAATCGCAAGTAGGTATAAGATAGGATAAAAGTTTCGCAACTATTTTTTGTTATACGATATGCATACTATAACAAAAAATAAAGAAACTTCAAAAAATTGATTTTGAACGTGGATCCAGTAGCTGAGTCCCATCCGATTTGTGAAAATGCCCCAAAGTCCTAGAATGAAGCAACCGACTTCTCATGCGGAGGCAGCGAGTCCGCGTGGAACTCAAAAGAATCAGCCAAAGAAGACTCCGAAGCGTGGTTCAAAGAATGACGATCCTCCTAGCGATGACGAGAGTGTGGATGAGCACGGCAATATCCGTGGACTCATTGATGATGGTGAATCTGAGGCTGAGAGTGAGCATTCCGAGTTAAGTCTAAGCCCTTCCGAGCGAGCGACACTTAAGAAAACCGGTCGTCTTCCGACTCGTATTCGTGATCAGATTCGTTCTGGGGGTCGTCGTAAAGCGGCGATTCTTGCAGAAGAGCGTATTCGCAAGAAGTTGAAGAAAGAGAACAGTCGTCGTATTACCCCTACAACATCTTCTACCGACAGCACTTTTCAGATCAGTGAGCCGGCAAGGCGTTCAAAGGGGTTCAAACCTATGTCAAAGCGTAAGGGCAAACGTTCGCATGTATCAAAGTCAAAGAAGCGCAAAGAGGAAGAAGAGGAAGAGGAAGAGGAAGAAGAGGACGACTCTGAGACGTTGGGTTCCAGAGATACTGAGGATGAAGAGGAAGATGAAGAAGACGACGAGGATGATGAGGACGAAGATGAAGATGAAGAGTATGATGAAGAAGATGAGTCAGGATTCAAAGGAATTTCTATCAGTTTTGGTGGAATGGGTGGCGGTATAGATGATTCTGAACGCATGATTCCCAGACGTCATAACATGAAGAAGGAATCTGAAGATGTCCGCAAGTTTGTAAAGCTTGTATCAAAGCCTGTGGAAGAGGATACGATTGATGATCAGATTGACCAGTTCAAGTCTATGGATTCAGGCAAGCAGAAAGTCATGCTGGAAGCTCTTGAAAAGCGTTCAGATTATGTGAAAAAGGAGCAACCTCTGATGTTTCGCCTTTTGCAAATGACGCTGAAGCCGGAGACAATGGCGATGGTCATGAATCGCTACAATGCACTCAACAGTATGGATCCGAGCAGCGGCGAGTATTACAAGCTTCGTTCTTGGATGGAGAAGTTGGTGAGTATGCCTCTGGGTATTTACAAAGAAATGCCAGTGCGAATTGAGGATGGCCCAGAGACGTGTGGACCGTTCATGGAAAAGGCGAAGAGATGTTTGAATGAGGCGATTTATGGCCAAGATGAGGCGAAACTCCAAATCATGCAATTCATTGCGAGCAAGATTTCCAATCCTACTGCGAGTGGTTTATCACTGCTACTTCTCGGTCCGCCTGGTATTGGCAAGACGAGCTTAATTAAGAATGGTATTGCGAAGGCTCTTGAGTGGCCATTCCAATTTATCTCACTGGGCGGCGATTCCGATGCAACTACGTATACGGGTCACCAGTTTGTCTATGAAGGCAGTCACAGTGGTAAGATCGCCAATTGCCTGGGTCAGGCAAAGTCTATGAGTATGATCCTGATGTTTGATGAGCTGGATAAGATCAGTAATACTCCGAAAGGCGAGGAAGTTCAGAATCTCTTAGTGCATCTCACGGATCCAGTTCAGAATATGGACTTTGAGGACAAGTATCTGAGTAGTATCCCACTGGATCTGAGCCGTGCGATGTTTGTCTTCAGTGGCAATGATATTACGAAGATTGACAAGATTCTTCTCGATCGTATGGTGGTTGTGAACTTGAACGGTTATCAGGTAAAGGACAAGATCGCCATTGCCGAGCAGTTCTTGCTACCTGCCGCTCTGCGTGAAGTAAATCTTGTGGAAAAGGTCGCAATCAGTCGTGAGATTCTCCAACACATTCTTGAAAACTATGCAAAAGAGGAGACGGGTGTTCGTGAACTCAAGCGGTGTATTGAACAAATTGCGCAACGTGTGAATATGCTGCGCATGTTCAATGTTAAGGAGCTGCCATTCCATATTCCCAGCTTCTCTCTCCCCTTTGTAATTAAGAAGGAGCATGTAGATCTGTTCTTGAAGAAGCGTGATCTGGGCGAGAAGACACCGATGGGGATGTATACGTAGTTGTGCCCTTTTGTCCTTTGGCCCTTTGGGCCCCTTACCGCAATTTATTATAATAACAAAGAACTTTAGGAATATATTTGTGCTTAGAAGGATAAAAATCATAGATTGTTTTTATGTATAAATAATCTGCAAACCACCGTTCATCAGGTTTCCATTTAAGATTCTTACAAAATTTTTTAGAAACAATAAACATCGATGTATCAATATGTTCTAATTCGATCTTATTACCTTTCAAGGCATTTTCCTGATCCCATGTATAAAAATATTCTTCTTCTAAAGTGGGTAAAATCGTCCAAAAATCAGGATGCATGATATTATCATCGTCTAAGAAAAATAGGAATCCATCTTTTACCATAGAAATTCCAAGATTTCTCTGAGGATTTCCTGTAACACCAGGATCTGAACAATCGTCTTCAATAATCTTGGGATGGTTATTATATATATGCGTATAAGTTCTTCCTTTTGTTGTGTCATATATAATGATCCATTTATCTATAGATTCAAAATGTATAGATTCATAGATTTTCGGTAAATTTTCAGGACGACAACAAGGTGTTATAATCGTTAGCATCCTATGTATACTTTTCTATACATAGGAAACTATATTTAGACCATAAACCATCTCTATACTAATTTATTATGATAACATAAGGTTGTAGGAATATAAGCAAAAACATCCTTATTCTTTTCATATAAAGTTCTTATAAAAATTCCATCTGAATATACAAAATGCTTATACCACTTAAGCCCTTTTATAATAGAATGATGTATTAAAACCATTGCACTGTCGATAACATGCAAAAATAATTGATCCCCCTTTTTTATACTTCCATCTTCATTTTCTAAGTCGAAAGAATACATGCAACGATTATCATTCATAATACAAGGATATTCTGTCCAAAAGTTAGGATGCATAATATTGTCATCGTCCAAAAAGTAGATAAACCCCTTTGACACAAAGTTTAGACCAAAATTTCTTTGGGGATGTCCAGCTGATCCAATATCATGACATTCTGTTTCAATAATTTTAGGATGTTCTGTAAAAATACGAGTATATGTCCTGTCTTTTGAAGTA
>Ga0164295_10000039_pt1 | contig 127149 bp, 108 predicted proteins | sample GEODES006metaG_FD_111798 | JGI IMG/M metagenome (GOLD analysis project Ga0164295, IMG submission 111798) | Oligotrophic lake water microbial communities from Sparkling Lake, Wisconsin, USA - GEODES006 metaG | ecosystem: Environmental > Aquatic > Freshwater > Lake | place: USA: Sparkling Lake...
CGAACGATCCCGCGTGTGCCGAGGTCATGGTGCGCCTGCCCGACGTCGTTGCGGGTCTCGACCGCCGATCCACCAACGCACAGTCGACCGCGGCGTGGGGCACCCCGGCTGGCGTGATTCTGCGGTGCGGCCTTCCGGACACCGGCCCGTCGGTACTGCCATGTTTCACCGTGGACGGTGTCGACTGGCTCCGTGACGATGCGAACGACCCGAACTTCACCTTCCTCACCTATGGGCGAAACCCCGCGGTAGAAGTGCTCATCGATTCGACAGCCGTGAGCGGGACCAACGCCCTCTCGGACTTGTCGATTGCCGTGGGAGCGCTCGAACCTCTGCGCATCTGTATCGACGCGACGGACGTGCTCGGTAACTAGCTGAGACCGAGGAGTTTGGCCGAGATGCCGCCAGCAGCCCGGAGAGCAACTCCGCCACCGTGTCCAGCCTGAGGGAAGACAACGCGTCGATCGCGCGCCTCGGTCAGGGCATCGCGCAAAATCGTGAGCGCGGGATGCTTGGGCGCCCACAAGTACAACGACAGTGCGCCGGGAATCGAGTTCACTTCGTTCACGACGAGCTCGCCCGACTTCTCGTCGAGCAGCAGGTCGAGTCGAACAACGCCCGTCAATCGCGTGACGTCGGCAACCGCGCGCGCGAGTTCTGCGGCACGCTCGTGAATCTTGGCCGGGTACTTCGCTGGGAATTCACGTGGAGCACTGGACAGCCCCGCCTCGGAACCGTCGCCACCGGCGAGGTACTTCTCTGCGTAGGAATAAAGACCAGAATCCTCGCCTCCGCGAAGCGGTTTTTCGAGGTCGGTCAATTCCAGGGTGGGGAATGTGCGGAAGCCGATATTGAGGTCGACGAGGTTCGGTTTGTACGGCTCGAGCACCGCGCCGTTTTTCAGGTGCGGGCTGTTGAGGGCGAGTGCCCGCGCGGACGCGAGGTCCTCGGCGATCTCGATACCGATGGACGAACCACCGAATCGCGGTTTCACGATGTACGGACCTGTGTAACCAGGTTCGGTCGCCGAAGATACGGCACGACGCGGCAGAGTGGGAATTCCCGCGGATTCCATCAGGCCGCCGAAGGCCAACTTGTCCATTCCGACGGCACCGGCAAAGAGCGTCGAGCCGGTCGCAGGGATGCCCATCGCGTCGAAAATCGCCGCGGCTCCGCCGCCCTCACCGATACCCCCGTGAAAACACAGTAACGCTGCATCAATGTCGAGCGAACCCGAACCGAACGACTTCTTGGAATAGAAGCCGGGGTCGGGGGCGAGTCGCACCTCGAGTGGCTTGGCTGACTTCGGCGCACCCTCGAGATAATCCTTTGCCTCGGTACCGTTTGGCACGAGAAACCATTCGCCCGAGGGCGCCCAATAGATCGAGTGAACCGTGTCGCCACCATCGGTCAAGACACGTTCGGCCTGCAGCCCGGTGAGAATCGAAATTTCGTGCTCGGGACTCGGCCCGCCAAAAACCACGGCCCAGGGTCGTGTGGCGCTCATCGTATTCCCGTCTGGCTCCCCTGCCCCGGAAGCCGGCAATTACGCGTAATGATCGGGCAGGTCGTTTTCGACAAGAATAACGCCCGAAGCGCCCGCGCGTTCAAGGGCGGCGGCCATGGCGGTGGGCCTGTCGGCAAAAACCCGTGCCGACGGGTGACCCGAAATCAGTGCCGCTCGGTTCGTGTACCCCACCACGAAGAGATCGCCTCGGGCCTTTGCGACCTGCGCGGACATGGCGCGGTTGCGGTCGACTTGAACGGCGCCGAGTTCGATCATGCCCGGAGTCACAACAATAAACGGACCCTTTCGGCTTTGTGCCATCGCGGCTCCGCCATCGATTGCACGAGCGGCACCGATCGGGTTCGCGTTGTATGAGTCATCGATAATGATCGCGCCGCTTGGAGCCTGCTGCGGCTCGGCCCGGTGCGCCGCGGTCGGCAGGTTCCCGAGCCTCGGCGCAAGAACCGCGAGGGGCACGTCGAGCGCGTGAGCAATCCCGACCGCGACGGCGACGTTGACCGCATGGCCGACGCCCGAGATATGAACCGGGACTGACTCCGTGCCAATCGCAACGGTTCCCTTTGCTGGATTGACCGACACATCAGCCTTCGCCCCGGCGGCACTTACTCGAATCACGCGCTTTCCCTCGGACTCGCCACGGTTCGCGAGCGCCGCGAGTTCGGGGTCGTCGATGGGCAATACGACTGTCTTAGCGTTCTCGACAATCTCGCTCTTGGCGCGAAGGATAGAGTCACGGCTCCCCATGCGTTCGAGGTGGGCCTCGCCGATTGTTGTTATCGCGGCGATGTCGGGCGGGAACGATTTCGACAGTTCGCGGATCTCGCCCTCGCCGTAAACACCCATCTCGGCGACGAACACTTCGGTGCCTGGTGTCAGTTTGTCGTTGACTGCTCGCGCAAGCCCCATCAAGTTGTTGAATGACGCGGGGCTCGGCACGACCGAATATTTGGCGGCAACGAGGTGGGCGACGTAGCCCTTCGTCGATGTCTTGCCATACGAACCAGTGATCGCCACGACCCTCGGGTTCACCTGGCGAAGTTTCTTCTGTGCGGCAACGAGCCACTTACGTGACAGCGCTTTTTCAATTGGCCGGGCAATCACCAACGCGAGGTCCATTACTCCGGGAGCCACGAACCCAAAAAGGACGACCGCGTAGGACAGGCTCAAGCTGCTCGCGGCAAACAAGAACAACCATGAGAGCACTAGCCATAGTGATGCGAGACGTTGAACTCGGGCGGTCCACTGCAGCGGCGACGACGTCCCGCGGAATCGCAGTCCCCACGGCCACCACAACACCAGCGCGAAGACGGCGGTAGGCACGACGAGTGATATCCACCACGACGCTGTCGAGATGTACGAGGACAAGAATTCCAGAGCAACTGCCGCGATGAGGGGCCACCACGACGCCTGGCGCGATCGACCCCAGCCGAGTGCGATGCGGGTCGTCCAGCCGGCGATGTAGTGCTCGCGTTGAGCAACCCTGAGCCATTTGACGCCGACAATCACGGGGAGAAGCCCGATGATTGCCCAGGCGAGAAGTTCGGTCATCCGAGAGCCTCCTCGACCGCGATGCGAACGGCCGCCGACAGGACGGGAGTAAGCAGGTGTGCTTCGCCGGGGACGACCGTCCAGCGCGCCCCTCGGATCCGCTCGGATGCGACCCTACCCGCCGCGGTCGGCGCAGCGGTGTCGTTCTCGCCCCACACCATCCACGTGGGTGCCGTGATGCGCGCGAGGTCGTCGTCATAGTTCTCGTTCACGATCTTCACCATGATGTCGCGCATGATTCCCCGCGCGGCGTTGTAGTCTGCGCTTCCCGCCTTAGAACGTCGAGACTCCATGACCGAGTCAGGAACGAGCCCGATTCGATTGAGCTTCTTTGCGATTCGATACGACAGTTTCGGTTTCGACACGGGCGTGAGCCGCACCAACGGCGCACCGGTCAACACGAGGCCGGAAATCAGTTCGGGGCGCGATGCGGCCAGACGAACGGCGATACGCCCACCGAACGAGTGTCCGACTACAACAACCGGGCCGAGGGGTTCAATCGCGTCGGCGACGAGCCGTGCGTAATCGTCGGTCCCCCACACGGCATTCGGCGCTTCCGTCGGGCCGAAGCCCGGCAGGTGAATCGCCAGGGCGTCAAGCCCAGCTAACGGACCAGTGAAGTCGACCCCGGACCGCCCCCAGCCGTGAAGTGCGACTACTCGCACGGGCGTGCCACCAATTCGTTCGGCGAGCACCCGGCCATCAGCCAGCGCCTGGATCGCCACCTATTCCTCCGACGGAGTTTCGGAGTCGGTCGCGAGGTGCGGCGCAAGTTCGCGCGGGTCGAGTGTGCCCTGCAAGACTCGTTGGACCTGCGAGACAATCGGCATCGACACTCCTTTCGCGGCAGCGAGTACGAGGATCGGATCGACAGACGACAGGCCCTCTGCGGTCTGGTCCATCTGACGAATGACCCTGTCAAACGAATAGCCCTGCCCCAATAGTCTGCCCGCGGTGTTGTTGCGGGACAGCGGGGATTCACAGGTGGCAATCAGATCGCCTAGTCCGGCGAGTCCCCACATCGTCTCGGCGCGCGCGCCATACGCCGAGGCGAACGCGGACAGTTCCGCTAATCCACGGGTAATGATGGATGCCTTAGTGTTGTCGCCGTATCCGACGCCGTCCGCGATTCCCACGGCGACAGCGATGAGGTTCTTGAGCACTCCACCGAATTCGGTGCCAGTGACGTCGGTGTTGATCAACGTCGTGAAGTATTGGTTTCGGCACGTCGCGGCGACGGTGACAGCGGTCTCGGTGCTGGTCGACGACACCGCCGAGGCGGTCGGTTCTTCCTTGGCGAGTTCCAGCGCGAGGTTCGGGCCAGAGACCACAGCGACGCGGGATTCGTCGATTCCGGTTACGTCACGGATCACTTCGCTCATCCGCAGGCCGGATTGTCGTTCGACGCCCTTCATGAGCGACACGACGGGAACGGAATCACCCAGTTGGCCATCGATTCCCTCGAGTACCGATCGCAACGACTGAGATGGAACGGACAGATATACCTCGTCGACCCCTGCGAGGGTCGCTGACAAGGAGGTCGATGCGCTGATGGTCAGAGGAAGGTTGACGCGCTGCAGATACGTGGTGTTGCGATGGGTTTCGTTAATTTCGCGGGCGATTTCGTCACGGCGAGCCCACAGCCGAACATCCGCGCCACCATCGGCGAGGACCTTCGCGAATGTCGTTCCCCACGCGCCCGCTCCGAGTACCGCAACGGTGGTCATTTAAACTTCCCCGTCGTGGTCTGGTTGTGTTCGACCGGGTCCCACCGCGCGGTTGGCGGTTTTTCGCCCCGCAGTTGACCTTGAAGATCGGCGATGGCCGACATCAGAATTTCGGTCGCCGCGGTGAGCAACTTCTGATCGAGTGCCTTTCCCTTGAAAGCGGACAGGTCAATCGGTTTACCAATGAGGACGGTGATCGGTGTCGGAGGAAAGAAACGGATCTTTCCCGAATACCGCGGCATCAGAATCTGTGTTCCCCAGTGGGCCGCCGGAATCAACGGAATGTTGGCGTCGAGGGCCATGCGAACAGCGCCCGTCTTTCCTCGCATCGGCCACAGGTCGGGGTCTCGCGTCAGCGAGCCCTCGGGGTAGACGATGATTCCTCCGCCTGATTTCGCGAGTGAGCGCGCGGCTTTCATCGGCCCCATCGCTCGCTGTTGACCTGCCCTGTCCACCGGAATTTGGCCGAGTCCGCGCAGCACCGCGCCCAAAACGGGCACACGAAACAACGACTCTTTCGCCATGAAACGAGGAGTACGACCCGCCTTCCACAGTGCAACACCCATCACGACAGGGTCGATTGCGCTGAAGTGGCAAGGCGCGAGGATGAACCCACCCCTCGCCGGTACGTTGTCGATACCACGAACAGTGATGCGCGAGATGAGTCCCATAAGGGGCAGGGCAATGCTCGCGGTCACGCGCCAGCGCGCGGATTTCTCGCTCTTTGTCATCCTGCTCCTCCTTGCGGAAAGCCTAGTCCGCGAGCTCAAAGTCGGCGCCGAGGTCGCGGAGTTTGTCGATGAAGTGTTCGTATCCTCGAGCGATTATTCCGACGTTGCTGATCGTGCTCGTGCCCGTTGCAGCCAGGGCGGCGATGAGGTGCGAGAAGCCTCCGCGAAGGTCGGGGACGCGGATGTCGGCGCCCTTGAGTGGGGTCGGACCGACAATGACCGCGGCCTGTTCCAACTTGCGACGGGGGACGCGACGCGTGATGGACGCGATTCCATCCTGATGAATTTCGATGTTCGCACCCATCTTGTTCAGCGATTCGGTGAACCCAAAGCGGTTCTCATAGACCGTCTCGTGAACAATCGAGGTACCCTCGGCCTGCGTGAGAGCGACGACCAGCGGTTGCTGCCAGTCGGTCATGAAACCGGGGTGAACATCGGTTTCGACGACGACGGGCTTCAACTGTCCTCCGGGGTGACGGAATCGAATTCCGTCCTCGTGGACCTCAAACTCACCGCCGACCTTTCGGAAAACGTTGAGGAAAGTGAGAAGTTCCTGTTGCTTGGCGCCAACGACAAAAATGTCACCCTTGGTGACGAGTGCGGCGCACGCCCACGACGCGGCTTCGTTGCGGTCGAAGAGCGATCGGTGTTCGAAGCCGTGAAGACTGTCGACTCCTTCGATGAAAATCGTTCGATTCGGTTCGATCCAGATGATCGCACCCATCTTTTGCAGAATCGCGATGAGGTCCATGATCTCGGGTTCGATCGCGGCGTTCTTGAGCTCGGTGACGCCCTCTGCTCGAACGGCCGTGAGCAACACTTGTTCGGTCGCGCCGACAGATGGGAACGGCAGTTCGATGTGTGCGCCGACGAGTCGCTCTGGCGCCGTCAAGTGAATCCCCTGCGGTTGCTTGGTGACGACCGCCCCAAAGGCACGAAGGGCATCAAGGTGGAAGTCAATCGGGCGATCGCCGATGCGGCAGCCGCCAAGGTCAGGGATGAACGCTTCGCCCAACTGGTGCAACAGCGGGCCACAGAACAAAATCGGGATTCGACTCGAACCGGCGTGCGCATCGATCTCAGCGAAGTGAGCGCTCGTGACTTTTGTCGGGTCGAGAGTGAGTTCGCCTTCAGCCGAGTCGGTGACGTGAACACCGTGGGCCTCAAGGAGTCCGCGCACGACGGCAACATCCGAAATGGTGGGAACATCCCGCAGGACGGACGGGGAATCACCGAGAAGTGCAGCGACCATCGCCTTGGTCACAAGGTTTTTTGCACCACGCACATCCACACGACCGTGAAGAGGTTTTCCGCCGTGAATGATGAGCGTGTCGACCGACAGGCCGACTTTGGCTCCCTGCGCGCGAGCGTCGTCGTCGTGTGCCGTCATCGGGCGGGCAACGTCGTCGGGCGCCACGATTCGCGACGGGATTCAAAAACGTCAATGTCGGTCTCGTGACGTAGCGTCAAACCGATGTCGTCGAGGCCTTCCATGAGCCTCCATCGGGTGTAGTCGTCAATCTCGAATGCGCTAGCTACGCTTCCACAGGTTACCGTTCGCGACTCGACATCAACGGTCACCTCGGTTCCGGGGGTGGCTTCCAGCGCCGCCCATATCTGCTCAACAACGGTCTCGGGCACGACGGCGGTGAGCAGGCCCTGTTTGCCCGAGTTTCCTCGGAAGATGTCACCGAAGCGCGGTGCGATGACGGCGCGGAAACCGAAGTCCCACAGCGCCCAGACCGCGTGTTCGCGTGACGAACCGGTTCCAAAGTCGATCCCGGCGACGAGCACGGTCCCGTTCGCAAACGGTTGCGTGTTGAGGACGAACTCGGGGTCTTTTCGCCAGCGTTCGAACAAGGCGTCCTCAAAACCCGTCTTCGTGACCCGCTTGAGGAACTCTGCGGGGATGATCTGGTCGGTGTCCACGTTCGTGCGGCGAAGCGGCACGCCGATTCCCGTAACGGTCGAAACTTTGTCCATGTTTAGTCCACATCCCACGGGCTTGAGAGAGTCCCGCGAATCGCGGTCGCGGCGGCGACAAGCGGCGAGACCAGGTGAGTCCGACCGCCAGCGCCCTGTCGCCCTTCGAAGTTTCGATTCGATGTTGACGCACACCGCTCTCCTGGCTGGAGTTTGTCGGGGTTCATCCCGAGGCACATCGAGCAGCCGGCGAACCGCCATTCCCCGCCAAATTCGGTCACAATCGCGTCGATTCCCTCGGCCTCGGCCTCGAGTCGAACACGAGCCGAACCCGGGACGACCATGAGTTTGACACCGTCGGCCAGTTTTTTGCCTTTGATGACACTCGCGAATGCGCGCAGGTCTTCGATGCGGGAATTGGTGCACGACCCCATGAAAACCTGGTCGACGCGGATGTCCTTCATCGGAGTTCCCGCGGCGAGGTCCATATATTCAAGAGCACGTTCAGCGCTGGCGCGTTCGTTGGGGTCGGCGATGTCCGCGGGGTTCGGCACGGATGCCGACAGCGCAACACCCTGGCCCGGATTCGTTCCCCACGTGACAAAGGGCTCGAGTAGGTCGCCGTCGAGCACGACCTCGGCGTCGAAGGTTGCGCCGTCATCCGTGGGCAGCGTTTTCCAGTACGCAACGGCGGCATCCCAATCGGCGCCTTTTGGCGCATGTGCGCGCCCATTGAGGTACGCGAATGTTGTCTCGTCGGGGGCAACCATGCCGGCGCGCGCACCCGCCTCGATCGACATGTTGCAGATCGTCATCCGCCCTTCCATCGACAATTCCCGAATCGCGCTGCCGCGATATTCCAGGACATATCCCTGACCGCCGCCGGTGCCGATTTTTGCGATAACCGCGAGAATGATGTCTTTCGCAGTGACACCGGGGCGCAAGTGACCATTGACCGTTATTGCCATGGTCTTGAACGGGGTGAGGGGAAGAGTTTGGGTGGCGAGAACGTGCTCGACTTCCGAGGTGCCGATTCCGAACGCCATCGCACCGAACGCGCCGTGTGTCGAGGTGTGGCTGTCACCACAGACAACGGTGATGCCGGGCATGGTCAGCCCGAGTTGTGGCCCGACGACGTGAACGATTCCCTGTTCGATGTCTCCGAGTGAGTGAAGACGAATACCGAATTCTGTCGCATTCGTTCGAAGTGCGTCGATCTGGGTTCGCGAAATCGGGTCGGCAATCTGTGCGCCGATGTTGAGTGTCGGAGTGTTGTGGTCCTCGGTCGCGATCGTGAGATCTGGCCGACGAACGGGCCTTCCGGCTTGTCGGAGACCATCGAATGCTTGTGGGCTTGTCACTTCGTGTACGAGGTGAAGGTCGATGTAGAGCAGGTCGGGCTCGCCGTTTTCACCCTTGACGACCAGGTGGTCATCCCAGACCTTTTCGGCAAGTGTCCGTGGACGGTTCGACGCGGCGTTCATCCGACCCAGTTTATCAGCGTGCGAAACGTTATTTCGCGGACTCTTCGCGCTTCGTGCGCGCGAGGCTCGCGAGCACCGCCACCACCAACGTGAGGACAATCACGACAAGCGAAAGCCACGTCGGTATCTCGGCGACGATTTCAACGTGTTGCCCGTTGTTGATGAACGGGAGTTCGTTGAGGTGCAACGCGTGGTTGACGAGTTTGAACCCGATGAAACCGAGAATTGCCGCAATTCCGTGACCCAGGTAGTGGAGGCGGTCTACTAGATCACCCAACAGGAAGTACAACTGGCGCAGCCCCATCAACGCGAGAATATTGCACGTGAAAACCAGGAAAGGACTCGTGGTGATTCCAAAAATCGCGGGAATCGAGTCGAGTGCAAAAATGAGGTCGATTGTGCCCAGCGACACAAGAACGAGAATGGCCGGCGTCAGAAACTTTTCGCCGTTGACCATCGTGCGCCAACGGTCGGTGTCGCGCCACTCTGGGTGAACGCGAAGAACCTTTTTGAGCCACGCCATGACGAAGTTGTCCTCGCCGCTACCGTGTTCGTCTTTCTCGCGCAATTGCTGAATCGCCACGTAGACGAGATATGCACCAAAAATGTAAAACAACCACGAATAGCTCTCAAGAAGCGCGGCACCGAGGACGATGAATATGGCCCGGAATACAAGCGCCAAGACAATGCCCAACATCAGCAATTCCTGCTGCATCTTTTTCGGCACTTGGAACTGAGCCATGATGATGAGGAACACAAAGACGTTGTCGGCCGAAAGCGAATATTCGGTCAACCAGCCGGCATAGAACTGCAGACCCAGTTCGGTTCCGTTCATGCCTGAGTCGTTTGCCACGAGGATTACGAGCAGCCCGAAAACGATGGCGAGGCCCACATAAAACGTAATCCACAAGGCAGATTCACGAGTCGACGGAACGTGCGGACGACGAACCACGAGGAACAAATCGAACAAAAGAATCGCCACCAACACTGCATACGACGTGATTTCGAACCAGAGTGGGAGGGCGTTGTCCATGATAAAAACCCTATCAGCGCGTTGCGTTTGACCCGACGGCCGATGCACACAACCCCCGACGGCGAACCGTCGAGGGCGAGTTGTGACCCCAGCGGGATTCGAACCCGCGTTACCGCCGTGAGAGGGCAGCGTACTAGGCCGCTATACGATGGGGCCGAACACAACTCGACAAGTATCGCACAGGCGGGGAACTGCGCGCAAACCGGTGCGGCTAGGGGCGAGTGTCGAGAACGGGAAGCGCCCGCGGTGCGATCTCGACGTCCATCGGAAGCGGCGCGATGCGCTCACCGTCGCTGTAGACGACGAGGTTGGGCGACTCGAGCCGGAACTTCTTTCCTTGGCGAATCACGACGCGAGGGTCGGTCACGTGCGTCCCCTTGAACACCCTCGGGTAAATCCGAATGAAATCAAAACGTGATAACGGCCTCACCATCATCATGTCGAGCAGGCCGTCGTCGGGTTTCGCTTTTGGGCAGATTTTCATTCCACCGCCGTACTGGCTGTTGTTTGCGATGGTCGTGAGGATTGCCTGTTCCGTCGTCCGTTTACCATCAATCGTGACGGTGTAGTGGATCGGCTTCAACTTGGCCAGTTCGATGAGCATCGCCACGGTGTAGCGCGACGGACCCTTCGGAAAGGAAAGGTGATTGACCGTCTCGTTGGCCAGCGCATCGAATCCGGCCGACATCGTCGAGCAGAACCAGCGTTCGCCCCCTTTCCACGACATTCGCCCTGCGTCGATTCGCCACACGGGTTTGTCGAGCGACGCGATCAACCGTCCGATCGCTGCGTCGATGTTTCCTAGGGGCATTCCCAGAATTCCTTCGGCCGTGTCATTACCGGTTCCGCTCGGCAAAATTCCCAGTGGAGTGTCGGTGTTGACGCACACGTTTGTCCCTAATTGGGCAGTGCCGTCGCCTCCGACGACGATGAGGGCGTCGACCCCGTCGGCGACCGCGGTTCGCACCATCGTCTCGAGATGTTCGTACGAATCGGCTGACAATTCCGAAACCTGGCGACCGGTTGCACGCAATGCCTCGACCAAGCGGTGCCCATAATCGCGGTGTGCGCCCTGGGCGGCACTCGCATTGACGGCTACGGCAATATTTGCACGCGACAACGTAGTCATTCCGAAACAGTAGCGTAAACGCCTGATAATTCGAGGAAATTAGTGCTGGGGTGCCTGGACTCGAACCAAGAACAAAGGTACCAGAAACCTCCGTGTTGCCAATTACACCACACCCCACAGGCGGCCGAGCCGCTTCGCGTTAGCCTACCAAACGGCGCGGACCGCGCGAAATTGGGCAACGATGTCGACGGTGGTCACAGCGAACCTCTCAGGGAAGCGATGCGGGCGAGGCTGGATTCGCGTCCCAGGATCTCCATTGATTCGAAAAGCGGCGGACTGATTCGACGACCAGAGATGGCGGTTCGCACCGACCCAAACGCGCTGCGTGGCTTCAGTTCGAGCCCCTCAATCAGGCTGGTTCGGAGAGTTTCTTCGATGTTGGTTGTCGACCAATCAACGAGGTTCGAGAGAGCCACGTGGGCGGCATCGAGAATTCGAGGGGAATCGGCATCGAGCGTCGCTCGGGCATCGTCGGTGACGGTGAGGTCAACGTCCTCGGTAAAGAGGAACCGAATCATCTCGGGAATCTCGTTCATCAACTGAGTGCGTTCCTGGATGTGCGGGGCAATTTCGGTCAAGCGAGCACGTTGGTGACTCGTCGGGTTGGCCTCGACCAACGTGGCCGCGTGGAGGTACGGCAGGGTTCGTTCGATGAAGTCGTCGCGTGACAGCAGACGAATGTGATCGCCGTTGATCGATTCGGCTTTTTTCAGGTCGAATCTGGCTGGGTTCGGGTTGACGTCAGCCACATCAAACGCGGCAATCATTTCGTTGACAGTGAAGATGTCGCGATCCGCCGCGATCGACCATCCCAACAACGACAGGTAGTTCAGCAGTCCCTCGCGGATGAAACCGCGGTCTCGGTGGTGGAACAGGTTCGATTCCGGGTCGCGCTTCGACAGCTTTTTGTTGCCCTCACCCATGACGTAGGGAAGGTGCCCGAATCGCGGCACGAACGTCGTCACACCCACCTCGATGAGCGCGTGGTAGAGCGCGATCTGACGCGGGGTTGACGACAGCAGGTCTTCGCCTCGCAAAACGTGAGTCACGCCCATGAGCGCGTCGTCTACCGGGTTGACGAATGTGTAGAGGGGTGCTCCGTTCGGACGAACCACAACGAAGTCAGTTGTCGTTCCAACGGGGAAGGTGATGGGCCCACGAATGAGGTCGTCGAACCCGAGGTCCTCGGCGGGAACGCGAAGGCGCAGCGCTGGCTGGCGACCTTCGGCGCGGAACCTCGCGCGGTCGTCAGCCGTTAGGTCGCGTTCGAAATTGTCATAGCCCATCTTGGGGTCACGACCGGCGGCGACGTTGCGCGCTTCCATTTCTTCTGGAGTGACAAACGATTCGTAGAGGTGTCCCGACGCGAGGAGCGAATCGATGATTTCCTGATAAATTGCCGTGCGCTGGGACTGGCGATACGGCTCGTGCGGACCACCCTTGACAACGCCCTCGTCCCAGTCGAGGCCGAGCCAACTCAGGGCATCCAACAGTTGTTCGTACGATTCTTCCGAGTCGCGCTCGGCATCGGTGTCCTCGATGCGGAAAATGAACGTTCCGCCAACGTGACGAGCGTAGGCCCAGTTGAACAGGCAGGTTCGAATCAGCCCGACGTGCGGGGTGCCCGTTGGCGATGGGCAAAAACGAACGCGAATGTCGCTGCCCGTGACAGTAGAGAACGGAGTCTTCATATCTGCCCCAGTCTATTCCGCGGATTCACGGGACCGCAGGGTGACAATGAGAGCGATCAGGGCAACCGCGGCGGCCACGAAAGCGAACGCGGCGACCGAGAGCCCCGAATAGCCCAACGCCGTGACCGCAGGGCCGGCGAGGACCCCAGCCAAAGCGCCGGACCCGCTCATGGCCGCGTCGCTTCGACCCTGAATGGTCAAGCGCTTCGGCCCCTGCGACAGTTCCCCGATCAGGGCACTGCCCGCTACCGTGTTAGCGCTCCAGCCAAGGCCGAGGAGGATGAGTCCAATGGTCACCATGGTGGGGTCCGTCGAAAAGAAGGCCGTCATCGCGAGGCTGATTGCCAAGACCACCTGACCAAAGATCAGCACCGGGACACGCCCCATCTTGTCGCTGAGAATTCCGAACACCGGAGACAGCGCGTACATCCCCGCAACATGCAATGAAATGACGAAACTGGCTTCGCCGACGCTCGCACCGTCGTGAACGAGGTGAATGGGCGTCATCGCCATAACGGCCACCATGGTGGCATGACCGAGTCCGATTACCGCGATAGCGAACGGGACCGCGCGCGACAGTCTTGCCGCCGCGGTTGCAGCCGTTGGCGTGACCGTCACTGTTGGGACGTTAGGACCAATCCCGCGCCAGTAGATCGACGCAGCGGCGAGCTGGGCTGCAACAGTGAAGACAAAAGGCCCCGTCAACACGGGCATTCTGAGCGCGTCGCCCAGCACCACACCGATGCCGTTGAGGTTTGGCCCGATGATCGCCCCGACAGTCGTCGCCCAGACCACCATGGACAAGTCACGTCCGCGATTTTCCGCCGACGAATAATCCGTCACCGCGAATCGCGCCTGTAGGTTCACTGCCCCACCGACGCCGAGTCCCAATAGACCGAGCAGGACGAGCGGTAACGACATGAGCCTACCCGCGACGATGATGAGTGTGGCACCGAAAATAGCGATCGACGCACCTAGAGTAAGCGCCCGCCGCCGGCCTCGTTGCATGGCGACCCGTGCCAACGGAATAGCAGCGACCGCGGAACCCAGCGTCGACATCGTTGCCGCGAGTCCGGCTGCGGAGTCACCGCCGGCGATGTGTGCGGCGAGTAGCGAGCCGACCGAAATGGCAGACCCCAGACCGATTCCCGCGAAGACCTGCCCCGCGATGAGCGCCCGACGAATGCGACGGACGTCGTCGACCGCGCCAGGCATCAGGAAACGCGGTCGTCGCGGTTTTTGGCTGGGTTCGAGAGCGTTCCGATGCCTTCAATCGTGATCTCGACAGTTTGTCCGTCGACGAATCCACCGAGCCCAGCGGGGGTTCCCGTGCAGATGATGTCACCGGGGTACAGGGTGAAGGCGTTCGACACAAACGCAATAATCTCGGGAACCTTGTGAGTCATGTCGCCGGTGAAGCCGTGCCGGCGGACCTCGCCGTCAACGCGGGTCGTGATTTCGTTGTGCGCGAAGGGGTCGAATTCGGTCTCGATCCATGGCCCGACGGGACAGAACGTATCGAACCCCTTGGCGCGCGCCCACTGACCATCGGCAAACATGACGTCTCGAGCGGACACATCGTTCGCGATCGTGTACCCAAAGATCACGTCCGCCCAGTTCTTTTCGGGGATGCGATGCGCAACAGACCCGATGACAATCGCGAGTTCGCCCTCGTGAACAATTCGTCCCTCGACGGGGGGCAGGATGATGTCCTCGCCTGGGCCAATGACCGTTGTCGGCGGCTTGAGGAATATGAGCGGCGTCTGAGGACCGTCGTGATGCATCTCTGCCGCGTGTTCGGCGAAATTCATACCGACACAAATCACCTTGGATGGCACCACCGGCGCCATCAGCGTGATGTCGGGCAGCGCGACCGTGTCGCTCGTCGTCGTGATTCCATCGTGAATCGGGTCACCCTCGACCAGAGTGACGACGTCCCCGTCAATCACTCCGTAACGGGGTTCCCCCTCATGGCTAAACCGCACGACCTTCACAGGGTCAGCCTATCCCCGTCGCGTCTATTCGTTCTGGCGCTTGAGGCGTGACGCAGCCCGCGCACGCAGGTTTTGCTCGAGTTCGACCTTACGAATGCGAACCTTTGCGGGCGTCACCTCGACACACTCGTCTTCGCGGGCGAATTCGAGACACTCTTCGAGCGTCATGTCGCGGGGCGGAGTCATCTTCTCGAGGATTTCCGATGTCGATGAACGAATATTGTTGAGTTGCTTCTCTTTCGTCACGTTGACGTCCATGTCGTCGGCGCGCGCGTTCTCTCCGACGACCATGCCCTCGTAGACCTCATCACCGGGCTGAACGAAGAACGCCATGCGCTCCTGCAGGGCCATCATGGCGAACGGCGTCGCGACACCCTGACGGTCGGACACGATCGAACCGTTCTGACGAGTGACGATCTGACCGGCCCACGGACCGTATCCGTGCGCGATGGCGTTGGCGATCCCGGTACCGCGCGAAATCGTGAGAAATTCGGTGCGGAAACCGATGAGTCCACGCGACGGCACGATGAACTCCATGCGGACCCAACCCGTTCCGTGATTTGTCATGCCCTCCATGCGGCCCTTTCGAGCGGCAAGAAGCTGCGTGATCGCACCGAGGTACTCCTCGGGAGCATCCACGGTGAGGTGCTCGAACGGCTCGTGTGTCGCACCGTTGACCTTCTTGGTGACAACCTGTGGCTTTCCTACGGTGAGTTCGAACCCTTCGCGTCGCATGTTCTCGACGAGAATCGCCAACGCGAGTTCACCTCGACCCTGGATTTCCCAGGCGTCGGGCCGACCGATGTCGACAAGTCGTACCGAGACGTTACCGATGAGTTCCCGGTCGAGACGGTCCTTGACCATGCGTCCCGTCAGTTTGTGACCCTTGACCTTGCCGACGAGCGGCGAGGTGTTGGTTCCGATCGTCATCGAGATTGCAGGATCGTCCACCGTGATGACGGGAAGCGCACGCGGGTCGTTCATGTCGGCGATGGTCTCGCCAATGGTGATGTTCTCAAAACCAGCAACAGCGACGATGTCACCGGCCGACGCCGACTCGGCGGGAACACGCTCGAGAGCTTTGGTGGCGAGCAATTCCGTGATGCGAACGTTTTCGACCGTTCCGTCGTGCTTCATCCACGCGACGGTCTGGCCCTTTTTGAGTTCACCGTGGAAAATGCGGAGAAGCGCGATACGGCCGAGGAACGGCGACGCGTCAAGGTTAGTGACGTGAGCCTGCAGCGGGTGGTCGGTGTCGTAGGTCGGCGCCGGGATGTGCTTGAGGATCGCGTCGAACAACGGTTCGAGGTCTTCATTGTCGGGAAGCGAGCCGTCCGCCGGGCGGTTCCACGACGCGGCGCCGTTTCGGCCCGATGCGTAGACGATGGGGAGGTCGAGGATGCCGTCCAGGTCGAGGTCGGGGACATCGTCGTGAAGATCCGAAGCGAGACCCAGAAGCAGGTCCTGTGACTCGTGAACGACCTCGTCGATTCGCGCGTCGGGGCGGTCGGTCTTGTTGACGAGAAGAATAACGGGGAGCTTCGCCTCGAGCGCCTTGCGCAGAACGAAACGGGTTTGGGGAAGCGGTCCTTCACTCGCATCGACGAGAAGAACAACACCGTCGACCATCGACAGTCCACGTTCGACCTCGCCACCGAAGTCGGCGTGGCCGGGGGTGTCGATGACGTTGATCGTGATGGGACCGTTTGTCGCATGCTTTCCCGAATACGACACCGCGGTGTTCTTCGCGAGAATCGTGATTCCCTTTTCGCGCTCAAGGTCGTTCGAGTCCATGACGCGGTCTTCGACCGAACCGTGCGAAGCGAACGAACCGGTCTGCCGAAGCATCGCGTCGACAAGAGTGGTCTTGCCGTGGTCAACGTGAGCGACGATCGCCACATTTCGAAGATCGTTGCGTGTGGCAATTGCCATGATGAAATCCTTTAGGTAGTGGTGCGCGCACGTCGACGCTTGCGTTGTTCCTCGGGATCTGGAACGGGCACGGCGGCGATGAGCCTCTTTGTGTAGGGGTCTTGCGGGTTACGCAGAATCTGATCCGTCGAACCCTGCTCTACGATTTTACCGTTATGCATGACCGCAATTCGGTCACTGAGCATATCGATGACCGCGAGGTCGTGCGAGATGAACAAAATCGCGAACTTTTGCACCTTTTGAATGGTGGTGAGAAGGTCCAAAACGCGGGCCTGAACCGACACATCGAGCGCGGAGGTCGGTTCGTCCGCCACCAGAATCGCGGGGTTTAGGGCGAGCGCACGGGCGATGCCGACCCGCTGGCGCTGTCCCCCCGAGAGCTCGTGGGGGTAACGGTTGCGGTAGGTGCGCGGCAGTTCGACCATGTCAAGCAAGTCCTCGACGCGGGCCGAAATCTGCTCCGAGCTGTGCCCGCCGTTGAGCACGAGCGGTTCGCCGATACTCTGACCGATGGGCCAACGGGGGTTGAGTGACGAGCCGGGGTCTTGGAACACGATCCCGATGTGGCGACGAACCTCGCGCAGGTCTTTCACCGACACGTTGACCATGTCCTGGCCGGCCACGGTGATAGCGCCGCGCGACACGGGCAACAGCCCGACGACCGCTCGGCCGATGGTGGTTTTGCCGGATCCCGACTCACCAACGAGTCCGAGCACTTCACCGGGGTAAATATCAATCGACACGTCTTCGGCTGCGCGGAACGCCGCGACGCGCCCGCGCTTCGGATAGGTGATGTCGACGTTCTTCAACGACAGCACCGGGGTCTCCCCCTTGTGCGAGTCCGCCTTTTTTCCGGACGCCGCGCCGGTACCGAGGTGCGGGACGGCTGCGAGAAGTTCCTGGGTGTAAGCGACCTTTGCGTGTTTGTAAATGTCAATGACCGAACCGGATTCGACGACGCGTCCACTCTTCATCACAAGAACGTGGTCGGCCATGTCGGCGACGACGCCCATGTCGTGGGTGATGAGAATGATGCCGGTGCCGAGTCGCTCGTTGAGTGATCGAAGCAGGTCGAGAATTTCTGCCTGAATCGTGACGTCAAGAGCCGTGGTCGGCTCGTCGGCAATGAGCACTTTGGGGTCACACGAAATAGATTGCGCGATCATCGCGCGCTGGCGCTGACCACCCGATAACTGGTGCGGGTACGAATCGAAGGCTTTCTGTGGGTCGGGCAATTCGACGAGGCCGAGCAATTCGATGGCCCTCGCCTTAGCTGCGGCCCGCGAGAGTTTCGGGTAGTGCACCTTGAGTGCTTCGACAATCTGAAACCCGATCGTGTACACCGGGTTCATCGCCGTCATCGGCTCTTGAAAAATAACGGCGATTTCACTGCCGCGAATCGCACGAATACGTTCGGGGGTCGCGGTGAGCGTGTCTTCTCCACTGAGAAGAACCCGTCCCGTCGCGCGACCGTTCGCGGGCAGAAGTCCGAGCAACGACATCGATGACGCTGACTTCCCCGAGCCCGATTCACCCACGATGGCAAGGACTTCACCCGCGCGCACCGAATAGCTCAAATCTTCGGCGGCCATCACCCATTCGCCGTCAACCCAAAAGTCCACGCCGAGTTTTTGTGCTTCGATTACTACTGGGTTCGCGCTCATCGAGTCGCCTCCATGACACCATTGAGAGCATGACGACGTTCGTGTCCCGCTCCGGTCGAGTATTGGCTGTCGTCTTTGTCCTTATCTTCAGTGGCGCTGCAGCAACCACCGCCGCAACAGGCGACCTGGTCGACGCCCTGCGCGGAGTCAGCGTTACCGCATTCCTCGCACTGGCCATCTACGCAACATTCTGGCGACCCCGACTCGTTATCCGCGAAACCGGAGTCAACGTCCGCAACATCGTCGCGACTCACGAAATCGAGTGGGGCGCAATCGAGCGCATCGACACCAAGTGGGGATTGACGCTCTTCCTCAAAAATCGCCGCATCTCGGTCTGGGCCGCACCCGCACCCAGTCGCTACGCCGCCATGATCGCCAGTCGCGACCAGGGGCAACACCTGCCCGAGACCACCTACCTCGCGGGAACCGTTCGCCCGGGCGATCTCGTTACTAGTGATTCCGGAGGAGCAGCAGCTCTCGTTCGCCGGCACTGGGAGCGCCGTACGAATGACAGCGCTCGCGTTGAGTCTCGCGTGAACGTTCAACTCATCGTCGCGTTGTGCGTTCTGGCCGCTGCCGCAGCAGCCGCTCTGGCCTTCTGACGTCGACTCGGTCATTATTTGCCCCAGCCCGTCAGCTCACGGAATTGACGCCCCAGGCTCATCGATTTGGGCATGTTGCGCTGACGCGGGTCGAATGCGTCGCGTAATCCGTCACCGATGAAGTTGATACACAGCGCCACGGCGACGATGAAGAAGCCGGGCCACCAGAACAACCACGGCCGTGTCTTAAAGGCCTCGTTGTACTGAGAAATGATTTGACCCAACGAGATGTCCGGCGCGGTGATTCCGAAGCCGAGGAAGGACAGTGCGGTTTCGGTGAGAATCGCCGCGCTCATGAGAAGCGTCGCGTTGACGACGACGATTCCGATGGAGTTGGGCAGGATGTGCCGGAAAATGATGCGGAAATCAGATGCGCCAGCGACACGCGCCGCGTCGACGAACTCACGTTCACGGAGGGCGAGGAACTCGCCGCGAACCAACCGGGCGAGTCCGGTCCAGGACACGAGCCCCAGCAGGATTCCCAACGAAATGGCATTTCCGCCGATTGTGCGACCCAAGACCGCGCCGAGAATCAGACCGGGGATGATGATGATCGCATCGGTGATGCGCATGAGAAGGCTGTCAAGCCACCCGCGAATGAACCCGGCAACCGAGCCGACGACCACTCCGATAACAGTGGCGAGGACGCCAATGAGCGTCACTACCGTCAGCGACTGTTGAATTCCGCGCATGACACGAGCGAAGATGTCTTTGCCCAGGGTGTCCTGACCAAAGGGGTGTTCCCACGACGGAAGTCCACCCGGCGTCGTAATGGGGTAGTTCTTATACCAGTCGAATGGCCACCACCCGCTAATACGAAGACCGTCGAGAATGATTTCTCCACTGGCAGTGTCTGCGGCCAGTCGGCCAGTGCCACCGATGATGGTTCCCACCGAGGTGAACGCCAACAATACGATCACTCCGAGAACAATCATGCTCGTGACAGCAGCCTTGTGTTGAAAGAATCGACGCCGGACGACGGTCGACAGGCTCAGCCCTTCGATCTGTCGCTGCTCGATTGTCAACTCCGACAACGCGAGTTGTTCCGTGTTCGGTGCGGTTACTTTTTTGCGCGCCATGATCACGCCTCCGTAATGCGAATACGCGGGTCGAGGGCGGAATACGCTAGGTCAGCGAGGATGTTAAAGATGACGGCAGCGACTCCGGTAACGAGGAATACGCCCATGACGAGGTTGACGTCGACTTCACGGAGGCCCTGGTTGAAGAGTGCGCCCATTCCCTGCCAGGCGAATACTCGTTCGGTAATGATGGCACCACCGATTACCGCACCAAAGTCAAAGGCGACAATCGTGGCAATCGGAATGAGCGTATTGCGGAACGCGTGACGCATGATGACCGTGGTCTCGGGAAGTCCTTTCGCCCGCGCTGTGCGCACATAATCTTGGTTGAGGACCTCGAGCAACGTTGCGCGGGTGTATCGCGTGTATCCGGCAACCGAAATAATCATGAGCGCGGCAGTGGGAAGAATGAGGTGTGTCGACGAGTCGAGCATGCGCATCCACGTGTCTTCACTATTCGCGAGCACCGGAGTGTTTGCGCCGATCGTTGAAATCACGCCAGAACGCAGCGGAATGATCTGAACGTACTCTCCCCAGCGCATGAACATCTGGTCCAGCACGAGTGGCGCGGTGGACAGAGCGCCCGTAATCGCCGCGACACGCATCGCCTCTGGGCGGTCATCTCCGCCGAGGAAGAAGCCGGCGGCCCCCCCGAGACCCGCGAGGAGCACCGCGACGAGCACAATAGCGAAGGGGTTGTTGAAATAGAACCAGATGAACTGAAGCGGGTACCACATCGCGACGACCGCAAGGACTGTCGCTCCGACCGAGTACTGCAGGGTTCGTTTCGTCAGATTTGACGTCATGAACAACAGCAGGGCACCAAGGCCGATCCCGAGAAACGCGACGCCGACGATGCCAATCGACGGGCTTTTCAGCCACTGCGTGATGTCGAGAAGAATCAGAATCCCCGCCGTGAGAGCGAAAGATATCCCCGTCGTCCGAAGTCGTAGCCGCAAGTGTCCGCCGACGACCGCTTGGACCACCAGCGCGAGGACGAATCCAATCGCAAGAGCGATCCCCCACGGGATGTGCGGGTCCCCCAGGAATTCATTGAACCGAATCGCACCGAATTCCTTGAGGAGAACCGCGACCCAGAAGATCGGGAGCGAATAAAAGATGAAGGCGGCGAAGGTCACGGTGTAGTCGTAGCCGCTGTACTGGCGAAGTGCGGTGGTCATGCCGATCGCGACACCGAACAGAATCGACAGGACCGTCGCGAGAATCACGAGAGACAGCGTCGATTGCATTGCGTTACCCAACGCGCTGGCGACCGGTTCGTCACCGCGAATCACCGAGACACCCAGATTGCACTGGCCGATGACACAGCTCGCCGCTCCGCCGAGCCACTTGAAATACCGGAAGAACGGGGGGGTGTCCAGGTCAAGTTTCTCGGTGAGCGTCGCTCGCTTCGCAACCGACGCTGGATCGTTTTGCGTTCGAAGCTCTTCGAGCGGGTCTCCCGAATTCGCGGTGAGCATGTAGACAACAAAAGACGCGACGAGCAACACCGCGAGCGTCGCCGCAAGGCGACGAGTGATAAAACTGAGCATGCTCTTCCTGCCTACAACCGCATCGTTGAACGCTGACACTACTGTGCCAATACTAGCCACCTACACCGCACCCGCGTATACCGACGCAGTTAAACGGCGAAGGGCCGGGCGTTTTCACGCCCGACCCCAGCCTTGATGCGGTGAAACGGTTACTGCGCTGCAGCAGCCGGTGCCCACTCCCAGAAGTTCCAGAAGTAGTTCGGCGACAGCGGGTTGTTGACAACGCCGGCCAGTCCGTTGTCCCACCAGGTCAAACCGGGGAACTGGAAGATCGGCAGCGACGCAGCGTCGCCCCACAGAGCAGCCTCGACGGCAGTCTGCAGTTCAGCCTGCTTGGCGGGGTCGAGTTCCGTCTCGAGCGCCGACAGGTTTTCGTCAACCGTCGTGTTCGAGTAGTCCTGGAAGTTCGATGGCTTGCCGGTTCCGTACTGCTGGTCGTTACCGGTGATCGCGAGGCTGGTCGAGCTCCATGCGAAGATGACCGCGTCGTGAGGGTTGATCTCGTAGACAGACGGGTCGGTGAACTCCCAGTTCGGCTCCGACGTGTCAATCACGTTGAATCCGGCCTTGAGGGCGTTCGCCTGGATGAGTTCGAGTTCCTGCTGGCGACGTACGTTGCCCGTGGGGTACCAGAACTTGACATCGATCGGCGTCGTGATTCCGGCGTCGGCAAGAATGCCCGTCGCCTTGTCTACGCGCTCGGCGTCGGTTCCCGAGTAGAAGTCCGAACCGTTGGCGGCAACGATGCCCGCGTAGTTGGGCGATCCGGGGATCGTCAACAGCGAGTTGCGAAGCTCAGCGTTGGGGTTCAGCGGCTTGATGATGGTTTCGAGGATCTGGTCGCGCGGGATCGTCAGCAAGAATGCCTGGCGAACTGCGAGAGCCGTAGCAGCGTCTCCGTCATACGTCGCGGGGTCGAACGGTCCGCCGTTGTTGAAGGTGAGGTCAACGTGCTCGTAAGCAGCTTCGTCACCACCAGCGAAGGATCCGTTCTGGAGTCCCTCGACGAGCGCGAGCAGGTCAGCCGTGGGCTGTCCCGACGCTGCCTGAACATCACCGTTGTCAACAGCCTGAACTGCTGCGGTGGGGTCTGCGATTTCACGAATCGTGATGCGCTCGTACTTAGGCGAAGGGCCCCAGGTGTAGAGCGGGTTCGCCACGAGAGTCACGAACGAGTCGGCAACAACTTCTTCGACTCGGTAAGGACCGTTCGAGAGGAACAGGTTCTTCGCCGCACCCGTGGTCGGGTCAGTGTCCGCCGCGGATGCGTCGGTCATCTGGTAACCCGTGTTCCACGCTTCTGCAACGGGCGCGAGCCATGCTTCGTCACCAGTCATGACGGCTTCGATAAACTTGGCTTTTGCTTCTGCAGCGTCGGTGATTTCGGGATACGCCATCATGACGGTGCCATGCGCCGAGACGCCGACACCGAAGTTGATCTCCCAGTCCACGTAGGCCTTGTCATAGACGAACTCGAGAGATTTTCCATCGACCGTAGGAATGGTCGACGCGAGGTCATCGCGAGGCGCAGCGTGAAGGAACAGGTACGAGTCATCGGCGTTCTTGAAGAAACCGAAGCCAGCAACCCACGAGAGGAGCATGTCGGCACCGTCAACAGCGACACCATCTGACCACTTCACAGCGTCGTTGATCGTGTACTTGACCGTGAGCGGCTCATCGCTGGTCTTTTCATACGAACCGAACTCTTCTTGTAACTGAAGCGCCGGTGTCGCGTTGTAGTAGTTGAATCCGGAGTTCGCAATGTACAACGGGATCGAGTTCGCGACGTTGTTGCCGCTGGCCGATGCCGAGTTGAACTCCGATGCAATGTCATTCCAGGCGACCGAAATGGACGTCCCTTCGATGACCTCTGATTGGTACGGAAGCGCACAACCGGAAAGAACGAGGACGCTCGTTCCGACGGCGGCTACCGAAGCGAGAATTCGCTTGGTTTTCACTGATTTCCTCCTAGGTGGGCACGTTGGTTGAAGGCCGCGCGGTGCGCGTTCCATACCCGTGTTCTGTTCAGACTATTACTTTTTTGACCCAAAATGTCAAGCGCTATGAAACGGTTAGGTTAGTAAGCGTCTAATTCTGATCTCGCATTACGGCGAAAGGAACTGCCAATGACCCGCACGAAGTGGGAAATCCTCGTCGTTTTGCTTCTGAGTTACGGCATGTCGGCACTCTATTCCGTCGTTGGAATCGCGAATCGCCTGAGCCAACCAACACCACTGTCGCAGCAAACCGCGACACTCAACCGGCCGCTTGCGACTCAAGAACTGTTTGACCTCATCTATCAGGTGCTCGGCGTCGTCGCGGGTCTCGCTCCCGTCGCACTCGTCGTGTGGCTCGTGTGGCGAGATACTCCGCCGCGCCTCGGTGCTCTCGGCATCGGTTGGTCGGATGGTTTTTCGTGGCGGAAAATGCGACACGAGATTGCCGTTGGTTTTGGCCTCGCCGCACTGATCGGCATCCCGGGAATCGGCGTCTACCTTGCCGCGCGTGCCCTCAACCTGGGAGTGACGGTCGTCCCCACCGCTCTTGACACACACTGGTGGACCGTTCCCGTTCTCATCCTGTGGGCTCTTCGCGCCGGAATCGGCGAAGAGGTCATCGTGGTCGGATACCTATTTGATCGGCTCAAGTCGCTCGGGTGGACACCGTGGGTCATCATTACCGCAGCCGCCATTCTTCGCGGCACGTACCACTTGTATCAAGGGTTCGGTGGGTTCGTCGGCAACATCGCAATGGGTCTTGTTTTTGGGGCGCTCTACGCGTGGCAACGAAGGCTCGCCCCGCTGGTTATCGCGCACGTGATCATCGACACCGCTGCGTTTGTCGGTTACCCGCTCGCGATTGGTCTGTTGCCCGGCATTTTCGCCTAAGAAACCGACGGTGTTGTCTTACTCGGCAAACGCCGATGGGTCTGGGCAGGCACACGCAAGGTTCCGGTCACCATAGGCACCGTCGACACGACGGACCGGCGGCCAGTACTTGAGCTGGTCTGCTCGCGAGAACAGACCTGAGACCGTGTCAGAGATGACGCCACGGAACGGATAGGCGGCGACCTCACGGGAATACGGGTGTGCCCATTCGCCGGAAATCAGGCTGTCGGCGGTGTGCGGAGCGTTGACCAGCGGGTTGTCGTCCGCAGGCCATTCGCCTGCGCCGACCGCGTCGGCCTCGCGCTTGATACCGATCATCGCCTCGATGAATCGGTCGATTTCGGCGAGGTCTTCACTCTCGGTTGGTTCGACCATGAACGTTCCCGGGACGGGGAACGACATCGTCGGTGCGTGGAAACCGTAGTCAACTAATCGCTTCGCAACGTCATCGACCGTAACCCCTGTTTCCGCGGTGAGCGGGCGGAGGTCGAGAACACACTCGTGAGCAACGAGACCGTTTTCACCCGCGTACAGCACGGGATAGTGCTCGCGCAGTCGCGCGGCGACATAGTTCGCCGACAACACCGCGGCGGCGGTCGCCTGGCGGAGTCCGTCAGAACCCATCATTCGAACATAGGCCCACGAGATAGGCAGGATGCTGGGGCTTCCAAAGGGAGTGGCCGCAACCGGACCACCGGCGTGGACGAACGGTCCGTTGCCGCCCGTTGCCGAATCAAACGCAGGGTGGGCTGTCGCTTGAGCCATCGGGTGACCCGGCAGGAACGGCGCAAGGTGAGCCTTCGCAGCGACGGGACCGACTCCGGGCCCGCCTCCACCGTGTGGGATAGCAAACGTTTTGTGCAGGTTGAGGTGCGAGACGTCGCCGCCGATATCGCCGTAGCGGGCGAATCCGAGAAGCGCATTGAGGTTAGCACCGTCAATGTAGACCTGACCGCCGGCGTCGTGAACGGCCCCCGTGATCTCGCGGATTCCATGCTCGTACACACCGTGCGTCGACGGGTAGGTGACCATGAGCGCCGCCAGATTGTCGCCGTGCTCGGCGATTTTGGCGCGAAGGTCGTCGATGTCGACGTCACCGTTGTCACGGCACGCCACGACCACAACCTTCATTCCCGCGAGAACAGCAGAGGCCGCGTTGGTACCGTGGGCGCTCGATGGAATGAGGCAGGTGTCGCGGTGAACGTCGCCGCGGGACAGGTGGTACCCACGAATCGCGAGCAAACCGGCGAGTTCGCCCTGGCTTCCCGCGTTCGGCTGGAGGCTGACGGTGTCATAGCCCGTCAGTTCGGTGAGCCACTCTTCCAGCTGCGAGATGAGCAGGAGATACCCCCCGACGTCCGCTGCCGGCGCAAAGGGATGGACCCCGCCGAACTCGCGCCACGTGACGGCTTCCATTTCGGTTGCCGAATTGAGCTTCATCGTGCACGACCCGAGCGGAATCATTCCGCGGTCGAGCGCAAAGTCCTTGTCCGCGAGGCGCTTGAGGAAACGCATCATCGATGTTTCGCTGTGATACGTGTTGAACACCGGGTGAGTGAGGATGTCGTCCGAACGAAGGAGTGCGCTCGGGACGGCCGTATCAGAAACCACGGCAACCGTGGTCGATGCCGCTTCGGGTGCGAGCCCAAAAATCGGGTCGATCAGGACGTCATCGCCGCCAGCCAGAATGCCCGTTGCGAAGCCCGTGGACAGTTCATCAAAACTGATCTGAATCGTGTCAGCGTCCGCGACGTGAAGCAACAAGCCCGCGGCATGGGCGGTGGCTGCGAGTGCTGCTGCTTTGCCAGGGACCCGAACCTGAACGGTGTCAAAGAAATCGGTGTGGACCACGTCGTGACCAGCGGCCTGTGCGCGGCGAGCGAAACGGTTCGCTTTTTCCGAGACATTGATCGCGATTTGACGGAGTCCGGCCGGGCCGTGATAGACGGCGTACATTGCGGCGAGGACAGCGAGGAGCACTTGTGCCGTGCAAATATTCGAAGTCGCCTTGTCGCGACGAATGTGTTGTTCACGGGCTTGCAGAGTCAAGCGATAGGCGGGTCGAACGTCAGCGTCACGCGAGACGCCGATCAAGCGTCCGGGCATCTGCCGTTCGAGTCCCGCGGCCACGGCGAAGAATGCCGAGTGCGGTCCCCCGAAGCCAAGCGGAACGCCAAAGCGCTGCGACGAACCAACAACGATTTCGGCGCCCTGCGAACCGGGCGAGGTGAGAAGGTTCAGCGCGAGCAGGTCGCTCGCAACGACGGTCACGCCGCCAACACCCTTGACTGCCGCGATGTCCGCCGAAATGTCGCGAACGCGACCAGACGATCCGGGGTATTGAATGAGTGCGCCGAAGGCACCGTCGGCAACCGCTGAAGCGGCTTCTCCGTTGGCGAAGTCAACAAACTTGAGTACGACGCCGATTGGTGCGGCACGGGTCTCAAGCACAGCTCGGGTTTGAGGGAACACATCGGCGTCCACAAGGAAAACATTTGATTCGCTGCCAGAGACGCGGCGTGCCATGAGCATGGCCTCGGCCGAAGCGGACGCCTCGTCCAGCATGCCCGCATTCGCGGTACCCATCCCGGTCAGATCGCAGACCATTGTCTGGAAGGTGATGAGTGCCTCGAGACGGCCCTGCGCAATTTCGGGCTGGTAGGGCGTGTACGCCGTGTACCACGACGGGTTTTCAAAGATGTTTCGCTTGATGACGCTCGGCATGACGGTGTCGTAATACCCGAGCCCAATCATGTTGCGACCCACGGTGTTCTCGTTGGCGATCGCGCGAAGTTCGGCGATGGTCTCGCGTTCACTGGCGGCCGCGGGGATGCGCGACAGGAATGTTTCTTGGCGGATTGCGGGCGGGACAGCGGCGTCCATCAGTTCGTCCAGCGACGAATATCCCAACGAGCCGAGCATGACGCTCTGCGCGTCCCCGGTGACGCCGATGTGTCGGTTACGGAAATCGCTCATTCTTTACTCCGCAATCAGGGCAGCGTAGGCGTCGGCCGAAATGAGATCGCCAAGACTCGACACACGGACCGAAAACAGCCAACCGGTGCCGTACGGGTCAGAGTTGACGAGTTCGGGCGAGTCGACGACGGACTGGTTTGCTTCGACGATGTCGCCCGAGACGGGTGCGAACAGTTCTCCGACGGACTTGGTCGATTCTGCCTCGCCGACGACGCTGCCGGCGGTGATGGCCCTACCCACCTTGGGGAGGTCGACGTAGACGATGTCGCCGAGAGCGTCGGCGGCGTACTGGGTGATTCCGACGACAGCGAGATCGCCGTCGATTCGAACCCATTCATGTTCACTGGTGTATTGAAGTTCGGCGGGAATGCTCATGCGCGTGCCTTTCGAGAGTAGAAGGGAAGTGAAACAACGGTTGCAGGAATTGCGGTTCCGCGAACATCGATGTCGACGACCTTACCAAGTTCGGCAAAGTCGGGTTCAACGAGCGCGAAAGCGATGGGGTAACCCAGGGTCGGTGACAGTGCGCCACTCGTCACCGTCCCGATCGTGCGGCCATTCGACTGAACGGCGTAGTCGGCGCGGCCAGCTCGTTTTCCGTCCGATTGCAGTCCAACGAGGACAGCGGCGCCTGCTGATACCCCGGCCATGACGCCGTCCCGTCCGACGAAGTTGTCCTTGGTCTGATCGACTGCGCGGGCGGCGTTGACTTGAACCGGCTTGAGAAAAGTGTTGAGTTCGTGACCGTACAACGGCATTCCCGCTTCAAGGCGAAGGGTGTCTCGACACGCGAGCCCGCACGCTTGAAGCCCCCGAGTCTCACCGGCGTCCGTTGCGGCCCGCCACAATTCGGCGGCGTCCGTTGCGGGGATGTAGATCTCGAATCCGTCTTCACCCGTGTAGCCGGTCCGGCCAATCAACACCGCGGTACCGCGGAACGTCGCCGAAAGGCAACGGTAATAGCCAAGTTCCGCTAGGCCGTCCACCTCGAGCCCGTCAATGTTGTCGAGGATGTCGAACGAGTTCGGACCCTGAATCGCGACGAGTGCGACAGTGTCGGAATCGTCCCGGACCACACATTCAAAACCGCGTGCTCGTTCGCGAATCGCCTCAACGGCGACAAAACGATTTCCCGCATTGGCAACGACCAAGAACTCTTCATCGCCCGTGCGGTACACAACGAGGTCGTCAAGAATGCACCCCTCATCGTTCAGGAGGAGCGAGTACTTTGCACGGCCGAGGGGGATGTTCGAGAGCGTTCCCGAGAGGGCGAAATCGATCGCCGCGCCGGCTCCCGGCCCGACCATGTAGATCTCGGCCATGTGCGAGAGGTCGAAAATTCCAGCTGCAGTTCGAACCGCGTGATGCTCAGCGAGATCTGACGAATAACGGACGGGCATATCCCAACCAGCGAAATCAGTGAACGACGCTCCGAGTGCACGATGAATTGCATCGAGTGGAGAGAGTTTGAGGGATTCAGTCACCAAGACTCCGAAAGTCGACACGTTGCCGGCGATCGGCGACGGGACTCCCCCTCTGTTTCTGTGCCTGAGAGTTTCGCGCGAGTTGCACACTTTCCCCTACGGCGGAAGCCTGGGCTTCGCTTTCCAGAGTGACCTGACGATGCGGTACACGTACCTGAGAGATTGGCGGGGAGGCTTGCTCCTTCGGTGACCGGCTCGAAACCGGTCTCTCCCGCATCGATGAGCGGTCGTCTTAAGTTGTGATCAAAGTCTAACGCCAAAACCACTGGAGAGTCAGGACCAACGCGACACTGTTCGCGTCGGTTAAGGGCGAGCCACTTCTGGATCCGGGCGAGTGACGGCACTGATCGACGCCGCGCCGACCAACAGAATTACCGGCACGAGGAACGCGCCAAAGATTCCGGTCACAATCGAGATTCCGCCCAGCACGGGTCCTACTCCGAGATTGGCGAAGTACACCCAGGTCCATAGCGTGCTTTGTGCTTGAGTAAGCGTCGATTTGTTATCCGAAACAGCTGAAACTGACATTGCGATGGACAGCGAACCACCCACTCCCCACAAGAGCACGGCGACGTATTCGACCGGAGCGAACGGCGCGAACGTGAAAATCCCAACCCCGACAGCACACAGCACCGAGGAATACAACACGACCGCCCGGCGGCCGATTCGGTCGACAATGCGACCGCCCACGACTCGCGAGAAAGCCATGCCCAGCGAATAGAGCGTGTACGCGAACGCAGCCTCGGCGGGGCTACGACCCGCTTCCGTCAGAGCCAGTGGAATGAATACCGCGGCAGCTCCCTCGGCGAACACAAAGACGAACGCGATAATCGAGATCAGGTGGGTGCGGCGGCGGCCTTCGGGCGTCTGCACGATTCGAACGGTTTTCACACCGCTTTCGTGGTCGGGATGTTTGCCGTGGTGTTTCGGCAAGCCAGACACTCGATACAGGGTCCAGCCGCCAATCAACACCGCCGTTCCGACCAGTTGCATCTCGATCGGGACACTGGCAAGAATCAAGAGGCTGGTGATCAACGCGCCGACGAGAACTCCGATCGAATAGCCGCCATGCAGCATCGGTAGTTTGCTCTTTGCCGATTCGCGATCCAATTCGGAAGCCTCGATGTTCGACACATAATCTGCCGCACCAAACGGCAGGCCGAAAAAGAACAGAGCAACGGTTGTGGCAATGAAGGAGTGCGTCTGTAACCCAAAAATTGCGGCAATAAGCGATATCGGCATCACGAGGTAGGTTCCTAAGGCCATCGCGCGCGATCCATATCGCTCAATGATTGCGCCTGACGCAAGGACACCGATGATTGCCCCGGCAGCGAACACAGTAGCGATGATGCCCATATCGGCCGTGGACACTCCGAGTGTGTCGCGAACATCCGGACCGCGACTCGTCCACGAGGCATTGAGAATTCCGCGACCAAAGAACATTGAGAAGACGGTCACAAACCAGACCGAGGAGCGGTACTGGGTAACCGTTTTTGTCATGGGTTCACCCTACCAACGTGGAAGGAGCGGGACTCCACGCTCCATGTAAGTCCCGCTCCTCGCGCCAATAACATCACAAAATTTTCCCGAGGCAGCGACACAACACGACTCTGTGGACAACTCGCGACCAGTCCTATTCGGGACGTTTCCAGTCACCGTCGCTCTCAAGAACACGCATTTTTGCGTCGATCAAGGCGGCGATGAGTTCGTCCGACAACGGCTCGTCGAGCGCGAAATGCAACGACCCGAGTGTCCTAACGAAACCCGTCAGTTCGCGATCGAGTTGACTCAGCACTCTGCCACTGTGGGGAAGATATGCGAGGTGTTTTGTGAATGCCGCGAACCCGGCCACCACTTTTCCGCCCACCGCGAAGGCCGGCATTTGGTAAGAAATCTTTTGTTCTGCGTCCGGAACGATTGCAAGGATTCGGCGACGCATCTCTTCCAACGTCGATTTTTTCGGTTCCGGAATGGCGGCAAGGTAGGCGTCGATATCGGCAGCACTCATGGCTTTCCTACCCCTCCGAAAAATGAAACTTTGCTACCCGTTTTCGGCGAGAAACGCGTCCACCGCAGTCTGCAGGAACGCAATGTCTTCTTCGGACGGCATCCCGTAGGTAACCTCGACGGTGGTTTCGCCCCAGTCAGCGTCGATATGTTGCTGCACAATCAGCCCGTTCGAGACGGTGTAAGTGGCGACAAAGGGGTCTTGGTCAGGCCCTTGGTCCAGAGTCGTTTGAAAAGTCCCGTCCGCTTCATTGAAGGTGAGGCCAAGGTCGACTTCTTGGCCCGCTTCTTCCGCCAGCGAGTAGGCATTCGACGCGTTGCAGGCGGCAAAACTGTCGGTCTCCCAAATCAGCGCGGGAACCCCGTTCTCGCCAACGTAAACGGCGTTGAAGTCTTTATAGGCAATCGATTTGGGAATCATAATGGCCTTTTGAGTGCCGTCCCAGCCGCTTTCTACGACACCCTCGGCACTCGCTTTGTCGCAACTGGCGTGTGCGATTTCGCGGAACGCCTCTGTGGCATCCACGGGCTCAGCGATTATTGTCGATGTCGGCGAAGTGCTTGGTTCCGGAATTGCCGACGGAGTTCCCACTGGTAACGCGTTCGAACATCCTGTGAGAATCAGCACCACCCCACAAACGACAGCCCCGCGCCAGTTGATTTCCATGCCTTAATACTAATCCGATTCACCCTCATTAGTCGGGAAATTCGCACCGACGTTCATGGAAAATCCCGGCGGGAAGCTAAACGTTGAATCGGAACTCGACGACGTCACCATCGTTCATGACATAGTCCTTGCCCTCGATTCGGGCCTTGCCCTTCGCGCGGGCTTCCGCAACCGATCCGCACTCGACGAGATCCGCGTAACCAACAACCTCGGCTTTGACGAATCCCTTTTCAAAATCAGTGTGGATGACACCGGCGGCTTGCGGCGCTTTCCATCCCTTACCAATGGTCCACGCGCGCGCCTCTTTCGGTCCAGCGGTCAAATACGTCTGTAGTCCAAGCGTGTCGAATCCGATACGCGCGAGCTGGTCGAGCCCGCTCTCGGTCTGACCCATCGACGACAGTAGTTCGCGGGCGTCGGCCGGATCGAGATCGATCAATTCGCTCTCGACCTTGGCGTCGAGGAAAACCGCCATCGCGGGTGCAACGAGTGCAGCCAGTGCCGCCTTCTGCGTGTCGTCGGTGAGGACTGCTTCGTCGACATTGAAGATGTACAGAATTGGCTTGGCCGTGAGCAATCCGAGTTCGCGGATCGGGCTCGCATCGAACTTCGCCTGCGCCAACGTTTGCCCTGCATCAAGAATTTTCTGCGCCTCGACCGCCGCGGCAAGGACGTCGGGCTCCATTTTCTTGCCCTTGACCTCTTTTTCGTAACGCGGAATGGCTTTCTCGAGGGTCTGCAGGTCAGCAAGAATCAATTCGGTGTTGATGGTCTCGAGATCGTCCTTGGGGTCAACTTTGCCCGCAACGTGGATGACATCGTTGTCCGCAAAACCGCGCACGACCTGGGCAATGGCATCCGACTCACGAATGTTGGCGAGGAATTGGTTCCCGAGTCCTTCCCCCTCTGATGCACCCTTGACAATTCCGGCGATGTCGACAAACGAGACTGGCGCGGGAAGGATTCGCTCACTTCCAAATATCGTGGCGAGGACATCGAGGCGCGGGTCCGGCAGGTTGACCACACCGATGTTTGGCTCGATTGTCGCGAACGGGTAGTTCGCTGCGAGAACGTTGTTGCGCGTGAGCGCATTGAACAGAGTCGATTTTCCCACATTGGGGAGTCCGACGATACCGATGGAAAGAGCCATTCGGCAAGTCTAAGCGAGGGTCACCGAGCGGCTCGCGCGGTGCGATTCGCGTAGGTCACACCAATCAACACAAGAGCTCCGCCAGCGAGTTGGGTGGGAGTTACCGAACCGCCGACGGCGATGACGAGAAGTGCCGTGAAAACGGGGATCAGATTGAGAAAAGCACCGGTTCGCGTGGGTCCGATGAGGCCGGACGAAATGTTCCAGAGGAAGTACGCTCCGGCGGAGGGGATGAACCCAACCCACAGAATGCCGAGCCAATCGAACCCGTCAAGATGTAGCCATGCGCCGTTTCCCAGGGCGATGTCGATGACCATCACGGGAATCATGATGATTCCTGAAATGCCCGCGTGGACGGCAGTCGCCGTGATGGGCGGCGTTGTGATGCGCGGGGACACCATCGAATAGGCGGTCCACAAGACGATGGCCACAAGCACCAGCACGTCACCGTACGAGACCGTGAACTCTCCCGCGATTCCTGTTCCCAACACGACGATGACAGCGCCAACAAACGAAATCGCGATTCCGATCACTGTTCGCGTGGACAAATTTTCGTTAAGAACGAACCGAGCGGCAATGGCGATCGTGGCGGGATTGAGCGAAATCAGAACAGCGGCGGTCACGGGCGAGGTCACGCCGAGCGCGTAATAGAGAAGCAGGGTGTATCCGACGTAGCCGAGCAGCGCTTGCACAACGTGGGTTTTCCACTCGCTAACAATGACAGCGCGGGTCGCCTTCTCCATGATCATGGCGAGTGGAACCAGTGCGATGAGAGAAATGAACCAGCGCATCCCAGTCAATTGGATGGGTCCGATAGATTCCAACACCACCGGCGCAAAAGCGAAGTTTGTGGCCCAAAAAGCCATCGCGAATACAGCGGGAACGTAAAGCCGAACAGAGCGCATCTCGCCAGCGTAGCGTTACATATGCGAGGTTTGTCTATTTGTTCGTACAATGTGACAACACGGCACTTTTGTTCGCTTGCGGGAGGGTGAGACATGAACGACAACGTCATGGCAAACCTGTTTGCTGACCTTGAGCGCTCTGGCCCAATTCCCCTCTACTACCAAGTTGAGCAACGAATCGAAAAAGCGATTATTGAGGGTGCTCTTCCCGCCGGGGCTCGACTCGAAAACGAAGTCGCCCTCGCTGGACGCCTCAGCCTCAGCCGGCCGACGATCCGTCGCGCAATTCAGGACCTCGTTGACAAGGGACTTCTGGTCCGACGTCGCGGTGTTGGAACACAGGTGGTCCATGGCCGAGTCACGCGCGGTCTCGAGTTAACGTCGCTATTTGATGACCTCAACAAAGGTCAACGGAAACCCACGACGCAACTGTTGTTCTACTCTGCGGACAAGGCGAACGACACGGTGGCCGATCGCCTAGGAGTTCCCATCGGATCGCCTGTGTTGCACATCCGCCGACTTCGTATCGCCAACGGCGTGCCCGTCGCGGTTCTCGAGAACTGGTTGCCCGAACACTTCCTTGACATCTCTGAAGGTGAGCTGTCCGTCACGGGGCTTTACGAAATCCTTCGAGGCCGTGGGGTCACAATCCGCGTCGCTAAGCAAAAAATTGGTGCACGCACCGCCAACGCCGCAGAAGCCGGACTCCTCGATATCGATCGCGGCGCAGCGCTGCTCACGATGGAGCGTGCGGCCTTCGACAACTCGGGGGTCGGCATCGAATACGCTTCGCACTACTACCGGCCCGACCTGTATTCGTTCGAAGTCACCCTGGTTGAGAAATAACCGTTTAATCAGAAAGCGGCGCAGGTTTCCCCACGCCGCTTTGCTGTGTTCGAACCTAATCCTGACGGATGACGCTGATTTCGTGGGTCAGCGTGTCGAGCTCGGCTCCACCCGCCATCGCCTGAATCAACTCGTCGAGCTGCACCTTTTCACGCACGAACGACGCGATCATGCGACCACGGTTGAGCAGGTAGAAGTGGTCGCCAACGAGGAACGCGTGGTGTGGGTTGTGGGTGATGAAAATCACCGCGACCCCGCGTTCACGCGCGGCGAGGATATATTTGAGCACAATTCCCGATTGGCGAACACCGAGCGCGCTCGTCGGTTCGTCGAGAATCAACACGTTGGCGCCAAAGTAGACCGCTCGGGCGATCGCAACGGCCTGACGTTCACCACCCGAGAGGGTGCCGATCGCCTGGTTTGTGTCGCGAAGGTCGATTCCCATGTTGAGGAGTTCGGCCTTGGCGGTTTCCTTCGCAAACTTCGTGTCGAGAATTCCGAGTGGCTTCCACCATTTCTTTGGTTCATTCCCAAGGAAGAAGTTTCGCCAAACCGACATCAACGGAACCGTGGCGAGGTCTTGGAACACCGTCGCGATTCCTTTCGACATTGCGTCACGCGGCGAATTGAACTCGGTTTTTTGCCCCGAGATCAGGAATTCACCTTCGCTCGCCTTGTGCACTCCCGACAGGATTTTGATGAGGGTGGATTTCCCTGCGCCGTTGTCACCCAGAACACAGGTGACCTGTCCGGGGAACACAGCGATGTCGACATCGCGAAGTGCGACGACGTTCCCGAAGGACTTTCCGACACCCTTGAGTTCGAGGATCGGATCAGCGGATTTCTTGGCGCTCATTTGCGGGCTCCCTTCGCCTGCTTCGACAGCCAGGTGTTGACCAGCACTGCCAGGAAGAGGATGACACCGAGGAATGTCGATACCCAGTCCTGGTCCCACAGTGCGTAAGGGATGCCGATGGCGGCAAATCCCATGATGATGGCCCCGATCGAAGCGCCGATTGCAGAACCCGCACCACCGGTGAGGAGCGTTCCACCGACCGCCGCAGCGATGATGTAGTAGAACTCTTGTCCAATTCCCTGCCCCGCCTGCATACCTCGCAGTTCGAGAAGCGTCATGCAGCCGACAAGCGCGGCCGCAACCGAGGTCAAAACAAAGAGTGTGATTTTGGTTCGAGCAACAGGGACGCCAGCGTTACGCGCGGCGTTGGGGTCACCACCGGAAGCGAAAATCCAGTTTCCGAACGTGGTTCGGGTCAACAGCCAGGTCGCAAAGATGGTGAAACCAATCCACCAAATCACCGAGACCTGGAACGACGCGCCCCCAAACTCAATCTTTGTTGCAAACCAACTCCGAGCGGTCTCGAAGCCCTCGCCCGTGTCTACGCCATCGACGCGAACAGTGCCCGTGATGAGTTTCGTGACGGCGAGGTTCATGCCCTTAAGGACAAAGAAGGTCGCGAGCGTCACGATGAATGACGGCAGCCCTGTTTTGATTACCAGATACCCGTTGGCGAGTCCGACGAATGCCGCGAACACGAGAGTCGTAAGGATGGCTGGCCACACACCCATGTTGGCTTCGCTGATGAGGTTTCCCAAGAGGAGCCCCGCAGAACCGACCATGACACCCGACGAGAGGTCGAACTCTCCGGCAATCATCAGCAGCGCGACGAAAATTGAGACGATTCCGATGGGGGCGGCGAACTTGGTCCAACCCGCGGCGCCTTGGAGTTGTGCGAACTGCCCCGTCGTGTCAACGACGGCGAAGACAGTAAAAATGACAAGCGCTCCGATGAGGGCACCCAGTTCGGGGCGGCGAAGTGCTTTGGTGAATAGTGAGATGCGCTGAACGCGTTCATCTGTTTTTACGGCGGTCATCGTTGACTTCACCTTTCTCGTTCGATATTTCTAAGAATAAAGGAGAGCGGCTGGCACCGGTTTCCCTGCGCCAGCCGCCCCCTTTTGTAATGCTAGAGACTAGCGCGTACCTGCTGCGACCAGTTCCATGACCTTGTCTACGTTGTCCGCGGTAACGAAACCGGGGCCGGTGTAGATGGGGAGTCCACCACCGAGCTCGTGAGCGTTGGTGATGTTGAGGAACAAGAGGACAACCGACATGTAGCCCTGCGCGTACTGCTGCTGGTCTACGGCGAAGGCCATCTTTCCGTCCTTGATTGCGGTGAGTGCGTCAGCCGACATGTCGACGGTACCGATGATCGCGTTGCGACCAGTGGCGTCCGAAGCAACGAGAGCTGCACCGGTTGCGATGTCTGCGTTGAGCGCGAAGATGCCATCGATGGCCGGGTCGGCCTCGAGTGCAGCCTGGATCTTGGCAGCCGAACCAGCGAGGTCAGCGAGTCCACCATCGATGTTGAAGTCAATAACTTCACCGGTGAAGGTCTCACGAGCACCCTGACAACGGTCGGTCAGACCCGAGTTCGCTGCTTCCTGAATGGGGCAGAGAATCTTGGTTGCACCGAGGTCGTTGAAACGAAGTCCAGCTTCGCGTCCAGCAACGATTTCGTCCTGACCAACGTGCGTGAACGCACCGAGGTCGCGGAACACCGACGAACCGGAGTTCATCGTGACGGTGGGGATACCAGCAGCGGCCGCGGCGAGCATTGCGTCCGTGATGGCTTCAGCATCGGGAGCCGATGCTGCGATACCCGAGCAACCACCCGCAACGCCAGCTTCGATGGTCGAAGCCTGCTTTGCCGAGTCGTTCGTCGATCCTTGGTAGTCAAGAGTGACACCGAGGTCTGCAGCAGCAGCTTCGGCACCAGCCTGAGCAACCGACCAGAACGTTCCACCGTCACCGTGCGTGTAGACACAGATTTTGATGTCAGCGTTGTCACCGGCAGCGGGAGCAGCGGTGTCGCCACCCGTCGCTGCGCAGCCCGCGAGTGCGAGCGATGATACTGCGGCGAGTGCCGCGAATTTCTTCCAGGACATTGAAGCCTCTCTTCCTTGAGTGATAAATTGTCCTTCGTGCACCTAGGGCGATGCACGACAACGTTAACTATGTCATATCAAACGCAGTTGTAGAATCAAGTTTGACATTTTTACGAAATAAACGTCGATGCCCGGGTTCCGACATCGTGGTCGAACCACCGAAAGGAAAGCACACATCATGAGCGCAAAGATTGCTGGCGCACCCATCTCGTGGGGTGTCATCGAAGTTCCCGATTGGGGCCACCAAATGAGTCAAGACCGCGTCCTTCGCGAGATGACGGAACTCGGCTACAGCGCCTGCGAATTCGGTCCGTTGGGGTTCTTGCCGGTCGAGGCCGCGGGTCGTGTTGCAACCCTTCGCGAACACGGACTTTCCGCCGTGGGCGGATTCGTCCCCGTCGTCCTGCACAACGCTGCCCACGACCCGAAACCCGAAATTCGCGCAGAACTCGAGGTGTTCCAGGCTGCCGGCGCCGAGGCCATGGTTCTCGCCGCGAGTACCGGCAGTGAGGGCTACGACAATCGACCCGTGCTCAGTGACGCGGAATGGCAGACACTGTTCACGAACCTCACGGAACTCGAGGCACTTGCCGCGGAATACGGAATTCTCGCAGTGATTCACCCCCACATGGGAACCATCATCGAATCGGCAGAAGACGTCGCGCGTGTTCTCGCGGGGACATCGATCGGTTTCTGCCTGGATACCGGCCACATGCTCATCGGCGGAGCCGACCCGGTCACGTTTGCCCGCGATCACGCGGGCCGCGTCAAGCACGTGCACGCAAAAGATGTCAACCTCGCGCTAGCGAACAAGGTTAAATCCGGCGAGTGGAGCTATTACGAGGGAGTCGCGGCCGGAATGTACGTGCCGCTCGGTCAGGGTGACGTCGACATCGCGGCAATCGTGAATTCTCTCGAGGCGGCGGGCTTCGCCGGCTGGTACGTGCTCGAGCAGGACTATGTTGTCACCGCCGAACCAGCAGAGGGCGAAGGTCCCATCATCGACGCACGAGCGAGCGTCACGTATCTGCGTTCCCTACTCGGCGAATAGTTAGTACCGTCGAACGGCCCGAGGGTTACCCCAGAGACCGCTCGCACATTAGACAGCTAGAGCTTGCCGTCAACCGACACGGACTTACCCGTGCGAGCCGATTCCGTGGCGGCGTCCGCGAGAATCAACGCGGCACGGCCGTCGTCGAACGTCGGGTTGTAGTTCTTCCCGTCGCGAATACCGTCGAGGAACAGCGCGAGTTCGCGCCGATACGACACCGCGTATCGAACGAGGAAGGCGTCGATGAATGGCTCGGCCTGTCCTGTGCCCGTGGCGTCGTATTTCTGAACGGTCGTCGGGGAAACGTTGTGGGCGTGAAACATCGCTTTGTCGCCGAAGGCCTCGAGTCGCTGGTCATAGCCGTATGCCGAGTGACGTGAGTTGACGATGACGATGATTTCGCCACCCCGACCTCGCATTGTGACCGACACCGAGTCGTAGTCGTTCTCGGCTTTGATGTCGTCACTAAAGACGTTCGTGCCGGCCGCATACACGTCGATGATGTCGGGCACAAAGTAGCGCGCCATGTCGAAGTCGTGGATGGTCATATCACGGAAGATTCCACCCGAGACCGCGATGTACGCGCGCGGGGCGGGGCCGGGATCACGCGACAGGATGACGAGCTGTTCGAGCTTGCCCGCTTCACCGGCGGCAACCCGCTTCTGGATCGACTCGAATTGAGGGTCAAAACGTCGGTTGAACCCAATCGCGATGTGAACCTTCGCCGCGTTTGCCTTGTCGCGAAGCACTTCCACCTTGGCGATATCGAGATCGATGGGTTTTTCGCACAGGACGTGGATTCCCTCGTCGATCGCGCGGTCGATCATGTCGAGGTGCGTGGGTGTGGGTGACGCGACGACGATGACGTCGACCTCGCCAGACTTAAAGACGTCTTCGGGGTCGGCCGTGACCTTTCCGCCGAACTCTGCCGCGAGCGCCGTCGCGCCGTCGATAAACGGGTCGCAAATCCAGGCGAGGTTAGCACCCTTGGTGTCAGCGATACTGCCCGCGTGCACCTGACCGATTCGGCCCGAACCGATGAGTCCGATATTCAGATCGCTCACAGCGTTCCTTTCGATTGTTAGGACAAATCTACAATATAGATACGCACTAACCCGAGGGAGACCCCATGGCACGAATTGCGATAACCGGCTCGACTGGATTCGTTGGCAGTAACATCGCCGAGTCCCTGATGCTGCTGGGGCACTCGGTCGTCGGGCTTACCCGAAACCGTTCAGGCTATACCGCGTCGTGGCCTCTGGTTGACGTTGACTATCCGTCCGACGAATCGATTTCACACGCACTCGACGGCGTGGACGCGGTCGTTCACTGCGCGATCGCGGACGACTTTCGGCGCCTACTCAACGACCGGGCGGCAGCCTACGACAATTACGTTGCCCTGACCGAACGGCTCGCGCGCATCGCGGACGGCAACGGGCAGAAGTTCATCTTCATTTCGACCGACTGGGTGATGGACGGAACGGGACATCGTGAACCCGAATCCAATCATGGCAACGCCATCAACTATTACGGATATCTGAAAGGCCTCGCCGAGCAAGCCGTTCACAGTTCACTGGAGGGCCGAGGGGTCGTCGCTCGAGTCGCCGGGGTGATGGGACGTCACCGAATCGCCGAAGCACCGAGGTTGCAGGACGTCGGCTTCGGCTTTTACGTCGACACCCTTGTGCGGTCACTTCGCGCAGGGAACGAGTTTCAGGTCTGGGGCGGCCCCAACGTCAACCAGATCACGACTCCGTCCCTCGCATCCGAAGCCGGGGCGCAAATCGGCCGAATCATCGATCGTAACGCGACCGGAACCTTTCACCTTGTCGGCGACACTGCGGTGACCCGCATGGAACTCGCCTACGCCGCCTGTGACGTGTTCGAATTACCGCGCAACCTTATTACCGAAGGTGAGCCACCCGCGGCAGAACTGTTTCCGGGTCCGGTTCCCGTGGATTCGAGTCTCGCTAACGAGCAAACCAAATCGGTATTGGGTCTCGGACCTCAGTCGCTTAACGACCTGCTTCTCGCGTTCCGCCGCGAAATCGATGGCGGAACCGTAAGTCCGCTGTCGCAGTCCTAGGCATCAAGGCAGGTACTTCTCTGTTCCGTAGGCGTAGGTTACGTACACTGCTAACAAATCAAAGGGGGTCTTCATCATGGCGGTCAGTGTGAAGGAAGTCGCGCGCGAAGCGGGCGTTTCACTGGGCACCGTCTCTAACGTGCTTAACAACCCTCAAAACGTGGCTCTGGAAAATGTGAAAAAGGTCAAAGACGCAATTCAGCGCCTCGGGTATGTTCGCAACGATGCTGCGCGCCAATTGCGTGCCGGTCGAAGTCGAGGAATCGGCGTCATCGTTCAGGACATCCGGAATCCCTTTTTTGCCGAACTGACACGCGGAGCAGAAGATGCGGCCACGGAGAATCAACTAGGAATCCTTATCGCCGATTCGGACTCCGACAGCGAGCGAGAAAGATTCATTCTCGGACTCTTCGAAGAACAGCGAGTTCTCGGAGTACTCGTTACCCCGGTCGGAAACGAGCTTGACATTCTGAAAGAAATGAAAAACCGTGGGAACACGATAGTCGTGGTTGACCAAAAATCCAGGGACAAGTCGATTAGTTCGGTTTCCGTCGATGACGTCGCTGGTGGCGCGATGGCCGTGACCCATCTCATCGAGACCGGCCGGCGTCGGATCGCTTTTGCAGGCGGGCCGCTCAGCGACCTTCCGATCGGCGAGCGCCTCAAAGGAGCCCTCAAGGCCGTCAAACGTCATGACAACGTGTCGCTCGAAGTTCTCGAGACGGACAATCTGACGGTCCTAGAAGGTCGTCGAATTGGGGAAGAGATAATCGCGCGACCTGCTCACGAGAGGCCCGATGCCGTTTTTGCTGCCAACGACTTGCTCGCGATCGGAGTTATGCAAGCAATTGTGGTGTCGCCGAATCTTTCGATTCCAGGGGATCTAGCCCTCATCGGATATGACGACATCTCTTTTGCCGAAATGGCAATAGTTCCTCTCAGTTCGGTAAGACAGCCTTCAGCAGACATCGGGAAGCACGCCGTGAAACTGCTCATCGAGGAATCGGACAACGGTCCTGATTCGCATCCGCAGCAGTTGGTTTTCCAGCCATCGCTTGTCATTCGCGAGTCAACAACGGAGTCGAGGCCGCGCAACTCTGTGCCCACATAAGTCGGTCAGAGTGTGACGTGAGACCGACACCTCGCTACGCAGTGAAAAAAATCTATCAAACAACTACCAAATGAAACGTTTCAGGTGTATATTCCGAGCAAGTGCATCAACGCCCCCACCACCACAGCCGCGTGCTGAAAAGGTTAAGGTTACGATTCGCGCACACTGTTAATTCACAAAATGTAAAGGAGCATTTCACGATGAAAAAACGACTCGCCTGGGTAGCGGCACTTGCCGCAATCCCACTCGTCCTGAGCGGTTGTAGCCCAACGGCAACGCCCACAGACACGGACACCGGTGCTACCGCCGATGTGAACATTGCCTTCATCACCCACGGTGCTCCTGGCGACACCTACTGGGATGTCGTCAAGAGCGGCGAAATCCGCGCAGCAGAGGACCTCGGCATCAACGTCACTTACCAATCGGATCCAGATCCCGTAAAGCAAAGCTCACTTATTGACTCTGCCGTCGCCGAAGGTGTCGACGGAATTGTCGTCTCGATGGCCAACCCTGATGGACTCAAAGACTCAATCACCAAAGCCATCGCCGCCGGAATTCCGGTTATCTCGGTTGACTCGGGCCTGGAACGATTCAAGGAATTCGGTCTGCTGACTCACATTGGGCAGAGCGAATACATCGCGGGTCAAGGCGCTGGCGAAAAGCTCGCGGCCTCTGGCGCGAAGAACGTCATCTGCGTAATCCACGAAGCCGGAAATGTCGGACTCGAAGACCGCTGTCGCGGAATTCTGGACACGCTCGGTGGTGCGGTAGAGAATGTACAGGTTGACATCAACAACCTCGCCGACGCGCAGAACACTGTCAAGGCTAAGTTGCTTGCGGACCCAACCATAGACGCCGTCGTCACCCTCGGCCCCCCGATGGCCGTTTCGGCATCGGCCGCATTGGACGAAGCGGGAAGCAGCGCAATGCTCGCGACGTTCGACCTGTCGGAAGACGTCACCAAGCTCATCGAATCCGGAAAGATTCTGTTTGCTGTTGATGCACAGCCGTACCTCATGGGATACCTCGCCGTGAACTTCCTCTACCTTCACAAGATCAACGGAAACGAAGTTGGCGGTGGAGAACCGATTTATTCGGGCCCCGGTTACGTGACGATTGATAACGTTGCCTCGGTAGCAGAGTTCGCCAAGAACGGAACCCGCTAAACCATGACGACCGTCAGCACCCAAAAAGATGACCGACAAATCATGTCGGGTCGGTTTGCGCGAATCTTGCGACGACCGGAGGTGGGCGCAGCTGTTGCCGCGCTCCTTATATTCACGTATTTTTCGAGCACCACAACGGCGTTCTTGTCCACCGCCGGTGTCTCGACGTGGTTGTATTCCTCCTCACTTTTTGGCGTGCTGGCGGTCGCTGGCGCACTCTTGATGATCGGCGGAGAGTTTGACCTGTCCGTCGGTGCAATGACAGGAACAACCGGGCTAATTGTCGGCATCATGACGACAGAGTATGGAACCAATATTTGGCTCTCCATCATCCTTGCCCTCATTTTTGCATTGTCCATCGGGGCCGCAAATGCGTACATCTCCATGAAGACAGGTGTGCCATCGTTCATCGTGACCCTCGCGGCATTGTTCATTCTGCAAGGAGCAAACCTCGCCATCACGAAGTTGTTGACCGGTACCGTTGCCATCCAGGGGATGTCCGACGTCGCCGGCTACGAATCTGCCAAAGCAATTTTCGGTTCAACGCTCAATTTCGGCGGTATGGACATCAAGATTTCGATTGTGTGGTGGCTCGCAATCACTGTCGTCGCGTCCTGGGTGTTACTCCGGACGCGAACCGGCAACTGGATTTTTGGCGTCGGCGGAGCTTTCACGAGCGCTCGTCAGGTCGGCATACCGGTCGTCAAGGTTCGAATGGGACTTTTCATGGCAACGTCGGCCGCCGGGTGGCTGGTCGGCATGTTGCAACTTTTTGGAGTATCTACCGTTCAAGCAACAACTGGATTAGGCCAAGAATTTAGTTACGTGATTTGCGCGGTCGTCGGCGGTTGTCTTTTGACCGGTGGTTACGGTTCCGCCATTGGCGCAGCCGTCGGCGCCCTGATTTATGGCATGACCCTGCAAGGGATTGTCTTCGCCCAATGGGATAACAATTGGTTGAAGTTCTTCCTCGGCGTGCTTTTGTTGCTCGCAGTCCTCGTCAATCTTTATGTTCGTCGGCGCGCGGGTGATCGATCATGACCGAAATTCTTTCCGTAAAAAACGTTGGGAAGTCCTACGGGACCGTTTTGGCAATCCGCGGCATTTCCGCAGAAGTGATTGCGGGTGAGGTGTTGTGCATACTCGGCGACAACGGTGCGGGAAAGTCCACACTGATCAAGATTCTGTCGGGAGTTCATGCTCCAAGCGAAGGAACCATGAACGTGAACGGAGTCGAGACGATACTCTCCTCCCCGCGCGACGCCCTCGATAAAGGAATTGCTACCGTCTATCAGGACCTCGCAGTCGTGCCGCTCATGCCGGTGTGGCGGAACTTTTTCCTCGGTTCCGAACTTCGCAAGGGCACTGGAATCTTCAAGCGCCTGGACGCAAGGGCGATGCGCGCCATCACCAAGCAACAGCTGGCCGAAATGGGAATTTCGCTCCGAGACGTGGAGCAACCAATCGGGACTCTCTCCGGGGGTGAACGACAGGCCGTGGCAATAGCGAGGGCCGTTTATTTTGGCGCAAAGGCGATCATCTTGGACGAACCAACGTCAGCTCTTGGAGTCAAGCAGGCGAGCGTAGTTCTCAAATACATCGCCAAAGCGCGCGACAGTGGACTCGGCGTCGTCTTCATCACTCACAATCCCAACCACGCGTATCCGGTCGGAGATAAATTCCTTCTGCTCAAACTTGGGGCAAGTATTGGGTATTTCGACAAGAGCGATCTCACCATCGAGAAAATGACCAAACTTATGGCCGGTGCGGATGAAATGTCGAACCTGGCAACCGAACTTGAGCGTAAGCCAGGCTCTCGACCCTCCAGGAAAAGTTAGAAGGAATAGTGTCCAAGGAAAACGGAATCTATGTTGCCAACGCCCCTGTCAGTTATGGTGCGTTTGAAGTCACGGTGGGGATAGACCCCAACGTTCCGGATGGTCTCGAGCTGCTCGACGCCGTTGCTTCTGGCGGCTACGACGGGATCGATTTGGGGCCCGTCGGCTATTTAGGAACCGGTGCAGATCTCGGACGGCGTTTAGCCGAACGAGGACTAGGCCTCGCTGGCGCTTACATTGAATTCACGTTTCACGACGCCGAGCGCGTCACGTCGTTGATGCCCGAGCTTGACGCGATGTTGGACACCTTTGATGCCGTCGCCCCGTTCACCGGCTCCCCCGCCCCACGGCCAACGATCGCCGATGCGGGAAGTGATGCGAGACATTCGGCGCCCGGCTCCGGAGCGCGCAATCCCGAATCGGGATTGTCGAACGAACAATGGGAGAAGTTCACAATAGGGATGAATCGCGTGTTGGAGAGATGTCGGGATAGAGGGTACGAGCCCACTCTGCACTGTGAAACGGGATCCTTTATTGAATCAACCACCGAGATAGAGAAGGTGTTGGAGTTGACCGACATCGATGTGTGTCTTGAAACTGGGCACCAGTTACTGGGTGGTGGTGACCCGCTGGACTTTTTCCGTAAGTGGACTCCACGCGTGAATCATGTTCACCTGAAGGATGTCACGACAAGCGTGTTCGACGAGATCGTCCGTATGTCGCAACCGTCCTCCGCAATTTGGGCAAACGAAGCGTTCCCTCGACTCGGTGAGGGCGACTTTGACGTTGCCGGTTTCGTCAGGATGCTCATCGCGAGCGACTTCCAAGGCTGGCTCGTGGTTGAACAAGACATTTTCCCCACCACGGTCGAACGTTTCGCCCAGGCAATCGACGACCAGCGAATAAATCGAGAATACCTCCACGCGTTGGGTGTCTAGGGAGGTGTTTAGGCTCGGGCTGGTTGGAGCTGGTCGAATGGGGCAAACCCATTTGGCCGCGATTTCGACGTCGACAACGGTCGCGGTCACGGCAGTCGTGGAACCTCGCGCCGAGGTAGCTGCGTCACTCTCGGCTCAAGGATTGACGACACATTCATCCTTGGAAGAGCTCGTCGCAGCGGGCGATGTCGACGGTTTCCTTGTTGCCACTCCCAGCGCATTTCACGTCAACGCAGTGCGGCAACTCGCGCCGTCCGGATTACCCATTTTGTGCGAAAAGCCCGCTGGATTGTCCGTCGCCGAGGCAACAGAAATCCAGCGCATGGTCAGCGATACTCACTCAAGACTCCAGATCGGGTATTGGCGCAGGTTTGTGCCGTCGCTTCGAAATCTGAAAGCTCGAATCGATGCAGGAACGTTCGGTCGCCTTCTCGTTATCCATGCGAGTCAATGGGATCACCGTCCACCCGCGCCCGAGTTCCGAAACACATCCGGCGGAATACTCATTGACATGGGGGTTCACGAAGTCGACATGATTCGTTGGATTAGTGGGAACGACGTGTTGTCGATCAGTTCGAACGATCTCATGAGCCAGGACAGCGGGGTCGTCGATCAGGATGCCGGCGTTTTCACGATGCGTTTGTCGGCAGAGACCATTGGACTCGCCACCCTCGGGCGGTTTTATCCTGATAAGGATTTCGTTGGAATCGAAGTCATGGGCGAGCTCGATCACGAGCGAATCGACATCATCTCTGGGGACGGTGGCGACGACGCGTTGATGATGGCACTGCGCGAACAAGCCGAAGCCTTTGCTCTCGGGGGCGACCCCAATGCGGCGACAATCGACGACGCGCTCGCGGCGCTGCGCGCAGTAAACACCACCACAGAAATGAGACGATGATGACTCGAGATAACCCCATTCGCATAGCAATCTTGGGCGCTGGAATAATCGCGCAGTCAATTCATATCCCCTCGCTGTTGAGGGCGGGTTTCATCCTCGACACCGTGTGTGACCTGTCTCCGTCGCGGGCAAATGACGTCGCCGCTCGATACGGAGTTCGCGGAGTCACCAACCCGACCGAGGTGTTCAGCGATTCCCGGATAGACGCAGTGCTGATTGCTACCCCAGGTAGCCACACAGAATTAACCATCTCGGCACTGGAAGCGGGAAAGCACGTCTTGGCCGAAAAACCTTTGGCCCTGAATCTCGCCGAAGTCGACCGAATTGAACAGGCTCATCGGGACAGCGGAAAAGTACTGCAAATCGGCTATATGAAAATGTACGACCCGTTGACACAACGCGCGGCGAACGCGATCGCGGAATTGACGGGCATCCGCCTAGTGCGAGTCACGGTTTCTCATCCGGCCGACGCACCCCAAATTCAGCACCTCCGCATGAAACCTCCCGTGAACGATGCGGACCGTGCCGAAATCGACCGCGCTAACAATTACGAGATCGAACAAACTGACCTCGTGCTTCCTGGGGCGACACCTGAATTTGGCGCTTACTTCCGAAACATCATTCACGGATCCGTTATTCATGAAACAAGCCTTTTGCGCGGTTTAGGCCTCGAACTCCCCACGGAATGGACAGCCGAAGTTTTTCCCCAACTTTGCGGAAGCGAACCGTCATCACTTCTCGCGATCGGAACATCGAAAGACGTTCGGTTCATCATCAGCTGGAACTGGCTCCCTGAATACCCGGAATACAACGAAGAGGTCAAGGTTCTGGCCTCGAACGGGCGAGTTGAGTATCACCTTGCCAAGCCCTATGTTTTGGAGGAACGAAGCCGATTGTTAGTTCAACGTCACGATGGGCAAGAACGACAAGACACGACGTACACCGAGATAAACGAAACCGGTTTTCTTCGACAATTGGTCGCCTTCGCCGATTCCGTGAACAACGGGACTCCCGTTCTCGCCAACCTCGACGGCGTGAGGGACGACATCACAACACTTACCGCAATCGCTCGCGCTGCGATGTAACCGTCACCCGAGCGCACCGGGGTTCGATTTTTCTAGTTCTGGGGGAAGCCCAGGTTGATTCCACCGTGGCTCGGGTCGAGCCAACGAGACGTCATGGTCTTTTCTTGCGTGAAGAAGTTGAAACCATACATTCCGTGGGCCTTCGAGTCACCAAAGAGAGACGACTTCCACCCGCCGAACGAGTAGTACGCAACCGGGACAGGGATGGGAACGTTGATCCCGATCATGCCGACCTGGATTTCGTTCTGGAATCGACGCGCTGCACCACCGTCGTTCGTGAAGATTGCGGTTCCGTTTCCGAATGCGCCGGCGTTGATGAGCGCCACTCCCTCGTCGTACGTCTTGACGCGAACAATCGACAAAACTGGTCCAAAGATTTCTTCGGTGTACACCTTCGAGGTGGTTGGCACCTTGTCGATGAGCGTGGGTCCGAGCCAGAAACCGTTGGGGTCTCCGTCGACCTCGATACCGCGACCATCGACGACCACGTCGGCTCCGTCCGCAATCGCGATGTCGATGTAGGACGCGACCTTGTCGCGGTGCTGTTCCGTGACGAGCGGTCCCATGTCGCACGAACGACGACCGTCGCCGATGACGAGCGAGCGCATGCGTTCGGTGATCTTCTCTTTGAGTGAGTCGGCAACGGGTTCGACGGCGACGACGACCGAGATCGCCATGCAGCGCTCGCCCGCTGAGCCGAATCCGGCGTTGATCGCCGAGTCTGCCACGAGATCGAGATCAGCATCGGGCAGGACGAGCATGTGGTTCTTTGCTCCGCCGAGTGCCTGGACGCGCTTGCCGTGCTTTGCACCGGTCTCGTAAACGTATTGAGCGATGGGCGTCGACCCGACGAACGAAATCGCGTGAACGCGGGGGTCGGTCAGCAATCCGTCGACGGATTCCTTGTCACCGTTGAGAACCGTGAAGACGCCGTCGGGAAGTCCTGCTTCTTTCCACAGTTCACCGAGCCAAATCGCGGCTGACGGGTCTTTTTCGGAGGGCTTGAGGACGACGGTGTTTCCCGCGGCAATAGCGATGGGGAAAAACCACATCGGGACCATCGCGGGGAAGTTGAAGGGCGAGATGACACCAACGACGCCGAGAGGCTGGCGGATTGAATAGACATCGACACCGGTCGACGCGTTCTCGGTGTACGAGCCCTTCACGAGGTGCGGAACGCCACACGCGAACTCAACGACCTCTTGGCCGCGCGAAATTTCGCCGAGGGCATCCGACAGCACTTTGCCGTGCTCCGAGGTCAGGATTTCGGCGAGTTCGCCCTTCTTTGCATTGAGCAATTCGCGGAAACTGAAGAGAATCGCTTGGCGACGAGCAATCGACGTATCGCGCCATTCGGGATAGGCCGCATGAGCGGTGCCAATAGCCTTTTCGATGTCGGCCTGATTGGCGAGGACAACGCGTTTGGTCTCCTTGCCGAGGGCGGGGTCGTAGACGGGTGCGGTGCGGTCGGTCGTGCCGTGGTCGCGTGCGCCGTTAATCCAGTGCGGGACGGTGTGGTTGGTCATGTTTGTTCCTTTTTCCTAAAGTCTACGAACCGTGGACGAGTTGTGCAGCGGCATCAACGGCTTTCGCCACGTCTCCGCTTCCGGGGTACAGCAACGATCGGCCAACGACGAGTCCTCGCACACCGGGAAGCGTGAGGGCGTTGGCCCACCGTTCGATGAGTTCGTCTTCATTGTCACCCGGGTCTCCGCCCAAGAGAAGGGTCGGAAGTGTCGTCGACGCCATGACGCGATCCATATCGGGAACGACAGGAATCTTGAGCCACGAGTAGGCGCTCGAGTTTCCGAGCCCCGCCGCGATGGCGACCGAGAGAATGACCTGGTCGGTCGAAAGGTTGTTCGTGATTGATCCGTCGACCCATTCGCTCATGAACGGCTCGAGCATGATGGGGATTTCGAGTTCTGCCGCTTCGCTCACGGCAAACGCCGTCGATTCGAGAGTGTCGGCCGTTGCTGCGTCCTTCAGGTTGATGCGCACGAGATTCTTGGCGAAGTCGAGGCCGTCACGCTGGATGGCCGGCATGTCGTAGGCCGTGTAGCGGTCATCCATCTCGAAGGACGAGCCGCGCAAACCCCCTCGGTTCATCGATCCGACGACGATTTTGTTGTCGAGGAGTCCGAGAAGTGCCAGGTCGTCAATGATGTCGGGGGTCCCGAGCACGCCGTCGACACCGGGACGGTCTAAGGCGATGGCGAGGTTAGTCAAAAGTTCGTAGCGGTTCGACATCGCTGTCGGGTTCGACCCGACGGCGAGCGCCCCACGAGCCGGGTGGTCGGCTGCGACAATCATGAGGCGGCCGTCGCCGGTCAGAAGTTCACGGCGCTGACGGTTCGCATAGACCTCGGCGAGGCGGCCGGGGTTCGTCGCGCGCACGTCGCGCAGCGCGTCAAAGTCGAGTTTTACCATTACGAGATCTCCTTCACGATGGCGAGCACTTCATCGGTGGTTGGCATCGCAGTTGAACATTCGAGGCGTGACGCCACAATCGCACCCGCCACGTTGGCGAAACGAAGTACATCAGCCAGTTCCCAGCCTTGAATGAGCCCGTAACACAGCGCTCCTCCGAAGGAGTCCCCCGCTCCAAGCCCGTTGACGACCTCGACGAAGTACGGGGGCACTTCCACGGCACCGTCACGCGTCTTGGCGAGAACCCCCTTGGGGCCCTGCTTGACGATGGCGAGTTCGATTCCTCGTTCGAGTAGGGCGTCGGCTGCTCGGTGCGGCTCGGTTTCTCCCACGGCGACCTGGCACTCTTCTTTGTTACCCACGGCAACGGTGACTTTGGACAGCGCGGATTCCGCTTCGACGGTTGCGAGTTCGGGGGAATCCCAGAACATTTCGCGGTAGTCGAGGTCGAGGATTGTTAGCGGCTGTCGCCCGCGAGCGTCCCACGCAACGTGGTGTGCCTCGCGCGACGGTTCTTCGCTGAGCCCCGTCAGGGTCGACCAATAAATGGTTGCGTCACGAATGGCGTCGAGGTCTAACTCCGACGCCTTGATCTCAAGATCAGGTGCTTTCGGCTCGCGATAAAAGTAGAGAGGGAAGTCGTCAGGTGGATAGATTTCGCAGAACACGACCGGAGTGTTCAATCCGTCGACTCCCGAAACAAATTTGTCACTGACGCCAAGCCGAATGAGTTCGTTGTGGACGAACTTTCCGAACGGGTCGTTTCCGGTGCGCGTAATAACGGCCGAGTTGAGCCCATGCTTGGCTGCAGCGACAGCAACGTTGGTCGCACTTCCGCCCAGAAACTTTCCGAACGACGTGACGTCCTCTAATCCAACACCAATTTGCAAGGGGTAGATATCGATACCGACGCGACCGATAGTGATGACGTCAAATGAGGTTGTCATGAGTCATAACTTTCAGTGTTTAGCGGCCGGGAATCTCGTCTTCTACCTATGTTAGGACATATTGGCAGGTTTCACCAGTCAAAGGCGCAAAAGTGGCACTCTGGGTGCGGAATACAGTAACTCAGGGGTGCTCACTGTCACACTGGGAACATGGACATGATCATCTATCTTGCAATCGGGCTCGTCGTCGGCGCTGTCATCGGAATTCTCGTCGGACGATACGTTATGGCGTCGTCGACGGGTGACGCGGTGACGGTCGCGGGGCTTGCCGCCACGACAGAACTCCAGCAACAGCGCATCGCGGAACTCCAAGCCTTCCTCGATGAATTTCGGGAAAAAGAGTCGAAGCGGGGCGCCGAAGACAACGCGGTGATGACCAAGTTGGAACCGGTGACGCTCATGCTCAAACAACTGGGCGATTCGGTACGCACCATGGAAAACGAGCGCGGGAACCAGTACACGTCGGTCGTTGACGCCCTGCGAATCTCGGTGGAAAAAACTGAGAAATTGACGGGGCTCACCGCTGGCCTCAAAGCAGCGCTCGGCTCTGGCGGATCCTCGAATGTCCGAGGCGGTTGGGGCGAACACCAACTCCGTCGACTCATCGAAGCCGCTGGGCTGGTTGAACACGCCGACTTCAACACCCAGGTGCAGGTCGACGCTCTCGATGATGACGGCAAAAAAGGCCGCCCAGACCTCGTTGTCCACCTACCCGGTGACCGCCACATCATCATCGATTCGAAAGTGCCCACCAATGCGTACATGGAGGCCGTCGACGCCGCCGCCGAAGGTCGCGACAACACGGCGCTTCTCAAGAAGCACGCCGCCGAGGTCCGCAAGCACATGAAGGACATCCACGATCGGAAGTACACCGTCAAGCTCAGCGGCAGCGCCGACTACGTGATCATGTTTGTCCCCAGCGAAACGATTCTCACGGCCGCGCTCAACGCTGATGCCGCTCTTTACGACGACGCACTCGACATGAACATCGCGCTCGTTTCGCCCAACGTCTTGTTTATGTCGCTTAAGTCGATCGCCTTCCTCTGGCACCAACAGGAACAGTTCGAGAAGGTTCACGTCATCGTCGACCTTGGCAAGGCGCTGTACTCCGAGTTCTACAGCCTTGCCGATCTCGTCAAGAAATTGGGCGACAACTTCGGCACCGCGTTGAATTCCTTCAACTCTGTCGTGAGCAAGATGAACGGCGGTTTGCTTCGCGCAGCTAAAGCTCTGCCTGGCTCGGCGAGCGCCGATATGCCGACGGTTACCCCCGTCACAAAGGCGGTCACGTCGCCGAAAGTCGACAAGTACCCGAAGCCGGATGCCGATGCTCTGGAATTAGACACCGTCATGAGCGTCAACGCTGACGAATTAGAGATTTTCGATGAGCAGACCACAATGGACACAGATGGAGAAGCAGACTCGAAATAAGGCCGCGCTCCGCGACAGTGTCGTCGCGGTGATTGGTGTCATCCTGATCGCGGCAAACACCCGTTCAGCCGTCTCGGGACTATCCCCCATTTACGACGTCATCAACCACGATGTTCCCCTCGGAATCGACGCCCGCGCTGTTCTTGGGTCGCTCGCACCGATTGGGTTTGTCATCGGCGGGCTATTGACACCGAGGCTCACGAGGCGAATCGGGCTCGAGTGGAACCTCGTCACACTGGTCGCGTTCATCGCAATCGGCCACGCCGTTCGCGCTTTCGCCACGGACTGGACGGTCCTCGCACTCGGCTCGGCTATCGCTCTGATCGGTTCGGGCATGGGCAACGTGTCGCTGCCCCCGACCATCAAGAAGTATTTCCCCCAGCACATTGGAGCGATGTCCGCGGCGTACATCACCTTTGTCTCGCTCGGTTCGGTCATCCCCCCGCTAATCGCCGTACCGCTCAGCGAGTCGATGTCGTGGCAGTTCACGATGGCGATTTGGGCGACGTTCGCTGCCATCACGCTCATTCCCTGGTTCGTTGAGATACGGTCGGGGCGCAATTCCGGCGACCCACTCGGCTCGGTTAGTGGCCCTAAACTGGCACTCGCGAAATCCCCCACCGCATGGGCAATCGCCGTCGCTTTCGCGGTGTCGAGCATCGCAGGTTATGGCATGTTCGCGTGGTTACCCGACATCGCCAAGGACGTGGTCGGGATGACCGAGATCGAAGGTGGGTTGATGCTCTCGGTGTTCGCCATCGCGGGAACCCCAATGGCGCTTGCCATGCCCCTCATCGCGGAGCGGATTCGAAACGTTGGCTGGCTCGCCGCGCTCGGTGGGCTGCTGATCTTCGCTGGGTTCGGGGCGATGCTCGTCGCGCCGACCGTAGCGCCCTACCTGTGGGTCGTCTTGTTCGGCGTGGGTCCGTTGTTGTTCCCTCTGTCACTCGTGCTGATAAACCTGCGCACCGAATCCACTTCGGCGTCACTCCAACTCAGCGCGTTCACTCAGTTCTTTGCCTACTCAGTCGCTGCGACCGTTCCCCCGCTCATGGGAATATCGCGCGCGATAACGGGGTCATGGAGCATCGCATTGGCAGGACTCGCACTTTCTGGACTCGCTGCCGGCTGGTCCGCGGTGATTTTGTCGCGAAACAACACGGTTGAATCAGAACTCGTCGCGAATTAGTCCAGCCAGCGCTCGGCGAGGTAATCCGAGTTCACGCGACGGACGGTGCCAGACCGCGAACGGAAGATTACGCTCTCGGTTCGCAACCATTTGCCCTCCGGGCGAACACCACGAACCAATTCACCGTCCGTGACGCCGGTTGCGACAAAGAACGTGTTGTCACTCGCGACGAGTTCGTCGGCGGAGTAGACATGGTCAAATTTGAGACCGGCAGCGAGACCACGCTCGCGTTCCTCGTCCGAGCCCCACTGGAGGCGACCCTGTATGAATCCGCCGAGGGCCTTGATCGCACAGGTGACGGCGACGCCCTCAGGGCTTCCGCCGACGCCGTAACACATATCGATTCGGTTGTCCGCGCGAGCCGCATTGATACCGGCGGCGACATCGCCGTCGAGAATCAACCGCGTGTGCGCACCCGCTGTGCGAATCTCTTCGATCGCATCGGCGTGACGCGGCCGATCGAGAATCGCGACCTTGATTTCATTGACCGGCTTCTTCTTGGCCTTCGCGAGGGCTTTGATGTTGTCCGTCAGCGATTGCGACAAATCGATGACCCCGTGCCCGTCCTCGTTCGAGACGAGCTTTTCCATATAGAACACGCTCGACGCATCGAGCATCGAACCGCGATCCGACACGGCGAGCATCGAAATCGCGTGACCGCGGCCCGCCGCCGTCAAGCTCGTCCCATCAATCGGGTCGACCGCGATGTCGCATTCCGGCCCATTGCCGTTTCCGACGACCTCGCCGTTGAACAACATTGGGGCGTTGTCCTTTTCGCCTTCACCGATGACGATGGTTCCCTGGAAGTTGACCGTGCCGAGGAACTTTCGCATCGCGTCGACCGCCGCGCCATCGGCAGCGTTCTTGTCCCCGCGACCGATGAACGGGTGGGCGCGAATCGCCGCCGCTTCCGTCGAGCGCACCAGTTCGAGGGCGAGGTTGCGATCCGGATGGGCGAACTGGTTTGTCATGAAAATCCCCTGTGTCACATGCACTGCGACGTCGTCGCGAGTGGATCGATGTGACTCCAGACTATCCGCAAGCCCCCAACAGTAGAATGAACCCGCGCTTGACCGACATTCCAAGGAGAACCATGCCCGTCGCGACACCGGACCACTACGCCGAGATGCTGGACACCGCAAAACAGAATGTCTTCGCATTTCCCGCGATCAATGTGTCGTCGTCGTCGACCATCAACGCCGTGTTGCAAGGGCTCACCGAGGCCGGTTCCGACGGAATTATTCAGGTCACGACGGGTGGTGCTGACTTCTTTGCCGGGCACACCGTTAAGGCACGCGCAACGGGCGCCCTCGCGATGGCACGGTTCGTACACGAGGTAGCAAAGTCATACCCCATCACGGTTGCGGTTCACACCGACCACTGCCCCAAGGACGCACTCGATGGTTTCGTTTTCCCGCTCATCGAAGCGAGCGAAGAAGAAGTCAAGGCTGGGCGTAACCCCATTTTCCAGTCGCACATGTGGGACGGGTCGGCTGTTCCTCTGGCCGAGAACCTCGAAATCGCCCAATCGCTGCTCAAAAAAACCAAAAACATCAATTCAATCCTCGAGGTAGAGATCGGTGTCGTCGGTGGCGAAGAAGACGGCGTCAGCCACGACATCAACGACAACCTGTACACGACGCTTGATGACGCGATTGCTATGGTCGAGGCTCTTGGGTTTGGCGAAAACGGCCGCTACATGGCCGCCCTCACCTTCGGAAACGTGCACGGCGTGTACAAGCCGGGAAACGTGAAGTTGCGTCCCGAGATCCTCGCCGACATCCAAGACGGTCTCGCGAAAAAGTACGGCACCGAGGCAAAACCCCTCGACTTGGTTTTTCACGGCGGGTCGGGCTCGACCGAAGACGAAATCTTCGAGGCTGTCCGCAACGGCGTCGTCAAGATGAACCTCGACACCGACACTCAGTATGCCTTCACCCGGTCGGTCGCCGACACGATGTTCCGCAACTACGACGGAGTTCTCAAGGTCGACGGCGAGGTCGGAAACAAGAAGGTCTACGACCCGCGTTCGTGGGGGAAACTCGCCGAAACGGCGATGGCGTCACGCGTCGTCGATTATGCAAAGCAGCTCGGCTCGGCCGGGCACGCACTGTCGCGTTAGGACACCCGCCCCCCGAGGGGACGATCGCTGTCGCCACGAAGTTCCTTCGGCAACGAAAACATGAGGTCTTCCGTCGCGGTCGTGACCGTCTCGATGTGCGCGAACCCGGCTGCGCGAATGTCCGCGAGCAGCTCGTCCACGAGATATTCGGGAACACTCGCACCGGACGAGATGCCCATCGTTGTTACGCCTTCGAGCCACTCTTGCTTGACTTCGCTCGCGTAATCGACCCGGTACGACGCGCGCGCGCCGGCCTCGAGGGCCACCTCGACCAAGCGAACCGAGTTCGACGAGTTCGATGATCCAACGACCAGAACGAGGTCGCAGTCGGGTGCAATCTTTTTGATTGCGACCTGGCGGTTCTGCGTCGCGTAGCAAATGTCGTCACTCGGCGGATCCTGCAGGTGCGGGAATCGGGCGCGCAAACGACGAACGGTCTCCATGGTCTCGTCGACCGACAGTGTCGTCTGCGACAACCAAATCAGATTCTCAGAGTCAGGAACTTCGATGATGTCGGCTTCTTCGGGGTTGTTGACGAGTGTCGTCTGGTCGGGCGCGTGACCCATCGTGCCTTCGACCTCTTCGTGACCTTCGTGACCGACGAGCAGAATGTGGAATCCCGAACGCGAAAATCGCTCCGCCTCGCGGTGAACCTTGGTGACGAGCGGGCAGGTCGCATCGATGGCCATGAGATTGCGGTCGAACGCATCGCTCTTGACTTTCGGAGAAACACCGTGGGCACTGAAGACCAGGTGTGAGCCGTGGGGAACCTCGTCGACCTCATTGACGAAGATGGCTCCGCGTTCCGTCAGCGACGCAACGACCTCGACATTGTGAACGATTTCCTTGCGCACGTACACCGGTGCACCGAACTGGTCGAGCGCTTTTTCGACCGCGACGACCGCACGGTCAACTCCGGCGCAATACCCGCGCGGCGCGGCGAGCAAAACCTTTTTCGGGGCGTCGGTTGCAACCTCAACCAATGGGGTGCCACGGACGGGGTGCGCCTCGCGCAACTGAATGTTGATTTGGCCGTTCGTCACTGTGCTCACGTGTCCAGTCTACGTTTCAGACGACGGCCGCGAGGTCAGCCATCGACCGCCACTCGACCTTGCCGTCGGGCCCCGTCGCGACGAGAATGAAATCGGTGCCCTCGCGAGGGTCGGGGACATGCAGCCTGACCGCGCTCTCACCGTTTTCCCATTCGACAATCAACCCGTTGTCGTCGGAGTCCCATTGGTACGTTCCATCGAATGCGCCGTGAGACGCGCGCAATCCGGCCAGATTGAGTGTTGCCTTCGTGAGAGGCTCACCCAGTGCCGCCTCGACATCCGTGCGCTCGCCAATCAGCGCAGACATCGTGAAGACGACGGGTACGTCGGTGAGCATCGCGATGATTCGATCCATGAAATCGTCGCCGTGATCGGTGCTCGGCATCGCATCGAGCACGATGGGCTCGACGTCGAAACCCGTCTCGGGAGTCATCACCACGAGGTCGCGCAGATAGAGCGGAATCATCCCCGCCGCGTTGTCGAGAGCTCCAATGTCGTCATAAACATACGTAACGGGACGCATCGGATTCCTTTCCGCGAGAAGGTTCCACAGTACCGTCCGCCGTCTGCGGTGGCGGGTACGGTTAAACCATGACGGACGCTCCCGACGACATGACGCCGCTGTCGGTGAGTGTCGCGTCGCGAGTCGCCCGCGACAAGATCGCCGCGTGGAAGTCGTTCTGGCTCGAGGGTGAAATCGCCGAGTGGAAGCCCTGGCAACAGATTGTCTTCTTCACCGTGAAAGACGAAACGGCCCGAATCGAGTGCAAAATCGACGGATCGAGCGTCACCGCGTCGGGTGAACAATTCAAGGCGGGCGACAAGATCCGCCTCTTCGGCCAATTCGACTTCTGGCCCAAGAACGGCGAAATGAAATTCGTCGCCAACACGATTCGCCACGAGGGGCTCGGCGACTTCCTCGTCGCCATTGAAAAGTTGCGTGCCACGCTTCAGGCGGAAGGCGCGTTTGACGAATCCCGAAAGGTCCCACTGCCGAAATTCCCGCGGTGCATCGGGCTTATCACCGCGAAAGATTCTGACGCCGAAAAGGACGTGCTCGTCAATGCGCGCAATCGCTGGGCCGACGTGCAATTCAAGACCATCTACACGGGGGTTTCCGGAGACGGTGCCACTTCGCAGATCCCCGGCGCTATCGCCCAGCTCGACGCTGACCCCGAGGTCGACGTCATCATCATCGCGCGAGGTGGCGGAGCGTTCCTCGAACTGATCGCGTTCAGTGATGAACGGATTGTGCGGGCTGCGATGGCGTGTGTGACCCCGTTTGTCAGTGCGATTGGCCACGAGAACGACCGACCACTTCTCGACGAGGTCGCCGACCTGCGGGCGTCCACTCCGACCGACGCCGCCAAACGAGTTGTGCCCGACGTCGCCGCGGATCTCGCCGACATCGACCAACTGAGAGCCCGAGGTCGCCAGATTGTGACGGCGGCGATCACCAATCAAATCGATCGAATTCGGCAGTTGGCCTCACGCCCGGTCATGGCGAGCCCCCTCGCGTACCTCGAGCGGCACGAAAACGACCTCGCCAATCTCGCCTATCGCGGTTCCACGTTCGTGGATTCGTTCATCCACCAGACGACCGACCGTCTGCACGGAATTATCGGCAAACTGCGAACACTGTCTCCGCAGAAAACCCTCGACCGCGGCTACGCGATCGTGCGAAATGCGGCGGGTGTCGTCGTCACATCCACGGCATCGGTTTCGACGGGTGACCCTCTCAACCTCCGAGTCGCCGACGGTGACATTGCGACGACCGTGAACTAACGAAAGGTAACGTTGAACCATGGCTGACAAACTTCCCGAGGCGTCGACCCTCACTTACGAACAGGCCCGTGACGAACTGGTCGCAATCGTGGATTCCCTCGAAAAGGGCACAGCGTCCCTTGACGAATCGGTCGCGCTCTGGGAACGTGGCGAGGCACTCGCAAAGCGCTGCGAGGAATGGCTCGCCGGCGCTCGTCAGCGGCTTGATGCCGCTCGAAAGCCCGCGGAGTGAGCTCCGCTCAAGAACGCCGCAATCGGCAGAACGTTTTCACGCTGATCGGGGCACTCCTCGCCTCGTTTGGAATCGTGCTCGTCATCGTCGTGATTTCGATTCGACCCAATCCGACCTCGCGCGCAGAAGTGGATTGGCACTCCGTCCACAACGACGCACCCAACTCCGTGCTTCTCGTCGACCCGACGTTTGCGGCTTCCGACGGCGATTGGTGGGCGAACCGAGCGGATTACCGAGCCGGCCGAAACCCCGAGTGGTACATCGGATTCGTTACCCCGACTAGCGGGTTTGTTGTCGTCCACGAATTCCTGGCCGACGTCTCGCCCGAGGTGGCCGAGGTGCTTGATGACGTCACCGCGTCACCCATCGTCATCGACGGTTCGATGTGGACACGATACGACCGGTCGGAACTTGAAAACCCCGGGAATTATCGACATGTTTACGAAATCACTCTGCCTTCGGGCGGTATCCTGATCGTGTCGGGCACGGCCGCCGTGAGCGAAATCGAACTCGTAGCGTCTCTCGCGCTCGAATCGGTGAACGTCCAGGTGACAGGAAAGGGCTGAGGATGTCTGCACAACGACCCGAGACCCCTCGCGATGCGTGGCATCAACTCGTGGCCGGTAACGGTCGCTTCATCAGCGGAACTCTTGCGCATCCCCGACAAGACGTCGACCACCGGGATGCGCTCGCCGACGGACAGCGGCCTTTTGCAGCCCTGTTCGGATGCGCAGATTCGCGTCTGTCGGCCGAAATCATTTTCGACCTCGGATTGGGTGACCTTTTCGTCGTCCGAAACGCGGGGCAAACGATTTCCCAATCCGTAGTCGGCTCGCTCGAATACGCGGTTAGCGTCCTCGGAGTAAGCCTCATTCTCGTGCTCGCCCACGATGATTGCGGGGCTGTGCGCGCCGCGATCGATTCGCGCAAGCCGGATGCGACCCCGTTGCCCGTCAACATTCGGTCGATTACCGACGCCATCCAACCGGCAATTGACCGCGTGCTCCTAGCCAACGCGACCAGTGATGTTAACGAGATCGCGGTCGACGCCGTCGGCGAAGAACACCTTCGTGACACGATTGCCGAACTGCTGTCGCAAAGCGAACTTGTCGGGGATGCCGTCGCAAACGGTAGCCTCGGTATCGTCGGTGCGACATACAACCTGCGCAAGGGTCACGTAATCCCCTCTATCGTCTTTGGCGACATCGACTAAACACTGAAGGAGTCACCGTGAGCGAGTTCCGAATCGAACACGACACCATGGGCGAGGTTCACGTCCCCGTCGATGCGCTGTACGGCGCACAGACCCAGCGCGCGGTCGAGAACTTCCCCATCTCGGGAAGCAGGCTCGAGCCGGCACAGATCGTCGCCCTCGCTCAAATCAAGCGCGCGGCCGCCATCGTCAACGAAAAGTTGGGCATTATCGCCGCCGACATCCGTGACGCTATTGTCGCGTCGGCCGACGAAATCATTTCCGGTCAGCACCACGACCACTTCCCCGTCGACACGTATCAGACGGGTTCTGGCACCTCTTCCAACATGAACATGAACGAGGTGCTCGGAAACCTCGCGACCACCAAGCGCGGCGGCGCTGTTCACCCGAACGACCACGTCAACGCGTCACAGTCGTCGAACGATGTGTTCCCGACGTCGGTTCACCTCGCGGTCACCGCGGCACTTCTCGGGGACGCAATTCCCGCGCTCGACCACCTCGCTACCGCCCTCGACAAGAAGGCGAAGGCGTGGGGAAAAATGGTGAAACCCGGGCGAACGCACCTCATGGACGCGACTCCCGTCACGCTCGGACAGGAATTCGGCGGATACGCCCGCCAGATTCGCCTCGGAATTGAACGAATCCAGTCGACCATCGTTCGCGTCGCCGAAGTTCCCCTCGGTGGCACCGCGGTCGGAACGGGAATCAACACGCCGGCCGGTTTCTCGGCCGCCGTGATCGCGGAACTCGCCTCGTCGACCAAGCTACCCATCACCGAAGCGAAGGACCACTTCGAGGCCCAAGGAGCCCGCGACGGACTCGTCGAAGCATCCGGTGCACTGCGGGTCATTGCGGTGTCGCTCACCAAAATCTGCAACGACATTCGTTGGATGGGCTCTGGCCCGAACACGGGAATCGCCGAAATCAACATTCCCGACCTTCAGCCGGGATCGTCCATCATGCCGGGCAAAGTAAATCCCGTCGTTCCTGAAGCCGTGCTCATGGTGTGCGCCAAGATAATCGGCAACGACGCAACCGTCGCGTGGGCGGGAGCCTCTGGCTCGTTCGAACTGAATGTCGCCATCCCGGTCATGGGAACGTCCATTCTCGAATCGATTCGACTTCTCGCGAATTCGAGTCGGGTGCTCGCAGACAAGACCATCGACGGGCTCGAAGCGAACGCCGAGCGCGCGGCGGCTCTCGCGGGCATGTCCCCCAGTATCGTGACGCCGCTCAACCGCATTATCGGATACGAAGCGGCCGCCAAGATTGCAAAGCATTCGGTCAAGGCCGGACTCACCGTGCGCGACGCCGTAATCGACCTGGGCTATGTCGAACGAGGCGAAATCACTCTCGAGCAACTCGACGCGGCTCTCGACCTTTTGTCGATGACCCGTCCCGGCGTCGCGAAGTAACGCGTGGATCGCGCGGCGATAGATCGGTGGGTGCGAACCGCCGCGCGCGTCCTTTTGGGTGTTGCACTCACTTTTGCGGGAATTAGCCACCTCGGCTCTGCCCGTGAAGAGTTTCAGGCGCAGGTTCCACCGTGGGTGCCACTCGACCCGGATTTCGTGGTCCTCGCCTCGGGAGTTGTCGAAATAATCTTGGGGCTGTCCCTCATGTTTCTCTGGCGCTGGAAGGCATGGGTCGGGATAATCGTCGCCGCGTTCTTCATCGCGATCTTCCCGGGGAACATCTCTCAGTTCGTCAACGGCATCGATGCGTTCGGGCTCGACACGGACGAAGCCCGTGGTATCCGCCTTCTCTTTCAACCGCTGCTCGTCCTCTGGGCGTTGTGGTCGACTTCCGCGTGGTCCCTCATTCGCACCGCGTGGCAATCGCGTTCACACCCAACTCGATAACGCTGTCTCGTGCATTTCATCCTCATGGCGAACTTCGACCCCACGCAGGCTGAAAGAGGCGTAGTGTGACGGCATGGAGTCTCTCGCTCTCCTTGTTACGCTGATGTTCCTGGCGGAAGTGCTGTTTGCGCTGGCAGTCATCGTCTTCGCAATCCTGTCGCGATTTCGCGGGCGATTCCGTCGAACCGCGTTGGTATTGCTTGTCCTCCTCGCTATCGAAACCGCGTGGGCGTTGTCGGTTCTTCCCGCCTTCGGGTTTCCGTCCCTCTTCGCTCTCGCCCTGTCGGCGGGAATCTCCTGGTGGCCGAAACGCCAGTCCGCTCGTCTGCCGCGCTCGTAGACTTCACTCATGTCCCAAAAACCCGCTCCGCGCCGTGCGTTCAAGCCACCCGTCGGCGACGTGTCCAAGTACGAGGACTTCGACGGAGAATGGCGTGGGATCGGGTTGGGCGCACCAGCACGGCGTGCACTCGTCGATGCGAAGTTATACAAAGTTTCCGACCTGCGCAAGATTTCCCTCAAGGACGTCGCCGAGCTTCACGGCATGGGGAAGTCAGCGATTGCACGCCTCAAGGTGATCATGGAGGCCAAAAAGATTCGCTTCCTCGAACCCTGACCTGACTGGCTAATCGGGCGGGCGGTGGCTAAATCGTGAACGCGGCGACAAAGGCATCAAGTGCGGCGTCCGAATCCCCCGACGCCCAGCCTTCGAGCCCCACGACCTTGTCAAACCCGAGGACATCAAGTTCCTGCGCAATTCGCGAATAGTTGATTTCGCCCGTGCCCGGTTCCTGCCGCCCCGGAACGTCGGCGACCTGAATCTCGCCGATCCACGGCAGAGCCTGCCGAACGAGTTCGACCAGGTTTCCCTCGCCGATTTGTGCGTGATACAAATCAAGGTTGAGTTGCAGGTGCGGGTTGTTGATGCTGGACACGAGTTCGATGGTGTCCTCGGCACGCGCGAACGGCGTTCCGGGGTGGTCCACCGCCAGATTGAGGTTCTCGAGCATGAACACCGCGTCATGTTTTTCCCCGAGGTCAGCCAGTCTCGAGAGCGTGTCCTGTGCGGTCCGGCGTTCGGCCGCCGTCACGGACTCACGTGGGCGGATCGCTTGCCCATCGCCGTCCAGCCCCGTTCCGTGAACGTTGAGTCGATCGGCGTCGATGATGCGCGACGCAACAATGGATTGCTCGGCCGTCTCGAGGAATCGGGCGATTCCGTCGGTTTCAAGCAGGTCACCCTCGATGTACCCGGTCATCGACGTGAAGTTCGCGCCAGTTGCGGCGAGTTCGTCCAAATCCTTGGTCGTCCAGTTCCAGATTTCGACCCCGAGTCCTCGCTCGTGAATCGCGCGCACACGGTCGACGAACGATAATTCGGTGAACAACATTTCGGCCGACGCGGCCAACACATACGACACGGGACTCCTCGGGGCTTGTTCGCTCAAACCTAGCGGAGCGTTCGCGCCAACCTACGCGATCTCGTAGTTGTCGAGAAGGTCGGTGACGAGGGCTGCGATGTCCGATCGCTCACTGCGCTGCAGTGTGATGTGACCGAAAAGATTCTGCCCCTTGAGCGCTTCGATAACGCTGGCAATTCCATCGTGACGACCGACGAGCAGATTGTCGCGCTGCGCAACGTCGTGTGTGAGCACCACGCGCGAGTTCTGCCCGATTCGGCTGAGGACCGTGAGCAACACGTTGCGCTCGAGCGACTGGGCTTCGTCGACGATAACGAATGCGTCGTGCAGCGACCGACCGCGAATGTGAGTGAGGGGCAGGACCTCGATGAGTCCGCGCTCGACGACTTCCTCCATCACGTTGTCGCTGACAACGGAACCGAGCGTGTCGAACGTTGCTTGAGCCCAGGGATTCATCTTTTCGTCGGCGTCACCGGGCAGGTAGCCGAGGTTCTGGCCTCCGACCGCGTACAACGGGCGGAACACCATGATCTTCTTGTGCAATCGCTTCTCGAGAACTGCATCGAGCCCCGCACAAAGGGCGAGCGCACTCTTTCCGGTTCCCGCCCGACCTCCGAGAGACACAATTCCCAATTTCTGGTCTTGCAGCATGTCGATGGCAAGTCGCTGCTCGGCGCTTCGACCGTGCAACCCGAACAGGTCGCGGTCGCCACGAACCAGTTCGATGTTTTTCGGCCCGACGACTCGGGCCAAAGCGGAACCGCGTTCGGAATGGACAACGAGGTTGGTGTTGCGGGGTAATTCCTCGACGAGTGTCGTGCGCAGTTCTTCTTTCTCGTACAACTTCTGCATCTCGTCACCCGACAGAGAGATCTCGGCGAGCCCGGTCCACCCCGAATCGGCGGCGAGCTCGGCGCGGTATTCCTCGGCCGCGAGGCCGATGCTCGAGGCCTTCACTCGCAACGGAAGGTCCTTGGACACGACGACGACATCGAGGCCTTCGTTCGACAGATTCAGCGCGACGGCCAGAATGCGGGTGTCGTTGTCGCCGAGACGCAACCCAGACGGAAGGGCAGTGTCATTCGTGTGGTTGAGCTCGACGCGAAGCGTTCCACCGTCCCCCACCGAAATCGGCATGTCGAGTCGCTCGTGCTTGATGCGCAGGGAATCGAGGTGCCGCAATGCTTGGCGGGCAAAATAGCCGAGTTCCGGATCGTTTCGCTTCTTTTCGAGTTCCGAAATGACGACCACGGGCAGGACAACCTCGTGTTCGGCGAATCGGAAAATCGCCCGCGGATCCGACAGCAACACCGACGTGTCGAGCACGTAGGTTCGCTGCACTGTGGCGGCAGATATCGAAGCGGAAGTGGACGATGCGGCGGTGGGGTTGGGCACTCAGTCTCCGTTCGGATGCGGCGGCAACCGCGTGGCGACAAGACCGTGTGGCCCGTTCGCCACGTGAATTACCTCATACAGAGAAACTACGACTCGCGAGTGAACGCCGTCGGTGTGACACGCCGAAAAACGAAGTCGTTACCTACCGTTCACGCACCGTATCGGCGCTGTCGGCGTGCAAAGTCTCGCAGAGCACGCAGCAGGTCGATCTCGCGTAGGTCTGGGCCGAGCGCCTCGACAAAGTACAACTCGGAGTGCGCGGTCTGCCACAGCATGAAATCCGAGATGCGCTGTTCACCCGATGTGCGAATGACGAGGTCGAGGTCGGGTTGACCCGCGGTGTACAGGTGGTCCGAAATGTTGTCGAGCGTTATGTCATCGGCGAGGGTGTCGATCCCGAGTCCGGCAGTTTCGTGTTTGCGAATGATGTCGCGGACGGCTTCGGTGATTTCGTGGCGACCGCCGTATCCCACCGCCAGGTTGACGTGCAATCCCGTGTGGGTTGCGGTCGAGTTCGCGGCGTTCTCGAGTGCCGTGCGCAGCGCGGTTGGAAGTTTGTCAGCGTCACCGACGTGATGCACCCGCCAGTTAGGGACGCGGGCGAGGTCGGTCGCGAGGTCCGCGATAATGCGAACCAGGTTCTTCAGTTCGGCACTGGGGCGACCGGTCAGGTTGTCGGTCGACAGCAGATACAGCGTGACAATCTCGACTCCAGCCGTGTCGCACCACTCGAGAAATTCACGCATCTTGCTCGCGCCCGCTTCATGTCCCTCGGCGATCGTGACACCGCCGTGCAATTGCGCCCAGCGGCGATTTCCGTCGATGATCATCCCAACGTGACGGGGTGGTGTCGTTTCGCGCAATTGGTTCTGGAGTCGCGTCGCGTACAACCCGTAGAGGGCCGACTTGATCGACGTCCGAAGCGACACTGCAGGTTACCCGTTGCCCGTTTCCTTGTCGACATCCGCGATGAGTTTGTCAACCGCGACCTCGGCGTCAATGTTTGCAACGGCCTCCTCGCGATAGCGCAAACGGCGCATTCGGCGGTTCATGTCCAATATCAGGAAAATCGCGGTGATGGCAACGGCCGCCGTAATGAGGAACCCGATGACGCCGGGAGTTACCCCATTCGGGTCAATCTCTTCGGCGAGGATCAGTGCGGTGTTCAAGGTGTCTCCGTTTCGCGTAGCCTGATTACAGAGTACCGAAGGGCAGTATGACATCCCCCCCAACACCTCCCGCGGGCCGCTACGGTGGCTCGGGTTTGTCCGTGCGTTCCGTGTGGATTATCGCGTCCGTCTCGGTGCTCGTGTTCTTCTCCTGGGTGACATGGGTGTTTGTGACAGACCCGACCACAGGAATCGAATGGGTCGCGTTCGAGTCGACCGGAGGCGAAACGTCGGCGATGGTGAAGTTCCAAATCACGGCACCCCCCGGCACCCCCGTCACCTGCGCGCTGCGCACCGTCGATGCGTCGATGGGCACGAACGGCTGGACGGTGAAGTCCTACCCCGCGTCCGACCAATTCACGGCTCAGTATTCCGAGACGGTGAACGCGGTCAGCGAGGTTTCCGGCATCGACGTCTATCGTTGCTGGCGCGACGACCGTTAGCCGTTTTGTTCAGAAGGGGCGGTCACGACTACCCTAGATAGACACCCCTTTAAAGGAGATTCTCGCCATGGCACCCATGTGGCTTACCCAGGAAGCGTTCGACCGCCTCGCGTTCGAGCTCGAAACCCTGTCGACGACTGGTCGCGCCGAAATTGTGAAGCGTATCGAAATGGCGCGTTCCGAGGGTGACCTCAAAGAGAACGGCGGGTATCACGCCGCGAAAGACGAGCAGGGCAAAATCGAGGCTCGGATTCGCGAACTGATCGACATGCTGAAGCACGCGCACGTCGGAACCGAGCCGGTCGATGCGTCGCGGGTGGCGTCCGGCACGATCGTGACCGCACACATTCACGGCGACCAAGAGAAATTCCTCCTCGGATCCCGCGAGGTTGCCGGAGACACCGACCTCGACGTCTACAGCGAAAACAGTCCCCTGGGCCAGGCCATCGTCGGCCTCGAGCCTGGCGACACCGCGACCTTCACCGCACCGAGCGGCGCAGAAATAGCGGTCGAGATTATCGCGATCGAGCCGTTCCTCGGTTAGAAGTCAACCCGGGGTTCGTAGCCTTCGGCGCGCAATGCCTCGAGCACCTGGGCCGCGTGGTCCGGTCCGCGCGTCTCGATGTGAATCTCGAGTTCGACCTGAGTGATCTGTAAGTCGGTACCGTGACGTGTGTGGGTCACCTCGACGACGTTGGCGTTCTGGTCGGCGAGGATTTCCGAGATTTTCGCGAGTTGCCCAGGGCGGTCGGGAAGGGGGATTCGCATGCGCATGTATCGACCGGTCGTGACCAGGCCGCGGGCGATAACGCGTTCCATCACCATCGGATCGATGTTTCCTCCCGACAAAATCACAACAGTCTTTCCGACCGCGTCAATTTTTTCAGCGAGGATTGCGGCGACTCCGACCGCGCCGGCGGGTTCGACAACGAGTTTCGCGCGTTCGAGGAGCATCACCAGTGCGCGGGCAATATCATCGTCACTGACGGTGACAACCTCGTCGACGGTGTCCTTAATAATGGCGAAATTGAGCGTCCCCGGACGTGCGACCGCAATTCCATCCGCGATGGTCGGCTTCATTTCGATGGTTGTCGGTTCACCGGCTCGCAACGAGGGTGGGTAGGCCGCCGCGTTCGTCGATTGGACACCGATGATTCGGATGGTGCGCCCGTTTGCCGCCGCGTGTTGCTTCATGGCGCTGGCGACACCGGAAATCAGCCCGCCTCCGCCGATCGGGACGATGACGGTTTCCACGTCAGAAACTTGTTCAAATATCTCGAGCCCGACCGTTCCTTGACCGGCGACGACATCAGCGTGGTCGAAAGGCGGGATGAAGACTGCGCCCGACGTCGCAGCGAATTCCTTCGCCGCCGCGAGCGATTCGGTGAACGTCGGGCCGAGAAGAACGACCTCAGCGCCGTAATCCTTCGTCGCCAATAGTTTCGGCAGAGCAACACCCATCGGCATAAAAATCGTCGCCTGAATACCGAGTTCCTGAGCCGCGAGAGCGACTCCCTGAGCGTGGTTTCCGGCGCTAGCCGCGACCACTCCGCGTGCACGTTCGTCGGGGCTCAACTTGCTCATACGGTTATACGCGCCGCGAATCTTGTAAGCGCCCGTGCGTTGCAGGTTTTCGCACTTGAGAACGACCTCTAACCCCAAAATTCCCGAGAGGTAACGTGATTCCTCGATCGGGGTCTCTTGGGCAACCGCAGACACGACGTCACGCGCGGCGATGAAATCCGCGAGTGTGGGGCCGGCGATTGCTGTTGTCATGTTGTGTTCCTTGGAAAACGCTACCGTAATAAGCATGACGACCCTCTCTGCCGCCGAGGCGCGACACCTTGCGCTGGTCGCCCAGGGATTCGATTCGTCACCGCGCGGGACCGTCACGGCCGAACACCTCGCCGACACGATCGCGCGTCTCGGAGTTCTCCAACTCGATTCGGTCAACGTCTTTGAACGCAGTCACTACCTGCCGATGTTCTCTCGCCTGGGCGCCTATGACACCGCGATACTCGACCACATGCTGCTCGACGCGCACGTCCCTGCAACTCACATCGAATACTGGGCGCACGAGGCATCGTTCATTCCGGTCGAGTCCTGGCCGCTGTGGCAGTGGAGAATGCTCGAGAGTCGCGAGCGCAACCTGCGACCCGACTCGTGGTTGGCGCAGCATCGGAAACTCGCGGACGAACTCCTCACACGCCTCCACTCGGAAGGTCCTGCGACGTTCAGCCAACTCGAGGGCAAGCGCGACCAGCGCCGAGGTAGTTGGTGGGACTGGAGCGACGTGAAACTTGCCCTCGAATACCTGTTCGAGGACGGCGTGATTACGGCGATTGGCCGCACGAACTTCCAGCGAATCTATGCGCCGGTCGCCGACGTCATTCCGCACGACATCCTCAACACAGTCGTCGACAAACCCGTCGCCCGACGTGCGCTCGTCCTCGACGCGGTTCGAGCGCTCGGCATCGGGGTTCTATCGGACATCGCGGACTACTACCGTTTCAAGGTCGCTCCGACCAAGGTCGCGCTGGACGAGTTGCTCGACGCTGGTGCGATTCAGCGCGTGACGGTCGATGGCTGGACCCACCGCGGCGAGTCCCTCGATGCCTACGTGGTGTTGGGAGCGGTCGTGCCCACGAAAGCACCGAAGGTGTCGACAATTCTGACGCCGTTTGACCCCATCACCTGGAACCGCCCTCGCGCGAGTCGCGTGTTTGGTTTCGAATACAAAATAGAGATCTACACGCCGGCGGCGAAGCGGGTCTACGGCTATTACTCGCTGCCGATTCTCATGGATGAAACGTTGGTCGGACGCATCGACCTCAAGGCAGATCGAAAAAACCGAACGCTCATCGTCAAGAGCGCGCACTGGGAACCGACGCGACCCACGGATGCCGCCGATCGCCTTTCCGAGGTCGTCCGACGGGCAGCCGCCTGGCGTGGACTCGAGAACATCGTGGTGGATGACTGGGGCGATGCCGCGGCCGAGCTGCGCCGAATCTTTTAGAACTTGCCGCCGATTTCGAGCAAACGACGGACGCGGTCGGCGATGGGCGGGTGGGTCGAAAACATGCGCTCGAGGAAGTTTGGCTTGTTGGGGTCAGCGATCCACATGTGTGCCATTGAGGCCGACTGGCGCTGAAGCGGCGCGGAATACTCCCCGAGTTTGTGAAGTGCGCTCGCGAGCCCTTCCGGGTTGCGGGTCGTCATCGCGCCGGTCGCGTCGGCGAGGAATTCGCGCTGTCGCGAAATGCCCGCTTGCACGAGAGCTGATACGAGCGGCGCAATCACCATGGCAATCAGCCCGAACACGAGCGACAGGATGGCCAGTCCGCCGTTGTCGCTGCCGCGTGAGTTTCGGCCTCCGTAGAACGCCATGCGGAACATGATGTCTGCGATGAACCCGAAGGCTACGACAAGTCCGAACACAATCGTCGACACGCGAATGTCGTAATTCTTGACGTGTCCCATTTCGTGGGCCATGACGCCCTCGAGTTCCGGGTCGGTCATGATGTCGAGAAGCCCGGTCGTGGCAGCGACGACAGCATTCTCGGGGTCTCGCCCAGAGGCAAAAGCGTTCGGCGCGGGGTCGCTAACAACATAGACCTTCGGCATCGGCATCCCGTTGGTGATTGAAAGGTTTTCGACAATCCGATAGAGGCGGGGGTTGTCCTTCTGTTCGATAAGCACCGCACCGGACGTCGCCACGGCAATGGACCCCGCGTTGTAGTACTGGAACCAGGCGTAGGCGCCAGCACCGACGATCGTCATGATCGTGATGGTCCACGACCCGTCGCCCGTGAAATAGGCGATGAGCCAGCCGAGTCCACCCAACAACACGATGAAGACGAGCAGGATGACGACAGTGTTCCGCTTGTTCGCGGCAATCGCGCTATACATCGAGGGCTAGAACTGTACTTTCGGGGGCTCGGCAATCGCGTCGGGGTTCTCAACCTCAAAGAAGTCGCGCATGCTGAACCCAAGTTGCTTCGCCCACACGTTGTTGGGGAAGACAAGAATCATGGTGTTGAACTCACGCACACCGCCGTTGTAGAAGCGACGAGAAGCCTGAATCTTGTTTTCGGTGTCAACGAGTTCCGCCTGCAACTGGAGGAAGTTTTCACTCGCCTTCAGATCCGGGTAGGCCTCAGCGACAGCGAAGATCGACTTGAGCGCCGCCTGCATCATCCCTTCGGCGGCGGCAGCTTCGGCCGGGCCTTGGGCGTTGACCGTTGCGGCGCGCGCCTTCGTGACGTTCTCAAAAACCGCCTTTTCGTGCTTGGCGTACCCCTTGACCGCTTCGATCAGGTTGGGGATGAGGTCTGCTCGGCGCTTGAGCTGAACCGTGATGTCACTCCACGCTTCCTCGACGCGAACCTTGAGAGTGATGAGGCCGTTGTAAGTCGACCAAAGGTAGAGCCCCGCGACAATGGCGAGACCGGCGACAACCAGAAGGAAAATTTGTGTTGGTTCCATGTGAATACTCTACGCTCGCGATGCCAGAGCACAACGGCTTTTTGCCCTGAGCGAAACGTGCCCCAACAGGGATTCGAACCCTGACTGTAACGATTTTAAGTCGTTTGCCTCTGCCGGTTGGGCTATTGGGGCTCCGCCACTAACTGGCTACTTGGCGGGACGAGATGCGTATGCCTGGAAGTAAGACTGCGGGTGTTCACGTAACGAGAGCGTTGTGGTGTCGCGACCGACGAGGAACTGCATGATCCAGCCGCCGACGACGCGGAATTTCCGTTCCCACATCGGCATCGCGAGACCGTGATAACCACGGTGCATGAGCCACGCGGGGAAACCCGTCACCGCAAACTTTCCTGACTGAAAGACCCCGTACCCAACGCCCAAACCGGCAACCGCCCCCAGGTTCTTGTGGACGTATTCGACGGGGGTTTCACCGCGTAGCACAGCGACAAGGTTTGTTGCGAGGCGTTTGGCTTGGCGCACAGCGTGTTGCGCGTTTGGAACACACATTCCTCCGATGCCCCCGCCCGTGAGGTCGGGGACGGCGGAGTTGTCACCCGCAGCCCACGCACCCGCGACGAAAGTTCCGTCAGCATTCGTCACTTGGAGCGTTGCCGACGACCGGACTCGGCCGCGCTCTTCGACAGGCAGACCCATTGAGTTGACGACGGGGTTTGCCATCACCCCGGCGGTCCAGACGATGAGGTCAGATTCGAATTTCATACCGTTCGACAACTCGACCAGGCCGCCCTTGGCCGATTTCAGCTGAGTGTCGAGGTGAACGGTGGCTTGACGTGACGCGAGGTTTCGCAGAACCCACTTCGAGGTCTTCATCGACACTTCGGGCATGACGCGCGGCATCGCTTCGACCATGTGGAACTTGGTGTCGTCAATCGTCAGTTCGGGGTACTGCTTGAGCATCGCCGTGGCGAGCGAGCGAAGTTCAGCGAACGTCTCGATTCCCGCGAATCCACCACCAATAACGGTCACCGTCAGAAGACGATCGCGGTCTTTACCCTTGGGCAGATTCGCGGCTTTGGCGAAGTTGTCGATGATTCGGTCGCGAACAGCGAGCGCTTCTTCGATTGATTTCATGCCGAAGGCTTCCTCCGCGACTCCCGGAATGGGGAAGGTGCGAGAAACGGACCCGGCCGCAACGACGATGTGGTCGTACTTGGTGGTATAGCTCTTGCCGGCAGAAGGTTCGATGGTCGCCGTCTTTTTAGCGTGATCAACCGCGACGACTCGTCCCTGCACAACGTGGGTCTTTTTTAGGTGACGACGCAGAGGCACGATGACGTGGCGTGCTTCGATCAAGCCAGCTGCGACCTCGGGCAGGAACGGGTGGTAGGTCATGTACGGAAGCGGGTCAACCAGTGTGACCTCGGCTTCGCCAGCACGCAGGTGCTTCTGCAACTTAAAAGCGGTGTAAAAACCGGTATACCCGCCACCGACGATAAGGATTTTGGCCACGACGATTACTCCTGAAATTTATGGGGACAACTGGTCAAATCTAGCGCGTTTCGGGCGCACACACGCACCGTTCGGGCGACCACGCGGCGGCGGCGAGCGCCGCATCCCCCACGAGGTTGACTCCTGGCCCGACTGCGAGACTGTGGGCAGCGAGCGCGTGCAGGCATTTGACTCGGGAGGGCATGCCCCCCGCACTGATTCCGTCGAGTTCATCGACTCGGCCGTGTGCGTCGCGGTCAGCGATGTACGCGTTGTGAGCGGCGGTGTACGCAGCGGCAAATTCCGAGTCCTCGGCCAGTTTGTCCTGTTCGGTCACCATGAAGCCGTTTGCTTCGAGCGTTGACAGTGCCGCGGTCGCTCCCGGGTGCGTCAAATAGTAAAACGTGGGAAACGGCGATCCGTCCGCCAGCCGAGGTTTTGTCGCCACCACGGTGGGGGCACCGCAAACGCATCGCGCGGCGACACCGACGACATCACGCATCGGCCGTCCCAGTTGAATCCTCATGATTTCGAGGTCGCGCGCACTCGCTGCGTCGATCGTCACTTGGATTTCTGTTCAGGCCTGGCCGCAAAGGCATACGACTTGACAAACGCGTCAACCCAGTCGATGTCGGTGGGTTGAACGGTTCCCAGCACCTCGTCTGACTTTGCGGGTTTAGCGTCAACGTCGTTGACAACGAGGTACGAGATGTCGCCGGGGTAGACAAACATAAGTCGTTCCCGCGCTTGCGCTTCGACATACGCCCGGTCGGTCCAGCGCATCATGTCCGCTTGCGCTTCGGCGAGGGTCGCTCGCGCAGCCGCCACCTCACGGTCGAGGTCGGCGATCCTCGCCTGTTGTTCGAACCAAATCTGGACGGGCTGCCACAGATTCACGACGGCAAACACGGCGATGATGAGCCCGACGATGACCGAGCCGCTCCGTTGCAGTTCGCGGTCAATAAAGTCATCGAGGCTCTGGCGCACGCCATTTCGCGCCCGACGCGACAGTCGGGTGGAACGTTCGGGGCGACGCGGCAAACTCATTCCTCAAGGGTAACGCGGGCGTCCCCTCGAACCCGTGAACGACTAGGCGGTGAATCGGGGGAACGCCGAACGACCCGCGTACACCGCTGCGTCGCCGAGCTCCTCTTCGATGCGAAGCAACTGGTTGTACTTCGAGACGCGCTCGCTTCGAGCGGGAGCGCCCGTTTTGATCTGACCACAGTTCGTGGCGACAGCAAGGTCGGCGATGGTGGTGTCTTCGGTTTCGCCAGATCGGTGCGACAGGACCGCGGTGTACCCGGCGCGTTGCGCCATGGCGACGGCATCCAAGGTTTCCGTGAGTGTCCCGATCTGGTTGACCTTGACGAGGATCGAGTTTCCGGCGTGACGCTGAATGCCGTCGGCGAGGCGTTTCGGATTGGTGACGAACAGGTCGTCCCCCACGATCTGGACCTTGGCACCCAGTTCGGCCGTGATGGCCTCCCAGCCGGTCCAGTCGTCTTCCGACAACGGGTCTTCGATCGTGATGAGAGGGTAGGCGGCAACGAGTTCCGAGTAATACGCGACGAGTTCGCCAGAACTGAGTTCGCGACCCTCGAAACGGTAAGAACCGTTCTCGAAGAATTCGGTGGCGGCGACGTCGAGTCCGAGCGCGATGTCTTTGCCCGGAGTGAAGCCCGCTTTGGCGATGGCCTCCATGAGCAGGTCGAGGGCCGCACGGTTGTTGGCAAGGTTCGGGGCAAATCCGCCTTCGTCGCCAAGACCGGTCGCGAAACCTTTCGACTTCAGTTCCGACTTGAGGGCGTGGTAGGTCTCGACACCCCAGCGGAGTCCTTCGCTGTACGACTCGGCGCCAATCGGCAGAACCATGAATTCCTGAACGTCGACGTTGGTGTCGGCGTGGGCTCCGCCATTGATGACGTTCATCATCGGGACGGGAAGGACGTGGGCGTTCGGACCGCCGAGATAACGGAACAGGGGCAGGTCTGCCGACAGGGCGGCGGCCTTCGCGACGGCCAGTGAAACCCCAAGAATCGAGTTCGCACCGAGTTTCGACTTGTTTTCTGTTCCGTCTGCCTCGATGAGAGCGGCGTCGATTGCGCGTTGTTCACTCGCGTCGAGCCCTTCGATCGCTTCCGAGAGAACGTCGATTACGGCTTCGACGGCCTTGAGTACACCCTTTCCGCCATACCGCTTGGGGTCCTCGTCGCGCAGTTCATAGGCTTCGAATGCGCCGGTTGACGCTCCCGACGGGACAGCGGCCGAGGCAACAGTTCCGTCGTCCAAGACGACATCAACCTCGATCGTGGGGTTTCCGCGCGAGTCGAGAATTTCACGGGCATCGACAAAGGCAATAGCGGACACAGGGTTCTCCTTGGTGGTGGTTAGTTCCAGATTAGGGCGTTAGTCGATGGTCTTCCAATCCAGGGTTTCTCCTGGATTAAGGAAGGCGTATCGACGGAATCCGTCCTTCTCGAGTTGATCGAGAATTGCGCGGGTGTTCTTTGACTTGTGAACGAGCCTGACGCGCAGACCCTCGGCTACGAGCAACCTTTTCTGGTCGATGAGTTCCGTCACCGACAAAGCGGGGTCGTAGATGATCGCGACCGCGTCCCAATCAACCGCCGATTCCGCGGTGACGAGGTCGACGAGTCGTTCGAACCCGAGCGAGATCCCGGCAGCGGGAACGTCGGTTCCGAGGAATCGACCGATCATGCCGTCGTAACGGCCTCCCCCGCCGAGCGAATACCCGAGGTCGGGGTGGGCGACCTCAAAGATCGCACCGGTGTAATAGCCCATCCCGCGAACGAGGAACGGGTCAAACACGATCGAGACACCGTGTCCAGCCGCTGCGGCGATGTCGGCGAGCTCGGCGACCGCAACGGGCGCGACTTCCGCGGGGAGCGCGGCCGTCATCGCCTCGAGCGTCGGAGCGGACGTCGGGTTCGAGTGTTGCCCCAGCAGCGCATCGAGCCCTGCGAGCGCCGATTCGGTCGCCCCGCGTTCCCGCAGTTCAGCGAGAACCCCGTCGGTGCCGATCTTGTCGAGTTTGTCGAGAGTGATGAGCGCCGAGCCGGTATCCGAAAGCCCCAGCGCGTCGAGCATGCCGAACAAGATTCGTCGGTCGTTGAGTCGAATGGTCGTGCCGGTGACCCCGAGCCGATCGAGGGTCGCGGCGGTGGCGGTGATGAGTTCGACTTCGGCGAGGATGCCCGGTTCGCCGATGATGTCGATGTCGCACTGCACAAACTGGCGGAATCGACCCTTTTGCGGGCGTTCGGCGCGCCACACCGGCGCAATCTGGATGGCGCGGAACACCGGCGGAAGTTCGGCGCGATTGGTCGCATAAAAGCGCGTGAGCGGGACGGTGAGGTCGTAGCGCAAACCCATGTCGACGAGATCGTCGGTGGAAGTCGCCGCCGCGATGTCTTCGTTGGATAGTCCGCGCTTGAGGATTCCGAACGCCAACGTTTCGTTCTCGCCACCGAGTCCAGCAGAAAGTCGCGACGATTCTTCGACGACGGGGGTCTCAATTTCGTCGAACCCGTTCGCGCGATACGACTCGCGAATGATGGCGAGAACGCGGTCTCGTGCCGACTTTTCGGCGGGGACGAAGTCGCGCATCCCTCGGGGTGGGTTCACCGTCGCCATTCGCCCATTGTTTCACAGTTCGACGGCGCTCTCCTGAACGCAGGTCACCGCGCGGTTTCGGTGAGACACTGTAAACATGAGCACTAACGGAGTCCCCCCACTGTTCGCAACCATCTCTGCCTCGATTCGGACAGGGATGTGGTTTACGCTCCTCGCCGTCATGGCTGGAACATCCCTGCTCATCGTGGCCCTCACCGTCGCAAGCGAAGCGGCTGCAGCCGCGGGCACGGATGCCGGTCGAATGGCCTTTTCGTTCGTGACCTTCCTCGTGCTCGTCGCCTTGCTGCTGGGTATCGCCACGGTATTCATCTCGATTCGCGAACAGCTAGGGCAACTTTCATTCCTGCACACCTATTTATTGACCGTCGTGGTTGGTTTGTCCTTTGTCGTTGTGGCCGCGCCCGCAATGTTGTGGGCGATTCTCTCGACCGCGGTCAGCTCGGAAGTGTGGCTACCGGTCCTCGGGACGACGGTCCTCGAAGTAGGCGTGATTGCGCTGCTGGTAGCTCTCGCTCACTGGGCACTGAAGTCGGGAAGCGTTGCGACGGTAACGGCGTTCACCCTCATCGCAGGAATCACTCTCGGCCCGATTCTCGTGGTGGCAACGGCAACCTTCGCGCCGCCCATCACACAGACGACCCAGACCTACTACATCAACTGGGAAGACGGCAATGAACCGCTCGATCCGGAAACCGGCTATCCGCTGAATCCGACGTGCGCAAAGGCACCGTCGACATCGACCGCGCTTCTCACCGATTACACGGGCGTCTCGGCGATCATTGCGACCAGCCCCCTTGCACTCGTCAGCGCGTCGATCACTCCGGCCATCGGTGATTACGTCATGCCGGGTTACGAGGACCAGGGTTTCGAGCCCCAGCCACCCATGCCGGCGATTGCAGTTCCGCTCGATCTTTTTTCCAGCGTCGATGTCGCATCGCGCTCATTGCAGATTCCCGTGAGTTCCGAGCCCATCATCGACGATGAGTGCGCGAAGCTTGCAGAATACGGAACGCCGTACCCCAATAACGGTCAGGCTGATCCGCGCGACATCATCGCCGAAACGCAGTCTGGTTTCGTTGCCGGGGCAATCGGCCAGGGTGCGTTTCTCGTCGTTGCGACGTTAATTCTCGCCATGATTCGGGTACGAACCCGCAAGTTTTAGCGCTCGGCGTCGGAGATAACCCGACGAACCGCGGTGCGCAGGGCACGTTCGGCGTCGAGTCCGTTGGCGCGGGCCGCCGACACAATCGCGACGAGCAGGTCCCCCAGGTCGTCCTCGCTCGTCTTCTCGGTCACGAGTTCTGACGGGGTCGGTAACTCGTCGAGTTTGCCGATGACCTTGTCGGCGAGAGCGAGTGCAGGCAAACCCTTGGGCAGCCCCTCAAATGCCGACGTCCGTTCGGGCTTCTCGGCGGCCTTCCACTTTTCCCAGTTCGCAACGACCTCGTCCGCGGTGTCGGCGGTGACGTCTCCGAACACGTGCGGGTGGCGGCCGACCATCTTCTCGCGGGCGACGCGAGCAACATCGTCGATGGTGAACGGGCTGTCGGGGTCAGCGGCCCCCAGATCGGCGTGAAACAACACCTGGTACAACACATCCCCGAGTTCCTCGACCATGTGGGTTCGATCGCCCGATTCGACGGCGTCGATGAATTCGTGGCTCTCTTCGATCAAGTACTTGAGCAGCGACTCGTGTGTCTGTTCGCGGTCCCACGCGCAGCCGTCCTCGCCGCGCAGCCTCGCCATCACGGCAATCAGAGCGTCAAGTTCGGGGTGGGTGGGGTCGCTCATGTGGTTTCACCATAGATGGCGTCAACGAGGTCGCGCACCCACTCGATGAGGTCGTCGCCCTCGCGCGTCGACATCGGGACAAGCACCGCCGACATCGCCTGAACGTATCGAGCACCCGAATAAAGTCGAACGAGCCGCGCTTGCCGGGAATCAAGAAGTTCGGGCCCGACGATTCGAAGGTTCGGGCCGGCGGGAATGAGTTCGGTGATGCCGAGTTCGGCAATCTGACGTCGAAGCCTCGACACATTGGCCAACGTGAGCACTTGCGCGGGTGGCTCGCCGTAACGGTCGCGCATCTCGTCGAGTTCGGTGTCGATCGCGTCGACGGCGGCCGTCGGGAACGCTGCGGCGGAAAGCTTTTGGTATGCCTCGAGTCGCAGGCGTTCGCTCTCGATGTAGTCCTCGGGGATTCGCGCATCGACCGGGATCTCGAGTCGCAGGTCATTCGACTCGGGCGCGGCCTCGCCCTTGAATTCGCCAATCGCTTCGGAAATCATCCGCAGATACAGGTCGAAACCAACACCGGCGATGTGGCCCGCCTGTTCGCCGCCCAACAGGTTGCCGGCTCCACGCAGTTCGAGGTCTTTCAGCGCGATCGCCATTCCCCCACCGAGGTCCGAGTTCTGGGCGATGGTCTTCAATCGCTCGTAGGCGGTTTCGCTCAGTTCGTGGTCGCGGTCATAGAGGAAGTACGCATACGCCCGTTCGCGGGATCGTCCTACGCGGCCGCGCAATTGGTGCAATTGGCTCAGTCCGTATTTGTCAGCGCGGTCGATGATGAGCGTGTTCGCATTGGGGATGTCAAGTCCCGTCTCGACAATCGTTGTCGACACGAGCACATCGAAACGGCGTTCCCAGAAATCGACCATGACTTTTTCCAGCGCAGCCTCCGGCATCTTGCCGTGGGCGACAGCAATTCGTGCGTCGGGAACGAGTTCAGCGAGTTTCGCGGCGACCCCCGGAATCGTCGACACTCGATTGTGCACGTAGAACACTTGCCCCTCGCGCAACAATTCGCGCTTGATGGCGGCGGCGGCTTGTTCATCTGAATACTGGCCGACATAAGTAAGGACGGGGTGGCGTTCTTCGGGCGGCGTCGCCAGGGTCGACATCTCACGGATCCCCGCAATCGCCATCTCGAGCGTGCGCGGAATCGGGGTCGCGCTCATCGACAACACGTCGACGTTGGTCTTCAGTTGTTTCAGCGTCTCTTTGTGCTCAACGCCGAAACGCTGTTCCTCGTCAATGACAACCAGCCCGAGGTCTTTGAACGAGATGCCTTTCGACAGCAAGCGGTGTGTTCCGATGACAACATCAACCGAGCCATCAGCGAGCGACGCAAGCGTGTGTTTCGCCTCGGCGTCGGTCTGGAACCTCGACAGCGGTGCGAGCGTCACGGGGAATCCGGCGAATCGTTCGCGGAACGTCTCGATGTGCTGTCGAACCAGCAGAGTAGTCGGAGCGATGATCGCGACCTGCTTGCCCGCCATGACCGCCTTGAACGCAGCGCGAACCGCGACCTCGGTCTTGCCGAACCCGACGTCGCCCGCGAGAAGGCGATCCATCGGAATTTCGCTCTCCATGTCGGCTTTGACCTCATCGATCGTCGTCAACTGGTCGGGTGTCTCGTGATACGGGAACGCGTCCTCGAGTTCGCGCTGCCACGGGGTGTCGGGCGGGAACGCGAACCCGCGGCTCGCGGCTCGGGCCGCATACAACTTGACAAGCCCCACCGCGATGTCGCGAACGGCCTTCCGCGCACGACCCTTCGTCGACGACCAATCCGACCCGCCCATTTTGGACAGACTCGGGTCTTCGCCACCGACATACCTCGACACGAGCCCCAATTGGTCGGTCGGAACGTACAACTTGTCACCGGGGTAGCCGCGCTTGCTCGGTGCGTATTCCAAAACGAGATATTCGCGCAGGGCTTTTTGTTTCGTCTTGGCCGAGATAACAATTTCGCGCTCAACGAGCGCGAGAAACTTTCCGATTCCGTGCGTTTCGTGAACGACGAAGTCGCCCTTCGTTAACTGAAGCGGGTCGACCGTGGCTTTACGTTTCGACGCGAGTCGAGTCGTATCGCGGCTGCCCCGCGTCTCGCGGCGACCAAAGAATTCCGTTTCGCCCATGACCGTCAGCGACGCGGCGGATATCTCGACACCATGGTCAATGGTCCCCTGCACCAAATAGGCGACACCCGTTTCGGGGTTGTCGGGCACGAATTCGACTGGACGAGCGGCGAGTCCCGCTTCTGCGAGCAGGTCACCGGCGCGTTCGAGCGTTCCATGACCGGCGGCGACGACAATGACAATCCCCTTCGCCGCGAGCCTCTCGCCAACAAAATTCACGGCGCCATCGGGGTCGCCGATGAACGACGGAATCGGCTTCGACTCAACCCGTTCCTCGAGCCCCGAGTTCAGCGCCGACATCGTGAAATAGTCGCGGCGCGCGACATCGGCACGGAACTGGTCGAACTCGACGAAGTCGGACTTGTCGACATTGATCGGCACAACACCGCCGTCCCCCACCTGGTTCCAGGCGGCGGCGAGGAATTCTTGGTTCGTGATACGAAGGCTCTCGGCGCGGGCGCGGACCCGGTCGGGACCGACCACGATGACGGTGGACGTCTCGGGGAAATAGTCCATCAAAGGCACGACCTCGTCGACAAGAACCGGCAAGAGCGACTCCATGCCAATCACGCCGATGCCTTCGGCGATGGGCTCGGCCATCGACCGCAGAGCCGGAATCGTGTCAGCAAGTTTCCGCGCCTTGGCGCGCACCTCGGCGGTCAGAGCAATCTCGCGAACCGGGGTGATCTCGACGGATTTGACTAACCCAAGCGAACGCTGGTCCGACACCGCGAACTCACGGATTTCGTCGATGTCGTCACCAAAGAAATCGACGCGAACGGGGTGCGCGGCGAGCGGCGGGAAGACGTCGAGGATTCCGCCTCGCAGTGCAACCTCACCTCGGCGCGACACGAGGTCGACACGTTGATAACCCAGTTCGACGAGCGACCGCGACACCTCGAGTAGGTCGCGCCGTTCCCCGACAGAAATCGTGAAGAGTGGCCGGTCGGCAAGGTCAGCGGCGAGCGGCTGCAGCGCCGCCCGAACGCTCGCAATGATGACTAGGCTCTCGATGCCGTTCCAGGCGCGAAGTGCTCGCAGCGTCGCAATTCGGTTCGCGACCGTTTCGCTCGACGGGCTCAGACGTTCGTGCGGCAGGGTCTCCCACGACGGGAAAATGAGCGACCGGACTCCCCAGGTCGCGAGCGACTCGGACATCGCCTGGGCCTCGTTGCCCGTCGCGGTGACAAGCAACACGAGTTTCGGCTCGCGACACATCGCGGCGATCAGGGGTGCGCGGGCACCGTCTTCGAGAGAGAGTGCCGGGCCTCGAAGTTGGTTCGCGGCATCCACCAACACCGATGCCACTCCCCGAAGACTCACCTCGACAGTCTACGGCTGGGCGAAAATCAGGACGGCGAGTGGTACCGCAGTTGCGCCTGCGCGAGGCCCTCAAGAACAATCGACTCGACGGCACCCGCGGCATCGGCGATGAGGTTCGGAAGGGTTTCGCGTTCGACCTTGGTGAAGGGTTCAAGGACGTGCACCGCCGTGTCTTTCTGTCCTGACGGGCGACCGACGCCGACGCGAACGCGCAGGAAATCAGCACCGATGTGGTCGATTGTCGAACGAACGCCGTTTTGGCCGCCGTGACCGCCGCCCGCCTTGATACGAACGGTGTCGAAGGCCAGGTCGATGTCGTCGTGAATCACGATGACGTGATCGGGGTCAATGCCAAAAAACTTCGCGAGTTGCCCGATGGGCCCACCCGACACGTTCATGAAACACAACAGCGTCGCGAGGATGACCCGATCAGTGCCGGGTCGAAAACGGCCCTCGGCGACCATCGCGATGGACTTGTGGCGCTTTGGCTTCTCGCCGATTTGATCGGCGAGGCTGTCGATCACGCGGTGACCGACGGAATGGCGATGCGCGGCGTAGTCAGGCCCGGGATTCCCAAGCCCGACTACGAGCCACGCATCGGTCATGATTATTCGGCAGCGCCTTCAGCGGCCGGTGCGGCCTCGGCAACAACGGGTGCAGCCTCGGTGCCGAGCGACTCGGCACTAGGAACAGCCTGGATAGCGACGATGATCGCCTCGGGGTCGAGGTGCAGTTTGACGCCGGCGGGAAGAGCGACGTCCTTCGCCGAGATGTGCGTGTGTTCGAGCATTCCGGTGACGTCGACCTCGAGGTGCTCGGGGATCTGCGTCGCTTCGGCCTCGACCTGGATGGTCTGGTGCTCGAGCATCGCAACGGTTCCGGGGAACGGGTGTCCGATAACCGAGACGGGGATGTTGACCGTAACGGTCTCGCCCTTCTTGACGATGACGAGGTCGACGTGCTCGATGACCTGACGGACGTAGTCCTTCTGGACGTCCTTCACGAGAACGAGTTCCTTGTTACCGTTCACGTCGAGGTCGATGAGCACGTTCTTGTGACGGACGAGGAGGCTCAGTTCGTGAGCGTTGACCATCACGTGACGCGGGTCTTCGCCGTGTCCGTAGATGACAGCGGGGACGTTTCCGAGTGCGCGAAGCTTCCGCGCCGCGCCTTTACCGAAGGACGCGCGTTCTTCGCCCTTGAGTGCAAATTGTTCAGCCATGATTGCCTTTCGCGGGGTGGTGACCCCTGGTTGGTGTTTCAACTCGAACGCCGGAAGCGTGAGGAGGACCAAGGTCGACCCACCGCGTCGATCACGGATTCGTAAATCCCTCGCCGAAGTTCGGTTTCAGCCTATCGGATAGGCTGGGAATTGATTTCCACGCGTTTTCTCTCTGGATTTCTCGAACGGAGTGTGAATGTCTCAGGCCAACATCGGTGTAGTCGGTCTCGCGGTGATGGGCTCGAATCTGGCGCGAAACCTCGCCAGTCGCGAGGGCAATCGCGTCGCGGTCTACAACCGTTCGTGGGACAAGACGAAACACCTCGTCGACGCTCACCCCGAAGCAAACTTCCTGCCGGCCAAGACGGTCCAGGAGTTCGCAGCGTCACTATCCACGCCCCGCACCGCGATCATCATGGTCAAGGCGGGCGCCGGAACCGACGCCGTAATCGACCAGTTGTGTGAGGTCTTCGATCCGGGTGACATCATCGTCGACGGCGGAAACGCGCTGTTCACCGACACGATTCGCCGTGAAAAAGCCGTGCGCGAGACGGGAATCAACTTCGTCGGCGCAGGAATCTCCGGTGGAGAAGAAGGCGCCCTGAACGGACCCTCCATCATGCCCGGCGGTTCCGCCGAGGCGTGGGAAACGCTCGGGCCAATCCTTCGGTCGATTGCGGCGGTCGTCGACGGTGAACCCTGTGTGACTCATATCGGAACCGACGGCGCCGGTCACTTCGTCAAGATGATCCACAACGGCATTGAATACGCTGACATGCAGCTAATCGCCGAGGCGTACGATCTCATTCGTCGTGGAACGGGCAAGTCCCCCGCCGAAATCGCCGACGTGTTCACCGAGTGGAACAAGGGCGAACTCGAGTCGTACCTCATCGAAATCACCGCCGAGGTCCTCCGTCAGGTCGACGCCGCGACGGGCAAGCCTCTCGTGGATGTCATTCTCGACGAGGCCGGTTCCAAGGGCACCGGAGTATGGACCGTTCAGACCGCCCTGTCACTCGGAACGCCCGTTTCGGGAATCGCCGAGGCGGTGTTTGCTCGCGGACTTTCGTCGCACCGCGAACAGCGCGCTCTGGCTGCGGGAATGCCCGGCCCCGACTCGTTCGCAGTCAAGGATGTCGACGGGTTCATCGAGGACGTTCGTCAAGCCCTCTACGCCTCCAAAATCGTCGCCTATTCGCAGGGCTTCGACGCGATTCGCGCCGGTGCCGACGAATACAACTGGCACATCAACCTCGGAGAGGTCGCCCGCATCTGGCGCGGCGGCTGCATCATTCGCGCCCAGTTCCTCAACCCCATCACCGATGCGTATCGCACCGACGAGTCCCTCGCGCTACTCATGGCCGCGCCGTACTTCGCCACTGCTGTCTCGGGCGCTCAGGCCGCATGGCGCCGGGTTGTCATCGCCGCGACCGAAGCCGGAATCCCCGCTCCCGCCTTTGGCTCATCACTGTCGTACTACGACGGACTTCGTGCCGATCGTCTGCCCGCCGCTGTCATTCAAGGCCAGCGCGACTTCTTTGGAGCCCATACCTACAAGCGCATCGACAAGCCCGGAACCTTCCACACTCAGTGGTCAGGCGATCGCACCGAGATCGCGGCGGCGGATACACATTGACCTTGCCCGAGATGTGGCGAGGTTAGAACTTACGGGGCAGATGTAATTGGCCCAACTGACGACGTGACGCGGGCTGAAGTCCCTGCAGAATTGGTGGCTGTAACGCGCGCTACAAAAAATCTCCCTAAGTCCGAGCCTAGCGGGGTCGTCATATCCGTATTTCCAATTTTCAATGTTGGCGCCTGAATCACCGATGCAGGGGTGCTCGATTGGGTAGTGTTTCCAGTCCCTAACTGTCCGGAAGAGTTGCTACCCCAACATCGCAGCGTTGAGTCTCCAAATAACGCACAAGTTTGCGACCCACCGGCTTCAACGGCCATCACATTAGTTCCGCCAATGACCGCGGTCGGGACCGTACGGCTAGTAGTAGTCCCGTCTCCAAGTTTGCCGTTCGAGTTATTCCCCCAACAAAGAAGGTTTCGATTCGCAAGCAATGCGCACGAATGGTCGGCGTCAATGGAAATTTGAACTGCCGATTCAATGCCCAGTACTCTGACCGGGAGCTGGCGACCTGTTAGAGTTCCATCACCCAAGGCCCCTTGGGAGTTATCCCCCCAACACCAAACCGAACCGTCACTTTTGAGCGCACAAGTATGGGCGCCACCCGCCGCGGAAATGTCTAGGACATTTGACAAGCCCGAAACATTTACAGGCGTCGTTCGGTTGGTAGAAGTTCCGTCACCGAGTTGCCCTGACGAGTTCAATCCCCAGCATTTGACGGTGCCACTTGTTGACAAATAACAGGTGTGCTCCCCACCGCCTGAGACCTTAATGGCATCCGATATCCCAGAAACGCGCGTGGGTCTCGTTCGATTTACCGTCGTGCCGTCTCCAATTTCCCCAAAACTGTTTAGCCCCCAACATTTCACTGATGAATCTGAGGTTTCGATGGCACACGAATGTCCTCCACCAAGAAACACATCACCCGGTGCTGAAAGATCAGAGACCAATGTAGCTGTCCACGATTGACTCGTGCTGCCATTTCCTAACTGGCCAACACTGTTTGATCCCCAGCAGTAAACCTTCGGCTGTGTTGTGAGGGCGCAGGAGTGGCTCCCACCAGTAACGACTTTCGTAGCATTACTCACACCCACTACTCTGGTGGGTTGCGTCCGGTTAGATGTGGTGCCATCTCCTGATCGCCCCTCAATGTTTGAGCCCCAACAATAAACATCACCAGACGACGCAACGACACAACTAGTTGAGTTGCCCATTCCTAAACTGCTCGAGCTATCTAAGAACCGTCGGCTGCAATCTGGAGCTAGATCGGTTGAATCCAAAATCTGTGCCGTCCCGCAGGTGTACCACTCCACGGAAAAAAGTGGCTCAGGTAGACCAGCCCATTGACCTTTGTCCAGCGCAATTATCGAGCCAACAACCGCTGACCCACTTAACGACGGCGAGGTTGTATTGGAGGGCGGTTCAGCGGTCAAGTTATTGGACGTGGACCAAACGATTGCGCTTCCAGAGTTGTTTTCCTTTGCGGTCGCGACCGTTACGTATTTTCCAGCGTCATCCGCAACCTGTGTGTGTGACGACGAAGTCGCACCGGATATCAGAGCGCAATTTGATGGCAAGAGCAATACGGCGGAAGAAATCGACGTAGTGCACCGATACCACTGGTGAGTGACATCTGCCACGGGATACTCAATCCAAACACCAGCATCCACCGACAACGTGTTACCCGTGACTCGAGTACCAGAAACTTCTGGCGCTGACGTCACGAACGGGGCTGCAGAGACAACATCGGATGAAGCCGTCCAAATAGTTCTTGAACCGAACGGATTGGATGCTGTTACTTCCGCGACGAAATACTTTCCGATTGATGTCACCAAGGTATTTAGCCCAGCACCAGACTGTATATCTTGGGACAATAACACTGGGCTCTCGCGGTCTGTTTTCGTTAGATCTCCAACCTGGCCAAACTGGTTCGAGCCCCAGCACTTGAAGTTCCCGTCAGTTAATCCCGCACAAGTGTGATGGCCCCCAACTATTACAGAAGTGGCCGTTGTGATACCTGACACTAGTGTCGGTGTCAGTCGGTTGGAAGACGAACCGTCACCGATGTGACCGTAAAGGCCGTTCCCCCAGCACTTGATTGTTTGGTTTCCTAGCAAAGCACATGAATGTTGTTGACCACTAGAAATCGCGACGACACCACTCAATCCGGATACTGTGACTGGCGTGGAGCGGTTGTTCGTCGTCCCATCTCCAATCATTCCATCAGCCCCTTCCCCCCAACATTTCACTGTTTGGTCAGACAGTATTGCGCAAGAAACATATGCGCCTGCCGAAATTGCCGTTGCATTGGTGATGCCTGTCACAGTCACAGGGGTTAGTTGACTAGTCGTTGTGCCGTTGCCCGAATTTCGGCCCCAACACTTAATCGACCCGTTTGAAAGGAGGGCGCAAGTCCCAAAAGCTGAGACGGCGATAGAAGTCACCGAAGATAACCCTGAAACGGTAACAGGCGAAGTTCGACTCACGGTGGTGCCGTCGCCGAGTGCGCCCCCGTTTGCTCCCCAGCATTTCACTGTACCGTCGACCAATAATGCGCATGTGTGGCCGCCTAGGCTTGCGGCGACCGACTTCGCATTGGAAATTCCCGAAACCGAAACTGGCGGACTCGCCATTGAAGTTGTTGTGGGATCGCCAAGCTGACCACCGGCGTTTGAGCCCCAACATTTCACACTCCCGTTAGCTAAAACAGCGCACGAGTGGGTCTGTCCCGATGAAACAAAGGTAGCCGTTGAGATTTCACTTACCTTCACTTTAGAAAGTCGCTCGGTAGTTGTACCGTCCCCAAGCCTGCCATTCAAATTGTTGCCCCAGCAAGCGATTTCAGCACTTCCAAGCAAGACGCAACTATGGGCATGTCCTAAAGCAAGCGCCTTACCTTCTGAAGGGTTAGGCACACATCCCGACGGGATGGAAATCGCAATACTCGCGTTCGGGTCTTCGCAAACCAGCCAACGAGTGGACAACGTGGGTGATGGATACCCGACCCACTCACCAACATCAATTCCCAGGGTTGACGTTGGGCTGTAGAGGCTCGAACCAGTTACCTTTGGTGCTGATACGAGCGTCGGCGGAACTGTAACCGGCCCGTTTGTTGCGGTTATAACAAATTCAGACCCAGAATTGGCCATCCCAGTTACCCTCGCCCCGATGTGTTTTCCTCCATCGTTCGCCGTCAATACGTAGGAATTAGCTGCGGTACCTGCAATCACCTCGCAATCCGCTGGAACCGTCCTCTGAAACAGTGGGATCGTGCCGTCGCAACGGTACCACTGATACTCATAGCCGCTTACTGGACTAGAGGAGGCCCACAAACCGCTTGAGACCGTGATCGTTTCCCCGTATGCTGCGCCTGTCGATAAAGCGGGTGGCACAAGCACAACCGGGCTCGACGTGACAAGACTTGACGAAGTTGTATGGCGAGTTGCGGTGCCGACTGAATTCGTTGCCGTTACCGCCGAAACGAGTCGCTTTCCAAACTCTGGTTCGTTCAGAAGGATTTTTGACAAGTTGAAAGTTCGGAGAGTCGCGGTGGTTCGTGGTGAGGTGGTGGTTCCGTCACCAATCTGTCCCGACGTGTTGAGTCCCCAACACGAAACCGATCCACTTCTTTGAACCACACAGGTGTGTGAACCGCCGGCCGAAATGTTGGAAACACCGGACAAACCGGCAACCGTCGAAGGGACGCTTGCCGAAGTGGTGTTGCTGGTGCCCAATTGGCCAGAGGTGTTCGAACCCCAACATTTTCCTGTTCCATCAGACATCGCGACACAAGTGTGGTTACTGCCGGCGGATACAGACGCGGCACCTGTGGTCATATTCAGCGGACCAACCGGTGAGGATGTCGATATAAGGCTGGCATTACCTAACTGACCCGACGCATTGAGCCCCCAACAGCGCACTCCACCCGTGGTCAGAACTGCACACGAGTGGCTGCCTCCGGCCGACACACTCACTGCCGTCGTGATTGCCGAGACGGCCGTCGGTGACGTTTGGTTCGCAGTTAGACCGTTGCCAATCTGCCCAGAACCACCCGAGCCCCAACACCTCACCGTGCCGCCACTGATGACCGCACACGCGTGGCTCTGCCCTGCATCCAACGAAATCACGTTCGTGAGTCCCGGAACGACCTGCGGCCTTGACTGGCTTGTCGTGTTACCCAAGCCAAGCTGGCCAGAGCCGTTGTTTCCCCAACACTGGACCGTGCCATCGATCATTAGCGCACACGCAAATGCATCGCCCGCAGTAAGTGATTGCGCACCGCGTAACCCGGTGACAATCACAGGGGTTGCGCGTGTTGAGGTCGTTCCGTCACCGATTTGGCCAGAGCCGTTGGCTCCGAAACACTTCACCGAACTGTCAACGAGTAAGTAACAAGTAAATCCATTACCCGCCGCCACCTGAACTACCTTGTCCGTGCCCGATTGGCTGGTCGGTGTCGATGTTGAAAACGAGCCGCTCGAGGCTCCCCAGCAATATGCCGTTCCATCGGCTTGCGCGACACACGAATGGGTTGATCCCGCGGAAATCTTGGCGTCGCTCTGGAATTCTGTGCATCCAGACGGTCGCGTGGGCAATGAGGCAGCGACTTCGCTAGAACATTCGAACCATTCGTAATTGTAGGTCGGCCGCGGGAAGCCTTGCCATTCGCCATCGGTCACGGTAAGCAACTCACCCATGTTGATCGTGCCAGTAATCGACGGTGCAGTGGTGTTTGTCGGAAGCTGGGTGCTTGCGGTTGTTTGGGCAGCGACCAACGCCGATGTGCTGATCGAGTTGGTGCGGGAAACCTTCGCCGTGACAAATGAGCCGGAATCGGCAGCAGTGAGTGCGTAATCGCTTGACGTTTCACCCTCGATTTCGGCGCACGTGCCAGGAAGGTTCGGCGTTGCTGTGCTTACCGCCGCGGAACAGCGGTACCACCGATAAGAGGTACCCGAAATTGCTGGATTTGCCCACCACGTGCCATCCGTCACAGAAAGCGCTTGGCCCATAGTTCGGATCCCCGCAATTTCGGGCGAAATCTGTGCCACAGGCGGTCCGGTGACAACCTCAGTTGATCGGGTGAATCGCACGGTGGCCGAGACGCTGTTCGTCTGGGTCACACGTGCGACGAGGAACTTGCCCATGTCAGGGCCGACCGCCGTGTACGTCGCCGACGAGCCCGAGGTTGCAATCACGTCACACCCGGCCGGAACTGTCGATCCCTCAGCGGCAACCGCCGACGTGCATCGATACCACTGGTAGGTCGGCGTCGGGGTCGGGAATCCGCGCCATTCGCCCGTGCCTGCCGTCAGTGTTGAGTTGAACGACGGCGTGCCCGAAATCGATGGTTCTGTGACCAAAGTGGGCGGATAGTTCGATGTCAAGCTTCCCGCCGCCCACACGGTCTTTGCGCCGTTCGCGTTTGTTTGGGTCGTGGTGGCGGTGACGTACTTCCCGGCATCAGTGAGTGTTTGTGTGTAGTTGAGGCCAGTCTCGCCGTCAATCGCGGTACAACCTGACGGCGTCGATTCAGTGACCGCGACTGTTGAGGTGCATCGATACCATTGACGTGTCGCGGTAGCCGACGGGTGGGCGAGCCACGACCCAGCAGAGACTGTCAACACCGATCCAGACACTCGCGTCCCAGTCACAGCGGGTGCAGTGACAACAACCGGGACTCCGGTCACCACGGCTGTTGACTGCGCAACCCGCGTGACCGTTCCCAGGGTGTTTCCGCGCGTGACCGCGAAGGTGATGAAGTGGCCCATATCCGCCGGGGCCAGTAAGTAGTTTGACGTTGTTGCGGCGGCAATTGTTGCACAGCCTGCAGGGACTGTCGCCGCCACGGTTGCAACGGCTGCTGAACAGCGATACCACTGGAACTGCAACGATGGAATCGGGAATCCCTGCCACTGGCCTTCAGATGCGTTCAGCGACGTTCCCGCAATCGGATCACCATCAATAAACCCATCGATTACGACAACAGGGGCCTGATTTGTGGTGCTGGGCGCCGCAGACCAGGCAGTCACAGACGCGATCGAATTCGTCCTCGTCACCGCACCAGCAATGTAATAACCCGCGTCATCGGCGGTCTGTGTATAAGTCAAACCAGATGCACCTGAAATCAGGTAACACGAATCGGACGAAGAGGTCGTTGCACCAATAGCTACGGAACAGCGATACCACTTATACGCAACGGAGTCCGAAGCGGGATACTCGACGAAGATTCCGGGGCTCAAGGTTAGCGTTTGGCCGACTAGGCGGGTACCTGTGGTTGAAGGATTGGTGGTTGGTGTCGGTGGTGCAGTCACCGCAGCAGTCGTCGGTGAGAAATAGGTGGTCGAGCTTCCGCTGTTCGACGCGACGACCCGAATCGCGATAAATCGACCGACATCGATTGCCGTGAGAGGCAAAACTTTGTCGAAGTTAGTCACGACTTCACTCCCAAGAGTCAATCGAGAGGACGTCGAACCATCACCCAACTGGCCGGTACCGTTGTAGCCCCAACACTTCACCCCACCACCCGCGAGCACCGCACAAGAATGCGAGAGGCCCGCAGAAACCGACACCGCATCAGAAACACCCGAAACGGCAACCGGATTCAAACGATTCGTCGTCGAACCATCACCCAACTGGCCGAAACCGTTGCTGCCCCAACACTTCACCCCACCACCCGCGAGCACCGCACAAGAATGCGATTCGCCCAAAGAAACCGACACCGCATCAGAAACACCCGAAACGTCAACCGGAGTCCGGCGGTCCGCGTTCGAATTATCACCCAACTGGCCGTTACCGTTGTAGCCCCAACACTTCACCCCACCACCCGCGAGCACCGCACAAGAATGCGAATTGCCCACAGAAACCGACACAGCATCAGAAACACCCAAAACGTCAACCGGAGTCCGGCCCGCCGTGTACCAACCAATCCCCAACTGTCCGTTACCATTGTTGCCCCAACATTTCACCCCACCACCCGCGCGCACCGCACACGAATGGGAGTCACCCGCAGAAACCGACACAGCATCAGAAACACCCGAAACGTCAACCGGAGTCAATCTCCGTGTGCCCGAACCATCACCCAACTGGCTGGAACTGTTGTTGCCCCAACACTTCACCCCACCACCCGCGAGCACCACACACGAATGCGTACCGCCCGCAGAAACCGACACCGCATCAGAAACACCCGCAACGACAACCGGATTCAAACGATTCGTCGTCGAACCATCACCCAGCTGGCCGAAACCGTTGTAGCCCCAACACTTCACCCCACCACCCGCGAGCACCGCACACGAATGCGTTCCGCCCGCAGAAACAGAACCAGAATTAGGAACACCCGAAACGACAACCGGAGTCAGGCGATTCGTCGTCGAACCATCACCCAACCGACCGGCATCGTTGCTGCCCCAACACCTCACCCCATCACCCACGAGCACCGCACACGAATGGTGTGAACCAACTTCAACCTGTGACGCCACCATTATTCTTTGACCAGCGAGCAAGACACAGTCGGATGGTGCTTGTGAACCTGAGTTGGCCACTGCTGTAGCGCATGAATACCACGAAGTTGAGACAGTAGGCGCCGGGAAGCCAGTCCACAAGCCCTCGGTAAGAGTGAGTGTTGACCCGAGTGCAGCAGTTCCAGTTAGCGTCGGCTCGGTGTCGATACTTGGGGGCAAGAAAGTCGCGATGGTCTGTGCAGCAATGTGACGGGTTGTCCCCAACAAGTTGGTGTGTTCGACGACGGCGGTCAGATACTTGCCTGCGTCGGCGCCGTCAAGCGTGTAGGTGTTGGTAGTTGCGCCAGTTATCGATTCACTGCAGTGCGCGGGAACTGTCGCTGCAGCAGTAACGGGCGAGGAGCACCGGTACCACTGATAGGTGACCGTCGCAACAGGATACTCAAACCATTGGCCGTCAGCGACCGTCAATTCGGATCCGAGCCATCGGTCACCCGAGATGGTCGGTGCGACAACAATCGACGGCAGCGATTGAACAATCGTTGTGGACAGGCCAATCTTTCGCGACGTTCCCGCCACGTTTGTCGCAACAGATGCGGCGGTGAGATACTTCCCGGCGTCCGCCTCGACGATTGTGTAGTTGGCTGCGGTCGCCCCTGAGATTAGCGCACAGCCATCCGGGATCACCGTGGCCGCGGCGTCAATTGCCGACACACATCGGTACCACTGAAGCGACAACGACGGAGTCGGGGTTCCTGTCCAGGCAATCTGGGTGGTCGACAACACGGAACCGCGGGTCGCAGTTCCCGTCACAACCGGTGTCGCCGCGGTTGCCGGCATAGACGCGATTGCCGTCGCCGACGGCGCCACAGTCGCTAATGCGCCGCGAGTGTTTGTGGCGGTGACAATCGCAGTGACGAACTTGGAAAGGTCATCGGCGGTGGATGTATAGGTCGACGCGGTTGCGCTCGAAATGATCGCACAGGTGGCAGGCAACGCAAAGGTATCGGCCGGAACCGCTACTGTGCATCGAACCCACTGGTAGGTGATTGTGGGCGTCGGGTGTGCAGCCCAGGTTCCGTCGGAAACACTGAGTTCTTGTCCCTGCACGCGGGGACCTGAAAGTGCAGGCGCGGTCAAGCGACTGGGGGCGGAATCGATTTCCGCGGTGGTCAACGTCACCGTTGTTGTCGACGCAATTGCATTGGTCGCGATGACCCGAACCGCCATGCGCTTTCCGGTGTCACCCGTCGTGGTGACATAGGTCGTCGCCGTTGCGCCGGAAACGTTCGCACAGGTTTCCGGCACTGCAGAGACAACGGAATCGATTGCTGCCGAACACCGGAGCCACTGGTACGTGCGAGTCGGTGTCGGCGTTCCCGTTGCTGTGCCCGTTGACACGGTCAATGTTGAGCCAACGATTGTCGTTCCGGTCACCGCCGGCGAAACGGTAAACACGGGGACACTTCCAACCGCAACGGTCGACGCCGCAATGGTTGTGAGAGTCCCCAACGCGTTCGTTATCGTCGTTCGTGCTGTGATGAAACGTCCCAGATCGGCATCGACCAAGGTGTACGACTGGCCAGTTTCGCCTGAAATTAGGGAACATGTGCCCGGTAGCGTTGCGGTCGCGGTCGTTACCGCCGCCGTGCATCGAAGCCACTGCACAGACACGGTGGCCTCGGGGTAGGCGACATAGTCCGCCTCGCTCACCGTCAGGTCATTGCCCGCGACACGGGTTCCTGAAATGGCCGGAGTGCTCAGTAATTCAGGAGTTGCGTCGCTCATTCCGAGTGAGTCGGAAATCGCGCTTGCCGACTCGTCAAAATCATTTAGTGCAGTGACGGCACCGAACACATAGAAACCAAGGTCCTCTTGAATAACCGAATAGGAGGACTGAGTTTCGCCCGCAATCAGGTCACAATCAATCGGCAGTCCCGAAATGACCGTCGGCGAATCTGTTTCACAGCGATACCAGGAATAGTCAAAATCCACCCCGACGGAAGGTGGGGTCGCCCATGCGCCCTCGTCCAGTTCAAGCGATGAATTGTAGCTGGGATCACCAGACAGACTCGGTTGAACATACGCAACAGGTGTCGCGGTCACAGCAGTCGTTGAAGGAGTGTAGTTGCGCACAACACCCTCGGAATTGGTTGCAATCACTTCATAAAGCAGGTAAGAACCTAGATCGTCCAGAGTCACGATGTGGTTGATGTCACCTTCAGAATCCTCGATGACGTAGCAGCCGGTGGGTTGAGTGGTCGACGTGTCAACTACTTGAGCAACGCATCGATACCAATACGAGAAAGTCTTTACGGGGATGGGATAACCCAACCAGGTGCCCTCATCGGCAACGAGGACACTGCCGACCATGGCGCGGCCACTGATCGCATCACCCGAGATGCCGTCGATGTCGACTGCCGCCCGAATAAATGCTGACGGCGCATATGGGGCTGGAACTGTCACCACGGCGGTGGTCGCGGTGTATCGCGCGGTTGACCCAACTCGGTTTGTTGCCGTCACCATTCCCAAAACAAATCGCGCCTGCTGACCGGCTAACAGCTGGAAAGTCGATCCTGTCGCGCCAGGAATTTGTGTACATCCTTTAGGAAGTGCTAAACCTGCCACTTTTGCGGTCGTGCACGAATACCACTTGTATGAGTAACTCGCAGGGCGGCCCGTCCAGGTGCCGTTACTGACCGTTACGACGCGTGAAATCTGCGCACTACCCGAAACGGCAGGAGCGACGGTGTTCGCCGGTGCGGGTAACGCCGCAACCGCCGCCGTCGTGATTGACCATTTACTAACCGACCCGATAGCATTCGTGGCCGTTACCGCAACACCTACAGACCTTGCCACATCGGCATCTACCAACTCATATGTTGACGATGTCGCGCCAGAAATTGCGGCGCAACCCACGGGAAGGGCGTTTGCGGCGACCGTTACGCGTGTGGTGCAGCGCACCCACTGATACGAATAACTCGCCGGAAAGTTCGACCACGTACCCGTCGACGCAGTCAACGTCATCGAGTTTGCTGGGGTTCCTGTTACCACCGGGGCAACGGTGTTGGCGGGCCTGGCAGGAGCCACAATCGCGACGGTCGATGCCGACCATTTCGTGACCGATGACCTGGGATTGGTTGCCGTCACCGACGCGACGATGAATCGTGCCGCATCGGCCGTGACCAGCGTGTAGGTCGCGTTTGTTTCGTCAGCGATCGGAGTACACACCGCAGGTTTCGCATTGGCGGCCACCTGAGTAGCTGTGCATCGGAACCATTGATACGAATAGGTTGCGGGCGACTCCGCCCAGGTACCCGTGCTGACGCTCAACGTCGAGGACGTGACCGGCGAGCCTGTGACAAGAGGGGCAACGGTGTTTACCGGCGGCAAGAACTGTGCGACTACGGCCGAGGTGCTTACTGTGTGAATTGACACGGTGCCCGAAACATTCACGCCAGCAACGCGGGCCACTATGAATTTTCCCACATCGGCATCGGTCAGAGCATAAGACGATGACGCGGCGGACCCTATGGTCGAACAGCTCGCTGCAGGGGTTGCCGCAGGCTTTGATATTTTGATCGTGCAACGGAACCACTGATAGGCATAACTTGTTGGCACGCCAGTCCAGGTTCCAGTTGTGACCGACAACGAATTGGGGACCTTGGCAGTTCCCGAGATTGCGGGTGCAACTGTGGGTTTCGGAATGGCCTTCGGGGAACCAGCTCGTTCACTAGGCGCCGACGAACTCGCCGGGCCTGGTGCCGCGTTCGCCGGAAGCATTGGAGTGAGCACACCGAACACCAACACGGCCGCTAGGACGCGCGCGGTAAGTCCGAAGAGGTTCATGCTGCTCCACTGTATGAGGCAACCTCAGACTACGCGAAAACACTCATTAATGAAACAAAAATCATTGATCGATTGCGGTCTCGGCGGGACTATTCCGATTCTGAACGCTCCGCGGGGATTTCACCACTCGAAACCACTACCACCGCCCAAAATCTCCTAAAATAGGGGCATGACCGATTCGCTCCGCACCCCCACCACAAACGACGCCGTCCGAACGGCCGACACCGACTCGGTGTTCCATTCGTGGTCGGCTCAGTCGACGCTCGCGCCGTTTGTCATCGCTGGCGGTAAGGGCTGCGAGGTCTGGGATTACGAGGGCAACACGTACCTCGACTTCTCGAGCATGCTCGTCAACGTCAACATCGGTCACCAGCACCCTAAGGTGGTGGAGGCGATCAAGGCGCAGGCCGACATCCTCACCACCGTCGCCCCGGCCCATGCGAACAATATGCGCGCACTCGCGGCCCAAAAGATTCTCGACCACGCGCCCGCGAACTTCCACAAGGTGTTCTTCACCAACGGGGGCGCCGACGCGGTCGAAAACGCGGTTCGTATGGCGCGGATTCACACGGGCCGCGACAAGGTCATCTCGTTCTATCGCTCGTATCACGGCAACACGGGGGCGGCCATCGTCGCGACGGGCGATTGGCGCCGAATCCCCAACGAATACGCCCGCGGTCATCTGCACGTGTTCGGACCATATCTGTATCGCAGCGAATACTGGTCGACAACTCCGGAACAGGAATCCGAGCGCGCCCTGCACCACCTCGAGCGCGTGATCCAGGCTCAAGGAGCCGACTCGATCGCGGCGTTCCTTTTCGAGACGGTTCCCGGCACCGCGGGAATCCTGACTCCCCCGCCCGGCTTCCTCAAGGGCGTCCGAGCCCTCGCTGACAAGTACGGAATCGTCCTCATCCTCGACGAGGTTATGGCCGGATTTGGCCGAACCGGCGAGTGGTTCGCGTTCGATGCCTTCGACGTCGTCCCCGACTTGGTTTCCTTCGCGAAGGGCGTCAACTCAGGTTACATCCCCGTCGGTGGCGTGCTGATTGCCGATCACATCGCGAAAACGTTCGACGAGCGCGTCTTCCCCGGCGGCCTCACCTATTCGGGCCACCCACTTGCGACCGCCAGTATTGTCGCCGCCATCACCGCGATGGAGGACGAAGGCATCATCGAGAACGCCCGATCCATCGGAGCCAACGTTCTTGGCCCCGGCCTACGCGACTTGCAAGCCAAGCACGACGTCATCGGCGACGTCCGTGGCTCTGGAGTGTTCTGGGCTGTCGAGTTCGTCACCGATCGCGGGGCACGTACCCCCATTGATGCCGCCTGGATGGGGAAGCTCAGGACAGCGCTGTTTGCCGCCAAGCTCGTGCCGTTCATGGCCGACAACCGCCTTCACGTTGTGCCGCCGTGTGTCATCACCGAGGACGAGGCGCGTCGCGGAATTGCGATTATCGACCAGGTCTTGGCCGAACTGAAATAGCCGCTGCCCGTCGAACGGCACAATGCCAACTATGGACTCCGCCAAATTCAGCGCCCTGCTAGCTTCACGACGCAGCACTCGCGACTTCCTGCCGAAAGCCGTCCCACAGAACGTCATCGACGCAATCCTGACGGACGCGATGACCGCCCCGAGCTGGTCGAACACCCGCCCCTACATGGTCGCGGTGGCGACGGGGGATGCTCGCAATCGCATCTCGACCGAATTGCAGCGGCGATGGGCGATCGCCGGGGCAGCGCTTCGCGGATCGTGGTGGGACAAGGTGATGTTTTTCCTCAAGCGCGACGGTCTGCCGACGAGTGACTATCAGGTGTGGCGCTCGTATCCGAAAGACGTGCAGCCTCGTAGCCAGAAGATCGGCCGCGACCTTTACGCGCACATCGGTGTCGCCCGCGGAGACAAGGTCGGTCGCGACGAGCAGTGGGCACGAAACTTCGACATGTTTGGCGCGCCCGTTGCGATCTTTGTCTTCACCCACAAGGGTCTGCCCACCTACGCCGTTTCCGACGCCGGGCTGTTCATGCAGAACCTGATGCTGTCGGCACACGCCCGCGGGCTCGGCACCTGCGCCCAGGGCGCCCTCGCGGTCTGGTCCGACCCGGTCAAGGCGGAATTCGACGTCCCGAAGCAATACAAGTTGTTGTGCGGAATCGCGTTGGGCTATCCGTCGAAAGACACCGTCAACAGTTTCCAGGCTGAGCGCCTGCCGATCGGTGAAATCACGATCCCGCTCGCCGACTGAAATTCACGCGTTGACACGTTCGGTAAACCTGTAAAAAATTGGGCTGATTTTTTACACGTCTACGATTTGAGCCGGGTTCGCACCGCAAGAGCAGCGCACGCGATCACGGCAGCCCCGCCGACAGCGATATCGATGCTGATGACTTCGCCCAGCAATAATGCAGCCCAGACGATGGACAAGACGGGCTGAATCAGTTGCACCTGGCTCACGGTCGTGATGGGTCCGATTGCGAGCCCGCGATACCACCCGAAGAACGACAGGTACATCGACACCGCGCCCAGGTACACGAACGCCGCCCACTGCCACGGCGAGGCGGTGATGGGTTCGGTGGCAACCGAGACGACGGTCATGATGATCATCACGGGCGACCAGATCACGAGCGTCCACGAAATCGTTTGCCACGACCCAAGTTCACGCGACACGATTGCACCCTCGCTGTACCCGATCGCGGAGGTAATGACGGCCCCGACCAACAACAGGTCGGCCCATTCGAAATGCCCAAATTCGCCCGCGGCGACGCTCGCGAACGAAATCGCCGAAACCGCACCCAGAATCGCGAACACCCAGAACCGCCCGTGGACCCTCTCGCTGGTTCGGACGACAGCGACCACGGCGGTCGCGGCGGGCAACAACCCGATGACGACGGCGGCATGCGACGCGGGAACTGTCTGCAGCGCGTACGACGTGAAGTACGGAAATCCCACGACAACGCCCGCGCCGACGACAACCAGGTGACGGACCTGGCGGGCGTTCGGAAGTTTCTGACGGGTTGCGACCAAGACGATGGTGGCGAGTATCGCCGCGAGCACTGCGCGCCCAGAGCCGATGAACAGAGGGCTCATCCCGTCGACCGCTACGCGAGTCAGCGGAACAGTTAACGAGAACGCGAGAACCCCGAGGAAACCCCAGAAGATTCCCGACGAACGAGAGGTCAAGGGTTAAGCAGCCCCGTCAAACATTCCGGTGACCGAGCCCTCGCCGAACACCTCGCGAATCGCGGTCGCGATGGTCGGCGCGATTGACAGGATTTCGAGTCGATCCCAACGCTTCTCTTGCGGAATCGGCAGGGAGTCGGTGACGACAACCTTGTCAATGAAGTCCGCCTGTAAGATTTCGGTCGCGGGGTCAGAGAACACCGCGTGCGTCGCCGCTACGACAACGCCCTTCGCCCCGGCGTTCTTGAGCGCCTCGGCGGCCTTCACGATGGTTCGCCCGGTGTCAATCAAGTCGTCAACAATGAGGCACACCCGGCCATCAACGTCACCGACGATTTCGTGCACCGAGACCTGGTTCGCAATCATCGGATCACGGCGCTTATGGATGAGCGCGAGGGGCGCGCCAAGCTTGTCGCTCCAGATGTCGGCAACACGAACGCGACCCATGTCGGGGCTCACCACGGTCAGAGTGGACGAATCCAGTTGCGCACGGCAGTGTTCCAACAAAAGCGGCATCGCGAACAGGTGGTCGAACGGTCCATCGAAGAATCCCTGAATCTGAGGAGCGTGGATGTCCACCGACATGATTCGGTCAGCGCCAGCAGTCTTGAAAAGGTCGGCGATGAGCCGTGCCGAGATTGGCTCGCGCCCCCGGCTCTTCTTGTCTTGGCGAGCGTAAGGATAGAACGGTGCGACGACGGTGATGCGCTTCGCGCTCGCGCGCTTGAGCGCGTCGACCATGATCAGCTGTTCCATCAGCCATTCGTTGATGGGGGTGCAGTGCGACTGAATGACGAACGCGTCAGTACCGCGAACGCTCTCGTCGAATCGGGCATAGATTTCGCCGTTCGCAAACGTGCGAGCTTCGGTCGGTAGAAGTGAAATGCCGAGTTCATCGGCGATGTCCAATGCGAGTTGGGGGTGGGCTCGGCCCGAAATGAGAATGAGCTTCTTTTTGCCCGCCAACTCCATGTTGTTCATCGGACTACTCGCTTTCCGTTATCGCGTGAGTCGCGGCCTCGGCGGACGCGGTGCCTGGTCGATTGTTTTCGACCCAACCCTCAACATTGCGCTGCCCAGCGACCGTCATTCCCAGCGACCCCGCTGGGACGTTTCGTCGAACGACGGTTCCGGCCGACGTGTAAGCACCGTCCGCAATCGTGACGGGAGCGACAAAGACGTTGTGCGAGCCGGTGCGCACATGCGATCCGATGACGGTCGGGTGTTTGGCCACACCGTCATAGTTCGCGGTGATGGTTCCGGCACCGATGTTCGAATTTTCACCGACAGTGGTGTCCCCGATGTACGACAGGTGCGGAACCTTGCTGCCGCGACCGATTTGCGCATTTTTGGTTTCGACGAACGCACCAATTTTGCCGCCTTCGCCGATGACCGTTCCGGGACGCAGGTACGAAAACGGGCCGACCGTCGCGTTCGCCTCGATGACGGCGAGGGTCGCGTCGGTTCGGGTGACGGTCGCGTTCTCGCCAATCTCGCAATCGCGAAGCGTCGAGTCGGGGCCGACCGTCGCGCAACACGCGATGCTCGTCGCTCCCTTGAGGAACGTCCCGGGCAAGATGTGGGCGTCGGGCTCGATGGACACACCACGGTCGATCCAGGTCGTTGCCGGGTCGTCGATGCTCACGCCGTTCATCTGGTGACCGCGCACAATCATCGCGTTGAGCCTCGCCTGCGCGTCGGACAGTTGCGCACGGTCGTTGACCCCCGCGACGACCCAAGATTCGTAGACGGGGTTCGCACCGACCGTGAGGCTGTCGGTCACGAGAAGTTCGATAACGTCCGTGAGGTATTTTTCGCCCTGAGAATTCGCGGTGCCGACCTTGGCGAGAGCGCCCTTCAGCGCCGACGCTCGAAACACGTACGTTCCGGAATTGATTTCAGAAATGCCGAGTTCGTCCTCGGCCGCGTCTTTGTGCTCGACGATGCGGCGGAATTCGCCGGCATCATCACGCACGATTCGGCCGTATCCCGATGGGTCATCGACCAGCGCCGAAAGGACCGACGCCGCACGTTCGCGCTGGCGGTGTTCATCAATGAGGTCGGTCAGGGTCTCGGCGTCCAGCAGCGGAACATCACCCGAGACAACAACGACGTCGCCGTCAAAATCAGCGAGAGCCGCGATTGCGAGTTCGACCGCTCGACCGGTTCCAGTTATGTCGTCCTGGTCGACGATAACCACGCCGTCCGACAATTCCGCGATTGCCTCGGCGACCGCGTCGCGCTCGTGACGCACGACGGCGACGGTGTGAGCTGGGTGAAGAGCGGCGACCGCCGACAACACGTGGCCAATCATCGGAACACCCGCAATGGGATGCAAAACCTTGGCCGTGGCGGATTTCATCCGCGTTCCCTCACCGGCGGCGAGAATCACCACAGCGAGAGAAGCATCGGTCATGTGACCATTCTGGCACTAGGCACTCGGCGCGCCCGCCGAAGCGCCGAGTGTCGCCGAAATTCGGGCAGAATAGAAGAGCCCTCCGGGGCAATGCCCCTTAGTGTAATGGCAGCACGGCATCCTTTGGAGATGTTCGGTCTTGGTTCGAATCCAGGAGGGGCAGCCGCTATTCGCCGAGTTTGTCGGCGACATCGAGCCACCGAAGTTCGAGCGCGTCGAGGTTCGTGGTCGCCGTTCCGAGCTCGCTGCTGATTCTGGCGAGACCCTCGTAATCGCTCTGGTCGTGAGCCGCCATCTGCGCGTGAATCTTTTCGATGGAAGCCTTGAGGTTCTGAATTTGCCGTTCAAGTGACTTGAATTCTTTGTCGAGCGCGTGTCGCTCAGCTCCGCTCAGGTCAGTCGACTTCGGGGCGGTCTTGGCCGGCGCTGACGAAATCGGGGTGACGGGACGCGCATCCATACGCAGGTATTCGTCTACGCCGCCGGGAAGGTGCCGAAGGTGCTTGCCGATGACCGCGTATTGCTGGTCGGTCACGCGCTCGAGCAGGTACCGGTCGTGTGAGACGACAATCAGTGTTCCCGGCCACGAGTCGAGCACGTCCTCGAGTGCCGCGAGCATGTCGGTGTCGAGGTCGTTGGTTGGTTCGTCGAGAAGCAACACGTTCGGTTCATCGAGCAGGATGAGCAGAATCTGCAACCGGCGCTTCTGCCCTCCGGACAGGTCCTTGACGGGGGTTTGGATGTGGGCACTCGAAAACCCGAGGCGCTCGAGCAACTGGCCAGGTGTCAATTCGATTCCACCCGCGTTGTACGTCGTCTTAAACCCGGCGATCACCGCACTCACTCGGTCGTTCATGTGCTGCTCGAGACCCTCGAGGCGCTGGTCGAGCCGGCGCAGTTTGACCGTCTTGCCCGTTTTCACGCGACCGCTCGTCGGGTGCAGGCTCTCGTCAATGAGCCCAAGGAGTGTCGATTTGCCCGCACCGTTGCGACCCAGGATTCCGGTGCGCTCGCCTGGCGCAATGCGCCACTCGACGTCCTCGAGAATGACGTTGTCACCGAACGCGAACCCGGCATCGAGCAGATCGACGACGTCCTTGCCGAGGCGTTGCGTCGCCAACTTGGACAGTTCGACGCGGTCGCGGGGTGGGGGAACATCCGCAATAAGCGCGGTCGCCGCATCGATGCGAAACTTCGGCTTGGTCGTCCGAGCGGGGGCGCCGCGACGCAACCACGCGAGTTCCTTGCGCAACAGGTTCTGGCGACGCTCCTCGCTCGACGCCGATTGGCGCTGGCGTTCGACGCGCTGCAAAATGTACGCCGCGTATCCGCCCTCGAACTTGTCGACGATGCCGTCGTGGACCTCCCACGTGTCGGTCGAAATCGCGTCGAGGAACCACCGGTCGTGCGTGACGACAACGAGCGCGCCGGTTCCAGTCGGCCAGCGACGAATCAGGTGCTCGGCAAGCCAGTGGACACCGGACACATCGAGGTGGTTGGTCGGCTCGTCAAGAAGCAGCACGTCCCACTCGCCGACAAGGAGGCGGGCAAGGCCGACGCGCCGACGCTGGCCGCCCGAAAGGTCTCCGATTCGGGAGGCGACATCGACGTCACCGAGCAACCCCGAGAGCACATCGCGAATCGCCGGAGACGACGCCCACTCGTGCTCGGGGCCTTCCCCAACGACCACGTTCGCGACCGTCTCGTCGTCACCGAAATGATCGTCCTGCGTCAACATGCCGACCTGAGTTCCGCCGCGCATCGTGACCCGACCGGAATCCGGGGTCAGCGAACCTCCGATGACCGACATGAGTGTCGACTTACCGTCACCGTTACGCCCGACGACACCGATGCGGTCGCCCGCGTGAATTCCAATCGTGAGGTTGTCCAACACGACCCGGTTCGGGTACTCGTGGGAAACGCTTTCTAATCCGACCAGGTTCACTTCGTTAGTTTAGACAGGTAAATCTTGCGAGAATGGTGGTGTGACCCGCCGCTCCCTCATCGTTCTCACCTTTTCGCTCGCCGCGTTCTGGATTGCCCTCGATCAACTCACGAAACTGTGGGCCGAAACAGCACTTGTCGGGCAACCGCGGACCCCGATTCTCGGCGGTTGGTTCGGGCTCGTCCTCGTGTACAACCCCGGTGCCGCCTTCGGTTTGGGCACGGGATTCACATGGGTCTTGACCGTTATTGCAGGCATTACCGCCGTCGTGCTCGTCATCGTCGCGCTTCGCACCCAGAATTTGTTGTGGTCGGTCGCGATTGGGTCGATGCTCGGCGGAGCCGTCTCGCACTTCTTCGACCGGCTGCTGCGCGGCGACACCCTCGGCACAGGCAAGATCGTTGACTTCATCGACTACGGAGGATTCTTTGTCGGCAACGTCGCCGACATCGCCCTTGTCGGTGCCGCCATCGGTTCCGTCTTGCTGAGCTTCTTCGGGGTTCCGTTCAGTTCACCCGAGCGCCCAAAGCCGGCGCCGAAACAGTAATCGCGTCTCGACCGTCCGCTGTCAGCGATGCCGCGAGGTGGGCCGCGGATTCCTCGTCGGCGGCGAGTAGCGCAACCGTTGGACCGCTGCCGGACACGATTCCCGCCAGTGCGCCGTGTGTTTCGCCGAATTCGAGCGTTTCACCCAGATTCGGCATGAGTTGAAGCGCCGCGGCCTGCAGGTCGTTTTTCAGATACTCAGCGAGAGCGGCCGCATCGCCCGATCGCAACGCGCTCAACAGTTTCGGGTCGATCGCGGGGTCAACCGCGACGGTTTCGATCTCGATTGAGTGCTCCGCGCGATGACGGTCGAGTTGACGGAAAACCTCGGGTGTCGATAACCCCACCTCGTTTAACACGAGAACCCAGTGGAACGCGGATTTGGCTAGGACGGGCGAAAGCACATCGCCTCGACCTAGTCCCAGCGCGGTTCCGCCATGCAGGGCGAAGGGGACATCAGCACCGAGGGTCGCCGCGATTTCGGCAAGCTTCTGCATCCCAAGGTTTGTGCCCCACAGCGCATCGACCGCGACCAGCGTTGCCGCGGCATCCGCCGAGCCACCGCCCATTCCGCCGGCAATGGGGACGCGTTTGACGACCTGGATCTCGGCTCCACCGGCGTATCCAGATGCGGCGGCCACGGCTCGGGCCGCACGAATGACGAGGTTCGATTCGTCTACCGTCAGTTGGCTCGTATCAATCGGGCCCGAGAAACTCGCGGTGAAATTGGCGGATTCCGTTGCGGTTACTTCTTCGAGCAACGAGACGGCCTGGTAGATCGTGGCGACATCGTGGAATCCGTCGTCGCGCAATGGCCCGACACAAAGGCACACGTTAATCTTGCCCGGCGCCGTTGCCGTGACCGAATGCGCACCCATGCCGTTAAACCTAAACCTTGCCAAGGAGGGTGCCGTGCGTCTGTCCCAAGATGACGAACTGGGCAAGAGTGAGCTGCTCGCCGCGCGCACCAGAGTCAATGCCCGCCGCCTCACACAGGTCGGCCGCTGCGGTCGTCGAGCCCGCGAGCGCGGAGAGAGCCTGGCGCAGCGTCTTTCGGCGCTGCCCGAACGCGGCATCGACGATGGCGAAGGTGCGGCGTCGAAGCGGCTCGTCGCCCGGTGTCGCACGCGCCGTCATGCCGACGAGCACCGAGTCAACGTTGGGCTCTGGCCAGAACACGCGGCGGGACACGGTGCCTTCGACGCTCCAGTCGCCCCACCACGCCGCTTTGACGCTCGGAACGCCGTAGACCTTTGAGCCGGGATCGGCCGCGATGCGGTGCCCGACCTCGGCCTGAACCATGACGAGGACCCGGCGAATCGTGGGGAACGTCTCGAGCAAGTGGATGAGCACAGGGACGGACACGTTGTAAGGCAGGTTCGCGACGACGGCTGTCGGACCCGCATGCAGTTCGGTGACCGTGAGAGCATCGGCTTGGATGACCGTTAGCATGCCTGCGGCAACACCATGCGTCTCGGCTGTCGCCGGCAATTCCGCGGCAAGCCTCGGGTCGATTTCGATCGCGGTGACGGGGTGCCCCTGCTCCAGTAACCCCAGAGTCAGCGAACCTAGTCCCGGGCCCACCTCGACCACGGCTTCGCCAGAGTCAAGTTTCGCGGCCGTGACTATCTTGCGAACCGTGTTCGCGTCGTGCACAAAGTTCTGTCCCCACTTTTTCGTCGGCGACACGTCGAGCCGCTCGGCGAGGGCGCGAATCTCGGTCGCGCCAAGAAGGGTCACCACGTTCCGTAGACCGTTTCAGTGTTGCGGGCGATATCAGCACCGAGTTCGTCCGCCGTCACGCCGAGGTGTTCCGCCATGAACCGCAGTGTCAGCGGGATGAGGTACGGACCGTTGGGCCGCCCGCGGAACGGCATCGGGGTGAGAAACGGTGCGTCCGTTTCAACCAACACGAGTTCGCGCGGCGCAACGGACAGCGCGGCACGGATCCCCTTGGCATTCCCGAACGTCACGGTTCCCGCGAATGACATGTACCACCCGTGGTCGGCACAGATTTGGGCCAGTTCCTCGTCCCCCGAGAAACAGTGGAAAACGGTTTTCTCCGGAGCGCCGAGGCGCAACAGCGTCTCGACGACAGCGTCGTGAGCATCGCGATCGTGTATCTGTAGCGCGAGACCGTTCGCCTTCGCAATGTCGATGTGTGCCTCGAACGAGTGCAGTTGCGGCGCACGGCCTGGCTCGTCCGTGCGAAAGAAATCCAAGCCCGTCTCGCCGACGGCACGGACACGCTCGCGCGTCGCCAACTCGGCGATTCCGGCGAGGTGTTCGTCGAGTACCCCGCGCTCGGCCAATCGCGGCGCTTCGTTCGGGTGAATGGCGACAGCGGCCACGACGCGCGGGTCTCGGTCGGCGAGGTCCGCTCCCCAGCGCGAGGTCTCAAGATCCGTTCCCACCTGCACCACCCCCGCGACTCCGACAGCAACTGCTCGACGCAGGTTTTCCTCGGGCGCGAGCGGGTTCTCGCCGTCCGCGATCTCGAGGTGGGTGTGGTTGTCGTAAACGGGAACCGTCAGCGGTTCGGGTAGCGGCGGGAACTCGAGGTCACGCTTGACGACACCGTCGGTGTCCTTTCGCGCCCGCAGCGGTTCCGACACGGTTATTCCTCAATGCGGGGGAACAGCGAGTCGAGGCTCGACACGCGGATTCCCGCGGGAGCAATCCCCCACTGGCCGGCGCGAGACAAGTGCTGGTCGGTCAAATCGCCGAGCGCTTCGCCGAGCCCGAGCGCGTCCCACAACTTTTGCGTCGCGGTCGGCATGACGGGCGAAAGTCCCACGGCGATTGCTCGAAGCCCCTCGACCGCGGTGTACAACACGGTGTGGAGACGGTCGCGATTCGCGTCGTCCTTCGCGAGAACCCAGGGCTCTTGTTCCGTGATGTACAGGTTCAGTGCGTCGACGATCGTCCACACGGCGTTGATGGCGTCGTGAATCGCGAGGCGATCAATCGCCTTGTTCGCGGTATCAAAAGCGCGCGCCACGGTATCGACGATGACGGCATCGGCGTCGTTGAGTTCGGTCGGCGCGGGAACAACATCGTCGCAGTACCGGTTGATCATCGCGATGACGCGACTTGCGAGGTTGCCGAACCCGTTCGCCAACTCTGCCTGGTAGCGCGCGGCAAGGTCCTCCCACGAGAACGACCCGTCCTGGCCAAAGTTGATGGCGCTCAAGAAGTAATAGCGGAAGGCGTCGGCCCCGAACACGTCGGTGATCTGGTGCGGCGCGATACCGGTCAGTTTCGACTTCGACATCTTTTCGCCGCCGACGAGCAACCAGCCGTGACCGAAGACGCGCCTCGGGGGCTGAAGCCCGGCGGCCATGAGCATCGCGGGCCAGATGACCGCGTGGAATCGGGCGATGTCTTTTCCGACAATGTGAATCGCGGGCCAGCGCTGCGCGAATTCGTCGTCGTCCGAACCCCACCCCGTTGCCGAGATGTAGTTGAGCAAGGCATCGAACCAGACGTAAACGACGTGGCTGTCATCCCACGGGATCTTGACACCCCAGTCGAAGGTCGCGCGCGAGATCGAAAGGTCGTCGAGTCCGCGCTTGACGAACGAGATGATTTCGTTGCGAACGCTCTCGGGCTGAATAAAGTCGGGTTGCGATTCGTACAGGTCGAGAAGCTTCTGCTGGAAGTCGCTCATGCGAAAGAAATAGTTCGATTCCTTGAGCGTTTCGATGGGACGGGTGTGAATCGCACACACCTTTTCCCCGGGAAATTCGTCACCACCATCGAGCAGGTCACCCGGCTGCTTGTATTCCTCACACCCGACACAATAAAAACCTTCATATTCACCGGAATAGATGAACCCGTCGTCCTTGAGTTTCTGCAGGAATTTCGAGACCGCCAACTCGTGGCGCTCGTCGGTCGTTCGAATGAAGTCATCGTTGTGAATCGTGATGGTGTCGAGCAGCGGCAACCACGCATCGGCGACGAGCTTGTCTGCCCATTCCTTTGGCGTGACGCCGTTCGCGGTCGACGTACGCAGAATCTTTTGACCGTGTTCGTCGGTGCCGGTCAGAAGCCAGGCGTTTTTGCCGTTCTGACGGTTCCAGCGAGCGAGGACATCAGCGGCCACCTCGGTGTACGCGTGACCGATGTGCGGAACATCGTTGACGTAAAAAATCGGGGTGGTGATGAAGTAGTTTTCGGCGCTCGACATATTCCGTCCAGTTTACGCGTCGCGCGAACGCGCCAGCGCGGCCGAATACAAGTCTCGGCCAGGGATACCCGTCGCGTCAGCAACCGCGCGGCTTGCCTCCTTGAGCCTCTCGCCCGACGCGACACGGGCAACGACATCGGTGACCGCGTCCTCGAGCGACATCGGCACGACCTCGGCGCCGGCGACAAGGAACACGATTTCGCCGCGGTTCTCGCCCGCGAATCGTTCCGCGAGTTCTGCGAGTGTCCCCCGCACAATTTCTTCGAACATCTTCGACAGTTCTCGAACGACGGTCGCAAGCCGATCCGGCCCAAACGCGTCGCGCGCGGCCACGAGCGTGTCGGCCAGCCGGTGAGGCGATTCGTAAAAGATGAGCGTGCGCGGCTCGCGAGCGAGTCCCGCGAAATACTTGGCGTGGCCTTTTCGAGGCACAAACCCTTCGAACGCAAAACGGTCGGTCGGTAATCCCGAGGCGGCGAGCGCCGCAATCGCCGCCGACGGCCCGGGAATCACGCTGACGGTGACGCCCAGTTCGTGGGCGGTTCGGACGACCACATAACCCGGGTCACTGATTCCCGGCATCCCGGCATCGCTGACCATGACGACATCGCCATCCTGCGCAAGCCGAACGATGTCGGCGGCTTTCGCGACTTCGTTGTGCTCGTGGAGTGCGATCAGGTTCGCGTTCGTCGTCAAACCGAGAGCCTTCAGCAGGTGTTTCGTGGTTCGGGTGTCCTCCGCCACGATGATGCTCGCGTTGACAAGTACCTCGCGCAATCGGGGGGACGCATCACCGAGATTGCCGATGGGGGTCGCCGCGAGAATGAGCACACGCCCATTCTCGCGTACCGTGTTGCCTATGGGTGTCTCTGTTCGCCTCCTCGAGGTTCGCCCTCGCATCGGGGCGCTGTCGCCGCGACTGCAGACCGCCGTTCTGTATGGTCCGGTTCTGGTGCTCGCGGCGCTCACCCGTCTCGTCAATCTGCAGAGCCCGACGGTGCTCGTGTTCGACGAGGTCTATTACGTTCGGGACGCGTGGACTCTGTGGAACCTGGGCTACGAGGCCGAATGGGTCCCTGATAGCGACTTTGCGGGTGGCGACGTCAACGGTTTCACGAGCGTCGGTGACTTCGTGGCGCACCCTCCGCTCGGCAAGTGGATAATCGGCTTTGGGATGGCGTTTTTCGGGCCCGAGAACCCGTTCGGGTGGCGCATCGCGACCGCGATTGCAGGAATAGTCGTTGTCCTGCTCATCATGGTGATTGCTCGTCGTATGTTCCACTCGATCACCGCCGCTGCCGTCGCGGGTTTGCTCGTCGCCATCGACGGTATAGCGATAACGATGAGCCGCACCGCACTTCTCGATGGAATCCTCGCGATGTTCATCCTCGCCGCGTTCCTCGCTTTGATTCGACACCTTGACACCCCGAGATGGGGCGGGTGGTTGTTGCTCGGCGGAGTCCTACTTGGTGCAGCCACCGCCGTGAAGTGGAGCGGACTCTTCGCGATCGCCGCGTTCGGGTTGTGGGTTGTTGCCGTCGAAACGCTCAGGGTTCGCACAACCCACGGCGGCGCGCGGTTCGTTTGGCGTTCGGCTCTCGCGGCACTTCGTTCGTTCGCCCTGTTCGTTCCCGTCGCGCTCGTCGTGTATGTCTCGTCCTGGGCGGGCTGGATCATGTCGGCCGGCGGATATTCGCGCTCGTGGGCGGCCGACGCGGGTGGCGGCGACGGACCATTCGGAATAGCCCAGGCATTGTGGAAATACCACCGCGATATCTACGTTTACAACATCGGTTTGCATTCACCGCACAGCTACCAAGCAGATCCGTTCGGTTGGCTTGCAATGATTCGACCGACAGCGTTTTATTACGCACCGGCCGGGACCGACGGACTTGTCCACTACGTCACGAGCGTCGCCAACCCCGTCGTCTGGTGGGCTGGCGCAATCGCGATTGTTGCCCTCGTCGTCATGGTCATCCGCAAATCGACGTGGCAGAACGTGGCCATTCTTGTCGGCGTCGTTGCGACCTACGTTCCGTGGCTCTTCTTCTCACAGCGCACGGTTTTTCAGTTCTACACCGTGACTCTCGAGCCGTTCCTCGTGCTCGCGCTCGTCGCCGTCCTCGTGTGGCTATGGAATCAGCACCTTCGCCGGTTAGTTGTGAACTACCTGGTCACCGCAGTCGTCGTCGCGGTGTTCTTCCTGCCGGTGTGGATGGGGCTTCCGATCCCTGAGTGGTTCGCGGTCATTCACTACTGGTTCCCGAGTTGGATTTAGTTAGGCTATATTGTCTAGTGAGTTGATAGACTTTTTAGAGCCCGCCCGACAATCAGGAGCCCCGACATGATCGATCTCGCACTCGCCGCCGAAGCGGCACCCGCCCTCACCGGCATCGATTTCGGCTACACCCTGGCCGGAGTCGTCACGGGCCTCGTCGTCGGAATAACGGGCGTGGGAGGTGGGGCTGTCATGACCCCGATTCTCATCTTGCTATTGGGCGTTGCGCCCGCCACGGCCGTCGCGACCGACCTCTGGTTCGCGGCCATCACCAAACTCTTCGGCGCAGGGATTCACGGTGTCGGCGGAAACATCGACTGGCAGGTCGTGCGCCGATTGTGGATGGGGTCAATCCCCGTCGCCATTGTCGTGGCAATCCTCGTGGCGCTCAACGCAAAGCCCGAAAAGGTGTCGTGGTTGACCACTGCCATCGGCGTCGTCGTTCTTGTTACCGCGATCGGGATGTTCTTGGCTCCCGTTCTCATCAAGGCCGCTCAAGCGAACCGCACCGAAACCCCCGCGAAGTTCCGCAACTTCCAAGCGCCGGCGACCATCGCCTCTGGTGGGGTTGTCGGTGGGCTTGTCGCCCTCACCTCGGTCGGGGCTGGCGCACTCGGGTCCGTTGCGATGACCGCCCTCTACCCTTACCGCATGACCCCACACCGCCTCGTGGCCACCGACATCGCGCATGCCATCCCGCTCGCGGTTGTTGCCGGAACCGGCTACATCGTCACTGGCTTGATCGCGGGCATCGGAATCGTCGTCGACCCGTGGATGCTCGCCAGCATGCTGCTCGGTTCCATCCCGACCATCATCATCGGGTCGTTCGTCGCTCGAAAGGTTCGCCCCCGCGGAATTCAGCTTGCTCTCGCGAGCGTTCTACTGTTCGTCGGTGTCAGCACCATTTTCCCGTTTGTGGCGCACTAGTCCCAGTTGCCGTCAGCCGGCGCTGCACCAACTCGGTGGCCGACGTCACAACCGCGGATCATATCCATGTCGTCGGCGCTAATCGCGAAGTCAAAGATTGCGAAGTTTTCGACAAGACGTTCCTGGTGCGAGGTCTTTGGAAAAATGATGAGCCCCTCTTGGATGTGCCAGCGCAATACCACTTGGGCGATCGTCTTGTTGTAACGCGCCGCTAGATTCGCGAGCGCAGGGATTTCAGCCCCCAAGTCAACCGACCCGTGCCCCAGCGGACCCCACGACTCAGTCGCGATACCGCGCTGAGCGTGTTCGGCACGCAGGTCCTTTTGTTGGAAGAGCGGGTGCAGTTCGACCTGGTTCAAGACGGGAAGGATGTCGCTCACCGCGGCGATTGCGTCAAGGTGTTCTGGCTCGAAGTTGCTCACGCCAATCGACGTCGTGAGACCGTCCTGCTGTAGAACCTCGAGTTGCTTCCAGGCTTCGACGTAGGTCCCGCGCTGCGGAGCCGGCCAGTGAATGAGGTACAGGTCGACGTGTTCAAGGCCGAGACGGTCGAGCGAGGAACTAATCGCATCGCGCGCTTTGGGCTGGTCGCCGTTCCACAACTTCGTCGTGATGTACAGGTCGTCGCGCGGGATTCCGCTCTCGCGAATCGCGCGACCAACTCCCTTTTCGTTCTTGTAAATGCGGGCGGTGTCGATGTGACGGTAACCAACGGCGAACGCCTCGGCTGTGACACGATACGCGTCGTCATCGTCCAATCGGTAAGTGCCGAGTCCCAACTGGGGAATGCTCGTGCCGTCGTTCAGAGAGATGGTGTCAACAGGAAACGTCATGCCCCCAGTTTACTGAGGGCATGACGTTGTGGGTCCTGTTAGGAGGCTTTCGCCGTGGCGCCCGAGTTGACCTCGTACGAGGTGTTGGTCGATTCGAAGAAGTTGACCAACTGCAGTGTGTCATTGGCGGCAGCCATCCACTTGGCCGGGTTCGACACCTTGTAGTGTGCTTCGAATCCGAGCTCTTCGAGACGACGGTCGGCCATGTGCTTGGTGTACTGCGTGATGTATTCCGCGTTGAGACCGAGGATTCCGTTGGGGATCATGGCCTTGTTGTATTCCTCTTCCATCACAACGGAATCCAGAATCATCTGCTTGATTTCGGCAGCAAATTCTTCCGTCGCAATGTCCGGGTTCTCTTCCAACACCGTCAGGATGAGGTTGATTCCGAACTTGAGGTGGAGCGACTCGTCGCGAACAATCCAGTCAACGAGCGAACCGAAGTTACGCAGCAGGTTGCGCTGACGGAACGACAAGGCGACCATAAATCCGGTGTAAAACCAGATGCCTTCCATGATGACCGAGTACGCAACGAGGTTGCGGACGAAATCTTGCTTGCCCTCGGTGGTGGTGATGTCGAGGCTTCGTTCGGCCATGCGCTTGATGAACTTGACCTCGAACTCTTCTTTCGCGGCAATCGCCGGGTGATCGACGTGCTGCGCGTAGATTTTTTCACGGTCTACGGGGAACGTCTCGAGGATGTACTCGAACGACATGCAGTGGTTTGCTTCTTCCCACATCTGCTTGGCGAGGTAGAGGTGCGCCTCGGCAGCGTTGAGGTAGGGGTAGACGCCGAACGCCAGTGCCTTGTTGACGATCAGTTCCGAGGGGTTGAAGAACGACATGAGGAACGTGATGGCTTGCCGTTCTTCATCGGTCATCTTCTTGAAGTCGGCGATGTCTTCGCCGAGCTGGATTTCGTTCGGGAACCACGTGTTCGCAACGGCCTGGTTGTACAGGTCCATCGCCCACTGGTATCGAACGGGCTTGAGCAAAAGTCCGTCTTGAATTCCTGTTCCGAGAATTCCCATAACTACTCCTAAGTGTTGTTGTGAACGTTGTGTGTGCGGGCTTAGCCGCGGGTGGTTGTTACTGGCAGGATTCGCACTGGAGAAGATCCATGGGATCTACCGGTACCGAATACTCTCCTACGTTGGATTCGAGCGGATTCATGATTCACCGCCCGTCGACGACGATCCACCGAAGCCGAAGCCTCGTCGGGGTGCGCCAGCCGCAACGGGTTCTGCTGCGGGTGACGGGGCTCCGGCGCTAGAGCCAAAGCCTTTCTTGCTTCCATCGCCAATCGACTCGGCCTTGTTGACCTTGACTGTCGACTGTTCCGCGGTGTGACGCGGTTTCATGTGCAAGTAGTAGGTGGTCTTGACGCCACGGTTCCAGGCACCCGTGTAGATATCGACCATTTCGTCGATGTCGCGGGTCTCGAGGTACATGTTGCGGCTGATGGCCTGGTCGATCCATTTCTGGGCTCGACCCGCGACCTCGAGGAACGAGTTGGGGTCGAGCTGGAAGCTGGTCTTGTAGATCGCCTTGATGTCATCCGGGATCGAGGCAATGCTCTGGATGTCCCCTTGCGAACGGAGGATGTCCTCGCGAACCGACTCCCACAGACCGCGGTCGGAGAGCGCCTCAACGAGGTTGCGGTTGACTTCGAGGAACTTTCCGCTCGAGGTCGAGCGCGAGAAGATTTGTGAGAACTGCGGGTCAAGACCGGGGGTCGTGCCGGCGACGAGACCGATGGACGCCGTGGGGGCAATGGCCATGAGGGTCGCGTTACGGATTCCGCCCTTGACCTTGACGCGAAGTGCATCCCAGTCGAGGCGAGTCTTTCGAGAGATCTCGATCGCGACGCCGCGGTCCTTTTCGGCGAGGTCGATCGAGTCGAAGGGCACGAGTCCCTGCGACCAACGCGAACCCTCGAAGTGGTCGTACGAGCCGCGCTCACGAGCGAGGTTTGCCGACTCATCGATGGCCGAGTACGAGATGTGCTCGGTGATTTCGTCGATGAGGTCGTAGGCCGCTTCGCTGTCGTACGAGATGCCGAGGCGCTCACAAATGTCGGCGAAACCCATGATGCCGAGCCCGACCGCGCGGTTTTCCTTGTTCGCCTTGTCGGCTTCGTGCACCGAGGAACGCGTGATGTCGATGAGGTTGTCCAGCTGGCGCACAGCAACGCGAGCGCTCTCGTCCATCATGACCCAGTCGATTTTTCCGGCAACGAGGTGGGTAGAGAGGTTGATCGAGGCGAGGTTACAGACCGAGACGTTTTCAGCGTCCTGCGGGAGGCAGATTTCGGTGCAGAGGTTCGACGAGTGAATCGTGCCGGTGTTGTTGTTGAGCGCGCGAAGGTTGATCGTGTCTTTCCACGTCAACCACGGGTGCGACGACGACTGCAACGAGATGAGGATCTGCTTGAACTGCTCGCGCGCCGAGATTTTCTTGAAGAGGTTCATCTCTCCGTTTTCGGCCATCGTGATGTATTCGGCGTAACGCTTCGAGAACGCCGCGCCATACAGTTCGTTGAGGTCCATGACCTCCAGCGGGTCAAACAAGTACCAGTCATCGTCGTTCTGGGCGCGCTTCATGAACTCGTCCGAGATCCAGACGGCGGTGTTCGCGGTGCGCGTGCGGCGGTAGGGGTCACCGGAGTTCTGACGGAGGTCAAGGAACTCGGGGAAATCGAGGTGCCAGTTCTCCATGTAGAAACAGAGTGCGCCAAACTTCTTGCCGCCGCGTGAAATCGCGCGGAGGACCGAGTCGATGGTGTGCATGAACGGAATCGGTCCCGTCGACACGGTGTTGTTCGAACGGATGGGTGATCCCTGAGCGCGGAGCTTGGTGACCGAGAGTCCGATTCCGCCCGTTCCCTTCGTGAGCCACATCACGTCGCGCGTGGTCTTGGCGATGTGTTCGATGTCGTCCTGCATTTCGAGGACGAAGCAGTTCGCGAGCTGCGGGTACGACGTGCCCGCGTTGACGAGGGTCGAGCCGGCGGCCAGGTATTCGAGCGTCGACATCTTGCGGTAGAAACGCAACGCGACCTCGGTGGGGTTCGCTTCGTTGAGCGACAGGCCCATGGCGATACGCATCCAGAAATACTGCGGGACCTCGAGCGGGTCGCCGTTGCGTCCCTTTACTCCGTATCGGTTGTTGAGCGTAACCACTCCGATGTACTTGAGTAAATCGTCGTTCGCGGGTTCGAGCGCCGCCGCGAGCACGTCGAAATCGAACATTTCGGTCAAGCGCGAATCGAGAAGACCTTCCTCGACTCCGCGACGCACGTTCGCCTCGAAGTGTTCGGCGTGCAGCTTCTTGAGTTCTTCTTTCGACGAGTAGTCCCCAAGGACGTTCTTGTAGATGGTCTTCAACAGGAGGCGTGCGGCGATGATGTCAAATCCGGGGTAGTCCTTCACGTTTTGAAGGGCAACCTGGATAACGGCTTCGTCGAGTTGCTGGGACGTAATTCCGTCGAACAACGTCAGTTCGAGTTCGGTACCAAGTTGTGTGACCCAGGCAAGTTTGTCAGGGAATCCTTCGGCCGCGTCTTCGATCGCGAGGTTGATTTTGTTCGCGTCGTAGTTTTCGCGAGTTCCGTCTCGCTTGACAACCGTGATGTTCATCGGATTGCGTCCCTTCAGTGCCTTTAATGTGCCGTCAAACGGCTAAATTGCGTCAATCGTATGATGGAAGTGTCTGGAGTGAAAACACTACATCTATGTGTTGCGTTTAGGCAAGAGCCCTATATGTTGTGGCGTGTCGTACACAATTGGGGATAACTTGTCCACGCTTTCCACAGGTTAGGTCGTACCTCGGACGCATAAAGGGTGCGCTTCCCACAAACGCAATGATTGCCGCCCGAATGCACCATAGAGTTGTCAGCATGAAGCGTTACGGGCAGTTATTGAGTACCCCGGGAGTAATCCCCGTCGTTCTCTCTCAACTCCTTGCGCGCTTTCCCGGCGGAATGCTTACTATCGGCCTTCTCATCCATTATCAAAAACAAACCGGCAACTTCACGATTCCGGGGCTTGTGCTGGCAGCGTTGTCAATCGGTCAAGCGATTTCCATTCCCATTGCCTCGCGAATGATTAGCAGGTTCGGCATCCGCATGGTGCTCGGCACCCTCATCACGATTTGCACCGGCGCAACTCTGGTAGCCGCTCTCGTAGTCCTCGACACAATCCCCACCATCCTGCTCGGCTTCATCATCGGTGCATCGCTTGCGCCGATCCAACCCGCCGCACGCGCCGTGTACCCGTCACTCGTCCCTCAACGGCAATTGCAGTCGCTACAGGCACTCGATGCGAGCATCCAAGAACTCATCTGGATTGCCGGCCCCGTCATCACCGTGTTTCTCGCCACCCAAATCGACTCGACCACTGCCGTACTGTCCACCATCGTCTTCGGTGCCGGCGGCGGGCTGTGGTTCCTCAGTCGCAAAGAGGTCGGGGCAGCGCAACTCGAGAAATCGAGCGGGCGACTCGGTTCCGTCCTCAAAAATCGAGCGGTCATCATCGGCGTTCTGAGTGGATTTCTCGTGGTCGGTTCCTTCGGTGCAATCGAGGCCGCAACCGTCGCCGCATTCGGCAGCGAAAAGGAATCTATCGCCGGCATCGTCCTTGGGCTGTGGGCGCTATCGTCGCTCATCGCGGGGCTCGCAATGGGCCACACACCCATGGGACCCTGGTCGTTGTCGCGGCGCCTCGGGATCGTTGCCCTTGGTACCGGACTCGCCATGTTCACGGTGGATCCGATCCTCCTCACCATTGCGCTGTTCATTTCCGGGTTAGGCGTCGCGCCCGCGATGACCGTTCAATACGCGATCGCAACCGAATCGGTGTCCAAGGGGAACATCCCCGAGAGCCTCGGTTGGCTCGGTACGGGCTGGGTCGGTGGCGCGGCCCTCGCGAGCGCCGTTGCTGGTGTGTCCATCGACGCCTGGGGGGCCAGTGGAGGCTTCGTTGTGGCGACCGTTTTTGCCGCACTCGCCGCGTTAGTCCCCGCGCTGTTCGTCAAATCACTCCCAGATTTACGCCACCTCGCTGCGCACTGATCCGTGCGGATTCCCGGCTCGCGGCTCGGTAATCTTGGACAATTCTTGGATGTTTCCGTTAGGCACCGAACAATCACAGGCGTATGGTGACGAACATGAAGAAAACACCGCTGTTTACCGTCCTCGCGCTGTCTGCGATTGCCCTGACTGGTTGCACGTCAACCAGCTCCGAACTTCCCGTTTCTGATTTCGCTGGATACGACCTCGGCGCGCCCGTCGCCAGCGAAAGCGCTAACGACCTTGGTTCTGCTGCCGGAATCTCGTCGTATCGTGACGAGTCAATCATCACCACCGCCTATGCATTTCTTACCGGAGACGACCCGGCGGCCGTCGCCGACGAGGTGGAAAAACGAAGCACAGCTGCTCAGGGCAAGATTGACGGCCGTTCGGCCTACAGCGACAACGACGGAAAGATTACGTCGGTTTCCTTGACCGTTCGCATACCCGCCGCCGCGATTGACTCGTTCCTCACGGGACTGGACGAGATTGCAACCGTGCAGAACCTCAGCCAAAATTCAAGCGACGTGACGCTCACCGTCACCGACTACGAAGCACGCATCTCGGCGCTGGAGTCCTCCATCGCTCGATTCACGGCCCTGGAAAACTCAGCGCAGACCGTACAGGATCTCATCGAGATTGAGACGGCCCTCGCTGATCGCCAAGCCCAACTCGAGCAGTTGCAATCCGAGATGCGCTACTACAGCGATCAAATCGCGCTCTCCACGGTTCAGGTTGACATCGGTCTTCCGGAAAGTGCGACCGACCCCATTCCCGATGACTTCTGGGGTGGAATCGTCGCCGGCTGGTACGGGCTCCTCGCGTTCTTCAGCGGCACCGTTGTCGCGATCGGAATGGTTATCCCGTGGCTTCCCCTCATCGCCGGACTCGCCTGGCTCGGACGGTGGCTCGTTCGTCGCGTCGCCGCCCGCCGATCGACGAAACCCGTCTCGACGAAAAAGTCAACGAAGCGCTAGTCGTCAGCGAGCCAACGCAGAACCGCGTTGGTGTGCTCACCGAGCGTCGGGGGTGCAGAGTGGTGCGTCGGAGTAACTTCGGTTGCTCCAGCGAACCACCGCAATGGCGGTCCGGGGATGTCAATAGGTCCAAGCGTTGAGTGGTCAACCGACACGACCAGTCCCTGCGACCGCGTTTGGTCCCAGGAATACACATCGCCCACCGACCGAACCTTTCCCGCGGGGACACTGGCGGCGGCGAAGGCGTCGAGTACGTCGCCCAACTTCCACGTCGACAACGCCCCGTTGATAACCGGGATCAGGTCATCCACGAACGTGACTCGTCCCGCGTTGGTGTCAAAACGGGAGTCGGCCGTGAGGTCGAGCACGCGGCACAACGCCTCCCAGTGTCCTTCTGTTCCGACCGCGATCTGTACGTGAGAGTCGGCGCAGTGGAAAAGCCCGTACGGCGCAAGTGACGGGTGGTGGTTACCCCGAGCCGTCCCCGAAACGCCCGCCACCGTCTGCGCGGTGCCTTGATAAACGTGAGCGCCAATGGTCGAGGCGAGAAGAGACGTGCGAATGATCTTTCCCGTACCCGTCTTTTCGCGGTCGAAGAGCGCGGCGACTATCCCGAACGCGCCGTTCATTCCGGCGAGCACATCAGAGATCGGGATTCCCACACGCTGCGGGTCGTCTGGGCCAGAGCCCGTGACCGACATGAGCCCAGCCTCGCCCTGCGCAATTTGGTCATAGCCCGCCCTGGTCGCCTCCGGACCGTCATGCCCGAAGCCCGTGATTGACAACAGGATCGCCCGCGGATTGAGCTCCTGAATACGCGCGTCGTCGAAACCCAGACGAGCGAGGGTTCCCACGCGGAAATTTTCGATGAGGACATCTGCTCGTTCGATCAGCGCAGCGAGCACAGAGGTTCCATCATCCGTCTTCAGGTCAAGAACAACGGATTCCTTGTTTCGATTGATTGATAAGAAGTATGTCGATTCGCCACCGACGAACGGCGGGCCCCAGCGCCTCGAATCGTCACCGTCTGGTGATTCGATTTTGATAACGCGAGCACCAAGGTCACCGAGCATTTGCGCGGCCTGCGGTCCAGCGACGGCGCGAGACAAGTCGACGACAAGGATCCCGTCGAGGGGTCCGCGCGAACTCACGTCAGTTCTCCTCGACCACTTTGTTGGCGCGCCAGGTCCGGTAGCCGGCGACAAGCGACAGTGAAATCACCACGCCAGCGATGACGTACGCGGCAGATTTCACGCCGGGAATGAAATAGGCGCCCCACCCCGCGAAGGTCAGACCGACGCCCCACAGGATTGCACCGGTGGCGTTCGAGGTGAGGAATTGGTAATAGTTCATGCGGCCGATGCCGGCGACCCAGGGGACGAAGACGCGCGCCCACGGGACGAAACGAGCGATGACAACCGACCACCAGCCGTATCGGTGGTACATCGATTCGACGCCGACAACGATCTTCTTCATACGCACGCCGGTCCGCGCGTCAAGATAGGGTCTGCCCAAATTGCGGCCCATGACAAATCCCAATTGGTCACCCATAAATGCGGCGATTCCGGTACCGATGGCTAGGACGATCACGTCGACCCCCACGATTGTGGCGGCGAGCAATCCCGAGGCAAACAAGAGAGTGTCACCCGTGATAAACGGAATGAATGCCCCAACAAATAGTCCGGTCCCGGCGAACACCAAACCCCAAATCAGCAGATAGAAGGCAATGATTCCCGCCGTCGCGATGGTGTCGTTAAACCAGGGCAGCAAATCTTCGGAAGCCACCATAATCATGGTTCTACCGTACCCCGTGCGTTCACCTGACATTTACCGAGAATGCGCCAATTCGACACCCCGTGGACCGACTCTAAAGGAGTGAAGATTGTTATCGTGACCGAGTCGTTCCTGCCTCAACTCAATGGCGTAACGAATTCCGTGATTCGGGTGGCGCGACACCAGCGTGATCTCGGCCACGACGTCTCGATTGTCGCCCCGACTCGACCCGGACCAGAGTTTGAGGGCATCCCGGTTTACGTCGTTCCCAGCATCCCTCTCGTCAAATTCGCGGTCGGAATTCCGAGCCTCGCGCTGACGACACTTCTCGACCGAATCGCACCCGACCTCATGCACGTCGCAAGCCCGTTCGCACTCGGTGCTCAAGCCATTGCCTACGCTCAACGAAACTCGATTGCCTCGGTCGCCGTGTACCAGACCGATATTGCCGGCTATCTTCACCGATACGGGATGGCCGTTGCCAAACCGATGGTGGACCGATTCGTCGTGAACACCCACAACGCAGCTACTGTGACGCTCGCGCCAACACCGATCGCACGGGATGCACTCACCGAACTGGGTGTCAAGAATCTCGCGGTGTGGGGCCGAGGTGTTGACCTCGAGGGTTTCCACCCCAACAACCGTTTTGCCGACGACGCGGTCGCCTTCCGACAGAAGCACGCTCCGAACGGTGAACACATAATCGGTTACGTCGGACGACTCGCGGCGGAAAAACAGGTCGACCGTTTTAGAGAACTCACGAGTATCCCCAACACCCGCATTATTCTGATCGGCGACGGCCCCGAACGGGCGCGCCTCGAGGCGATGCTCCCCTCTACATCGGTAGCCTTTGTCGGCAGTCGCAGCGGACGTGAACTTCAGATCGCCTACGCCGCGATGGACGCCTTTGTCCACTTCGGTACGGAAGAAACTTTCGGGCAAACGATTCAAGAGGCACAAGCCGCCGGTGTGCCGGTAGTCGCCCCTCGATCCGGCGGCCCGATCCACCTCATCGACTCTGGGGTGGATGGAATTCTATTCAATGTGGACGTCACCGAGAGCCCTCGCGTGGCCGTGAAACACTTGTTGAACGACGACGAACTCCGTTCTCGAATGGGCGAAGCGGGACGCCGTAGAGTGCTCGGAAAGTCATGGGAGGCGGTGAACGATGAACTCACTCACCACTATGACGTGGCTCGCGCTCGAGTCAAGCGACCTGCCCTGGCTTGACGCCAACGCGATCATCGCCCAGTTCGGTCAATTTGCGCCCTACGCCGTCGCGTTCATCATCTTTATTGAAACTGCGTTTATCCTGACCTCGTTCCTCCCCGGCGACAGCCTGTTGTTCGTGCTCGGCATCACTCTGGCGGCCACTACCAACTTCCCCGTCTGGCTGGCGATCCCTCTGGTGATCGTGAGCGCCTTTGCCGGCAGTCAAATTGGCTTTGCAACAGGACACGCGGTCGGGCCCGTGCTGTTCGAGCGACGCCAGACGTGGATCTTCAACCCCACGTTCGTTGCCAAAGCCCACGGGTACTTCGACAAATACGGACCGCGCGCGATTATCCTCGCCCGATTTGTTCCCATCGTTCGGGCGCTCGTCCCCATGCTCGCTGGAATCTCAAAGATGGACCGGCGTACGTTCCTGATTTACAACATCGTCGGTGCCACGATTTGGGTGACAGGACTTGTCGGAATCGGCTATCTTCTGGGCGAAGTGCCGCTCGTCGCAGACCACATCGACACCGCGATAGTGGTGGTCATCATTGTTACCTCGCTGCCGTTCCCGCTCGAGCTAGTGCGCGAATGGTTGATTCGAAGGCGCCAGCGCTAGTTATTGCCGAAAAGGTCGCGAGTGTAGACCTTGCTAACGACTCCCGACAATTCCGGAGTCACGCGGTTGGCCACAATGACGTCGGAACGCGACACAAAGTCGTTGAAGTCGTTGACAAGTTCGACATCGGCAAAAGTGTCATCGTCCAGGTTCGGTTCGAACACAATCACAGCGGTGCCGTTCGCGCGAAGACGCTCGATGATTCCGATGACGCTTGATTCGCGGAAGTTGTCACTGCCTGCCTTCATGATGAGGCGATACACGCCTACCGTCGCGGGTTTGAGAGTAAGGATGTCCGAGGCTATGAAGTCTTTACGTTGCTCGTTTGCCTCGACCGCGGCGCGAATGGTGCTTTGCGGGACGTCACGGTAATTGGCAAGTAGTTGTTTGGTGTCTTTCGGCAAGCAATAGCCTCCGTAACCGAACGACGGGTTGTTGTATCCGTCACCGATTCGCGGATCGAGGCTGACGCCCACGATCACAGCACGAGCATCAAGACCGCGAACGGCAGCAAACGTGTCAAGTTCATTGAAGTACGCGACGCGAAGCGCGAGATAAGCGTTGGAGAACAATTTGATCGCTTCCGCGTCGGTCGACTCGGCGAGCAGAACGGGTGTGTTCTCATCGAGCGATGCTGCAACGAGCAAATCGGCGAACTCTTGCCCCCGGGCCGTCGTGTCTCCGACGACGATGCGCGACGGGTGCAGGTTGTCGTACAGCGCCCTGCCTTCACGAAGGAACTCGGGTGAAAACACGATATTGTCCGAATTGAACGCGGTGCGAACGCGCTCGGTAAACCCGACCGGCACCGTGGACTTGACAACAATGAGCGCGGATGGGTTGTGTTCGACGACGAGCCCAATCACCGACTCCACGCTCGACGTATCGAATGTGTCCGCGGTCTGGTCATAATTCGTGGGCGTCGCGACGATGACGATGTCGGCCGCAGCGATTGCGGGAATCGAGTCAGTGGTTGCTGTGAGGTTCAGTTCCTTGTCGGCAAAGAACGCCGAAATCTCGACGTCCTCAATCGGAGACACGCGATTGTTGACCTTGTCTACTTTCGACTCGTCCAGGTCAATTGCGACGACCTCATTCTTCTGCGCCAACAGCACAGCGAGAGAGAGACCGACATAGCCGATTCCCGCGACGACGATGCGCTGAGAGGACATTCGGCAAGTATATCCAGCGGTCGCTAGCGAGAGTGGGTGGGATACGGCTAGTGTGACGAGAGGTTCCCGCGAAAGAGGTACAAATGTCCGAACCAGTCCTTCCCGGCGACGCAACTGTGCGATCCACCGCCGAAGCTCTCGACGCAGCCGATTCCCTCGCGCATTTTCGAGACCAGTTCTACATCGATGACGAGGACGTCTGTTACCTCGACGGGAACTCTCTCGGTCGCCTTCCGTTCGGCACGGTGTCTGCCGTCGGCGAGTTCATGAACGATGAGTGGGGTGCCGAGGCTGTCGATGGTTGGTCGCACTGGGTTGACGAGGCCGGAACCGTCGGCGACGTACTCGCCGCATCCGCTCTGGGAACCGGACCCGGCCAAACACTCGTGTGCGACACGACGAGCGTCAATCTTTACCAGCTCGTCGGTGCCGCGATTCGCGCCAATTCAGGCCGGAAGACGATAATCATCGACTCTGCAAATTTCCCCACCGATCGATACATCGTGCAGGGGCTTGCCGAGGCAAACGGGATGACACTCGTCACGCTCGATAACGACGGGTCGGGCGGGCCGGGGGCAGCCCCCATCGACGCCCTCAACGAACGAATCACCGCGGACGCGCTCGAGCCGTTCCTCACCGACGACGTCGCCGTGATCACACTTCAAGCGGTGCAGTATCGCAGTGGTGCTCGTTGCGACATCAAAGCCATCAATGATCTCGCTCGGTCACGCGGAATCTTCGTGGTGTGGGATTGCGCGCACGCAATCGGGTCTATCGAACTCGACTTTGACGCTAACGGTGTCGACCTCGCGGTTGGGTGTACCTATAAATATGGAAACAGCGGTCCCGGTGCCCCCGCGTGGCTGTTCGTGCGAAAGGGATTGCAGGCCGTCCTTCAGCCCCCGATTCAGGGGTGGTTCGCGCAAGATGACCAATTCGCGATGGGGCCGATCTTCGAACCAACCGACACCATCCGCCGTTTCCAGATCGCCTCACCGTCGATCATGGGGCTGCGGTCGGTGAACATCGCGTTCGACATGATTGGCGAGGCCGGCATCTCGGCCATCGCCCGCAAGGCGGAACTCGGCACCGAATTGATGATTCGCCTCGTTGACGAATGGCTGGTTCCGCTCGGGTTCCGTTTGGGCACCCCTCGCGAGGCACTCCACCGTGGCGGGCACATCACCGTTCACCACCCCGACGCGAAACAAATCGCACTCGCGATGCGCACGGTGTCGAAGGTCATCCCTGACTTCCGGATGCCCGACGGGATTCGAATGGCGATGGCGCCCCTTCCCACCTCGTTCGTCGAGGTGTGGGACGGGTTGGCACGAACTCGCGATTTGGTCGCAAGTGGCGACTACCGAAGTGTCACGAGCGAAGGAAACCGCGTCACATGAGCACTCAAGCCCTCACGTACACCCAGTACCTCAAAATCAACGAGTTGCTGTCGCTCAATCAACCGCAGTCCGACGAACATGACGAACCGCTGTTCATCGCAATTCACCAGGTCTACGAACTCTGGTTCAAACAGATTCTGCACGAATTCACCGCCGCACAGCGCTCCCTCGAAGCCGGCGAGACCTTCGCATCGCTCGCAACCCTTGGTCGCATCCGGACCATCCTGAAGACGTGCGTGAGCCAGCTCGACATCCTTGAAACGATGACGCCGCTGCAGTTCAATTCATTTCGCGACCGGTTGTCTTCCGGGTCAGGTTTTCAGTCCGCGCAGTTCCGTGAACTCGAAGCCGTGCTTGGCCGTCGTGACCACGCGGGGGCGAAAGCTGCGTCCGGCACCGGCATGGGAATGAGCGAACATCTCATCGCCGGCTCGCCGGCCCGTCAGCGCGTCGAGAACGCGATGGCGCGTCGTTCGGTGTGGGATTCAACACTTCGCTACCTTGTCGCTCGGCAGCACGCGGTGCCCGCCAACGTTCTCAATCGTGACGTCAGCGCGCCGTATGGTGGTGACGAACGCGTGCAAGAATTGCTCCTTGCCGTCCACCGTGATGACCCCGAGGCGGGACTGGTCTGCGAATCGCTCGTCGACATTGACGAAGGCATGCAGGAGTGGCGATACCGCCACGTCAAAATGGTCGAGCGCACCATAGGTAACAAGCCGGGCACCGGCGGCTCAAGCGGAGTCGGCTACCTGCAGTCGACGCTATTCCACTCTGTATTTCCCGACCTCTGGGCCATTCGGACGAAGTTTTAGGTCGTCCAGCGTTACCAACTGCTCAACAGAAGCGCTTCACGCAACTCTCCGTTGATTGGAATGATGATGTGATGAGTAGATTCCCTCGTCGTTCGGTTGTCTACGTCGATGAGTGCATGGCATCGAGTTACGTGTTGATTGCGACCTCTGTCCGACCCGAGGAAGTGACGCACATCGCGCGGGTACTGCGGGCGGCTGTTCGGCCTGGCCAGCACAGAGTCCATTTCAACTCGGAATCAAACGCGCAACGCCAATCGTTCGTGCGACTACTTCACGGAATCGAATTCGCATGCGTGCTTTATGTCTGTAACGGTCCTGCGACCCGACAATCCCGCGAAAAGTGCATCTCGAAATTGCTCGACGACGCGGTCGATTCATCAATTTCCCGTCTGGTTATCGAAGATGACGAATCACTGCGCAGACGAGAGCGTCAGCAGATCGCTCGTCATCTTGCGGGTTTCACCGAGCAGTTTTTATATACTCATGCGAATCCCCACGATGAGCCACCCCTATGGATCAGTGACGCCATCGGCTGGTGCTGGAACCGAGGCGGTGCGTGGCGCAAGTCCGTGACCGGCTTCATCGAAAAGGTCGAGGAATTTTCTGCTTAAAGCGCGAACCCAGCCCATCAACCGTCCGGTTGACTGCTGGGTCTACTTCACGCCACTAGTGCAACGTGCACCCGAATAATAGCATCTCTCTGTTCACCACGGAGATCCTACTCACCCAAAAAGTCTCGGTGGGTTGTTGCAAAGAGCATAAATGCCATTGGGTGGAGCTAAGGGGATTCGAACCCCTGACCTTCTCATTGCGAACGAGACGCGCTACCAACTGCGCCATAGCCCCAGTTGTTTCAGAATAGCACCGCGGTTATTGGCGCAGAGACGCACTTGACACTAATTCTCTCGAGCAATTTAGGTCAGTCTCGTTGTTCGATTCATCGGTCAAATCTCCCTACTAAACTTGTCTATCGAAGAATCTTTCGTTACTATATTGTCGTGGCACAATCAAAAGTGTCTGGTTTCACACCGTGCCGTGAGGCTTAGTCGTGGTAACCGACATTGTCGGAGGGCTCGCGTTTTAGGCCACAACGTCCCTAACAACCTTGGAGTATTGCTAAATGATTAAAACGTTTCGTGTGGGTTTCGCCTTTTTTCTCGCTCTCGTTTCCGTGGGTTCTTTCGTCTCAGTTTCGACCGTCTCGCCCGCGTGGGCGGTCGCTGCGGGGACCCAGGTGGGTAGCGACATCGACGGTGAGGCCGCTGACGATTATTCGGGAAATCCAGTGTCTTTCAGTTCCGATGGATCCCGTGTCGCAATCGGTTCGGGATATAACGACGGCGTTGGATCTGAATCTGGGCAGGTTCGGGTTTACGACCTGACCGGCGGCGCTTGGGTGCAAGTGGGTGGCGACATTAATGGTGAGGCTGCCGGCGATTATTCAGGACAATCGGTGTCGTTGAGTTCCGACGGGTCACGTATCGCAATCGGAGCACGATACAACAACGACGGTGGAGCGGGTGCTGGTCACGTGCGGGTTTTTAACCTGATGAGTGGCAACTGGGTCCAGGTAGGTAGCGACATTGATGGTGCGGCTGAGGGGGACGGTTTTGGCGCGTCAGTGAACTTAAGTTCCGACGGGTCCCGTGTCGCAATCAGCGCGCCGGGTAACGACGATGGTGGATCGTCAGCTGGGCAGGTGCGGGTATATAACCTGTTCAGTGGCAACTGGGTACAGGTGGGTAGCAACATTAATGGTGCGGCCTCGTCCGATAACATGGGGAGCTCAGTGTCGATGAGTTCCGATGGTTCCCGTGTCGCAATCGGTGCATTATTTGCCTCAACTGGTGGATCTATGTTTAACGGGTACACGCGAGTGTTTAACCTGACTGGCGGCAACTGGGTCCAAGTAGGTAGCGACATTGTCGGTGAAGCCATATTCGATTTTTCGGGCTCGTCGGTTTCGTTGAGTCCCGACGGGTCCCGTGTCGCAATCGGTGCACCCGGTAACGACGGTGCTGGGTCTGGTGCTGGACACGTGCGAGTGTATGACCTAACCAGTGGCGCATGGGTCCAGGCAGGCAGCGACATTGACGGTGAAGCTGCTACGGATTCTTCGGGTGCGTCAGTATCGTTGAGTTCCGACGGGTCACGTGTTGCAATCGGCGCACCTGGTAACGACGGTACTGCTAATAACGCTGGACACGTGCGAGTGTATGAGTTGCCTGGTGGCGGTGGCGGTGGCGGTGGCGGTGGCGGGATTACGTCGGAGCCACGCAACCTTAGCGTTTCAAAGAAATTGGCTTCCGAGAGGAAGTTGACGTGGAAGGCACCCAAGAGTCTCAATGGAGGGACGATCACGGATTACGTCATTCAGTACCGGGTCAACAGAACGACCCTATGGTCAACGTTC
>Ga0164295_10000040_pt1 | contig 126002 bp, 135 predicted proteins | sample GEODES006metaG_FD_111798 | JGI IMG/M metagenome (GOLD analysis project Ga0164295, IMG submission 111798) | Oligotrophic lake water microbial communities from Sparkling Lake, Wisconsin, USA - GEODES006 metaG | ecosystem: Environmental > Aquatic > Freshwater > Lake | place: USA: Sparkling Lake...
CATCCACGGCGTCCAGGCCTCAGGGGTATCGGGCTCACGGTCATCGCCGGGGTCCGGGTCATGACCCGGACCCCGGCAACACCAACTCTGGCAGATTTCAGACACACAAGGGGCCGCGCCGGCAGTAAGGAATTGATCATGAATGACTTTCGAACACAGACCGCGCGGGAAGACCGCCATTCGACCCGCCAGTCAGACAGTTTGACCCCGCACCGCCGCCCCTCTTGACCACCCGCCCCCACGAAGCGTTCACTTCCCCCCAAGCGCGCCCGTTCCAGAGGCGCCGGATCAAGACCCGGGAGGACCAGCCATGCCCTATGTCGAGGGTCAGACGGTGCATGACGCCGACGCCCATGTGATGGAGCTGCCCGGAACCATCCCGCCCTATGCCGACCCCGCCTGGCGCGACGCCTTGGCCGAGCGCATCCGGCACAGGAAGGATTCCGACGGCTGGGCGGAAGCGGCCCGGGCCCTGCAGCAGGACGCCGAATTCCGGGACGGCGCGGCCGACGGCCTGCTGGCCCGCAAGAACTATCAGGCCCTGGGCGCCTTTGACCGGGCCGACCGGCCCCGGGCCCTGGACCTGCTGGGGTTTGCCAGCCAGCTGGTGTTTTCCACCGCGGGCCTGGCCCTGTTCGACCTGGAACATGACGCCGATCCCGCCCTGTCGGTCCAGGCGGCCCGCGCCCATAACCGGATGATGGCCGATTATTGCAGCATCGACCGGCGCCTGCTGCCCACGGCCTATGTGCCCCTGGCCGATCGCAGCCAGACCCTGAGCGTGGCCAGGGAGGCCATCGCCCTGGGCGCCAAGGGGCTGATGATCCCCAGCCGCACACCTTACGGCCACAGCCCCAGCCACCGGGATTTCGAGCCCCTATGGGCCCTGGCCCAGGAGGCCGGCCTGCCCATCCTGTTCCATGTCGGCGGCGAGCTGAAGATGGACCCGGCCTATGTGGAAAACGGCGGCCCCAGGGTGCTGGATTTCCATGGCGGGGCGGAGAACTTCACGTCCCTGACCTTCATGGCCATTCCCCTGTCGGTCTGGCAGACCCTGTCGGCCCTGGTGCTGGACGGGGTGTTCGACCGCTATCCGGCCCTGAAGTTCGGGGCCATCGAGCTGGGGGCCAGCTGGCTGCCCAGCCTGATGCAGTTCCTGGATTCCGCCGCCGCCGCCTTTGGCAAGGAAGAGCGGGTGCAGCGGCTGTCGGCCCGGCCCAGCGACATCCTGCGCCGCCAGCTGCGGGTCACCCCCTATCCGCACGAGAATGTCGGCTGGATCATCGACAATGTCGGCCCGGACATGGCCCTGTTCTCGTCCGACTATCCCCATGTCGAGGGCGGGCGAAACCCGATGAAGCGGTTCAATGACAGCCTCTCCAGCGCCTCGCCGGCAGCCTGGCAGGGCTTTTTCCGGAACAATTTCATCGACCTGATGGGCGCCGGCCTCCCCGCCGACCTCCACGACCTCCCAGGCCTGGCGGCGGCCTGAGCGGCCGCGATCAAGGGACCGCTTCCGCCAGGGCTTCGGCCCGCATGGCGTCCAGCCGCCGGTTGATGCCGGCCACGGTCAGGGTCAGGGCGATGGTCATGACCGGGTTGCGGCGGTTCCAACGCTCGCCGGCCTGGGCATAGAAATCGCCGGCGTCGTGAAATACGCCATAGTCCCGGGTCGACAGCCGGGCCGCCGCGCCGTCATCGACAAACTGGCTGAAGGCGCCGGTTCGGCCGTCCCAGCTGGAAACGCCGTTCACATGGGCGCCATGGCCCAGAACCCTGCCCTCGTCCTTCAGCCGGCGGCGGGCGGCCCGCATCAGGGGGGGATCGACGATATAGGCGTCTGTCGCCACCCAGCGTCCGTCCAGCCAGGCCTCGGTCCAGCTGTGGTCGACATAGGGGCTCCTGGGGTCCAGGACGCCCGACAGGACCTGGGCGTCGATATCGACGAAATGGCACCGGGCCGGAACGCCCATCGCCCGCAACAGGGCGGTCATCAGGGTCGACTGGTTGTTGCAGAACCCGACCCCGCCCTCCAGCACCCGGCTGGCGGTCAGGTCATAGAAGGCCGGTCGAAACCCGAACCGGATGCTGTCGCGGACATGGTTGAAGGCGGCGATGGCCCGGTCCCGGGGGTCGGGGCGGTCTTTGGCCAGTTGGCTGGCCAGGCTGCGCAGGGCTGGGGTCTCGAAGTCGAGATAGCGGGTCGGCTTGGTCCAGCGATCGGGGTTGTCCAGGGCGGTCATGTCTGTCTCCTCTGTAAATGAATATAATTCACTTTTTAGAGTCGACAAGGGGACAAGGATTTGAGGCCCATAGTCACCTTCCGGGCCCGCTCAGACCCTCAATTCTGTGAACTCTATTCAGTCCGGACCTGGCTCGGCCCGGCTGCCCACTTCCGCAAAACCCGCCTCGAAGACCCGCAGCAGCTCCTGCGACGCCGCCCGGCGCCGCATGGGGGTGGGGTCTGCCATCCAGTAGCGCATGGCCCCCTCCACCATGCCGTAGGCGATAGAGGCCATGGCCGCCGGATCGCCGCTGCGCCGCCAGCCGCTGGCCTGACGCCGGCGCAGCATCTGTTCGATCACCGCCACGGTCCGGGCTCCCGGCCGGGCGGCCGGCTTCCCCGCCGGGTCCCGGGTCATGAACAGCAGCGGCAGAAGGGCGCCATTCTGCTCGGCCGTGCGCATCAGCCCCTCGACCAGCAGGGCAAAGCCGCTGGCCCCGCCCTCCGGCGTCCAGGGGTCGACCATGGCGTCGATGAACCGCTGTTCCAGCCGCTGATGCAGGGCCGCCAGCAGGGCCGGCTTGTCCGAGAAATTGCGATAGAGACTGCCGACCGCCACCCTGGCGTCCTGGGCGACATCGGCCATGGAGACGCTGTCATAGCCCCGGGTCGAAAACAGCCGCTCGGCCGCCGTTAGGATGGCGTCCCGCCGGGCCTGCGGATTGTTCCGCCGGGGTGTCGCCCTGATCTGGTTCAAGCCTTTCACCTCCCGGGTTGCAGCCTGCGACCGCCTCGATGGAAGCCCGCCGCGTCCGCCACCTTCAGGGCCGAGCCGTCGCCGCCGCAAGGGCCTGTCGATAATCGGCCGCCGTCTCGAGTCCTGACAGGTCCGGCCCCTGGTCCGGCTTGCCGGGCGTGCAATAGAGATCGGCCAGTTTGCGGGAGGCCATCCCTTCGGCCAGCGGCTTGTCCTTCTGGAAGACGGACCGCCGGCGCTCAAACCCGTCAGCGCCATAGAGCCGGCCGCTGGAGACCTGATAGACCTGTTTGGGACAGTCGACCCACAGCCGGGCCACGGTCAGGTTGGGTCCGGCTGCGTCCGTTCCGACAATCACCGCCGTGACATGGAAGACCCCGATCAGGTTGGACCGCTTCAGACTGCCCGCATCAAACCAGGTCGGCCCCTCGGCGCTGGCCCCGGCGAAATGCAGCCGCCCGGCCGGCAGAACAGGGTCCTCCACCGGAACCTGCACCACCGGCGGCCCGGCCGCAGCCGAAAGCATCAGGGGCGACAGCATCAGGGAAGATGCGAGCAGGAGCGCGATCATGGCGCTGACAGACCACAGCAGGCCGTCAAATTCAAACCCCATCGGCCCGCCGCCAACCCGCCCTTAACCGACCCCCGCTAGACTGCCGGCCATGACGACCCAGGCCATTTCCCCCGAACAGCTCGCCACCCTCAGCCACGAGTTCCGCACCCCGCTGAACGGGGTGCTGGGCATGGCAAGGCTGCTGGACGGCACCGACCTCAGCCCCGAACAGCGATCCTATGTCGCGGCCCTGAAGGAAAGCGGCGACCATCTGCTGGGACTGGTCAATGACGTCCTGGATCTGGCCCGGCTGGGCGCCGGCAAGGTGGAGATCCATCCGGCCCCCATGGATGTCGAGAACCTGCTGCGGCTGGTGGCCGAGCTGATGAGTCCCCGGGCCCACGAGAAGGGCATCGAGATCGCCTGGGCGGCGGCGCCCAGACTGGGCCTGGTCAAGGGCGACGAGGGCCGGCTGCGGCAGGTGCTGCTCAACTATGTCGGCAACGCGGTGAAGTTCACCGAATCCGGCGGGGTCCTGCTGGCCGCCGAACCCGATGGCGCGGGCGGGGTGAGGTTCACGGTCAGCGACAGCGGACCGGGCGTGCCGGCCGCCGTGCGCACCCGCATCTTCGAGCCCTTCATCCATGCCGACCCCAGCCATGGCGGATCGTCCCTGGGCGGTGCGGGCCTGGGTCTGGCCATCGTCAAGCGCCTGGCCGACGCCATGGGCGCCGATGTCGGGGTGGAGGATGCGCCCGGCGGCGGCGCCCGCTTCTGGTTCACCGCCGCCCTGCCCGCCAATGGCCCCATCGTTCTGGACCAGACCCTCAAGGGGCGGACAGTGGTGGTTGCCAGTCCCAACCTGGTGGTACGCCGCGCCGCCTGCCGGCAGATCGAGGCCTGCGGCGGCAAGGCCCTGTCCAGCGCCGGGGTGGCCGGGGCGGTGAGCCGGGCGCCCGACGGCGCGGTGCTGCTCATTGATCACCGCCTGCTGCAGGGCCGGCGCGGCCTGAAGCCCCCGGCGGGCAGACAGGCCATCGTCATGCTGCGGCCGGACGAGCGGGACCGGATCGAGCCCTGCCGCAAGGCCGGATTCGCCGGCTATCTGATCAAGCCCCTGCGCCGCGCCTCCTTGGCCGCCCGGGTCCTGGCCGCCCTGGCCGAGGCGCCGGCCTTCGAATCGGCAGCCACCGAGGACGACCGCATCGCCCCGGCCTGCGCCCCCGGCGCCCGGGTCCTGCTGGCCGAGGACAATCCCATCAACGCCCTGCTGGCCCGCACCCTGCTGGAGCGGGAGGGGGCGGTGGTCGACCGCGCCGCCAGCGGCGAGGAAACCCTGGCCGCCCTGGAGGCCGCCGCCTATGACCTGGTCCTGATGGACGTGCGGATGCCCGGCATGTCCGGCCTGGACGCCACGCGCAAGCTGCGGGAACGGGGCGTCACGACCCCGATCGTCGCCCTGACGGCCAACGCCTTCGAGGATGACCGCCGGGCCTGCCTGGCCGCCGGCATGGATGATTTCCTGGTCAAGCCCCTCAATGCCGCAGGGCTTCGCGCCGCCCTTGCCCGCTGGGCCCGCTGGACGGACCGGTCGGCTCAGGCCAAGCTGGCTGTCTAGTCCCGCGCTTCCTCGCGCCGGGACCTTCCGGGGAGCGGTGCATGGCGGATCAGGCGGCGAAGACAGCGGAACCCTCCGGCGGCATGACCGCCAACCAGCTGCTGTTCGGGTTCACCGGCCGGGTCGAACGCCTGCAGGTCTGGCTGGTGGCCGTGGCCTCCGCCGCCATCTTCGGCCTGTTCTGGGCCCTGGTGAACCTGCGTGCGCCGGTCGACCCCGCGGCAACCCCGGCCCCCCGCCCGCCGGGCGCGGAGATCCTCGACGCCCTGCCGGTGGTCATCGGAATCGGCCTGATCTGGCCCCTGGCCGCCATCGGGGTCAAACGATGCCATGACCGGGGCCGCAGCGGCTGGTGGATGCTGGCGGCCCTGGTTCCGGTCCTCGGCTGGGCCTGGCTGGCCTATGACCTGGCCATCGCAAAAGGCAGCCCGGCGCCCAATCGCTTTGGCCCGGCGCCCTCGGCCCTGAACGGGGGAGACCAGGGCGAGGCCACGCGGGACGTGCGCAGCACCACCGTCATGTTCTTCCTGGGGTTTGCCGCCGGCCTGCCGACCCTCCTGATCTTCGACACCCTGTCCATCTGGCTGCGGGATGTCGGCCTGTCCCTGCAGGTGATCGGCTTTTTCACGCTTGCGACCCTGTTCACGGCCCTGAAGTTCCTCTGGGCGCCGATCGTCGATCGCACGACCATTCCGGTCCTGACCCGCTGGCTGGGACACCGCCGGTCCTGGATGCTGGTCTCCCAGGCGGTGATCATCCTGGGTCTGGCGCTGATTTCCGGGACCGACCCCCTTCGCAACCTGGGCCTGCTGGCAGCCTTTGCGGTGATGGTCGGGTTCGCCTCGGCCAACCAGGACATCGTCATCGACGCCTGGCGCATCGAGGTGGCCGAGGACGCCAAGCAGGGGGCCATGGCGGCGGCCTATCAGTGGGGCTACCGGATCGCCATCATCGTGGCCGGCGCCGTGCCCCTGATCCTGGCCGAGGTCTTCACCTGGAGCCTGTCCTATGCGGCCATGGCCGGGGTGATGGCGGTCGGCGTGCTGGCCGCCCTGGCGGCGCCCCGCGAGGCCCAGCATACGGTCCGGCCCATCGACACCCGGGGCCTGGCCCCCCGGCCAGTGCAGGAGGCGGCGGAGTCAGTGCTTCGCGGCCTGCTGTTGCTGCTCGGCGCCCTGCTGCTGGGCACCGGCCTGACGGGCGATCCGGGCGGGGCCGGCGCACTGCTCAAGATGCTGGGGGCGACCGGCGGCGCCGAAGCCCTGGCCGGCCTGTTCGAGTCCGACAGCAAGGTCTGGCTGCAACTGGGCGGGGTGTTGGGCGGCTTTGGCGCCATTGCCCTGGCGGCCTGGCCGATCCCCGGTCATCCCACCCGGCCCGGAGTCTTCCTGTCCTCTGCCCTTGGCCAGCCGGTGGTCGAGTTCTTCGGCCGCTACGGCAAGCTGGCAGGGGTGATCCTGGCCCTGATCTGCCTCTACCGGGTCAGCGATTTCGTCCTGAACATCAACGGCGCCTTCTATGTCGACCTTGGCTTCACCAAGCTGGAGATCGCCGAGGTCCGCAAGGTATTCGGGGCCGTCATGTCGATCCTGGGTGTGACGCTTGGCGGTCTGTCGGTGCTGCGGTTTGGCCTGATGCGGTCGCTGATCATCGGCGCCTTCCTGGGCAGTTTCAGCAACCTGGCCTTCGCCTGGCTGGCCATGGAAGGCCACAGCATCTACGCCCTGATGTTCGCCATAGCGGCCGACAACATCGGCGGCGGTTTCGCGGGCACGGCCCTGATCGCCTATATGTCCAGCCTGACCAGCATCGGCTTCACCGCCACCCAGTACGCCCTGTTCTCGTCCCTCTATGCGCTGCTGGGCAAGCTGATCGCCAGCCAGTCCGGCCGCATCGTCGAGGCGGCGGCGCATGCGGCGGACGGGTCTGGCCCCCTGGCGGGCCTGAAGGGTCTGATGTCGCGCCTGCCGCCGGAAAGCTATGCCCAGGCGCTGGAAAAATCCGGGGTCTCGCCCGCCGCCCTGGCGACCGGCTACCTGGTCTTCTACGTCTATACAACGGTCATCGGCCTGGCGGGGATGGTCCTGGTCTTCTTCGTGGCCGCCCGCCAGCCCGCCGCAGACCAGCAGGCCGAGACTGACAGCCAGGCTTCGAGGGGCTGAGGATGCGCTTCTGGAAGATCATCTTCGGACTGGCGGCGGCCTTCAACTTCCTGGTCGGCCTGCCGCTGCTTCTGGCGCCCCGCGCCTTCTACGCCGCCGCCGGCCAGCCCCTGCCCGCCGACCTGATGTCGGTCCAGACCTCGGCCCTGCTGATCACGGTCTTTGGCGTGGGCTACGCCATGGCGGCCCGGGACCCCGTCTGGGCGCGTCCGGTGATCTGGCTGGGGATCATGGGCAAGACCCCCCTGCCGGTGCTGGTCTGGCTGAACATCCTGGCGGGCCGGGCGACGCTGAACAGCCTGTGGATCACCCTGGTGGATCTGGCCTTCGCCGCCCTGTTCGTGACATTTCTTGTCCGCCATCCGGCCCCGCAAAGGGCCGAAGCCCCGAGGGCCTGAAACCTTAGCCCCTCGGATGGGCGGCGCTGTAGGCCGCCATCAGCCCGGCCGCATCCACCTCCGTATAGCGCTGTGTCGTGGACAGGGACGCGTGGCCCAGCAGTTCCTGGATCGCCCTCAGGTCCGCCCCGGCCCCCAGCAGGTGGGTGGCGAAGCTGTGCCTCAGGGCGTGGGGCGTCGCCCGGTCCGAAAGCCCCAGTCGCCCCCGCAGCGTCTGCATCGCCGCCTGCACATGGCGCGGCGACAGGGCCCCGCCCCGCCTTGCAAGGAACAGCGGCCCCGACCGGTCCACCACGAAGGGCAGGGCCGCCCGGTAGGCCTCCACCGCCTCGCGCACCGCCGCCAGCACGGGCACAATCCGGGTCTTGCCGCCCTTGCCAGTAATTCTCAGCCCATCCGGCAAAGGCGCATCGGCCTGGGTCAGGGACAGGGCCTCGGAAATCCGCAGGCCGCAGCCCCATAACAGGGTCAGCACCGCCTGGTCGCGCAGGCCTTCCCAGTCGTCCCGGTCAGGGTCGGCGCCCGCCTCCTGGATCAGGCCCCGGGCCTGGTCCTCGCTGACCGGCCGGGGCGCGCCAGGGCGCACCTTTGGTCCCCGCACCAGCGCGAGACCCGGGCAGGGGACGCCAAGGCGCCGGTCCAGATAGCCGTGAAACGACCGCACGGCCGACAGGGCCTGGGACAGGGATCTGGCCGAAAGCAGTCGCGCGCCATCCCGTCCGCCCCGCCGGTCGGCCAGCCAGGCCCGCACCTCCGCCGCCGTCACGCCGGCCATGTCTGACAGGGCCGGGGCGCCGCCTCGGTGACGGGCCAGGAAACCCAGATAGGACTCCGCCCCGGCCCGATAGGCCTCAAGGGTGCGGGGCGAAGCGCGCCGCTCGGCGGCCATATGGATCAGCCAGGCCTCCAGCGCGGCCACAGCGCTCCCTGAACCGCCAGGACTCACGGCACCGGCCAGCGTTCGGCCGTCCGCTCGAACACCCGGGCCAGAAACGCCACCAGCTCGGACCCCATGTCTTCCGAGAACCCGGCCGGGTCGGGCGAGGCGAAGGCCAGCACCCCCTGGCGCGCCGGCTCCCAGAGCGCCAGCCGCACCAGGGCCATGGATTTCACCTGCGGCGCCGTGGCGCCAAACAGATGGGCGGCAGGGGCGTGGAATCCCATCCGGGCCAGTTTCCTGGGCCCCAGGATCAGGTCGGCCTGACCCTCGACCAGGGCAAACCAGCCGGCCGGAACCCGGGCCGGGCCTTCCAGGGCGACCACCGCGCCGATCAGGCCGAACCGCAGGGTCGCCACCTCGTCCACCCGGCGCGCCAGGTCGGCATGGTTGCGGGCCTCCAGCAGGTCGATGACCGCCGCATGGGTCTGGGCCTGGGCCGAGAAATTGGCGCGGGCCGTGGCCTCCAGCCGTCGCCGGGCAGAGGACTCCCGCCTCGCGGCGGCGCTGACCCGGGCCAGGGCGGCCGGGCCGAAATCGACGATATTGGCGGCGTCCAGCCTCAGGCCCAGATCGGCCAGCAGATCTGGATCGTCTCGCAGCAGATCGCCATTGCGCCGGACCAGGTCTTTCAACGCCACAAGATCGGGGGATACATCCAGTCGCTTGGTCTGCGCCCCATCCGTCATGCCGTCGCCTCAAAAGCTCTAGAGAATCGACTGGCCCGTTGCGCGCCAGTCCGCCAGAAACTGATCAAGACCCTTATCGGTTAAGGGGTGCTTGAAGAGGGCCTCGAAAATGTTCGGCGGCAGGGTCGCGCAGTCGGCGCCCAGCTCGGCGCAACGGGCCACATGGCCGGTTGTGCGGATCGAGGCGGCGAGGATTTCGGTGTCGAAACCATAGTTGTCATAGACCGTGCGGATGTCGCCGATCAGGGCGCAGCCGTCGGACCCATGGTCATCCAGCCGCCCGACAAAGGGGGAAATGAAGGTGGCCCCGGCCTTGGCGGCCATCAGGGCCTGGGACACCGAGAAACAGAGGGTCACATTGGTCGACAGGCCATCGCGGGCAAAGGCGGCGCAGGCGATCAGGCCTTCCCGGGTCAGGGGCAGCTTGATGACCACATTGGGTGCGATATCGGCCAGCTTGCGGCCCTCGGCCAGCATGTCGTCGGCCCGGGTCGCCGCCACCTCGGCGCTCACAGGGCCCTCGACGAGGCCGCAAATCTCGGCGATGACCTCCGCCATGGGCCGACCGGACTTGGCGATGAGGGTAGGATTGGTGGTCACCCCGTCCACAAGGCCGGTCTGGACCAGGTCCGCCAGTACGGCGGTGTCGGTGGTGTCGAGGAACAGCTGCATGACGTCCAGGTCCGGTTGGTGTGAGGGAGCCGCGTTCTACACCAGCCCTGTGACGGATGCATCCCGGCTGGCGCAGCGGAATGGCGCCGCCGCATGAGCCGGATCGCCTCGGTCCTGCTGCCCATGCCCCTGCCGGAGGCCTTCGACTATGCCGAACCCGAAGGCATGGACCTTCAGGTCGGCGATCAGGTCGCCGTCCCCCTGGGGCCGCGCCAGATTCGCGGCGTGGTGACCGACCTTCGGGAAGCGGCCGGCGGCAACCGTCCATTGAAACCTGTCCAGCTGCGCCTGGACGATCCGCCCCTGCCCGCCACGACCCTGAGCTTTGTGGAATGGGCGGCCCGCTATGCCGCCGACAGTCCGGGTCAACCCCTGGCCATGGCCCTGCGCGGCCTGAGAGCGCCAAGACCCCGGCCCGAGCGGGTCATGATTGCGACGGGCGTCGCCCCGTCCCGCGTCACCCCGGCCCGCAGCCGGGTTCTGGCCATCGCTGCTGACCATGCCCTGGCCGCCCCCCGCCTGGCCGAGGCGGCCGGCGTCTCGGGCGGCGTGGTCAAGGGCCTGCTGGAGGAGGGCTGCCTGGCCATGGAGCAACGACTGCCGATCCGCATGGCTCCAGCCCTCGACACCACGCCCCGGACAGAGCTGCTCAATCCCGGCCAGGCCGCCGCCGCCGAAGCCCTTGGCAAGCGGCTTCGGGCTGGCGGCTTCTGCGCCACCCTTCTGGACGGGGTGACCGGTTCGGGCAAGACCGAGGTCTATCTGGAACTGGCCGCCCAGGCCCTGACTGCAGATCCGGAGGCCCAGGTCCTGATCCTGCTGCCGGAGATCGCCCTGACCCAGGCCGTCATCGCCCGGGTGACCGATCGGTTCGGGGCCGCGCCCGGAGAGTGGCACTCGGCCGTCCCGCCGCCCCGCCGCCGCGCCCTTTGGGAGGATGTGGCTGCCGGCCGCGCCAGGATCGTGGTCGGGGCCAGGTCGGCCCTGTTCCTGCCCTATCGCAAACTGGCGCTCATCGTCGTGGATGAAGAGCATGACGCCTCCTACAAGCAGGAGGAGGGCTTCATCTACCAGGGCCGGGACCTGGCCGTGGCCCGGGCCCATATCGAGGGCTGCAGTGTCGTCCTGGCCTCGGCGACCCCGTCCCTCGAGACCCTGTGGAACGCCCAGCAGGGCCGCTATGGCTGGCTGCGGCTGTCGGCCCGGCACGGCGTCGCCACCCTGCCGGAGGTCTCCCTGATCGACCTGCGCCAGACCCCGCCCGAGCGGGATCACTGGCTGTCGCCGCCCCTGCGGGCCGCCATGGCCGAAACCCTGGCAAGGGGCGAACAGGTGCTGTTGTTCCTCAACCGGCGGGGCTATGCCCCGGTGGTCCTCTGCCGGGCCTGCGGCGAGCGGCTGACCGCCCCTGACACGGACAGCTGGCTGGTCGAGCATCGCTATACCGGCCGGCTGGTCTGTCACCTGACCGGCTTTTCCATGCCCAAGCCCGACCGCTGCCCCCATTGCGGCGCGCGGGACAGCCTGGTCTCCATCGGCCCGGGCGTCGAGCGGGTTGAAGAAGAGGCCAGGGCCCTGTTCCCCGAAGCGCGGACGGCAATCTTTTCCTCCGACACCCTGATGAGCGGCGAGTCGGCCCGCGCTTTGGTGGCCCGCATGGAACAGGGCGAGATCGACATCCTGGTGGCCACCCAGGCGGCGGCCAAGGGCCATAACTTCCCGGGCCTGACCCTGGTGGGGGTGGTGGACGCCGATCTCGGCCTGCGGGGCGGCGATCTTCGGGCCGGGGAACGGACCTTCCAGCTTCTGGCCCAGGCCAGCGGCCGGGCCGGCCGGGCCGACCGCCCGGGTCGCGCCCTGCTGCAGAGCTGGGCGCCGGACCATCCGGTGATGCAGGCCCTGGCGGCCGGGGATCGCGACCGCTTCCTGGCGACCGAGATGGATTTGCGCCAGGTCAGCGGCCTGCCGCCGTTTGGCCGGCTGGCGGCAGTCATCCTGTCCGGGCCGGACGGTGCGGCGCTCGAGACCTTCGCCCGGCAGATGGCGGCGGCGGCCCCCAATACCGTCGGCGTGGATATCTTCGGCCCGGCCGATGCGCCCCTGTCCCTGATCCGGGGCCGGCGGCGAAAGCGGTTCCTGGTTCGGTCGGACCGTTCCGTGGATCTCTCGGCCTATATGGCCGCCTGGCGAGCTCGGGTCAGGCCGCCCGGCGCGATCCGGGTGACCATCGACATCGATCCCTATAGCTTCCTGTAGCCCTCACGCCCTCAGGCGATAGCCGGTCTTGAAGATCCAGTAGATGGCCGTCAGGCAGAGCGCCATGAATCCGAAGGTGGCGGCGATGCTGATCCCCACCCCGACGTCCGACACGCCATAGAAGCTCCATCGGAACCCGCTCACCAGATAGACCACCGGGTTGAACAGGGTGACCTTCTGCCAGAAGTCCGGCAGCATGCTGATGGAATAGAAGCTGCCGCCCAGGAAGGTCAGGGGCGTGACGATCAGCATGGGCACGATCTGCAGCTTCTCGAACCCGTCGGCCCAGACCCCGAGGATGAACCCGAAAAGGCTGAAGGTGAAGGCGGTCAGGACCAGGAAGCCCAGCATGACGAAGGGATGCTGGATCTCGTAGGCGACGAACAGGCGCGCCGTGATCAGGATGATGACCCCGAGGATCACCGACTTGGTGGCCGCCGCCCCGACATAGCCCGCCACCACCTCCAGCCAGGAGATGGGCGCTGACAGCACCTCATAGATGGTGCCCGAGAACTTGGGCATGTAGATGCCGAAACTGGCGTTGGAGATGCTTTCGGTCAGCAGGCTCAGCATCACCAGGCCCGGGATGATGTAGGCGCCGTAGGAGACGCCGTCGATCTGGCCCATCCGACCGCCGATAGCCGATCCGAACACCACGAAATAGAGCGAGGTCGACAGCACCGGGGAGGCGATGGATTGCATGACCGTCCGCCAGGTTCGGGACAGTTCGAAGATATAGATGGCGCGGATGGCGTGCAGGTTCATGGCCGGGCCCTCACCAGGGAAACAAAGATATCCTCCAGACTGGACTGGTGGGTCTGCAGGTCCTTGAAATCGATGCCCAGCCCATGCAGCCGCCGGATCAGGTCGGCAATGCCGGTCTCCTCGGCCTGGGCGTCGAAACTGTAGACCAGTTCATGGCCGTCCGCCTGCAGGGCCAGGGGCTCTCCAGCCAGTTCCTCCGGCAGGGTTTCGAGTCTGGACTGCAGATGCAGGGTCAGCTGCTTGCGGCCCAGCTTGCGCATCAGGGCGTCCTTGTCCTCGACCAGGATGATCCGCCCGTTGCTGATCACGCCGATCCGGTCGGCCATCTCCTCGGCCTCCTCGATATAGTGGGTGGTCAGGATGATGGTCACGCCGGTGTGGGTCAGGGCCCTGACCATCTCCCACATGTCCTTTCGCAGCTCGACATCGACCCCGGCCGTCGGCTCGTCCAGGAACAGGATGCGAGGCTCGTGGCTCAGGGCCTTGGCGATCATCACCCGCCGCTTCATGCCCCCCGACAGGGTCATGATCTTGGCATCCTTCTTGTCCCACAGGGACAGGTCACGCAGCAGCTTTTCGATGAAGGCCGGATTGGGCGGCTTGCCGAACAGGCCCCGGCTGAAGGAGACCGTGGCCCAGACCGTCTCGAAGGCGTCGGTGCTGATCTCCTGCGGCACCAGGCCGATCTTGGTCCGGGCCGACCGGTAGTCCACGGCGATGTCGTGGCCATCGGCAATCACCTGGCCCTCGGTGGCCCGGACAATGCCGCAGATGATGCTGATCAGGGTGGTCTTGCCCGCCCCGTTGGGTCCCAGCAGGGCAAAGATCTCACCCGGCCGGATGTCGAGGTTGACGTCGCTCAGGGCTGCATGGCCGCCGGCATAACGCTTGGACAGACCGCGGATCTGGATGATCCCGGCCGGTTCTGTCGGTGATGGATGTGGCTGCACGAGTCCCCCTTCGGCGGCTGTTGCGGACAGATGGGGCAGATCGGATCGGTTGGCTAGTTCGGCCGACAGCCGTGGGCCGTTATCCTTGCCGTTCCTGTTCTCCCCGGACATTCGGCAAGACCAGCCATCCGGGGCCCATCGCCAAGGATATCCCAGATCGCCCCTTCCCCATATGAACCGCGATAACTAAACTAGGGACCGAGACGGCCCGTGAGCGGCCGCTGACGCCAGGGAGCGAGCCATGCGCGAATATCTGAAGTTCTACATTGACGGCAAATGGGTGGATCCGGTCACCCCCAAGACCCTCGAAGTCATCAACCCCGCCACCGAAGACGTGGCCGGCCATATCTCCATGGGTTCGGAAGCCGATGTCGACGCCGCCGTGAAGGCCGCGCAGAAGGCCTTCACCACCTTCAGCCAGACCACCCGCGAACAGCGGATCGAACTGCTCGAGCGGATCGTCGTCGAGTACCAGAAGCGCTACGAGGACATGGCCAAGGCCATTACCGAGGAAATGGGCGCCCCGTCCTGGCTGTCCCAGCGCGCCCAGGCCGCCATGGGCCTTGGCCATCTCCAGACCGCCATCGAGGTCCTGAAGACCTACAAGTTTGAGGAAGACCGCGGCACCACCCGCCTGGTCAAGGAGCCGATCGGCGTCTGCGGGTTCATCACCCCCTGGAACTGGCCGGTGAACCAGATCGCCTGCAAGGTGGCCCCGGCCATCGCCACGGGCTGCACCATGGTGCTCAAGCCTTCCGAAGTCGCCCCCTTCAGCGGCTATATCTGGACCGAGATCCTGCATGCCGCCGGCGTGCCGGCCGGCGTCTACAACATGGTCAATGGCGACGGCCCCGTGGTCGGCGCCGCCATCAGCAGCCATCCGGGCGTCGACATGGTGTCCTTCACCGGTTCGACCCGGGCCGGCATCGAGGTGGCCAGGAACGCCGCCCCGACCGTCAAGCGGGTTCACCAGGAACTGGGCGGCAAGAGCCCCAACATCATCCTGGAAGACGCTGATTTCGCCAAGGCCGTGGCCGGCGGCGTCGGCTCGGTGATGATGAACTCCGGACAGTCCTGCAACGCCCCGACCCGCATGCTGGTCCCGGCCAAGAAGATGGACGAGGTCATCGCCATCGCCCGCGCCACCGCCGAAGCCCACACCGTCGGCGACCCCAATGGCAATTCCAAGATGGGCCCGGTGGTTTCCGAGGTTCAGTGGAACAAGATCCAGGGCCTGATCCAGAAGGGCATCGACGAGGGCGCCACCCTGGTCTCCGGCGGCGTCGGCCGTCCCGAAGGCCTGGACAAGGGCTATTATGTAAAGCCCACCGTCTTCGCCAATGTCACCAACGACATGTCCATCGCCAAGGAAGAGATCTTTGGCCCGGTGGTCTCCATCCTCGGCTATGAGACGGTCGAGGAAGCGGTCCATGTCGGCAACGACACCGAATATGGTCTGGCCGCCTACATCTCCGGCGCCGACCAGGCCAAGATCCGCGAAGTGGCCAGCAAGCTGCGGGCCGGGCAGGTCAATATCAACAGCGCCGGCACCGACATGATGGCCCCCTTCGGCGGCTTCAAGATGAGCGGCAACGGCCGCGAATGGGGCGACCACGCCTTCGGGGAATTCCTCGAGACCAAGGCTGTCCTCGGCTACTCGGCGCCGCAGGCCGCCGAATAGTCTTCCGGTCGCAAGGCTGAAAATCAGGCCTCCCCGGGAAACCAGGGAGGCCTTTTTTTGACTGGTCCTGCCCGCTTGGGGAAGGACGACCCTCTCGCAGCCATGATGGAAGGCTCCCCACCGGAGGGTCCGCCGTGCGGACGGACCGGTGACATGGGATAATCACCCTCCCCGCTTCGACACGCCCGGAGAGCCCATGTCCCGCCCTGCCCGAACTGTCGAAAAATCCGGAAAAACGCCGGACAGATCGGGACCTAAATCGGCGACCACCCGGACAACGGCAGGACCGAAATCGGCGACCACCGGGACAAGAACAGGACAGCCAACGACCTTGCCGACAGGACGGACTCCGCGCCAGGAGGGCGGGCGACGGCGAAGAGCTATCTAAAACGTGAACAAATCCAGAGAGATATCAGATCCGCCCGAGCTCTCGGCCTCTGTTCGCTATAGGACGGCCGCATGGTCCGGAATGCGATTCCCTGATTTTTCTCCGCCAGGCGGAACCATACGCCTGAAAACCACGAAGAAATCCGCCGAAAGCGCGGCAACCCGTCTTTCAACTCGCCCGGCGCCATCTCGACATCACATCCCGGTTTTGGTCATCTGCGCCGGAACCGTCCATCAGAGACGCAACAGTTCGGGGAAGAACCATGTCCAGCCTGCCGCCCTTCGCCACCTTGGCCGATATCCCCCGCACTCAGGCAGCGGAGCGACCCAAGGCCGTGGCCATGCTGTTCGAGGGCCGCAAGACGACCTTTGCCCAGTGGGACGCCGCCTCGAACCGTTGCGCCCAGGCCCTCTTGGCCAAGGGCCTGAAGCCGGGCGACCGGGTCGGGGTCCTGTCGCGGAACAATGATGATTTCTTCGTGCTCTGGATGGGGGCGGTCAAGGCGCGGCTCTGCCTGACCCCGGTCAACTGGCGGCTGGCGCCACCGGAAATTGCCTTCATCCTCAAGGATGCGGACGTCAAGCTGCTGGTCTGCGGCGCCGATCTTGCCGGGGTGGTGGACATGATCGTCGGCGATGTGCCGGGCCTCAAGGGCCTGGTGCAATTCGAGGATGGCCATCCCCGCTGGCCGTCCTTCCGCAAATGGATCAGCAAGCATCCGGCAAGAGACCCCCGCCTGCTGGCCTCCGACGAGGATGATGTCATCCAGCTCTATACCAGCGGCACCACGGGCCTTCCCAAGGGGGTGCAACTGACCCAGGCCAACTACAGCGCCTTGTTCGAGACGGCGCTGCAGGCCGGTTGGGCGCGGTATGACGCCGGCAAGACCAACCTGGTCCTGATGCCCCTGTTCCATGTGGCCGGGGTCAATTGCGGCCTGCTTGGCCTTCTCCAGGGGGTCAGGGAAATCATCCTGAAGGACGTCAATCCCGCCGAGATCGTCAAGGTGATCCCGCAGGAGGGCGTGAACTACGCCTTCCTGGCCCCGACCATCATCAACATGGTCCTCCAGACCCCCGGGGTGGAGACGGCGGATTTCTCGAAACTTGAGCGGATATTCTATGGCGCCTCGCCTATCTCCGAGGCCGTGCTGCGCCGGGCCCAGGCGGTGTTTGGCTGTGACTTCACCCAGCTCTATGGCCTGACCGAGACCATTGGCGGCGCCACCTATCTGCCGCCCGAGGACCATGCCGAGAGCCGGGACAAGCTTCGCTCCTGCGGCAAGCCCTGGCCGGGTTTCGAGGTCCGCGTGGTCAAGCCGGACGGCAGCGTCGGCCAGACGGGCGAGGTCGGCGAGGTGCAGATCCGCAGCCGCGGAGTGATGAAGGGCTACTGGAACCGCCCCGAGGCCACCTCGGATGCCATCGATTCCCACGGCTGGTTCCGGTCGGGCGACGCCGGCTATTTCGACGCCGAGGGGTATCTCTATATCTACGACCGGGTGAAGGACATGATCGTCAGCGGGGGCGAGAACGTCTATCCGGCCGAGGTCGAGAATGCCCTGTTCAGTCATCCGGCCGTGGCCGACGCCGCCGTGATCGGGGTCCCTGACGAGCGCTGGGGCGAGGCGGTCAAGGGGATCGTGGTCCTCAAGGGCGGCATGGCCGCCACGGCCGAGGACCTGATGGCCCACTGCCGGGGCCTGATCGCCGGCTACAAATGTCCCAAGAGCATCGACTTCGTCGATGTCCTGCCGCGCAACCCCTCCGGCAAGGTCCTGCGGCGGGAACTGCGGGCCCCCTTCTGGGCCGGGCGAGAGCGGATGGTGGGATAGGGCTTGAACACCCCAACGGAAACCATGTCCCCCTTGCCCGATCAAAGCCGGAGCCTGCCATGACCCCCAACTTCCAGATGATCCAGACCAATGGCGTCACCCTGAGGGCCGTGGTCGAGGGGACCGGCCCCCTGGTGGTCATGGTCCATGGCTTTCCCGAGAGCTGGTACAGCTGGCGCCACCAGATCGGACCCATTGCGGCGGCCGGGTTCACCGCCTGCGCCATCGATGTCCGGGGGTATGGCGGCTCCGACAAGCCCCATCCAGTAGAGGCCTATAGCCTCGAAGCCCTGACCGGCGACGTGGCGGGGGTGATCGAGGCCCTGTCGCCCGATGGGACGGGTGTACTGATCGGCCATGACTGGGGAGCGCCGATTGTCTGGAACACCGCCCTGACCCGGCCCGACCGGGTGCGGGCCGTGGCCGGCCTGTCGGTGCCCTATACCGGGGTTCCGGCCTTCAACTTCCTGGACCTGGTCAAGGTTGCCTTCACCGACAAGGGCCGGTTCTTCTACCAGGTCTATTTCCAGGACGAGGGGGTGGCCGAGGCCGAGATGGAGGCCGATGCCCGGGGCGCCCTGCGGCGCTTCTATTATGCCATCAGCGGCGATGCCCCGGACGGGACCTGGCCGGTTGACAAACCCCACGGCGCGCCCCTGCTGGAGCGGCTTCCCGATCCCCAGCCCTTCCCGGCCTGGCTGACCGAGGCCGATATCGACTATTTCACCGCCGAGTTCGAGGCTTCGGGCTTTCGCGGCCCCATCAACCGCTACCGCAACCACGGGCGGGACTTCGACTGGCTCCAGGGCTTCAAGGACCGGGTCCTGGACCAGCCCTCCCTGTTCATCGGCGGCAACCGCGACCTGGTTCTGAAGATGTTGCCGGGCGTCGATCCCCTGGCGGTGATGACCCCGCATCTGCCAGGACTTCGCGGCGCCGCGGTGCTGGAGGGCTGTGGCCACTGGACACAGCAGGAGCGGCCGGAAGCGGTGACGGCCCTGTTGCTGGACTGGCTGAAGGGTCTCTGAACGCGGCGTTTGACTCCCCTTGGGGCAGGGATAGTCTCAAGGGACCAACAACAAGAAACTCTCAGGGAGAACGCCGATGTCCCCGCCCGATGGCGCGGCCGCCGTGGCGGCTGTGCGGCCCGATTTCAAGGCCCTGCCCATGAAGGGGCCGGACGTTTCGGTGGAGCGCCGGGCGGACGGCAGCGTCCTGATCCGCTCCAACCATGCGCCTGGCCAGGGCCCCCGCTCGATCGCCCATCTGTTGCGCGACAAGGCGGCCCTGCATCCGGACCGGCCCTATATGCGCCAACGCGAGCCGGGCCACGGCCCCTGGCGGGGCGTCACCTATGGCGAGACCCTCGCCGCTGCCGAGGCCATCGCCCAGTGGCTGCTGGACCGGGGCCTGACCGGCGAGGACAGCGTCATGGTCCTCTCGTCCAACAGCATCGAACACGCCCTGGTGGCGCTTGGCTGCTATACAGCCGGGGTCCCGGTCGCCCCGATCAGCCCGGCCTACAGCCTGATCTCCAGCGACCACGCCAAGCTGAAACACTGCGTCTCGGTGGTGAAGCCCAAGGTCATCTTCGCCCAGTCCGGCGCGATGTTTGCCCGGGCCTTCGAGACCCTCAAGGGTCTTGGACAGGACCTTGTTCTCGTGACCGTTGACGGCGAGGGCGAAGGCGCTGTCGCCTTCGCCGAGCTGGTCGCCACGACCCCGACCCCCGCCGTCGAGGCGGCCCGGGAGACCCTGGGTCACCATACCGTGGCCAAGTACCTGTTCACCTCCGGTTCGACCGGCATGCCCAAGGCGGCGCCCCAGACGTTTGGCATGATGGCCGGAGTGATCGCCGGCCAGGACGGCCTGCGATCCGAGGACCCGGATCCGGACCATGTTCCGGAAAGCCTGGAATGGATGCCTTGGAGCCATATCAGCGCCGGCAACATCGGCTTCAACGGCAATCTCTGGGCCGGCGGCACCGTCTATCTTGACGAGGGCAAGCCCCTGCCCGGCCTGTTCGAGACGACGATCAAGAACCTCTACGAGGTCTCGCCGACGGTCTTCGGCTCGGCGCCTATCGCCTTTGGCATGTTAGCCGAGGCCATGGAACGGGACCCGATGCTGCGCAGGTCATTCTTCAAGAACCTGCGTTACATGGGATACGGCGGCGCGACCCTCAGCAACGACGTCAATGAGCGGCTCCAGGCCCTGGCCATTGCCGAGACCGGCCAGCGCATGCCCCTGACCACCATGTATGGCGCCACCGAAACCCAAGGCATCACTGTCACCCACTGGGCGACGGAGACGGTCGGGCTGGTCGGCCTGCCCCTGCCGGGGATCACCCTGAAACTGGTTCCCAATGGGAGCAAGATGGAGGTGAGGGTCAAGGGTCCAACCGTGACCAGCGGCTATGTCGGCGATCCGGAAAAAACCGCTGCCGCCTTTGACGAGGAAGGCTTCTACAAACTGGGGGACGCCGCCCGGTTCATCGACGAGGCCGATCCGGCTCAGGGCCTGATGTTTGACGGCCGGGTGACCGAGGACTTCAAGCTGGACAGCGGTACCTGGGTTTCCGTCGGCACCCTCCGGCCCGAAATTGTCGCAGCCTGCACCCCCTGGATCCAGGATGCGGTCATCACCGGACAGGACAAGCCTTTCATCGGCGCGATGATCTGGCCGTCCATGGCTGGTCTTCAGGCGCTGGCGACGGATGAAGGCCCTGGCACGCCCCTGGACAAGCTCAAGGTCTTGGTCGCCGACGGTCTGAACGCTTTCAACGCAACGGCCGGCGGACTGTCGCGCCGCATCGGCCGCTTCACCATCATGATGGAGCCGCCGTCTATCGACGCCGGGGAGATCACCGACAAGGGCTATGTCAACCAGCGCGCCACGCTCGAACGCCGGGCCGAACTGGTGGCCAGCCTTTATGCCAGCGACGTCCCGGAACATGTTGTGACGCTGTAGACTTTCGTCTCGCCCCCAGAAGTGGGGCAGGCCGATGGACATTTTGGAGACCGCCATGCTCGACCCCCATTTCCGCGCCATGCTGGATGCGGCCGCTGCCATTGAAACACCGCCCCTGGACGCCCTGCCGGTCGAGATGATCCGCATGGGCTATGTCGCCCAGCGCGCCGGTCTCGATGCCGGCGCGCCAAAGGACCTGGCGGTCCGTGACCTGGAGATTCCCGGCCCCGGCGGGCCTATCCGGGCGCGCCTCTATGTTCCCAAGGATGCGCCGGCCGTGACCGGCGGCCTGGTCTATTTCCACGGCGGCGGTTTTGTGGTCGGCGATCTGGAGACCCATGACGACTTCATGCGCCGCCTCTGCGCCGCTTCCGGCGTCCGGGTCCTGGCCATCGACTATCGCCTGGCTCCGGAACACCCCTTCCCGGCCGCCCATGATGACGCGCTTGCGGCAACCTGCTGGGCTTTCGACCATGCCGGCGAGATCGGTTTCGACCCGGCCCGGATCGCCGTGGGCGGCTGCAGCGCCGGCGGCAACCTGGCCGCCTGCATGGCCCTGGAACTGGGGGATGACCCGGTCCGCAAGCTGGCCTTCCAGCTGCTGCTCTATCCGGCCACGGCCATGGAGATGGACACTGTCTCCCGCCGCGACCTGGCCACCGGCTATGTCTTGACCGCCGAGATCATGGCCTGGTTCAGCAAGCATTTCGCAGCGGCCGGACATCCCCAGGGCCGCCGGGCAGAACCGGCCCATGTGGAGGACCTGAGCGGTCTGGCCCCGGCCTTCATCGCCACCGCCGGCTTCGATCCCCTGCAGGACGAGGGCCGCGACTACGCCATTCGCCTGAACGCCGCCGGTGTGCCGGCGCAGCATCGTCACTACGAAACCTTCGTCCATGACTTCTACATCATGGCCTCGGTCTGCCCGGCGGTGATCCCGGCGATCGAAGAGACGGCGCAGGCTCTCAAGGCTGGCTTGAGATGAATCGGGTCAAAGGATTCCTAAGCAACGACACAAAGGAAAAGGGCGGCCCGGATTACTCCGGGCCGCCCCAATCTTTTCGCGTCCGTTCCAGAGACTAGAACTTGCTGCGCAGGGTCACCCCGTAGGTGCGCGGGGCGCCCAGGAAGGCGTCGTAGGTGCTGATGTTGCGGTCAGCAGCCAGACTGTAGGGGTTGGACGTGTCAACCTGGAAGGGACCGTTGAAGGCCACCTGGATGTAGTCCTGATCGAACAGGTTGTTCGACCAGAGTTCCACCGTCCACATCTCGTCTTGGCTGCCGATGCCGATCCGGGCGTTCACCAGGGTCAGGGCTTCCTGCTCCTTCACCGGGTGCAGGTCAGAACCGGTGTTGTACTTGGAGGTATACTTGAGCGCCACATTGCCCCGGAAGCGCAGCGCCGAGCCGATATCCCGCTCATAGCTGCCCGAAAGGGAAGACGACCACTTGGGCGCAAACGGGGCCGTCGCGCCGGGCAGGCGGAAGACGCCGTTGAAGCGCGAAGGATCGCTGAGGTCAGCCGCCGTGAATTCGCCGAACTTGGTTTCGGCATAGGTCACGCCACCCTGAAGCGTCAGGCCGTCCAGGGGCGTAAACCAAACAAAGTCCGCATCCACGCCCTTGGAAGTCAGCTCGGGGATGGATTCCACAATGAAAGCCGTACCGACGAAGGTGTTGAGCTGGAAGTTGGTGTATTCCTGATAGAAGGCCGTGGCGTTCAGCAGCAAGGAATTGTCCAGCCACTTGGTCTTGAGGCCGACTTCATAGCTATCGGCAAACTCTGGAGCAAAGCTGGTGTCGGGATTGGCCGTGAAGTTGGGGCCCGTTCCGGTGATCAGGATCTTGCCCGAACGATCCAGGTTGAAGCCGCCGCCCTTGTAGCCACGAGCGTAGGAGCCATAAAGCATGGCGTCTTCAGTCAGGTTCCAGGCCAGCTTGACGGTGCCGGTCAGCTCTTCTTCGCTGCGCTGCTGGCTATAGGTACCGAGCGCGTCGAAGTCGTTGTTGAGGGCGTTCAGGCACAAACCGCCGGTGATGGCGTTGGCCGTCGCCGGGCCTGCCAGACCGACGAGGGTCAGGTAGAGGGCTTCGGCCTGATCGCAGGAGGTCCCGGTCGTGCTGTAGGTGGTGGTCAGGGCCTTGTCCGACCAGCTGTAGCGCAGGCCGGCAGTCAGCTTCAAGGACTCGGTGATCGCCCAGGTGTTGTCGGTGAAGATCGCCAGGGTCTCGTCTTCCTGGGTGTAGCGGTCATCCGAGCCGGTGCCGGCCTGGTGGATGACAGCCGGGGTCAGGCCCAAAAGGCCCGGAACGCCGCCCAGAACGCGGCTGTCGAAATAGGCGTAGAAATCCGAGCCGGACTTGAGAACCGAGCGGCTGTTGAGGTCTTCCTTGGCGTAGAAGACACCGACGAGCCAGTCGACCGGACCGGCTTGGCCGGCCAGACGAAGCTCTTCCGAGAACTGCTCGAACTTGACATAGTTGGTGCCGTCGTTCGGGCGATAGGCGATGTCAGCGGCGGTGAAGTCGCTGTCCTGGCCCGTTTCGGCGCCCCAGCTGCGGGCGGCGGTTATGGAGGTCAGGGCGATGTCCGGGGTGATGTCCCAGTTCAGTTCGCCTGAGACGCCCTTGTCCTGAATGACCTGTCCGGTGTTGCGGTTGCCATAGGCAATGCGCTTGAACGGCTTGGCGGTCAGGTCAATGCCCCCGGGCTGCACCTGGTTGACGAAGTTGGCGCGGCTGTTGGCGGCGGTGCCGACCTGCAGCTGGGTGGCCAGGCAGCAGTTTTCGTTACGTTCGGTGTAGTCGGCAATCAGCCGGATCGTGACGTCGTTGTTAGGGGTGGCGAGAATCTGGCCGCGCAGGGTCCAGAAATCCTGATCGACGTCCTGGGTGTTGGTGCGCGGGCCGTCGCCGGTGCGCACGTTGAGGTAGCCGTTACGTTCGCGGCGAGCGAAGAACAGCCGGCCCGCGACATTGTCGCCCAGGACTGGTCCGGTCACGGAAACGGCCGCGCCGACAGCGCCATAGTTGCCGACCGTCAGTTCGCCGGTTCCGCCGAAGTCGAACTTGGGTTCGGCTGACAGGATATTGATGACGCCGGCCGAGGTGTTCTTTCCGAAAAGAGTGCCTTGCGGGCCCTTCAGGACTTCGATGCGCTGCAGTTCACCGAGGTCGCCAAATGAGACGCCGTTGCGGGGGCGATAGACGCCGTCGATCACGATTCCGACGGAGGATTCCAGGCCGGGATTGTCACCGACGGTGCCGACGCCACGGATCCGGGCGGTGGTGACGGTTTCATTGGACGTGGATGTGACCGTCAGGCCAGGGGTCAGGATCGTCAGATCCTTGATGTCCTTGACGCCGGAGTCCTGCAGAAGTTCGCTGGAGAGCGCGGTGACGGTGGCCGGCACATCCTGTAGGTTCTGTTCCCGCTTGTTGGCGGTGACGATGATGCTGTCGACAGTGTTCTCGTCCGCTGCCGGTTCATCCTGAGCAAAGGCGGCGGAAGCCATGACGGCGGAAAGCACGGCGGCAGATGCCGACGCGCGCAAAAGATGGCGGATACGCATGTCTTGTCCTGGGTTTTTGGCGCGGGTGTCAGACCGTGCGGGTTTGGGGAGGAAGATTGGACCGAGGAAGCCCTATCAACTTGACGGCGGCCACCTAGGGTCGCCGAACATGCTCAGGCAAGATTAATCCCTTGTAATGAAGGGAAAACGCCCCTCTGGTGTCGGGAGTGTGACAGCACAGGCGTCAAAAATCAGAGTTCGTTCACTAAATTCCTGACGGTGCTGATTTTTTCATCGATATGCGCAGACTGGGGATTCCTGCAATTGTGGCGATCCGCGCCGATGACCGCTTTCGCACCGGCAGTCCTTCCGGGCCTGGCCGCCGTCTCCTCTCTGTGATCGCGTCCTCGTCACTGTCGCGGCCTTCTTGATTTGCCCCTGCGTCCGACCAGAACGTGCTTGTCCGGAGCAGATTGTCGCGTCATCTGGAAACCATGCCTGTCTCACCTGCCTACTGCCCTGACGCCCGACTGATGACCCTGGGGCCGGATTTTGGAGATCCGGTCTCTGCGGCCGATTTTCCCGCGACGGTCCTGCGCTGGCGGCATGACCGGGCGGCGGCGACGGTCGGGCTGGAGCGCCTGGATGATGCCGAGTGGCTGGCGGCCTTTGGCCGGTTCCGGCCCCTGCCGGACAACCAGCCCGGGCCCCTGGCGCTTCGCTATCACGGCCATCAGTTCCGCAGCTACAATCCAGACCTCGGCGATGGCCGGGGGTTCCTGTTCGCCCAGCTGCGCGAAGCCGGGACCGGCCGTCTTCTCGATCTGGCCACCAAGGGGTCGGGCCAGACGCCCTGGTCGCGGCGCGGCGATGGCCGGCTGACCCTGCAGGGCGGGGTGCGAGAAGTGCTGGCGGCGGCCATGCTGGAGGCGCTTGGTGTGCCAACCAGCCGGGCCTTTTCCCTGGTCGAGACGGGCGAGGCCCTGCAGCGCAATGATGAGCCCAGTCCGACCCGTTCTGCCGTCCTGACCCGGCTTTCACACAGTCACATCCGATTCGGCAGCTTCCAGCGACATGCCTACTTCGAACGGGCCGATCTGCTCACCTTGCTGATGGAACACTGTATCCAGACCTATTTTCCTCATCTGGACGCTGCACCCGATCGGCCCGCCGCCTTCCTGTCCGAGATTGTGGGCCGCACCGCCCGGCTGGTCGCCCGTTGGATGACGGCGGGCTTTGTCCACGGCGTCCTGAACACCGACAACATGGTCGTGACCGGCGAGAGTTTCGACTACGGTCCCTGGCGGTTCCTGCCGAGCAATGATCCCAACTTTACGGCCGCATATTTCGACGAGAACGGCCTCTACTGCTTTGGCCGGCAGCCGGAGGCCGCCCACTGGAATCTGCAGCAGTTGGCCGGCTGCCTGACCCAGATCGGCGACGAGGCCAGTCTGGTCGCCGCCCTGAATGGATTTTCTTCGGCCTATCGACAGGCTTTGATCGAGGCGATGCTGAATCGGCTGGGCGTGATGTCCCGCGATGCCGATCAGGACTTGGCCTTGGTCAATGCCGCCTTCAAGGCTCTGGCGGCAGGGGGCGAGGCGCAACGGTGGGAACCCTTCTTCTTCGACTGGTTCGGCGGCGTGGCCTCCGAGCATCGGGCGACGACCGGGCCCCGAGCCAACCTCTACCAATCCGAGGACGCCCAACACTTTCGTAACCTGCTGGCCGATTTCGAGCCGGACAGGCCCCAGCGCCTCGACCATCCGATGTTCAGCGCTGCCGAACCGGAAGAATTGCTGATCGAGGAGGTGGAGGCCCTCTGGACGCCGATCGCCGTCGCAGACGACTGGTCGGCCCTGCATGACAAGCTTGATCGGATCGAGACGGCGCGGATCGCCTGGGACCTGGCGCCAGTTCCGGTCTGACCAGCTCTATTTTCCAGCCGGCGCCGGCGCCCGGCTGTTGCGGCGCTTGCGCGCTATCGGCTCGGGTCTTGGGGATGGAAGGCGCAGCTCGAAGACGGTGCCATCCGGCCCGGTGCTGGCCAGGACCAGATCGCCGCCATGGGCCAGGGCCAGCTCACGGGAAATCGCGAGGCCCAGTCCCGTACCCCCGTGGCGCGCCGATCCGACAAAGGGCTGAAAGAGATTGACCGCAGCCCTCTGGGGAAGGCCGGGACCATTGTCCGTAAGCCGCAGAACGGCCTGACCGTCTTCCTGGATCAAGGAGACGGTGATCTGTCCCGGGTCGTTGCGCTTCATCTCGGCCATGGCCTGGCGCGCATTGCGCATCAGGTTCATGAGGATGCGATGAAGCTGGTCAGGATCAGCCAGGACGGTAGCCCCATCAGGCGCCTCGATCGTGAGGGCGACACCGTCCTTTTCCAGGGCGGCATCCTCGGACGCCGCTTCCAGAGCGGGTCGGAGCGCCACGGGCCGGAGATCAGGGGCCATTTCCGATGACTTGCCATAGGCAAGGACGTTGGTTGCCAGAGTCACGGCGCGATCCAGGGCCCTTTCGAGCCGCGGCATGGCCTGGGCCACCTTGGGATCGCCGATCGCCGCCAGGCGGTCCGAAGCGATCTGGGCGCTGGTCAGCATGTTGCGCAGATCGTGATTGATCTTGGCCACTGCCTCGCCCAGGGCGGCCAGACGCGAGCGGGACTGCAAGGCCGTCAGCAGGTCGCCCTGCATGCGGTCAAGTTCAGCCTCGGCACGGCCGATCTCGTCTCGCCGGCCGGACATCTGGACCCTGGCGCGGGGATCCTCCGGATCCACCCGGAAACGCTCGATGGCCCGCGTGATCCGCTGCATCGGCCTGACCAGGAAGGTGTTGAGAGACAGATAGACCAGGCCGCCGATCACCAGGGCGGCGAACACCGTCACGGCCAGCAGCCGCCAGAGATAGCCGATCAGTTCCAGCCTCAGGGGGTCATCGGGGATGACGATATCGATGAACTCCGAGTCCTTCAGCAGCCTGGGTTCCGCCACCACACGGACCATCCGGCCCTGGCCGCCGAACAGTGTCTGGAACGGGGCGGAAATCCAGCTGCCCGGGTTCTGACGTCTCAGGTCAACCAGATAGGGGGTCTGCATGGTGCGGGGCGCGGCCAGGACCAGACGGCGCATACCGTCGGTCTGAATGGCCACTGACACAACACCCGCCCCGTCCAGAAGGCGGGTCGAGAGCTGGCGTGTAACCTTGCCATCGGGCGACACCTCGGTGGCCAGGGCCGCCAGTTCCGCCGACCTTACCCGGTCCAGCAGCCACTGCTCTTCGAAGGCGGCCAGGACCAGGGGCAGGACCATCAAGGCGGCTATGGAGACGAACAGGGTTGTAAGGACCAGCAGGCGCGCGGAAAGACCGCCGGGCCAGAGCCAACGGCGGCCCGGCGGGGCGGGGATTTGATCCGTCTGCGGCGCGGCCTCGGCCATGCCCCCGGTTTAGGTCACGCGAGGCGTTTGAGCAACGCGACCAGTGCTCGCGTGCGGGGAGAAAACAGCAGCGGCGTGAAATAGCTGCCGGCCAGGCGCTTGCCGATCTCTGCGCGGGTTGGATAGGCGACGATGCCGGATGCCAGGGCGCTTAGCTTCATTTTCGCCCCCATGGCCTGGACCAGGGGCTGGATCAGGTCACCGGCATGGGCGCCCACAATGCTGGCCCCCAGGATATTGCCCTTGCCATCGAGGATCAGCTTGCCAAAGCCTGCCGTATCGCCCTCTGCCTGGGCCCGGTCATTGTCGTGGAAGGGTTGGATCAGCACCTTGACCTTGTCGCCATGGGCAGCCCGGGCCTCCGCTTCCGTCATACCCACCGAGGCCAGCTCCGGCTGGGTGTAGGTGGCGTGGGGGATCAGCAGGCTTTCGACATTGATGGGCGCGGCAAACAGCGTGCGGCGGACGATCAGTCCCGCATGGGCGCCCGCCGCATGGGTGAAGGCCCCCCGGCCGGTGATGTCTCCGACGGCATAGACCCGAGGGTTGGTGGTTCGCAGCTGACGGTCGGTGATGACGCCCTGGGCATTGGTCTCGATCCCGGCCTTGTCGAGATCCAGGCCATCCAGATTCGGTCGGCGGCCGGCCGCGACGAGCAGGTGGCTCGCCTCTATGCGCTCGCCGCCGGCCAGGCTCACGGCCACACCGCCAGGAAGGGTTTCGACGGACTGAACGGCGACCCCTTCGCGCAGGTCGACGCCTTCCTGATGCACGGACGAGATCACTACAGCGGCCAGATCGGGATCATCCTTGGCCAGGGCCTTGCCAGCCTCGATCACCGTGACGGCCGCGCCAAGACGGCGGAAAGCCTGGCCAAGTTCGAGGCCGATGGGCCCGCCGCCGATGATGACAAGGTGCTCCGGCAGGGCCTTGAGCTGAAAGACCGTCTCGTTGGTCAGATAAGGCGCGTCCGCCAGGCCCGGAATCGGCGGAATGGCAGCCCGGGAGCCGGCGGCGATGATGATCTTGCGGGCCTTGACCGTGACGCTATCGCTGGCGACCGTGCGGCGATCGACAAACCGGGCGCTTTCCCGCACCACCGTGACCCCCAGCCCTTCGAACCGCTCCTGGCTGTCGATGGGGGCGATGGTCTCGATTGTTCGATGCACATGCGCCATGACGGCCGGAAAATCGACGGTTGGGTCGGCCCGGATTCCGAGGTGGCTTGCATGACGCGCTTCATGGGCTGCCTTAGCCGCCGAGATCAGGGCCTTTGAGGGAACGCAGCCGGTATTGAGGCAGTCGCCGCCCATCTCGCCGCGCTCGAACAGCACCACCTTTAGACCGAGCTGTGCGGCGCCCGAGGCGACGGAAAGGCCGCCGGAGCCGGCGCCGATGACCGCGATATCAACCTTGAGAGTCTTCATTGCGCCGCCGCCTTCTTGCCGGTGAAGCGCCGCACCAGGATCGGCAAGAGAGACAGAAGGGCCAGCCCCACCAGGGGGAGCAGGATCTGCGGCTCAAATATGATCGAGAGGTTGGGTTCCTTGCCTGTGGCAAAGGCATGGTTCAGGCTGGCGCCCAGGCTGGAATAGACCAGCGAGCCGGGGGCCATGCCGATCAGGGAGGCCAGGACAAAGGTCGCCAGCGGAATCCGCACCAGGCCGGCGGCGATATTGACCACGAAGAAGGGCGCGGCCGGCACCAGCCGCAGGACCAGCAGATAGGAAAAGGCGTCCTTGGCGATTCCAGCCTCGATCCTGGCCAGGCCCGAGCCTGCCCGCTTGGCCAGGGTCCCGCCAAAGGCGGTCCGGCAGATCAGGAAGACGATGCTGGCGCCCGTGGTGGCCGAGACCAGGGCGGCGGCGCCGCCCAGCCAGGGGCCGAACAGGAGCCCGGCCGCCAGGGTCATGAAGAGTGCGCCGGGCAGGGACAGGGCGGTGACCGCCACATACAGTCCCATGAAGGCCGCCAGGGCCAGCCAGCGATTGGCGGCGACAAAGGCGGTCAGGGCCTCATGGTTGGCCCGCAGTTCGTCCAGGGTCAGGTGTCTGGTCAGGCCACTGGCGAAGGCGGCGGCCACCAGGCCCGCCAGCACCAGCAGCGGCCCGAACCGCTTCAGGAAATTGATCACCGCTTGCCCCCGGTCTGGTTGAGGCGCCAGTCATAGGCGTTGCCGCCGATGGATGAAACGGTCGCCAGCTGTGTTTTCAGCGCCGGTTCCGCATAGCGCGACAGATGGGCGATGACCCCGGCGTCATCGCCGCCAAAATCGGCCTTGAACCAGACATAGATGGAGGACACCACCAGCTTGCCGCGCACCATACGGGCGCCGCGCGGATGGTTGACATAGGCCCGGGCCGCAGCGTCGAGGTCGGTCTCCAGGCTGTCGGCGGTCCAGGCCTGACGGCGAAGATCGGGGCAACTGACCGAGGCGCAGTTCAGGGCATAATGGACGCGAGGGTCCTTGAAACCGGCCCGCAGGATCCTGTGCTCGATCTGGTCCAGGGACAGGATGGTACCCATCACGGAAAGAGTCGGGGTCTTCCAGGGACCGATGGCCAGCGGATTGGGCCGGATGTCCTGGATAGAACCGACCGGCCAGGCCGCTAAGACCAGCCGAATGGTCTCGGCGTTGTACAGGTTGGCCCAATAGGCCATCTGGCCGTTCCGCGTCAGACGGCGGGGATCCTTCGCCTGCAGCATCGACAGGTAGCCCGCCAGGGCAGAGCGATCGGCGGCAGAGGCCTGCCAGGCCCGGTAGTCGACCCGGTCGACGCCATCGGCGCCGCGGGACACGTGACGAGCAAGCAGCCGGGTCCAGCCGCCGTGGTCCAGGGTCTCGCGACCGGCCGTCGAGGGCCAGAAGGCCTGCGGGCCGCTGGCGGCGTCCGCCTCGCTCGCCAGGCCGGCGGCCGCCAGCGCCCCGGTCATTGCCTTGATCATCTGCCGCCTCTGCATGAACCGTCCATTCCCTGCGAAGGTCGCGGACCCTATCGTCTTGCCGGCCGATTGCCAGCGCCTGGGGTTCACCAGTCAGCCCCCGTCCGTTGAACCCTGCATGACCCGTCCGTGATCACCCCGCGCCAATGGCTGCCGCCACGGAGGCAAACCCGTCAGCCTTGAGCAGGCTGGCCAGGTCCCTGCGGATCCGGGCCGCGAGGCCGGGGCCTTCATAGACCAGGGCGGAGTAGAGCTGCACAGCCGCCGCGCCGGCCCGGATCTTGGCATAGGCGTCAGCGCCGGAGGCCACGCCACCGGCCCCGATCAGCACCAGACCAAAGCTGTTGGCCGCATGGAAGCGGGCCAGGACCTGGGTCGATGGCGCCATCAAGGGAACTCCCGACAGCCCGCCCGCCTCCCCGGCCTGGGGGCTGGCCAAGCTGGCGGGCCGGGCGATGGTCGTGTTGGAGACGATGATCCCGGCCAGACCATGGGCGGCGCTGACCGAAAGGATGGTTTCGACCTCCCCGTCCTCCAGATCGGGCGCCACCTTGAGGAAAACCGGAGCTGCGCCCGGCAGGGGCCGTCGCGCTTCGGCCAGTCGGCCCAGCAGTTCTTCCAGGGCGTCCCGGGTCTGGAGCGCCCGAAGGCCCGGGGTGTTGGGCGAGGAGATATTGACCGTGAAATAGTCGGCCAGGCCCCAGAGGCGGGTCAGGCCGATGACATAGTCGCCGATGCGGTCGGCAGACTCCTTGTTGGCCCCGATATTGGCGCCCACCACACCCTTGCGAGGGCTGTGGGCCTGGCGGAGGGCCAACCGGCCGGCAAAGGCCTCAAGGCCTTGATTGTTGAACCCCATGCGGTTGATCACCGCCCGGTCGGCGGTCAGGCGAAACAGCCGGGGCCGGGGATTTCCGGCCTGGGGCAGGGGGGTGACCGTACCGCATTCGACAAAGCCGAACCCGGCGGCCAGCATGGCGTCCGGGGCCTGGGCGTTCTTGTCGAAACCCGCCGCCAGGCCGATGGGGCTTGGCAGGGCAAGTCCGGCCAGATCCGTCGACAGGATCGGGTCCGGAACGGACTTTACGCGGGGTCCCAGACCGGCCTGGAGCCCGGCGATGGTCAGGCCGTGGGCGTCTTCCGGGTCGAGCCGATGCAGGCCCCGGGCGACGATGTCATGCAGACTCATGTCCCGGACGTCCCGGCAAGATCGCCGAGCATCAGCAAACCCTGATCATCCAGCGGCGCTGGCCGGACCCAGACCGCCAGGGCGGGATCAAGGGTCCCGTAGAGATGGGGAAACAGATCGCCGCCGCGCGAGGGTTCCCACACCAGGGCCTCGCCCAGCCTCTCCGTCTCGAGGGCGACCAGCAGGATATCGGTCAGGCCGGCAAAATAGCGGCGGGCGGTTTCCGGGGCCTGGTCGGCGGTGGAGAAGTGAATATAGCCATCCGCCAGATCGACGGCCGAACCGGCAAAGACGCCCGCCGCCAGGGCCGACTGCCATTCCCTTGCCGTCAAGAGCTTGAAGATCAGGCTCATTCTCCCGCTCCGCCGCCATGGTCGGAGGCGTGGAACAGGCCGTCATAGGTCGGTCGGCCGGCGGCGTCGAAGGTGAAGGCCGCGACGCTGGCGGTCGAGAACTTGGCGCCGGCCCGGCTCATTTCCGCCGCCCCGGCGCCGCCCTGACGCAGCAGGGCCAGGTTCAGCTCCTGAAGGCCGGGATTGTGACCGACAACCAGCACCGTGTCGCGGGATTGGCCAAGGGTCTCGGCCAGGGTCCAGATGGCGACATCCGAGGCCAGATAGAGGTCCCGCCGGACCTGAACCTCGGCCTCCGGAAAACAGGGCGCCACGGCGGCCCAGGTGTCCTGGGTGCGGGCTGCCGCACTGACCAGCACCAGATCCGGACGGAAATCCTCGTCCTTCAGGACCCGGCCCATCAGGGCGGCGTCAAACCGTCCCCGCTCCGTCAGCCGCCGGTCAAAATCGCCGCCCGGGGCGCCGCGCTCGGCCTTGCCGTGCCGAAAGAGGATCAGGCGGTTCATGGATTCCGGTTTAACGGCGACAGGCGATTTTCTCCAGTGGGCAAGTGGGCCCAGAAAGACGCCCGTCATCAACTGGCGCCTTGGGCGGTTTTCGGCAGGACCTGCACAGAAAGAAACGCCTTCTGGAAATTCAGGCCCCGGTCGCAGGGTGAGGGATCGGCCGGATGGAACCCTGGGCCGACCCGGGACTATGGCCAAGGGGTTGTAATTACGGGCGTTTTGGATCGATTTCGTGCCGGTCGAGGACCCCGGGCCGCCCTGCCGGCGCGGAGTCCATCCTGTCGCAAGGGTGGTCTGGTGTCCTGTTCTTGTCCCGGTGGTCGCCGATTTCGGTCCTGCCGTTGTCCGGGTGGTCGCCGATTTCGGTCCCGATCTGTCCGGCGTTTTTCCGGATTTTTCGACGGTTCGGGCAGGGCGGGACATGGGCTCTCCGGGCGTGTCGAAGCGGGAAGGGTGATTATCCCATGTCACCGGTCGGTCCACACAGCCGATCGGCCGGTGGGGGCCCGTCCACCATCGCTGTACGATGGTCCCCCTGCCCCGAAGGGCTACGGGATTCACACAAGTGCCTAGGGTTTGGCGATGAGATAGCCGGCGAATGTTGAGGCGAAGCGGCTGACTAGGGGGGCGTCAAAGGACGGTCGTCGCCACTTCGAGTCGCAGCTGCCCAGCCTGCCTTGCCTGTGGGTACGTAAATACGTACAATCGCCCTATGCGCACCACCTCCTACAGCGAGCTTCGCAAGACCCTGGCCGCGACCCTGGACCGGGTCCATGCCGACCATGAGCCGGTGGTGATCACCCGTGACAAGGGCCGGCCGGCGGCGGTTTTGATGTCGCTGGAGGATTTCGCCTCCTATGAGGAGACCCGCTACCTGCTGCGGAGTCCTGCCAATGCGGCGCGGCTCCTGGAGGCCGTCGAGAAGCTGGACCAGGGCGGAGGACAGGCCCGGTCTCTCGCTGAATGAAGCTGGTCTTTCACCAGCAGGCCTGGGAAGACTATCTCCATTGGCAGGCGCATGACCGCAAACTCCTTATGCGCCTGAACGGCCTGATCAAGGAGTGCAGCCGGACCCCCTTCACCGGAACCGGCAAGCCGGAACCCCTGCGCGGCCCGCTGGCTGGCTGGTGGTCGCGCCGCCTGACCCAGGACCATCGCCTGGTCTATCGTCCGTCCGAGGACGGTCTGCTGATCGCCCAGTGTCGCTATCACTATTGAGTCCGGGGTCTCAGTGGAGAGACCGTAACCCCTCACCCTCCCACGTCGCTTGCGCGTCGCGGGCCCCTCCCTCTCCCTTCGGGAGAGGTAAAAAAGATTAAGGCGATCAACATATTACCTCTCCCAAAGGGAGAAGGAGGGACCCATGCGCCAGCATGGGAGGGTGAGGGGTTGCGGCTTGGACCATCCAGTCCCGCCCATCCCGCCCGTTGACAAGTCCCCGGCCGGGCGGCTCTAGAGCGCCTTCCCTTTTGGCGGCGACATGACATCCAGCGACACCAGCCCTGTTGAAGATGGCGGCATCTGGCGGTTCGGACCGGACCAGCCCCTGCGGCTGGATTCCGGGGCGGGGCTGCAGGGGCTGGAGATTGCCTGGCGCAGCTATGGGCGGTTGAACGCCGACGGCTCCAACGCCGTGCTGATCTGCCATGCCCTGACCCTGGACCAGCATGCGGCGGGGACCCATCCGGTGTCGGGCAAGCCCGGCTGGTGGACGCGGCTGATCGGGCCCGGCCGGCCGCTGGATCCGGCCGACTGGTTCATCCTCTGCTCCAATGTGGTGGGCGGCTGCAACGGATCGACGGGGCCAGGCTCCATCGACCCGGCGACGGGAGCGCCTTACGGCGTCAGCTTCCCGGTCATCACCATCGGCGACATGGTGCGGGCCCAGGCCATGCTGGTCGAGGCCATGGGCATCGGCAGGCTGGCGGCGGTGGTCGGCGGCTCCATGGGCGGCATGCAGGTTCTGCAATGGGCGGCCAGCTATCCGGAGCGGCTGCGCAGCGCCGTCTGCGTGGCCTCGGCCGCCCGCCATTCGGCCCAGAACATCGCCTTCCACGAGGTTGGCCGCCAGGCGGTCATGGCCGATCCCGACTGGCGGGGCGGGGCCTATGCCGCCGCCGGGGTGCGTCCGGAGAAGGGCCTGGCCGTGGCCAGGATGGCGGCCCACATCACCTATCTGTCTGAGGGGGCCCTGCAGCGCAAGTTCGGCCGCGAACTGCAGAATGATGGCCTGTCCTGGGGGTTCGACGCCGATTTCCAGGTGGAGAGCTATCTGCGCCACCAGGGCGGGGCGTTTGTCGATCGCTTCGACGCCAACAGCTATCTCTATATCACCCGGGCCATGGACTATTTCGACCTGGCCGCCCCCCATGGCGGGGTCCTGGCCGAGGCCTTCCGGCCGGCCCGGGACGTCAATTTCTGTGTCCTGTCCTTCACCTCCGACTGGCTCTATCCGACGGCGGAAAGCCGCCATATCGTCCGGTCCCTGAATGCGGCGGGGGCCCGGGCCAGCTTCCTGGAGATCGAGAGCGACAAGGGCCATGACGCCTTTCTGCTGGACGAGCCGGTGATGGACGGCGCCCTGCATGGCTTCTTCGCCTCGGTGAGAGCGTCGTTGTGAGAGAGGATTTCCGCGAGATCCTGCGGCTGGTCCGTCCCGGGGCCCGGGTGCTGGACGTCGGCTGCGGCGAGGGCGACCTGCTGGAGATGCTGATCCGTGACAAGGGCGCCGATGGCCGGGGACTGGAGCTGGAGGCCCTGAAGGTGTCGGACTGCCTGGCCCGGGGCCTGTCGGTGATCCAGGGCGACGCCGACCGGGACCTGGACTATTTCCCGAGCCGGGCCTTTGACTACGCCGTCCTGTCCCAGACCCTGCAGGCCACCCGCAATCCGCGCCATGTGCTGAACGAGCTGCTGCGGATCGCCGACCGGGCCATCGTGTCCTTTCCCAATTTCGGCCATTGGCGGGTGCGGTGGAGCCTGCTGACCCGGGGCCGCATGCCCGAGACCCGGGCCCTGCCCGAGCCCTGGTGGTCGACGCCCAATATCCATCTCTGCAGCCTGGCCGATTTCGCGGCCCTGACAGAGGATCTCGACCTGCGGGTGGAGCATTGCGCCGCCCTGGTCCGGGGCCGGCCCGCCCGAACCATCGAGCCCGGCCGGGGCTGGGAAAACTGGCGGGCGGAAAACGCCCTGTTCCTGCTGAGCCGTCGCAGCCAGTCGCCGACAGCGGAACCGGCAACAGGCTCCGGCGCGGCGCCGCAAACCTCTGCCCCCGGGGACCTGTTCGGCGCCTGACCTATTGGGCGACGGCGTCCATATGGGCGGCCAGGGTCAGGTCCAGCTCTGTCAGGCCGTCGGCGTCATGGGTGGTCAGCAGCACCTCGACGCGATTGTAGACATTGGACCATTCAGGATGATGGTCGAGCTTCTCGGCCATCAGGGCGACCCGGGTCATGAAGCCGAAGGCGGCGTTGAAGTCCGCGAACCTGAAGATTCGGGTGATGGCGTCCCGATCGCCCGGCGCGGCCGCCCAGAGGGGGAGGCGTTTCAGGGCCTCGGCGACGGTGATCTTGGCAGGTCTGGTCATGGAACTGTCCCTAAGAGTCTGTTCGTTTTGATCGAACCGTTCAAAACGGAAAAACAGGCTCCAATTCAAAGTGTTAGAGCATGATTCAATCCGATAGCCGCTTCACACTTATCGGACCATGCTCCAAAGGGGTTGATGGTTCGCGCAAGACGCTCATCGGTTTCTTGACGACGGTTACCTGGAGGCCGCTGCAAGAAACTCATCCGGACTAACTTCCGCCTGACGCAGGATCCCGGTGAGCGTTCCGCGTTTCACCTCGCGATGAAGCGGGACAACACAGCCCCGGCCGTCCTTCCGCATGACCACATGACTGCCGCGCTGCCTGACCTGCCTGAAACCCAAACGCTCCAACGCCTTGATGATCTCCGCCCCCGAGAGGACCGGAAACTCAGGCATGGTCCAGTACGGTGAATGTGGTGACCAGCGGGGGGCCGACCAACCTGAGCGGGAACTCTTCAAGATAGAGCTCGACGGCCTCGCGCAGGTTGGACAGGGCCTGTTCGACCGTATCGCCTTCGCTCATCGACCCGGTTTCCGGATTGAAGGCAGAGAAACCGCCCTCCTCGGCCGGTGTCAGTATGGCTGTGACCTGCATGGCATGTCTCCTTCCTCGACCATGCCGACCAACAGGGGGGCTGTCGAGTGTATCGTTTCAGTGAGCCTGGCCGCCACGGGAGACCTCTTCTCTCCCGGGCGTTGGCTGGAAACGACGGGCAAACCGTGTCGGCTGTTCCGACCTGTCGCGATTGAACGAGATTGCGTTCTTCGACACGCCCGCTGCGCGGGCTACTCAGCATGACGATATATTTGATTTCATTACAATCTTCGTCATGCTGAGTAGCGGTCGCAGGCCGCGTGTCGAAGCACGCACCCTGTGGCCGGACCCAGCCCTAGAAACTCAGTCCGGTGGCCGCGCTGAGCTCGGCCAGGGCTTGGTCCTGGCTGGAGACCTTGATGGCGGTCATGCCAAGAGCGGCGGCCGGTTTGCAGTTGATGCCCAGGTCGTCGAGATAGATGCAGTGTTCCGGGGCCACGGACAGGGCCTCGCACATCATCTGGTAGATGCGGGGGTCGGGCTTTCGCACACCGGCCTTGCTGCTTTCGATCACCACCTCGAACAGGGCCATGACCTCGGCCACGGCATTGGCCTTGTCCGACGACCTCGCCATGCCGGCGCCATGACCGGTCTGGACATTGTTGGTGATGCAGCCGACCCGGAACTGCGCCTTGCAGGCCTTGAGCGCCGCGACCATGGCCGGCCGGACATCGCCCGACAGCAGGGTCAGGACCTCTGCGCCGCGCACCGGATGGCCCAGGGCCGTGGACTCCTCGAGGAACTTCACATCAAAGCCGGCGGCGTCGATCTCGTTGCGCTCGAACATGGCCCAGGCATTGCTGTCGGGGTTGGTCGAATTGACCTTCCGGAAGAGGTTGTGAGGCAGGCCCTTTTCCGCCTCGTAACGGTTGAAGGCCTCGAAGGGCGAGGAGGTGATCACCCCGCCGAAATCCCAGATTACCGCCTTGACCGTCATGTCGTCTGCCTTGCCCCTGACCCGTTGCGCCAAGGTTAGAGGCTTACGGGCCCGAAGGGAATCGGCGCCGCTGCGTCATCCCCGACCATCGTCCTGCCGAATCCTTGGAATCTGCACGGACCCTGCGCGGCCTGCGGTCCATGGACGGATGGGCAGGGACTAGGGTGAAGTCATTCCCTGTCCCCGGCGAGCCTGTTCAATGACCCTGCTTTTCCCGCCAGCCCCCCTTCGGGTCGCCCTGTTCCTGGCCCTGACCGGCCTGGTCCTCTGGCTGTCATTGACGCCGTCCTCGGGCCTGCCCGGCGTTGAGGGATCGGACAAGCTGCATCATGCGACGGCCTATCTGGTCCTGGCCCTGGCCGGGGCCTGGACCTTTCCGCGCTGGCGGCTGCAGCTGGGGATGGCCCTGTTTCTGACCGGCCTGGTCATCGAGGTCCTTCAGTCGCAGATGGGACTGGGACGACAGGGCGATCCCCTGGACGCCCTGGCCAATACCGTCGGAATCCTGACCGGCCTGTCCCTGGCCGGGGCGGGGGTCTGGGTCCTGCGAGGCCTGCAACCCGCCGGTCAGGCAGGCAGAAAGCCCTGAGCGCGGAAGATTCCCTGCGCTTCGCCACCGGCCAGCCAGGACAGAACCTGCCTCGCGGCTGGTCCTTCCCGCACCAGGGCTGCCGGATAGAGAATGGGGCTGTGGCTGGCGCCGGGGAAAGTTCCCACCACCCGCACCCGCGCCTCGGCCCGGGCGTCGGTGGCGTAGACAATCCCCAGCGGGGCTTCACCCCGGGCCACATAGGCCAGGGCGGTCCGGACATTTTCCGCCGCCGCCGTGCGGGCCGAGACGCTGTCCCAGACCTTCAGGGCGGTCAGGGCCTGGCGGGCATACTTGCCGGCCGGCACGGCGGCCGGATCGGCCATGGCCAGGCGGCCGGACCCCAGGGCGGCAGCCAGGGGCATGCCGGGTTTCATCTCCAGCCGGACCTTCGAGTCCCGGGGCGCTATCAGCACCAGTCGGTTGGACAGCAGATTGCGCCGGGTCCCGGCGATGACCCGGCCCTGCTGGCCCAGCCAGTCCATCCAGTCGAGGTCGGCGCTGATGAACAGGTCGGCCGGGGCGCCCTGGGCGATCTGCCGGGCCATGGCCGATGAGGCGCCGAAGACCAGGCGCAAGGGGCCGCCGGGCCGGGCGCCGTACCGGGCCGCCGCCGCGGTGAGAGCGGTTTCCAGGGACGAGGCTGCAAAGACGGTCACCGCAGCGGGGGCGGCCTGGACCGACATGGGCGCTGGGGTCAGGGGCGCTGCGGCCAGGGCCAGACCCGCCAGCAGGCGGCGCCGGTCCCACAGGGCGACAGCGCCTTTGGCCCCGGGTTTGCGACCAGACCCCTCGGCTGGATCAGATTGGGACGGGGACTCTCCAGATATCATGCGCTCACCGAACGGACCTTTGTTCAAGGCCTACGAGATTGCCATCATTGTAGCCTTCCTGCTGCTGGCGGCAACCTTCACGGGCCTGCGACTGGCCTATTAGGGCCTGGCCGGCCGATGGCGCAGGCCCCCGGATCGAGGTCAGGCCAGCCCGAAGGGCGGGCGATTTCGCCCCTTGGCCCTTGTCTGCTATGAGGCGCGGTTCACGGAAAGCCTGCCGCCTTGACCACGACCCTTGACCTGTCCCGCGCCAAACCTGTCAGCGCGCCCGTCAATCTGTCGGGCCTGACCCGCAGCCAGCTGCAGGCCGCCCTGGTGGCCGCCGCTGTGGTTCCCGCCGACAAGGCGCGGATGCGGGCCAGCCAGGTCTGGCGCTGGATGCATCAGGCCGGGGTCACCGAGTTTTCGGCCATGACGAATGTGGCCAGGGAAACGCAGGTCAGGCTGGCCGACGCCTTCACCATCGCCCGACCGGAGGTGGTGGAACGCCAGGTCAGCAAGGACGGCACCCGCAAATGGCTGATCCGCACGGCCCCCGGCATCGAGATCGAGACGGTCTATATTCCCGATGTCGGCCGCAGCGGCGCCCTCTGCGTGTCCAGCCAGGTGGGCTGCACCCTCAACTGCACCTTCTGCCACACCGGCACCCAGGCCCTGGTCCGCAACCTGACGGCCGCCGAGATCGTGGCCCAGGTCCAGGTGGCCAAGGATGACCTGGCCGAGTGGCCCTCGGACAAGGAGGACCGGCTGCTATCCAATGTGGTGTTCATGGGGATGGGCGAGCCGCTCTATAACCTCGACGCCGTGGCCGACGCCCTGGACATCCTTTCGGACAATGAAGGCATCGGCATCAGCCGGCGGCGGATCACCGTCTCGACCTCGGGCGTCGTGCCGCAGCTGGAGGCGCTTGGAACCCGCACCCAGGCCATGCTGGCCATCAGCCTGCATGCCACCAACGATCCCCTGCGGGACGAGCTGGTCCCCCTCAACCGCAAATATCCGCTGGCCGAGCTGATGGCCGGCATCCGGGCCTATCCGGGCCTCAGCAATGCGCGGCGGGTCACCTTCGAGTATGTCATGCTGAAGGGCGTCAATGACAGTCCCGCCGAGGCCCGGGCCCTGGTCAACCTGATCAAGGGCATCCCGGCCAAGGTCAATCTGATCCCCTTCAACCCCTGGCCCGGCAGCCCCTATGAATGTTCCGGCTGGGGCGCCATCGAGACCTTTGCCGCCATCCTGAACAAGGCGGGCTATGCCTCGCCGATCCGCACCCCCCGCGGCCGGGACATCCTGGCGGCCTGCGGCCAGCTGAAGAGCGAGAGCGAGAAGGTGAGGGCCAGTGTGCGGCGACGGGAGGCAGTGTCGAACGCTGCGCCGGACGAGACCTCGCTCGCCCCGAACTAGAAGCTTGCAGCGGCCCGGCCGCGCCGTGCTAACCATCGATCGTTCGTTGTCGAGAAATCCCGATGCCGCCTGAGCTCCAGTCCCCGGAAGTCGTCGCCTTCGCCCGGGGCTTCATCCTGACCCTGCAGCATGCCGGCATGACCCTGGTGATGCTGATCGGCGGAGCCGCCCTCTATGTGTTCCTGACGCCGCATCGCGAGATCGCCCTGGTCCGCGAGGGCAACACGGCCGCCGCCCTGTCCCTGGCCGGCGTGCTGGTGGGCCTGGCCATCCCGCTCTGCGTGTCGCTGTCGGCCTCGGTATCGCCCCTGGAGATCGGCCTCTGGGGGGTGGCGACGATCTTTGTGCAGCTGCTGGCCTTCCGGGGCGTCGATTTTCTGCTGCATGGTCTGCCGCAAAGGATCCAGGAGGGCGAAGTTTCCGCCGCCGTTCTGCTGGTGGGCGCCAAGCTGGCCGTGGCCCTGATCCTGGCGGCGGCTGTGGCCGGCTGACGGCCGATGCATTTCCCCAAACTGCCAGACTGGCTGATCTATGCCGCCGTGGTGGCGGCCCTGGTGATCGCCTCCATTGGCCGCCAGGAACGGGCCGATGCGCCGGCCCCGCCGCCGCCGGTGCCGGGCCAGGCGGAGGTTCCGCTTGGGCCCTCCTCCCCCTTCGACCCCTCGGTGGTGGTCGACATGCAGGAGGCCCAGCAGCCCAGCAGCGGCACCGCCTTTTCGGTGGCGGACCGGGGCGTCTGGATCACCGCCCGCCATGTGGTCGAGGGCTGCCGTTCGGCGGCCATCGTGGTGGCCGAAGGGCGCGGCGTGGCGACCCGGGTGAATATCGACCTGACCGGCGATGCGGCCATCCTGACGACCGAAGGCGGCTCGCCCGCCCTTCCCATGCTCAATGCCGCCGAGGCGCGGCAACTGAAGCGCGGCGACCGGGCCTTTCATCCCGGCTTTCCGCAGGGACGGGCAGGAGAGGTCACCTCAAGGCTGCTGGGACGCGAGAACCTGATCGTGCGGGGGCGCGGCGCCCGGACCGAACCGGTGCTGGCCTGGGCCGAGGTCGGCCGGACCGATACCCTCAAGGGCTCTCTGTCGGGCCTCTCCGGCGCGCCGGCCCTGGATGCGGCCGGGCGGGTCGTCGGCGTGACCGTGGCGGAGGCCCCGCGCCGGGGCCGGATCTACACCACGACGCCCGAGACCTTGCTGTCGGCCCTGCGCAGCATCGGCCAGACTCCCAACGGCCTGGCCTTCGGGGAATCCGTCAACACCGAGAACTATGGCCGGGTGGCCGACTCCCTGCGCCGGGACCTGAGGGTCGCCCAGGTGGTCTGCCTGACCTGACCGTCGCCGATCAGAAGTCGAGGGACCGGCCGCTGGTTTCCTTCAGGAACAGCAGGGTGCAGAGCACACTGATGCCCGTGAAGAAGATCGGATAGGCCAGACCTGCATAGATGTTGCCGGTCGCCGCCACGATGGCAAAGGCGCTGAAGGGCACAAACCCGCCGACCCAGCCGGTGCCCACATGATAGGGCAGGGACAGGGCTGTGTAGCGGACCCTGGTCGGGAACATCTCCACCAGGGCCGAGGCCTGGGGCCCATAGAGGGCGGTCGCGGCAACGGTGAAGACCAGCAGGACCCCGAACAGGCCCCAGACATTGATCCGCGCCGGGTCGGCCTTGGCCGGATAGCCGGCCTGCGTCAGGGCCGTCTTGAGCCGGCCCTCGACATCGGCCTTGGCGGCCTTCAGCGCCGCCTTGTCCAGCCCGCCGCCCTCTACGGAGGCGATCTCCACAGAGCCGATCCGCACCCTGGCCAGGGCGCCGGAGGGCGCCGCTTCGTTGTCATAGCTGATGCCGGCATTGGCCAGATAGCTCTTGGCGATGTCGCAGGAGGTGACAAAGGCCGACTTGCCGACCGGATCGAACTGCAGGCTGCAGGCGGCAGGATCGGCCACCACCACCACCGGCGTTCTGCGCGCCGCCTCGGCAAGGCCGGGATTGGCAAACTGGGTCATCATGTGGAAGCCGGGCAGGAAGGCCAGCAGGGCCAGCACCATGCCAAACCACATGACCCACTTGCGGCCCCAGCGATCCGAGGCCCAGCCGAAGAACACATAGAGGGGCGCACTCACCACTGTGGCCCCCATGATCAGCAGGTTCACCGTGGGGGCCGGGACCTTCAGGAACTTCTCCATGAAGACCTGGGTATAGAAGAAGGCGCAGTACCAGACGGCGCCCTGGGCGCACATGATGGCGAACAGGGCGATCAGCACCAGTTTCAGGTTCTTCCACTGGCCGAAGGCCTCCCGGAAGGGGGCCACCGAATGCTCGCCGCTGTCCTTCAGCTTCTGGAAGGAAGGGCTTTCCGTCAGCTTCAGCCGCATGAAGATCGAGATGGCCAGCAGCCCGGCCGAGACCAGGAAGGGCACGCGCCACCCCCAGGCCTTGAAGGCCTCCTCGCCGACCGCTGTCCGGGTGACCAGGATGACCGCCAGGGCGCCGAGCAGCCCGAGCGCCGCCGAGGACTGGATCCAGCCGGTCATCTGACCGCGCTTGTTGGCCGGCGCGTGCTCGGCGACATAGATGGCGGCGCCGCCATATTCACCGCCCAGGGCCGTGCCCTGAAGGATGCGCAGGATGATCAGCAGGATCGGCGAGATGATCCCCGCCTGACTGTAGGTGGGCAGCAGGCCGATGGCGAAGGTCGCCCCGCCCATCAGGGTCACCGTGATCAGGAAGGCCGCCTTGCGACCGACCTTGTCGCCCATCCGGCCAAAGATCAGGGCGCCCAGGGGCCGGAAGGCAAAGCCGGTTCCGAACAGCGCCAGGGCGGCGATCAGGGCGGCCGTCTCGTTCAGACCCGTGAAGAAGACCTGGGAGATGACGCCGGCCAGACTGCCGAAGATGAAAAAGTCATACCATTCGAAGGCGGTGCCGGCCGAGGACGCCGCAACCACCGTGGTCATGGAGGCCGGCTTTTCTTCGGCGCCGGTCTGTGTCTGCAGCGTCATGGATGTCCCCCCGGAGGCAATTGACGCTGTGGGGTCTAGCACTGCACGGGCAGCCTGCGGAAGATGTCAGGCGAAGGACACATCGTTCGGGCGCGGACTTCAAGGACCGGTCCCGGGCCTTGCGCCTCATGGATTGATTGACATGCGCTCGGGTCCGGGGTCGAAGCAGGCGATGAACAAGGCCCCCGCCGAAACCCATGATGTCATCGTGATTGGCGCCGGCGCCGCCGGGATGATGTGCGCCATCGAGGCCGGCAAGCGGGGGCGTCGGGTGCTGGTCATCGACCACGCCGAGGCGCCGGGCGAGAAGATCCGTATTTCCGGCGGCGGCCGCTGCAATTTCACCAATACCGGCGCGCCGGCAGGCCGGTTCCTCTCGCAGAACCCGCGGTTCTGCCTGTCCGCCCTGAGCCGCTACACGGCCAGCGACTTCATCGCCCTGGTCGATCGCCACCAGATCGCCTGGCATGAAAAGACACTTGGACAGCTGTTCTGCGACGGATCGGCCAAACAGATCGTGACCATGCTGCTGGCGGAGATGGAGGCGGCCGGCGCCGGACTGAGACTGTCCACCGAAATCACCGGCGTGGAGAAGACGGCCGCTGGATTTGAGGTCCTGGCCGGCGGCCGGCGCCTGGCCTGCGAGTCCCTGGTGGTCGCCTGTGGGGGCAAATCCATCCCGAAGATGGGCGCCACCGGCCTTGGCTATGAGCTGGCGCGGCAGTTTGGCCTGGCGGTGACAGAGACACGGCCGGCCCTGGTGCCCCTGACCTTCGCCGTCCAGGTGCTTGACCAGCTGAAACCCCTGGCCGGGGTGGCGATCGACGGCGCCGTGGTCAGTTGCGGCAAGACCCGGTTCGAGGAGGCGATCCTCTTTACCCATCGCGGCCTGAGCGGGCCCGCGATCCTGCAGATTTCATCCTATTGGCGGGAGGGCGACGAGATCGGGCTCAATCTCCTGCCGCAGGAAGACCTGCTGGCCTTCCTCAAGGCCGCGCGCCGCGATCATCCACGCAACGCCCTGCAGACCGTCCTTGCCTGGAAGCTGCCCAAGAGCGTGGCCGTGATGATTGCCGAGGACCTGGGCGCGGCCGGCAACATGGCCGATCTGTCGGACAGGATCCTCAAGCAGGCGGCCGATGCGGTGAACGCCTGGCAGGTCAAGCCCGTGGGGTCGGAAGGCTATCGTACTGCCGAGGTAACCCTGGGCGGGGTCGATACCCGGGGCCTGGACCAGAAGACCCTGGCCGCCCGGGATGTGCCGGGTCTCTATTTCATCGGCGAGGTGGTGGACGTCACCGGCTGGCTGGGCGGCTATAACTTCCAGTGGGCCTGGGCGTCCGGCTGGTGCGCCGGCCAGGCGGCCTGACGCCGTCGAGCGCGCGTTCTGCCCCTTCACCCCAATTCAAACGATCGTTAGACTTGTCCCATGTCCGATGACCTGACCGACGCCCAGACCGCCGCGATTCCCGAAGGCTACAGCCTGCTCAACTGGACCCGCGGTTTTGGCCGCCAGATCGGGCCGCTCTATGAACGCGCCGGACCGGAAGGCGCGACCCTGGCCTTCCGGGTGGAGGAACATCACACCAACGGCATGGCCAACTGCCATGGCGGGATGCTGATGAGCTTTGCCGACATGGCCTGGGGGCGGGTGATCTCGGTCGCCCGGTCCCATTACTGGGTGACGGTTCGGCTTACCTGCGATTTCCTGTCCGGCGGCAAGCTGGGGGACTGGGTCGAGGGCCGGGCCGAAATGATGGCCGAGGAAGACGACGTCTTCACGGTGCGGGGACGGATCTGGTGCGGCGACCGGTTGATCATGACCGGGGTCGGGGTGTTCAAGACGGTGGGGCCCAGACCGCCCCGGCCGGGCGAAAAAGCATTTGTGGAGACGGCTCATGCCTGACGGACAGAGCCCTTTTCCCGAGGTTCCCGCCCCGCTCATCCCCTTCCAGGGTGAAAAGCCGCCGGCGCCGGCCTGGTTCGAACGGGTCCTGGCCGATGCGCCGGAGCGCAGCTTCATCCAGGTGCGCGGGGCCGCCATCGAGCTCCTGACCTGGGGCGAGGTCGGCAGACCGGGCGTTCTGCTGCTGCATGGCAACGGCGCCCACGCCGACTGGTGGAGCTTCATCGCGCCGCTGCTGGCCGGGGATCACCGGGTTGCGGCGATCAGCTGGTCGGGCATGGGCGATTCGGACTGGCGGCCGGCCTATGACGCCGACCTGTTCGCCGAAGAGATCTTTGCCGCCATCGCAGCGGCCCAGCTGGAGGCCGATGGCCAGAAGGCGGTGGTGGTGGGTCACAGCTTTGGCGGTTTTCCCACCCTCTATTGCGCGGTGCATCATCCGGAACGGATGAAGGGCGTGGTGATGCTGGATTCCTCGATCCATCCGCCGGAGCGGCAGTGGAACGGTCCGCCGCGCCGGCAGCGTCCCAACCGGGTCTATCCGGACATGACCAGCGCCCTGGCCCGGTTTCGCCTGGCGCCGCCCCAGACCTGTGAGAACCTCTATATCGCCGACCATATCGCCAGGCTGGCCCTGCGGCCCGCCCCGATGGAGGATGGATCCGGCCAGGGCCTGACCTGGAAGTTCGACCCTGAGCTCTGGAGCAATTTCACCATGCCGCCGCTGGGCGCATTGCTCAGCCAGGTAAAGTGCCCCCTGGCCCTGGTCTGGGGCGAGCGCTCGAGGCTGATGGGGCCGGAAACCCTTGGCTACATGCTGAAGGAACTGCCGGACGACATCCTCAAGTTCTCGATCCCGGACGCCGATCACCACGTCATGATCGACCAGCCCCTCGCCACCGTGACGGCGATCCGGGCGATTCTGGCGGGTTGGGCATAGGGCTCCGGCCAGGCCGACCGGTGGCCAGAAACACAAGAGCGCCTGGCGTGAGATGTCTTCGGGAAGCCTGACGCGGTGCGTCAGGACCGATCAAGCCTAGAACTTGAAGGTGGTTTCCAGACGGACGCGGGGGGCCTCGTCCTTTTGACCAGGACGGCGAACGGGGTTGTCCCGTTCGGAGGCGACACCCAGGGCGCCGCCAACCCGCAGGGACGGGGTCACGCGGAAATAGGCGCCGGCTTCGAGGTCCTTGGCGTCGGCTTCACGGCCGAGCGGGGCGCCGAGGCCGACCTTGACGCCCCATTTGCCGGCCTTGGCGTCAAACTGCAGGCTGCGCTCGGACCGATCCGGACCCAGACGGTTGCCGATGTCGAATTCGCCGCGCACGCGGAAGGCGTCTGAGGGTTTGGCCTTGGGCGCAGCCTGGGCATGCGCCACCCCCACCGATCCGACCAGGGACAGCAAGGCCACCATTGCAAAGATACGCGCGCGAGACATGCGCTCCCAACCTTCCCCCTGGGGATCCGTCTCCGACCCCCGAAAAGGGGGCAGGAAACCAATCCTGACAGGCGATATAAGCGACGCCACCCGCCCAGGGTCAATCAGCCTCATCTTACAGGAGTCGATTCACGGCTCGCCTGTGGCGAGAAGGCCACGAGATTCCTCATTGGAGCCACGATCCTCATGCTGTAGACGGACGGTGCGGCCCGGGGGCGGAGCAGAGTTGGAGCGATACAGCATGCGGATTGCGCGCGGGGCAATTTATCTGGGACTGGCGGCCGCCATGGCGGCCAGTCTTTCGGCCTGTGGCACGACATCGGCCACTTCGGACGGCGGCGGACTGAAACTGTTCGGCAGCGGCAGCCCCCCGGTCGCGACGGCCAGCGAGATCGGCGTCAACAGCTATCTTTGGCGCGCTGCCCTGGATGTGGTGAAGTTCATGCCGCTGGCTTCGGCGGACCCCTATGGCGGCGTGGTGATCACGGACTGGTATGCCGACCCGGCCAAACCGGACGAGCGGTTCAAGGTAACGGTCTATATCCTGGACACCCGTCTGCGGGCCGATGGCCTGAATGTCGCGGTGTTCAAGCAGATTGCCAGCGGCGGCGTCTGGGTTGACGCCCCGGCCTCGGCCCAGACCGAGATCGACATGGAAAACACCATCCTCGACCGGGCGCGCAAGCTGCGCCTGGCCAATGTCACGGAATAGGCTTCGCGACGGATCTTGGACGGCGCCGGGCCTCGTCCGGCGCCACCCCTGATGACGCAATCAGGCCTCCGGGCTTGGCTGCGCCGCCTTTCAAGGTCATTGGCCGATTGCTCACCGGGCAGGCCGGCCTTATGACCCCGGCCATGGCTCGCTATAATCCCAAGGATGTCGAACCCCGTTGGCGCAAGGCCTGGGCGGAGGCGGATGTGTTCCGGACGTCGAATGACGACGACGGCCGGCCCAAATACTACATGCTGGAAATGTTCCCCTATCCGTCGGGGCGCATCCACATGGGTCACGTCCGCAACTACGCCATGGGCGATGTGGTCGGACGCTACAAGCGGGCGCAGGGATTTGCCGTCCTGCATCCCATGGGCTGGGACGCCTTCGGTCTGCCGGCCGAAAACGCCGCCATGGAGCGGGGCGTCAGCCCGCGGGACTGGACCTACGAAAACATAGCCTCCATGCGCGAGCAGATGAAGGCGCTGGGTCTGGGACTCGACTGGTCCCGGGAATTCGCAACCTGCGATCCGGAATACTATGGCCAGCAGCAGCGCTGGTTCCTGAAGCTGCTGCAGCGTGGCCTGGTCTATCGCAAGGAGGCCACGGTCAACTGGGACCCGGTCGACATGACCGTCCTGGCCAACGAGCAGGTGATCGACGGCAAGGGCTGGCGTTCCGGCGCCACGGTCGAGAAGCGCAAGCTGACCCAGTGGTTCCTGCGAATCACCGACTATGCCGATGACCTGCTGGAAGGCCTGACCACCCTGGACCGCTGGCCGGACAAGGTGCGGCTGATGCAGGAAAACTGGATCGGCCGGTCCAGGGGCCTGCGCCTGACCTTCCGCTATGCCGGGACCTCGCCAGACGGCCTGGGCGAAGGGCTGGAAGTCTATACCACCCGGCCTGACACCCTGTTCGGCGCCAGTTTCCTGGCCATTGCGCCGGACCATCCCCTGGCAGACCGGCTGGCCGCCGCTGACCCGAAGGTCGCCGCCTTCATCGCCGAATGCCGGCGGGGCGGCACCAGCGAAGCCGAGATCGAGGTCGCGGAAAAGCTGGGCCTGGATACCGGCGTCGAGGTGATCCACCCCTTTGACCCCGACTGGCGCCTGCCGGTCTGGATCGGCAACTTCGTCCTGATGGACTATGGGACCGGCGCGATCTTCGGCTGTCCGGCCCATGACCAGCGCGACCTGGACTTTGCGCGCAAGTATGGCCTGCCGGTCCGCCCGGTGGTGCTGCCCGCGGACGCCGATCCAGCCAGTTTCGAGGTCGGGACGGAGGCCTATGTGGGCCCGGGCCGGATCTTCAATTCCGGATTCCTCGACGGTCTGACGGTCGAGGACGCCAAATCCGCCGCCATAGAAAAGATCGAGGCCGAGGCCGAGGGCAAGGGGGCGGTGGTCTATCGCCTGCGCGACTGGGGCATATCGCGGCAGCGTTACTGGGGCTGTCCGATCCCGGTGATCCATTGCAAGACCTGCGGCCTGGTCCCGGCGCCGGATGACAGCCTGCCCGTCGTCCTGCCGGATGATGTGTCCTTTGACCGGCCGGGCAGTCCCCTGCTGCATCATCCGACCTGGCGGTTTGTCGCCTGCCCGACCTGTGGCGGCGAGGCCGAGCGGGAAACCGACACCCTGGACACCTTCATGGATTCCAGCTGGTATTTTGCCCGGTTCGCCGACCCGACATCGCCCGAGCCGATCAACAAGGCGGCCGCCGACCGCTGGCTGCCCGTGGACCAGTATATCGGCGGGATCGAGCATGCGATCCTGCATCTGCTCTATGCCCGGTTCATCACCCGGGCCCTGAAGGACGAGGGGATGCTGTCCGTCGCCGAGCCCTTTGCCGGGCTGTTCACGCAAGGCATGGTCACCCATGAAACCTATCGCCGCCAGAACGGCGACTGGGTCGAACCGTCCGACGTGGCGTTCGAGACCGAGGCCGGGGTGCGGATCGCCCGGCTGAAGGAAACCGGCGAGGCCCTGACCCTGGGCGACATCGAGAAGATGTCCAAGTCCAAGAAGAACGTCGTGGCCCCGGAGGACATCTTCGAGGCCTATGGGGTCGACGCGGCCCGGCTGTTTGTCATGTCCGACAGCCCCCCCGAGCGGGACGTTCAATGGACCACGGGCGGGGTCGAGGGCGCAAACCGGTTCGTCCACCGGGTCTGGGCCGAATTCGACAGCCAGCCGGAAGGGCCTCCGCCATCCCTGGCCCTGGCCGACAGCGGCCCGGCCCTGGACCTGCGCCGGGCGACCCACAAGCTGATCGGCTGGGTGACCGATTCGATCGAGAACTTCCGTTTCAACAGCGGCGTGGCGCGGCTCTACGAGTTCCTCAACATCCTGCGGGCGGCGCCCGCGGCGGGAGCCACCGAGGCGGTCCTGGCCGCCCGGGCCGAGGCCCTGGATGTGCTGGCCCGGCTGATCTCGCCCTATACCCCGCACCTGGCGGAGGCCTGCTGGCAGAGGCTGGGAGCCGAAGGCATGGTGGTCAATGCGGCCTGGCCCAAGGCCGACCCGGCCCTGGCCACCGACAGCACGGTGGTGCTGCCGGTTCAGATCAATGGCAAACGCCGGGGCGAGGTGACGACCGCCAAGGGCGCTGACGAAGCGTCGGTTCGGACCCTGGCTCTGGCGGACCCGGGCGTTTCGGTCCACCTTGCCGGCCTTGTCGTTCGCAAGGTGATCGTGGTCCAGGACCGCATCATCAACATCGTGGCCAACTGATCATGTCCAGACCTGCCGGCCGCCTTTCCCTGCTTGGCCTTCTCGCCGGGCTTGGCCTGCTGATGCTGGGCGGCTGCGGCTTTACCCCGCTCTATGCGGCGCCCGGGGTCGCGCCGGGCCTGTCGGCCATCGAGACCCTGTCGCCGGAGGGCCGGTCCGGGGCCCTGTTGCGGGAAGCCCTGGACGACGCCCTGGCCCATGACCCGACCATTGCCCCGCGGTGGCGTCTGGAAGTGGCGCTGAAGGAAAGCCGGATCGCCCGGGGCCGGCGCTCCGACGGCGTGGCCAGCCGCTATGAATATGTCGTGACCGCCGACTGGAGCCTGACCTCGAAAGCCGACGGGACCGTGGCGCTGAAGGGGGTCAGCCGCTCCGAGGTGACCTTTGACCGGGCAGACCAGCCCTATGCCGCCATCGCCGCCCAGCAGGACGCCGAACAGAAGGTGGCGGACGAACTGGCCCGCAAGATCCAGATCGATCTGGCGGTCTGGATGCTCAAGCAGGGCTGATCAGCCGGCCATCGGCTGGATGAACTGCTGGGCGGTCGCCTCGGCGACCAGCCGATCCCCCGGTCCATGGAAGCTGGCCCGCACCGTGATCACCTGCCGGGTCTGGGCAATGACCCGCGCCTCTATGGTCAGGGCGACGATCGGGCTGACCCGGATGAAGTTGATCTGCAGGTTCAGGGTTCGAAACCCCGAGCGGCCATCGATGACCGTCATGGCGGCAAAGGCCAGGCACTGGTCCGCCAGGGCGGCCAGATAGCCGCCAAACAGGGTTCCGTCGCCATTTTCAAGGCCGGGGGAAGGGGTCCAGGTCTTGCGGATCCAGCCCGGTCCCCAGCTGTCCAGCAGTCCCAGTTTCAGTTGACTGACCACCGGCGGCGGGGTGGCGGCGCCGGCGATCAGGGCGTCAAGGCGTTGGGTGGCCCAGGTCATCATCAGCTCCGGCGAAACGGGCCGACAGAATGTGAGGCAGGCTCGCTTTCTGATACTCGGGTTTCAGACCCCAGCAGGATTCTCGCCGCCCATGACCCGACAATCCCCGTCCGGACTGCGTTCTTCACCCCGACAGGATCGTTCCCGCTTTTCCGTCGAGGCGATTCTGGAGGCGGCAACTCAGATTCTGGAGCTTCACGGCGAGGCCGGATTCAACACCAATGCCGTGGCGGCGAGGGCCGGGGTCAGTATCGGCGCCCTGTACCGCTATTTCCCCGACAAGCGGGCGATCCTGCTGGCCCTGGCGCAACGGGAAAAGGCCCGGGTCGATGCCGAAGTCGCCGAGGCCCTGAGGAACCCCACAGCCGGACTGGCGCCGGACCGAGCGGCGATCCGGGCCTTTCTGGCGGCCTTCGAGGGGCGTGGGCGGGCCCGCCGCGCAGCGGTCAGGGTCCTGCTGGAGGACAGCGATCCCGAGGTCCTGACGACCGGTTTCGAACCCCTCGCCTTGCCCCTCACAGCCTCCGGAGAGCGATTGACGGAGATCCAGGCCTTTGTCCTGTCGAGAGCCGTGCATGGCGCCATGAGGGCGGCGGTCATGGAGACTGCGCCCTTTCTGGGCAGCCCGGCCTTCGAGGACGAACTGGTGCGGCTGGGGCGCGCCTATCTGGGATACAGCAGGCCGTTCACGCCCGGCTGCAATGCCGGCGCCGTGGCCAGCCCGTCCGACGCACCCTAGACTGGCCGTTCGATGATCGTCTCCAAGCGCCCCGAGGTCGAACGCCTGCTCAAGAACCCGCCGGCCGGCGTGCGGGCGGTGCTGCTGCATGGCAAGGACCGGGGCGGGGTGCGCGAGCGGGCCGACGCGCTGGCCCGGGTGATCACGCCGGACCTGAATGATCCGTTCAACGTCGCCATGCTGACCGAGACCGATCTGGACCAGCCCGGCCGTCTGGAAGAGGAACTGACCGCCCTGTCCATGATGGGCGGCCGGCGGCTGGTGCGGCTGCGGCTGACCGGCGAGCGGGCGGCGCCCGACAAGACGGCTGCGGAAGCCCTGGTCCAGCATGCCGAGGGCAGGCTCAATCCCGACGCCTTCTTCCTGATCGAGGCCGGGGCGCTTGGCCGGGACTCGGCCCTGCGCAAGGCCGGTGAAAAGGCTGCCGGCTGCGCCGTAGTGCCCTGCTACGAGGACGAACAGGGCGATATCGCCAGGATGACCCGGGAGGCCCTGGCCGCTGACAAGGTCGGTCTGGACGCCGCCGGCCTGGATGTCTTCACGTCCCGCCTGCCCAAGGAGCGGGGCGTTGCGCGCCAGGAGATCGAGCGGCTGATCCTGTGGATCGGCCCGGGCAGCGGCCGGGTGGCCACCGCCGCCGACCTGCAGGAATTTCTGGGGGTGGAACCCGAAGCCTCCCTGTCGGATGCCGCCAATGACGCCTTTGGCGGCCGGCTGGGCGCCGCCCAGGCGGGCCTGGCGCGGGCGGCGGCGGAAGGCGAGGCCGGACCTCCCGCCGTCCGGGCCATGGGCATGCATCTGGCCAGGCTGCGCCGGGCCCTGACCCTGCAGGCCAGCGGGGCAGGTCTGGCGGAAGCCGCCAAGGCCTCCGGCGTCTTCTGGAAGAACGAGCGGGAGTTCCTGAGGCAGGCCAGGGCCTGGTCCCTGGACCAGATCGACGCCTTGCAGCCCGAGATCCTTGCCGCCGACCGGGCCTGCAAGCAGACCGGATCGCCGGACCGGCTGATCGCCGAACGACTGGCCCTGACCATTGCCGGCCGCGCCCGGCGTCTGGGGCTGTAGCGGCGTCGTGACCCTGCCCGTCAATCCGGCCCTATACGGAACCTTCCTGGCGACCATGACGGTCATGGCCATGACGCCGGGACCCGCCAACCTGTTCGCCATCGCCACCGGCATGCGCCGGGGCGGGCGGGCCGTGCTTCTGGCGGTGCTGGGGATGAACTGCGCCACCCTGGTGTGGTTTGGCGGGGCGGCCCTGGGCCTTGGGGCCCTGGTCACGGCCTTTCCGCAGATCTTCCATCTTCTGGCCCTGGGCGGCGCCCTCTATCTGGCCTGGCTGGGGTTCAGCTCGATCCGGGCTGGATGGACCAATGCGCCCGATGCGGAAGCGCCGGAGACCCACATCCAGACCTCGGCCTTTCGGGACGGGTTCGCGGTGCAACTGGCCAATCCCAAGGCCCTGCTGTTCTTCACCGCCGTGCTTCCGCCCTTCCTGGACCCGAAACTGGCCCTGCCGCCACAACTGGCCTTCTGCGCCCTGGCCACCATCGGCATGGATGTCATCACGATGACCAGCTACGGCCTCGGCGGCGCGGCCCTGGCCAGCCGGATGACCCGGCCGGCCTTCCGCAAGGGGTTTCGCTATGCGGTCGGCTGCCTGCTGATTCTGGCGGCTGGCCTGGTGGCCCTGCGCGGTTGAGCCTTGCCCTCGGCGCGCCGAGGGACCACCTTCATCCGGGGCCGGGATCGAGAGATTGTGAGACAACAGATGAAGCCGATCAAATCTGCCGCCCTGCTGGGCGCCGTGATCCTGGCCGGGGCCGGCCTTTCCGCCTGCGCCACGGCGACGCCCTATCAGCCCAACATCAAGGGCCAGTCGGTCTCCGGCGGCTACAGCGACCAGAAGATCACCGCCGAGCGGTTCAAGGTGACCTTCGCCGGCAACAGCCTGACCTCCCGGGACACGGTGGAGCGCTATCTGCTCTACCGGGCCGCAGAGCTGGCCCTTGCGGAAGGCTATGACGGCTTCATCATGGCCGATCGTGAGGTCAGCAAGGACAGCCGCACGGTTTACGAGCCCGGTCCCGGACGGTTCGGCCCCGGGTTCGGCTATGGCTACTGGCGCCCGTCCTGGCGGTACTTCGGGCCCCGCTATGGCTGGCGCAGCTGGGATCCCTGGTACAGCAACCGGTTCTGGGCCGACGATTTCGACAGCCGGACCGTGACCCGTTTCGAGGCTGCGGCAGAGATCGTCCTCTATCGGGGCGCCTCGCCTTCCGGGCCTGAAAAATCCTTCAATGCCCGTGAGGTGATCGCCAATCTGGGTCCCGGGATCGTTCGTCCCGAGACCCGGTGAGGCCTGCCGAGCAGCCTCGGTTCCTGATCGGCAGGGGCTGGACCCGGGCCTTGAAACAGCCGGCCACCCGGGTCCCGTCCGGTTGAAGCTGGAAGATCTGCGTCCGGGTTCCGCAGTCGGGGACGGGATTGACCGTCACCCAGGGGAAGGTGAGGGTGAAGCTGTCATTGTCGCGGAACGAGATCGTCTGTCTCCGGGTCAGCGCGGACGGAGCCTTGAGGTAGAAACGCGCGCTGTCCGGGGCGCGGCACAGCAGCCCTCTGGCGGACCCTGGCCATTCAGGTCAGGATGGGGCCATGACCCGATATGATCCCTCGGCCCGCAATGTGCTGGGCGGCGACCTGATTCCCTGTTCCCTCGACCCGGTGACCGGCTTCTTTCGCAATGGCTGTTGCGAGACCGGGCCCCAGGACCTGGGGCTGCATACGGTCTGCGCCGTGATGACGGCGGAGTTCCTGCGCTACAGCGCCTCGCGCGGCAATGACCTGTCGACGCCCAGGCCGGATTACGCCTTTCCGGGCCTGAAGCCCGGCGATCGCTGGTGCCTCTGCGCGCCCCGCTGGAAGGAGGCGCTGGATGATGGTTGTGCGCCGCAGCTGGTGCTGGAATCCACCCATGAGGAGACGCTTGCCATCGTGCCGCTCGGTGTCCTGAAGGACCACGCGGTCCCGGCCTGAAGAGCTTCAGTCCAGGCGGTAGAGCTGTTCCAGCCGATAGGCCGAGCCGTGCCGCGTCTGGTGGCTGGAATAGAGCCCGAACCGGGTCACATCGAAGGCCGGACTGTGCAGCAGATTGTTGGCCGCCTCCCAGGTCGCGACGCTGAACGGATCCGGCCGCTTGAGATAGGCGAGGGTGACATGGGGGCGGTAGGCTCGGGACTCGGGGGCCAGCCCCGCCCGGCGGGCCGCTGTCTCGCAGGCCCGGGCCAGGCGGCGCAGGGGCGGGCTTTCCACCAAGCCGGCCCAGACCGCGTGGATATCCTGAACCTCGCCGAAATGCCCGACCCCGGCCAGCTCGAGGGCGAAGGCCGGAGCCCGGATCGCCGAAAGTTCCGCCGCCAGGTCTTCGGCCATCGTCTCCTGGAGATCGCCGAAGAACCGCAAGGTGATGTGCAAGGCCTCCAGCGGTCGCCAGCGGGCGCCGTCCAGGCCGGTCTGGCGGGCCTGAAGCGGCGACCCGATCTCCGGGGGCAGGGCGATGGCGGCGAACAGACGGATCATGGAGATGGTCGAGCCTGAATCAGGCCAGGGCCCGGACAACCACGGGCGCCAGGCCGCGGACGATGATCTTCACCCCTTCCGGGTTGGGATGGATTCCATCCTTCTGGTTCAGGCGAGGCACTCCGGCGACACCGGCCAGAAGGTCGGGATAGAGGACCAGGCGGTGCTTGCTGGAGAGGGCCGGAAAGATGGCGGCGAAATCCCGGGCATAGCTGCGGCCCAGGGCCGGCGGAGGCCGCATGCCGGCCAGGGCCACCCGGATGTTGCGGGCCTTCAGCCGGGTGATGATGCGGTCCAGGTTGGCGCTGGTGCGCCTGGGATCGATGCCCTGGAGCAGGTCATTGCCGCCGAGCGCAACGAGGCACAGGGCGCTGTCGGCCTGGACGCTGAAATCCACCCTGGCCAGGCCGTTGGCCGAGGTGTCGCCCGACACTCCGGCGCCGCGCACCCGGGCATTGGCGCCCAGCCGCTTGAGTTCGTCTTCCAGCCGGTAGGGCAGGGCGTCGCGGGCCGGCAGGCCAAACCCGGCGGTGATCGAATCGCCCAGCAGGGTGACGATCCGGGTTCCGGCGCCGGTCTGGGCCAGGGCCGGCAGGGCGGGCGCGGCGGCAAGCAGCCCCAGGGCGGCGCGACGCGTGACGGCTATGTAAGGTGTGTTTGGCATTCTGAAGCCCTATGTAGGGGACGGCGCGGCCGCCACAAATGCCCATGGGCGTCTGTCCGGCCCGGCCAACGAGATTTTTACCGCGCCTGCCGACCAGACCCCAGACCAGACGAGTCCCCGACCGATGTTCGACGCCGACGCCGCGCCCCTGCCCCTGGTCCTGACCGGGGTGACCCTGACCCTGCCCTCCGCTGCCGGACCCGTCGAGATCCTGAAAGGCGTGGACCTGACCGTGGCTGCCGGGGAGCGGGTGGCGGTGGTCGGACCGTCGGGGTCTGGCAAGTCCTCCCTGATCGCGGTGGCGGCGGGACTGGAACAGCCGACCGGCGGCGAGGTGAAGCTGTTTGGCCAGGACATGGGCAAACTGTCCGAGGATGGCCGGGCCAAACTGAGGCGGGGTCATGTCTCCCTGGTGTTCCAGAGCTTTCACCTGCTGCCCAACATGACGGCCGAAGAGAATGTCGCCACGCCGCTGGAAATTGCCGGTCGGAATGGCGCCACGGCCCTGGCCCGGCGCTGGCTGGACCGGGTGGGTCTGTCGTCGCGCCTGACCCATTATCCGCATCAGCTGTCCGGCGGCGAGCAGCAGCGGGTGGCCCTGGCCCGGGCCCTGGCCATCGAGCCCAAGCTGCTGTTCGCCGATGAGCCGACGGGAAACCTCGACGGCATCAATGCCGCGACGGTGGCCGACATGATGTTCGACCTGGTGGCCCAGACCGGCGCGGCCATGGTGCTGGTCACCCATGACCCGGCCCTGGCCGCCCGGGCCGATCGCACCGTGACCATGGGCGACGGCCGGATGGTGGAGACCGCCGCGTGAGCCTCTCCGCGCTTCCGCTGTCCTTTCGGTTCGCCGGCCGTGAACTGCGGTCCGGGGTGGCCGGGTTTCGAATCTTTCTGGCCTGTCTGGCCCTGGGGGTGGCCGCCATCGCCGCCGCCGGGTCCACGGCCGAGGCCTTTCGCCAGGGCCTGGCCTCCCAGGGCCGGGAAATCCTCGGCGGGGACCTGAGGGTCAATGTCGAGGACCGGCGGTTCACCGAGGCCGAACGGGCCGCCTTCCGTCGGCTGGGACCAGCCACCTTCTCCGCCGCCCAGTCGGCCATGGCCGAGGCGGCCAGCGGCGAGCGGCGGCTGGTGGAACTGCGCGGCGTCAGTAGCGGCTATCCGCTGGTCGGCAAGGTGGTCCTGACCGGGGCCGCCAGTCTGGACGCCGCCTTTGTCGTGCGGGACGGCATTGCCGGGGCGGCGGTCGAGCAGCCCCTGATGGAACGACTGGGGCTGAAGCTGGGCGACCGGTTCCTGATCGGCGAGACCCCCTTCATCGCCCGGGCCGTTCTGGTCTCCGAGCCCGATCGCCTGGGCCGGGGCTTTGCCCTTGCGGGGCGGGTCCTGACCAGCCTCACCGCCCTGGAGGCCGGCGGGTTCCTGGCCGAGGGCCTGCCGGACCGGGGCGAGACCGCCCGCATCGCCCTGCCGGCCAGCGCCAACGTCGATTCCGCCTCAAAGGCCCTTCGCAAGTCCCTGCCGGGACAGGGGCTGGAAATCCGCACCCGCAACGAGGCGGCCAACGGGGTCAAGCGGCTGATCGACCAGCTGGAGTATTTCCTGGGCTTCATCGGACTGGCGTCCCTGGTGGCCGGGGGTCTCGGCGTCGCCGGGGCGGTGGGCGCCTATCTGGAGTCCCGCAAGCCCTCGATCGCGACCCTCAAGGCGCTCGGCGCCGAAGGCGTGCTGATCCGCAATACCTATCTGATCCAGATCGCCCTGCTGGCCCTGCTGGGCGTGGGGATCGGCCTGGCGGTGGGCGCCTGCGCTCCCTTGATCCTCGGCCAGCTGGCCCGGGACAGGCTGCCGATCCCGGCCCTGTTCGCCGTCTATCCCATGCCGTTGGTCAAGGCGGCCGCCTTTGGCCTGCTGGCGGCCGCCGCCTTTTCCATGGTTCCCCTGGCCCGGGCGAGGTCCACCCCGCCCTCGGCCCTGTTCCGGCGGGATCTGTCGGGACAGGTGGGATTTGGGCTGGAGACCGTGGTCACGGTCATCGCCGGCCTTGGGCTCGCCGCCCTGGCCGTCATGACCGCCCCGACCCCGGCCGCTGCGGGCATCATGATTGTCGGGGTCGCCGTGGCCTTCGGGCTGCTGGCCCTGCTGGGTCAGGGAGCCGCCTGGCTGGCGGGCCGGCTGCGGCGATTCACCCGCGGCGCCCTGCGGATCGGCCTGGCCAACCTGTCCGGACCCAGGTCCGCCGCCAGGACGGCTTCTCCGGCCATCGGCCTGGGCGTCGCCCTGCTGTCGGCCGTGGTGCTGATCCAGTCCAGCCTGCTTTCCCAGGTCAGCCAGGTGGCGCCCCGGACAGCGCCCTCCATGGTGTTCCTCGATGTGCCCGGCGACCGGGCGCCGCAGTTCGATGCGGCCCTTGCGACAGCCTTCGGCCAGGCCCTGACGCCGGAGACCTATCTGCGGTTTCCCTTTGTTTCCGGACGGATCACCCGGATCAAGGGCGAGGTGTTCGACGTCAAGGCCATCAAGGACAGCGAGCGCTGGGCCTATGACAATGACCTGCAGATGTCGGTCTTTGATGGCGAACCGGCCAATGCAGGGGTCCAGGAAGGCCGCTGGTGGCCGGCGGGCTATCGCGGCCCGCCCCTGGTGGCCATGGAGATCGACGCGGCGAAAGGCGGCGGGCTGAAGGTTGGCGACAGCATCACCCTGTCGGTTCTGGGTCGCGATATCGACGCCAAGGTCGCGGTGCTGCGCAAGGTCGAATGGGGCGGCTTCAGTCCCGCCTTCACGGTCATTCTCAATCCGGCCGCCCTGGAAGGGGCCGGCCTTCGCTATATCGCCATCGCCAAGGCCAGCGAGGCCCAGGAAAAGGCCGCCACCCGCGCGCTTGGCAAGGATTTTGCCGAGGTCAATGTCATCAGTGTCCGTGAGGGGCTGACCCAGGCCGTGGAGATGTTTGATCGCCTGTCCCTGGCGGTCCGGGGCGCAGCCGGGGTTGCGGCCCTGGCCGGGCTGCTGGTTCTGGCCGGAGCGATTGCAGCCGGCGCCCGGGCCCGGGCCCGGGAAGCGGCCACCCTCAAGGTGCTGGGCGGGTCGCGCAGGCAGATCCTGACCGCCTATGGGGTCGAGTATGGCGCCGTGGGCCTGATCGCCGGGGTGTTCGGCGTGGCCCTGGGCTATGCCGCCGCCTGGCCGGTGGTGGTGATGGTGTTCGAGGCCACCTGGTCGGTCGACTGGGGCGGCGTGGGCGCCCTGGTCGGCGGGGCCTGCGGACTGGCGGCGCTGGGCGGCCTGCTCGCGGCCGCCCAGGCCCTGTCCAGGCGGCCCGCCCCTGTCCTGAGGACGGAATAGCGCTGTAATCCGGATGCCGCGGTGGCGGGGGGCTTGCGCCAATCCGCCGCAACGCCAATATTGAGTGCCTGAGTTCCGATCCCGGGGCTCGAATGAAAAGGGTCTTTTTCCAATGAGCGACTTCGAACGCGGCTACGCGCGCTCGATCCCGCAGACCGCCGACATGTCGGTCGACGCTGGACTGCGCGCCTTCATGCTGGGCGTCTACAACAAGATGGCTCTGGGCCTGCTGGTCTCGGCCGTCCTGGCCTACAGCGTGGCCAACATCGCGCCGGTGCGTGACCTGCTCTATGTGGTCAACGCCAATGGCGCCCTGGCCGGCTACACCATCCTGGGCATGGTCCTGGCCTTTGCGCCCCTGGTGCTGGTCCTGGTGTCGGGCTTCATCATGAAGAACCCGAGCCCGGCGGCTTCCGGCGCCCTCTACTGGGGTATCGTGGCCCTGATCGGCGCTTCCGGCGCGGTCTGGGTGCTCCGCTATACCGGCGCCTCCATCGCCTCGACCTTCCTGATCACCGCCACTTCCTTCGGCGCGCTCAGCCTGTTCGGCTACACCACCAAGCGCGACCTCCAGGGCATGGGCACCTTCCTGATCATGGGCGTCTGGGGCCTGCTGATCGCCGGCCTGGTCAACATGTTCCTGCAACAGCCGATGATCAGCCTGATCATCAGCGCTGCGGGCGTGCTGATCTTCGCCGGCCTGACCGCCTATGACACCCAGCGGCTGAAGCTGACCTATTATGAACTGGGCGGCGACCAGAACGCCATGGCCGTGGCCACCAACTACGGCGCACTCAGCCTGTACCTGGACTTCATCAACCTGTTCCAGTTCCTGCTGTCCCTGCTCGGCGCCCGCCGCAGCTAGACCTGCAGCCGGCCAGGCAGATGGCCTGAAGACAGCGAAGGCCCCGGTGGTGACACCGGGGCCTTTTGCTATTCCACGACCTTGAACCGGCCCTTGTCGAAGACCTTCAGGACCTGGGCCAGATCCTGGCCCCGCCGCAGAATCATGCCGCCCTGGGCGGTCACGGACCAGGCGCCCTGGCGACGGGCCAGTTCGGGCTGTTTCTCGATCCGGTAGAGGGGCTGTTCATGGGCCCGTCGGAAAACGCAGAAGACCGCCCGGTCGGACAGGCCGGCGATGGCATAGTCCCGCCATTCCCCGGCCGCGACCATCCGCCCGTAGAGCCGCATAAGCTGGTCCAGCTCCCTCCGTTCGAAAAAGACCTGGGCGGCGGGCGGGGCGGGATATGTCGGGTCGAAGGTCATGATCTGACGGCAGCCTGAACCAATTCCGATGGTTTGGCGAGACGGTCTGCAAGCCGCCATGAATCGCCGTGCAAAGACCTTATTTCGGACCTTCCGCCGCCGGGTTCGGGGTCGATAACAACATTGTCGGCTGATCAAGAGACCTCGCGGTTCCGGACCCTGAACAGCCCCCCCAGCCTCCCGAAATCCCGGGGCTCTGGGTCGGCCGACGACAGACACTTCCAAGCCCGGCCCGCGTCGCTCCCTCCCCCTTGGCGACGCGGGCCTTTTTTTGGCCTGGGCCCACCCTTCCCCAGGGCTCTTTCCCCAAGGGCGCCATTTCCAACGCCCCGCCAGCCTGCTTCGATGTGGCAAAACATCGGAGGAACGACCCATGGGAAGATTGACCGGCCGCCGGGCCATCGTCACAGGCGCCGCCAGCGGTATCGGCCGGGCGACCGCCGAACTGTTCGCCGCCGAAGGGGCGCAGGTCCTGGCGGTGGACCGCCCCGGAACCGCCCTTGAGTTTACCCACGCCGCCATCCAGGCCCTGGGCCAGGACATCAGCACTGACGAGGCCCCCGCGACCATCATCGGCGCCGCGACCGAGGCCTTTGGCGGCCTGGACATCCTCTACAACAATGCCGGGGTCTCCCATTCGTCGCCGGTGGGCGACACCTCCGACGAGGCCTTTGACCGGCTGGTCTCGGTCAATCTGAGGGCCGCCTTCCGCCTGTCCCGCGCCGCCACGCCCCATGTCGTGGCCAGCGGCCGCGGCCGGCTGATCTTCACCGCCTCGATCATGGCCCGGCATACCGATAACGGGCTGGTGGCCTATTCGGCCTCAAAGGCCGGGGTGGTGGGCATGATGCGGACCTTCGCCCTCGAGCTGGGCCGCCATGCGGTGACCTCAAACGCCATCCTGCCCGGGGCCATCGCTACGGGCATGACGGCCGGCAGCTTTGTCCGCGAGGACGTGGCCGCGCTCTGGGCCAAGAAGGCCGCCCTGAAGCGCCTGGGCCAGCCGATCGATATCGCCCGGGCGGCCCTGTTCCTGGCCAGCGAGGACGGCGGCTTTGTCACCGGCCAGGCCTTGGGGGTCGATGGCGGCCTGATGCTGCGGGTGTAGGGCTGCGAAAAATCATAAGTGTCTGACAAACCTCGTCATCCCGGACGGCAGGTCGTGACGATCCGGGATCCAGATGGGACGGGATGATGACAGCGCAGCTGCTCGACGGCGTCCTTGAAACCGCTAGAGCCTGTTTTCCGTTATGATCGAACCGATCATAACGGAAAACAGGCTCTGATTCAGAGTGTTGGAGCATGTTTCGATCCGATAACCGCTCCACACTTATCGGAACATGCTCAGGGTCCCGGCTCTTCGCGCTGACGCACTTCGGACGGGATGACGGGGCTGTTGATTGAGAGTGTCGAACGGCTTCGACGGGCCGGTCAGCTTTCGACCAGGACGCCGATGATCTTTCCGCCCCGGGCGGCCTGGACCAGGATGACGGATTTCAGGCCATCCTCCGTCGCCTTTGGCGCGCGATAGGCGGTCGGCTTGCCGGTCCAGGCGCCCAGCTTCGCCAATTGCCGGACCACATTGCGATGGACGACGGGCACGCCGCGATTGTCCCCGCGCTTGGGGGTTATGGTCAGCTCCCGGGGGTCGTAGCGGACAATCCAGACCTCCGCGCCGCCGCGCGGCACAGGGCCTGAGCCGACAGCGATACGGCCATTGCGCAGGAACAGCATGTCCGGCGGATTGACCGGAGTCCGCGCCGCCTCGGCCACCAGGGCCTCGATCTTCTCAAGCTTGACGCCGCCGGTCTGGGACCGGCCATCGACGACCACCTGGGGAGTATAGACCTCCCGGACATTGAGCTTGCGGGCATAGGCCTTCTGGCGGTCGGCAAAGGCCGGCTGGGCGAAACTGTCGGGCCATCCCAGATAGTCCCAGTAGTCGACGGCAAAGGTCAGGGCCAGGACGCCGGGCTTCTCGGCCAGTTCGGCAAGATGCTCATTGGCCTTGCGACAGGAAGAGCAGCCCTGGGCGGTGTAGAGCTCGATGACGACGGGTTGACGGGCCGTCGGCGCCGCCTGGGCGGACGCGGCCATGGCCGGAACCACCGCCATCAGGAACAGGGAAAGGAGCGCGCGCCTCATGGGACGCTATTAAGCGGATAGGGCGGGGTCGCGGGGATCACGAGGCCGTGAAAAGCGGGGCCCCGTCTCCCGCAGGTCAGGAGAGGGGCCCCGGTGATCATCAGACTGCAGGCCGTGCCAGGTTCCGCAGCACATAGTTCAGGACGCCGCCGTTGCGGAAATAGTCCAGCTCGGTCGGGGTATCGATGCGGCATCGGACCGGGAAGCGGGCGATGCGGCCGTCCGAGGGCCGATAGAGCTCGACGATCAGCTGCTTGCGGGGCGCCAGATCCTGCAGGCCGCGGATGGAGACGATCTCCTCTCCGGTCAGGTTCAGGCGCTGCCAGCCCTCATTGAGGAACTGCAGCGGCAGGACGCCCATGCCCACCAGGTTGGAGCGGTGGATCCGCTCGAAGGATTCGGCGATCACCGCCCGGACTCCCAGCAGCCGGGCGCCCTTGGCCGCCCAGTCGCGGGAAGAGCCGGTGCCATATTCCTTGCCGGCAAAGACCACGGCCGAGCGGCCCTCGACCTGGTAGCGCATGGCCGCGTCATAGATCGGCATCACCTCGCCGGAGGGATAGTGCCTGGTCACGCCCCCTTCGATGTCCGGGGTCATGCGGTTGCGGATGCGGATATTGGCGAAGGTGCCGCGCATCATGACTTCATGGTTGCCGCGGCGCGAGCCGTAGCCGTTGAAGTCCTCGAACCGCACCTGATGGCCGAGCAGATATTCGCCGGCCGGGGAGGCCTTCTTGATCGAGCCGGCCGGGCTGATGTGGTCGGTGGTGATGCTGTCGCCGAAGACGCCGAGGATGCGGGCCTCGACAATGTCGGTCACCGCGTCCGGGGTCATGCTCATGCCCTGGAAGTAGGGCGGGTTCTGGACATAGGTCGAGCCCATGTCCCAGCCATAGGTCTGGCCGCCGGCCACCTTGATGGCCTGCCAGTTCTTGTCGCCGGTGAAGACGTCGCCATAGCGTTCGGCGAACATGGCGCTGGTCACCGACTTCTTCTGGAGGGCGGCGATGTCCTTGTTGGTCGGCCAGATGTCCTTCAGGAAGACGTCCTTGCCCTTCTTGTCGACGCCCAGCGGCTGGGTGGCCAGGTCGATCCGCATGGTGCCGGCCAGGGCATAGGCCACCACCAGGGGCGGGCTGGCCAGATAGTTGGCGCGGACATCGGGGTTTACCCGGCCCTCGAAGTTGCGGTTGCCGGAGAGGACGCTGACGGCCACCAGGTCGCCTTCGGAAATGGCCGTCGAGACGCCTTCCGGCAGGGGGCCGGAATTGCCGATGCAGGTGGTGCAGCCATAGCCGACCAGGTTGAAGCCCAGGGCGTCCAGATGCTTCTGCAGACCGGCCTTGGCCAGATAGTCCGTAACCACCTGGGACCCGGGGGCCAGGGAGGTCTTGACCCAGGGCTTGACCTTCAGGCCCTTGGCCGCCGCATTCTTGGCCAGCAGGCCGGCGGCGATCAGGACCGAGGGGTTGGAGGTGTTGGTGCAGCTGGTGATGGCCGCGATGACCACGTCGCCGTGACCGATGTCATAATCCTCGCCCTTCACGGGAACCCGCAGGTCGCCGCTGTCCTTCTTGCCGAACTCGCCGGCCAGGGCTTCCTCGAAGGCCGTGGCGGCGTTGGACAGCAGGACCTTGTCCTGGGGGCGCTTGGGACCGGCCAGGGAGGGCAGGACGTCATCCAGGGCCAGTTCCAGAATGTCGGTGAACTCGGGCTCGGGGGATTCGGGATCGAACCACATGCCCTGGGCCTTGGCATAGGCCTCGACCAGGTCCACCCGGGCGCTGTCGCGGCCGGTGGCGCGCAGATAGTCGATGGTCGCCTGGCTGACGGGGAAGAAGCCGCAGGTGGCGCCATATTCCGGGGCCATGTTGGCGATGGTCGCCTGGTCCTCGATGGTGAGGTTGGCCAGGCCGTTGCCGAAGAACTCGACGAACTTGCCGACCACGCCCTTCTTGCGCAACATCTGGGTGACGGTCAGCACCAGGTCAGTGGCCGTGGCGCCCTCCGGCAGGGCCCCGGTCAGGCGGAAGCCGATGACTTCCGGGATCAGCATGGGGATGGCCTGGCCCAGCATGGCGGCCTCGGCCTCGATGCCGCCGACGCCCCAGCCCAGAACCGCCAGGCCGTTGATCATGGTGGTGTGGCTGTCGGTGCCGACCACCGTGTCGGGATAGGCCAGGGCGCTGTCCGGCTCGGCCGGATCAAGGGCGGTCCAGACCGTCTGGGCCAGATATTCCAGGTTCACCTGGTGGCAGATGCCGGTGCCGGGCGGAACGACCCGGAAATTGTTGAAGGCCGAGGAGCCCCAGCGCAGGAAGTTGTAGCGCTCGAGGTTGCGCTTGTACTCGACGGCGACATTCTCGCCGAAGCTCTTGGCGGTGCCGAAGTGATCGACCATGACCGAATGGTCGATGACCAGATCCACGGGAACCAGCGGATTGATCTTGGTCGGGTCGCCGCCCAGGGCGGTCATGGCGTCGCGCATGGCGGCCAGATCGACCACGGCCGGCACGCCGGTGAAGTCCTGCATCAGCACCCGGGCCGGGCGGAAGGCGATTTCATGCTGGGCGCTGCCGCGGGTCCGCAGCCAGTCGGCCATGGCCTTGAAGTCCTCGCCATTGGTCTCGACGCCGTCTTCATTGCGCAGCAGGTTTTCCAGCAGAACCTTCATGGAAACCGGCAGGCGGGAGATTCCGGCCAGTCCGGCCTCTTCCGCAACGGGCAGGCTGTAGTAGACAAAGGTCTTGCCGCCGACGCTCAGGGTCCGGCGGGTGTTCAGGCTGTCGATGGACGCCATTTTGGGGAGTACCTTTCCTGTTCAGAGCCGCCCGAAAACCACTTCCGGGATCGCGCGCCAGCGGCATGGGACACACAGGGTCCCAACCGGCGCCGCGTACGCCCCCGTGCAGGCACGGGAGGTCGGCTGGGCGCTGCATACTCCGGGCCGCAGCAAACGTCCATGCGCCCGCCGAGGGGAATCGTTTGGGCGCTGAACCGTCTGTCGGACAGCGCCCCCGGCCGGCGTCATGATCCATGCCGTCCAGGGCCGGGGACTGGCGATCCGCCGGGGCGAACGACGTCTGTTTTCGGGCCTGGACTTCCGGCTGGAGGCCGGCTCCGTCCTGGCCCTGACCGGGGCCAATGGCTCTGGAAAGACCAGCCTGCTGCGGGCCATTGCAGGCCTGATTCGGCCCGAGGCCGGGGAGGTCCGGTTCGAGGGGGCCCCGGACGCCGAAACGGCCCGGTCCGAGGAACTGCACCTGCTGGGCCATGCCGATGGCCTCAAGGGCGCGCGGACGGCGCTGGAGGAGCTTTCGTTTCAGGCGTCCTGGCTGGGCGGCGGCGTCAGCCGATTGCCCGAGGCCATCGACAGGCTGGCGCTGGAGCCCTTGCTGTTCCTGGAGGTGCGACGCCTTTCGGCCGGCCAGAGGCGGCGACTGGCCCTGGCCCGGCTGATCACGGCGCCCCGTTCCCTGTGGCTGCTGGATGAGCCCATGGCGCCGCTGGACACGGTCAGGCGCGCCCTGCTGGCCAGCCTGATGCAGGACCACCTGGCGGCGGGCGGCCTGATCATGGCGGCCGTCCATGATCCCCTGCCGATCCCGGCCCTGGGCCTGGAGATCGGGGCATGAGCGCCGCAATCATCCTGTTGAGGCGGGAACTGGGCCTGGCCTGGGGGCGGGGCGGCGGGCCGCTGCCGGCCCTGGCCTTCTACGCCGCCATCACCCTGCTCCTGCCCCTGGCGGCGGGGTCGGACACGGACCGGCTGGCCCCGGTTTCCGTGGGCCTCGCCTGGATGGTCCTGGCCCTGGCCTGCCTGCTGTCCCTCGACCGTTTGTTCGAACGGGATTTCGAGGATGGCGGCCTGGACCTGCTGATGACCGGACCCCTGCCGCTGGAGCTGGTCTGCGCCATCAAGTGCCTGGCCCAGTGGCTGGCCGGCGGAGCGCCCCTGGCCCTGGCCGCGCCGGTGGCGGCGGTATTGCTGGGGGCGGACATCGCGCTAACGCCCCTGATCCTGGCCTGTGCGGTGATCGGGGCCCTGGCCTTCGCCTTTGTGGGCGGGATCGGCGCGGCCCTGGCCCTGGGGGCGCGGCGGGGCGGCCTGCTGGTCGCGGCCATCGTCCTGCCCCTGTTCTGTCCGCCGGTGATCTTCGGCGGCGTCGCCCTCTATGCGGCGGAACTGGGATCTGGGGGATCGGCCGGCCTGTTGCTGCTCGGTGGCTGGACCCTGGCGGCTGTGGCCCTGTCGCCCCTGGCCATGGCGGCCGCCTGTCGCAACGCGGTGGCCTGAGGGATCGCAACAGGTCCGCAACAATTCGGCAGTCTTTTGACATTGACCGGCCACAGAGGGGGCCCATGGTGCGGTCACCAAAAGGGAGACACCACATCAGGACTCTGTTTCAACGTCACGCCGGCCTGATGGCCTGCGCCGCCTTTGCCCTTACCGCCGCCGGCAGCGCCATGGCCGCGGAACCCGTCAAGCCGGAGCAGAAGATCGAGCGGCGCATCGTCATGCGCATGGGCCCCGACGAAGACGGCCCCATGGGTCACGGGATGATGGGCCGGATGGGCGATCCCGCCGCCCGGGCGGCGCGCCTGCGGACCATTCTGCAGCTTCGTCCCGACCAGGAGCCGGCGCTCAAGGCCCTCATGGACGCCGGACATCATGGCCCGATGGCGCACGGCGCAAAGGGGGAACCCGGAGATGACGCCGAAGCCATGCCCAGGCCGCTGACCACGCCCGAACGCCTCGACCGGCGGCTCGAGATGATGGCGCACCACCAGATGATGTTCAGGAAACACGCCGAGGCCGTGAAGGCCTTCTATGCCGTGCTGAGCCCGACCCAGAAGAAGGCCTTTGACGCCCTCCATCCTGGCCCCGGACCCGGCATGCGCCGGATGCGGATGATCCACATGGGTCCGATGGGGGGTCCGATGGGGGGTCCGATGGGCGGACCGGACGGACCGCCGCCCCCCGGAGCGGCTGACCCCCATGCCGGCCACGGGGGCATGGCCATGATGGACGGCGACGAGGAAATCGAGATCATGCTGTCCGGTCTGGACGATATGGACGACGACCTGCTGCCCTGACGAGGCCTGGCCAGGGAGGGGCCGGACGAAACGCCGCCTTGCCCGCGGTCGCCGGTCCCTCTAGATGGCGCACATGGTCTCTTTCCTGACCAATCCCCGGGCCTTCATGGCCTTTTCGCGGATCGCCGCCCCCTTGCTGGGGGTCGCGACGACCGGCGCCCTCTTGGTCGGTCTCTGGCTAGGTTTTACGGCCCCTGAAGACTACCAGCAGGGCGACTCGATCCGCATCCTGTTCATTCATGTGCCGGCCGCCTGGGTCGCCATGTTCTCCTATCTCTGCCTGGGCGTGGCCAGCCTGCTCAGCCTGGTGTTTCGCCATGCCCTGGCCGACGCCGCTGCCCGGGCCTGTGCGCCCCTGGGCGCCGCCTTCACCGCCCTGGCCCTGATCACCGGTTCCTTCTGGGGCCGCCCGACCTGGGGCACCTGGTGGGAGTGGGATGGCCGGATGACCTCGGTCCTGATCCTGCTGCTGCTCTGGCTGGCCTATATCGCCCTGCGGGCCTCCATCGATGACGAGGCCCGGGCGGCCCGGGCCGGCGCCATCCTGGCCCTGGTCGGCCTGATCAACCTGCCGGTCATCCATTTCTCGGTCTATTGGTGGAACAGCCTGCATCAGGGCTCCTCGACCTTCCGGGCCGAGGCCGGCGACCGTCTGCCGGACGTCTATCTGACGCCTCTTCTGCTGATGAGCCTGGCCTATATGGGTCTGTTCGGGGCGCTCTGGCTGGTGCGGATCCGCACCGAGGTGCGGCGGCGGCGGATCCGGGTCCTGACCCTGCGCGCGGCGGAGGGCTGAACGCGATGCTCGATCTCGATGCAGGGGCCTACGCCGCCTTTGTCTGGCCCGCCTTCGCCATAACAGCCGGCGTGCTGATCTGGCTGGTCGTCGACAGTCTGGCCAGGGCCTCACAGGCCCGGGCGGAACTCGAGCGGCTGGGCAAAGAGGACGACGCCGGGTGAAACGGCTGGTCGCCCTGCTGCCCCTGGCGGTGCTGGTCCTGCTGGCCGTGCTGTTCGCCGGCTATGCCCTGAAGCGCGATCCCAACGTCCAGCCCAAGGCCCTGGTCGGCAAGCCGGTCCCGGCCTTGAGCTTGCCGGTGCTGGAAACCGGACAGCCGGAACCTGTCCATCCATCCGGGGTCGCCGCCCCCTATCTGGTCAATTTCTTCGCCAGCTGGTGCGCGCCCTGCGAGGTCGAGCACCCGATGCTGATGGACCTCAAGACCCAGGGTGTGGCTGTCGTCGGCATCGCCTACAAGGACGCCCCGGCCAATACAGAGGCCTTTCTGGGCCGGCTGGGCGATCCCTTTTCCCGCAGGCTGGTGGACCGCGATGGCCGGGCGGGCCTGGAATTTGGCGTGACGGGGGTGCCCGAAACCTACCTGGTCGGCGCAAACGGCGTGATCCTGGGCAAGCACACCGGACCCCTGACCGCGGAGTCCGCAAGGGACCTGCTGAACAAGGCCCGTTAAGACAGCATTAACCATAAAACCGGACTCTGGACCCATCCTTCCAGACCCCGGTGACTTGCCCTGTCCGATATCCGTCCCACGGCCCGGCCCATTGCGCCCCTCGCGCCTGCTGCGCCGAGAACCGCTGCACAGAAGGCGTTCTTCGATGCTGCGCTTGGCAGAGCGGCTGGCGGCGGCGGGACGGCCCAGACCGCGCCGACGCCAGCCGAGACGCCGCCATCCGCCAGAAACACCGGGGCTCCCCCTGCGGACCGCAGTCCGGCTGTCCAGACGGCGTCCCTCCAGACAGCCCTGCGCAACCTGGCCGCCTTCACCCCCGCTCCTGCCCCAGCCCCGGACAGCCCTGCGGAGGCGCCGCGCCGGATCCTGCGACCAGGGTCGCTGGTGGACATCAAGGTCTGAGGGGGCTCTCGCGACTGAACCGGCCCCTCGCCGGACCATGAATTGGTCCGATCAGGCCGCCATGGAGGATGGAACCGACCGGCCCAGGATCATGTCGCTGGCCTTTTCGGCGATCATGATGGTCGGGGCGTTGGTATTGCCGCTGACCAGCCGGGGCATGATGGAAGCGTCCACAACCCGCAGACCCTCCACGCCATGGACCCGCAGCTGGGCGTCCACCACGGCCCGGGGGCCGGTCCCCATCTGGCAGGTTCCGACCGGGTGATAGATGGTCGAACCGGCGGCCCGGGCATATTCCAGCAGCATCTCGTCGGTCTGGAAGTCCGGACCCGGGCTCATCTCGTGGTCGATGAAGGGGGCCAGGGCCGGCTGGGCGGCGATCTGGCGGCCGATCTTCAGGGAGGCCACGGCCACTTCCTGGTCGAGGCTGTCTGAGAGGTAGTTGGCGACGATTGCCGGATAGACCGACGGGTCAGCCGACTTGATGCGGATATGGCCACGGCTTTCGGGCCGCAGCTGGCAGGGGGCGATGGTCAGGCCGGGCTGGCCCTCCAGCTCCATCTTCTGCTCGTTGGTCAGCTTCTCGACATTCATGGTGGCCGGCAGGATGTGGTACTGGATGTCGGGGTGGGCGAGATCCGGCCGCGACTTGCAGAAGACCGCGATATGGGCGGCCGACAGGGTCAGGAGACCCTTGCGCTGGAACAGGAACTTCATGGCCTCGCCGATGAAGCGCGGTCCGCGGGTCAGTTCATTGACCGAGACGACGCCCGCCTTGAGCCGGTACTGCTGGCTCATGACATAGTGATCCTGCAGGTTCTCGCCGACCCCCGGGAGGTCTGCAACCACCTCGACGCCATGCTGGCGCAGAAGCTCGCCCGGGCCGACCCCTGAAAGCTGCAGGAGCTGGGGCGAATTGACGGCGCCGCCGGACAGGATGACTTCCCTGGCCGCCTTTGCCGTGCGCTTGACGCCGTTCTGGACAAAGGCGACGCCCACGGCGCGCTTGCCCTCGAACAGCACCCTGGAAGCCAGGGCCCGGGTCTCGACCCGCAGGTTGGCCCGGTCCATGACCGGATGCAGATAGGCAACAGCCGCCGAGCAGCGCTGGCCGTTCTTCACGGTCAGCTGATAGTAGCTGACCCCTTCCTGGTCGCCGCCGTTCAGGTCGGCGCGGCGCGGAATCCCCGCCTGCTCGCAGGCGTCAACCACGGCGTCCGAAACCGGATGGGTGGTGGTGACGTCCGAGACATTGAGCGGGCCGCCCTTGCCATGCAGGGCGGGGCCCGCTCCCGCGTCCCGTTCCTGGTTCTGGCTGCGCAGGAAATAGGGCAGGACATCGTCCCAGCTCCAGCCCTCGCAACCCAGCTGGCGCCAGTTGTCATAGTCGGCGTCCTGGCCGCGGATATAGAGCAGGCCATTGATCGAGGAGGAGCCGCCCAGCACCTTGCCGCGCGGCCAGACGTGGCTGCGGCCGCCGGTGGTGGGGTCCGGTTCGGTCTCGTAGAGCCAGTTGACCTTGGGATCCTTGAGGGTCTGGCTGTAGCCGACCGGGATGTGGATCATCATGTTGGACAGGAACTGCGAGGGGTTCTTTGTCGGCCGGTCGTCGCCGCCCGCCTCCAGCAGCAGGACACGGGTCTTGCCATCGGCGGTCAGGCGGTTGGCCAGGACGCAGCCGGCGCTGCCGGCCCCGACGATGATGTAGTCGACCTCGATGATGTCGCTCATGGTTTCGTTCCCCTCAGGTCCTGTTGACGTCGCCGGGCCTCGACGACCCGCCCCGGATTGTCCGGGCCCATTGAGGATTCGGTTACGCCCGGAGGACGGCTGCGTCTAGGTCACGATCGATGGGACCGGATCTGTCAGGGGGGCGGCGGCCTACCTGGCCTTCGGGCCCGGGGAAACATTCCGGCCCTTTCGCCCGGGAGGTGTCCGGTCCTCACCCCGGGCCTTGGCGGCGATTTCCTTCAGCTTGCGGGTCTGCATGGCCGACAGGGCCTGGCCGGGGCCGCCCAGTTCCGGGTCGCCGAAGGCCCGGCCATAGGTCTTCACCCGGTCTTCCACCGACCCCAGGAACTCGCCCTCCCAGTCCGACAGGGCCACGCCGGCCTTGTCGGCGGTGCGGCGAGCCTTGCGCAGGGCGTTGAGGGCCGAGCGCTGGGCCGCCTTGCGGGCCTGTTCGCGGGGGTCTTTTGGCGGTTTTGCCTTCACAGACCGCCGATGGCCGACAGATAAAGGTCGACCAGCGCCTCTTCCTCGTCGCGTTTCGCCTTGTCCTGCTTGCGCAGCCGGACGACCTTGCGGAGGATCTTGACGTCAAACCCGTTGCCCTTGGCCTCGGCATAGACCTCCTTGAGGTCCGCCATGACGCCGGCCTTGTCCTCCTCGAGCCGCTCGATGCGCTCGATGATGGTCTTGAGCTGCGTCTGGGCAGTTGCGTTCAGAACGTCGCTGGAGGCGTCGTCAGCCATGGTCAAAAGGTCTCACGGGAAGGGGAAGGAGGAAAGGGCGTTGATCTAGCCCCGGCGGCGCGCCGCCACAACAGCCCTGTCCTGTTCAGCCCGGCCTAGATGAGGCCATGGCCCCTCAACACCCCGGCCAGGGCGTCCGGATCGGTGAAATGCAGCACATGGAAGCCCAGATCGCGGGCCGCGGCGATATTGGCGGCATTGTCATCGACAAACAGGATCTGGCCGGGGGCGTGGCCGGCGCGGGCCGCCGCGAGGCGATAGATGGCCGGGTCAGGCTTTATCAGCTGCTCCCGGGCCGAGACCACAACGTCCTGGAACAGGCCAAAGACCGGGCTCATGGCCTGGACCGCGGGCCAGGCCTCTATGGACATGTTGGTCAGGCCAAACTGCGGCACGCCCCGGGCGGCCAGGGCCTGCATGGCGCTTTCCGTCTGGGGAATGGCGCCATCGAACATCTCGTCCCAGCGGTCCCACCAGGCGCGGATCTCGGACTCATAGTGAGGGTGGAGGGCCACCAGACGGGCGGTGTTCTCGGCGGGGCTCAGGCCCCGGTCCGTCTCGCCATGCCAGTCCATGGTGCAGACAGACGAAAGGAACCGGATGCGGGCATCCGGTTCCGGAAAGATCTTCGCATAGAGCCGGTGGGGGTCCCAACGGACAATGACGTTGCCGACATCCCAGAGGACGCAGGCGGGGGCCGTCATCAGCCCTGCTTGGCCTTGAAGCGCGGATCGGTCTTGTTGATCACGTAGAGAACGCCCTTGCGGCGGACCAGCTTGCAGTCGCGATGGCGCGACTTCAGCGACTTGAGGGAGCTTCTGACCTTCATGACCGTCTACTTGTAGCGGGTGTGCAGGACCCGGCGAAAAGACGCCGGCCGCAGGCCCGGTTGAACCAGAGCGGGCGGCTATAGGGGGGCAGGGCGACGGAGTCAATCTTGGCGGGGTGAATTGGCGGGTGGAACATCCGCCAGGCTAACCCCTACCCCCCTGAGGCCAGCCGGTCCGGGGCCGCTTCCCGGCTTGCCTTCTTCTCCAGGGCTGAAACAACCGCTTCAAGCGGCTCGACCCAGGACCTGGGCTGCGTCTGCCGAAAAAGCCGGACAGTGGGATACCAGGGGGAATCGTCGCGTCCCAGCATCCAGCGCCAATCTGGTGCGTAAGGAACAAGGCCCCAGGCCTCCCGGCCCATGGCGCCGGTCAGGTGCAAAACACTCGTATCCACAGTGATCACCAGATCGAGGTTGGCGATCGCCCCCGCAGTGTCTTCAAAGTCCTCAAGGGCCTGGTCAATGCGCTCGATCCCGACCGCCCCGGCCTCCTCGCTTCGAGGACCCTTCTGAAGGCTGACAAGGTGTATGCCGGAGACGGCCGACAGTGCCGTGACCAGGGCCGGAAGCGGAATGGAACGGTTGTGGTCATCCGGATGGGTGGGGTTTCCGGCCCAGACCAGTCCGACGCGAAGCTTGCCGGGCTGCCGAGCCAATCGGGCCGACCAGTCCGCCTGTTTCTCGGAGGATGCCGACAGATAGGCGCCGGGCCAGAGCAAGTCGGTTGACCCGACCTCGAGGACGGCGGGCAGGTCTTCAAGGGGATGCCAGACGTCGATCCCGGACAGGGGTGTCTTGACCGGTTCGAACAGGTCGACGCCCGCCAGACGACGCAACAGGGGCTGAAGCGGCGGCTGCGCCCAGAGGACGACCCGGGCGCCGAGTCTGGTCAGCCGATCGGCAAAGCGGGCGAACATGATCGTATCGCCAAAGCCCTGGTGGCTGATCAGGAGAATGCTGCGGCCGGCCAGCGGTTCTCCGCGCCATCGGGGCAGAGGGGGCGGCGCCGCAACCGGTTCTCGCTCATGGTGCGCAGCGAATCCGGAAAAAGCGGCCCGAAGATCACCGGACAATCCTTCCAGCGCGGCCAGATTCCATCGCGCCAGACCATCCTCGGCATCGGCCTTCAGCAAGGTCTGGTAATGCGGCCTGGCCTCGGTCAGCCTGCCCATGGAGCGCAGGAGGTTCGCCAGGTTTATCCGGGCCATTCTCGAACCGGGGTCGAGGGCCAGGGCCCGTTCGAACGCTTGAACAGCCTGGGCTTCCTGTCCAAGCTCGCGCAACACGCCCGCAAGGTTGATGTTCGAGGGCAGGTCTTCGGGATGGGCGGCAAGGGCTCGCCGGAACATCTGTGCGGCTTCTGTAAATCGTCGCCGCGACGCATAGAGCGTTCCCAGATTGTTGAGGGCAATCAAATGCCTTGGGGCGGCCTCCAGGGCCGAGCGATACTCCCGCTCCGCCCGTTGCAACAGTCCTTCACGCTCAAATCGGAGGGCGTTCTCGACACGAACCTCGGCCTTTCCAGGCTTCATACCCATCCCCGTCAGGTCCGGCCCGCTCTGCTGTTCGCGTTGTTTCGCGATAGATCCCTGGACGCCGCCCTGTCTATCAGACCCAGTTTGCGATCGAAAGTCGGCGCCGCCCGTCCGTCGTCCACCGCGCCCGAACGATTGAACGGAAACGAGGCCGGCTTTACCTCTGTCGGATGGCAGAGCTTCCGGGTGCAAAAATCGGCGAGGGGGCCTTTGCCGAGGTCTATGGCTGGGCGCCCGGACAGGTGATCAAGCTGTTCAGGGCCGGGGTTTCGGGACGGCTGATACGGCATGAAGCGCGGATGACCCGGGCGGTCTTTGCGGCGGGCGCGCCGGCGCCGGAGATGCTGGGCGAAGTGGTTCTGGAGGGGCGGTCTGGGCTCATCCTGTCACGGCTGGAAGGGCCGACCCTGATGCATCTGTCTCGGACCGGCGCCATGACGCCGGCCGAGACCGGGGCGGTGCTGGCAACCCTGGCCCTGCAGCTTCACAGGACGCCGGCGCCAGCCGCCCTGCCCTCCCTTCGGGACTGGCTGGCCGCCAATTTTCAAGGCGCCGGAGAGCGGATCCCGGCCCCTATCGCCAAGGGGCTCCTGTCGCTGATCGACGGCCTGCCGGCCGGGGACGCCCTGTGCCATAGCGATCTTCACCCGGGCAACGTGATCATGACGGCCCAGGGACCCGGGTTGATTGACTGGTTTGGCGCGGTTCGCGCGCCAGCCGCCCATGACCTGGGCCTCTGCGAGATCCTGCTGACCGAAATCGTTGCCGACCGGGTACCCGACCCGGAACGACCAAGGGCGGTCTTTGCCGCCCTCAAGTCGGACTATGCCCGGCTGGCCGGGCTGTCCCCCGAAGCGCTGTCTGCAGCTGCGGCGCCGTTTCTGCCCATGGGCTGCGGTCTTGTCCTCCTGGCGGGGGTATCGCCGTCCGAAAAGGCACGGCTCATCCGGCGGATCGAGGACGCCCTGGAGGCCCGGGACGGCCTGGCGCCGGACTGACCTGCCACATCCGGCGGCCGCTCCACGCGGGCCGGCAATCGTCGCATTGACGATGACGAGAGGAGCCCCGGGATCCCAGGAACCTCTCGAAGGCAGTCGAACCGGCCGCTGCCGACAGGATTCGCATAGGACTTTTGAAGTAACGCGATATCAAGTCATTGGCCCCAGACTGCCCTGACAAGAGAAGGGCCTGCGCTTTGCAGAAAATCCTCGACGAAGGGCTCGACGAACTGGCCGTCAGCACGCACGCAGGGTTTGCCCTGCGGGTGATCGTGACGAGCGGCGTCGGGGTCGTGTTCGCTCAGATGTTGCCCTGGACCCTCTGCCTGGGCTGGGCGGTGCTTGGCGTGGCCATCGAGATCGTCGCCTGGTTCGCCACGCGCAGGCAATATCTTCGACAGGCGGTGGGCTGGCGCACAAGACTGTGGCACGTCGGCTGTCTGGCTGCGGCGGCCGCCTCCTGGGTGGGCATGGGCGCCATGCTCTGGCTGTCCGGTTCCTTCGAGGGCGCGCTTTGCGCCATCCTGGTCTGGTTGTCGGTGATCTTTTTTGCCCAGACCAACGCCTATCAGTCCCAGACGGGATTCGTGGTCGGCGGCGCTCTTCCTGGCCTCGTGGTCCTTGCCATCGTCCTGCTCGGACCCAATCCCCTGAACCTGCAGCTCGTCCCCATCGGCCTGGTCCTGGTCATTGCTCTCTGTTTCGCCACCGAGGGGGTGACCCGTATGCTGGCAGCCCGGCGTCACCTGAATGAAACCCAGGAAAAGCTGCGCCAGAGCGCTGCCCTGTGGAGAATGCTGTTCGACCAGAGCCCCCTGCCCCAGATCAATTTCAGCGCCGCCGGCATCTACGACCTGCTTCAACACCATGTCGAGGCCGGGGACAGGGCGTTGGGCCAGGCCCTCCGCGGCAAGATAGACCGGGTTGAGGACGCCATCTCGGCGCTTTTCCTCATGGGCGCCAACAAGGCCGCCGAGGAACTGTACGGGGTCGCCGGCTTTGAAGGCTCGGTCCCTGCGCGCCATTTTGACGCCAGTTTCCTGACCGGCTTCTGCGAAAGCCTGGATGGTCTTCGGCCCGATGGAAGCTTTCCACCGTTTTACGCCAGGGTCCTGCGGACTGACGGCTCAACGGTCGAGGTCTGCGTCCATATCCGCACGGTCCCGGAGGGCAAGAACCCCTGGAGCAACTGTATCGCCACCTTCGTCGACATGACCGAAGTGCAGCGCGCCGCAAAGGCGCAACAGGAGGCGCTTGATGCGGCCGAGACGGCCAACCGGGCCAAGGGCGAGTTTCTGGCGACCGTCAGCCATGAGATTCGTACGCCCCTGAACGGCGTGCTGGGGATGGTTCAGGCCATGCAGCGGGACACCCCGGCCGGGCTGCAGCGGGAGCGGCTCGAGGTGATCGGACAGTCTGGCGCCACCCTGCTGACCATTCTGAACGATATCCTGGACCTGTCCAAGATCGAGGCCGGCGGCCTGGAACTGGAAGCGGTTGTTTTCGACCTGGAGCCGCTGGTCCATGGAGTCAAGGACACTTTCAGGCCCTTGGCCGGCAACCGGGGACTGGATTTCAGCGTCGACATAGCGCCGCCGGCCCCGGGGCGGCTATCGCGGCGATCCCGTCCGGGTTCGCCAGATTCTGTTCAACCTGGTCTCGAACGCCCTGAAGTTCACCAGCGCCGGGTCGGTGCGGGTCCTGGTCGACCGGATCGAGGACCGGATCAGGATCACGGTTTCCGACACGGGCATCGGCATGGACCCGGATAGAATCGATCGCCTGTTCGACAAGTTCGTCCAGGCCGACGCCTCGACCACTCGCCGTTTTGGCGGGACGGGATTGGGCCTGTCCATCTGCCGGGAGCTCTGTGTGGCCATGGGCGGCGAGATCAGGGCCGAGAGCGCAGTCGGACTTGGTAGCTGCTTCACGGTGGACCTGCCACTGCCGCAGGCCGCCCAGGCCGTCCCGGCAGCGACCAGGGACATGGGGACGGAGTCCGGTTTCGATGACCGACCCCTGCGCATCCTTGCGGCGGAAGACAATCCGGTGAACCAGCTGGTGCTGAAAACCCTTCTGGGCCAGGCGGGTCTCAATCCGGTCTGTGTGGGCGATGGCGCGGAAGCCCTGACCGCCTGGGCGCAATGTGACTGGGACGTGATCCTGATGGATGTCCAGATGCCGGTCATGGACGGCGTCGCCGCCACCCGCGAGATCCGCCGCCGGGAAGCCGAGACCGGACGGCGCGCCACGCCGATCATCGCCCTGACCGCCAACGCCATGACCCACCAGGTGGAAAACTATATCGCCGCCGGAATGAACGGTTTCGTGGCCAAGCCCATCGAGGTCGGCCAGCTGTTCGCTGCGATCAGCGCCGCGGTGGACGAAAGGCCCGACGACGTCGCCATCGCGATTTGACCTCGATCCCGACCGCAGCTGTCGTGACCGGCGGAAACAGGCTCCAGTTCAATGTGTTGGAGCATGGTCCGATAACCGCTTCACACTTATGGGACCCTGCTCCTGGGTGTCCACTGGAAGACGTCGTCAATCCCGACCCCGAAGACATGGGCAATCCGGAAGGCTGCCTCAAGCGACGGCGCATAGCGGTTCTGTTCGATGGCGGCGACGGTCTGACGGGTGACGCCGATCTGTTTCGCCAGCTCGGCCTGGGTCATCTCGCCATGGTCGAACCGGAGGCGGCGGACCTGGTTCTGCAGGGATCCTGTGGCCATGGATCAGGCCAGCCGGCGGAAGCCCAGAACCAGGCTGGCCGATCGCACGATCTCGGCCAGGGTGATGGCCAGGAAAAAAACGCTGGCCATCAGTATCAGTCCCTGGGGTCCGGGCCCCATCAGCAAGGCCGGCCAGAACAGAAGGGCGACGGGCAGGCAGAGCACCAGGGTCAGGGTCAGGCTGCTGAGCGCCCAATAGGCGCGGTGGCCGGCCTGGTCGTCGATCCGCTGTTCCCGTTCATCGGGCGCCGCCTCGGCTTCGGACGGCGACTGCAGGGCGATCAGGATCGCCAGGATCACCTGGACCACCACCATCAGGATGACGCAGCCGACAAACAGTCCCGCGAAGCCCATCAGTCCGGCCTGGCCCGTCAGCAGGCCCCGGAACAGGGCGACGAAATAGCCGCCCCAGATGACCAGGGTGCTGATCAGCGATACCCAGGCGCTTTTCTCCCGATAGGACATCTCGTTGCGCTCCATTGTGCCGTAGCGATGTGCGGTATTTCAGACATGATGTCAAATATTCTTAACATCAAAAGACCTGCCCCCCTTCCTGAGGGTTCCGGCCGCCTGGACCCTCACTAGAGTTCCGGCCTGTCTTTCGACGGAGCGAAGTCCCATGCGCCCCTCGATCCTGGTCACCGCGACCCTGTTGGTTTTACTCGCCGCCCCTGCTGCGACCGAGGCGGCCCCCGCCCTCTCCCTGCCGGCCCAGACCGGATCCCCGGCCGCGAAACCGGCCGCCAAATGTGGCGACCCCGGCCGAGCCACCTCCGTGGCCGGCAAGACCTTTCGCGGCAACACGGTCTGGCAGGACGGCGACACCTACGACATGACCATCGTCTTCAGGGCCGACTGCACCCTGACCTATGGCTACAACGGCACGACCTATGACGACGCCCGCTGGCTGCAGGACGAGGACCGCATCATGTATGCCGTCAACAGCGGCTATGCCCTGTACATCGCCCATTTCGTCAGCAAGACCAGCCTGGCCGGACGGATGATCAACAAGCCGGGCAATACCGGCCAGTTTGTTTTCAGGCTTCAGAAATAGCCCGCCAGACCTGCGATGCGGGCCGTTGTCAGGGTTGTGATTGAGTCCGGAGCCGCCTTGCGGCTAGTTTGAGCCCATGGACCTACGCCTCCTTCTGATGCTCACCCTGGCCGGCTGCGCCGATCCCAATCTGGAACCGTCCCTGGGGCTGGCTCCGGCGGCGCCGCCGCCAATGGCGGTCACGCCGGTGTCGGCTGCCGTTGTGGCGCCGGCCACAACGCCGCCGCCGGTCGTGTCCGGCGATCTGTCCTTTGACAGCTGGCTCCATGCCTTTCGCGGCCGGGCCCTGGCTGCGGGCCTGTCACCCCAGCTGCTCGACCGGGAACTGGCCGGCCTGACCCCGGACCCCCGCGCGGCGGCCCTGGACGGCAAGCAGCCGGAGTTCTCCAAGCCGGTGGGCGACTATGTGAAGGGCACGGTCTCGGGGGTGCGCATCACCCAAGGCCGGCAGTTTCGCCAGAGCCTGGACTATCTGCCCGGGCTTGAGGCCCGCTATGGCGTGCCGCGCGATATCATCCTGGCCGTCTGGGCCATGGAATCGGCCTTTGGCAAGCTGCAGGGCGACATGGATGTGGTCCGGTCCCTGGCCAGTCTGGCGGCGGACGGCCGTCGGCGCGCCTGGGCGGAGTCAGAGCTGATCTCGGCCCTGACCATCATCGGCAGCGGCCAGCAGAGCCGGGCCGGGCTGAAGGGCAGCTGGGCCGGCGCCATGGGCCAGACCCAGTTCCTGCCGGGCGTCTATCTGTCCACCGCCGTGGACGGCGATGGCGACGGCCGGCGCGACATCTGGGGCTCGACCCCGGACGCCCTGGCCTCCACCGCCAACTACCTGGCCAGGGCCGGCTGGAAACAGGGCGAAAGCTGGTCGCGGGAGGTGCGGCTGCCGGCCGGTCTGGACCTGGGCCTCACCGAACAGGCGCGGGAGCCCCTGTCGGTCTGGATCCAGCGCGGCGTGGTGCGGGCCGACGGCCTGCCCTGGTCTGCGGCGGACCAGGCCTCCAGCGCCAGCCTGATCCTGCCGTCCGGCGGCAATGGCCCGGCCTTCCTGATCTTCCCCAATCACGGGGTGATCATGCGCTATAACAATTCCACGTCCTATGCGCTTGGCGTCGGCCTGCTGGGCCTGAGGTTTTCCGGCGACGGGCCCCTGGTCACCCCCTGGCCCGTGGAGATTCCCCTGTCCCTGTCAGACCGGATCCTGGCGCAGCAGTCCCTGACGAAGCTGGGCTTCGACACCGGCGGGGTGGACGGCGCCATCGGACCCAAGAGCCGGGTGGCCGTCCGGGCCTGGCAGAAGGCCAATGGCCTGCCGGCCGACGGCTACCTGACCCCGACCCTGATCCAGCGGATTGCGGCCCAGGCTGCGGCATTGGGATAGGGCTTGTGGAAGTCCGCAGGGCAGAAACCGCTTGCGCCGACTAGCCGCTGAACTAGTCTGTTAGCTGGTCAGGAGCCAGGAATGAAGCATTGGCCGGTACAGGACGCCAAGGCGCGGTTCAGTGAGTTGTTGCGCGCAACGCTCGACGACGGACCCCAGATGGTCACCTTGCGCGGCAAGGACGCCGCCGTGCTGGTGCCGGCAGCGGAATGGGCGAAGCTGAATGCAAGCCGGCCCAGACTCGACCCCAAGACCGTTCTCCTCGCGCCAACGCCAAGGTTCGAGATTCCGTTGCCGGATCGCAAGGCGTTCAAGCTGCGGCCAACGCCCGACTTTGGCGACGCATGACTCTGTTCCTGGTCGATACCAATGTCGTCTCGGAGCTCCGGAAACCAAGACCTCATCCTGCCGTCCTGGCTTGGTTGGAAGCGACAGCGACAAACCGGCTCCGCCTTTCTGCAGCGACGATCGGCGAACTTCAGGCGGGCATTGAGCTGACCCGCAAGCCAAACCCGGATCGGGCCAGAGAACTGGAGGCCTGGCTGGAGGATGTCATCGAGGCCTTCGACATTTTGGCTGTTGATGAATCGGTCTTTCGGCAGTGGGCCCGGTTGATGCGAGGACAGTCGTCCCATCTGTTGATTGACGCCCTGATCGCGGCCACGGCTCAAGTTCATGATCTGACGGTTGTCACCCGCAATGAACGAGACTTCGTGTCTCTGGGCGTAACGGTGCTGAACCCCTTTCAGACCCACTCTTGAAATCGGTCCTGTTCATCTGCAGCCAGAACCGGTTGCGCAGCCCGACGGCGGAGCAGGTCTTTGCCGACTGGCCCGGTGTGGAAACCGCTTCGGCTGGGACCAACCATGACGCGGAGGTCCCGCTGACGGCCGAACTGGTCGCTTCTGCCGATCTGATCTTCGTCATGGAACGCGAGCATCGGAACAGACTGCAGAAGCGGTTCCGCAGTTCGTTGAAGAACGCGCGGGTCATCTGCCTCAACATTCCCGACGACTATGATTTCATGGACGAGGGCCTGATTCGACTGCTCAGGGCCAGGGTGACGCCCCACCTGCCCAACGGGGGCTAGTGAGCCTCATCCCAGTTGGCGGCGGCGCGGGCCTCGACCACCAGCGGGACACTCATCTCGATGACTGGCAGGGCGGCGCCCTCCATGACCGACCGGGCCAGGGCGCAGGTGGCCTCCGCCTCTTCGGCAGGGGCCTCGAAGACCAGTTCGTCATGGACCTGCAGCAGCATGCGGCCCTTCAGGCCAGCGGCCTTCAAGGCAGCCGGCATGCGGGCCATGGCGCGGCGGATGATGTCGGCGGCCGCGCCCTGCAGCGGGGCATTGATGGCGGCCCGTTCGGCAAACTGTTTCTGGCCGACGCTCTTGGCCCGGATGTCGGGAATGTTGATGCGGCGGCCGAAGAGGGTGGTGACAAAGCCGTGCTCCCGCACCTGGGCGCGCATCCGGTCCATATAGGCGCCGATTCCGGGGAACCGTTCGAAATAGGTCTTGATATAGGCCCCGGCCTCGGCCTGGGGGATCGACAGCTGGTTGGCCAGGCCAAAGGCGCTGATGCCGTAGACAATGCCGAAATTGATCGCCTTGGCCCGGCGCCGGATATCCGACGGCATGCCCTCGATGGGGGTGTTGAACATCTCCGAGGCGGTCATGGCATGGATGTCCAGGCCCTGGCGGAAGGCGGCCTGGAGCTGCGGGATTTCCCCGACATGGGCCAGGAGGCGCAGTTCGATCTGGCTGTAGTCGGCGCTGATCAGCACATGGCCGGGCTCGGCGATGAAGGCCTTGCGGATCTTGCGCCCTTCCTCTGTCCGGATCGGGATGTTCTGCAGGTTGGGATCGGAGGAGGAGAGGCGTCCCGTCGTGGTCGAGGCCATGGCATAGGCCGTGTGGACCCGGCCCGTGGCCGGGGCGATGGCGGCGATCAGATTGTCCGTATAGGTGCCCTTGAGCTTTGACAGCTGACGCCAGTCGAGCAGCAGCCGGGGCAGCTCATGGCCCTGGGCGGCCAGGCCCTCCAGGACATCGACATCCGTGGCCCACTGGCCAGTGGCGGTCTTCTTGCCGCCCTCCAGGCCCATCTCGCCAAACAGCACCTCGCCGATCTGCTTGGGGCTGCCCAGGTTGAAGGGCCGGCCCAGCAGGGCATGGGCTTTTGCTTCCAGCTCGGCCATGCGCAGGGAAAAGTCGTGGCTGAGATGGCGCAGCACCTCGGTATCGACCTTGATTCCGGCATTCTCCATGGCCGCCAGGACCGGCGGCAGGGGACGCTCCAGGGTCTCATAGACGGTCAGCAGGCCTTCCCGGGCCAGGCGGGGTTTCAGGAGACCGTGTAGCCGCAGGGTGACATCCGCATCCTCGGCGGCATAGGCCGTGGCCTCGGCCAGGCCGACATGCCGGAAGCTGATCTCGGACTTGCCGCTGCCGGCCACCTGCTTGAAGGGGATGGGCCTGTGGCCCAGCCACAGCTGCGACAGCTCATCCATGCCATGGCTGTGCAGCCCCGCCTCCAGGACATAGGAGATCAGCATGGTGTCATCGATGGGCGAGACGGCGATGCCATGGCGCGACAGGACGCCCAGGTCATACTTGGCGTTCTGGGCGATCTTCAGGACCGTGGGGTCCTCCAGAAGCGGTTTCAGCCGGGCGATCACCGCCTCCAGCGGGATCTGTTCCAGATCGGCTGCCGCTTCCAGGGCCAGGCCGTCCTTTTCCCGGTGGCCGACCGGGATGTAGCAGGCCTCGCCGGGCGCCACGGCCAGGGAAATGCCACAGAGCCCGGCCGTGGCCGAACCGAGCGCGTCGGTCTCGGTGTCGAAGGCCAGCTGGCCGACATCCCGGGCCCGGGCGATCCAGCGGTCGAGGGTCTCGAGGTCCCGGACACAGACATAGAGGCCGGTATCGACGGGGACTTCGAGGGCGGGGGCCGGCCCAGAGGTCTCGCTGCGGCCATAGGCCGGGCGATACTGCGGGGCCGTCGGCATGGCGTCCGGAGCCAGGGGGGTCAGGGCGGCGGCGGGCGCCTCGCCATGGGCCGCACCGATCCGCCGGGCCAGGGTGTTGAAGCCCATGTCCTCCAGAAAGGCCGAGAGCACGGCCGGGTCGGGGTCCCGGACCTTCAGGTCATCGATGGGTTCGGGCAGGGGGGTGTCGCAATCCAGCTGGACCAGCTGGCGGGACAGGCGGATCTGGTCGGCAAAGTCGATCAGGGTCTGGCGGCGCTTGTCCTGCTTGATCTCGCCAGCCCGGGCCAGAAGGGTTTCCAGGTCGCCATATTCGTTGATCAACAGGGCGGCGGTCTTGATCCCGATGCCCGGGGCGCCCGGCACATTGTCGACGCTGTCGCCGCAAAGGGCCTGGACCTCGACCACCTTTTCCGGCGGCACCCCGAACTTCTCGAACACCTGGTCGGGCCCGATCCGGACGTTCTTCATGGTGTCCAGCATGGAGACGCCATTGCCCACCAGCTGCATCAGGTCCTTGTCTGACGAGATGATGATCACCTCGCCGCCCATCTCCCGCACCCGGCAGGCATAGGCGGCGATGACGTCATCGGCCTCATAGCCGGGCAGTTCCAGGCTGGGCACGCCAAAGGCCCGGGTGGCCTCGCGGACCAGGGGAAACTGTGGCTTCAGGTCCTCGGGGGCCGGCGGGCGATGGGCCTTGTACTGGTCGTAGAGCTGGTTGCGGAAGGTCTTTTCCGAATGGTCGAACACCACGGCCAGATGGGTCGGCGCATCCTCCTTGCTGTCGCGCAACAGCTTGAACAGCATGTTGCAGAAGCCCGACACAGCGCCGACAGGCAGGCCGTCCCGCTTGCGGGTCAGGGGCGGCAGGGCGTGATAGGCCCGGAAGATATAGCCCGACCCGTCCACCAGATAGAGCCGCAGCGGCGGTCCGTCCTGGGTCAAGTGGCAGGGCTCGGGGGCGTCTGGGACAGCGGCGTCAGTCATCCCGCCAGACTATCGCCAACCGGCGGCGCGGTCAGCAGGCAAGTGCTGGCGCCAACGGGGGTTGCACAGGCAGGAAGAGATAGGTGAAGGATGTCCTGTCGGTCTTGGAGTTTTCCCGTCATGCGCGCACCAGCCCTGTTTCTGACCCTGTGGACCGCTTCGTTTGCAATGAGTGGCGCCGCCGCTGGGGCCGAGGACCCGGAGTTGTTGATCGCCAAACCCGAATGGCTGAGACGGCCAACGGGAGAAGAAATAACAAGGCAGTTCCCGAGCCAGGCGCTGGACCGGTCCGTCAGCGGCAGGGCTGAAATTTTTTGCACTGTGCGCATCGACACCAGTCTGGAAGCCTGCGACCTCACCTCCGAATGGCCGTACGGCATGGGCTTTGGACAGGCTGCAGTCCGGATGTTCGTCAAGGGCGGGCGGGTCAGGCCTAGAACCGTCGAGGGGAAGCCGGTTGGCAATGGGCGAATCCGCATCTCGGTTCGATTCATTAACCCCACACCATCCGCGCGATACGTGATCATGTCTCCGATCTGGGACTCCGCGCCGGATTTCGAAGCCATGGAGGCGTTATGGCCAATGGAAAGTTCTACGATTTCGCCGGCCACTGTCGTGCTGAGGTGTTCGCTGGCAGCATCGGGACGGCTTCGAGACTGCAGTATAGGGGCGGATTCCTCCGGGGGCGTGCTTCGGAGCCGGGCCAGGACCCTGGCGCAGGAGCAGTTTCGGATGCGGATGACGACAGAAGAGGCCCAGAAATACGTCAACTCGGACGTTATTGTGCCTTTGACATTCCTGGATCCGGCGAGCCCCGAGGGCCAGAAACGCACGGTCAACGCGCCGCAATGGATTACCAGCATCAATCCGGAGAAAATTCTGTCGGTCTTTCCCGCCCAGGCTGCCGAGGCCGGGATCATGGCCGGGCGGGGAACCGCTGACTGTCTGGTGGCGCCGGACGGAAAACTGACCGACTGCAAGGTCGGGCGCGAAAGTCCCGCCGGAATGGGGTTCGGGACCTCGGCTTTGGCCATAGCGGGCCTGATGCAGATGAACCCCTGGTCGACGGACGGCCGCCCCGTCGCCGGCGCCCGGATCAGGCTGCCGATCGATTTCAATCTGTCACCGGAGGACGGCGCGGCGGCCTCGGACTAGCCCTGGGATCGATCAGCCAAACCGGGCATTGAGGTCCGGCAGGCCCTGTCCGGCCTCGACAAAGACATTGGCGTCGCCCTGGTCCAGATAGGGCTGCATCAGCCGGGCCAGGGTTCCATAGGCGGCGCGGAAGGGGTTGGTGGCCGAGCTCAGACGGCGGACGCCCAGGGCCGCGAGGCGCGGCGCCGGGGGCATGCCGGCCCGTCCCATGACATTGAGCGGCAGGGAAATCCCGGCGGCCAGCTGGCCGATCACGGCCTCGTCCACCGGTCCGGGCACGAAGACGCCGCTGGCCCCGGCGCGTTCATAGAGGGCAGCGCGCCGCAGGGTCTCGGCAAGCGCCGCCTCGCCCTGGGCCAGACCTCTGAGATAGACATCGACCCGGGCATTGATGAACAGGGCTGTCCCGGCCCGGTCAGCGGCTTTTCGGGTGGTCTCGATCTTGGCGGCATGGAGGTCCGGGTCCCGGCCGCCATCCTCCAGGTTTATCCCCACGGCGCCGGCCCCGATCACGGCGGCGATGGTCTCGGCCAGGATCTCCAGGTCATCGGTGAAGCCGCCCTCGATATCGGCGGTCAGGGGAACCGAGGTAACCCGGGCGATGCCGGAAATGACGTCCAGCAACACCGGCAGGGGCAGCTGGTCGCCGTCCGGATAGCCCCGGGACCAGGCCACGGCGGCGCTGGAGGTGGCGATCGCTGCGGCGCCGGCCGACTGCATCAGGGCGGCGCTGGCGCAGTCCCAGGCATTGGGCAGGACCAGCACGGCCGGGCCGGCATGAAGATCATGGAAGGTCTGGGCCAGGCTCATCTGGGCGGGTCTCTGGGTCTGGGCGGAGGATAGCGGATCGGATGGGTTTGTCTGGCGGAATCCGGCTGTGGCCGTGGCGGGCGCCAGGGCCGTTGCTACAGGCTCAGTGGCCGGCTGAGCCCTCATGGACGCCGGGCGTCAGGGGCTCCGACTTGGCGCCCTCCGCCGTGGCGGCGACGAAGCGGCGGTCGCAATAGGGGCAGTCGACAAACCCTGCTCCGCCCATTTCCAGCCAGACCCGGGGATGGCCCAGGGCGCCGCCAACGCCTTCGCAGGCGATCCGGTGGCTGGTCACGACGACCGTCTCTGGCGCGTCTGCGGCGGGCGTATCGGAGGCTTGGGCCATGAAGGGTCTCGAGAGATACGGGTCTGGCGCCTTGGCTTAAAGGCGTTGGGGGCATACCTAGGGCGGATCATGCGCGGGGCTGGTTCCGCGCAGCCTCCATAAAGCGGGGGAGGGGCCGGGCGTCAATCGCCCAGCACCCTGCTTCGCGCCCGGTTGATCGGATGCCCATGGAACTGCCTGACTACGCCATCGAGGCCAGGGGGGTCTTCAAGACCTACGCCGCCACCAAGACCACGCCGGAAAAGCGGGCCCTCAATGGCATCGACCTGAAGGTGCCGCGGGGCTCCATCTTCGGGCTGCTGGGGCCCAATGGCGCCGGCAAGTCGACCTTCATCAACATCCTGGCCGGGCTGACCCACAAGACCTCCGGTACAGTCCAGATCTGGGGCCGGGATATCGACGAGCGGCCCAGGGACGCCCGGGCCGCCATCGGGGTGGTGCCGCAGGAGCTGGCGGCGGATGTGTTCTTCACGCCGGAAGAATCGCTCGAGACCCAGGCCGGCATGTATGGCGTGCCCAAGGCCCAGCGCCGGACGGCCGAACTGCTGGCGGCCCTGGGTCTGTCGGACAAGGCCAAGGCCTATGTGCGCCAGTTGTCCGGCGGCATGAAGCGGCGGCTGATGGTGGCTAAGGCCATGGTGCATAATCCGCCGGTCCTGATCCTGGATGAGCCCACGGCCGGGGTGGATGTCGAGCTGCGCCGCCAGCTCTGGGCCTATGTGCTGGAGCTGAACCGGCTGGGCGTAACCATCGTCCTGACCACCCACTATCTGGAAGAGGCCCAGGAACTCTGCGACCGGATCGCCATCATCAACCGGGGCGAGGTGGTGGTCAGCGAGCCGACCGCAACCCTGCTCAAGCGGCTGGACGTCCGCAATGTGGTGGTCACCCCGGACAACCCGGTGGACAATGCCCCCAGCCTTGCGGGCTTCGACACAAAAATGCGGGCCGGCGGCGCCTTTTCGGTCAGCTATCGGACGGGGGAGTCCAGCGTCGAGCAGGTGCTGGCCGCCGTCCGGGCCCAGGGCATGACCATCCGCGACATCGCCACCGAGGACCCGGACCTGGAGGATGTCTTCCTGTCCCTGACCTATGCCGCCCCGGATGCGGCGGACCCGCTGAAGGATTGAGTCCCATGAGCAGCATTGACCCGACCCGTCCGCAGTTTGACGCCTTCAAGGCCCAGCCGCGCGACACGACGATCCATATGCTGAACCTGATCCGGCTGCGGCCCCTGGCGGCCTATCCCGACGACCATCCCAACCATGGCAAGGGCCTGACCGGCCTTGAGGCCTACCGCGCCTATGGCCGGGAAAGCGCGGCGATCTTCGCCCGGGTCGGCGGCAAGCAGATTTGGGCCGGAAAGCCGGAAGGCGTTCTGACCGGACCCACTGACGAGCGCTGGGACATCGCCTTCATCGCCCAGTATCCGGGCGGCGGCGCCTTCCTGGCCATGGTCACCGACCCCGTTTATCGCGAGGTGGTCAAGCATCGCACGGCCGGCGTCGAGGAAAGCCGCCTGATCCGGTTTGCGCCAGTGGAGCCGGCCGAAGGCTTCGGGGAGTAACCCTGATCCTCCCCCAAGGGCCAATGGCCCTGGGAGAAGCATCCCGATCAGGTGTTCATTGACTGGAAGAAGTCGCCGTTGGTCTTGGACTGGCGCAGCTTGTCCAGCAGGAACTCGATGGCGTCCTGGCTGCCCATGGGGTTGAGGATGCGGCGCAGGATATAGGTCTTGGTCAGCTGGTCCTTCGGCGTGATCAGCTCTTCCTTGCGGGTGCCGGATTTCAGCACGTCGATAGCCGGGAAGATGCGCTTGTCGGCCACCTTGCGGTCCAGGACGATTTCGCTGTTTCCGGTGCCCTTGAACTCTTCGAAGATCACCTCGTCCATCCGGCTGCCGGTATCGATCAGGGCGGTGGCGATGATGGTCAGACTGCCGCCTTCCTCGATGTTCCGGGCCGCGCCGAAGAAGCGCTTGGGCCGCTGCAGGGCGTTGGCGTCGACACCGCCGGTCAGGACCTTGCCGGACGAGGGCACGGTGGTGTTGTAGGCCCGGCCGAGGCGGGTGACCGAGTCCAGCAGGATGACCACGTCGCGCTTGTGCTCGACCAGGCGCTTGGCCTTTTCGATGACCATCTCGGCGACCTGGACGTGGCGGGTAGCCGGTTCGTCGAAGGTGGAGGCGATGACCTCGCCCTTCACCGTCCGCTGCATGTCGGTCACTTCTTCCGGCCGCTCGTCGATCAGCAGGACGATCAGATAGCATTCGGGATGGTTGGTCTCGATGGACTTGGCGATGTTCTGCAGCATCACCGTCTTGCCGACCCGGGGCGGGGCGACGATCAGGCAGCGCTGGCCCTTGCCCAGGGGGGCGACGATGTCGATGACCCGGCCGGAACGATCCTTCACGGTCGGATCGGGCAGCTCCATGTTCAGGCGGGATTCCGGATAGAGCGGCGTCAGGTTGTCGAAATGGACCTTGTGACGGACGTTTTCCGGCAGTTCGAAATTGATCTGGCTGACATTGACCAGGGCGAAATACCGTTCGCCCTCACGCGGCGCCCGCACCCCGCCATCAACACTGTCGCCGGTACGCAGGCCGAACTTGCGGATCTGCGAGGGGGAAACATAGATATCGTCAGGGCCCGGCAGATAGTTGGCTTCCGGCGAGCGCAGGAAACCGAAACCATCGGACAGCACCTCCATGGTGCCGGAGCCGGAAATCTCGACTCCTTCCTCGGCCAGGGTCTTGAGGATCGAGAACATCATGTCCTGCTTGCGCATGGAATTGGCGTTCTCGACCTCCAGCTTCTCGGCCAGGGCCAGCAGGTCGGCGGGTGATTTTTCCTTCAGTTCCTGAAGGGACATCCGGATCAGGCCGAGCTCGGCGACAATGGCGCTCAGCTCGCCGTCGTCATCCTCGGCCGCCTCGCGCACTTCGGCGGCGGTGGCGGCGACGGCTGTGGTGTCGGGACCCTCCTCATGGCCGACATCGCCTGCGGGCGCTTCGGTCTCGGTCGGATCGGTGGAAACTTGATTGTCTTCAGACATGGTCGGACTCATGGCGTGAGGCGCCGCTGGCGGCGGCCTCTTGGGGTATCAGGACGTCGGCCCTGTGGGGGCGGCGACTATGGACGTGTCGTTCGGGGGTCCAGCGGATCGTCGGCGCGGCGAGCGCGCGGAGGGGCTGGAGGGAGGCGGGAACCCCTGATTCCCGCAAAGGAAAATCAGAAGTCGGCCTGAGCGGAACCACAGCGCGTCTTCCGCGTCAAGCTACGGATGCCGTTGCCGGTGTTCAGGCGGGCCGGCGGCGAGCGGCTGGAAACGTCTAGCCGCCAAACTCGGTGGTGACCGCGATGACCATGACAATCGCCGCAAGGAAAGGAAGCTCGTTGGTCATGCGCCAGAACTTTTCCGACCGTTGATTGGTCCCGGCCGCCAGACGCTTGCGACTGCCGGCCAGATACATGTGCCAGCCGGTCAGGAAGACCACCCCGGCCACCTTGGCCAGCATCCAGGGTTCCTGAAGGAAGGACCAGCCTCGCATCACGCCGTCGGCGGCCATCAGGCAAAGTCCGAAGATCCAGGCGAGGATCATGGCCGGATTCATGATGATGGCGAGAAGCTTGGCTTCCATTGTCTGGAAGGTCTGTTCCGTCTCCGAGCCTGGAGTCGCCTTGACGTGATAGGCAAACAGCCTGGGCAGATAGAGCAGGCCCGCCATCCAGGCGATGACCGCCAGGATATGAAGCCCCCGCAGAAGGTTATAGTGGTCGGCAAGCCAGGCCATTGAAGAGTCGATCCCTGTCGTCGCGGTTGGGACCCTGTCCGGAGCCCGCCTGTTCAGGCCGCTCTAGGACATTTTTTCGAGCCGGAACAGCGAAACGAGCCATCTGAATCGGCGCCAGGTCTGCCCAGAGCCCGGGCGGCGGCCTCGGCCAGACCTTCGATGAATCCGGGATCGGTGCCGAGGGCCGGAACCCGGATATAGGCCGGGCAGCCTGCCTTGTGCGCCACTTCTCCGTATTCGATGTCCAGCTCGACCAGGGTTTCCACATGTTCGGACACGAACGCGATCGGAGTGATGACGATGGCCATGCCCTCGGCCGCGGCCAGGCGGATCTCGTCCTCGGTATTGGGACCAATCCATTTGAGGGGTCCGACCCGGCTCTGGTAGGTGACCTTCCAGTCCCATCCGGCGCCGAGCCTGGCGGCCACAGCGGCCGAGGTCGCCTCGACCTGTTTCTGGTAGGGGTCGCCGGCCTTGATCACCGCTTCGGGCAGGCCGTGGGCGGAAAACAGCAGCCGGGCAGGCCCCGGCCGGCCGGCCTTGTCATAGGCGGCCTGGATCAGCCGGGCATGGGCCTCGACAAAGGCTTCCCCGGCTGGCCAGCAGCAGAGGGTGCGGGTTCGGCCGCGGCCCCGGTAGGCCCGGTTCCAAGCCGCAACCGAAGAGCCCGTGGTGGTGGTCGAAAACTGCGGATAGAGGGGCAGCAACAGGATTTCGTCCGGACCAAAGGCCGCCACATCCGCTGCCGTCTCGGCGGTCAGGGGATGCCAGTAGCGCATGGCGATGAAGGCCTTGACCTCATCACCGGGCAGTTTGGCGCCCAGGGCTTCGATCAACGCCTGCGCCTGTTTCCGGGTCTCGGGCAGGAGGGGCGAGCCCCCGCCCATCAGATCATAGTTTCCCTGGGCGAAGGGCGCCCTTCGACGGGAAATGAGCCTGGCCAGGGGCGTGCGGACAATCCCGGGCAGATTGATGATCGCCGGGTCATTGAACAGGTTGAACAGAAAGGGCTGGACCGCTTCCGGACCGTCGGGCCCGCCGAGGTTGAACAGAACCACAGCGATCCGGCGCGGGTGGGCGGTGCTCATCGTCCAGTCACTTGCCTCAGGACCTGTTCAACATGGCTGATCGGAGTATCCGGCAGGATCCCGTGCCCGAGATTGAAGATGTAGCGCCCGCCACCCCATTGGGCGAGCAATTCGTCCACCCGGCGTTCGAGGGCCGGTCCCCCGGCCCGCAGCAGCAGCGGATCGAGGGCGCCCTGGATGGCATGGGTCTTCTGAAGCCGCTGTCCCAGGGCCGCCGGCGCAGCCGTATCCAGGGCGATGGCTGCGACATCGACCTGGTCCGCATAGCGTTCGGCAAGGGCCGACGCGCCTCGCGGAAAGCCGATGACCGGTGCGGTGACGCCCAGATCCTTCAGGCGCTGGACGATCATCCTGTGGGGACGGATGACCAGTCGCTCGAACAGGTCTTCCGGCAGGCCCTCGGCCCAGCTTTCGAAAAGCTTCAGGACCTCGGCGCCCGCCTGTGCCTGCATGGCCAGGTAGCGGGCGGTGCTTTCCGAGAGGATGTCCATCAGACGGTCCATCTCTGCCGGCTGTTCATAGGCGAAGGTCCGGGCCCGGGAGCGGTCCGAGGAGGCGCCTTCGATCATGTAGCTGCCGACGGTCCAGGGGGCGCCGGCAAAGCCGATCAGGGTCTTGTCCGGCGCCAGCTGGGCTCGCACCAGGGACAGGGTCTTGCCGATGCTGGATAGTCTTTCCGTCGAGGCGTCGATCTCACCCGCCAGGCTGTCCATGGATGGCAGATCGCCCAGCCTCGGGCCTTCACCCGCCTCGAACCAGACCTTCTGGCCAAGGGCCCCCGGGATCAACAGGATATCGGCAAAGACAATCGCCGCATCAAAGGGAAAGCGCCGCAAGGGCTGAAGGGTGGCCTCGGCTGCCATCTCGCTGTCATGACAGAAGGCGATAAAGTCCGGGGCCCGGGCTCTCAGTTCGCGGTACTCGGGCAGATAGCGTCCAGCCTGGCGCATGAACCATACGGGCGGGCGATCGAGGGTTTCGCCGGCGAGGACGCGAAGCAGGGGAGCGGCAGCAGTCTGGGTCATGCCGCCTTCTGTCGTTCCGCGCGCTTTCAGGCAAGACCCCTCTTAGAGTCTTAATAAGAGATTAAGTTTGAAGGGTAGTAGGCAGTAGGCCATCGGCTGGCGTGGATGATCGCCCTTGGGGCGGGGTTGGGCGCTCGATCGGCGGCGTTTTTTCACTGTTCGGTCCACAGCGGGAGCGATCCTGTGCTGGTTGTGGGCAACAGGGCAAGTCTCTGAATAGGATCGCAAAATCCTGGAGCGGACTTTGGGAAGACGCGGGGGATTTCAGGTTGGGCTCCCAGTTGTGGAAGCGGTGCGTGGCCAGAAATCTCTGCCGGGGTCGGACCTGTTGATGTTTGCCAGGCAAAGTTGGGCCTTGTCCCATGAGGGCCGAGCGGCGGCCAATCGGCGGGGGAGGGATGTGTACCGGTTAACGAAGTGTTAACGCGCCATCCACAGACTGGCAGGGACCGGAGGCGCGCTCTAAAGGGATTGTCTCATGACCACGTCGCCGCGGATCGCCACCTATTTCCATGTTCACCTGGTCTCGGACTCGACCGGTGAAACCCTGAACGCCATGGCCCGCGCTGTCTGCGCCCGGTTCACCGACACCCTGCCGATAGAACATATCTATGCCCTGGTCCGGTCGCCCAGGCAGATGGAGCGGGTCGTGGACGAGATCGCAGCAGCGCCTGGCATCGTCATGCACACGATCGCCGAACGTGACCTGAGGACGGCGCTGGAGGATGGATGCCGGGCTCTGGAAATGCCCTGTATTGCTCCGCTCGATCCCGTCATGGCCTCCATGAGCCGCTATCTCGGGGTGGCCATCTCTGCCCGGGTCGGGGCGCAGCATGCCCTGGACAATGACTATTTCGACCGGATGGAGGCCCTCAACTACGCCATTGGCCATGATGACGGTCAGGGCGTACAGGATCTGTCCCTGGCCGACGTGGTGCTGGTGGGGGTGTCGCGAACCTCGAAAACGCCGACCTGCATCTATCTGGCGCACAGGGGCATAAGGGCAGCCAATATTCCTCTGGTGCCCCATATGCCAGCCCCGGAGCAGCTTCTGGGCCTGAAGAAGACCCTGGTTGTAGGGCTCATCACCTCACCTGACCGGCTGGTCCAGATCCGGCGCAACCGCCTGCTCTCGCTGAAGGAAGATCGCGGGTCCGACTATGCCGATATCGATCAGGTTCGGCAGGAGATCATCTATGCCCGCCGGTTGTTCGAGCGTCATGGCTGGCCGGTCATCGATGTGACCCGGCGGTCGGTCGAGGAAACGGCCGCGGGGATCATCAACCTGCTGAATGGCGGACACGCCCAGATCGAGGTCCTGTCATGACGTCTGTGATTCTTGCCTCGACCAGCCCCGCCCGGCGCAACCTGCTGGCGGCTGCTGGCCTGGCCCATAGCGCCCTGTCCCCCGGGGTGGATGAAGCCGCCGCCAAGGTCTCCCTGCTGGCCGAAGGCGCATCCCCGGCTGAGGTGGCCCAGGCCCTGGCCCGGCAGAAAGCCCTCGCGATTTCCCGCCTGCATCCTGAAGCCCTGGTGATCGGCGCCGATCAGACCCTGGATCTGGAGGGTCAGCTTTTCGACAAGGCCGAGACCCTGGACGTTGCCAGGGCGCGGCTCAGACTCCTGAGAGGGCGGACACACCTGCTGCATTCGGCGGTTGCGGTTGCCAAGGGCGGCCAACCGGTCTGGGGTCAGTCGCCATCGGCGCGGCTGACCATGCGGGATTTTTCCGATTCTTTCCTCGACGACTGGCTCGGTCGGCAGGGCGACAGCCTCCTGGGCTCCGTGGGCTGCTATCGTCTGGAGGACGAAGGCATCCAGCTGTTTTCGGCCGTGGAAGGCGACTATTTCACCATTCTGGGCCTACCCCTGGTGGGATTGCTGGCCTTTTTCCGTGAGCAGGGGGTCATGGCGGCATGATTTCGGGCGCAGCGGTTGTCGCCGGCGTCGTGGGCGACCCGGTGACCCATTCCTTGAGTCCGGCCCTTCACAACGCCTGGATTGCAGCAGCGGGTCTGGACGCGGTCTATGTTCCCTTCAGTCCGGGCCCGGGTCGCTTCGAGGCCTTTGTCCGGGGCCTCGCGGGCGGGGCGATTCGGGGATTGAACATCACCATCCCCTTCAAGGAAGCGGCCCTGGCCCTGGCGGACGAAGCCGATGACCTGGCGCAGTTGGCGGGGGCGGCCAATCTGCTGATCCTGGAAAAGGACGGTCGCATCAGCGCCCGCAACACGGACGGGCCGGGTATGCTGGGGGCGATCGCCCAGCAGGCCCCGGGTTTTGACGCGAGGTCTGGACCAGCGGTCATTCTGGGGGCCGGGGGTGCAGCCCGAGGCGCCGCCGCAGCCCTGAAGCTGGCCGGCGCCCCGGCCATCTGGCTGGTCAATCGAACCCTGGAACGTGCGGAGGCCATTGCCACGACTCTCGGACAGCCGGTCTCCGCCCTTTCCGAGGCGCAGCTGGTCAGTCAGCTCGGCGAGGCGGCCCTCATCGTCAACGCCACCTCTCTGGGGCTGGGGGGCGGACCCGGCCCACCTCTGGATTTCTCCCGTGTCGGAGCGGACGTCGTGGTGATGGACATGGTCTACAAGCCGCTGGAGACAGAGTTTCTGAGCCGCGCGAGGATGGCCGGCCTGAGGACTGTCGATGGCCTCGAAATGCTGATCCGCCAGGCCATGCCCAGTTTCGAGGCCTTCTTCCTGACCAGGCCGCCGCCCTTGCTGGATGTTCGCCGCCTGACCCTCGAGATTCTTGGAGACGCCAGATGATGCTTGTGGGTCTGACCGGCTCGATCGGCATGGGTAAATCGACGACCGCCCAGATGTTTCGGGAAGAAGCGGTTCCTGTCTATGACGCGGATGCCGAGGTCCATGCCCTCTACGCACCCGGCGGGGCTGCAGTCGGGCCGCTGGCAGAGGCGTTCGGCGAGGAGGTCATTGTCGGCGGTGCAGTGGATCGCGGCCTGCTGGGCGCGAAGGTGCTGGGCGACCCGGCGGCGATGAAACGTCTCGAGGCCATTGTCCACCCGTTGGTGGGGGCCAGCCGAGAGGCCTTTTTCGAGGCGGCCAGGGCATCGGGCGCGCCGATTGTGGTGCTGGATATCCCGCTGCTGTTCGAGACCGGGGGCGAAAAGGCCATGCAGGCCGTGGTGGTCGTGTCCGCCCCGGCTGAGCTGCAGCGGGAACGGGTGCTGGCCCGACCGGGCATGACCCCGGAAAAGTTCGAGGCGATTCTGGCCCGGCAGCTGCCGGATGCGGAGAAACGCGCCAGGGCCGATTTTGTCATCGAGACAGGCCAGGGCCTCGAGGCGGCCCAGGATCAGGTGCGGAAGCTGTTGGCAACCCTTGCCCGACGACTGGACGGCCCCGGCGAACAGGGTGAAGGATCAGGCGATGGCGCGCCACATCGTTCTTGATACGGAGACGACCGGACTGGACCCCAACACGGGGCACCGGTTGATCGAAATCGCCTGTGTCGAGGTGATCGACTATATCCCGACGGGCCGGGAATTTCACCAGTATGTTCAGCCGGACCGGGCGATCGATCCGGACGCCGAGCGGGTGCATGGCATTTCACTGGCGACGCTGCAGGGAAAGCCGCGTTTTCATCAGCCGGAAGTCGTCGACGCCTTCCTGGCCTTCATCGGGGATGACACCCTGGTGGCCCATAACGCCCCGTTCGACCGGGGTTTCATCAATGCCGAGCTGGCGCGCTGCCAGAAGCCGCCGCTGCCGGAAGGGCGCTGGATCGATACCCTGGCCCTGGCCAAGAAAAAGTTTCCAGGGATGTACAATTCCCTGGATTCGCTCTGCAAGCGGATGAAGATTTCCTTGGCCAGCCGCGACAAGCACGGGGCGCTGATCGATGCGAACCTGCTGGCCCAGGTCTATCTTGAACTTCAGGGCGGCAAGGAACGCGTCTTGGACCTGACCAGCTCGATGGCCGTACGGGCCGCTGCAACCGCTGTCCAGGCGGCCTATGGCGCCCGGACCCGCGCCCTGGCCTGCCGGATTACCGAGGAAGAGCGAGCCGCCCATGAGGCGTTCGTCAGGGATGTCCTGAAGGACAAGGCGGTCTGGCTGAGAGCCTGACGCCCTGTCTCAGGGTTTCCGGCAGAGCCTGATCAGGCCTGGCCCACGACAATGCCGCTGGCGGCGGCTTGGTCCCGACGCGCCTGATAGATGCCGGCAAAATCGATGGGCTCCATCATGAAGGGGGGGAAGCCGCCGTCGGTGGTCAGGTCGGCGATGATCCGGCGGGCGAAGGGGAACAGGAACCGGGGGGCCTCGATCATCAGGACAGGCTCGAGGTCGGTCTCCGTGATTCCCTGGACCTGGAAGAGACCGCCATAGACCAGTTCGATGTTGAAGGCCGGGTCTCCGGCCCGCTTGGCGTCGACCGTGAGCTTGAGGTCGACCTCGAACAGGCCATCGCCCCGGCCCCGGGCATTGAGTTCAACGCCGATGTCGATCTGGGGCGCTTCGCCTGCCGCCCTGAGGGATTCCGGCGCGCGCGGATTTTCAAAGGACAGGTCGCGGGTGAACTGGGCCAGGACGCGGATTCCCGGTCCCGTCAGGTCGCCAGCGCCATTTTCAAGAGCGGGGGGAGCGCCGGTTTCGGTGTCGGACATGCAATAGGGCTTTCGTGAAGGAAGGCTGGAGGTCCATCCCGGCTGACCACAGGGCTCAGAACGGAAAACAGGTCTCCAAATCAAGGGCTTAGGGCGGCTTTCAATCCGATGCCGGTTTTACAACCGTTGAAAAACGCTCTAGGCGGGGCTGCTATCACGCAGCCTCTCCCGGCGCAACGGCGGCCCGGGCGCGGCGTTAAAGACTTGTCGAGACTATGGTCTGATAAGCCTGACGCTGACGTAGCGCTTCCGATGCCCTATATTGTCCGTCAATCCTTGCTTCCAGCGACGCGGTGTTCATTTTGAACCAGACCCTACAGCTTATCATTTTCGCGGTGCTCGCAGGCGTGGTGCTGTACCAGCTCTATTCCGTTCTCGGCCGTCGGGTCGGTCGCCAGCCCGAAGACGCCCAGCGCGAGGCTCTTGCGGGCAAGGCGGCCAAGGCCCTGTCCGTTGACCCTGATCCGGAACCCCTGACCGATGGCGTGGTGCTGTCCGGCCTGGCGGCGCTGCGGGCGCGGGATCCCGGTTTCGAGGTTGGGTCGTTTCTTGCCGGGGCCAAGTCGGCCTATCAGCGTGTGGTGTCGGCGTTTCATGAGCGCCGCCGGGAAGAGCTCAGGATGCTCTTGTCCCCCGCCATCTATGAGAATTTCGAGACCGTCATGGTCGCCCAGGAGGCCGCTGGCATATCCGAGGTGGTGGACTTCCTGATCCCGCCCAGGGGGGATCTGGAATCCGCCGGCCTGACCGGCGATACCGCCCGGGCGACGGTGCGGTTCCTGGCGGAATTTCGAATCCGCTCAAAGGGTCCGGAAGGCGAAGCCGTTGAGGATCGCCGCACCGCTGAACTCTGGACCTTTGAACGGGATGTCACAGCCCGCGACCCGAACTGGACCCTGGTTCACGTGGACGCCGCGGAGGCTTGATGCGCCGGGCTGCTGTCCTTGCGGCCCTGATCCTGTCAGGCGTTCTGGCCGGCTGTGCGACCGTCCCGACCCAACCCGGGCCGGAGGCGTCACGAGAGCCTCCGGCGGTGGTGGGCTCCGAAGCGCCAGCCCAGGCTCCGTCGGCCTTGCCCGGGTCGCAGGCCGGAGCGCAGCGCTTGCCGCCCGTGCCGCTCAGCGATGTGCCGGGCTGGGCTGGCGAGGATCACGCTGCGGCCCTGGAACGGGTGGCTCAATCCTGCCGCCAGCGGCCAAGGCCGGAGTTTGGACATGCCTGCCAGCATATACTGGCGGTCAGCGCGCTGCCCGGACCGGACGCCCGGCGGCTGCTCGAGTCGATCTTCAGGGCTGAGCCCCTGGGCCAGCCCGGTTTGCTGACCGCTTATTTTTCGCCGCGCTATGATGTGCGGTTTTCCCGAAGCGGCGAATTCACGGCGCCAATCCGGCCAAGGCCTGACGATCTGCAGGTGGAGCCGGACTCCCGGCCGGACCCGTCCAGACCAGGCTGGAAGGGCGAGGGGCGCCTGCTGGGCGGGATCTGGGCGCCCTATGACGACCGGGCGGCCATCGAGGCCCGGGAAGAACAGCGCCCCCTGGGCTGGATGCGGCCGGAGGATCTGTTTTTCCTGCAGATTCAGGGATCGGGAACGCTCGTTCTGCCGGATGGCCGGCGCAAGCGCGCGGTCTTTGTCGCGACCAACGGTCTGCCGTTCCGGGGGATCGCCACACCCATGCGCGATCAGGGCCTGCTGCCGCCGGACGGGACATCCGGAGAGGCCATCCGGTCATGGCTTGCCGCCAACCGCGGTCCTGAAGCGGACGCCATCATGCGGCTCAATCCACGTTATGTGTTTTTCCGGATGGAAGAGGATGATGGCGCGGAGCCGCTCGGGGCGGCCGGCTTTCCGCTGACGGCCGGGCGTTCGATCGCCGTCGATCCGTTGTTTCACCAGTATGGCGATCTCTACTGGATCGATGCCAGGGCGCCGGCCCTGGCGGGCGCCTTTCCCACCTACAGCCGGCTGGTCGCGGCTCTGGACACTGGAGGGGCCATTAGGGGACCGGTGCGGGCCGATCTCTACATGGGTCGGGGCGACAGGGCCGGCGCCGAGGCGGGCCGGGTGAAGCATCAGCTGTCCATGTGGCGGCTCGTGCCGGCGCCGGAGTTCGCCGGACGCGGCCAGGGCGCGCCGGGGCCATGAAGCGCCAGGCTCGTCCTGAAGAACTCCAGCTCTGGGCCAGGGTTGCCGAAACGGTGAAGCCCTTGCCGGGTCGTGTCGTACCCGCCAGGCCGGAGTCTGCCGCGCCGGAGGTTGGATCGACTGCGCCGGCTGAGGCCAAGACGGCGAAGAAGGTCAAGGGCCCCGCGCCCCGGGCCCGTGGCCTGCAGCCGCCCTCCCCGCCGCCGCCCGAGCGGCTGGAGCCAGGCCGGGCCCGGCGGGTTGTCCGGGAGCGAGACCCCATTGCGGCGCGCATTGACCTTCACGGCCTGACCCTGGACCGGGCGCGGCCGGCTCTGGAATCCTTTGTCACGGCGGCCTGGTCCCGGGGCGACCGGGTTGTGCTGGTCATTACCGGCAAGGGTCGTGACGGAGAGGGCTTGATCCGTCGCCTCACGCCGGAGTGGCTGGCGGGGCCTTCGCTAAGGGCCATGATCGCCGGGGTGCAGTCAGCCCATCGGCGTCATGGCGGGGACGGAGCCTTCTATGTCGCCCTGAAGGCCCAGTCGAACCGTCAGACAGGCTGACGCTGGACGGCTCAGGACGGCTTGCCCTGCGCTGCCTGACAGAGCACCCTGCGGAAAAGGTCTTCAGGGGGAAACATCATGATCAAGGTCTATTTTGCGCCATTTGCCCGGTCGCTCAGAGCGCTCTGGACACTGGAGGAGCTGGGCGAGCCCTATGAGGCGGTGCGGGTGCAGTTCCCGCCGCGCATGGCCCAGCCGGACTACTTGGCGATCAATCCCCTGGGCCATATTCCCACCATGGTCGATGACGATGTGACGATCTACGAGTCCGTGGGCATCTGCGAGTATCTTGCCGAGAAGTTTGGTCCCAATGATCTTCAGGTGAAGGCCGGGGAAGCCGGTCGGGCCGACTATCTGCAATGGCTCTGGTATGGCGAGGCCACCCTGATGCCGCCGGTCGGGACCATGGTGCGCAACGCCCTGGGCCCGGAGGCCGGACGCAATCCTGCAGCCCTGGCCGAGGCCCGGGAAGCCGTCCTGGCGCGGCTGGTGCTTGTGGAACAGGCGCTTGCCGGCAAGGACTTCCTGGCGGCCGACCGGTTCACGCTTGCCGATATCTCGGTGGCCTATGTGCTGAACCTGGGAACCCTGCTTCAGCTGGCGCCGGACTACAGCCCCGCCATCGCCGGTTATTTCGCCCGGATGACGGCGCGCCCGGCGTTTCAGGCGGCCGTCTCCAAGGGCTGAGGGGCAGGCCTGTCAGGGGATCAGGAGGGTCGAGCCCGTGGTGCCTCGACCCTCGATCGCCTCGTGGGCGGCCCGGGCTTCCGACAGGGGAAACTCGGCGCCGATGGCGATCTTCACGGCGCCGGAGCCAATGACGCCAAACAGGGCGGCTGCGCTGTCATCCAGATCCGCGGTCGTTGCGACATAGTCGAACAGGGTGGGCCGGGTAAGGAACAGGGAGCCACCCCGGGAAAGCCGAAGCGGCTCGATGGCGGGGACCGGTCCCGAGGCATTGCCATAGGAGACCAGCATTCCCCTGCGCCCCAGGCTGCCCAGGCTGCCCGAGAGGGTCGCCGCGCCGACGCCGTCATAGACGACGCGCACCCCGGCGCCATCCGTAAGCGTCTTGACGTACTTTGCGACGTCTTCCCGATCATAAAGGATGACGTGGTCGCAGCCATGGTCCAGGGCCATCTGCGCCTTGGCGTCCGAGCCGGCGGTTCCGATGACCAGGGCGCCGATCGATCGGGCCCATTGCGCCAGGATCAGCCCGACGCCGCCGGCCGCAGCATGGATCAGGACCGCGTCCCCGGCCGCGACGGGAAAACACCGCCGGATCAGGAACTCGGCGGTCATGCCCTTCAGCATGGAGGCCGCGGCGGTTCGACCGTCGATGCCGGCCGGCAGCATGACCGCCCGCCCTTCCGGAACCACATGGGCCTGGCTGTAGGCGCCCAGGGGACCGGTGGCGTAGCCGGCCCGGTCGCCGACGGCGAACCGGGTCACCCCGGGGCCGACGGCCTCGACAACGCCCGCACCTTCCAGGCCCAGGATGCTGGGAAAGGGGATGGGATAGAGGCCGGAGCGTTGATAGGTGTCGATGAAGTTCAGCCCCACCGCTTCTTGCCGGATGAGGATCTGGCCGGGGCCCGGGGTGGGCTCTGGCCGTTCCACAGCTGACAGGACTTCAGGCCCGCCAGCCCGTTCCGCCTGGATCGCCAGCATCAGACCAGGGCTCCCGTGAAGAAGTCCAGGCTGCGCTGGTTGGCCAGGGCCGCGTCCTGGCCGTCGAAATGCTCCCCGCCCTGACGGGCGAAGGCATGGTCGCGGCCCGGGTAGTCGTGAATCTGGATCTGGGTGCGATTGTCCAGTTCCTGGTGGATCAGGGCCTGGGCCTCCTTGGGGACGAACCCGTCCTCGCCGGCGATATGGAGCATCAGGGGCCGGGTGAGTTTTTCACTCTCGGCGAGGTACTTCTCGATCCCGACGCCGTAATAGCTGACGGCGGCGTCGGCGTCCGTGCGGGTTGCTGTCAGAAAGGCCAGGAGGCCGCCGAGGCAGTATCCGACCGCGCCGACCTTGCCGGTCGAGCCCGTCATGTTGCGAACCTGGGCGACGACCGCTGCTATGTCCTGGACGCCGGTCTCCACATCAAAGGCGTTGAACAGTTCAAAGGCGCGTTTCCAGTCGGCCTCGGACTGGTCGGTGATGTCGATCCCGGGCTGGATCCGCCAGAAAAGGTCCGGGCAGATGGCGAGATAGCCCTGGGCGGCATAGGAGTCCGTCAGGTCCCGCATGACCTGGTTGACCCCGAAGATCTCCTGGATGACCACAATGACCGGGGCCGTCTGGGCAGCCGGCCGGGCCACATAGGCCGTGAAGTCTCCGTCAGGCGTCTTGATGGTAAGGCGTTCGCCGCTCATGGTCATCTCCCGTGCAATCAGTCAGAATTGTTGGCGAGGCTAGGGGTTGCATGATTTGGGTGCAGCCCCTGTTCGTCCGTTTCTAGACCGCACTTAACCGCCGCCCGTGTCAGGTCCAATGACAAAGCTGTGGGCAGCCTGACAGAAAGTCTGATCATGAAGGTAACCATCGAGATTGACTGCTCCGCCGTCGAGGCCCGGGCCTTTCTGGGCCTTCCGGATGTAACGACGTTGAATGACCATATGGTCGCCGAGATGCAGCGCCGGATGGACGCCAACATGGCCGCCCTCGCGCCCGAGGAGCTGATGAAGAACTGGATGGCGCTGGGCATGGGCGCCCAGGACCAGTTCCGCAAACTGATGACGGCGGCGGCCAGCTCGGCCATGGGCGGCGCCAAGACCAAATGAACGAGACGATCTTTGCCCTGGCCACTGCGCCCGGTCGGGCGGCGGTGGCCGTGGTGCGGTTGTCGGGTCCGGGCGCCGGCGAGGCCCTGGTCCGGCTCTCCGGAAAGCCGAAGCCGCTGGCGCGGCGGGCCAGTCTGCGACGTCTGAAGGATCAGCAGGGTGAGGTTCTTGACGAGGCGCTTGTGCTCTGGACTCCAGGGCCCGGCAGCTACACGGGCGAGGATGCCGTGGAGCTTCATCTGCATGGCGGCATGGCCATCGTGGAGTCTGTCCTTCAGGCCCTGTCTGATCTCGGCCTGAGGCTGGCCGAGCCGGGCGAGTTTACCCGCCGGGCCTTCGAGAACGGCCGACTGGACCTGGCCCAGGCCGAGGCCGTGGCCGATATGGTGGATGCGGAAACCCGGGCCCAGGCCCGTCAGGCGGTCGGTCAGCTGGGAGGGGCCCTGTCGAGTCGCTATGAGACCTGGCGTTCAGGCCTCATCCACGCCCAGGCCATGCTGGAAGCGGCGGTGGATTTTCCTGACGAGGAACTTCCGGCGGATGTCGCCGGCCGCGCCAGACCGATACTGGCGAATCTCGAACGGGAACTGGCCGCGGCTCTGGAAGACGGCCAACGCGGGTTGCGGGTTCGGGAGGGGTTTCGGATTGCGCTGGTCGGCGCCCCCAATGCCGGAAAGAGTTCGCTCCTCAACCGTCTGGCGGGCCGGGATGCCGCCATTGTCACGGCCAGCCCCGGCACGACCCGGGACGTCATCGAGGTTCCCATGGTGCTCGAAGGCTACCGGGTCCTGATGGCGGACACGGCCGGGCTGCGGGAGTCTGACGATCCGATCGAAATCGAAGGTGTCCTGCGCGCCAGGGCCTGGGCCCGGTCCGCCGATCTGCGGATCTGGGTGGTGGACGGTTCAGGCTGGACCGGAAACTGGCGGGAGGCGCAGGATCTTACGATCCCGGGCGACCTGATGGTGATCAACAAGGCCGACCTGCCGGCTGGTGGTGATGCAGCGGCGGCAGCCTCCGGGTGGGCGGCGGCGCAGAGGATCAGCCTGTTGACGGGAGAGGGCGTCGAGTCCCTACGCGCTGTCATCGCGGGACGGGTGATCGCCGCTTTGGCGGGCGCCGAGTTTCCCCTGGCGACCCGGCTTCGGCATGCCGAGAGTCTGGCGGAAGCCCGTCTCCGACTTCAGGACGCCCTGGCGGATCTTGAGCCGTCTGTGGAGCTGGCCGCGGAAAATGTCCGGCTGGCCAGTCGGGCCCTGGCGCGGGTAACGGGTCGGATCGGAGCCGAGGACATACTGGATGTGGTGTTCTCGAGCTTCTGCATAGGCAAATGATGTGTTTCACGTGAAACATTGGCCGTGGTCACCGCTGCTGAAGCGGCGCCATGTTTCACGTGAAACACCCATCCGCGAGCAAGGCCATGGAACACCGGGCGGGGCCTTGCTATAGGACAGGCCTCGCCCCCGCCCCCGGGGGTTTGTTGTTTGGCAGGCCATGATCCCCTGGGATGTCATCGTGATCGGAGGCGGGCATGCGGGCTGTGAAGCTGCAGCGGCCTCCGCACGGCTGGGCGCCAGGACGCTGCTTCTCACCCACAAACTCGAAACCATAGGCGAGATGAGTTGCAACCCGGCCATTGGTGGTCTGGGCAAGGGGCATCTGGTTCGAGAGATCGACGCCCTTGACGGGGTCATGGGCCGGATGGCGGATCGGGCCGGGATTCAGTTCCGGATGCTCAATCGCTCGAAGGGGCCTGCCGTCCGGGGCCCGCGAAGTCAGATCGACCGCCGTCTCTATCGCGAGGCCATGCAGGCGGAGTTGGCCCGGACGCCCAATCTCAGTCTTGAGGCAGCGGCGGTCGAGGACCTGATCCTCGAGGCCGGTGTCGTGGTGGGCGTTGTCGGGGCCTCTGGCCGGACCTGGCGGGCCGCCAGCGTGGTCCTGACCACGGGCACCTTCCTGAAGGGCGTGATCCATCTTGGCGAACAACGGATCCCTGCGGGCCGAGTCGGGGACGCGCCGGCCATAGGTCTGTCGGACCGTCTCTATGCCAGCCAACTGACCATGGGCCGTTTGAAGACGGGTACGCCGGCGCGTCTTGACGGCCGGACCATCGCCTGGGAACGGCTGGAGATGCAGGATGCGGACGCCGAGCCGGTCCCGTTCTCGTTCCTGACGGACTGGATCGATGTGCCCCAGATCCAGTGTGGCGTCACCTGGACCACGGCCGAGACCCACCGGATCATTGCCGAACGGCTGAGCGAGTCGGCTGTCTATGGCGGCCGCGCCACCAGCATCGGCCCGCGCTATTGCCCCTCGATCGAGGACAAGGTCGTTCGGTTTGCCGACAAGACCAGCCATCAGGTGTTTCTGGAGCCGGAGGGGCTGGATGATCACACGGTCTATCCCAACGGAGTCTCGACCTCGGTCTCCGAGGAGACCCAGGGACTTTTCCTGAGGACGATCCCGGGCCTCGAGTGCGTCACGATCCTGCGGCCGGGCTACGCCATCGAGTATGACTATGTCGACCCGCGGGAGCTGAGCCCGTCGCTGGAAGTCAAGCGCCTGCCGGGCCTGTTCCTGGCAGGACAGATCAATGGCACGACCGGCTATGAGGAGGCGGCGGCCCAGGGGCTTGTCGCTGGTCTCAATGCGTCGCGGCGGGCTGGTGGCTCTGACCCCGCCGTTTTTGGACGGGACGAAGCCTATATCGGTGTGATGATCGACGACCTGGTCACCCGTGGTGTGACCGAGCCCTATCGCATGTTCACAAGTCGCGCCGAGTTCCGGCTGATCCTGCGTTCGGACAATGCCGACCAGCGGCTGACTTGGCGGGGCGAAGCGCTTGGCCTCGTCGGCCCGGAGCGCGCCGCAGTGTTTCACGTGAAACAGGGACAGCTGAACCAGGCCCGGGCGTTTGCGGCCGAGCAAAATCTGACCCCGACGGAAGCGGCGCGGTTGGGACTGGCGGTCAAGGCGGACGGCCAGAGACGCAACCTGACCCAGCTTCTGGCCTATCCTGATGTGACCCTGCAGAGATTGACCGCGATCTGGCCGGCCATCGCCGACTGGTCGGCGGTTGTGCGGGAGCAGATCGAGATCGACGCCGCCTATAGCGGTTATCTCGATCGGCAGCAGGCTGATGTTGACGCCTTTCGCCGTGACGAGGATCTCAGGCTTCCGACGGACCTGGACTTCTCGACCATTGGCAGCCTGTCCAACGAGGTCCGAGAGAAGCTGACCCGGGTCCGCCCCCGGACCCTGGGCCAGGCCGCCCGGATCGAGGGCGTGACCCCAGGCGCCATTACCGCCTTGCTGGCCCATGTGCGGCGCGCCCATGCCGCTTGACTCTGACCTGCAGGTCGCCGAGGCCGTCGCCTTCCAGGCCGCCATGGACGCGACAGACGCCCAGATGCGGGACCTGGACGGCTACCGGCTGTTGCTGGAAGACTGGAACGGACGGCTGAACCTGGTCGGACCGTCCGCCCTGGCCAGTTTCTGGCCCCGTCACGCCCTGGATAGCGCCCAGCTGCTTCGCCTTGCGCCGGACGCCCTGCGCTGGGCGGACCTCGGAACCGGGGCCGGACTGCCCGGCCTGATCCTGGCGATCATGCTGAAGACCCGGCCTGGCGCCAGAATCCACCTGGTCGAGACCCTGGCAAAGCGATGCCGCTTCCTGGAGGCGGTGGTGCAGGCCCTGGACCTGCCGGCCGAGGTCATCAACGGCCGGGCTGAAGCGATCCCCTTGGCCGTCGACGTGGTCACTGCCCGGGCAGTCGCCGCCCTGCCTCGGCTTCTGACCTTCGCCCATCCCTGTCTCAAGGCGGGCGCTGTCGGCCTGTTTCTCAAGGGCCGCACGGCCCAGGCCGAGCTGGATGAAGCCCGGCTGGACTGGCGACTCGACGCAGAACTCATTCAGAGCCTCAGCGACCCGGACGGCCGGATCGTGGAAATCAGGAGCGCATACCGTGTCCAACGCCGCTGAGACTGCCCGACCCACCGCCGAAGCCGGCCGTCCCATGCGGGTTCTGGCCATCGCCAACCAGAAGGGCGGGGTGGGCAAGACCACCACCGCCATCAATCTCGGCACGGCCCTGGCGGCAGTTGGCGAGTCGGTCCTGCTGATCGACAGCGACCCGCAGGGAAACGCCTCCACCGGTCTTGGCGTGCCGCGCCAGAACCGCAAGGTGACGATGTATGACGTCTTTGTCGGGGAAAAGACCCTGGCCGAGGCGGCCATTCCCACCAGCTTGCCGGGTCTCGACCTGGCGGCCTCTGACGCAGACCTGTCCGGACTTGAGCTGGAACTGTCCCAGAGCCAGCGCCGATCGTATCGATTGAGGGACGCCCTGGCGACCCTGCGGGACACCGGTCGCTACAGCTATGTCCTGATCGACTGTCCGCCGTCGCTCAATCTGCTGACCGTCAATGCCATGACGGCGGCCGACGCCGTCTTCGTGCCCCTGCAATGCGAGTTCTTTGCCCTGGAAGGACTGACCCAGCTGCTGCGCACTGTTGAAATGGTGAAGGGCAGTCTCAATCCGGCCCTGGAGATCCAGGGGGTGGTGCTGACCATGTTCGACCGCCGCAACAGCCTGTCCGAACAGGTGTCCCGCGATGTTCGCAGCCATTTCGGGGATCTCGTCTATGAGACCGTGATCCCCCGCAATGTTCGCATCTCCGAGGCGCCGTCCTTCGGCAAGCCGGTGCTGATCTATGACCTGAAATGCGCCGGCTCCCAGGCCTATCTCAATCTGGCCAGGGAAGTGGTTGCCCGGGAACGGCGTCGCCTTCAGGCCGCTGCGGCCTGACCCCGCCCTTCGTCAGCTAACCCTGAACAACACAAGTCAAGACAACGGAAAGTACAGACCATGGCTGAAGGACGCAGGGGTCTTGGACGGGGCCTGTCGGCGCTGCTGGGCGAGACCGACGTGGTCGAGGGCGGCGCGCCGGCCACGACAGCCGATGGCGGCGTCCGCGAGATCCCCATCGAGCTGATCCGGGCCAACCCGCACCAGCCAAGACGCAGTTTTGACCGGGCCGAGATCGATGCCCTGGCCGCCAGCCTCAAGGAAAAGGGCGTTCTGCAGCCGATTCTCGTCCGGCCCCTGGCCGAGACCCCCGGGGAATACCAGATCGTCGCGGGCGAGCGCCGCTGGCGCGCCGCCCAGGTGGCCGCCCTGCGGAGCCTGCCGGCCATTGTCCGCAGTCTGGACGACCAGCAGGTGCTCGAAATCGGAATCATCGAGAATGTGCAACGGACCGACCTCAACCCCTATGAAGAGGCGCTTGCCTACCGCACCCTGATCGACAGTTTCGGTCACACCCAGGAGGCGGTGGCCGAGGCGGTTTCCAAGAGCCGGCCGCATGTCGCCAATGCCCTGCGACTCCTGACCCTGCCGCAACCCATCCTGACCATGCTGGTGGAAGGGAGCCTGACCGCCGGTCACGCCCGCACCCTGATCGGATCCGAAAAAGCCGTAGACCTGGCCCGGCAGGTGATCCGGGACGGCCTCAGCGTGCGGCAGACCGAGGCCCTGGTCCGGCAGAAGACCCCTGCGGGAAGGCCCAGGACCGGCGCCAGGACGCCCGCTGGCCCCCGGGATCATGACACCAGTGCGCTGGAATCCGACCTGTCTGAACTGCTTGGCGTGGCGGTGACGATTTCAGACCAGGGCGGCGCCGGTGAAATCCGGCTGCGCTACGATAGCCTGGAGCAGCTGGACGATCTTTGCCGGCGACTGACCCGGGCCGGCTGACGGGCGCCATAGAGCCTGTTCCGATAGCCGCTTCACACTGTTCGGAACAGGCTGTGGCGCCGGGTCCAGCCCGGATCGCCTGGACGGAACCGGACCTCAGGCCCTGGACCAGGGCCTTGGCGGCGTCTCGGCCGAAAAGGCCGCGACATCCGCTGCCAGCCCCTGGGCCGCCAGGGCGACCAGTTCGCCTCCCTTTTCCGGCGTGGCCAGGGCCGGATCGGAGCCCATCCGTCCGTCAGGAAAACGGGCGCGAAAATCGGCAGCCTCCCGGATCGGGCCGGTCGGGGCGATCCGCGGCTCATAGTCGGCTGTCTTGATGGCCTCCGGATAGGCCCATTGCGTCACGGCGATTTCGGAAGGGGTGGCGTGGCTGCCGTGTCCGGTGGGAAACTGGCGATTGGCCAGGGCATTGACGCCGCTCAGGTCCCACCAGTTCCTGAGCTTCAGCGAAAAGCCCCGGGGCGTCTGACGATAGCTGGCCTCGGCATAGAGTTCCGAAAAGGCTGCTTCCATGGTGGCGACATTGCCGCCATGGCCGTTGAGGAAATAGATGCGCTCGAAGCCGTGAACGGCCAGGGAGCGGCACCAGTCGCCGATCGCCGCCATGAATGTGGACGGCCGCAAGGAAATCGTGCCGGGAAAGCCCAGATGGTGCTGCGCCATGCCGATATTGAAGGTCGGGGCGATGAGCAGGTCATCGCGGCCCCTCTGGGCCTCATGGGCGATGATCTCGGGACACATCCAGTCGGTGCCCAGCAGGCCCGTGGGTCCATGTTGCTCATTGGACCCGATGGGAACCACCACGGTCCGGGATCGGGTCAGGAAAGCTTCGATCTCGGGCCAGGTGGATTTGGCGAGCAGCATGGCGGACCTTTCCTTGAGTCCGTTCCTGCGGCTGCGGAGCGGCCGCTGGCTGAATGATTTGGACCCTGTGTCTCGTTATGACCGGTTCGGCCATAACGGAACAGGCCCTTGCCAGACAGCCGCGCCGAAAAGCCTGCGCCGGCAGGCTGACTCAGGGCCGGTCCCGCTTGGGCAGGGCCTCGACCTCGGCAGGGCTCAGCCGGGTAAGGGTTCTCACGGCGCACCGTTGCGGGCCAAGATTGCTGGTGTGAACCAGGACCGTGACATCCTGGGCGCCGCAGATGCTGGAGGTCGGACGGCTGTCCAGCCCCAGATCCAGCGCTGTGTCCATATCCATGCAGCGGCCGAACATATCCAGCCGGTAAACCTCGCGCCCCGCCTTCAGATAGAGTGTCTTCTCGTCACGGGCGGTAAAGTTGCTGACCTGTCGGTTGAAGAAGCAACTGTTCCGACTGGCGGCGGTGTTCGACGGCGCCGGCGCCGCCTTGGGCCCGGTGGCCGGATCGGCCGATCTGGCCTGGGCCAGGGCGCCCGCGCCTAGAACAAGCGCCAGAGCGCTGACGGCAACAAGTCTGGGATGGGTCATCATGACGGGTTTCCTCGAAAACAGTCGTCCCATTCAAAGATTAGGTCAGGATGACGGCCTTTTCGAGGCCCTGCGTGCGGCGCGTTCGGCAAAACGCCCAGGATGGACGGCCTGTGCCAGGTCGCCAGGCAGGGGAGAGGCCAGACCCAGAATGACAGCCGTCAGATGCTCTGCCAGCAGCGGGGCCAGGGTGAAGCCCCGGCCCCCGAATCCGGCCAGGGCATGGAGCCCGGCCGGTCCGGCGAGGGGCCCCGCCAGCGGTAGATGATCCGGCGTGGCGCTCCGCACGCCGGCTCTCCCCTCCAGCGGCAGATCGGAGAGGGAAGCCGCCAGGCGGGGCATCCCTTCCGCCAGTTGAAGCAGGTTTGCCCGGTCGTCCTCGGGGACGGGCGCCTCGTCGGTCCGATCCCGTTGATGAGTGGCGCCAAACAGCAGGCCATCTCTTGTGGGGATCACATAGCCGCCAAAGGCTGTCGCCATAGGCGGCTCCAGACCCCTCGCCCGGGAAATCTGACCCCGAACGCTCCGAAGGGGAGCCATCGCCGGGGCCGGGGCAAGCGCCATTGTCTCCAGTCCGGCGCACAGCACCACGGCGTCGACCCGGGCAAGAGGTTCGCCAGCGCCGCCCAGGATGGTCCAGTCTCCATCGCTTTCGGGCTGCAGGGCGACGACCGCGCGCCGATCGACGGCGCCCGTCCAGACCGGGATCAAGACCTGTGGGTCCAGCACCAGGGCCTGGTGCAACAGCAGGCCGCCGGGCTGGATCTCCAGGGACCCCGAATCGAACAGTCCTCCGGCGACGATGCGCTCGAACCGTGTCTGGTCCCGCGGCGAGGTCGTCTGCTGTCTCGCTCCCCGCGAGATGACCGCCTCCCCGACCTGGCCATAGAGCTGCACAGCCCGGCGAAAGGCCTGGGCATGGAGCCGTCCCGCCGGGTTCTCGCCGGCATCGAGCCTGGGCGTCATCAGGGCGGCGGCATTGCCCGAGGCGGCCGCGGCCGGTCCTCTCGGATCAAAGACCTGCACGGAAGCGCCCTGCTGACGCAGGGCCCGGGCCATCGAGGCCCCGGCGATGCCGGCCCCGATGACGGCAACCGTTCTGGCGCCCGGGTTCGGATCGACGGGCGACCCCCGCCAGACCGCTTCCAGCCGTTGCCGCTTGCGGCCAAAGCCCGGCTGTTTCGAAACGGCGAACCCGGCGCTCTCCAGGCCACGCCGCACCCCTCCGGCCACGGTAAAGGTTGCGGCGCGGGCGCCGGGTGCGCTGCGCTGGCCGACCAAGGCCAATACCGACTCGGTCCACATGGCCGGGTTCGCCGCCGGGGCAAATCCATCCAGGAACCAGGCATCTGCCTTGCCGGACCAGCCGGTCAGCGCCGCCTCAGCCTCCATGATCGCCAGGTCGAGGGTCGCCGAGAAGGCCGGCAGATCGATTCGGGTCCAGCCCCTGGCGTCACCGGGCCAGGCTTCCAGCAGGGCCTCCGCCGCCGATCCCAGCTCGGGCCAGCGGCCGAGGGCCCGGGCCGCGTCTGACCGGGTGAGAGGATGGGCCTCCAGGGAGAAGATCTGCAGCCGGGCCCCCGATGGGCGGCTCTGGTTCCAGAGATGCAGCAGGGCCGCGATATTCAGGCCGGTGCCAAGGCCAAGTTCCGCGACGGTGAACCGGGATCGCCCGGCCCAGGCTTGCGGAAGACCGCAGCCGGCCAGGAAAACGGCCCGGGACTCGGCTAGACCGTCGTCGCTGGAAAAATAGACATCGCCATAGAGGGTCGAAGCCGGCAGGCCGTCGTCGCTCCAACGAACAGGCGAAGGCCGGTCCACAGGGTAATCCACAGGCTTGCTCACAGGCTGACCCTGGGTTTACGCACAGGGCTGGACGTCAGGTCCGGGTCAGGCACATCAGGATTCCAGGTCGGGGCGGCCCCGATCTAAAGCAAAGGGGGCCGCCCCGAAAGGCGACCCCCTCGATACTGGCCCGTTCAGGCCTGTCCCGTCAGGGGACCTTCTTTTCTTCGACCGCAGCGGCCGGTGCGGCAGCAGGGGCATCCGCGGCCGGGGCGGCTGCAGCGTCCGTCTTGGCTTCGGCCTCAGCCGCCGGAGCCGCCGTGGCGTCAGCGGGTGCGGCCTCGGCAGCCGGGGCGGCCTCGGGCGCAGCAGCTTCGGCGGCGGGCGCCTCGGTCTTTTCGGCGGGCTGGCCACAAGCGGAAAGGGACAGGGCGGCGATGGCCGCGCTGGCGACGAGGAGTTTGCGAATCATGTTCCTGGGACCCCTTTGAGGTTTCTTCTGTTACGCCCGTTGACGGTGCGCAAAGGGGACTATGCGCCGGCTTTTCGAGAGCGCAAGCGCTGTTTTCACGTTTGCGTGATCACAAATTCCTCGCGGACGCCCGTCCGCTTTTCAGTCCTATCCCTCGGCCGGAATGGCCGACAGGGCCTCTTCCAGCTCCAGGAAGCTGGGCTGGGCGCCGCTGGGAACACTGCCCCGGCCGATCTCGACAGAGATCTGGGCGGCATTGCCATGCAGATGGGCGACCAGGACCGACTGGATGATCTTGTAGAAGGCGCTTTCCTCATTGACCACGTCGGTCAGCCGGGCCGCCAGGGGTCCGACGATGCCATAGGCCAGGAACACGCCCAGGAAGGTGCCGACCAGGGCGCCGCCGATCATGCCGCCGAGAACTTCGGGAGGTTCGGTGATGGAGCCCATGGTCTTGATCACCCCCAGAACGGCGGCGACGATGCCCAGGGCGGGCAGGGCGTCGGCCAGGCTCTGCAGGGCATGGCCCGGGGCAAGCGCCTCGTGGTGGTGCTTCTCCAGCTGCTTTTCCATGGCGTCCTCGACCTGGTGCGGGTCCTCGAGGTTCATGGTCATCATCCGCAGGGTGTCGCAGATGAAGTCGACGGCGAAGTGATCCTTGGTGATCTTGGGAAAGCGCGAAAAGATCGAGCTCTCCTTGGGCTTTTCGATATGGCTTTCCAGGGCAATGACGCCCTTGGACTTCATGGTCTTGGTCAGCAGGAACAGCAGCGACAGCAGGTCCTTGTAATCGCTGGCCTTCCATTTGGGGCCGGCAAAGGCCTTGGCCAGTCCGCCGCCTGACGCCTTGATGGTGGTCAGGGAGTTCGAGATCAGGAAGGCCGCCACACCGGCCCCGCCGATGGCCATCATCTCGTGCGGCAGGGCGTGCATGATCACGTCCATGTTGCCGCCGGAAATCAGATAGCTGCCGAACACGAGGCCGAACAGCATGACGAGGCCGATGATCTGGAACATGGATGTTGTCGTCGCCCGGTGGATAAGGATCAGGGCTGCGAGCATGGCGGTTAATGCTTAATGGGCCATGAGCGGCGACCTTCAGGGGCGTCTGTCCCTCCGGGGCCGGCGGTTGCACCGGCCAGAAACCGGGCCTAACAGGTTCGCCATGACCCAGAAGGCGCCCCTGCCCGGACCCAGGCTCGAGCCGAGGGCGTTCGGAATCCTGTTTGCGGTGTCGATCGTGGTGGCGGTGGGCAATACCGGTCTGATGACGGTGCTGCCGGCCATTGCCCGGGAAATCCGCATCGCCGACTGGATGGCCTCCGCAGTGTTTTCCCTCTCGGCCCTCCTCTGGGCCGTGATGAGCCCGATCTGGGCGCGGGAGTCCGACCGGCGCGGTCGCAAGCCTCTCATCATGCTGGGGCTTGGCGGATTCATGACCTCCATGCTGCTCTGCGCCGGGGTGGTCAGCCTGGGGCTGAGCCACATCCTGCCACCTGTTTTGATCTTCATCCTGTTCCTGATCAGCCGGGCGCTGTTTGGCCTGGTGGGGTCGGCGTCCAATCCGGCAACCCAGGCCTATCTGGCCGAGCGGACCAGCCGGTCGGACCGCACGCAGCAAATGGCGGCCCTGGCCGGCGCCTTCGGCCTTGGCACGGTGGTCGGACCCTTTCTGGCGCCGCTCTTCATCCTGCCCGGCGTCACGCTTGCCGGGCCGATGTATGCCTTTGCGCTGCTGGCGGGCGGGGTGCTGGTCGTTGTCTATCGCGGCCTGCCGGACGAGGAGGGCCCTCCCCGGGAAAGTCGCCGGTTTGCCGGAGCCGGCCAGGGCCAGTCACTTTGGCGAGACCCCCGGCTGATGCCCTTCCTGCTCTATGGCTTTCTGGTCGCCTGCTGTCAGACTTCGCAGGGCTATACGCTCGGCTTCATGATCATCGACAAGCTCGGCGTCAAACCCATGGAGGCCCTCGGGTTCACGGCCGTCGCCACAGGGGCCGGGGCCCTGGCCAGCCTTCTGGCCCAGTGGGGCCTGATCCGGATCTTCGCCATGGGACCCAAACAGCTGTTGCGTTGGGGCGTTGGCCTGGCCGTGCTGGGCAATGTGATTACCATATTCTCGCCCGACTACTGGACCGTGGTCGCCGGCTATGCCGTATCAGCCCTGGGCTATGGCTTTGCCCGTCCTGGCTTCACTGCTGGCGCTTCCCTGACCGTCAAGATGAGCGAACAGGCCCGTGCGGCGGGGGCCATCGCCGCCGTCAACGGACTGAACGTCATCCTGGCGCCGGTCTTTCTGGTTCTCTACGGCCATTTCCATCAGGGGCCGTTCATTCTGAACGCCGTCATCCTGGGCGGACTGCTGGTCTATGCCTTCCGGAACGCTGTCCTCAAGGATGCCGGGGAGAATCCGCCGGATGATGAGGAAACCGCCACGGCGATCATGGAGCGCCGCGACGAAGGCGGACTCTAGAGCCTGTTCCGTCATGATCGAACCGATCAGGACGGAAAAACAGGCTCCGATTCAAAGTGTTAGAGCATGTTTCGATCCGATAGCCGCTTCACACTTATCGGAACATGCTCTAGCCGCCCATCACGACGGCCCAGACCAGACGTCCGAGGGCGCCGAACAGCAGGATGGCGGTGGCCAGCATCTGGATCATGAAGCCCATCTCGCGCTTGCCAGGGTCCTTCACATAGCCGAGCGCATAGAGAATCCGGCCTAGCATCCAGACCCCGCCAAGCCCGGCCGCGACCCAGTCCAGGTCCCAGGCCAGGGCAAACAGCCAGAGCGAGGGCAGGTAGATGGGAAGCCACTCAAGGGTATTGAGATGAACCCGGATATTGCGCTCCAGGTCCGGGTCGCCGGTCATGGCCGGGGCGCTGATGCCGCTTCGCCGACGGGCGCCGCCGACCCGCATCATCATCCAGACATAGACGAGCAGGGACAGAAGCGTGGCAATGGCCACCGGAGCGTGAACGGTCATGTCAGGTATCCCCAAGGATCGGGACGGTCTCGCGCCATCCCCTTGTCCGGCAAGCTGTCATGCTTTGCGAGGGTCCGGCAAGCCTGGGCTATCATTGATCAGTTGGCGCGGACCACGGCCAGGACCGCCTGGCCATAGCGCGCCAGCTTGCCTTCGCCCACGCCGCTGACGGCGCCCAGGGCGGTCAGGCCTTCCGGCCGTCGACTGGCGATCTCGGCCAGGGTGGCGTCATGGAAGATCACATAGGGGGGCACATGCTGGGTCTGGGCCTCGTCCCGCCGCCAGGCCCGCAGGGCCTCGAACAGGGCGGTGTCGCCTGCAGCCAGACTGGCAAGGGCGTCGCGGGTGCGCTTGCGGGGCCGGCCTGACCGGGTCGAGGCGTCCAGACCCTCGGGCTGCTTGCGCAGGGCCAGCCGCCGCTCGCCGCGATAGACCGCCTTGACCCCTTCGGCGTCGCCCAGGCCGATCAGCGGCCGGCCATCATTGGGGTCTTCCTTAAGCAGGCCCTCGAACAACAATTGGTCGATCAGGTCACGCCAGCCGGCCGGGCTGAACTCACGCCCGATTCCAAAGGTGGAAAGCCCCGCCTCGAAGTCCGAAACATCCTTGGTCTTGCCGAGCAGGTGATCGACCAGCCGCCCGCGCCCGAACCGCCCGCCCATCCGATGGGCCGCGCTGAGGGCCTTCTGGGCGGCCTGGGTGGCGTCCACCGACTGCGGCGGCGCGATGCACAGGTCGCACTGGCCGCAGGGCGCCGCGCTCTCCTCGCCGAAGTACCGACGCACGGCCACCGCCCGGCAGGTCATGCCTTCCAGCATGGCGTAGAGCTGGCGGATCTTGCGGCCCTGGACCTGCTTGACCTCGGTTGCCATGTCGCGGCCTTCCAGCCGGCGAAAGGCCCAGGCCATGTCGGCGGCGCCATAGAGGGTAATGCCGTCCGCCGGCAGGCCGTCGCGCCCGGCCCGGCCGATCTCCTGCCAGTAGGCCTCGATGGAGCCCGGCGGATCGGCATGGATGACAAACCGCACATCGGGCTTGTCCACCCCCATGCCGAAGGCGATGGTCGCCACCATCACCGCCGCATCGGCTTCGAGAAACTCTTCGAGCCGGCGGGTCCGCAGGTCCTTGTCCAGGCCGGCATGATAGGCCAGCGCCGGGACCCCGGCCTCCCGCAGTTTTTCAGCCAGGGTCTCCACCCCGTCGCGGGATCCGGCATAGACCACCCCGGACTTCCCGGGCCGTTCGGCCACCAGCTCCAGCACTCGCCTGTGGGCCGGACCGGACTTGCGCTCTGCGTTCAAGGCCAGTTCGGGCCGTGCAAAACTGTCGACAAACTCGGCTGCATCCTCCAGCCGCAGCTGGGTGCGGATATCCTCGCGCGTCCGGGCGTCCGCCGTGGCGGTCACGGCCAGTCTCGGGACACCCGGAAACCGCTCGGCCAGACGGCCCAGCAGGCGATAGTCCGGGCGGAAGTCATGGCCCCACTGACTGACGCAATGGGCCTCGTCTATGGCGATCACCGAAAGGGGCAGCTGGGTCAGCCGGTCCAGCAAGGCGCCGGACGCCAGACCTTCCGGGGAGACATAGAGCAGGTCCAGGGTTCCGGCCTCCAGCATCCGCCAGACCTCGGCTCTTTCCTGGGGCGGAATATTGGAGTCCAGCCGGGCCGCGGCCACGCCGGCCTGGCGCAGGGACGCCACCTGATCGCTCATCAGGGCAATCAGGGGAGAGACCACCAGTCCGAGTCCTGGCCGGATCATGGCGGGGATCTGGTAGCAGACGCTCTTGCCGCCGCCGGTGGGCAGGACGGCAATGGCGTTGCGGCTGGCCAGGACCTCGGCAATCACCTGATCCTGCAGGCCCCGGAACTCGCCATGGCCGAAGACACGGCGCAGGGTTTCTCGGGCCTGGGAGAGCGAATCGGTCACCCGCGCCTTATGGCATGAGGGGCGAGGCCGATGCAGCCCGATGCGTCGCCGTCACCGTCATTCCGGCCGACGCCGCTGGCGGTAGTCGCCTGCGTCATCCGCCCTATACTCCTGATCCCATGCCAGCCGCCCTCTATATGGACGCCGTGATCCGGCCCAACCGCTCCATGTCGCCCCTCGGGTTTCGGGTGGTGCTGGGCGCCCTGGCGATTCCCAGCACCCTGGTCAGCCTGGTGTTCCTGCGGATGGGCGCCTGGCCGGCGCCGATCTTTCTGGGGCTGGATATCCTGCTGGTGTTTTTCGCCTTCCGCGCCAGTTTCAAGGCGGCCGAACGACTGGAACGGCTGATCGTCAGCGCCGAAAAGGTCGAGGTGATCGAAGAGGCCCCCGGCTATCGCCGCGTGGTCTGGACCTCTCCCACAGCCTTCACCCAGGTCGATCTGGAAGCGGTCGGCGAGCACCAGATGCGGGTGCGGTTGCGGCTGTCCGGCAAGCGCCGCAGCGTCGGCAAGGCCCTCAGTCCGCCGGAACGGGAAGCCCTGGGCGCGGCCCTGAAGGACGCCATCCGCAATGCGGCTCGGGAGCGGCATCCCGGCATCCCGGCCGTCTGACCGCCGGCCGGGCGGCCCTGGCTACAGGATGAACCGGCTCAGGTCCGCATCGGCCGCCAGGGCGCCGACCCGGCTGCGGACATAGTCGCCATCGATGGTCATCTGGGGCGCCCCGCCGTCTCCGGCCGTGAAGCTGATCTCCTCCACCACCTTTTCCAGGATGGTCTGCAGCCGCCGGGCGCCGATGTTCTCGACACTGCCGTTCACCGCCACGGCCGCGTCGGCGATGGCGTCCACGGCGTCCTCGCTGAAGCTCAGGGTCACGCCTTCGGTGGCGATGAGGGCCTGTTGCTGGCGGATCAGATTGGCTTCCGGCTCGGTCAGGATGCGACGCAGGTCATCGCGGGTCAGGGCCTTCAGCTCCACCCGGATGGGCAGCCGGCCCTGAAGCTCGGGCAGCAGGTCCGAGGGCTTGGCGACATGGAAGGCGCCCGAGGCGATGAACAGGATATGGTCGGTCCTGACCGGTCCATGCTTGGTCGAGACGGTGGTGCCCTCGATCAGCGGCAGCAGATCCCGCTGCACGCCTTCCCGGGAGACGTCGGCGCCGCTGCGGTCCGAGCGGCTGGCCACCTTGTCGATCTCGTCGATGAACACGATCCCGCTGTTTTCGGCCAGGCTGACCGCCTCCTGGGTCAGGGCTTCCTGGTCCAGAAGCTTGTCGCTCTCCTCGGCCAGCAGGGGGGCATAGGCCTCGGCCACGGTGGTGCGGTGGGTGCGGGTGCGGCCGCCAAAGGCCTTTCCCATCATCTCTGACAGATTCAGCATCCCGACCGAGCCGCCGGGCGCGCCGGGAAGATCGATACCCTGGAAGGGGCTGGCGGTATCGACCAGCTGCAGCTCGACCTCCTTGTCGTTCAGTTCGCCGGCGCGAAGCTTGCGACGAAAGGCCTCCCGGGCGGCGGTGCTGCCCGGCCCGGTCAGGGCGTCGAGGATCCGCTCTTCGGCGGCCGATTCAGCTCTCGCCTTGACGGCCGCCCGTCGGCGCTCGCGGACCATGGCGATGGCGCTCTCCACCAGGTCCCGGATGATCTGGTCCACGTCGCGGCCGACATAGCCAACCTCCGTGAACTTGGTCGCCTCGACTTTCAGGAAAGGGGCCTGGGCCAGCCTGGCCAGGCGCCGGGCGATCTCGGTCTTGCCCACCCCGGTGGGCCCGATCATCAGGATATTCTTCGGGGTGATCTCGTCCTGCAGGTCCGCCGGGGTGCGGCGACGGCGCCAGCGATTGCGCAGGGCGATGGCCACGGCCCGCTTGGCCTCCTGATGGCCGACCACGAACCGATCAAGTTCGGAAACGATTTCCCGGGGTGAGAATTCGGTCAAGCTCTTGGCATCCTGGTTCTGGGTCCTCTGGACGGAAACGGGGTTCAGGCGGGCTTGCGGGGCGGAGCCGGCGCCAGCTGGTCGAAGACCAGTCGCCAGCCATCGGCCCGGGCCTGCCAGACCCGCACATAATGACCATGTCCCGGCTGGCCGTTGCGGGTCCAGTCCGCCTCGCCATAGGTCCAGGCCAGGTCGCCAGCCGCCGAGGCCTCGCCCCCCAGGGTGGTGAAGGTGATGGACCGCGCCCGGGTTGCCAGCTCGGCCTTGAAGTTGGTGCAGCCCTGGGCCGGCGGGGCGGGTGAGCCCTGCACCCGCGCCTCGCAGACCAGGACCGCCATATAGGCGGTCGTCACGTCCTCGGCGGCGGCCGCATTCAGGGCGGCATCGGCCTCGCCGACCTTGGCTCCCGCGCCCGGCGGGTCGGCAATGGCGACGGTGGACAGGGGCAGGAAGGCGGTGGCGACCTCGGGTCCGGGCGCCAGTTTCGAGCTGCTTCCCACCCCGCCCTCATAGACCCACTTCCAGCCGCCATCGGCCTGGCGCTTCCAGACGGTGAAGTAGTGGCCTCGCCGCACGCCGTTGATCGCATAGGGGCCGGTGGTGAAGCCCAGATCGCCGCTGCGGGCGATTCCGGCCCAGCCCGGCCACCAGTCCAGCTTCGGTCCCGGAGCATCCGGCTGGGCGCTGATGGCCTGGCGGGCGTTCATCGGTTCCGGCTGGAACAGGATGGCGTTGTCGTCCATGTGCTTCAGGAAGCTTTGCTTGATTCCCATCGTCAGGCCATCCGCGGCAAAGGCCCGCTCGGCCTGGGCCACCAGGGCCGGGGTCACCGGCGGCGGCGGCGGCGGTTTCTTCGCAGCCCAGGCCGGTGCGGCCAGCGCCAGGCCGGCTGCCAGACAGAGCAGGGGACGCAGGGGAAATGCAGATCGCGTCATGGCTTCGATCTCTTGAAAAGGCGTCGCTACAGGGCTTCCACGGTCAGGTTGCCGTTGGTGTAGACACAGATATCAGCCGCAATGGCCATGGCCTTGCGGGCGATGGCCTCTGCAGACAGATCGCTGTCCATCAGGGCCCGGGCCGCAGCCAGGGCATAGCCGCCGCCTGACCCGATGGCCGCAACGCTGTGGTCCGGCTCCAGCACATCGCCAACGCCGGTGACCGTGAAGATGTGGACGCCATCGGCGACCAGAAGCATGGCCTCAAGATGGCGCAGGTACCGGTCCGTGCGCCAGTCCTTGGCGAGATCGACACAGGCCCGGGCCAACTGCTCCGGATACTGTTCCAGCTTGGCTTCCAGCCGCTCGATCAGGGTGAAGGCGTCAGCGGTGGCCCCTGCGAAACCGGCCAGGACCTTGCCGCCGGCCAGGGTGCGCACCTTGCGGGCGCCGCCCTTGACCACCGTGGCGCCCATGGACACCTGACCATCGCCGGCCAGCACCGTCTTGCCGTCCTTGCGCACCGCGAGGATGGTGGTGCCGTGCCAATCGGGAAATTTCGTGCTCTGCATGAGGACGATGTGGCGAGCGGGAAGGACCGGGTCAAGCACCATGGATTTTACGGATGCCGAGGTGGATCGCTATGCCCGCCATCTGGTGCTGCGGGAGATCGGCGGGCCTGGCCAGCAGAAACTGAAAGCGGCGCATGTGCTGATCGTCGGGGCCGGGGGCCTTGGATCGCCCGCCGCCCTCTACCTGGCGGCGGCGGGGGTGGGGCGGATCACCCTGGTCGATCCGGACCAGGTCAGCCTGTCCAACCTGCAGCGGCAGATCCTCTTTGTGGAGTCCGATGTCGGCCGACCCAAGACAAGGGCCGCCCGGGATAGGCTGGAGGGCCTCAATCCTCATGTCGAGGTCATTGCCTGCGATCAGGCGCTCACCCCGGAAACTGCGGCGGGTCTGCTGACCGGTCAGGACCTGGTTCTGGATGGCTGCGACAATTTCGAGACCCGGTTTGCCGTCTCCGAGGCCTGCCTTGCCGCCGGGATTCCGCTGGTCAGCGGGGCGATCGGACGTTGGACCGGACAGGTCGGGGTGTTTACCGGCGCGCCCTGCTACCGCTGCCTGGTGCCGGACCTGCCGCCGGACGCCGATACCTGCCAGGCGGTCGGCGTTGTCGGGGCCCTGGCCGGCGTGGTCGGATCGATGATGGCGCTGGAGGCCATCAAGCTGATCACCGGGGCGGGTCGCCCCCTGAACGGACGACTTCTGATCCTGGACGCCCTGGCCGCCGAGTCCCGGACGGTCGCTGTCGGGCCTGACCCGGCCTGTCCCTCCTGCGGACGGTCCTGACAGGACCCAAGTCTTTGCAAGCTATCGGGGCAGGAAACGCCTATATGGGATCTGTCGGCGATTGCGGCGCTCTGCGCGCCTTGGAGCCGACCTGAAAGGACGCCATGTCCAACCCGACCCGGCCTGCCCCGCCCAAGACCTATCTGTCCGATTCCCGATCGACGGGTCAGGGCTCGCGTCTCCGCCTGCCCGATGTGGACGCCCTGCGTGGCACCAAGCCCACCCGGCCCGGACAGTGAGCCTGTTTTCCGCCCTGGCGGCGGCCCTGTCTGGACCGGGCGCCAATGCGGCGGCCGTCCGCGCCGAGGCCTGGGCGCTCGGCGGCCGGCATCGCGGCGACGTCCTCGAAGGCGCCAGACTCGAGCTGGCGGCGCCCGGCATCAGCCCTGACCGCGCCGGCCTGTTGCGCGCCGTGATCAGGAGCCGTGCCTGAGATGACCAACGAGGAAGCCCGGGACCTGCAGCGACAGAACGACTATCTGAAGCTTCGCTGCGCCACCCTGGAGGGCGATGTCGCCGATCTGTCTGCCCAGGTCGCCCGGTTGCAGCAGTCTCTGGAAGCGGGCGCCCTGCGCCGCGCCGCCTCTGCCCCCAATCCCCTGTCCGGCGGTCAGTAGTCCATGGCCCTGACCCCCGGCCAGATCACGGCCCTGAAGAACCTGGCCCTGAAACAGGCCGGCAAGCCCGTTGACTGGATCAATATCGCCGATGCCAGGGCCCTGACCGATCTGGGCCTGGCCGAGCGGGGCCGGGAAGGCTGGACCATCACCGCCGCCGGAACCGCAGCCCTGGCGGCGCTCAGGGACCAGACCTGACCTCGGCGCCGGGGTGCGGCTTCAAGTGACCGCCAAGCCGGTCTAGACTGGCGTGATGATGCGCCCCCTGATCTCCTTGCTGACCCTGTTCCTGCTGGCCGGATGCGGCCCCTCGGACGGAGATGGCGCCAAGGCTCCTGTCGCGCCGGCCACCGAAGCCACCCTGCCGGCCGATGCCGCCGACGCCGCCCCGGCCTATAGCGCCTCGGAGGGCGGGGTCGGCCCGGTCTCGGCGGAGACGCCTTTCAGCCTTGAAGCCGTGACGGCCCTGTTTCCAGGGTCCGAGGTCAAGGCGGCGTTTCAGAACCAGGAGGGCGTTGCAACCCCGATCCTGACGGTCAAGGGCCCGGGCGAACTGGTTCTGGAAATTCAGCAGGGCTACCAGAAAGGCAAGGTCGGCCGGGTCCTGGTCCAGGGCGGACCGGTGGTGGGCCCCCGTGGCGAGGCCATCCTTGATTCCTGGAGCCGCTTTGGATTCGCCCGCAAGGACTGTCTCATCGGGGTCGAGGGCCAGCTCCTGTGTCGCCGCCCGGGCGAGCCCTCTCTGGCCTATGTTTTCGCTATTCCGGGATTTCTGGGGGAAGTCGAGGCTCCGCCGCCGCCGGAGGCGCTGTTGAGCCAGAAGGCCTTCCTTCGGGCCTTTCTCTGGCAGGCGCCGCTCGCCCCGTGATCCTGCTGGCCGTCGATACCTGTCTGGACGCCTGTTCCGCTGCCCTGATCGAGGACGGCCGGGTGCTGGCCGCCGTCTCCGAGCCGATGCATCGGGGCCACCAGGAACGGCTGGCCGTCATGGTCCGGACCCTGATGACAGAGGCCGAAGTCCGGTTTGACGGGCTGGACCGGCTGGCGGCCACGGTAGGGCCGGGCTCCTTCACGGGTCTGAGGGTGGGCCTTGCCTTTGCCAAGGGCCTGTCCAGCGCCCTGTCCCTTCCCCTGGTCGGCGTAGGAACCCTGCCGGCCCTGGCAGAGGGGCGAAGCGGCTTTGTCGCCGCTGTCATCGATGCCCGCCGGGGACAGGTCTATCTCCAGGCCTTTCGCGATGGCCGGGCCCTGATGGCCCCGGACGCCCTGTCGGTGGAGACGGCCGCCGCCCGGCTGGCCGAACTGGCGGGACCGGGCCCCGTGACCCTGATCGGATCCGGGGCGCCGCTCTTGGCGGGTCTGTTCAGCGACGCCAGGGTGGAGACCCCTGCCGGCCCCGATCCCGCAGCCGTGGCCCGGTTGGCCCAGCAGGCTGGCGACAGAACCCCGCCCGCCCGGCCCCTCTATCTGCGCACCCCCGATGCGAAACTGCCCGGCGGCATCGAGCCCGCCTGGGACCTGGGTCGGTGACGATCGAAGTCGCCGTCGCCTCGGATGCCGGGGTTCTGGCCGAAATCCACGCCAGCGCCTTCGACTGGCCCTGGAGCGCAGCCGAGATTGCCGCCCTGTTGGACAGTCCGGGAACCCTGGCCCTGCAGCCCTCCGGGGACAGGAAGGGTTTTGTCATGATCCGGGCCCTGGCTGGCGAGGCCGAAATCCTGACCCTGGCCGTCGCCCCCGAAGGCCGTCGGCAGGGCCAGGCCCGGGCCCTGATGCAGGCGGCGATCGTCCAGGCCCTGGCCCGCCAGGCCGAGACCCTGTTTCTCGAGGTCGCGGCGGACAATGCTGCGGCCCTGGGGCTGTACGAGGGATTGGGATTCGAGATGGCTGGCCGGCGAAAGGGCTATTACGACCGCGGCGCCGCGTCGCCCCGGATCGACGCCCTTGTGATGAGGCTTTGCCTTAACAGGTGACGCCGCCTGACCTATCTTGCGCCTCGACTCGCCGGAGGCCTCATGGACCGTCTTGAAAAGCTCTGCATCGATAAAGGCATGCGCATGACGGACCAGCGGCGAGTGATCGCCCGGGTGCTGTCGACGGCCGATGATCATCCCGATGTCGAGGAACTCTACCGCCGCGCCCATGGCGTCGACCCGCACATTTCCATCGCCACGGTCTATCGGACCGTCCGGCTGTTCGAGGAGGCCGGGATCATCGAACGTCACGACTTCCGGGACGGCCGCTCGCGCTACGAAGAGGCCCCCGACCATCATCATGACCACCTGATCGACATGAAGACCGGCCAGGTGATCGAGTTTGTCGATGAGGAAATCGAGCGGCTGCAACAGGCCATCGCCCGCAAGCTGGGCTTCCGCTTGGTCGACCATCGCCTGGAACTCTATGGCGTGCCCCTGGAGGAGGGGGAGACCGCCTAGGCCCGGCGGCGCGCGTCGTTCTCCTGCGGGCTGGGTCCTGAACCATGATCGACCTCCGCAACGGCCTCCCCGTCATCCTGTTCGAGTCGCAAGCGGCCTTCGAGGCCTGGCTCGCCAGCCAGCCGCCCGACGTCAAGGGGGCGTGGCTTCGCTTCGCGAAAAAGAACGCGTCGTTCGAAAGCCTGACCAAGGCCGAGGCGATTGACGCCGCGCTTTGTCACGGCTGGATCGATGGACAGCTGGACAAATATGATGAGCAAAGCTGGCTCATCCGTTTCACGCCCCGCAAGGCCCGCAGCCAGTGGTCACAGGTCAACCGCGCCCGCGCCGAAGCCCTGATCGCCGAGGGCCGGTTTCTGCCGTCCGGTCTGAACCAGGTCGATCAGGCCCGGGCAGATGGGCGTTGGGACAAGGCCTATGCGCCGGCAAGCAAGGCCCAGGTTCCTGAAGACCTGCAGGCCGCCCTGGAGGCAAGCCCGGCGGCGGCAACCTTCTTCGCCACCCTGACCGGGGCCAACCGCTACGCCATTCTCTACCGGATCGGCGCGGTGAAACGGCCGGAAACAAGGGCCAGGAAGATTGCCGACTATGTCGCGATGCTGGAGCGGGGCGAGACCCTGCACGGATAACTGACTCTTGAGCATGTTCCGATAAGCGTGAAGCGGTTATCGGAACATGCTCAAGCACTTTGAATCAGAGCCTGTTTTTCCGTCATGCTCGGTTCGATCATGACGGAACAGGCTCTAGAGCGGGACTCGTTTACACGGAACCATATCCGGAGTTGACGAGGTAGTTTGCGCACTCCTGTGGGCTGAAGAGATGCAGGAGCTGGCCAACCTTTCGCCAGGTGGCTTCGACATCTC